>OLRY01000002.1_pt1 | contig 509295 bp, 463 predicted proteins | sample 1672541 | NCBI WGS metagenome assembly OLRY01 (sample SAMEA3136697, study PRJEB25190) | human gut metagenome | biome: human gut; feature: human-associated habitat; material: faeces | place: Austria | collected 2013 | reverse complement strand
TCATGGTATTTTCGGATGTAAAAGCAGGTGAGACCATAACGATAGATGGGAAAAGATTGAGAAGGGGGATTTTAACATTCAGCTTCCGGTGCATTCGGAGGATGAGATCGGCATTCTCTCACAGCGCTTTAATCAGATGAGCGCCGCCTTAAAGAAACATATTGATCAGGTGTATGTGTTCCGGCTCAGGCAGAAGGAGGCGGAGCTGACGGCGCTGAAGTCGCAGATATATCCGCACTTTTTGTATAACACGCTGGAGATTATCCGTATGACGGCGCTGGAGGAGGGCAACCAGAACGTGCCGGAAATGATCGAGGCGCTCTCAGAACAGATCCACTATCTGATCGGACCGGTGACCGATATGGTTCCCCTGGAAAAGGAGCTTGGCATTATCAAAAAATATATTTACCTTCTGAACTGCCGGATCACCGGAAAGATTCAGCTCAGAACGCAGGAGGAAGGTCTGGACGGAATTATGGTGCCGAGGCTGATCCTGCAGCCGATCGTTGAAAATGCCTACGTTCACGGAATCAGACCACGGAACGGAAAGGGCAGCATCAGCGTAGAGGCTTATGTGGAGGACGGGGAGCTTTGCATCAGTGTGATGGATACCGGCGTCGGGATGGACGCACAGGCGCTTGACGGACTGCGGCAGCTCCTGGAGGGCGATGCTCCGGGGGTTAAGGATGAGTATAACTGGCAGAGCATCGGCTTAAAAAATGTACATGACAGGATACGTTTGCTGTACGGGGAAAAATATGGTATTACGGTGACAAGCACGGTGGGGATCGGGACGATGGTCCAGGTAATGATGCCGGTGATTTTCGGGGAGGATGCAGAGGATGAGAATGATATTGGCGGATGATGAGCCGGTGATTATCCGGGGAATCCAGAAGCTGCTTGATTTTGAACAGCTCGGTATTGAGATCGTGGGGGAATACACAGACGGAAAAAGCGCTATGAAAGGGATTCTGGAGCTGAAGCCGGAGCTTGCGCTGCTGGATATTTCCATGCCGGAAATGACAGGCGTCGATATACTGAAAACATGCCGCAGAATGGGGCTGGATACAAAGGTGATCTTTATCAGCGGATTCCAGGAGTTTGAGTATGCGAGGGCAGCCGTGCAGTATGGAGCGGTGGAGTACTTACTGAAGCCGGTAATCCGGGAGGAGCTTTTGCGGGCGCTGGAAAAATGTACTCATATTGCAAAAGATCACACAGAAAATTTCCAGCCTGCGCAGAGCGGGGAGCGGCCAGAAGCCGGAGACCTTATGGAAGGAACTACAGTCTATGTGAAGATATTCTGGCAGGACGACGGGAATGACCAGATGCGGCGGCTGATGGAGTTTTCCCTGCAGAGCTTTCTGGAGGAATATCTGTCGGAGCAAGGCATTGGAGAGATGATTTATCGCGGGAAGCAGACGGTTCTTCGATTAAAGACGACAGATGAAGAGGAATGCCGCGATATTTTAAAGAAGCTGGAGCTGCTGGTGCAGGAGAGATATCATCAGAAGCTTGGATTTCTGGTGGGAAACACAGAAGGAGCGGAGGGCTATCTGTTCTTTGTGGAGCCGTCGGAGGATCCGGTCTGTTTTCTTAAGGAGGAGAGCGAGGAAGAGTGGAAGCGGTTTATGCAGCTTCGTGAGCGCATGATCGATTCCGTGGTTGCCCAGAATGAACCGATGCTGGAAAAACAATATGAGCAGTATACAAGGCTGCTGGCCCGGATTGCCAGAGGGAAAAAGGAGGATGCCTATTTTTATCTCTGCACGTTGATTCGTATGCTGGAGGAGCGGTTTCACAATCTGGGGCTTCCGGGAAGAAATCCCGATATGCGGGGGCTTCTGGAGAAGGGCAGGGCGTGTGAGACCTACCGCGAAATGAAGGCGGTATATTTTGAACTGGCAGCAGGGTATATCCATCAGCTTCAGAGTACGGTGGTGGGCGTTGAAAACCAGGACTTTCTGAAGGCGAAGGCTTATATTGAGAATCACTACGACGAAAATCTGACACTGCAGGTGCTGGCGGATGTGGTGCACATGAACCAGTATTATTTCAGCAGTTTTTTTAAGAAAAATGCCGGGGAGAATTTTAAGGAGTATTTAAACCGCGTCCGTCTGCAGCACTCTATGGCGCTGCTCATGAAAACGGATATGAAGGCTTACGAAATTGCCGCGCGGGTAGGCTTTAAGGATGCACGCAATTTTTCAGAAAACTTTCAGCGCTATTATCATGAAACGCCGAATGAATTCCGCAAGAGGCGGCGCGACGCGGCGGAGGAATCTTAAAGCAGCATGTTTGATCATAATAAGAGAGGATGAGCGTTACAATTGGAAGAGACGAAATGGGCAAGAGAGATGGCAGCGCGGATCACAGAGAAGATGCGCTGGGTGAGCGAGAAAAATAAAGAAAAGATACCGTATACGACAGACGAAAACGGGGATTACGATGACCGTTCGGACAAAAGCAGAAGCTGGAATGCGGATGACGGGCTGAGCTGGTGGACGAACGGATTCTGGGGCGGCATGATGTGGCTGCTGTATCTGTACACGAAAGAGGAACGCTATGCAGAGATCGCGCGCATTTCTGAGGATAAAATGACGGAGTGCTTTCAGACCTTTCTGGGATTGCATCATGACGTCGGATTTATGTTTCAGCCGACGGCTGTCGCAGACTACCGGATTACCGGGCGCAGCCAGGCAAAAACGACGGCGCTTCATGCCGCTGCGCTTCTGGCGGGGAGGTTTAATCCGGCGGGAAATTATATCCGGGCATGGAATGATATTCCAGGAAGCACAGATGATACCAGAGGCTGGGCGATTATCGACTGCATGTTTAATATTTCCCTGCTTTACTGGGCGTCGGAGGAGACGAAGGACCCGCGCTTTCGTCATATTGCAATGATGCACGCTGACACCGTGCGGAAAAATTTTGTGCGGGATGACGGATCCGTCTGCCACATTGTGGAATTTAATCCGGAAACCGGAGAAATGGTAAAGAGCTATGGCGGGCAGGGCTATGCGGAGGGCTCCGCGTGGACGAGAGGACAGGGCTGGGCGGTCTATGGTTTTATGATCAGCTACCGGCACACCGGAAAGAAAGAGTATCTGGAGACGGCAAAGAAAGTGGCGGAATACTGCATCGCGCATATTCCGGAGAGCGGCATTATTCCGGTGGACTTTTGCCAGCCAGAGGAACCGGCGTGGGAGGATTCCTGCGGCGCGTGCGTGATCGCAGGCGGTCTCATTGAGCTGGCAGAGCAGGCGGAGGGTGCCGAAAAGGAGCGTTATCTTAAATATGCCCGGAGGATTCTGCAGACGATTGCCGAAACGCGCGCCGACTGGGGAACGGACTGTGATGCGATCGTGCAGAACTGTTCGGCTTCCTATCATGATAAGAGACATCATTTTACGATGAGCTATGCGGACTATTTCTTTATGGAGGCTGTATTCCGGCTGGCGGGAATGGAATTTAAGATGTGGTAAAAAGAAAAGACCGTGCGGTTCCCTGGTTTGGGAAAACACGGTCTTTTTAAACCTGTGCACATTAGCAGCCGCACAGATTCTTATTCGTTGCACTTCAGAATATCGTTATAGAACTCGTCCATCTCTTTGCGTGAATTGAACACGGCTACATACATCTGGTTGCCCATCGCGCCGGAGAGCACGTCGGGGATGCGCTCCATCATTTTCATGTTGCCTTTGTATTTTTCTGCGATGTCGGCGTGGCTTAAGGCAAAATCCTTGCCGTCGCGTCTGCCTGCAAATGCGCAGTAGGCGTGCGTGCCGACCGGCATGGTGGAGCGGTCAAAGGCAATCATATCCGCCCAGATCTTGTACACGTCGGTGCTGTGGGCAAAGTCGATCATATCCGGGGTGACGCCGCCGCTCGGACGCATGTTGACTTCGAGAGCCACCAGATCGCCTTTTTTGCCCAGTCCTTCCTGATCTTTCAGCAGGCGGAAAAATTCAAAGTGTACAAAGCGGCTTTTTACACCGAAGCTCTTCACGGTAGCGCGCCCTGCCTCGCGGGTGTCGTCCGGGAGACTCTTTAAGATGTAAAAAATGGAATTGTCATTTTTGTTGACAATATCCATGATAGACATCGGTGTGATATTGCCCGTCTCAAACATCGGCTGCCCGTGGGAGTCGATAATCGCGTCGTAAGAGTTCACCTCGCCGTTCACAAATTCTTCCATAATATAGGCAGTATCCGGCCACTTCAGCTCGAAAAACTGCTTCATCTGCTCTTCATCCTCGATTTTGAAGGTGTGGGATGCGCCGACGCCGTTGTCAGGCTTTGCAACCACGGGGTAATGCACCTGTGCGGCAAAATTCAGGCAGTTTTCCAGCGTATCTACCATGTGGTAGCGCGCGGTGGGGATGCCTGCGGCGGCGTAGTATGCCTTCATCTGTGACTTAAACTTTATGTGAGGAATATCGGACGCCTGGAAGCCCGTGGTGATATTAAAGTCGGTGCGCAGACGCGCGTCGCGCTCCAGCCAGTATTCATTGTTGGACTCCAGCCAGTCGATGCGGCCGTGTTTGTAAATGAGAAACGCAACGGCGCGGTACACCTCATCGTCATTCTCCAGGTTGCTCACTTTATAATATTCGTTCAGGCTGTCCTTCAGATCGGTCGTCAGCTCGTCGTAGGGCTGGTCGCCGATACCGAGCACATTCAGCCCGTTTTTCTTCAGCTCGCGGCAAAACATCCAGTAGTTTGCCGGGAAGTTTGGTGAAATAAAGATAAAATTTTTCATAATATGTGTCCTCCCTCATGATTCTCTTACGGCGCCGCCGGAACTTTCAAGCAGATATGGAACAAAATATTCCACCTGACGGTACCACCAGTACCAGTCGTGGGAGCAGTCGAAGCCCCAGTAATCTACCCAGGCGTCGATGCCCTTGCTCTTTAGAATGCCGTCCAGCTCACGGGTGGAATCCGGCAGCTCCCACGGTCCCTGCCCCACGCAGATGATCGCTTTCTTTTTGTTATACAACGTAATGTACGGGTGATCCGCCGGCATGTTTGCCAGGTAGTGAACCGGTGAATTATTGTAGACCAGATCATCCATATAGGAACCGAAGCCGTATGCGGCGGTGTAAATGCCGCTCAGCGCAAGCAGTCCGTCGAACAGATCGGGGCGGCGGAAATAGAGATTCGCCGCGTGGGTGGCGCCAAGGCTGCAGCCAAAGACAATGACGTCGGGATAGCCCCTCCAGCCATTGCGCTCATTTACCATATTGCGCATGAATGGAACCATTTCGTCGGTGATATAGGCAATCCACTGCTCATAACGGCAGATGCGCCAGCGGGGATCGCCCTGGCTGTTGGACCAGGTCTCCCCGTCAACGGTGTCGATGGAAAAGACCATCACCTTGCCTGCGTCGATAAACGGCGCCCAGACATCGATCATTTTAAAGTTTTCGAAGTCGAAAAAGCGTCCGTCCTGACAGGGAATAAAGAGGACAGGGCGTCCGGCGTGACCATAGACCTTCCACTCCATGTCACGGTTTAATTTGTGACTGTACTGTTTGTAATATTGGATCTCCATTTATTCCTGTCCTTCCCTGCTGGTTTCAGGATATGTGATGGTGTTCATAAAGAACGGAATCTGCTTTTCCCAGCATGCCTCACAATGAGTTCCGCCCGGAACGATACGGCTTACAAGCAATACGGAACGTTCGAGCAGGCGCGCGGCAATGTTTTTAAAGTGACGCTCCATGCCGGGGCGCATTTTCATCTCATGCTCTCCGTAATCCATGTAGACGATCGTATCCGGCAGAAGCTGCGCTTCGCGGATGAGCTTTTCCAGCTTGCCCGGCGCTACCCAGATGGACGGCGAGAGCGCCGCTGCGCGCGAGAACGTCTGATTATATTCCATGACGGCATAAAGGCTCATCAGCCCGCCCATGGAGCTTCCTGCGATATAGGTGTGGTCGCGGTCCGGCAGCGTGCGGAACCGGTGGTCGATCTCCTGTTTAAAGGTATGTATCATCCATTCCATGGTCTGGTCGCCGTATCCGGTGATTTTTCCAAAGCTCGGTTCGGTAAAATTGTAGGGCGAATATTCCTTCAGACGCCCGTGATCCGGGCTGTGGTTGCATTCCACGGCGGCAATGATCATCTGGGTGCCGGTGGATTCCATGTATTCCTTCATGCCCCAGCATTTCCCATAGGTGGCGTCGGAATCAAAGAAGACATTGTGTCCGTCGAACATATATAAGACCGGATAACGTGTGTCCTCATTGCCGTTGTAGTAGGATTCCGGCAGGTAAATATAAGCGTTTCTCTCTTCATTTCCGGTAAGTATCGGAACGGTTACTTTCCATTTTTCTATCATAGTCTGACCTCCCTGTTAAAAAGTGGTTACTGTTCACGTCGTTCACAGTAATATTCGCAAATCCATTTAAAATTCGCTCTGCGAATGGGATCTGCTCACACCTGTATTACTTTCTTACGGACTTTGCCCACAGGACTAGCTGCGCGTCGCAGCGGATGCAAAGTCCTGACCTGAACAGTAACAAAAAGTGCCTTTTAGCAGCGGGATGCTGCACCCCGCTGCCGGCGGGTTGAAACAGCTTTAGATGCTTCAACCGCACAGGTAGAATTGTTTCTTATGAGTAAATATAGCACAAACCGTAAAAAACCGCAACCGCTTCGGGAATTACGCCGGAAGTCACGAAAAAATTTTTGAGAAATATAAATTTCTTCTTGTAAAATGGGGAAGGATTTGTTATAATATGTGATGTAATTTTTGAAAATGCGAATCTGGGAGATAAATGATGAAAAAGGGGAAAAATTTTCTGCCGTTGCTTTTGTCTTTTCTGCTGATTTTCAGTATGTTTCCGCTACACGGCTTCGCAGAGGATTCCGCAGGGGAGGAATATGCGGAGGAAACGGAAGCAGAAACGGAGCATCTGGCGGCTTATTATGAAGAAATCCAGTCAAACAATATCCCGAACTGGCCGCAGGGAGATGCGGTAAATGCAGAGACGGCTATTTTGATGGACGCCGATACCGGAGCGATTCTCTATGCGAAGAGTATTGAGAAGCAGGAGTATCCGGCGAGTATCACCAAAATCATGACGGCACTTATTGCGTTGGAGAAGGGAAATTTAAGTGATGTTGTTAAATTTTCTGAGAATGCGGTTTACAGCATCGAATACGGAAGCTCTCATCTCGGGCTGACTGCCGGTGAGGAGCTGACGCTGGAGCAGTGTCTGTACGGGATCCTGCTCGCTTCGGCGAACGAGATTTCCAATGCTGTTGCGGAGCATATCGGCGGAGATATCGAAACCTATGTCGGCATGATGAATGATAGGGCGGCGGAGCTTGGCTGCACCCATACACATTTTGTAAATGTGCACGGACTTCACGACGAGAATCATTATACGTGTGCGAAGGACATGGCACTGATCATGCAGGCGGCGCTGAAGAACGAGAAGTTCCGCGAAATCATAGGAACCGTCGAATACAATTACCCGGAGACAAATCTGGTAGATGAGGTCCGGTACTTTATCAATCATCACAAAATGATTTCCGAGGAAGGAATGCTGTACGACGGCTGTATCGGCGGAAAGAATGGCTATACCGACGAAGCCTGGAATACTCTGGTCACAGCGGCGGAGCGCGATGGGATGACGATCATCAGCGTGGTGCTGCGTTGCCCCGGACAATATGTCTCATATGATGATACGAAGGTGCTGCTCGATTATGGATTTGCCAATTTCCATGATGAGCAGATCGCGAATACGGGCGGCGCAGGGCTGGAGATTACCGGCATTGAGGACGCCGATGAGCAGGAGAGAATTAAGAGTGCGGACTTTTCCGAAGCGCCGTTTGAGATGGCAGCGGAGACGAAGGTCACGCTTCCGGCGGGCGTGGAGGCTTCCGCATTGAAAAAGACCATGGATTTTGGCACGCATACCCTGTCTTATTCGTATGAAGGACAGGTTCTCGGAAGTGTTCCGTTCACGTACACCGGGCAATGGGAGACAGAAGCGCCTACCGAGGTTTTAACAGAAGCAGTCACCGAGACGGAAGCTGTTAAGGAATCCGGTGGAGTGGCCGGTACGGTCGGCGGCGTTCTGGGAACGATCGCAGGCGGAGCGCTGACGCTCTACGGAAAAATGGATGCGTTTATTGAAGAAAATACGGTGATCGCTGCGATCATCGGGGCAGTTCTTCTGCTGATTTTTGTACCGCTTCTTCTGGTTGCCGTAAACCGCAAGCGGAAATATATGAAAATTATGGAGCTGCGCGAAGAAGATATGAAGATCCGCCGAATGCTGGAAGAAGAGATTGAGCGCAAATCTGCAGCCCAGGTGGAGGCGGAGCTTCGCGCAGAGCAGCTTCGGCAGGAACTTGCAGAAGAAAAAGAGAAGCGCCGTCAGCAGGAAAAAGAGCTGGAGGAAATGGAAAATAGCCCGGATTTTTATTTCGATGAGGAGAGCGACGGCGAAAAACAGGAAGAGCCCCCGCAGGAAGCTTCCGGTCAGAAGTCACAGAAGAATTTTGATGACGAACCGGAGGATGAGTATATCGAGGTTCCGCTGGAGGATGACGATGAACCGTTGGATTAGTTAAACCAAGCATAAAAGCTTAAATAATTAAAAAGGGAGGAAAAACAATGAATTGGGTATCACCGATCAAAGACGAGGAGACACTGAAGAAATTTAAAGAGGCATTGCGAGAGGTGGATGACAAATATTACATTTTGTTTGAAATCGGCGTAGGAACCGGAATGCAGCTCCAGGAGATTCTGAAATTTAAAAATAAAGATATTCGCGGCAAGGATAAGATTGAGGCATCCATCGGGACGAAGAATATCAAACGTACCTTCACCATCCCGAAGGATTTAAAGGAAATCATCAATAATTATACAGAAGGAAAGGATCCGGACGCGTATTTGATCCAGGGTCATGCAAGCTCCTCCGCACCGCTTTCCCGAGAACAGGCGTACCGCGTATTTAAGAGCGTCGGCAAGGAAATGGGACTGAATTCCATCGGCGCGCAGACCATGCGCAAGACCTTCGCATGGAGATATTACAAGAGCACAAACGATATTTACTATCTGCAGAACCTGCTCAACCATGCGTCGCCGTCCATCACTTACCGTTACATCGGTGAGAAGCCGAACGTAGAGGTCGTTCTCAAAAAGATGACGCCGGAGGAAAATGAGAGAAGCCGTTACATGCTCTACAAAGACGGAAACGGAAAGAAACGTATGAAAGCGATCGTGGATCTGTTTAAGGGTCTGGAGGCAGAGCTGGACAATCCGACAAACAACGATGCTTTCTATGGAAAGCTTGACTGCCTGCTCACAGAGGTAGAACAGCTTGTTGACAATTTCAAGAGCACAAAATAAAAAGGGAGTAAAAACAGCCTCACGGTTTGCGCGTCTGAGAGGACGCGGCAGCGCGGGGCTGTTTTTGTAAGTTGCCATGCATACGGCAAAAACGTCCGGTGGACGTTTTTTAGTAAAAGGTTTGCCGGGGGATTTTATAAGTCCCTCTTTTTTTCCGTGCGCTCTTTATAGCGCGTGATAATTTCCTGAGCGCGCTCTTCGCTGATGAGCTTGAGTGTTTTTACACAGAAATAACTTTTGTCGTCCTCTGTTTTTTTTATGCGGATTTTTCCCTTTAACCAGCCGTGCTCCTCGCAGTAGGAGAGGCAGCGGTATTTTTTGCTCCCGCCGGTAAACCAGGGGATTTTTTTCACCGCTTTTTTGCCGCAGACATAGCAGGTGGTGGAGCGGACGACGCGATCCTTCATGACGGCAGTCCGCGACGGAAATTTTTTAGAGACATACTTTGAATAATTTTCGAATGTCTCATAAATTTCTTCATTGCGCCGCTGGGGGATCCGGAAATAGTCGATCGAATAATAGGAGAGCAGCGTATCCTCCGGCAGAAAGCGCATTACGGCTGCGGTGTAGTAGGCGTCGGAGAGCGCTTCGTGGAAGGGAACGTTTTTCTTAATATGCAGCATATCCACGGCGTGCTCCAGCGTGCGGCGGCTTTTTCCGTCCTCAAAGGTGAGGCTGAAAATTTTCTGGATGTCATAAAATTTCAGCGGGAAGGGAAAAAAGCCTGGCAGCTTATGGTAGCGGATGTTTCTCTGAAGCTCCAGGAGATCCAGCGAACCCCAGGTACAGTAGTGTGCGTCCGGGCCGCACCATTTCCGGAATCTTTCAAGAACTGCCGGAAAGAAATCGGCACTTTCAAGCGTCTCCGGATCGATATGCACGATTTCCTGCGTTTTACTGTGCAAACGCAAATAGACCGTCGGCCTGATATACTCATGAAAACGGTCTGTCTCAATTTTCTCACTATTCAGCTTTATGGCGCCGATCTCCAATATCTCAAAAGGAAGATCGCGCAGCTCGTGTTCCTTGCCGTCCGGGCACTGGTTCCATTCCAAATCAAATACAATGTAATTCATGAGCCTATTATACATACGTCGCGAGGGGATGTCAAATGGTGATATTGTCCTGTAAAACCTTGTTTTCGTGCATTGTGTATAAAATTTAAAAGTACTTTCGTCAAACTGCCTGTTGTCAAAAAACGGTCTGTTGCACATGAGCAGATGTGACAAGCCATTTAAAAAAAATTTGTTTATTAGTGGTATAGCGCTTTTCGGGAAAATAAGCTATACTCTTTTCATAGGCAAACAAAGGGTTTGCGTGACAACTTGATAAAAATTCTAGGAGGAAAGTAAAAAATGGCAAGTTTATCTTTGGAGCACATTTACAAAAGATACCCGAACGGATTTGAAGCGGTTAAAGATTTCAATCTTGAGATTGAAGATAAAGAATTCATCATCTTTGTAGGTCCGTCCGGATGTGGTAAGTCCACAACTCTTCGTATGATCGCTGGTCTGGAAGAGATTTCAGAGGGTACTCTGAAAATCGGCGACAGAGTTGTAAACGATGTAGAGCCGAAGGACAGAGATATCGCGATGGTATTCCAGAACTACGCTCTGTATCCGCATATGACTGTTTATGATAACATGGCATTTGGTCTGAAACTGAGAAAGGTTCCGAAGGATCAGATCGACAAGATGGTTAGAGAAGCTGCAAAGATCCTCGACCTTGACAAACTGTTAGACCGTAAGCCGAAGGCTCTTTCCGGTGGTCAGAGACAGCGTGTTGCTATGGGACGTGCTATCGTTCGTGATCCGAAGGTATTCCTTATGGACGAGCCGCTGTCAAACCTGGACGCAAAACTTCGTGTTCAGATGCGTATTGAGATTTCCAAGCTGCACCAGAGACTGGGCGCAACCATCATCTACGTAACACATGACCAGACCGAGGCTATGACGCTTGGTACCAGAATCGTTGTTATGAAAGACGGTATCGTTCAGCAGGTAGATTCTCCGCAGAACCTTTACAATCATCCGGGCAACCTGTTCGTAGCAGGATTCATCGGATCTCCGCAGATGAACTTCATGGATGCTGTTGTAAACGTAAAGGGCAACGATGTAGACCTGAAGGTTGGCAGCTTTGACATCAAGCTTCCGGCTGCAAAGGCAAAAGCTCTCATCGACGGCGGATATGCTGGAAAGACGGTTGTTATGGGTATTCGTCCGGAAGATGTACATGATGATGCGGCATTTGTTGCAGCTCATCCGGATACCAAGATTGAAGCTACCATCAGAGTATACGAGCTGCTTGGTGCAGAAGTATTCCTGTATTTCGATCTGGAGAACTTCCCGATGACGGCACGTGTAAACCCGACGACCACAGCAAGAACAGGCAGCAATGTTACATTTGCGCTGGATGCAGACAAGATCCACGTATTCGACAAAGAGACAGAACTTACCATCACAAACTAGTATTTATAGATATTTCGGGAGATGCTTATGCGGCATCTCCCTTTTTTGCAGCGAACTCAACTCTTGTGGCACCTTCTTATTCATGGTATACTTATAATATAGGATCGTTGGGGCTTTTGACCCCGACATCATACTTGTAACCCCAAAAGAGGAAAACCTATGAAAAGATCATTTTTCCCGGTCACGGCGGGCATTTTACTGTGTGCCGCGCTGACCATCGGCATGTGGATTTATTTTCAAAGCAGCACACGCAGCATCGACCTGCAGGAGAACGGTACACAGGAAAGGTACGACCGGCATTATGTGCTTCTGGCGGACGGTATGCGCTCCAGTCTGTGGCAGGAGGTGTACGAGAGCGCCCGGGAGGAAGCCCTGAAAAGCGGCGCATACCTGGAGCTGGTAAACTCTGATACAATGACAGATTATACACTGGAGGATTATCTGAAAGTCAGTATTGCGTCCAAGGTGGACGGCATTATCATGCAGCCGACGGGGGAGCAGAAAATACGCGACCTTATCCACGAGGCGACGGAAAACGGCATCCCGGTGGTAACGGCGCTGGAGGATGACCCGGAGAGCGAGCGCATCAGCTTTGTCGGGATAAACAGCTACCAGATGGGAACGGCATATGGCGAAGAAATTCTGCGGCTTTTGAAGAAAGCGCGCACCAGCGTATTGATTCTGGTAAATTCGCATACGCGCGACACCGGCACGAATCTGGTGCTTTCGCAGATATCAAACGTGGTGAAGGAAGGGGCAGGCGCGGACCGCACGGTAGATATTTCCGTTTATGATATAGATATTTCCGGAAACTTTGACTCTGAGGAGGCAATCCGTGACATTTTTGTAAACCGTGGGAATATCCCGGACATCCTGGTCTGTCTTGACGAAATCATTACGGAGTGTGCCTGTCAGGCGGTGGTTGACTATAATCAGGTGGAAAATGTGGACGTTATCGGGTATTACACCTCAGATACGATTCTGGACGGCATCAGAAAGGGCACCGTCACAACGACGGTTTCCTTCAGCACGGAGGAAATCGGCCGTTACAGCGTGGATGCGCTGGAGGAATATTATTCTCTGGGGCACGTGAGCAATTATTTTAACGTCGGGCTGAATGTCGTGAGCCAGCAGAACATTAACACATTCACTGTCGGGGAAAGCGGGCAGGAGGGATGAAATGTGGAAAAAACTGAGAATAACAGACAGGAATAAATCCATCCAGAGCAAGCTGATCTGGACGCAGGTGCTTATGATGGTCTGCATTTTATTAATGAATCTGTTTATCTACCAACAGATTAATCAGACGGTTCAGCGCATCGACGCCGTGTTTTCCAGCAATGTGACGGTCAATGAGCTTTCCGGGACGCTGGAGCAGATACAGAACAACGTGTATGAGTATCTGACAACGAAAAGCTCCGCTGCGCTTGAAGACTATTACCGCTATGAGCAGGAATACCGGACGATGATTGAGCGGCTGAACAGCCAGAATATGGACAGCGAAGTTAAGATGCTGGAGAAAAATATCCGCAATATGTCCGAGACATATCTTGAATGTACGAATGACACCGTGCAGGCAAAGCGTGGGCGCAATGTGGAGAAGTACAAGCTGCTCTACGAAGAAGAGACGCAGCTTTACGAGTACATCAATACCTATATGTACAAGCTGAATAACCTGCGGTTTCACCTTAATTCCAGCAATTACCAGGTGCTTCTGCACGTGATGAGCATTCTGGAAATTATGAGCATCCTTATGATCGGAGTCGTCGGGCTGATCTGCACCTTTATAGCGGTGGCTGTCATACGAAACATGATCAGACCGCTGACAGGTCTGTCCGTGGCGGCGAATGAGGTGGCGCAGGGGAATTTCGAGGTGGAATTTCCGGCGGTTATCTCGGACGACGAGGTGGGAATCGTGACAAACGCCTTTCACCAGATGGTCGACAGCATTAAGGAATATATTGAAAAGCAGCGCGTCAGCATGGAAAACGAGGCGATGATGAAGGAGAGGGAACTTTCCATGGAAGCGCATTTAAAGGAAGCGCAGCTTAAATACCTGCAGGCGCAGATCAATCCGCATTTTCTGTTTAACTGCCTGAACGCCGGGGCGCAGCTTGCGGCGATGGAGGACGCCGAGCGGACGGCTGTCTTTGTGGCGAAAATGGCGGATTTTTTCCGCTATAACGTGCGCAAGATGGAAGAAGACGCCAACCTCTACGAGGAAATCGAGGCGGTGGATAACTATATTTACATATTAAATGTGAGATTTGCAGGGGATCTCTGTTACGAAAAAGAGATTGACAGTGACGTAGAAAATATCCGTGTGCCGAGCATGATTCTGCAGCCAATCGTGGAAAATGCCGTGCAGCACGGTGTCCGCGACCGCATGGAGAATGCCAGGATCTGGCTGCGCGTGGCGCGCGAGGAGGGGCAGCTCTGCGTGACGGTGCGCGATAACGGTGTCGGCATGACGGAGGCGCAGATCCAGGCGGTGCTTTCCGGAAATATCCGCCAGGAGCGCAGGGAAGGGGATTCCACCGGAATCGGTCTGGATAATGTGATAAACCGGTTAAAGCTGTATTACAACCGGGAAGGTCTTTTCGATATTTACAGCGAGGGACCGGAAAAAGGAACGGAAGTGACGATTTTGCTTCCGCTGGAAACAGAGGCAGGAGGAACGGATGTATCGGATATTAATAGCTGATGATGAGGGAATTATGCTGGAATCCCTGAAGAATATTATTTCTCAGAATTTCGGAGGACAGTGCGAGGTGGTGACGGCAAAATCGGGGCGGATCGTTATCGAACAGGCGGAGATCTGCCACCCGGATATCGTGTTTATGGATATCCAGATGCCGGGGATCAACGGCATCCAGGCGATTAAAGAGATAAGGAAGTTTAACACGTCGGCATTATTTTATGTGATTTCCGCGTATGACAAATTTGATTACGCGAAGGAAGCGCTCAACCTGGGTGTGGAAAAATACCTCACCAAGCCGATTACAAAAAGCACGGTTATCGCTGTTGTGGAAGAGGCGATGAAGAAGGTGGACCAGAATCGCAAGGTGCGCAGCGACCAGCTTCAGATACAGGAAAAGCTGGAGATTATCGTTCCGGTGGTGGAGAGCGGTTTTGTAAACAATGTGATGTTTCAGAATGACGCCAGCGATATGGATTACTACAGGCTCCTGCTGGACATCAGGGAGGACTATGGATATGTGATGGCTATCCAGTTCGGCACTTCGATAGAAAACGGCAGGCTTATCAGTCCGGTCGGCATGAACATTAAGGCGCAGGAGTTTTATCCGGAGCTTTCCGCAATTATCAAATCATACTTTCATTGTATTACCGGTCCGATGATGTCAAACCGGGTGGTTGCGGTGGTGCCCCATGCCGGGGATGCGATTCCGTATGACGAGCGCATTCGTATCATCGAGACGGCGAGGGAGATGGCGAACCGTCTGGAGGAGCGTCTGGAGGCGAAATTCCGCGTGGGTATCGGCAGAATCCGCAGGCTGGAGGAGCTGAGCGGTTCTTACCAGGAGGCGGTGCGCGCGCTCAGCGACCAGATCAGCCGGGTCGTTCACGCGGAGGATCTGCGGCTGGAGGGAAATTATGAGGAATCCTTTCCGGTGGACACGGAAAATAAGCTTTTCCGTATGCTGCTGAAAGGGGACTTAAATGGAATGGTGTCGGCGGCGAATCAGTTTTTTGACTGGATGGTGAAATGTTACCCGGAGGATAAAAATAATATTCGCCTGAAGGTGCTGGAGTTTGTCACCTGGGGCGAGCGCGAGGCGTTCCATGTGGGAGCGATGAATTATGGCTTTAATTCACGCCGCGGTTATCTGGATACGGTGATGGCGCTGGAGGATTACGAGGAGATCCGCGCGTGGTTCCTGGAAAAAATGATGCAAACGTGCTACAGCATCCGCGACAAAAATGAGGACCGTTCGGAGTCGCTGGTGGAAAAAGCGCGCAGCTATATGCAGGAAAATTACAGCAGGGACATTTCGCTGGACGACGTTTCGAAGGAAGTAAACGTCAGCCCGTATTACTTCAGCAAGATCTTCAAGGAGGAGTCCGGGGAAAATTTCACGGAGTACCTGACGAAAATCCGCATCAATAAGGCGAAGGAGCTGCTGGAGGATGCGGAGCTTTCCATCAAGGAGATCGGCGTGATGAGCGGCTACACCGATCCGAATTATTTCAGCAGGATTTTTAAAAAGCACACGGGGATAACTCCAAGGGAGTACAGGGAAAGGTATTGCGGATGAGCATGGAAAAACGGATGCGAAGATGGCTGTTTTTTGTGATGCTGGCACTTGCGCTGACAGGCTGCGGCAACAGCAGACAGGAAAATGAGAATACGGTGGAGAGAGACGCTCCGATGCAGATCGGGCTGAGCTTTGATTCATTTGTGATCGAGCGCTGGACGCGTGATCGCGATATGTTCGTCTCGACGGCGCAGGGTATGGGCGCGCAGGTGAATGTGCAGGTAGCGAACGGTGATGTGCAGGAGCAGATATCGCAGATTGAATATTTTATAAAGAAGAAAATGGACGTGATCGTGGTGATCGCGATTGACGGAAATGCGCTGACGGATGTCATGAAAAAGGCACAGGAGGAAGGCATAAAGATTATCAGCTATGACCGTCTGATCGACAATGCCAACGCGGATCTCTACATCTCCTTTGATAATGAGATGGTGGGGACGCTGATGGGCGAGAGGCTGGCGGCGGAATGTCCGGAGGGTGGAAATATTTTTACGATCAACGGATCGCCGACGGATAACAATGTGACGGATGTGGTGAAAGGCTTCACGGAAGCGATCGAGGGAACGGGGCTGCGGATAGTGTACACAAATTATTGTGATAACTGGCTCGCAGAGCTTGCGTATGATATGGTAAACGAGGGGCTTTCGCAGACGGACGACATTGTGGGTGTGATGTGCGGAAACGACGACCTTGCAAGCCAGGCGATCAAGGCGCTCGCGGAAAACCGCCTTGCCGGGAAGGTACCGGTGGTCGCGCAGGACGCGGAGCTTTCCGCCTGCCAGCGCATCGTCGAGGGCACGCAGACCATGACGGTGTACAAACCGGTGGAGGAGCTTGCGAAAAAGGCGGCGGAATTTGCGGTGAAAATCGGACGGGGTGAGGATATCACGGCGGAAATTGATGGGAAAACTGCTTTCGATGGAACCTACGACGTACCGTGTTATTACATTGAGCCGATAGCGGTCACGGCGGAAAATATGGACGACACGATCATCGAGGATGGATTTCACCGGGCGGAGGACGTGTATTTAAATATTCATTGAAGCAAAAAAATACCTGTTTTAGTGATCCGGAAATATCACAAAAGACAGGTATTTTTTCTCAAATTTTTGTAAATTTAACGGATTTGGCGAGTTAGCGGTTGCGAAAATAAAAAAAATGATTTATCATAAAACAAGAACCTTTACAGCCAATATGATGTTAGGAGGGAACACATGATTTCAGGGCAGGTAATACAGACATCCATAGATGAACTGCGCGCGATCACAAGAATCGATCTGTGCGTTTCAGATTTAGAGGGAAATGTTGTCGCTTCCACGATGCCGGAGGACGACATGCAGCGCGAGGCGATCCAGTTTTTCGTAAATTCGGCGGCGGACAGCCAGGTAATGCAGGGATACCACTTTTTTAAGATTTTGGACGACGGCGTTCCGGCGTATGTGCTGGTTGCGCGTGGTAACGGCGAGGACGCATACATGATTGGAAAAATCGGCGTCAGCCAGATCCAGAATCTCATTATTGCATATAAAGAGCGCTATGATAAAAATAATTTTATCCAGAATCTTTTGCTGGACAATCTTCTGCTGGTTGATATCTACAACCGCGCGAAGAAGCTTCATATTGATATAGAAGCAAAGCGCATCGTTTATCTGATCGAGACGCGTCAGGAAAAGGATACCAGTGCGCGCGAGCTGGTAAAGACAATGTTCGCAGGAAATCCGCGTGATTTTATCACGGCGGTTGACGAAAAGAGCATTATTCTTGTGAAGGAGCTGGCGGAGGATGAGGATTATGAAGCGGCGGAGCAGGTGGCAAAGACGCTTCTGGACATGCTGAACAGTGAGGCGATGTCGCAGGTGCGCGTTGCCTATGGCACGATCATCCATGAGATCCGTTCTATTTCCAAGTCCTACAAAGAAGCGAAGATGGCGCTGGATGTAGGAAAGATTTTTTACGAGGACAAAAAAGTCATCGCATACAGCACGCTCGGGATCGGTCGTCTGATCTATCAGCTTCCGCTTCCGCTGTGCGAAATGTTTATGAACGAGGTGTTCGGCGGCCAGCAGCTTCCGGATTCTCTGGATGAGGAAACGCTGACGACGATTAATAAATTCTTTGAGAACAGTCTGAATGTTTCCGAGACCTCCAGACAGCTCTACATACACCGCAACACGCTGGTGTATCGTCTGGAAAAGCTGCAGAAGAGCACCGGACTGGATGTGCGTGTATTTGAGGACGCGCTGACTTTCCGCATCGCGCTTATGGTATCAAATTATATGAAGTACATGGAGCGGGAAGAATACTAGGATTGCATACAGGAGGAAAATTATGATTAAATTATATGACGGCGGCGCTTATCTGGTAAACGGTGCTGAGATTATCGAGGATAACGCGGAGGCGGGTGCGAAGATCAGGCAGCTTACCGGAGATGTTCCTGCAAAGGAGGAGGCGGCGAAGGAGACGATCGCCTATGGCATTCTGGAGAGCCACAATGTTTCCGGAAATATGGAGAAGCTGCAGATCAGGTTTGACAAACTGACCTCCCACGACATTACATTTGTCGGAATTATCCAGACGGCGCGCGCGTCGGGGCTGGAGAAATTTCCGGTGCCGTATGTGCTGACGAACTGCCACAACAGCCTCTGTGCGGTCGGCGGGACCATCAACGAGGATGACCACATGTTTGGGCTTACCTGTGCGAAGAAGTATGGCGGTGTTTATGTTCCGCCTCATCAGGCGGTTATCCACCAGTTTGCACGCGAGATGCTTGCAGGCGGCGGCAGAATGATCCTCGGTTCCGATTCTCACACCCGCTACGGCGCGCTCGGCACGATGGCGATGGGCGAGGGCGGACCGGAGCTGGTAAAGCAGCTTCTCTGCAAAACCTACGATATCAACATGCCGAAGGTGGTCGGCGTTTATCTGACCGGCAAACCGATCGCAGGCGTGGGACCGCAGGACGTTGCGCTGGCGATCATCGGTGCAGTGTTTGCGAATGGCTATGTAAATAATAAGGTGATGGAATTTGTGGGACCGGGCGTTGCGAACCTGAGTGCAGATTTCCGCATCGGCATCGACGTTATGACGACCGAGACCACCTGCCTGTCCTCTATCTGGCAGACGGACGACACCATTAAGGAATTTTACGAAATCCATGAGCGCCCGGAGGACTATAAGGAACTGCAGCCGGGCAAGGTTGCATATTATGACGGTATGATCTGCGTGGATCTCTCCGAAATCCGCCCGATGATCGCAATGCCGTTCCATCCGAGCAACACCTATACGATCGAAGAATTGAATGCGAATCTTGACGATATCCTGGCGGATGTGGAAAAGCGTGCGCTGGTGAGCCTGGACGGTGCGGTTGATTTCACGCTGCGTGATAAGGTGCGCGACGGCAGACTGTACGTGGAACAGGGCATCATCGCGGGCTGCGCGGGCGGCGGCTTTGAAAATATCTGTGCGGCAGCCGATATTTTAAAAGGCGCTTCTATTGGAGCGGATGAGTTTACACTGAGCATTTACCCGGCGAGCACGCCGATTTATATGGAGCTGGCAAAGAACGGCAGACTTGCCGATCTGATGGCGACCGGTGCGATTGTAAAGACGGCATTCTGCGGACCGTGCTTCGGCGCGGGCGATACGCCGGCAAACAATGCGTTTAGTATCCGTCATTCCACAAGAAACTTCCCGAACCGCGAGGGAAGCAAGCTGCAGAGCGGACAGATTTCCTCTGTTGCTCTGATGGATGCCAGATCGATCGCAGCGACGGCGGCGAACAAGGGCTATCTGACGGCGGCGACTGACATTGATGCAAACTACACGAATCCGAAATATTTCTTTGACAGCACGATTTACAAGAACCGCGTCTTTGACAGTAAGGGCGTGGCGGACCCGTCCGTGGAGATCAAATTTGGTCCGAACATCAAGGACTGGCCGGCGATGCCGGAGCTGACGAAGAATCTGGTTCTGAAAGTGGTTTCCGAGATCCATGACCCGGTGACGACGACGGACGAGCTGATCCCGTCCGGCGAGACCTCCTCCTACCGTTCCAACCCGCTCGGTCTGGCAGAGTTTACGCTTTCCAGAAAGGATCCGGCGTATGTGGGACGCGCAAAGGAAATCCAGAAGGTGGAAAAAGCCCGCGAGGCAGGCGAGTGCATCGGCGAGGCGTTCCCGGAAATCTGCAAAGTGATGCAGAAGATAAAGGAAGTTTTCCCGGAAACCTGCAAGAAGAACACCGGTTTTGGCAGCACCATTTTTGCCGTGAAACCGGGCGACGGTTCCGCGCGTGAGCAGGCGGCTTCTTGTCAGAAGGTGCTCGGCGGCTGGGCAAACATCGCCAACAGCTACGCTACCAAGCGCTATCGCTCCAACCTTATCAACTGGGGTATGATGCCCTTCCTTATCGACGAGGGCGAGCTTCCGTTCAAAAACGGCGACTACCTGTTTATCCCGGACATTCGCGAGGCGGTAGAGGGCGGAACCACGGAGATAAAGGCATATGTGGTCGGAGATAGTTTAAAAGAATTTACCTTAAAGCTCGGCGAAATGACCGACGATGAACGCACGATCATTCTCGACGGATGCCTGATCAATTACTATAGACACTGATAACAGACCTCCCGCGGAAGGCGAAAGCCGGATGCGGGAGGTTCGTTTGTAAGGACATTCCCAAAGGTCCAGAAAAAGCGATTCTGCGGCAGGCAGGATTTAGGCAGACACAGAAATAAAACGAGAAAAATTTTCAATGGCGGTGGATTGCCTTGCAGGATATCTCTATTCTTGTAAAATGGATGGGGAACCTGTTCCGGATGCTTCTGAATTAAGTGATTCTTTGCTTGCGGATGTTCAGCGTGAGCTGGAGTTGGATGTGCAGGAAGAGTTTGTGAATATGGTTGCTGTAGATGTGGAAGAATATGCCAGACAGCATTTTAACAAATCGGTAAAAAAGACATTGACAATTCCGGCGTGGCTGAATAAGGCGGCGATGGAGCAGAATATTAATTTTTCTCAGGTGCCGCGTGATGTTTGCTGCTGATGCTGATCAGCAATGAAAAGTTGGAATGCGGGATAGGAGAATAATAATGGGCTTATATGAAGAAATCGAACGGTATCAGCCATTTAACGAGCAGGAAACGCGTGACCGGGAGCTGATGCTGCGCTACATCAGGAGCTGCTCTGATTATCTGGAGAGGGAAAATCTGGTGGCGCATTTTTCGGCGTCCACATGGACGGTCAATAAAGAACATACGAAGATCCTGATGGTGTATCATAATATTTATGATTCCTGGTCATGGAGCGGCGGACATGCGGACGGGATCGGGGATCTGGCGTCCGTGGCGCTGCGGGAGCTTACGGAGGAGACCGGCGTAAAGCATGCGTCGCTGGTCAGCCGGGACATTTTCAGCCTGGAAAGTCTGACGGTGGATGGTCACATAAAAAGAGGCATGTATGTGCCAAGTCATCTGCATCTGAATGTCACTTATCTTGCGGAAGCGGACGAAAAAGATACGCTGCTGGTAAACGAAGAAGAAAATCAGGCGGTGAAATGGTTTTCTTTTGAGGAGGCGCTGACGGCGCCGAGCGAGAAGTGGATGGTCGATCGGATATATAAAAAGCTTGTAGAAAAATGCAGACGTCTGGCATGAAACCAAATTATGCAACAGCAGTCAAAAGATACCACAAACGGCACTTTTATGAGTGTCGTTTTTCGTTATAATTATTATATGATGGAGACTCATTTTTCGGGTAACTCATATGATTTTGGGTATTGCATAAAAGGGGGAAAGCTTAAATGAGATATGGATATTTTGACGAGAAGAACCGGGAATACTGCATTGACCGCGTCGACGTGCCGGTTTCCTGGACGAATTACATCGGGGTGGAGGATATGTGTGCGGTGGTGAACCACACGGCAGGCGGCTATCTTTTTTACAAGACGCCGCAGTATCACCGCATCACACGATTCCGTCCGAACGGGGTGCCGATGGACCGTCCGGGGCATTACGTGTATCTGCGCGATGAGGCGGACGGCGATTACTGGAGTATTTCCTGGCAGCCGGTCGGGAAGCCGCTTGATAAAGCAACTTATTGCTGCAGGCACGGGCTTTCTTATTCCACATATGAATGTGAGTACAAGGGGATTAAGGCATCGCAGCGCCTGATGATTCCTCTGGGAGACAACGTGGAGCTGTGGGATGTGAAGATTAAAAATGAGAGCGCCGGGGAGCGGCATTTGAGCGTCTTTTCCTACTGCGAATTTTCATTCCACCATATCGACATGGATAACCAGAACTTCCAGATGAGCCTGTACGCCTCCGGCTCCTCCTGCGAGGACGGCATCATCGAGTACGATTTATTTTATGAGGAGTTTGGCTATCAGTATTTTACGGCAAATTTTGTTCCGGACGGTTTCGACTGTGTGCGCGATAAATTTATCGGCGCGTATCGGACGGAGAGTAATCCGATCGCAGTGGAAAAAGGTGTTTGCGGCGGTACGCATGAAAAGGGCGGAAATCACTGCGGAGCTTTGCAGAAACGCATTATTTTAAAGCCCGGAGAGGAAATCCGGCTGGTGTTTATGCTCGGTGAAGGAAAAAGAGAAGATGCAAAGACAATCCGCGAAAAATATAGTATAATGGAAAATATCGATGAGGCGGCCGAAAAACTGGCGGCGTACTGGGAGGATAAGCTTTCCAGACTGCAGGTAAAGACGCCAAGCGACGACATGAATACTATGCTGAACACCTGGAATCTGTATCAGTCGGAAATTAACATATTGTTTTCGCGCTTCGCGTCCTTTATCGAGGTGGGTGGGCGCACAGGGCTGGGCTATCGCGACACGGCGCAGGATGCTATGACGGTGCCGCATTCGAACCCGGAAAAATGCCGGCAGCGGATCGTTCAGCTTTTAAATGGGCTTGTGTCGAAGGGTTATGGATTGCATTTATTCGATCCGGCATGGTTTGAACCGCAGGAGGAGGCGCGCCCGTTTGCCTCGCCGACGGTGATTCCGGTGCCAGATAAAAACGATCGCATTCATGGCCTGAAGGACACCTGCTCGGACGACGCGCTCTGGCTGATTCCTTCTATCATGGAGTACATCCGGGAGACGGGTGAGAAAGGGTTTCTCGATGAGGTAATCCCCTACGCGGATGAGGGAGAGGGAACCGTTTACGAGCATATGAAGCGGATACTGGATTTCTCTGCGGAGCAGGTCGGCGCGCACGGCGTCTGCCTGGGGCTGCGTGCGGACTGGAACGATTGCCTGAACCTTGGCGGAGGGGAGAGCGCGTTGGTTTCCTTCCTGCATGTGTGGGCGCTGGAGCATTTTCTGGAGGCGGCAAAGCTCAAAGGAATGACAGAGGATATCACGAAATATCACACAATGTACGAGCACGTAAAAACAATATGTCAGACGCAGCTCTGGGATCAGGAGTGGTTTATCCGCGGCATCACAAAAAGCGGACGGCGCATTGGCACCAGCGAGGATAAAGAAGGGAAGATCCATCTGGAATCAAACGCCTGGGCAGTGCTTTCTGGCGCGGCTACGCAGGAGCAGGGCGAGCGGGCAATGGACAGCGTGGACAAATACCTGTACACGCAGTACGGAATTATGCTGAACGGTCCGTCGTACACTGTGCCGGATGAGGAGGTCGGCTTTGTCACCAGGGTGTATCCGGGCGTGAAGGAAAACGGGGCAATCTTCAGCCATCCGAATCCCTGGGCGTGGGCGGCGGAGTGCAGGCTTGGAAGAGGCGACCGCGCAATGAAATTTTATGAGGCATTGTGTCCCTGCAGGCAGAACGACATGATAGAGATCCGTGAGTCGGAGCCGTATTCCTACTGCCAGTTTATCATGGGAAAAGAGCACACGGCATTTGGACGGGCGCGGCATCCGTTCATGACCGGAAGCGGAGGCTGGGCGTATTTTTCAGCAACCAGATACATGCTTGGAATCCGTCCGCAGATGGACGAGCTGCAGATTGATCCGTGTATTCCAAAGGCGTGGGACGGCTTCGAGGCAGTGCGCAAATGGCGGGGCGCCACTTATCATATCCAGGTGAAAAATCCGCAGCATATCTCTAAGGGGGTAAAGGAGATTTCTGTGGACGGGGAGCGGGCAGAAAAAATTCCGGTGTTTGCGGCAGAAACGGAACATGAGATTGTGGTAATCATGGGGTGATGTGTACAGAAAGCTATATTGCAGCACAGAAGGAAGGAGAAGGCATATGATAAAGTTTGGAACGGGCGGCTGGCGTGCCGTCATCGGGGATGGGTTTACAAGACAGAATATCCAGCTTCTTGCAAAATCGATGTCTATTAAGATGAAGCGCGAGGGCATAGCAGACGAGGGCATCGTTATCGGCTATGACAGGCGGTTCCTTTCGAAAGAAGCGGTGAAATGGGCGTGCGAGGTGTTTGCGGCAGAGGGCATCCATTGCTGGTTTGTCAATCGTTCCTCACCGACGCCGCTGGTGATGTTTTATGTGGAAAAGCATCAGATGCATTATGGCATGATGGTGACGGCGAGTCATAATCCGGCGATCTATAACGGTTTTAAGGTGTTTACCTATGGCGGCAGGGACGCCAGTGTGGAGCAGACTGACGAGATCGAGGCGATCGCCGCGGAGGTGGAGCCGCAGGGAAGCATCGCGTACATCGAGTATGCGCAGGCGAAAAAAGAGGGACTGGTGACGGAGTTTAACCCGCTGAACGAGTACCTGGACAACATTATTGACAAAATTAATATGAGAGCAATCCGCGACCGCGGGTTACATATTGTTCTGGATCCGATGTACGGCGTCAGCCAGACATCGATCAAGACGATTCTCTCGACGGCGCGGTGCGAGATCGATCTGATCCACGAGGCGCATGACACCCTGTTCGGGCGCAGAATGCCGGCGCCGAGCAAAGAGGCGCTGACGGAGCTCCGCACGTATGTCACAGAAATGGAATGTGATCTTGGAATCGCCACGGACGGCGACGCGGACCGGCTCGGCGTGGTGGACGATCAGGGACGCTATCTTCACGCGAACGACATTCTGGTGCTGCTGTACTATTATCTTCTGAAATACAAGGGCTGGACGGGCCCGGCGGTGCGCAATGTCGCTACCACGCACACGCTTGACCGGATTGCAGATTCTTTTGGGGAGACCTGCTATGAGGTGCCGGTAGGCTTTAAGCACATTTCAGCGAAGATGACGGAGACGAACGCGGTGATCGGCGGCGAATCCTCCGGCGGTCTGACGGTGCGCGGACATATCAACGGCAAGGACGGCATCTATGCGGCGTCGCTGCTCGTGGAGATGGTAGCAGTGTCCGGCAAGCGTCTTTCTGAGCTTTACGCGGAAATCGTGGAGCAGTACGGCAGCCTGTATATGGAAGAAACGTCGTTTGCATTTTCGGCGGCCAAAAAGAGTGATCTGATGCGGATTCTCATGGAAGAAAAACAGCTTCCGGCATTCGATATCCCGATCGAGAAGGTTTCCTATCTGGACGGCTGCAAGGTATATTTCGAAAATGGCGGCTGGATCATCGTGCGCTTCTCCGGCACCGAGCCGCTACTGCGCATCTTCTGCGAGATGAAAAATGAGGATGAGGCGAAAAAATACTGCCGTATCTTTAAGGAATTTTTGAGTGTATATTTATAAATGAAAGGAACTCATATGAAGGAATCAGTCAGAAGCAGAAAAAGATACTCTATGAAATGGAGGCTGGTCGGAATCCTGCTGCTTTGCTGGCTGATTCCTTTTTCTGTGATGTTCGGTGTGATGGTGGTTTATGTGGCGTCGAACAACGGAGCAGAGACGGCGGAGAATTTCCGGAACCAGCTTGAATTTAATAACACGATCTGTATGGAGCGTCTGAATGCGGCGGTGGAAGCGTCGAGGCAGGCGTCGTATGACGGGCAGCTCCTGGATGCGCACAGCCGTGCGGAGGCGGGCGCCCTGACGGAGATTGCAGCGCGAAGGGAGTATATGAATTATCTGGCGGCACATTATCTGAAAAATGCCGCCGCTTCCTGTACCTTCCTGTGGTTCTACAGCGATCCGGAGACGTTTTACAGTGTCTACAACGTGGGCGCGGAGGGGAGCTACCAGAAATCAAAAACCTTTCAGGAACGCGATGTTGATGAAATCAGGAGCTATGCGGAAAATCTGGATACGAAGGTAGGATTTCTTCTGCGGGACGGCAGGCTTTATCTGATCCGCAATCTGGTGGACAGCAATTTTCAGAAAAAGGGCGTGCTGGCGATCCGCCTGAATAAAGAATACTGTTTTCAAAGCCTGGCACAGTATCCATCCGGGGACGGTGTTTATCTGAAGCTGAATGATCTGGAGCTGAGCTTTCACGACCGGGACGGACTGGTGAAAGGCTGGTGGGAAGAGCAGGAGAAACAGGAGGCATTTGCATGGAGCGGCGGAAGATTGTATGTCTCCGACAGCCGTTTTGGAAACAGCTTTCGACTGGAAACGGTGATGCGGATGCAAAAAGAGATCACAAAATATCCTTTCTACGGTTATCAATATGTGATGGGCGGACTGCTGCTTAGCCTGATCCCTCTGCTTCTGGTAATGATCGCTGCGGTGCGCAGGCAGGTGACGATCCCGGTGCAGCTTTTAAGCGATGGCGCAAGACATATTGAAAATGGGGAGATCGGCTACCAGGTACAGGAAATTTCGGCAAACCAGGAGTTTTCCTATCTGAGAAACAACTTCAATGAGATGTCGAGCCACTTAAAGCAGCAGTTTGACCGCATTTATGAGGAGGAGGTGGCGCTGCGCGAGGCGAAGATCATGGCGCTGCAGTCACATATTAATCCGCATTTCCTGAACAACACGCTGGAGATCATCAACTGGGAAGCGCGTCTGAACGGAGACGAGAAGGTTTCCGGCATGATCGGGGCGTTGTCGGATGTGCTGGATGCGGCACTCGATCGCCGGAAATGCCCGGAGGTGCGGCTGTCGGAGGAAATGCGATATGTGAATTCCTATTTATATATCACAAAAGAGCGTCTGGGCGAACGTCTCACAGTAATGACGGACATTCCGGAAGAACTGCTGGACTGCATGGTGCCGCGGCTGATCCTGCAGCCGGTGATCGAAAACGCGATTGAACACGGCGTGGTGCCGAATAAATCCGGTCTGATCGTGATACGCGGTTATCGTGATGAAAATTATTTATATCTGGAAACGCAGAACGACGGCGGAATGACGCCGGAGGACAAAGAAAAAATAGCGCGTCTGCTCGCGCCGGATTATAGCAGCCGCAGCGAGAAGAGCGGAAATCTTGGCATTGCGAATGTGAATCAGCGCTTGCGGATTCTTTTCGGGGAGCCGTGCGGACTTTCTATTACGGAGATGGCGGACGGGCGCGTGTGCGCGAAGCTTACGATACCGTATAGCAGAGGAAGCCTTGATGTCACATATGAAAAAGATGTATAGACAGAGAAACAATTGCTTTGTAAAGAATGACAAGAAAATACAATAAATCACAGCTCCAGTTATTCAAATTTCACGAAGGATAGGGCATAATAACATTACAAAGCAACCGAAACGAAATTATAAAAAAGACTGGAGGGTATGAAATGAAGAAGAGATTAGGATGCATGATGGCGGGCGTAATGGCGCTTTCGATGCTGGCAGGAGCAGCAACCGTGCAGGCAGAGGGCGTGGAGCTGAACGTGACGACGACGTTCGCCGGCGAGGACGGAAACGCACAGAATTTTAAGGATGCTGTGGCAGCCTGGGAAGAGTCTACCGGAAATAAAGTAAACGACGCTTCCGCAACGTCAGACGAAACATTTAAAGCACGTGTGGAAATGGATTTCCAGACCGGCGCGGATCCCGATGTACTGTTTTTCTTTAACGGCGCAGATGCAAATTCCTTTATCGAGGCGGGCAAGGTTGTTTCTATCGACACCATCCGCGAGACGTATCCGGAGTATGCCGCAAACATGAACGACGATCTGATCACGCCGTCTATTGTGGATGGAATCAGATACGCGGTTCCCGTAAACGGATACTGGGAAGCAATGTTTGTGAATACGGAGGTGCTGGAGGCAGCGGGCGTTGAGGTTCCGGGCGCAGACTACACCTGGGACGCATTCCTTGCAGACTGCCAGAAGATTAAAGACGCGGGTTATTCCCCGATCGCGGCGGCTCTTGGCAATATTCCGCATTACTGGTGGGAATTCTGTATCTTCAACAATGGCGATGTGGTAAATCATCTGACGATTCCGGCTTCCATCGAAGAGGCAGGCGCATGGGTAAACGGCATGGAAGACATCAAGGCGCTGTATGAAGCAGGTTATTTCCCGGAAAATACGCTTTCCGCAACGGATGATGAAACCTTCGCTTCCTTTATCGACGGCAAGGCAGCATTCCTTATCGACGGTTCCTGGAAGGTTGGCGGCATTGCAGGCGCATGCCAGTCTGATCCGGAGGACGCATCCACACTGGATACGGAAAAGCTCGACAAATTTACCGTAACCTATGTGCCGGGCAAGGGCGAAAGAAAAGCAACCGATCTGATCGGCGGTCTGTCCATGGGCTATTACATCAGCACGGCGGCATGGGAAGACGATGCAAAGCGCGAAGCGGCAGTCAGCTTCGTAGAATATATGACAAGCGACGAGATGGTAGCAAAATTTGCACAGCACACGGCGTCTGCTCTGAAGGCAGCTCCGGAGGTAGACGAATCCACATTCAACTCCCTGCAGGTGAAGGCAATGGAGATGATGTCGGGCGTAACCTCTCTGACTGGCGCGGTACAGGATCTGTTCAACGGCGAATGCAGAGTATCCACCTTCGACGGAATGCCGCAGATCGTGACGGGCGAAGTGTCAGCAGAAGATGCAGTGGCAGAAGGTCTTGCAATCTACAATGGACAGTAAGTAACAAAGAGCATAACCTGCGGTGAGGTTTTCGCAGACAGAAACGCCGGACGCGGGTAAATCGGGGGCATTGCAAATAGGATAGGGAGTTTGCAGTGTCCCTTTTCTAATGGAAAACAGGGAACGGAAACATTCTCTGTTTCTGGATGGGAGGTAAAAATGGGAGCAAATATTTATCGAAACAAAAAGCCGCTGCTGTTTTTTCTGGTTCCGGCGTTTGCATTTATGGTCGTGTTTCTGCATTATCCGTTCGTCATGAATATTCTGAACAGCTTCCAGAATATTGGCGGTCTGGCAGCGCAGGGCAAGGGCTTTCTCGATCCGTGGTATTCTAACTACACGGAGATGCTGCATGACAAAAATCTGTGGACTGCGCTGAAAAACACGCTGATCCTGATGGCTTCAACCGTGGTGTTCCAGGTGGGGATCGCGCTGGTGCTGGCGATCATGGTCGACCAGATCACCGTCGGAAAGAAGTTTTTCCGGGTGGTTTATTTCTTCCCGATCGTTATTTCGGCGACGGCGCTTGGTCTTTTATTTAACCTGGTGTTCCTGCGTGACAAGGGCATGGTGAACCAGTTTCTGGAGCTTTTTGGAAGAACGGAGCTGATCGACTGGAAGGATAAGAGCCGCGCACTCGTGACGATGCTGCTTCCGGTTATGTGGCAGTATGTTGGATTTTATTTTGTGATTATTGTGACGGGACTAAATAATATCTCAGATGATTTATATGAAGTGGCGTCGATCGACGGGGCGACAAGATGGCAGAGAATCCGATACATCACGCTGCCTTTGCTGCATAATGTTCTCTGTACCTGCGTGGTGCTTGCCGTTACCGGCGCGCTGAAGGCGTTTGACCTGCCGTGGATCATGTTCCCGAAGGGGATGCCGCTCAACTCGACCTGGCTGACCAGCACCTACATGTATTATCATGCGGTGGAGTCGCGCAACACGGATTACGGCTGTGCGATCGCGGTGCTGATCGTTATTCTGGGTATTGTGTCGGCGAAAATCGTGAATGCGGTATTTAAAGAGAAGGACTATTGAGAGGAGGGAGAGGAATGCGTAAAAAATCAAGAAACGGCAGCGGGCTTTGGCAGGTTCCGGTGTATGCGGTGCTGATATTCTGGGCACTTACCACGATCTATCCACTATTCTGGGTGGCAATAAATTCTTTTAAAGTAAAAAACGAGATCCTTGCAAATTCCTTCTCAATGCCGGTCGGGGAGCTGTTTACGCTGGCGAATTACAGGAGGGCGTTCGACCGCGTTCCGATCCTGGGGGCTTACGTGAACAGCCTGATCCTGTCCGGCACGGTGACGGTGGTGGTGATGGCGCTTGCGGGGCTTGCCGCGTTTGCGTTGGTTCGCTATCAGTTTAAGGGACGGGAGTTCCTGATGTCAGTCGTGGTGGGAAGCATGATGTTTCCGGCGTTTTCCACAATCGTTCCGGTGTTCCGCATGGAGGCTTCCTGGGGGCTGGTGAACACGAGCAACCGTTGGATCTCGCTGTTTTCCTGCGCGCTGCCGCAGATTGCCGGAAACCTTTCTTTTGCGATCATCGTGCTGTCGGGCTATATCCGCTCGCTCCCAATCGAGCTGGAGGAGGCGGCTTATATGGAAGGCTGCACGACCTTTAAGATTTTTACAAAAATCGTGGTGCCGATGACAAAGCCGTCGTTCGCGACGGTGGCGATCTTCTCCTTCCTCTGGAGCTACAATGATTTGTTTACGCAGACCTTCTTCCTGCGCATCCAGCCGCAGTGGGCGATCACCCGCCTGCTCAAGGAATTGACGGCGATGGAGGGCACCAACTACGGTCTGATGGCTGCGGCGGTGACGATCGTGGTCGTTCCGGTAATTATCATCTATGCATTTTTGCAGAAATATATCATAAAAGGGATGACAGCGGGGGCGATCAAGGGTTAGACTGTATACAGGAGGGAGCGCAATGTATAAGGTAGTGGTGGTGGATGACGAGCCGATCATCGTGAAAGGTCTCACAAAGCTTGTACCGTGGGAGAAGTATGGGTGCAGAGTGGTGGGAACGGCGGAGGATGGCATCGAGGGGCTGGCGGTGATCCGCGAGCAGCGGCCGGACATTATTTTTTCGGATATCTACATGCCCAGGATGAACGGGCTTTTGATGGCGGCGGCGCTCAAATCGGAGTTTGAGGATACGCAGCTTACGATCCTGACTGGCTACCGCGATTTTGAGCTGGCGCAGGAGGCGATTAAGCTGGGCGTGACGCGGTTTATCTTAAAGCCGTCTAATATGGAAGAGCTGGAGGAGGCGCTGCGTGTGATGGTGCAGAACCTGCAAAGGCGCGGAATTACCGGGGAAGAGCGTGAGGAAATCGCGCAAAATCCTCCGGGGAAGCCGGGTGATCCGGAGAACGAAGCAAAGCCCGGGAGGCGCAGTGATCCGGGAAAGAAAACCGGGGAAAATCTGCGGGAGACGGGTGAGACAAAAACAGCGGCGGGCAGTTTTCTGGTGAACAAAGCTCTTGAATATATGCGGAAGAATTACCGGCATAAAGTGACGCTCACCGATGTCGCCGACAGCATTTTTGTCAGTCAGTGGCATCTGAGCAAGCTGCTGAACAGTCATACCGGGCAGAGCTTTTCCGAGCTGATGAACAGTATCCGTGTGGAGGAAGCGAAAAAGCTTCTGGAAGATCCGGCACTGCGCGTGGGCGATGTGGCGGAGCAGGTGGGATTTGTGGATATGGCGCATTTCTCGCGCGTGTTTAAGAAGGTGACGGGAATCTCCGCAAATGAATTCCGCAACCGGTTAAAGTAAGCGGCGCGATTTGCATGGAAGACGCATTCGTATTAGAGGGTAGACGGCGCCTGCAATTCCGTGAGCGGCGCAACCGGCGCGGCTTCAATACAGAAAGACAGTCCGTCAAAGACATCCTCCAATGATTCTGTGAGTGCGTTCAGCGTGCGGAGCGTCGTGAAATATTCTTTAGAGGTTTCCGCATTCTTCCAGCAGGGCACAAGCAGAAGCACGTGATTTCCCATCACGGGACCGATGACAGCCTGTGGGATGCTTTCCAGTACCGTTTCCCGAAACTTCATATAATCCTTCTGAAGATGCACGGCAGAACCGACCGGGTTTTGCAGGGCATCTTTTTTCTGCTGCAAAAGCGCGCGCATGGCGGCACGGTCATAGCTGCCGGGCTCTGCGGTATGTGATGCTTTACTTTCATCTGCGGAAATGGAAGAGCGCACTTTGCCGGGATCCGCTGCGGAATCGCCGGAACGGGCTGTCCCTGCTGCGGCCGGAACGTGCGGGCTGTCTGCGGAGGGGGGCAGTTCACCAAATGTTATCGTGACAATGCGTCCGTAATTCTGGGAAATCCCCAGAAGCGTCTTATATTGTTTCAGTGACTTTACATAGCTGTCCGGGAAAAACAGCTGGTTGATCAGACCGTGCTCTACTACCGGGACAGCAGCGTCAAAGCGTTCCTGTACCATGCGGTTCTGCTGCTGGCGTTTCTGCGAATGAGCGACCATGGAAATCGCCGTCTCCAGTACAGGCAGCACCTTTTCGCGGAACAGAGGCTTCGTAAGGTGCGCAAGGATGTTCAGATTTTTTGATTCTGTGTGATAATACGCTTTGTCGGAGGCAGACACTGTGATAAACAGGCATTTTAAATGATAAGAGCGGATTTCGCGCACCACTTCAAAGCCCCGCATACCGGGCATCTGAATGTTGATGATGGCGATATCCGGAACAAACTTGCGCGCAAGCGTCCGCGTATAAAGCGTCGTCTTTGACACGCGGATATCACAGTTCTCATGAAAATGACTGTGAATCATATTAATAAGCGCATTTAAAACAACGCCCTCATTGTCTGCAAGAAGAATCTTGTACATCTGGCTCCTCCGTTTTGGCTGTCCTGGTTTGTATGTGACATTCCAGAATTAATTTTAACTGATTTTTTGGTAAAACTCAAGCCAACTCAGGCAAAAATGATTTTGGTGTATAGAATGAAAAAATATACGGCAGGTACAAATTATATATTTGCGCTTTTTCCTGAAATGGTCTATAGTTAATATTGAACATTGTGAAATAGGAGAAGAAACATTGGAGGATTACAGAGGAACGGCGCGGAACATCGGAGATGTATACCGCCATATTTATAGAAACGAAACAAGCTCACGGCAGATGGTTGCGGCGGATCTTGGCATCAGCCTTCCGACGGTGACGCAGAATCTGAATTATCTGAGGGAGTGCGGGCTGATTTTTAATGCCGGGGAGTTTGAATCCACCGGCGGACGCAAAGCAAATATGCTCAGTATTGTGCCGGAGGCAAGGCTGGCAGTGGGAATGGACGTTACACAGACGCATGTCTCGGTGGTGCTGACCGATTTAAAGCTGAATATTCTGGATTCGGTAAAGACGCATGTGCTGTTTCGTGATGCGGACGATTACTACGAAATGCTGGCGAATCATGTGAGAATGATACTGGAAAAAAATGAAGTCGACCCGGAGAAATTCCTTGGCGTTGGCATATCGCTGCCGGCGATTGTAAATGAGCGGGAAAATATGATTTCTTATTCAAAGGTCATCGATATTCCGGATGATTTTTATGTGCAGATGCAGAAAAAGCTGCCGTATCCGGTGCGTCTGTTCAACGATGCAAATGCGGCGGGCTGGACGGAGCTGCAGGCGCGCGGAAAGCAGCAGCCGATGGTATATCTGTCCCTGAGCAACAGCGTGGGCGGCGCTGTCCTAATGAACCGCGTATATACCGGACGGAACTGGCGGGGCGGCGAGTTTGGTCATATGACGATTGTGCCGAATGGAAAAGAGTGTTATTGCGGACGGCGCGGCTGTCTGAATGCGTACTGTTCCGCGAGAGTATTATCGGATTATACGGATGGGGATATCCGGCAGTTTTTCTATGAAATGAAGGCTACCGGAAACCGGGGTTACCGCCGTGCGTTTGAGGATTATATGCAGTATCTCGCATTGGCGGTCAATAATCTGAGGATGTGTTTTGACTGTGACGTGGTGCTTGGCGGTATGGTCGGCGCGTGTATGGAAGACTATATTGACGAGTTTAAAAAGATAGCAAAGAAGCTGACGCCGTTTGAGAACAGCGCAGAATATGTGAAAATCTGTTCTTTCCGCACTGAGCCGTCAGCGGTGGGAGCTGCGCTTTATTTCGTCGACGATTTTGTACGGCAGATGTGAAACAGGTATGTGAGCAAATCCCATTCGCGAAGCGAATTTTAAATGGATCTGCGAAGGTTACTGCGAACGGAGTGAACAGTAACTTGGCGAATTGTTTTGTGCTGCTTGTCAAAAAATTATCAAAATTCATCAAAAACGAAGAAAATGGATATGCATTTTGCATATCTATTTTTTTAACTTAAATAAAATGCTTTTCTTAAGTAAAAATTTAAAGAATATAAAAAAATCAAAAAACGCTGAAAAAAGAGAAAATCATAGGGCAAAATATACAAAAATATAATACCAAATTTGGAGTGATTTTACAAACTTGCGTAAAACGATTAATAAATGATTGACTAAATTGTAAAAAGAGTATATAACTATGTTAACAAGTTAATCCGTTTTCAGGGAAGTAGGGGACGAAGTATATGGATGAAATCAAATTGAGAGTAAGCGGAATTGAAAAATCATTCCCTGGGGTGAAAGCGCTGAGTAATATCGACTTTGCAGTGCGAAAGGGTACCGTCCATGCACTGTGCGGGGAAAACGGCGCAGGAAAATCCACGTTGATGAAGGTTTTGACCGGTCTGTACAAGGCAGACAAAGGGCAGATTTACATAGACGAAAAGCCGGTCGAAATCAAAAATCCGCTCCAGGCAAGAGAGTACGGGATATCCATGATAGCCCAGGAGCTGAACTATGTATCGGAACTGTCCGTAGAAGAAAACCTGTTTATGGGGCGTTTGCCGGTAAATAAGTTTGGGAAGGTTGACTGGAAAAAGGTCCGCCGCGAAGCGGAGAAGTTTTTGGAAGAAGAGCATTTAAGCTATGCGCCGGACCAGAAGCTGAAAACCCTGACCGTTTCCGATATCCAGATGCTGGAGATTATTAAGGCGGTTAATAATAACGCCCAGGTGGTACTCATGGACGAGCCGACTTCCTCCATCTCACAGAAAGAGGTAAAGCTGCTGTTTGAAAAGATTGCGGAGCTGAAGGCAAAGGGTGTAAGCATCATCTATATCTCGCATAAAATGGACGAGGTATTCCAGATTGCCGATGACATCACTATCATCCGTGACGGCGCGGTGGTTTCCTCGGACAGGGCGGAGAATCTGGATATTGAAACAGTCATTGCCCGTATGGTTGGACGGAAAATGGACAATGCCTATCCGAAGGAAATCCTTCCGCTTGGCGAAAAGAATTTCGAGGTGCAGAATTTTAATTCCAAAGGCATGTTTGCAGATATCAATTTTTATGCCCGCAAGGGTGAGATTGTTGGATTTGCCGGGCTGGTAGGCGCGGGGCGTACCGAAGTCATGCGTGCGATTTTCGGAATGGACCACAAGGACAGCGGCACAGTGAAGATCGACGGACAGGAAGTGACGATTAAAAGCCCGCATGACGCCATTGCGAAAAAGCTGATCATGCTGTCGGAGGACCGGAAAGAATACGGTATCATCCCGGTGCGAAGCGTTATGGAAAATGCCAGCATCGCATCACTGAAACGCTATTTCTTTGCAGGAAAGAACCACAAGAGCAAAGAGCGGAGCGAGGTGGGCGAGATCTTCCGGAAGATGAATGTGAAAACGCCGTCTCTGGATACACTGATTGCCTCACTGTCCGGCGGAAACGCGCAGAAGGTTCTGCTGGCAAGATGGATGCTCTGCGATCCGGAGATTATGATTCTGGATGAGCCGACAAGAGGAATTGATGTAGGCGCAAAATTTGAGATATACAAACTGATGACGGATATTGTCAAAGAAGGAAAGACGATTGTTATGGTGTCCTCAGAGCTGCCGGAGCTGATCGGTATGTGCGACAGAATTTATGTGATGTGCCAGGGCAGGATCATGGGATGTTTAAACAGAGAAGAATTTTCACAGGAAACCATTATGATGCATGCGACCGGTCTTTTCGGCAAGACAGGGAAAGGAGATAAATAATGAACAAAAATAAACAGCTTTCCGCTTTTTTACAGAGGTTTTCCATTTTTATTGTTTTGATTGTAATGTTTCTGGTCTGTTCTTTGCTCAGCCCGTATTTCCTGAAAACGAACAACCTGATGAACATTGCCAGACAGCTCTGCGTTGGTATTCTGATAGCTTATGGCGAAATGATTCTGATTGTCAGCGGATTCCTGGATTTGTCGGTAGGTTCTGTACTTGCGCTGGCAGGTGTGCTTTCGGTAGCTGCTTATAAGGCAACCGGCTCGATGGCGCTGGCGATTCTGGTAGCGCTGCTGGTGGGTATGGCGTGCAACCTGTTTAACGGTATTTTCGTTGCACAGTTTGAAGTGCCGGCGTTTATCGCAACGCTGGGTATGCAGCAGATTGCCCGCGGTATTGCTCTTTACTTTACCGGCGGAGCAAATATCCTGCAGATTGGCAAATATGTCAATATCGGACAGGGCATGATTGGATTTATGCCGGTTCCTGTTATCATCGTTATACTGATTACGATCGCCGTCTGGTACATGTTCAATCATACCAGTTATGGGCGGAGCCTGTATGCAATCGGCGGCAACCGCAAAGCGGCGGAAGCAAGCGGTATCAACGGAAAGCTGGTCATTTACAAATCGTATCTCATAAACGGTATGCTTGCCGGACTTGCCGGAGTGATCTTTATGGCGAGAAACAATTCGGGTCTTCCGAATGGTGCGGTCGGCTATGAAATGACCGGTCTGACGGCGGCAATCGTGGGCGGAACCTCTTTCTCCGGCGGTGTCGGCACGGTTATGGGAACGGTGGCAGGTGCTTTTATCATCGGTATCCTGGAAAATATCATGAATCTGCTTGGTGTAAACTCTTACATACAGAATATCATCGAAGGAGCAATTATCGTTATTGCCGTGGCATTTGATATCATGAGCAAGAGCCGCAAGACGAGCAAGATGATTATGGCGGTGGACGATACAAAGAAGGAAAACAGCTCCGCTAAGTAGAATGCGTTACTGCATGGACGCAGTGTTTATTTTACAATATTTACCTACAAAAAAGAAAGGATGGGAAAAAAGAAATGAAGAAAATGAGAAAATTGGCGGCAATGACAATCGCAGCGGCAGTTGCGGCAACATCCATGACGGGCTTCACAGCGTTTGCAGAAGGAGAAACCTATCGCGTTTGTTTCATCGCACGTGCAAGTGCAGATACTTTTGCGGCATGGCTGACAGATTCCATGAAGAAAGCGGCAGACCAGTATGATGATATTGAGCTTACCTGCGTGAGCGGTGAAGCAGATGACAACACAATGGCAACGCTTCTGGAAGACTGTATTACAAAAGAATACGACCTGGTTATCGTACAGTCCAACAACAATGCGGCACAGGCTCCGTATGTAAAGCAGGTTGCGGATGCAGGCATCCCGGTTATCACAACGAACCCGACGACACATCAGAGTGACCTTGACGGTGTAACTGGCGACGAGGAAGTGGACAATGCAGTTATGGCAGGTACCGGTACTGTTGACGCGGACCCGGTTGAGCAGGCTTCCCGCGGTGCGATCCGTGCCGTAGATGAAGTTCCTGAGAATGGAAATGTTGTTGTTCTTCGCGGACCGTCCGGAAACTATCACGCAGAAAAGCGTCGTGAAGCATGGGATACTTATTTCTTCGCAGAGCGCCCGGATGTTACGATTCTTTACGAAGATTATGCAAACTGGAACAATGATGAGGCTATGACTCTGATGGAGACATGGACACAGGGCGGAACCCACATCGATGCAATCATTTCCATGAATGATAACATGGCAGCAGGTGCAATCGAGGCTATCCGCAACAACTCCGAGTATATCAACGAAGACGGCACACCGAATTTCCTGGCATACGGCGTTGACGGAACAGCACAGGGATGTATGTTAGTCAAGGAAGGTCTTCTTACAGCTACCGCTCTTCAGAATGCAGAAGAAATTGCAAATCTGAACATGGAATACGCAGAGAAGGTTCTGAATGGCGAAATGGAGTACACCGATGTTGCAGATTTCGTGGAAGCTCCGGAAATCAACGCAGATAACGTTGATGAGTTCATCCAGATTTATATCGATAACGGTGAACTTACAGAGGATGCACTTGCAGAGTAAGTAATAAAAAGATATAATGAATCTGTATAGGAAAGTCCTGAGAAAAAGGCAAGGTAAAATATTGTAAATAGCTGCCTGGCAGGCACCCGCTTGCCAGGCAATGCGTTTTACATACAATACAAAAACAGAAAGGGAGCATAAAGACATGAAAATGAGAGCAGCTTTTATGAACGGCGTCGACAAAATGATTATTAAGGAAGTCGATAAGCCAACTGCAGGAGCAGGACAGGTAGTAGTTAAAATGGAGTATGTCGGAATCTGCGGTTCCGACGTGCATTATTTCCATTCCGGAAGATGCGGTTCCTATGTGGTAACGGATGACGAATTCATGCTGGGACATGAGTGCGCGGGAACCGTTGTGGAAGTAGGCGAAGGATGCAAGGAGCTGAAGGTGGGCGACCGCGTTGCGCTGGAGCCGGGTATCACCTGCGGCGAGTGCGAATTCTGCAAATCGGGTCGTTACAACCTTTGCCCGGATGTTGTATTTCTGGCAACACCGCCGGTACAGGGATGCTACGAGGATTTCATTGCATTCCCGGAGAATATGTGCTTCAAGCTGCCGGACAACGTTTCCACGAAAGAGGGTGCGCTGGTTGAGCCGCTTTCCGTTGGTATGCACGCTGCAAACCAGGGCGAAGTTACGCTTGGCGATACCGTTCTGATTCTCGGCGGCGGCTGCATCGGTCTGGTGACGATGATGTGCTGCAAGGCGCACGGCGCAAGCAGAATTATCGTGGCGGACCTTGTGGATGCGCGTCTGGAGAAGGCAAAAGAGCTGGGCGCAACCGATGTGATCAACAGCGGCAAGGTGGATGTATTTGAGGAAGTAAAGAGACTGACAGACGGAAAGGGCGCCGACAAGGTATTTGAGACGGCAGGCTCTCCGGTGACGATCGCGCAGACCCCGTTCTTCGTAAAGCGCGGCGGCACCATCGTGCTGGTAGGTATTTCCGCAAAAGAGGAAATCACTTATAATTTCGCGCAGATCATGGACAAGGAAGCGACCATCAAATCCGTATTCCGCTACAGAAACGTATATCCGCAGGCAATCGCAGCGATTTCCAGCGGCTCTATCCCGGTAGCGAAGATCGCGACCCACGAATTCGACCTCGACCATATCCAGGAGGCATTCGAGGAAGCAATCAACAATAAGACCGATCTTGTAAAAGCAATTATAAAAGTAAACTAAATATTATGATGCCAAAGAAAAATGCCGCGCGGAGAAATCCGGGCGGCGTTTTTTTCGGGAGGTTTTGCAACAGGGAAGCTTGCCGGAAACGTTCCGGAACATTGGGAAAATTCCAAATAGCATTGAAAAAAACAGAAGTTTTGGGGAAAATTTTCCTAAAAATATTGATAATCCAAAAGTTTTGGGATAAAATATACTAAAAATATTATTTAAATGAACGTTTTGGGATTACAGATATAAATGAATAGGAGGGATTGCCTGTGGCTGTCAGACGGATAGAGAGAAAAGAGTATCTTGAAAAACTCATTGCATTTCGGGATAAAAATATAATAAAAATCATCACGGGAGTTCGTCGGTGCGGAAAATCAACGCTGATGGAAATGTATCAGGATTATCTGAGAAAAAACGGCGTATCCGGCGAACAGATTATTGCGGTAAATCTGGAAGATTACGATTTCTATGATTTGCGGGAGCCCAGAGCGCTTCATGCATATATAAAGGAACGCCTTGTGCAGGATAAAATGACCTATGTTTTTCTTGACGAAGTACAGCACTGCGATGATTTTGCCGGGGTTCTGGACAGTCTGTTTATTAAAAAGAATGTTGATTTATATGTGACAGGTTCAAATGCTTATATGCTGTCGTCGGAAATTGCCACACTGATTTCGGGACGGTATGTGGAAATCAGGATGCTGCCGCTATCATTTAAAGAATATGTGATGAGCACAGGAAATATGCAGGAGCTTGGGAAAAAGTATGTGACATATCTGGAAAACAGCTCTTTCCCATATACGCTGGAGCTTGCAGGGCGACCGAAAGAAATCCGGGATTACCTTGACGGAATTTATAACACCATTGTGGTAAAAGATATTGCAAAACGAAATAAGTTTCCGGATACGATGATGTTGGAAAGCATTGTACGGTTTCTGTTTGATAGTATTGGAAGTCCGCTTTCCACAAAGAAAATTGCGGACACTATGACGTCGAACGGCAGAAAAATTGATACAAAAACAGTAGAAAAATATCTGGATGCGTTAATGGAGAGCTACATTATTTATCAGGCAAAAAGATATAATATAAAAGGAAAGCAGTATTTAAAAACGCTGGAGAAGTATTATGTGGTGGATATTGGTCTGAGATATATGCTGCTGGGAGCCCGTTCTGCCGATGTGGGACATATTCTGGAAAATGTAGTTTATCTGGAGCTGATACGCAGAGGGTATGATGTATATGTCGGCAGGCTGGATGAAATGGAAGTTGATTTTGTGGCAATGGATTATAAAAGAATCACATATTATCAGGTGGCGGCTTCTGTGCGAGATGAGCAGACATTGCGGCGGGAACTGGTGCCGTTGCAGAAAATCAATGACCATTATCCCAAATTTCTTCTTACGCTGGACGAGGACCCGGAGGGGGATTACGAAGGCATCCGGCGGGTAAATGCGCTGGAGTGGCTTATGGGAATGACGGAGATATAGTGTTAAATACAGTGGTTTCGTTGCAAATTGCCTGCAACGATTTCCTGCGATGCAACAGGGCAGCCAGGCTGCCCTTGTTATCTGTTAATCATAATCGATAAATACTTTTTCGTTTCGCCGGAATACATCTGCATGGATATGGTAGAGCTCCTCCACCAGCGCGGAGCTGATAACGTCGTCCGGTCTGCCGTCGCACAGGTTCTGTCCGTTCTTGAGCACGTAGATACGGTCGCAGAATTTTGAAGCGAGACTTAAATCGTGCAGTGCGGTCAGCACTGTTTTTTTCGATGCTTTCAAAAGCGACAGCGTTTTTATCTGGCTGCCGATATCCAGATGGTTGGTCGGCTCGTCCAGAATAATCATTTCCGTTTCCTGCGCCAGCGCGCGGGCAATCAGTACCCGCTGCTTTTCGCCGCCGGACAGGCTCAGAAAGCTTCTCTCCAGAAAATCTTCCATTCCGACCATTTCCAGCGAATGGCAGACCACCTCGCGGTCGTGGTCGTTGGCGGCTTCCATCAGACGTTTTCTGGGATAGCGCCCCATCTGCACAACTTCTTCGACGGTGAAGTCAAAATTTGCCTCGCTTTCCTGCGAAACCACCGCAATGCGTTCCGCCATCTGCCGGTTTGACATTTTCAGAAGACTTTTTCCGTCCAGAAGGATATCTCCCGAAACGGGCACAAGCATTTTGTAGATATTTTTCAGCAGCGTCGACTTTCCGCTTCCGTTGGGACCGATGACGCCCACGAATTCCTCCTGGTTTACGGTGAGGGAAATATCCCGGATAATCTCCACCTGCCGGGTGCGGTAGCTTACTTTTTCTGCACTGAGCATAGGTCCGCCTCCTTTAAGATTTCCCGAAGGAATATTTCCGTACCCGTATCATCCACAGGAAGACAGGTGCTCCGAGCATGGAAGTAATAATGCCGATAGGAATTTCACTGGGCTGGTCGAGCATTCTGGCACCGACGTCCACCCAGACCAGGAAAATCGCTCCCAGCAGCGTGGAAATCGGAATCACCTTCCGGTGGTCCGCACCGACCATCGACCGCACGATATGCGGGATGACAAGTCCGACGAAACCGATGCTGCCGGTCACTGCCACTGCCGTTCCGGTCAGTGCCGCCGACAGAAAGACGGTGATTTTGCGCACGAGATTAATATTGATTCCCAGCGTCACCGCGCTGCTCTCTCCCATAAGAAGCGCGTTCATGGAGGTGGAGAGAGCATACAGGCACAGAAAGCCCGGTATCAGTACCACAAACAGGGGAAGAAGCTCTTCCCACTGGGCACTGGCTACGCTGCCAAGCGTCCAGAACGTCACCTCCCGGATTTTGCTGTCATCCGGGGCCTTGTAAATGAGAAAGTTTGAAAATGCGGTAAACATGGCGGAAATAGCCGTTCCCACCAGAACCAGCTTGATGGGCGCCACCTCTTTGCCGCTTTTCGCCATGTAATAAACAATTAAAATTGCCGCCATCGCGCCGATAAAAGCGCCGCCCTGGACAGAGTATGCGCCAAGGAAGGAGAGCGCTCCGGTGACAATGGCAAGTGAAGCGCCGAAGGTTGCGCCGGAGGATACGCCCAGCACATAGGGACTTGCCAGCGGATTTTTGGTAAATGACTGCATGGCGACGCCCGAAAGCGTCAGCGCCGCGCCTACCATAGCGCCCATCAGCACCCGCGGCGTCCGCAGATGCCAGACGATGTTCTGCGTGCTCATGCGGATATCTTCAACATCGCCTATGCCGGTCAGACGATGAAGAACCACCTGCCAGACCGTTTGGAAAGGGATGCTGACAGGTCCGATTCCGATGGCAAGAATCATCGACAGAATCAATAGTATTAGCAAGAACACGCAGGTTATCCCCACGTGTTCCCTCATGAATTTACATAACCGTTTCATATGAAATTATTCAAAACACTCCGGATGGAATGCCTGGGCAAATTTTTCAATCGTATCGCCCACACGGGTGCTGGCGAATACTTCCGGAAGCGTGATAACCAGGAAGTTTTCGTTCTTGATGGCAGTTACATCGGAAAGAGCTTCGTTGTCCAGCAGGAACTGGATTTTCTCGTCTGCGGTCGTATCGCCGTAATCATTGATGACGATAACCTCCGGGTCTGCCTCTACAACGGCTTCCCAGCTTACGGTGTTCCAGGTTTTTTCAAGGTCCTCAAATACATTGACGCCGCCTGCGTGACGCATCAGCTTTGAGGTGAAGTTGTTTCCGGGCGTGTAGGCGCCGCCGTCCATTTCGCAGTCAAAGTTGAATACCCGCACTTCCTCTGTACCGGCAATTTTCTCTTCTACTGCCGCAATCTGGGCTTTCATACCGTCTACGATTTCATTTGCTTTGTCTTCAACCTGGAAAATTTTGCCGAGGTTGTAAAAATCCTGATAAACATCTTCCACGTCGCAGCCAAGCTTGTAGCCTTCGATGGAAGAAAGGGACATGATGCCGTACTCGCTTAAGGCATCATGTGTGGCAATCGCCGTGTCAGAATCGCTGAAAGCAGAGCTTCTTCCATAGATGAAATCCGGTTCCAGGTCCAGAACTACCTCCAGGGACGGATAACCGTTGTTGTCGGAGATCACCGGCTTTGATTCGTATTCTTCGCGGTACTGCTCCGGAAGCTGGGCGTTGTTGTAGCAGGTTCCGATAATTTTGTCGCCGAGACCAAGCGCCATAAGCTGCTCTCCGGTGTTGGGATTGGTGCTGATTACACGCTCCGGAACATGTGTAAAGGTGACCTCCTGGTCGTCCTTTGTCACCAGCGTGAAAGGAAATACGTCGCCATCTGCGGCTTCTGCGCCGTCAGCTTCTGTCTCCGCAGCTTCGGTTTCCACAGCGGCTTCCTGTGTTTCGGCTTCTGTTTCCTCAGCAAAAGCTGCTGCCGGGGAGAGCGCCATTACGCCAGCCATAATCAGTGTCAGTAATTGGTTCCTTTTTTTCATCTTGCACCTCCATAGGTATTATGGTCGGGACTTTTGCCCCAACATCATGAAATGAGTGATTGGTTACTGGAAGTCCATAAAAAAGAATCGAGCCTGTCTTCACAGACAGGCATACCAGACAGACCGTTTTGTGCGCAGTAGTCCGGACCGGGCTTTGCAGACGACTGCATGAACCGGAAAAACGGAACTGCTGCGTGTGTCGTAGATACGAACAAATCTGCGAGGATGCTTTGCATGGAAGCTTCTTTCGCACAAGGCAGGCAGGTTTCCTGGCTCACAGATTTGCGCTTGTCCCTCCTTCTCACGGCATTCGCCGCAATGGATATCCGGGGAAGCTCCCTGCTCACAGTGACCGCATCGCTCAGGCTTTTCCTGATTCCCTCTCATTTCCGGATACGGAAATTCACCTGCTTTGTTTCGACAAAATTCATGATAGCATATAGCTGTCTGCTTTGCAAGAGAACTTTTTTGTTGATTTTATCTAATCCCAGATAATCAGATGCATGACTTTTTTGGCGGCTGTTACTATTCTTGAAGATAAATAACTTCTGGCAAGTTTTCTTTTGGAATAGCTCCATATGGGATTGCCCTGTGTCTGCTCAGACAGTAATTTAGTAAAAAACTGTTCCCAGCTGGCGTACTTTTCACTTTCGATATAATTTTCCGGTTTTTGGAGGATTGCAGATACATTTACATCCGGAATGGCATTTGTAGACAACAATAACCATTCAAAGGATTCCGGCGCGTATAGCGCTGCATTTTCTGCGCTGTCGAGATAGCGCATGATTTCGCGCATTTCTGAACCAAGCGCCGCCCCGTCTGCAATGACCAATATTTTTTGGGCGGTCGCTTCGGTATTCTTCAATACTTTCAGAATATTTGACTTTCCATTGGCAGATATGCATGAGATATTTTTCTGTCTGCACAACTCATTGAAAAATTCATATCCCGAATTTGAATCTTCTGTTATTACCAGATGCGGATTTATGCCGTCTGTTTCCGATATTTCTCCATAAAGATTATATATTTCGTTGTACTTCTGCTTCGCTTCGTGAAATTTTCCGGATTCACGGAAGCCGTATATTTCCCGGACACTGTAAGGAAGCATTGGCAGCTTTTCCCGTGTTGCGAGCACAAAGTAGTTATCTGATTTCAAAGCAAGCTCCGCGAATTTTTTTGAAGCCAGAAAGCGGCTGCCTTCATCAATAAAAATGATGGAACCGGATATGCCTTCCAACTGCCGCTCCCAGTCTTCGCTGTCTAATGTCCGGCAGGGAAGGTCGCAGGAGACCACAATGCCGCTGTCAGTACCGTATCTTCTGTAGTCACGGATAAAATCAATCAATACGGTTTTACCGGAGCCGCTGTCTCCAGTGAGAATGGTGATATTTCTTTTAATGGTAAAATCGTATCGGATTTTCTTTGATTCAACAATGATTCTGTGAGCGCCCTTCATAATATATTACTCCTGTTTCATTTTGTTCAGATATTCAGAGGCAACGGGAATCAGCTCTTTCATTGAATGCACGATTTCTCCGCCGTTCCCGACAACGATGGTGAATTTTGTGTCTTTCCCAAAATCCATCAGATGCCGGAGATTGATGGTCAGGTTTTTGCTTTCCGCTATCTTCAGAATCCATTTTGCGCAGTTATCCCCGCACGTGGAGGCGTTGAAAATTTTATCCGGTTCATTCAGCATAAGAAGCAGCGTTTTTACACCGCCGGATAATCTTTCGGGAGGAATCTGTCCCAATACCGGGCTCTGGATACATTCGCCGCTCAGAACATCTGATTTATCTATATCTTTAACCATCTGCTTTGCCAGAGCGGAATCGAACCATTCTGGCTCATAAGTATTTTTAAAATAGACAGCGGTATTGTAGACGCTGTTTTCCATATCTCCAAAAAAAATTGTCAGCATATAAGCACCTCTCTCTTGCTTTCTACGGATTATTTTAGCATTGAACCATTGTAAATGCAATCCGGGCATTTAAATCCGGTTCGGATACAGAAAGCGTTCCCGGATGAGGTATACGCCGCCAAGAAGCACGGAGGTGTCCTGCAGGGTGGAGGGCACCAGGCGGCAGTAGCCCTTCATGTTGTTGTGGAGCTGAGCCGCGATGTCGTCGCACAGTCCGGCGTGGCACATGGTGAGCGAGCTGTTGAGCACGATGATGTCCGGATTGAAGGTGTTCAGCAGATTGTTGATGCCGACAGACATATATTTGATAAACTGCTGCATGGCGCGCACAGCGGCAGGGTCGCCCTGGCGGTAAAGTCTGCCGTAGACCTCGGCGTTTACCGGATAGCCCTTTTGGGCGGAGAGCTCCGCAAACAGTGCGCGCTCGGAGGCATACTGCTCCAGACAGCCGTGATTGCCGCAGGGACAGGGACGTCCGTCCACTTCGATAATAGTATGACCAAATTCGCCGGCGTAGCCGTTTTTGCCTTTGACGAGCTGGTTTTTCATGATGATGCCGGCGCCGATACCGGAGTGGACGCTGATGTAGAGCATTTCATTGGTATCGTGGCAGTGCGCCCATTCGCCCAGCGCGGAAAGATTCGCCTCGTTTTCCATCACGACGGGTACGCCGTAGATATCGCCGAGGCGGGACACAAAATCGATATCTCCGAAAGAAGAATACGGAAGAAAAATGATTTTGTTATGATGGACAACGCCATGAATGCCGAGGGCGATGCCGAGAAGCCCGTAGCGCGTCTTCGGGAGAGCGTTTATCGCCTGGTCAATCCGTTCCTTTAAAAGAGGAAGCAGAAATTCCGTATTCTTCGGCGTGGGAAACTGTGTCAGACGGCAGTTGCCGCCCAGCAGGTTTGCCGTCATCAGGGTGATATTTTCTGTGGCAAGGTCGATAGCAACGACGTAGCCGCAGTCTTTGTTTAGCTGAAGAAAAATCGGCTTTCTGCCTTTTCTGCCCTCCGGCGCGGTGTCGCTGCTTTCCGCCTCGAAAATGATGCCGCGGTCGAGAAGCACCTGTACGATGGCGGAGACCGTCGCCTTTGTCAGACCAAGCTCGGAGGCAATGGAAGCACGGGAAATAGCGCCATGCGTAATGATGGTGCGGAGGACCGACTGTGTGTTGATATCGCGGATGAGTTCCTGATTGCCGGTAAGCATAATTTTTTCTCCTTTTTATGAAATAGGTCTTGCAAAAATACGTTGGATGCGTTATGATAAGTATACCACAATTAGTTTAGAAAGTAAACTAATTCGTAAAATAAAAAAGGGAGGTTTTTCAAATGCAGATTAAAAGCGTAACAGACAGCGCTTTCCGCAAGTACGGACGGGTATTAAACCTGGAAGTTCCGGACCTTTTGAAGCGCCTGGCGGATACGCCGCTTCCGCAGGATGTTGTTTATGTTGCATCTGCACCGGAGCTGGAAGCCTGCGCGGAATATGAGACGATCCGCGACAGCGTATACGGCGGTATGCCGATTCAGATTGGCTATTGCAACGGCAACAATCACAAATTAAATGCCGTAGAGTACCACCGGGATTCCGAGATCAACATTCCGCTGGAGGGCGCGATTTTTATTCTCGGTTCGGAGCAGGATGTGGAGGATGATTTTACATACGATACATCGAAGATGGAAGCTTTTGAGGCGCCGGCAGGAGCAGTGCTGGAGTTTTACGGCACCACGCTTCATTACGCTCCGTGCAACGCGGTAGAAAAGGGCTTCCAGGTGGTAGTCGTGCTTCCGAAGGGAACAAACACTGAGCCGCCGCATCTTTCTGGAAAGCTGCCGGAGGACAAGCTTCTCACCGCAAGAAATAAATGGCTGATCGCACACGCAGAGGGCGGCGTGGACGGCGCATTTATCGGTCTGAAGGGTGAAAATTTAGAAGTGTAAGATACATGCGTGCACATTCCGGTGCGCGCGGAACCGGCATCAGTAACCGAAAGCGGGCATGATGCGGGCGCGCAGATTTTTGCAGGTGCGGGAAACGTGAAAAACGCGATGCAGACGAAGGAGTACGCAGCAGAACAAAAACGGAAACAAAAACATTCATATAATATAACAGGAGGATACTTGAAATGAACAACATGCCAGAAGTAAAAATCGGAATCGTTGCGGTAAGCCGCGACTGCTTCCCGGAGTCTCTGTCCGTAAACAGAAGAAAAGCACTTGTAGAAGCTTACAAAGCAAAATATGATGAGAAGAACATCTACGAATGTCCCATCTGTATCGTTGAGAGTGAGATCCATATGGTGCAGGCTCTGGAGGACGTCAAAGCAGCCGGCTGTAATGCGCTGGTAGTTTACCTTGGCAACTTTGGTCCGGAAATTTCCGAGACACTGCTTGCAAAACATTTCGAGGGACCGAAGATGTTCATCGCAGCGGCAGAGGAAACTCAGGATGACCTGGTTGGCGGCAGAGGCGACGCTTACTGCGGTATGCTGAATGCAAGCTATAACCTGCAGCTCCGCAATGTTGAGGGCTACTATATTCCGGAATATCCGGTTGGCGACGCAGAAGACTGCGCAGACATGATCGCAGAATTCGTTCCGGTCGCACGCGCATATGTTGCAGTAAAGGATCTGAAGATCATCAGCTTTGGTCCGCGTCCGCTCAACTTCCTTGCATGTAACGCACCAATCAAGCAGCTCTTCAACCTTGGCGTTGAGATCGAGGAAAACTCTGAGCTTGACCTGTTCGAAGCATTCAACAAACACGCAGGCGACCCGCGTATTCCGGACGTTGTAAAGGATATGGAAGCAGAGCTTGGCGAGGGCAACATGAAGCCGGAGGTTCTTCCGAAGCTGGCTCAGTACGAGATTACGCTGCTTGACTGGGTAGAGGCACACAAGGGCTACAGAAAGTATGTTGCACTGACCACAAAATGCTGGCCGGCATTCCAGACGCAGTTCGGTTTCGTTCCGTGCTACGTAAACAGCCGTCTGACAGGTCGCGGAATCCCGGTATCCTGCGAGGTTGATATCTACGGAACACTGTCTGAGTTCATCGGTACAGCGGTAAGCGACGACATCGTTACCCTGCTTGACATCAACAACACCGTTCCGAAGGATATGTACAAAGAATCCATCGAGGGCAAATACAACTACAAGCTGAACGATACCTTCATGGGCTTCCACTGCGGAAATACCTGCTCCAAGAAGCTGTCCGCATGCTCCATGAAGTATCAGATGATTATGGCAAGAACCCTTCCGGAGGAAGTTACCCAGGGTACTCTCGAAGGCGACATCCAGCCGGGTGAAATCACCTTCTACCGTCTGCAGAGCACCGCAGACAACAAGCTGCGCGCTTACATCGCAGAGGGCGAAATCCTTCCGGTAGCAACACGCTCCTTCGGCGGCATCGGCGTATTTGCTATCCCGGAGATGGGCAGATTCTACCGTCATGTGCTGATCCAGGGCGGCTATCCGCATCATGGCGCAGTTGCATTCGGACATCATGGAAAAGCACTCTTTGAGGTATTCAAGCTTCTCGGCGTAGACGTAAACGAAATCGGCTACAACCAGCCGGCAGGCGTAAGATATCCGACAGAGAATCCGTGGGGCTAGGAGGAAAATCATGTTATACATTGGCGTTGACCTTGGCACATCAGCAGTAAAGCTCCTGCTGATGGATGGCGAGGGCAAGATTCACAATATTGTTTCAAAGGAATATCCGCTGTATTTCCCGCATCCGGGCTGGTCGGAGCAGAAGCCGGAGGACTGGTGGAGCGGCGTTATGGAAGGCTTAAAGGAGCTGACCGCAGACTGCGACAAGAGCCAGATCGCCGGTATCAGTTTCGGCGGACAGATGCATGGTCTGGTTGCGCTGGATGAAAACGACGACGTAATCCGTCCGGCAATCCTCTGGAACGACGGACGTACCCAGAAGCAGACCGATTATCTGAACAACGTAATCGGAAAGGACAAGCTGTCCGAGTACACGGCGAACATTGCATTTGCGGGCTTTACCGCTCCTAAGATCCTCTGGATGAAGGAAGAGGAGCCGGAAAATTTTGCAAAAATCAAAATGATTATGCTGCCGAAGGACTACATCGCATTTAAGTTGTCCGGCGTTTACTGCACGGACGTATCCGATGCATCCGGTATGCTGATCTTCGATGTAAAGAATAAATGCTGGTCAAAGGAAATGCTGGAGATCTGCGGTATTACCGAGGCACAGGTGCCGAAGATCTTCGAGAGCTGCGAGGCGGTCGGCGACATCCTTCCGGAAATCGCAGAGGAGCTTGGCTTCCCGAAGAATGTAAAGATCGTAGCGGGCGCAGGCGACAACGCGGCGGCTGCAGTCGGAACCGGAACGGTTGGCGACGGTATGTGCAACATATCCCTTGGCACCAGCGGAACGATCTTCGTATCCAGCAAGAGTTTTGGCGTGGATGAAAACAATGCGTTGCATTCCTTCGCACATTCAGACGGCCATTATCATCTGATGGGCTGTATGCTGTCCGCAGCATCCTGCAACAAGTGGTGGATGGATGAAATCATCGGTACAAAGGATTACGCGGCGGAGCAGGCGAAGATTGAAAAGCTTGGCGAAAATCACGTATTCTTCCTGCCGTATCTGATGGGCGAGCGTTCCCCGCACAACAACCCGAATGCGAGAGGAACCTTCATCGGCATGACGATGGATACTACCCGCGCGGATATGACGCAGGCGGTTCTGGAGGGCGTGGCTTTTGCGATCCGCGATTCCTTCGAGGTAGCAAAATCACTCGGCATCAAGATCGAGCGCACGAAGATCTGCGGCGGCGGCGCAAAGAGCCCGCTGTGGAAAAAGATCATCGCAAACGTGCTTGGCATCAAGGTGGATGTCATTGAAAGCGAAGAGGGACCGGGATACGGCGGAGCCATGCTGGCAGCAGTGGCATGCGGCGAATTTGCATCCGTTGAGGAAGCGGCTGCAAAGCTTGTAAAAGTTGTGGATACTATAGAGCCGGATGCGGAGCTGGTAGAAAAATACAACGACCGCTATGCGAAATTTGCAAAGATCTACCCGACCGTAAAAGAGCTGTTTGATACGGTAACCATTTAAGGATATCATTTATAATCCAGTAAAGAGAGGCATGAGGCGCTTTGAAAAGGGCGTTTCGTGCCTTTTTTGCGCTGAAAAAATGCCTGTATTTTATCACAGGGCTTTCTGTGAGCACATTACTGCTTTTTAATTAGCACAAATCCATCACAAAATAATGCTATTTTCGCTGCTCTCTTGTTAAAATTCCACAAAATAATGCGAGTGTTTTTGATTTTTGTCTAGTGACATACACGGTACTTTTGTGTTATAGTCAAAATACCGAAAACGGAATAAAATTGTAAACGGAGGAAATGCAAAATGAACAAAAAACTTTTAACAGCAGCTCTCGCAGCTACAATGCTGGCAGGTCTTGGACTTACCGCTGGTGCAGAAGGTGAAACGATCGGCGTTGCAATGCCGACACAGGATCTTCAGAGATGGAACCAGGACGGCGAAAACATGAAGGCTCAGCTGGAAGAAAAAGGCTACGTAGTAGACCTTCAGTATGCAGGAAATGATTCCGCTACACAGGCTTCCCAGATCGAGAACATGATCGCTAACGGCGACCAGCTTCTGGTTGTTGCTTCCATCGACGGCGACTCCCTTGGAACCGTTCTTGCACAGGCAAAAGAAGCAGGCATCCCGGTTATCGCATATGACCGTCTGATCATGAACACGGATGCAGTTTCCTACTATGCAACCTTCGATAACTACCTGGTAGGTAAGACACAGGGTGAATTCCTTGTAGACGCTCTGGATCTTGAGAACCAGGACGGACCGTTCAACATTGAAATGGTAACAGGCGACCCGGGCGACAACAACGTAAACTTCTTCTTCGGCGGCGCTATGGACGTTCTTCAGCCGTACATCGATGCAGGTAAGCTGGTTGTTCCGTCTGGTCAGATGACAAAAGATGAAGTAGCTACCCTCAACTGGGCAACTGACGCTGCACAGTCCAGATTCGAGAACATCCTGTCCTCCAACTATGCAGACGGCACGACTCTTCACGCAGTGCTTGCTTCCAACGACTCCACAGCACTTGGCGTTGTGAACGCTCTGGCAGCTAACTACACTGGCGAGTACCCGATCATCACCGGTCAGGACTGCGACATCGCAAACGTTCCGCACATCGTTGACGGCACACAGGCTATGTCCGTATTCAAGGATACCCGTGCTCTGGCATCCAAGGTTGTTGAAATGGTTGACGCTATCATCACAGGGGCTGAGGTTCCGGTAAACGATACTGAGACATATGACAACGGCACAGGCGTTATCCCGTCATTCCTTTGCGAGCCGACAGCAGTTACCGCTGACAACTACAAAGAGATCCTGATCGATTCCGGTTACTACACAGAGGATCAGATCCAGTAAGACATACACAGCAGAAAGTCTTATACAGGCGGGCCTTTCGCCCGCCTGTTCTTTAGTGATTGATAAGAAAAGTTTGGAGGGAGCAATTTTGGCAAAGATACTACTGGAAATGAAAAATATCACCAAAACATTCCCCGGTGTGAAAGCGCTTGACAACGTAAATCTTCAGGTAGAGGAGGGCGAGATCCACGCGCTCGTCGGCGAGAACGGAGCGGGCAAATCCACTCTGATGAACGTGCTCTCCGGCGTTTATCCCTTCGGTTCCTATGAAGGCGATATCATCTACAACGGCGATATATGTAAATTCCATCATATTAAAGAGAGTGAAGAAAAAGGGATTGTTATTATTCACCAGGAGCTTGCGCTGATTCCGTACATGTCGATCGGCGAGAACATGTTCCTGGGAAATGAACGCGGAAAAAAAGCTTCTATCAACTGGGACGAGACCTATGGGGAAGCTGAAAAATATATGAGACAGGTGGGACTGACGGAATCCTCCCGCACACTGATCAAGGACATCGGCGTCGGCAAGCAGCAGCTTGTGGAAATCGCAAAGGCGCTTGCGAAGAATGCGAAGCTTCTGATCCTGGACGAGCCGACGTCTTCCCTGAACGAGACGGATTCAAAGGCGCTGCTCGACCTGCTTCTGAAATTTAAAAAAGAGGGAATGACCTGTATCATTATCACGCACAAGCTGAACGAGGTTTCCTATGTGGCGGATAAGATTACCGTCATTCGCGATGGTGCCACGATTGAGACGCTGGTGAAGGGCGTGGACGAATTTACCGAGGACCGCATCATTAAGGGCATGGTCGGACGTGAGATCGCAGACCGTTTCCCGAAACGCCACAATGTAAAGATCGGCGAAGTCAATATGGAAGTGAAAAACTGGACGGTCTATCACCCTGTTTATAGTGAGCGCAAGGTAGTGGACAACGTTTCCATCAAGGTGCGCAAGGGCGAGGTAGTCGGGATCTCCGGTCTGATGGGCGCCGGACGTACCGAGCTTGCAAAGAGTGTTTTTGGAAAAAGCTATGGAGCAAACATCAGCGGAACGCTTCTGCTGAACGGCAAAGAGGTGCATTTAAAGAATGCGCGTGACGCGATTCATCACAAGCTTGCATATGTGACGGAGGACCGCAAGGGCGACGGACTGATCCTTTCTAATTCGATCAAGACAAACACGACGCTGGCAAACCTGGAGGGCGTCAGCGACGGCGTGGTTATCGACAAGGATAAGGAATATGCGGTAGCCGTGGAATATAAGGAAAAGCTGAAAACGAAGTGTCCGACAGTGGAACAGAACGTCGGAAACTTAAGCGGCGGAAACCAGCAGAAGGTGCTTCTGGCAAAGTGGATGTTCGCAGACCCGGATATTCTGATCCTGGACGAACCGACCAGAGGTATCGACGTCGGTGCAAAATACGAGATTTACTGTATCATCAATGATCTGGTAGCGGCGGGAAAATCAGTGATCATGATTTCCTCCGAGCTTCCGGAGGTATTGGGAATGTCAGACAGAATCTATGTCATGAACGAGGGAAGGATCGCCGGCGAGCTGACGCAGGCGGAGGCGACGCAGGAGAAGATTATGGCATGTATTCTGAAGTCGAGTAAAGGAGAGTAAGAGATGAATAGCGCAAAAGTAAGAGATTTTATCACAAAATATACCATGATAATTGTATTGGTGCTGGTAACACTGTTCTTCACCTGGGGCACACAGGGCAAGATCCTGTTCCCGCAGAATATTACAAACCTCATTTCACAGAACGCTTACGTGTTCGTTCTGGCAACCGGTATGCTGCTCTGTATCTTAACCGGCGGCAACATCGACCTTTCCGTTGGTTCCGTTGTCTGCTTCGTCGGCGCGGTAGGCGGTGTTCTTATGGAAAACATGGGCGTTCCGGTTTTCGCTGCAGTCATTCTGATGCTGCTCCTCGGCGCTCTGATCGGCGCATGGCAGGCGTTCTGGATCGCATTTTTCCGCATCCCGCCTTTCATCACCACCCTGTCCGGTATGCTTGTATTCCGCGGACTTTCCAACGTGGTGCTCGGCGGTAAGACGCTCCCGATCAAATCGGAGACCTTTACCGTACTGTTCGGCGGCGGCGCAAACTGCTACGTTCCGGATTTCCTTGGCGGCGGAGAGGGCTTAAACCGCGTGGCGATGGCGGCAGGTATTATCGCATGTCTGATTTACATATTCGTGACGGTGCGCGGCCATATGAACCGTAAGAAAAAAGGCTACGAGACAGGAAATGTCGTTGCAATGTACATAAAAATGATCATTATCTGCGCAGTTATCATGTTTTTAACTGTCAAGCTTGCGCAGCACAAGGGTATCCCGACCTCCCTCGTATGGGTACTGATCGTGGTACTGATCTACGGCTATATCACAAGCAAGACGACCATCGGACGTTATTTCTACGCAGTCGGCGGCAACGAGAAGGCGACAAAGCTTTCCGGTATCAACACCGATATGGTTTACTTTATCGCTTACACAAACATGGGTCTTCTTTCTGCACTGGCAGGTATGCTTACCATCGCGCGTCTGACCTCCGCACAGCCGACCTACGGTCAGAACTACGAGATGGATGCAATCGGCTCCTGCTTTATCGGCGGCGCTTCCGCATACGGCGGAATCGGTACCGTGCCGGGCGTTATCGTCGGTGCGCTTCTTATGGGTATCATCAACCAGGGTATGTCTATCATGGGCACCGACCAGAACATGCAGAAGGTTGTAAAAGGTCTTGTGCTTCTGGCAGCCGTTATCTTCGACGTAGTATCCAAGAAGAAATCTTCCTAAAAAGTTCAGATAGTGTTTATTGGAGCTGCCGTACCGGGCAAACAGCGGGTGCGGCAGCTTTTCCTATGCAAATATTGTCTAAAAATAGCAAAATATTTTTATGCGAAGATTGCATAAATATGATATAATATATGTAGAAAACTGAATATGGAGGGAAGTATTGTGGAGGAGCAGCGCTATCTGATTTCCGATGCGGCAAAGATGGTCGCAGTGGAAGCCCATGTTCTCCGCTATTGGGAAGACGAGCTTGAAATTCCCATCGGCAGAACAGAGCTGGGGCACCGATACTACACCCGAGAAAATATTGAGATTTTTCAAAATGTGAAGAAACTGAAGGAAGAGGGGCTGCAGCTGAAGGCAATAAAGGCAGTCCTGCAAAGCACGAATTACAGACCGGAGGAGAAAATACAACAGGAGCAGTCGGCGGCAGAACAGACATCCCTGATAGAAATGCAGAATAACGCAGAAAAGCTTCGTCAGTTTAAGGAGTTAGTGGAGGAGATCGTAGAGCGAGTTGTAAAAGACAACAATGAGGAACTGCAGAGCCGGCTTGAAGAATCTATGGCGAAAGAGACAGATTATCTTCTGCGTATGCAGGAAAAGCATGAGGAAGAACGTTTCCGGCGGCTGGATGAGATTATCCGGGCGCATCAGAAGGTGGCGGCAGCACGGGAGAAGCGCAGCTTCTGGGACATGCTCAGGCGAAGGTAAGGAGACTGTTTCGAGCATAAAAATCAGGGCGTGCAAAGCACGCCCCATAATTTCGGTAATTCTCCGGATTATTCAGCAGAGATAGCGCCTGTCGGGCATTCGCTCTCGCAAGTACCGCACTCAAGACATGCATCTGCATCGATCACATACTTGCCATCGCCTTCGCTGATAGCTTCTGCCGGACATGCATCTGCGCAGGTTCCGCAGCTTACGCATTCATCAGAAATTACATATGCCATAATACTTGTCCTCCTTTAATATTTATTATGACTTCATTCTAATACATAAAAATCAAATATACAAGTGAAAAATTCAGGAAAGGCAAATAAAATATATGGAGATGGAAGGATTCGCTTATATCCGCAGCAGAAGAAAAACAAATCTGCTGATGGTTCTGATCAATACAGCAGTGTTTCTGGTCGTCACGGCGCTGAGCGGCGGCGTCCCGGACACAGAACAGATGCTTTCCTGCGGGGCAATGTATCCTCCGTATGTAATTGAGAACGGGGAGTACTACCGATTGTTTACCAGCATGTTTCTTCACTTTGGATGGCAGCATTTATTTTATAATATGCTGCTTTTGTGGTTTGCCGGGGATATGCTGGAGGCGAGGAGCGGCGCAGCCCGCTACCTTGCGATTTATCTGGCAGGCGGCGTGCTTGGAAATGTGCTGTCGTTTCTTGTCGGAATGGACCGGGAGGCAGTATCCGCGGGAGCGTCCGGCGCGGTGTTTGCAGTGATCGGTGCTCTGGTCTGGATCGTGGTGAAAAACCGGGGAAAGGCGGAAGGAATTGATAACCGCGGCATCTGCATGATGGCGGTGCTTTCGCTGGCACAGGGGTTCCTGGACGCTGGTGTGGATCATTTCGCGCATCTTGGCGGATTTATCGGAGGGTTCCTTTTGGCAGCCGCACTTCGAACACCGTCGGATGCCCGCACGAAAGACATCTGAGTGTGCCGCCGTGTGCCTCGGTGATCTGACGGCAGATAGCAAGACCAAGCCCGGTGCCGTTTTGCTTATGTGTGACAAACGGATCGAATAAGGTATCCAGGTATTCCGGGTCGATACCGTAGCCGTTATCGCATATTAAAATACAAAGCGCATCACCGCTCATGGAAGCAGAGAGCGACAGTATCCGGGAGCTGTCGTCGGATTTCTGCGCAAGCGCCTCCAGCGCATTGCGAATAAGGTTGTCCAGTACCTGACGCAGGCGGACGGGATCTGCAGGGAGCACAGGAAGCTTCCGGGAGATATCCGCAGAAAACGCAACAGAAGCATTTTGTGCGAGCAAAGGCGTCAGCGAGGCGGCATATTCGTTCAGATAGGCCGTCATATCGATTGGCTCCGTATGCAGGCGGGATACGTTCTGGTAAGATGAGATATCCTCCAGAAGAGCACGCAGATGCGTCATTTCCTGCCGTACAGTATCCCAATATTGGCAGCTGCAGATTTCCGGATGCGTTTGTTCTATTAATTGAAGATAACTGTTTATGAGTGTAACAGGATTGCGTATCTCATGGGAAATAGCCGATAACAGCGTCTGATACTCTTCTGGAGTCTGCATGAGATTCCTCCTTCCTTATATGAAAAATGTATGGTATTATTTGCTAAATGAAAAAAACTTTATATATATAAATACGTGAAAGGAGAAAAAATATGATGGAGAATTGTATTTTTTGTAAAATTGCCGGAGGGGAGATACCCTCAGCCACACTGTATGAGGACGATGATTTCCGGGTGATCCTGGATGTTGGTCCGGCGGCAAAAGGTCACATGCTGATCCTGCCGAAAAAGCATTTTGCCAATATCTGCGAGATGCCGGAGGAGCTTGTCGGAAAAGCGTTTATCCTTGCGAAAAGGATGGCGGAGAAGATGGAGAAGGCGCTTCACTGCGACGGAATCAACGTGCTTCAGAACAATCACGAAGCGGCGGGACAGACCGTGTTCCACTTCCACATCCATCTGATCCCGCGTTTCCATAAGGATAAGGTTGGCATCGGCTGGAAACCGGGAAAACTGACGGAGGGCGATCGGGAAGAAATACTCAGAGCGTTTGCTGAGGTATAAAAAGTACAGATGACAAAACACGAGACATTTACAGAAAATTATAAGCGCTACGGCGCGATGATCATGAAATCTGTGATGGCTCAGACGAAAGATAAAGAACTGGCAGCGGAGATATGTCAGCAGACATTTCTGCATTACTACCGGACAATGGACAAAGTGGATGAGAGCAGGATCAAACCGTGGCTGCTGCAGGTTGCGAAGAATCTGCTGATCGACTACTGGAGGAAAGCCAGTACCAGAAAGGAATTTCTGGTAGAAAGTCCTACCGGTGCGCTGGAAGAATCCGGAGCGGATATGGAAAAGCAATGCATGGACAGGATGTTCATCTGCCGGTTGTTAGAGGATTTGAAAGAGGTAAATGAACTCTGGTACGAAGTCATATACTACATTTTTATTTTGAAGATGGGTTATGACGAAACGGCGAAGCTGCTGGATATTTCACCAGCAACGCTTCGCGCAAGACTTTACAGAGCAAAGAATTATATCAAGGAAAAGTACGGCGAAGAATACCTGTACGGTTAGCGGGAGCTTACGATCTCCTCGATAAGACCGGTGATTTTTTCAATGGCGCTGCTTTGACTGCTCTTTTCCATTGCCCGGATGTAGTCTGCTCTGGAGGTATAAAGCTTTGAGATAGCTTCCAGCAAAAGCTCCGGCTTCAGGTTCTCTTCGAGAAGAACCTCGCAAAAACCCTGGCGCTGGAAGGACTCTGCATTCAAAATCTGGTCGCCGCGGCTGGCGTTCGAGCCGAGCGGGATCAGAAGAGCAGGCTTGCGAAGCTCAAGCAGCTCGCAGATGGCGTTGGCTCCCGCGCGGGATACGACAACATCTGCCAGTGCGAACAGATCGGCAAGTTCTTTCTTGATGTACTCAAACTGTACATACCCTTCGGTATTTTCCAGAGAGGGGTCAAGCTTATCCTTTCCGCAGAGGTGGATAACCTGAAAGGTTTTTAAAAGCTCCGGCAAAATTCCGCGGATGGCGCTGTTTACATTGGCAGAACCAAGGCTTCCGCCGATGACCATCAGTACCGGTTTGTCTGCGCTAAATCTGCAGAAATCAAGTGCGGCAGCGCGGCTGCCTTCGTGCAGCTCTGTGCGGATGGGAGAGCCGGTGAGCACTGCCTTGTCCTGCGGGAGATATTGCAGAGTTTCCGGAAAATTACAGCAGACTTTGGTGGCGGAGGGAATCGCAAGCTTGTTGGCAAGCCCCGGCGTCATGTCGGACTCATGGATGATGACCGGAATATGACAATGTTTTGCAGCGAGAACGACTGGCACGGCAACAAAACCGCCTTTTGAGAAAACAATATCCGGTTTTAACTTTTTCAAAATGCTTCTCGCCTCAGCGTATCCTTTGATAACACGGAAAGGGTCTGAAAAGTTTTTCAGATCGAAATATCGTCTGAGCTTACCGGAAGAAATGCCGTGATATGGAATATCCATTTCTTCAATCAGTTTTTTTTCGATACCGTCATAGGAACCTATGTACTGGATATCGTAGCCCAGCTCGCGCAGGCGCGGAATGAGGGCAATATTTGGTGTAACATGACCGGCGGTTCCGCCGCCGGTTAAAACGATACGTTTCATAAAACAATCCTCCAAAAGATATAACTACTATTATCTTATACTCTTGGAGAGAAAAGTCAAGAAGGGACTTCGCGGTTGTATGAGGAAGAACGGACACTTTTCGGAGTTTGATGATAAAAAAACAGAAGATTTTATCTGGCAGAAAATGTCGGAGGCGGCGGATGCGTACGAGGCAGAGCTGAACGCCGATCCTTTGCTGGACGATGTGTGTCTTACACCGGAAATGATGGAAGACATGATGCAGCGGATCGCAGAGGAAGATGAAAAGAACGCCGAAAGCGCGGAAATGCTTCTCTCCGAAGACGACCGCGAAGCTCTCGAACTTGGCAGAAAAACGCGGGCAAGGCGGAAAAAGAGCCGCAAAGTGCTGCTCATAGCAGGAATCGCGGCAGCGGCGCTTGCCGTTGTATTTGGTGCCAGTATGTCGATAGAAGCAAACAGGATCAGGCTGTTGAATGTATGGAACTTTTTGCAGGGAAAGGAAATGGTTTTTCGAGTGGAGAATAGTGATGAAAGAGGAGAATACGATATTGAAGTAGATGCAGCCTGTGCAGATATTTTAGAAAAGACGGCAATTCATGCTGTAAGATTTTTACATATTCCGCAAGGAATGCGGTTTAGTAATTATATGGTATATGAAGTGTCGAAAAGTGCAATGATGTTTTATCAGTATGGTGACACAATTATAACGATTGATATGGGAAAAAAGAGCAATCAAATAAAAGGCACTCAGATTTTTGACGGAGATATTTTAGATAAATTTGAAATAGAAACAAAGTTTGGAGCTGTATCTGTAACAAAAATAGAAGATCCGGAGGGAGAAAGTGATTACATAGCTCAGATTACATATAACGATTGTCAATATACAATATATGGAGTAGTACCCGAAGATGAATTTGTAAAAATGATAGAAACGATTAATTTTTATTAAAAATGCGTCACGTTGACTTTTTAGGTTCGTATATATAGATGTAGTGTAAAATACCAATGAGAAAGGAGGGAGGGACTTATGATAGGAAAGAGAAAGGTACGTATTGCAGTAGTGGTGAGTTTGATATTGTGTTTGTGTTTTGGAAATTCGGCTTTGGCAGTATGCATTCCTTTTGATGTACATACATCGTTGGAGCCGATTCAGATAAAGTCGAGTGATAGCGGAATCCAGCCGTATGGAACATATCTGGCAGCAGGATATTGCGAAATCCAAGATTTAGGCTCTGGTATGGTCCGTATGACGGCAACTACTTCCTGCTATCGGACATCAGATGTAGTTACAGCTGATGTCTATTTGGAAAGCAAGGAAGGTGGATCGTGGTGGACGCTCACGTCTAAGCAGGGAACTGGATATAATACAAACTATGTGTATACCTCAAAGGATTATGCGGTTGCAAGAGGGCAGTATTACCGGGTTGAAGGCTCTCATACGGCTCAGAGAGGTAGCACGATAGAGACGGCAGTAAGCGTATCTGGTAATATGTACATTGACTAGCACTAGCATCCCATTTTTACGATTTCTATTCTTACATTCAAGCTACATCAGTATGATCTAATGCCCGCAAAGGCTACCGTTTACGTTTTATTATGCCCGTCAGGGCAGCGATACAGTTTAATAATGCCCGCCAAGGCGAACACGGGAAGAATAGAAAAGCAGATAAAGGCAGGTTCGTAGTTCGGCGGATCTGCAAATTGGCGGCACTGCCAGTCGGTAAATGTCAGATTTATATAGAAAATAAAAATCCGGATATTTTACATTACCGTTTACCGGCTGTGCGGCTTGCCGCCCCGGAAACTTCGGCGGGGAGCCGGAGAAATTTTATTTTAGTTTATTAATTACAAGATAAGGGGGAGACCAGAAATGAACGCAAAATATTATCGTGTTCTTTATCATCCTGTGTCAGAGGGAGTATGCTTCAGCGCAAGTGTAGGCGCAGAAAAAGGAAAGGACGGCGCGCAGATCCTGTATCTGAGTGCTGACGGAGAGGGCGCAGATGGGGAATTGTGCCCGGCATCCGTAAAAACAGAGCATTTACAGCTTTTGATACTCGCAGATTTAAAACCGCTTACCGTAAAGAGGGCAGAGGATATCTGCAAAACGGCAGCCGTGGATACGGTTCTGATGCCGTCTGGCAAAGAGCGTACAACGTTGCCGGAGGCGCTGCTGCAGAAGGCGGATATTTACGAGGTGGACGAGAGGTTTGAGACAAGCCTTGCCGGATTTACCGTGAAGGTGTTCGCTGTCGGCGAAGAAGGGGCGCGCGTGCTTCTGCTGTACATTGGCAGCAAAGGCGTAAAGCCGCAGACAGACGAATGCGTGATGAACGTTAAGCGGTGCCTGCCGGAGCTTCCGTGCCGTCTTACGGTGGACGCGGCGAATTTAAACTGCGAGATGCGCTGTATGCTCTGCAGCGATTTTACACAGTGCAAGAAGCATAATCGAAGGGACGAAACATATTTTGTTGACGGACATCTGCTGCTTGCAGCGGCTAAGCTGTCTGAATATATGCCGGAGCTGAAAGAATATCTGGCAGAAGAGTGGAAACGCATCCGTTTTATCGGACTGCCGCGGGAAATTGACGATGCCCAGCTTGGGGAGCTGTCCGGCATCGGCACGCCGGGGTATCAGCGATATTATATCGGCTGTGCAGACACAACGGCTTCCGTTGTAAAGGCGGCGGAGTGTGAGGAGCCGTTTGGAACGTTCATATCTGTATGCGGCAGAGCCGGACTATGCGTATCCGGCTGCTACGCCAAAAGATGAAAAATTTATAAACTGTCACAAAATACTGTCATAACAGTGGAAGATGGGGTATACTAAAAAAAAGTATGCCCCGTTTTTTATTTTGACAGGATTGCGGAAGCGCTGTAAGCGCGGAGCAATCCGTGGGCTTTCATGCGTGGCAGGATCTGCACAAGCAGACCAATTTGCGAATATTGGCGGCGCAGCGGGGATACGAAAAACATATTTCATGCCTTGGAATAAACATCAAAAGGGGGATGTGTAAATTTTGAAGCTTACATTTATCGGCGCTACCCATGAGGTTACCGGGAGCTGTTTTTTTCTGGAAGCCTGTGGGAAAAATATACTGATTGACTGCGGCATGGAGCAGGGGACAAATTATTTCGAAAATGTTCCGCTGCCGGTCGCCGAGGCGGATATCGACATGGTGTTTCTGACACACGCGCATATTGACCACTCCGGCAAGCTGCCGCTTCTCTACAAAAACGGGTTCCGCGGGCAGATTTTTTCCACCTGTGCGACGGAACGCCTGTGCGAGATCATGCTGCGTGACAGTGCAAACATCCAGATGTTTGAGGCGGAGTGGCGCAACCGTAAGGCAAAGCGCGCCGGAAAAGCAGAGTATATCCCGCTGTACACCGTGGAGGACGCGGAGGGCGCTCTGAAATGCTTTGTCGGGTACGAATACGAGGAGATCATACATGTGGCGGACGGCATAACGATCCGGTTTGTGGACGCCGGACATCTGCTCGGTTCCTCGTCGGTGGAGATCTGGATTTCTGAGGCGGGTATTGACAAAAAGCTTGTATTCTCCGGTGATATCGGAAATGTGAACCAGCCGATCATCCGCGATCCGCATTACATCAAAGACGCCGACTACGTGGTGATGGAATCCACCTACGGGGATCGCAGCCACGGACCGCGCCCTGATTATATTTCCGATCTGACGGCGATCATCCAGCGGACGTTCGACCGCGGCGGAAACGTGGTCATCCCGGCGTTTGCCGTCGGCAGAACGCAGGAGATGCTTTATTTCATCCGCCAGATCAAAGAAGAAAAGCGTGTAAAAAATCACGATAATTTTGAGGTTTACGTGGACAGTCCGCTTGCTGTGGAGGCGACAAAGATATTCATGGAACGGATGCACGAGGACTTTGACGAGGAGGCTTCCGAGCTGATCGACAGGGGCGTCAATCCCATCAGTTTCCCGGGGCTGAAAACGGCGGTTACGAGTGACGACTCCAAAGCGATCAATTTTAATGAGAGACCAAAGGTGATTATTTCTGCCAGTGGCATGTGTGATGCGGGGCGTATTAAACATCACTTAAAGCATAATCTCTGGCGGCCGGAAAGTACCATTTTGTTTGTAGGCTATCAGTCTGTGGGCACGCTGGGGCGCGCGCTTGTGGAGGGCGCGCAGAAGGTGAAGCTGTTTGGAGAGGAAATTGAGGTGCGCGCGGAAATACGTGTGCTTGCCGGGGTGAGCGGTCATGCTGATAAGGACGGTCTGCTTACCTGGATTTCCGCATTTGAACAGAAGCCGCGGCAGGTGTTTGTCGTACATGGGGAGGATTCGTCGTGTACGTTATTTTCCGAGCGCGTCAAAAAAGAGCTTGGTATCGAGGCGATGGCGCCCTACAGCGGCACGGTTTATGATCTTGCCTCTGGCAGACTTCTCAGGGAAGCGCCGCCGGTGCGGATACAGAAGAAGGCTGCCGCGTCCGGAAGCCGTCAGAATACGGTATTCGATCGTCTGCTTGCGGCGGGACAGCGTCTGCTTGCGGTTATCCGGCACAATGAGGGCGGAGCAAATAAAGATCTGGCGAAATTTGCCGATCAGATTGACGCATTATGTGATAAATGGGAGAGATAAGCTTATGACAAGACTTTTGTTGATTATAAATCCGAAATCCGGAAAGGGAACGATCCGCAGCAGACTTTTAGAGATAACCGATGTCTTTATCAAGGAAGGCTATGACGTGACCATTTATATTTCACAGAAGGTCGGAGACGCCAGAGAAAAGGTGAAAAGTGCGGCCAGGTACTACGATCTGGTGACCTGCAGCGGCGGCGACGGTACGCTCGACGAAGTAGTCAGCGGCATGATGGAATCGGAGCGGAAATGTCCGATCGGCTATATCCCGGCAGGGAGTACAAACGACTTTGCAGATAGTCTGAAACTGCCGAAGGATATGGTGGCAGCCGCGAAACGGATTACAGAATTTAACGAATTTCCCTGCGATATCGGATGCTTTAACGACGACTATTTTGTTTATGTTGCAGCGTTTGGGCTGTTCACTGACGTCTCATATGAGACGAGTCAGGATCTGAAAAATGCGCTTGGCCACATGGCGTACCTGCTGGAGGGCGCGAAAAAGCTGACCAATATTAAGTCATATCACATGACGGCCAGGGTCGACGATGAGCTGGAGGTCAGCGGGGAGTACATCTATGGAATGGTCACAAATTCTACGTCTGTAGGCGGCTTCAAAAATATTACCGGAAAAGACGTCAAGCTGGACGACGGCATGTTTGAGCTGACGCTGGTGAAGATGCCGAAAAATATTGTGGAGCTGCAGGCGATCATAGGCGCGATGCTGACGCAGACGCCGGACGACAAATATTTCTTCCAGACACGCGGGCGCGAAATCGAGCTGATATCGGAAGAGCCGGTTCCATGGGCGCTCGACGGGGAGTACGGCGGCGAGCATACGGATATATTCGTCCGGGACGCGGAAAAAGCACTGACGCTCCTCGTTTAAAACGCAGCAGGAAAGCCGGAGTATGGTTACTGTTTACTTCGTTCACAGCAACGGAGTTTGCCCTGTCTGGCATGGAAACGGGGCGTGCATTCGAAAAATTGATAAGACGTATGTATTAATTCCATAAACAAATCATAAAAAACCTCTTGCATTTTTTGCGGAAGTAGAGTAAGGTTATGGTGTTCTAAATAAAACGGATCGAGGACAAGGGCGTTCACAGAAGATGTGGACGCCTTTTTTATGTTGCGGGACATTTCCTGTTACATAAAGTGTTCCGCGGGATATGTTTTCTGGAAATGAGGAGGATATGATTATGAGTGAAGTGACAAATGTAGCTGCAATTTTCGGCGAAGATGTCTTCAACGACAAGGTGATGCAGGAGCGTCTGCCGAAGAAGGTTTACAAAGAACTGAAAAAGACAATTATGGAAGGGAAAGCGCTTGATCCGACGGTTGCGGATGTGATCGCCGAGGCAATGAAGAACTGGGCGGTAGAAAAAGGCGCGACCCATTACACCCATATTTTCCAGCCGCTCACCGGTGTGACGGCGGAGAAGCACGATTCCTTCATCACTGCTCCGAGAGAGGACGGCACGGTGCTGATGGAGTTTTCCGGCAAGGAGCTGATCCAGGGCGAGCCGGATGCATCTTCTTTCCCGTCGGGCGGTCTGCGCGCCACCTTTGAGGCGAGAGGCTATACAGCATGGGACTGCACGTCTCCGGCTTATGTGAGAAAGGATGCGGCTGGCGCGATCCTGTGCATCCCGACTGCGTTCTGCTCCTACACGGGCGAAGCGCTTGACAAAAAGACACCGCTGCTGCGCTCCATGCAGGCGATCAACGAGCAGTCACTCAGACTTCTCCGTCTGTTCGGCAACACGACCTCAAAGAAAGTAACGCCGTCGGTTGGACCGGAGCAGGAATATTTCCTGGTTGATAAGCAGAAATATTTAAAGAGAAAAGACCTGATCTTTACCGGACGCACGTTGTTTGGCGCGATGCCGCCGAAGGGACAGGAGCTGGATGACCATTATTTCGGAACGATCCGTCAGAGAATCGCCGCTTTCATGAAGGATGTAAACGAGGAGCTGTGGAAGCTGGGCGTAACGGCGAAAACGCAGCACAATGAGGTTGCTCCGGCACAGCACGAGCTGGCGGCGATCTACTCCGAGGCAAATATTGCGGTAGACCATAACCAGATGATTATGAAAACGCTGAAAAAGGTAGCTTGCCAGCATGGTCTGCAGTGCCTGCTTCACGAGAAGCCGTTTGCAGGCGTGAACGGTTCCGGTAAGCATAATAACTGGTCGATCACCACGGACGACGGCATTAACCTGCTCGACCCTGGCAAAACACCGCACGAGAATATCCAGTTCCTGCTGGTACTGACCTGTATTCTGAAGGCGGTTGACGAGCATGCAGATCTGCTGCGCGAATCTGCTGCCGATGTTGGAAACGACCACAGACTTGGCGCAAACGAGGCGCCGCCTGCAATCATCTCCATCTTCCTTGGCGATCAGCTTGAGGATGTGATTGAGCAGCTTGTAAATACAGGAAGCGCAACGCACAGCAAGACGGGTGATAAGCTGAGCACCGGCGTAAAGACTTTGCCGGAGTTCTCCCGCGATGCGACAGACAGAAACAGAACCTCACCGTTTGCGTTTACCGGAAATAAATTTGAGTTCCGTATGGTTGGATCCAGAGACTCCATCGCATCCCCGAATATCGTGCTGAACACAATCGTTGCGGAGGCATTCTCCGACGCATGCGATGAGCTGGAGAAAGCGGAAGATTTCGATACCTGCGTACATGATCTGATCAAGAAATATGCGACCGAGCATCAGAGAATTATTTTCAACGGCAACGGCTACTCCGACGAGTGGGTAGAAGAGGCGGCAAAGAGAGGTCTGCCGAATCTGAAATCCATGGTGGATGCAATTCCGGCGCTGGTTACGGACAAAGCAATCAACATGTTCGGCAAGTTTGGCGTGTACAGTGAGGTAGAGCTGCGGGCGCGCGCTGAAATTCAGTATGAGACATATGCGAAGGCAATCAACATCGAGGCAAAGACCATGATCGACATTGCCGGAAAGCAGATCATTCCGGCGGTGATTGGATACACGAAGAGCCTGGCAGATACCATCAACGCAGTTACCGCTGCAGGCGGTAAGGCAAAGGTACAGGTCGGACTGCTTGACGAAGTGAGCGATCTTCTGGAAGAGGCAAAGGCAGCGCTTGGCAGGCTGATCGAGGCGGACAAAGCCGCAGAATCCGTGGAAGAGGGCGAGAAGCTCGCAAGATACTTCCATGACACCGTTGTTCCGGCAATGGCAGAGCTGAGAGCGCCGGTGGATAAGCTGGAAATGATCGTGGATAAAGAGGTATGGCCGATGCCGTCCTACGGCGATCTGCTGTTCGAAGTATAAGAAGACCTGGCGGCGTATCCGCCGCGCGGGTAATCCGTTTGAGACGGTTACTTCATTAGTAACACAATGTTCATATATCCTTAAATCCGGGAGACTCCCTGCAAAGGGAGTCTCTCAAATTTTACAGAATTATGTCACTCGACAAAATGAACAAAATTTGTCGAACCGTGTATTTTTTTGCGTACACCGGGAGAAGAGTTATCCCAAGTTATCCACATTCGACTGGATGAAAAATCCATTAAAATGGACTTATACACGAAGTTATCCACGTTATCCACATAAATCACGGTGGATTGTGTGGTTTACATAGTTTTTTTCAAGAACAAACGTTTTGGACAGGTCTAACAAAAATCACATTTTGCGGGCTTTCGCGGACATGCGGATGTGACATTACTCGTCAAGGCACGGATGTCACACAGTTGACAAAAGTTACAATTTATTATAGAATTGTTACAAATATGTGACTGCTGGCGCGGAAAGGAACGAAATCATATGAGACTTAGAAATATACCGAGGGCGGGTGAGGTAATCGCCAACAGTCCGCTGGTAGTGCAGGAGCCGAAAGAGTGCCGCGGAAGGTGGCGGGAGCTTTTCGGGAATGATCACCCCGTGCACATCGAGGTGGGGATGGGAAAAGGGCAGTTTCTGACACAGCTTGCCAGATTGCACCCGGAGATCAATTACGTGGGGATCGAGCGCTACACGAGCGTGCTCCTTCGTGCGGTGGAAAAGCTGGAGCGACAGGAGGAAAAACCGGAAAATCTTCTGTTTATCTGCATGGATGCGCGGGAACTGCCGGAGGTGTTCGCGGAGAGCGAGGTTGCAAAGCTTTATCTGAATTTCTCCGATCCGTGGCCGAAGGACCGCCATGCAAACCGCAGACTCACGTCCAGACAGTTTCTGGAGCGGTACGAAAAGATCCTGGCAGCGGACGGCAGGGTGGAGTTTAAGACAGATAACCGTGGATTATTCGATTTCTCTCTGGGGGAGATCGAGCCTGCAGGCTGGAAGCTGGAGCTATCCACATACGATCTGCATGCAGACGCAAATCTGATGCAGGGGAATGTAATGACGGAATACGAGGAAAAATTCTCCGCAAAGGGAAATCCGATCTGCAAAATGGTGATATATAAGGAACGATAAAAAGCGGCAGCTTCTATGAATGGGAAGCTGCCGTATTTTTCTCTTCCTGTAATAACCAATCAACGATATTATAAATCTCAATACCCTCATAACTATATTTCGGGTGCCTGGTTCGAGCAATAATTTTTTTGGGATAAGCATCCCGGATTTGCAGTAATGGCAAACATTCTCTTTCAAGAGTATTCTGATCCATAATATTGTCGCTAACCTGGATATAGATTTTCTCGCTCCCTTTTTGCGCTACAAAATCAATTTCCTTCTGATATAGCTTCCCGACATACACATCATATCCCCGGCGGAGCAGTTCAATACAGACCATATTCTCATATATTCTGCCATAATCCATATTCCTGCTTCCCAGAATGGCATATCGAATACCTGTATCACATAAATAGAATTTCTCAGAGCTTTCCAAATACTTTTTTCCGCGAATATCATAGCGTTTTATGTCGTAAAAAACAAAGGCATTGCACAAATATTTAATATACCTGCCAACTGTCACATGATTGGTTACTGTCTTGTTCTCTGTCAAAAGCTGGCTGACCTTGTTCGGAGAAGTAAGATTGCTGATGCTATCCATAAGGAATTCGCTTAATCTCTGTAAGACCAGCGTATCCGGCAAAGAATATTTCTGTACAAGATCTCTTGCAACAATCGTTTCATAAACTTCCTTAATATAATTTATTCTATCTATTTCCGTTCTGTAGACGTAAGAACCTGCCAGTCCTCCTTTTATGGAATATTCATCAAAGAGCTTTTCCTTGTCGACGGTCTCTTCATAATACTGGCAGTATTCCTGAAAACTGAATGGGAACACATGAATCTCTATATAACGTCCGGTAAAAAGAGTCGCCAGATCAGCGCTCAATAAAAAGGCATTGGAGCCTGTGATATAAATATCATATTTTCCTTTGGAGTAAAGACTGTTGATTGCCAATTCAAATTTTGGACACATCTGAACTTCATCCACAAAAAGATAGTTTTTTTTTTCCTCTTGATAATGCTCCTCTACATAAGCATGAAGCGCATGATATTCTTTGATTTCTTCATATGCAAGATCCATAAAATCAATAAAAATAATATTGATATTTTTATAATTACTTTTCAGATACGCAATGTATGACTGCATTAATTTTGACTTTCCTGAACGACGAATGCCTGTAATGATTTTGATATCAGGGGTTTGGTTCAACGCGATTATCCTATTCAGATACTTTGTTCTTGTTATTGTCTTCATACAATCACTCACTTTCAAAAAATAAATTTTTTTACTTTTTTGAAACTGTATTACAATCCTATTATATCAATATAAAATAGTATATGCAAGGGATCGGTTTCAAAACATAAAAATATTTATTTTTTTGAAAGCATCTGTTTATGGCAGGGATATTCCTCTTGTCTACGTAGGTGTCATTTCTAAAGTGAATGTTTTGTTCATGGTATTTGTTTTAGGAATTGCGATGTCTCTGACACGCCAGATTATTTTTCTCCTGCCCCTGATTTTGATTTTACCTGTATTCTGGGGAATTGATGGGGTGATGTATGCCGGTCCGATTGCCGACGCTGCGGCGGTAGTTCTGACCGCTTACTTTGCATGGCATGAAATGAAGAAAATGCAGAATTAAAAGAATTGTGCTATTTTTTTGGAGAAACGGGCAAGCAGAAACGTGTTCTTAATGCAATAATATTCTTGAACAATCATATATGGGTTTGCGGTATCTGGAAGGATAAGCTCTTTTTGACAATAACAATAGATATCAATATATGGTATTGCTGTCGTGGTTTTCTCATTAAGGCGCAAATACGGTTTAATAGTGGTATGTAAATTTTGAATTTTATTTATCATGGTAATTTGATCCTTTAAATGGCTTTGCTGCATATACTAAAGTATGATGTCAGGGACAAAAATCAGAAACAGGAGAGCCTGCGTATGAAATCAAGAATAAAACGAAGCCTGGGTGTGTTTTTATACGACAGACAGATTGGCAGCAAACAACTGAACAATTTTCGGAAATCTTTTCAGGAAGTGTCGAAAACATTACAGGGAGAGCGGAGGAAAAAGTAACCTCCGCTCGAATTATATGGTTATGTGACGTTTTTCAAGCCGGTATTCGAGGTACAGGTTCAGCAGATAACGCAGAACCGCGACCACCGGAACGCTGAGAAACATGCCGAGCACTCCTGCCACACTGCCGCCGACAGTGATGGAAACGATGATCCAAAGGGGTTTCAGACCGACCGTGTCGCCGAGAATCTTCGGACCAAGATACAGACCGTCAAACTGCTGCAGCAGAAAGATCAGTACCACAAAGCCGAGCGCCGTCAGCGGATCAATGATCAGCAGGATAATAGCGCCGGGCACAGCTCCGATAAACGGTCCGAAATACGGGATCATATTTGTGATGCCGACGATCACACTGATCAGCAGTGCGTACGGCATACTGAAAATGTTCATCAGTATAAAACAGAGAACGCCGATAATGGTCGAGTCAATCGCTTTTCCCACAATAAAGTTTGTAAAAATACTGTTGCACTCGGAAAGAATCTCCAGCGTCTTATCGATGTAATCTACCGGCACAAAGCAGTACAGCATCCGTGTCATGGAGCGCTGCAGATCCTTTTTGTCCGTCAGCATATAAACAGAAACAATAATGGCAATTACAAAATTTACCAGACCCTTTGCAATGGAAACGGACATATTGTAAACGGCAGGAACCAGGCCGCTGACAAAGTTTTTCAGGGTATTGACGAAATCCGGCAGGATATCGTCGACGATTTTCTGAAGCTCGGAAACATCCGCGTTCGGAAAGCGGTCCTGCAGATTATCAAAAAAATCGTATGTCATTTCATAGAGCTTCGGAATATTGGCAACAATTTCTGTGAGACTGACAAGGACCTGCGGAACAATATAAAGAATGCAGACTACGATAACGCCAAGCACCAGCAGATAGGCAAGGATGATGGCGGTAAATTTGCATACCTTCTGACTTTTGATCCGGCATGGACCGGAAAGTATTTTAACCATCCATTTAATCAGCGGATTCAGAATAAATGCAATCAGAATACCCAGAAGAAACGGCATCAGAATATTTACAATGTCGTTTACGGTGCTCGACACCGCGTGCGGCGTCATGACGACGCGGACAATCAGCGCGCTGACTGCCACAACAACAAGCGCGTAAATACATATCGTAAAATACTGGTCGTTCGCCAGGAATTTTTTCTGCTTTCCGCCAGTCTTCTTCGAAACCACGTCGCTTACCGGTTTTTCCGGCGCCGGACTCCCTTCAAATGAATCTTTCATGAAACACCTCCAGACCACAATACATTCAGTATAAAAGGTTTTGGAAATACTTTCAAGACGTTCTGCCAATCTTCACAGAAAATTTAGAAACAGAAGCACGTATTTTAGCCCGCCAGTGGAGCGAGAAAATGCATCATAAGATAGACAACTACAAAAGCGGCAAGAGCGACTGAAATCACCAGAATGACTTTCTGATAAGGATATTTTGCCTTTTCGCAGCGTTTTTCCAGCTCGCTCAGACCGCGCCCTTCTGAAAACGCGACAATCTCCTTGTAGGTTTGGATATCATGGGCTTTTTTCTGCTTCTCAATCCGGTGTGCATAGAACATGGTAACGGCATAGATGCCTGCCCAGATGACAATACCGGCAATGTGCAGGAACAGAAACAGCGGGGCTATGGACAATACGGTTATAAAAAGCAGAACGGCATAAATTTTTCCATCATTGTTCAGCCTCCGGATATCCTCCTCATTAATTTTTTCTTTCATTTCTTCTATATCTCCCTTCACAAGAATGTCCAGAGAAATGTTGAAGAGAGAACTCAGCAGTAAGAGACTTTTTACATCGGGGTAGTTTCTGCCGTTTTCCCAGTTGGAGATAGTCTGGCGCGTGACATATATTTTTTCCGCCAGCTCCTCCTGGGACAGTTCCGATGCCAGTCTGTATTTTTTGATTTGCGTGCCGATTTCCATTTCACATTCCTCCTGGCCGCATTCTATAATACGGAGCATATAAATTCTATCAAAAGTGTTTTCCATTGCCGCTTTTGCGCTGTCAAAACTGTTTTGCATGGTGTATCAGCAGGGGTTCTGACGGCTTTGCGCCGTCGATTGTGGAGAAAACGCGCCGTCAGCGTCCGGAGATACGTATTTATCCACGGAAGCGGTTGAAGCACGCAAAGAGCTCCTGCGCCCGCGGAACGGCAAGACCGCAGGGGATATAGGAGCTGCAAAATGCCGACCAGCCCTTTTCCCGAAGCGTGTCCATGATAAGCTGTACGGTTTCCTGCACGGTTTTCCTGCCGCTCTGAATCTGCTCAAGACCGAACCGCATCAGATAGGCGAGCGCCGTTACCTGCTCGTTGTCGGTGAGCTGCTCAAGATAGCGCACGTTTACCGTTTCCTTGTCAAGCGAGAAGGATTCCAGCCCGGAGGACTTTACTTTCATGTGCTCGTATTTTCCGGCGAAGGAATTGCCGTGTCCTGCGTTTCCGTGTCCTGCATTTCCGCGTCCGCTGCGCTGCGAATGATCCGAACGGCGGTATTCCGGGAGAACACGATTGAAGCGGATCTGCGGGAGCGTGCCTGTCTGCTCTGCATTCGAGGCACCGCCGTTATTGACATTTGCCGCCTGGGCAGTTAGTGTGCCGGCAGTATGAGCATCATCGGAGCGTGCGCCTGCGGAAACAGCAGTCTGCGTACCGGCGCTCAGGCACAGGGCTTCCGGGAAATGGGGAGCCTGTGTTTCCGGCGCTTTGCGCTGCGCGCAGAGCGCCTTTACGGACGCCGTGATATCGCGGGTATGGTAGCAGTCCATCTGCAGAATGTGATCTGCAACATAAAAAAATGCGCCCGAACTGCCCGCGACCATAATGGTAGAAACACCGGTCTTTTTATAAAGGTCGCCCACCCGTTCAATAAACGGTGTGATCGGCTCTTTTTTCCGGCTGATAACCTGCTGCATAAAATCGTCGCGCACCATGAAATTGGTGGCGGAGGTATCCTCATCGATCAAAAAGAGACGTGCACCTGCTTCAATGCTTTCCACGACGGCAGCAGCCTGCGAGGTACTCCCGCTGGCATCCTCTGTGGAAAATACAGTTGTGTCTTTGCCGTTTGGCAGATCGTTGATAAATAGAGAAATATCGACATTCCGCACGCAGCGTCCGTCTTCGGCGCGCAGCTTTACGGCAGTGTCGTCGGTGATTACATATTCTCTTCCGTCACCGGCAATGTGGTTGTAAATGCCGGACTGGATTGCTTCTAAGAGCGTAGATTTTCCGTGATAACCGCCTCCCACAATCAGTGTGATGCCCTGCGGGATTGCCATGCCGCTAATGCTTCCGTGATGCGGGAGCTGAAGCGTCTGCCGCATGGATTCCGGTGAGGTAAACGGCACGCAGTCCTTCATCGGAAGCTCGGAAATGCCGCTTTTACGTGGAAGGACAGAGCCGTTTGCAAGGAAGGCAACCAGATTTTTCTCTCTTAAAAGCCTGCGGATTTCCGCCTGGTCCTCCGCGAGAAATACCGTCTGCTGCACCTTCTGTTTGTCCAGCTTTTGATAAAAAAGGCTGTTTTCCATGCAGCGGGGCAGAAATTCGAACAGGATTTTTTCCAGCTCTCCGGCGTTGATGGTTCGTCCGAAAGCCGGGAAACCGACATGGAAGCGCACGATCAGCTTATCTGCTGTTATCTGGCAGGCACTGCGTTCCAAGACCTCCTGTCCGCAGCGGCTGATGGATAAAAGACCACTTTTGCCGGAACCCTTCGCCTTGAAATTATAGGTCTCAAATTGTTTTGCAAGCTGCCGGGTGAGAAAATCCTGCAGCGCAATACGCATGCAATCCTTTTTATAGTATGCTTCGGGAAATCCTGCGCGTGCCAGCGGGATTTCTGTGTGCAGAGCGGACGGCGATGCGAAAGGATCGCCCTGCACGTGGTCGATGACAAGCGTATAAAGCGGAAACTGCCAGCTTCCGCCAAGTGATTTATACGCCGGGTAGCTTTTGTGATCAACTGAGCGCAGCAAAGTGCGCAGATCATTTGAAGATTTCATGTGATATTCCTCCTGTTAATATGAGTAATGTTGCTTTTCAGGCAGTGTGAGTGGACAAAGCGTTTATTTCCGCGGGCAACGAGCCGGGCGGACATGCTTGCATCGGGGTATTTGACTCGAGCGGGCAACGATCCAGGTCATGCCTGTGGTTTGCTGCGGGGTATTTGACTTTATATGTGTCGGTAATAGAATATGGCGAGCTGTGTGCGGTCGCGCAGACCCAGCTTGTCAAGAATAACGCTTAAATAGTTGCGTACGGTACCCTCGCTCAGAAACAGGGCGTCTGCGATTTCCCGGTTGGAGCAGCCGTTGGCGACCGCTTTGATGATTTCAAATTCTTTTGGCAGAATCCCGTATTTCTCATAATCGAAGGGATTTTTACGCTGCAGAAGATCCGGGATCCGGTGGATGATCTCGCTGCCGAAAACGGTCTGCCCATTGCAGACCGCACGGATCGCCGGAAGAATGCTTGCGTAGTCCTGCTTCAGAAGATACCCTTTTGTGCCGGTTTTTAAGGCGCGAATGATGTATTCGTCGTCGGAAAAGGTGGTAAGGAGCAGGATTTTTGCCTGCGGAAAGTTACTTAATATTTTCGCGGAAGCGTCAAGCCCGTCCATATCCTTCATGCGGATATCCATCAGAAGAAGATCGGGCTGCAGCCGGGCATACAGCGCAATTGCTTCCTGTCCGCTGCTTCCTGTTCCGATAACTTTTATTTCCTCGTCTGTTTCCAGAATCGTTTTTAATGCTGCAGTGACGAGTGCATCATCGTCGATCAATAAAATATCCATTTTTTGTCAGATCCTTTTTGTTACTTATTATATTGGGAAATCGGAATCGTAATAAAAACACAAAAACCATGATCCCGAAAAATCTGCATGGTTCCCTTTAGGGACGCCACACGGTTCTGCATATTAAAAAGCCCGATGCCGCCGCGAACGGAAGTGTCACCGATGTTTCCACGGAAAAAAGAATTCCCCCTGCTAAATTCGCTGTCAGAAGATGAGAAGCTTACGCCGCCTGCCCCGGTTCCATTATCGGAAATGGAGAGCCGGTAGAAAGCCGGGTGTTCCTGTGCCGTAATACTGGCTCTGGTCGCATTGCTGTGCCGCGAAATATTCACCAGCGCCTCTTTGACAACGGCGATAAAGCAGTATTTTATATCTGCCGGAACGTTGGCGGACATATCATATTCAAGCGAGACGGGGCAGAATGTGAAATCATCTGCCAGGGCGCGCAGCGAGCTTTCCAGATTTACGGAGCGGTCATGAAGGTCGTGAACGCTCTCGCGAATGCTGTTCATTGCCAGATTTAGTGTTTCGTCAAGCTGGCAGATCGATTCGGATAACGCAGCGTCTTTGTTGACTGCTTTCAGCGCTCCGACCATTAAAATGGAGCGTGTCAGCATATGACCGACATTGTCGTGGATTTCCCGCGCGATGCGGTTGCGTTCCCCAAGGGTTGCCGCATAGATCTCATAATTCTGTTTTTCCAGAAGAGACTGGTTTTTCTCCTGCAGAAGCAGCTTTATCTCCGTGTCGTCGTCGTGGGTTTTTCGGTAGGTAGCGGACAGCGTTTCGTAGGAATCCGTTTTCTGACGCAGCAGGACGGAGAGAATACAGCCCGTGCAAATGAAAAACAATACCTGTGGTTTGCGGGCAGGATCCGTCTGGAATAAAAGTCCTGCAATAGCAGTCAATCCGGGGAGGTATGCCGCCGCTGCCGCAAACATACCGGAGAAGCGATCTGCACGCCAAATAGAAAGACCGACGTGTGGTTTTTCCTGCCACGGAAAGTAAAAGGAATACAATACCAGCGGCAAAAACAGCACAAGCGGCGAAAAGAAAAAGAGTGCCGCTGCAAACCCTATGGTGACGGCGCACCGCACCCAGGGATCGGGATATACATATAAAAACATACTGACGCTGATCGCCAGAAAAAAGGCGGACACAAAGGCTGTTTCCAGTGGAAGAAAAAGCAGGCTGCACAGACAGTACAGCAGCAGAATACAGCGGTCGGTCAGATATTTCATGTGATGTTCCTTTCTGCGGATACCCCGTATGCTTGCGTCGGGGTATTTGACTTTACCGGGAGAAATACGGTACAGCAGGATAAAGTTCTGCAGAGCTGTGCGGGTAAGCCGTGCGGATATCCTGCTCTCAAAGTGTAGCACATTTTACAGCAAAATGTAAACCGTCATTCAGGAGAAGGGCAAAATAACACGAGGAGAAAACGAAGCGCATAAAAAGCAGGCAGGGACGGATGGAGCCGGATATTCTTAATGCCGAGATGAAGCAGGGGCAGTATTCCTTCAAGGAATTGTCTATATACAACGAAAATCAAGAGAAGTTATAATTGACAGGAAACCGGGCGGCAAATATAATATCCATATACTCCTTTGGGTATAAGCACGGAGGTAAAAAATTATGAGACAATGTATGGATTCAGATAATCTGCATCGCAGACTGAAAAAAATTATAGGACAGGTGCAGGCGATTGACCGTATGGTGGAGGAAGATATCGCCTGTGAAGATATGCTGTCCCAGATCAATGCGGCCAAATCGGCGCTCCACAGAGTGGGACAGATCGTTTTGGAGGGACACCTCCATCATTGCGTTTTAGATGGAATTGAACATGGAGATGCGGAAGAAACCATTGCGAAGTTCAGCAAAGCGGTAGAACGTTTTTCCAATATGGGATAATCTCCAAAGAAGGTACTATGTATCCTGTGAATATAAAAATGGACGGCAGGGCTTGTCTTGTTATCGGCGGCGGGCATGTAGCGCAAAGAAAGGTCTGTACGCTTTTGGAGGAAAAGGCGGCGGTGACAGTGATCGCACCCGAAGTCTGCAGTGGTCTGGAGGCTCTTTTCCGGGAAGGGCGTATTTCATGGCGCAGGGAAAGTTACGAGGCTCCTATGTGCGGCGGCTTTTGTATGGTGGTGACGGCGGCAGGGGATAAGGCGGTCGCACTGTCGGTACAAAAGGAAGCCGAACAGAAGGGGTTTTTATATAACGCGGCGGATTTTCCTGCGTTGGGGAATTGCCATATTCCCGCACGGATAAAAAAAGAGGGGATTATGGTGACAGTGTCCACCGAAGGCCGGTCGCCTGCTATGGCAAAGTATGTGAAAAATTGGCTTGCCCTTGAAATACCTGATGCCTATGGACAATGGCTGGACAGAATGGGGGCGCTTCGGTCGGTATTGCAAGAGGGATTGGCGGATGCGGAACAGAGGGAAAAGTTCTGGCGTCTTGCTTTTGAACATCAGGTTATGGAATTGGTTGTTCAGGGAAATCTGGACGCGGCAGAGGAGCGTGTACGCAGTGGTATTAGCCGTCTTAGGTCTGAATCATAAAACTGTTTCTGTGGATATTCGTGAAAAGTTTTCTATTTCTGAGGAAAGTGCGCGGGATGGGCTGCTCCATTTGTCTGAGCAGGAAGGAATTAAGGAGGCGGTTGTCCTTTCCACATGTAACCGCACAGAGATATATGCTGTTTTAAAAGATGAGGACGATAAAGAGGAATTATATCATTTTTTCCTGACACTTTCAGGAAACAGTAAAGCAGAAAAAGAATATTTCTTTTTTTATACAGGTACAGAATGCATCCGTCATCTTTTCCGGGTTGTTTCAGGGCTTGATTCCATGGTTCTCGGTGAAAGCCAGATCCTTAACCAGATCAAGACGGCTTACACGGGAGCTTTGGCGGTTCACGCGACCCGTACCATTTTAAATACGCTTTTTCACCGCGCCATTACCACGGGGAAAAGAGTCCGTACAGAAACGCGGATCTCGACAAGTGCTGTTTCTGTGAGTTATGCGGCTGTTAAGATGGCGGAAAAGATTTTGGGCAGTCTGGAAGGGAAAAAGGCTCTCGTCTTCGGCGCGGGTGACGCGGCGGAACTTTTAGTGAAGCATTTGCAGGGGAGAGGGCTCAGGGAAGTGATTGTGACAAACCGTCATCCAAAGCGGGCAGAGGAGCTGGCACGCAAGTTTGATGGAACGACGCTGCCTTTTCATGAGGCGGTGGCATCAGCAGAAGATGTGGATGTGTTTATTACAGCTACGGGAGCAACCCAGTATATCGTGAAGGCCTGGGATGTGCGGAATCTTATGATGAAAAGAAATAATAAACCTCTTGTGGTCATTGATATCGCCGTACCCTGCGACGTTGAGCCGGAAGTAGGGAATATAAAGAATGTGACGCTATGCAATATCGATGCCTTGCAGGAAATCGTGGAAAATAATATTAAATTCAGGGAAGCGGAAGCGGAGCGGGCAGCCATTATTATTGAAGAGGAAATTAAATCAATTCTGGACCGCTTTATTTATCTTGGTACGCGGCCCGTTATGGTGTCGCTTTCTGAAAAAGCGGAACAAATCCGTCAACGTGAGCTCCGCCGCGCTATGGGAAAACTGCCTGATTTAAAAGAGGAAGAGCGGCGGGTTATAGAACATATGACCCACATGCTGGTGAGAAAAATGCTCCGTGAACCGATGACTTATCTTCATGAACACGCAGGGACGGAAAAAGAAAGTGCAGGCAAGAGTGCCGTAGAAACATTGTTCAGTCTTGATACGGGAAAGGAGAAGGCTGTTGAAAGATAAGATTATAATCGCTACGAGAGAAAGTTTGCTGGCACTTTGGCAGGCGGAACATGTAAAAAAGCGGATTGAAGATACTTATCCTGAAATACAGGTGGAACTCCTTCCGGTGACGACAAAAGGCGATCAGATTCTGGACAGGTCTCTTCTTGAAATCGGAGGGAAGGGGCTTTTTATCAAAGAACTGGAAAAATTGCTTCTTGAGAAAAAAGCGGATATAGCTGTACATTCTTTGAAAGATATGACGGCCGTAATTCCCGATGGATTAAAACTGGCGGCAGTGACGGCAAGAGAAGATCCGCGGGATGCGTTTGTATCTTTGAAATATGGCAGTCTGAAGGAGTTACCGAAAGGGGCGGTTGTAGGAACGTCCAGTCTCCGCCGGCAGGCGCAGCTGCTCCATTTATGGCCGGACCTGCACATAAAAACGCTTCGCGGGAATGTACATACAAGGCTTCGTCAGTTGGATGAAGAGAATTATGATGCGGTGATTCTTGCGGCGGCAGGATTGAAGCGGCTTGGACTGGAAGAGCGGATTCGATCTTATATTTCCACCTGTGACAGCATACCTGCAGCGGGGCAGGGAGTTATGGCAATTGAAACGAGAACCGGCGATGATGAAACAATGGAGGCTATTCAATTTATCCATGATGAAAAAGTGGCGTCCTGTATTATGGCGGAACGAGCATTTCTGGAAAAAGTCGGTGGTGACTGTAAAGTGCCTGCAGGTATCTATGCAGTTCCGTTTCTTGGGCATATAGAGGCGGTGGCTTTCATTGGATCACCTGATGGGAAAGAGATGTACAAAAGGAGCCTTAATGGGCAGACGCAAGATGCAAAGCAGCTGGGAGAAAGTTTGGCGGAAGCATTGATTGCCGATGGCGGCGGCCGCATTTTAGAGGAATTAAGAAAATGATGGATGAGGAGAAACGGATGAAGAAGGGAAAGGTATACTTAATCGGAGCAGGTCCGGGCGACCCCGAACTTTTTACACTGAAAGGGAAACGCTGTCTTGAAAAAGCGGATGTTATTGTCGGGGATTATCTGGCAGATAAACGGATTCTTCGTTTTGCCAATAAGAATGCGGAATACATCTATGTAGGAAAAAGCTGCGGCAACCATACAATGACACAGCAGGATATCAGCCGCCTTCTTGCTAAAAAAGGGAAAGAAGGGAAAATTGTTGCCCGCTTAAAAGGGGGAGACCCCTTTGTTTTTGGACGCGGGGGAGAAGAGATCGAAGTGCTCCGTGCGGCAGGCGTAGACTTTGAGGAAGTGCCCGGAGTGACGTCGGCGATTGCGGCTCCTGCTTATGCGGGTATTCCCGTGACCCACAGGAAGGTGGCGGCATCCTTTGCCGTTATCACGGGACATGAGGATCCGACAAAAGACCATTCTGACATCCATTGGGAAAAACTGGCGGGCGCTGTGGATACGCTTGTGTTTCTTATGGGTGTAGGCCGTACGCAGCATATTGCCGAAGAACTGATCCGTTACGGAAAAAGCGCGGACACACCGGCGGCGTTTGTCCGCTGGGGTACCCGTCCCTATCAGGAAACGTATACCACCACGCTTGGAGAGGCGGCGGAAGCAGTAAAGAAATATGGCATCAAGCCGCCATCCGTGTTTATTGTCGGGAATGTAGTCAACCTTCGCGAGCAATTGCGCTGGTATGACAATAAGCCGCTTTTCGGAAAGCATGTGGTCATTACCCGTTCCCGCACGCAGGCTTCCCGGCTGACGGAAGTGCTGGAAGACTTGGGGGCATTCTGTACGGAGATTCCATCCATCAAAATTGAATCCCCCGATGACGGCTGGGCAAGTATTGATCAGGGAATTGAAAAACTTGCCGAATATAACTGGATTGTATTTACCAGTCAAAACGGAGTAGATGCTTTCTTTAAAAGGATCTATGAAAAAGGATTTGATACACGGGCGCTTGGTCATGTAAAGATTGCTGTCATAGGACCGGCTACAGATAAGCAGCTGCTCCTCTACGGCCTCAAGGCAGACTGCGTGCCGCCGGCATACAAGGCGGAAGATTTGGCAGAAGCAATGAAGCCGCTTGTCCGTCGGGGAGACAAAATCCTGCTGCCCCGCGCGAAAGTGGCAAGAAGCGTACTGCCTGAGATGCTGACAGGTTACGGATGCCATGTGGATGTGGCGGAAGCTTATGAAACCGTTTGTGATGAGGAAAATAAAGAAAAATTAAAGGAACTTCTTGTAGATCATGAAGTGGATATTATTACATTTACCAGTTCATCTACCGTATTCAATCTGGTAGACCAGCTGGACGGGAAAACGGGGCTGCTTGACGGAGTGTCCCTGGCATGTATCGGGCCGATTACTGCGGATGCCTGCCGAAAGTACGGCTTGGAACCGCAGATTATTTCCGATACATTTACAATTGACGGACTGACAGAAGCGATTGTGAAAGGAGTTGCGAAAGAATGAAATTGAATACACTGCGTCCGCGCCGTTTAAGGCGTACTGCTGCTGTCCGCAGCATGGTACGGGAAACGTCTCTGGAAATCAATGACTTTATTTATCCGATTTTTGTTGTTCCCGGAGCAAATGTGAAAGAAGAAATACAGAGTATGCCCGGCTGCTATCATCTGTCTGTGGATCAGGCGGTCAAACAGGCGGAGGAAATAGTCAGTCTCGGGATTCCTGCGGTGGAAATATTTGGGCTGCCTTCTTATAAAGATGACATCGGTTCTTCTGCCTGGGATATGGAAAGTCCTGTGCAGCGGGCAATAATGGCAATCAAAAAAGAATTTCCCGATCTTATTATTGTAGGTGATGTGTGTCTCTGCCAGTATACTGATTCCGGACACTGCGGGCAGCTCTGCGGTTATGAAGTGGATAATGATCCCACGTTGGAATTGCTGGCGAAAGTTGCCGTTTCCCAGGCGGAAGCCGGTGCGGATATCATTGCTCCTTCCGATATGATGGACGGGCGTATTTCTGTCATCCGAAACGCGCTGGATACAAATCGGTTTTCTCATATATCCGTCATGTCCTATGCGGTAAAGTATGCATCAGGGTATTACGGGCCTTTCCGTGATGCGGCCGATTCGGCCCCCCGGTTCGGCGACCGCCGCGGATACCAGATGGATCCTGCGAACAGCCGTGAGGCGATGAAGGAAGTGGATTTGGACATGGAAGAAGGCGCCGATATCATCATGGTGAAGCCTGCCCTTGCTTACCTGGATATTGTTCATCAGGTCCGTCAGCGGATCAACCGTCCTGTGGCAGTGTATAATGTGAGCGGTGAATATGCCATGGTGAAAGCGGCTGCTGCTAACGGATGGATTGATGAAAAGAGGATTGTCATGGAAACCCTTTTGTCAATGAAGCGGGCAGGGGCAGATATGATTATTTCCTATCATGCTCTTGACGCGGCAAGGTGGCTGAAAGAGGAGGCGGGAAGATGATGAACCTGTTCCGTTCGAAAGCGGCTTTTGAAGAGGCGCGGAATTACATGCCCGGCGGAGTGAACAGCCCGGTCCGTTCCTATCCGCATATGGACTGTCCGCCGCCGTTTATTGCATCGGCAAAAGGATCGCATATTACCGATATTGATGGAAATACCTATATAGACTATGTCGGCTCCTGGGGACCTATGATTTTGGGACATGCCCACCCCCGAGTGATTTCCGCGATTCAAAAAGCGGCGGAAAACAGTACGAGCTACGGCGCACCGACGGTGATAGAAACAGAACTGGCCAAACTGGTTATTGCTTTCTACCCGTCCATTGAAAAAATAAGACTTGTTTCTTCCGGAACGGAGGCGACGATGAGTGCTCTTCGTGCTGCCCGCGGTTATACAGGAAGAGATAAAATATTGAAATTTGCCGGCTGCTATCATGGGCATGGCGACAGCCTCCTTGTGAAAGCCGGATCGGGTGCAGCGACTTTCGGCAGTCCTGACAGCGCGGGTGTCACAAAAGGCACGGCAAAAGACACGGTCGTTGTTCCTTATAACGATATTGATGCTTTTGTAAAAAAGATGGATGACGAAGGTGAAGAGATTGCTGCAGTCATTGTAGAACCGGTGGCAGGAAATATGGGGTGTGTCCTTCCTGTTGACGGTTTTTTGGAGACACTTCGCCGTGAAACAGAAAAGCATGGCACTGTCCTGATTTTTGATGAAGTCATGTGTGGTTTCCGTACAGAACTCCATGGCGCACAGGGAAAGTACGGTATTATTCCCGATATGACATGCCTTGGGAAAATTATCGGCGGCGGTTTACCTGCGGCGGCTTATGGAGGGAAAAGGGATATCATGAACTGCATTGCGCCTGACGGTTCCGTTTATCAGGCAGGAACTTTGTCAGGAAATCCCCTGGCGGTAACTGCCGGACTGGAAACGCTTCAAATGATCAGGACTATTCCCGATTTCTATAAAATATTGGAAGAAAAGACAAAGAGGCTGCTCGGCGGCTGGCTGGATGCGGCAGCAGAAGCCGGTGTGGCGGTACAGGTCCATCAGTCGGGATCCATGTTCTGTCTCTTCTTTAATGATAAACCTGTTCTTAACTATGAAGACTCCTGCGCATGTGATGGAAAGAAGTTCAAGGCGTGGTTCCTGTCCATGCTGGAACAGGGGATCTACCTGGCACCCTCTCCCTTTGAAACACTTTTTATGTCTTATGCGCACAGCGAAGATGATTTGGAAAGAACAATTTCTGCGGCCCGCACGGCTATGAAAGCGGCAGCAGAAGCAAAATAAAACCTGCCATCTGAAAAATAACCGCTTCCATGAATTGAATGTGGAAAATCCGGTTTATGGGAGCGGATAAAACCTGTCATTTGTGACAGGTTATTTTTTTGTCCAAATTTTGTATACTAATATTAGAAACAGAAATCGGGATCCGGAGGTCGTAAAACATAAATCGTAATCTTCTGCCTATTGCTGCCTTCTGGTGTTTGTTATCAAAGGAACGGAGCAATATGTAAAACAGAAATCAGATTTTAAAAGGATGATGACGGATAGAAGCTGTGGAACGAATCTTATGAGGAGGATATGGTTATGCACAAGAAGGTATAGATTGCAACAGGTACGACAGGGTTGAGTTTGCTGCTGTGGGGATGTTGTATGGGAAACGATTCAATTTTGCCGGAATGCGGCGGACTTTCTGATTATAGTGATACCAAGGAAAGAAAAGAGATGCCGCAGGGGCGGATGGTTTCTTTTTATCTCCGGTTCGGGCATTCCTATGTGACGGACAATTCCTATTCGTGGGGTACCTATTTTTTTCCGCCATACCTGCCGGGTAGAGTGTCCATTAAAGGTAGCGTTCTGTTGGGATAATGGGAAAGAACGGAGGCAGGTGGCATCTGGTACAAAGGGAAATGTATTTGCGGCTCTTACAGACATAGAAAATACGGAGAAAATTTATCTTGACAATGGTGTGTATAAAAGAAATACTGCTCTTGGAAGCAGCTGGGATTTAAGAATTGTTCATGAAGGGGATCAGCAGGTCAGCGGTCATGGAGAAGGGGGTGTTTCCGCAGGAGTGCCGGCGGATCTGTCCGTATTTATTCCCTATTTCAAGAATCTTTGCGAAAGAAACGTATATCCGTTCATAGGAACGGCGCAAGAGACACAGCAGCGGTAAGGAGGAATCTTTATGACAGAGGAATCAAAAAATCCGTTGGAAATACGTTGTTCCGCCTGCGGAGCACCGGCAGAGTTTGACATTATCCATCAAATTTATCAGTGCCGGTACTGCGGGCAGAAAGTAGATGCCAATGAACCAGTGGAACGTTTAAAAAAATGGCGGGCACTTAAAAGGCGCCATTCCGGGGTAAACAGCGGGGATATTCATCCATCGGTTCATATCTGTAAAAACTGCGGAGCCGAGATACTGATTCCCGAAGGAGAAGCTGTCGGGCGCTGTGAGTTTTGCGGGGGAAATCTTGTAAGGCGTGCCTTTACGTTTCGCGATAATTTGCCGGAAGTGTTTATCCCCTTTGTCCTGACAGAAAAGGAAGCGTCAGAGCGGCTTACGGCATGGGCATTAAAAAATAAGAGGATAAAGGAAGCGGGATGGGTAGAGAAAAACATAAAAAGTCTTAAAGGTTATTATCTTCCTTATCAAATCGTAAAAGGTCCTGTCCGTTGTACCGTATTCCGGGATCAGGCATTTTCCGATAAAAAATATATCTGCGGAAGCTTTATTAATGGTATGGCGGTAAATACGTCCAATCAGCTGGATAATATGGTTCTTGACCATGCGGAGCCGTTTGACTGGAAAGGCACAGTTCCTTTTGAATTCGGCTATATCGCAGGGCAGCGTGTGAAGCTGCCTGATATATCGGGCGGAGCGGCAGAGCAACGGGTTTTGGAAGAAGTGGAAGCGGATTATCTTCCCATTGTTGAAAAAGTGATGGAAACATCAGGTGTCAAGCTTCATGCCAAAGGAGAAAACCTATTAAGCATTCCCGCCCTTCTTCCGCTCTATATCATCGCCGGAAAAGGAAAGCTTGCGGCGGTTAACGGCCAGACAGGGAGAATTGCTGTCTCTGTAGGAGAAAAAAAGAAAAGCTGGCCCTGGATCGTTGAACCGCTCCTTATGACAGTTTTCGTATTCATCGTGATGCTGTTCCTTTTTGATTACGAGGTGTATGTTGCGGGGATGGTGGGGCTTGTATTCGGCATCATTTTCTTTGCGGGATTCAGTGACGGCAGGTCTGCCAGGATCAGAAAGATTATCCGGCAGGGGAAGAACTGCCGGGCAGAAAGAAAAGGGATCCGTCTCATCGTAAAAGAAGAGGCGTTTCCTGAAAAAGATTTCGAGGCTCCCGTCTTCTTTGAAAAGGTTAAAGGGAAGATGGCTCCCGTAAAAATCAGCTTTTATTCATGGGAGCGGTGGATACAGATTGGGGTATTCCTGCTTTTGCTCAACTTTTTGCCTGCTGTTTTCGCACTTTTGATTTATTACGGCAGCGGGATGACGGGGCCGATCTGCTGGTCTGCCATGGTGGTATGGCTCTGTCTGTCAGTTCCCTGCTCACTTATCCTCTGGATGTCCGTTGGACGTATTCGTTTGTACAATTATCCGCTGGTGAAGCTCATCGGTCCGGAGGGGAAATTGACAAGCGTACAGGCAGACGGCATAGAACCGATGAATCTTTTCTATATACTCAAGGATATAACGGAACTGCTTCTGGTATTTCCGTGGGTGATTGCGTTCCTGGTATTTATAATTTTAGGGACTGTCGGCGCGATGCTTATGTGAGAGAACGAATAATGGAAGACGGGAAACGGCTGTGGGAGTCAGGAAGCAGAATGTAAAAGACACTGCCGTTTAATTTGTGCGGCAGCGCATTATGGGCTCTTTTACCCCAAAAGATGATAGAGATAAGTCAAGAACCGTGAGGGCTGTTTTGTTCAGAAAAAAATCCTGATATTTTAACGAAAGTATAATTACTGCGGCTACATTATGTTTTTAATATCCTTTATAATGGATGTGTACCTAGTTTAATTTCATTGTCAGTCATGGAAAAAGAGGATATTATGAGCGGATTTTTTGGAGCGGCGCTGAAATCGGATTGTGTGTTTGATGTATTCTTCGGAACAGATTACCATTCTCATCTGGGGACAAGGCGGGCGGGTATGGTTTTTTACGGAGAAGACGGTTTTGACAGATCCATCCACAATATTGAAAATACGCCGTTTCGGACGAAGTTTGACAGTGATATTCACCAAATGAGAGGAAACTTGGGGTTAGGCTGTATTTCCGATTATGAAGCGCAGCCGCTGATTGTCCGCTCTCATCACGGCACATACGCGTTGGCAACAGTGTCGAAAATTAATAATATGGATGAATTAACGGAAGAAATAATTCAAAAAGGGGGTACCCACTTTCTGGAAATGAGTGGCGGCGATATTAACGCGACGGAACTTGTGGCGACGCTGATTAACCAGAAAGATAATCTGATAGAGGGGATCTGTTATGCCCAGGAGAGAATAGACGGCGCACTGACGCTTCTTCTGCTTACGCCGGACGGTTTATACTGTGCCCGTGACAGGCTGGGGAGGACGCCCGTAGTGATCGGCAGAAAAGAGGACGGCTATTGTGCTGTTTTTGAATCCTGTTCATACTTGAATCTGGAATATGAAGATGACCGTGAACTCGGTCCCGGAGAAATTGCCGTACTTACACCGGAGGGAGTAAAGACGCTTGTCGCTCCCGGAAAGGATATGCGTATATGCACGTTTCTATGGATTTACTATGGCTATCCATCTGCCCGTTATGAAGGCGTGTCCGTGGAGGAAATGCGTTACCACTGCGGGATGGCGATGGCGGAACGTGACGGATTTACAAAAGAAGATGTGGATATCGTTGCCGGCGTCCCCGATTCAGGGATTGCCCATGCCATGGGATATGCCAACCGGTCGGGCGTGCCCTTTTCGCGGCCGCTTGTAAAGTATACGCCTACCTGGCCGCGTTCTTTTATGCCGACAATCCAGTCGAAGCGTAATTTGATTGCAAAAATGAAATTGATCCCCATTCATGAACTGATTAGAGGGAAACGAATGGTTCTGGTGGATGATTCCATTGTCAGAGGGACGCAGCTTCGGGAAACGGCGGAGTTTCTTTTTGAAAGCGGCGCAAAAGAGGTTCATGCCCGTGCAGCGTGTCCGCCCATCTTGTTTGGCTGCAAGTATCTGAATTTTTCCCGTTCCAATTCGGAAATGGAACTGATTGCCCGCCGTGTTATTGCAGAAGAGGAAGGAGAAAACGTGGACCGGACCGTTCTCGATGATTATGCGGATCCCGACTCCGACCGCTATCACAAGATGGTGGAAAAAATCTGTAAGCGGATGGGGTTTACTTCGCTGGGATATAACCGCCTGGACGATATGCTTGATGCCGCAGGGATAGACCCGTCAAAGATGTGTACATATTGCTGGAACGGCAGAGAATGACAGATGGAAATGAAATATAAAATTTGAAATTCATTCTCAAATGTAATATACTGTTTAAGGTTTCTGACAGGGAAATCAGGATGGGGGATCATGATGATTGAATTCAAATATGATACGCAATTACTGATTGAAGGCGAAAATTTAAAGAAGGAGGAAATTTCAAAGCATATCAATAAGAATCTGAAAGGCGACTGTCTCATTGTTGTACAGGTGGGGAATTTGGTGAAAATCCATTTTCATACGAATGAGCCCTGGTTTCTTCTTCAATATTGCGCCACTGTGGGAGATATCTTTGATATCGTTGTAGAAGACATGGACCGCCAGAGCCGTGGATTAAAAGGATAAGAATAATGGAGCCTCCGCTATTGGGGGCTTTTCTGATGCCCCGATTCCTGATTTCATTCCCCTTTTACCGTCTGAGCTGCCCGGTATGCTATAATGAGCAAAGATAAAATCGGAAGAAGGGAATTTTGATGCCTGAGAAAAAATCCCGCAGGTTTTTTATATTAACAGCCAGTATCGGCACAGGGCACAGCCAGGCGGCGAGAGCCATCGCGGAATCCATCAAGGAGATGCATCCTGAGGATTCTGTTCGCGTGCTTGATTTCGTATCCCGTGATGTGCTGTCTGTGGATCAGATCATCAAGCGGACATATCTGCAGATGATCAGGCTTATTCCTGATATATATGACAGCCTGTACAGCAATTCACAAAAGAGCAGCTTCGGAAAAACGTCGCAGGCGCTTTTATCTTTAAGTTTCCACAGGAGAATGAAACGGCTTATCCGGGTATTGAATCCGGACGCTTTGATTTTTACCCATCCCTTTCCTGCGGGGGCCGCTGATTTGTTGAAGAAAAAAGGCGATATCACCACGCCGCTTTTAGGGGTGATTACTGATTTTGACATTCATCAGCTTTGGATAGACCGTCATCTGGACGGATACTGTGTGGCGACACCTGAACTGGCATCGTTGCTTTCGCGGTATGGTATTTCTTCCGATATTATCCATACGACGGGGATCCCCGTGAGGAAGTCTTTTTATGAGGAGAGTGCCCGCCGTCCGGATCCGGAAAAAGGAACAGTACTTGTCATGGGAGGCGGTCTTGGCCTCGGCAGGATTGCTGATGACTTGAAACGTATGGATGAAGTGGATGAAATATCAAGGTTCATTGTCATCACAGGACAGAATATAAGCCTTTATGAAGAAGTGGCAGCTTTGGCAGAAAGACTCCGCCATCCTGTGGAACTGCACAGCTATACGAATAAAGTGGCCCGTATCATGGGGCGTTGCGAACTGCTGGTGACAAAACCGGGGGCGCTTACCTGTACGGAAGCGATTGTCATGAACAAGCCCATGGTTTTGGTGAATACGCTTCCCGGGCAGGAACGGGCAAACGCTGCATTTTTAAGCGGACTCGGCTGCGCGGAATGGGTGAAACGGGGAGAACTGGCGGAAACGGTCAGATATATCCTTGCGAATCCCGAAAAAAGGAAACAAATGGAAAACGCCTGCGGTACCAGTCATGTAGAAAGTGCCGGAGAAGTTGTCAAAATCCTCTATGATATGGTTGAAAAAATGGACAAAAAAAACATTTGAGAGATATACTTTTTGTTGGTCTCATCTCTATGATAAGTGCGGCAGCCGCTGGGGAAACAGAAAGAGATACTTGGATCCTATTAAGAAAGTGCTTGCGGAAATGACCGAAGATACCTCTATGCCGCTTAGCAGTTTAGTGTTATTGAATATGAGAAAATAATCTTCTAAGAAATAAAAATTTGAGGAGGTACTTTATGCAGAAAATAAGGAAAGCAATTATTCCGGCTGCAGGATTCGGCACACGGTTTCTTCCTGCGACAAAAGCCATGCCGAAAGAGATGCTACCCATTGTTGATAAGCCGACAATCCAATATATTGCAGAAGAAATTCTGGAAAGCGGTATCGACCAGATCTTAATCATCAGCGGTCATGCGAAACGGGCAATTGAAGATCATTTCGATTCGTCTCCCGAGCTGGAATCCCATTTGTATGAGCATGGAAAGATATCCGTTTTAAAAGAAATCAGGAAAATTTCTTCCATTAAAATCCATTATGTCCGGCAGCAGTATATGCGGGGGCTGGGAGACGCGATTCTCTGTGCGAAAGATTTCGTGGACGGCGAGCCGTTCGGTGTCATTCTTGGTGATGATGTCGTATACCACCCAGAGAAGCCTGCGTTGAAACAGCTTATGGAACAATATGAACAAACCGGCGGAACTGTGATTGGCTGCCAGTGTGTAGCGCCGGAGCGGGTGTCTGCTTACGGAATTATTGCCGGAAAGGAAATCAATGATAAGGGGCTTCTGAAGGTGGATGATATGATAGAAAAACCGTCCATTTCTGAAGCACCGAGCCGTGTGGCAGCATTGGGACGATATGTGATTACACCGGAAGTTTTTGAGGTACTTGAACAGACTGCGCCGGGAAAAGGCGGAGAAATACAGTTGACCGATGCACTCCGTGTCATGGCTCATGCAGGGAATGTGTACGCATACTGTTTTGAGGGCAAACGATATGATACCGGAGATAAGCTGGGCTTTTTGAAAGCCACTGTGGAATATGCGCTCCGAAGAGATGATTTGGGGGATGATTTCCATACATACTTGAAAAACTTGACGAAAGACTGGTAGTGGGAAATTCTTTATAAGTCTGTATTTCTTGTGGAAAGGAACATAGAATGAATATTCTTGTAACAGGCGGTGCGGGATATATCGGTTCACATACAGTAAGAGCACTGATGAAGTCAGAAGAATTTACTCCTTTTGTTTTTGATAACCTGTCTACCGGGCACCGTGAATCAGTGCCTGAAGAGGTTGCTTTTATCGAGGGCGATATCCATGATATTGCTTTTGTGGCAGAAACTATGAAACGCTATGAAATTGACGGCGTGATTCATTTTGCTGCATCCAGTCTTGTGGCAGAATCCATGGTAGAACCGGGCAAATATTATTCCAATAATGTAGAAGGGACGCTTCATTTGCTCCTGGGAATGAGAAAAGCAGGCGTGGATAAAATCGTCTTTTCTTCCACTGCAGCGGTATATGGGGAGTCGGAGAAAACACCTATTGAAGAAGATTTTCCCCATAATCCGACCAATGTGTATGGCAGGACGAAACTTGTCATCGAGGATATGATGCGTGATTTTACTGCGGCGTACGGATTAAGCTATGTGGCACTCCGCTATTTTAACGCGGCAGGCGCGGCGGAAGGAGGAATGATCGGAGAGGATCATCAGCCTGAATCCCATCTGATTCCTTTGATTTTGAAAACGGCACAGGGGGTACGCGACCATATTTCCATCTATGGGACGGATTATCCTACGCCTGACGGTACCTGTCTTCGTGACTATATTCATGTGCTGGACCTGGCGGATGCCCATGTGCTGGCAATGAAGTATCTGGCGGGTGGCGGAGTGAGTGATGTATTTAACCTCGGTTCGGAAAACGGTTTCAGCGTGAGAGAAATCATTGAGGTCGCAAAGAAAGTGACAGGTGTGGATTTCAAGGTGGTCGAAGAAGGGCGGCGCAGCGGAGATCCGGCAGTCTTAATTGCATCATCTGCCAAGTGCAAAAAGGCATTGGGATGGAATCCGACAAGAAGCAGTACAGAAGAGATTATTGCCGCAGCATGGAAATGGCATCTGTCACATCCTTACGGATATGGCGGGGGAAAACAGAAGGAAAGTCTGTGATGGGGTATAAAGATGCTTACAGGGACTGGCTCAGCTGGTGTGATGATGCAGAGAAGAAAGAACTGCTTTTGCTGAAAGATGAAAAGGAAATTGAAGATCGCTTTTACAGGGATCTGGAATTCGGTACGGCAGGGCTCCGGGGTATTATGGGTGCCGGATCAAACCGCATGAATAGGTACAATGTACGGAAAGCGACAAAAGGATTTGCGGATTACCTGCAGGATACTTATGGGAAACGGTGTCAAGACGGGGTGATTATCGCTTATGACTCCAGAAATAACTCCGCTGATTTTGCCGCGGAAGCGGCTCATGTTCTTTGCGCAGCAGGAATTCCGGTAAAATTTTTCACAGAGCCGGAACCAATCCCTGTTCTTTCTTTTTCAGTCAGGCATTTTCGTGCGGCAGGCGGGATCGTCATTACTGCCAGTCATAATCCGAAGGAATATAACGGATACAAAGTTTACGGGCCGGATGGGGGGCAGCTGGTGCCTCGTGATGCCAATGTGCTTTCGCGTTATGTGGAAAATATTTCTGATCTTGCCCATATTCCATGTACCGGCAGTAAAGAGCTGCTCACCCGGCTGGGGCAGGATACGGTAGATCTTTTTGTTGAAGAAATATATAAACAGTCCACATTGAAGGGGAATGTGGGAAATCTTAAAATCGTGTACACGCCTATTCATGGCTCAGGGAATATTCCTGTGCGGAAAATATTGAAACGTGGTGGTTTTACTGATGTCCATATCGTAGAAAGCCAGGAAAAGCCTGATGGGAACTTTCCGACTGTAAGCGCGCCGAATCCGGAGAATCAGGATGCTTTGCAGTTGGGGATAAAGCTGGCAGGAGAAATCGGAGCAGACATCGTTATCGGAACAGATCCCGACAGCGATCGGATAGGTGCGGCCGTCCTCCATAACGGCAAGTATCTTCTTATTTCAGGAAGCAGCATGGGGGCACTCTTGGTGAACTATCTGCTGATGATGAAGGGAAAAGAATTGACAGGTAAGTCCACCATTATAACAACAATTGTTACCGGCGGCATTGGCAGGGATATTGCAGGGAAGTATGGTGTGCAGGTGGAAGAAACTCTTACCGGATTCAAGTATATCGGTGAGAAAATGTCACAGTATGAGAAAGATGGAAGCCATGAATTTATCTTTGGCTATGAAGAGAGTTACGGCTATCTGGCCGGTACCCATGCCCGAGATAAAGACGCCGTTGTGACAGCCCTTCTGATTTGCGAGATGGCAGATTATTTTAAGAAGCAGGGAAAAACTCTGATTGATGTGCTGGCGGAACTATCGAAAGAATATGGATACTGCCTTGATAAACTTTCATCTTATGCACTTGCCGGTAAAAAAGGTCTTGCAAAAATCGCAGATATCATGGCAGCTCTCCGGGTAAAGGACGTGCAGGAGATTTTACCGGACATCGGGGAGATACGGGATTATGCAAAAGGTATTGACGGACTGCCTGCTGAAAATGTATTGAAATTCATCTTGAAGGATCATTCATGGATAGCGGTCCGCCCATCGGGAACGGAACCTAAGATAAAGATTTACTGTTCGTTGAAGGGGAAAGATGAAGAAGAAACATCCCGCCGTTTCCTTATGTACAAGGAAATCTGGGAACGGGAATTTGATTTATAAAATAGAATTTATTCATAAGGCCATACTTACGGGAATGTGCAAGTATGGTTTTTTTATTCCTTGCGGCAGATTACATAATGAGAACTTATTGACATAGTTGTATAATTATGCTATTATCCTGTATATTAATAATTGAGGTGGTACGATGATTGATGCAGCGGGTACACATGTGATTTATGAAGTCAAGCATTTAGAGAAATCCTTCGGGAAAGTAGAAGTTCTGAAAGACATTAATATTCAGATTGGAAATGGAGAGGTGCTGACGATTATCGGTCCGTCAGGTTCCGGGAAGAGTACTTTTCTCCGCTGCCTGAATCTTTTGGAAAAGCCGACGGGAGGTGAATTGTGGTTTGACGGCAGGCTGATTGACGGAAAGACTGATGTGAAAATGCTCCGCCGTGATGTGGGTATGGTATTCCAGTCATTCAACTTGTTTCCCATGTTCAGTGCTGTGGAAAATGTCATGTATGCGCCTGTCCATATCAACAAGCTGGATAAGAAACAGGCGAAAGAAGAAGCTATGGAGCTGCTTTCCCGCGTGGGCATGGCGGATCGGGCAAACCATTATCCGGGAGAGCTTTCCGGCGGACAGCAGCAGCGTGTGGCTATTGCCAGAGCGCTTGCGATGAAACCGAAGATGCTTCTGTTTGATGAGCCGACTTCCGCACTTGATCCTGAACTCGTCGGTGATGTTCTCACCGTTATGAAAGAAGTGGCTCTTGAAGGTATGACCATGGCGGTGGTAACCCATGAAATGCAGTTTGCCCGCTCTGTTTCCAGCCGTGTGGTATTTATGGATAAAGGGTATATTGTAGAAGAAGGAAGTCCTGAGGAAATATTCAGCCGTCCGCGGGAAGAAAGGACACAGATTTTCCTAAAGCGTTTGCTTCATACGGATATTTAAGGAGATTGTATTATGGATATAGTGCTTGAAACCGCTGTCAAATATAATGATATTTTTATGGCAGGCGCGAAGATAACGATCATTATTTCATTTCTGTCATGTTTCTTCGGACTTTTTCTGGGGGTGATTCTGGCCTTTATGAAGATTTCCGGTGTGAAAATATTGCAGGCTGTTGCTGCGGTATATGTAGAGGTCATCCGCGGCACTCCGGTACTTGTACAGATTTCCCTTGTGTTTTTTGGACTTCCGTTCCTTGGAATCCAGTTCCCTAATTTTGAAATATGGGGGGTAGATTTTGAAAGGCTGTCAGCCGGTGTGCTGGCACTGATATTAAACTCCGGCGCGTACCAGTGTGAAATTGTCCGTTCCGGTATCCAGTCAATTCATAAAGGGCAGCTTGAAGCAGCCATGTCTCTCGGATTTTCGAAATGGGAATCTATGGTGCGGATTATTATTCCCCAGGCGATCAGAAATATCCTGCCGGTGATCGGTAATGAATTTGTTACCCTTATCAAGGAGTCTTCCCAGGTGTCCGTCATCGGCATGGCAGATCTCATGTATACGGCGGCGACCATTCAGGGAATCAGTTTCCAGCCTTTTCCTCCGCTTGTCATTGTCGCGGTATACTACTTCGTGATGACATTCTTTGTTTCTTCCTGTCTGCGTGTTCTGGAAATACGCCTGAAAATACGGTCGGTAAGGTAAGAAAGATGTCATACCGTATTTTCACGGCGGATAGAGCGGTGTATAATACATAAAATTGAGTCAGGGAAGGAGTTATTTAAATGAAACATGCAGTTAGATCAGCGATTTTAGGATTAGCGGCCGTATGCGCGCTTGCCATTTCCGGATGCGGTGACAGCAGCAGGACGGCAGCACCACAGAATGCACAAGCTCAGGGAAACCTGATGCAGAAAATTAAGGAAAAAGGTAAGATTGTTGTAGGAACTTCTTCCGGTTACCCTCCCTATGTTTTTGTAGACGCCGCGAGTGGTGAAAAGAAAGTTATCGGACTTGATATCGAACTGGCACAGCAGATTGCCGATAAGTTAGGCGTGAAATTGGAAGTACAGGACATGGGGTTTTCTGCGCTTCTTTCTTCCGTGACGGCAAATAAAGTAGATATTGCGGTGGGTGGTATCTTTCCGACGGCGGAAAGGGAAAAGGCGATGGCTTTTTCCAAATCCTATCTGCCGACGGAACAAAAGCTGCTGATCAGAAAAGATGATGCTGCGAAATATAAAACTGCAGCTGATTTAAAAGGAGCAGTTATCGGTGCTGAAAAGTCCACTACCCAGGAAGCCGCCGCCCAGAAAGTAGAAGGGGCAAAATCTGTGGGGCTGACAAGCGTTCCCGACGCGGTGCTTGAGTTAAAACACGGCAAGCTGAACGGCATCGTTTTAGAAGGGATTGTTGCGCGGCAGTACCTGATTTTTAATCCGGATCTTGTACTGGCTGATGTGACTTTTCCTGATGCAAAGAAACTTTCTGCTGTTGCACTGCAAAAAGGAAATGATGACCTGGTTAAATTGATTAATGATGTGATTGATGAAAATACGAAAAATGGAAATTTTGAAAAATGGGTGGATGAGTATAGCAAGGTCGCTGTTGAAAAAGCAAAATGACAAAAATGGAAAGGCGCTCCTTGGGGGCGTCTTTTTATATGTGTAGAATGAGAGAATATGCATTTAGAGGAAGGGGGGGATTTATAATACTTACGAATTATAGAAAATAAGGAATTAAATTTTATATGAATAATTATTGACATACATGAATAATTATGCTAATATACCTTTACACTATTAAAAAGAGCAATGCAGTATGTTGGAAAGGAGCGGAAAAAATGAATGCGAGGAAAATGATAAGAGCGGTGATTTTGGGGATAGCAGCTTCCGCGGCGCTGTTTGTTTCAGGCTGCAGCGATGGGAATAAAGCACCGGACCAGGGGGCTGTGCAGAAAGAAAGTCCACTGATGCAGAAGATCAAAAAGCAGGGGAAACTTGTGGTAGGGACTGCTTCCGGTTATCCGCCTTATGAATTTATTGATACCTCTGTCGGTGAAAAGAAAGTTATCGGTATTGATATGGCGCTGGCGCAGAAAATAGCTGATGAATTAGGGGTGAAACTGGAAGTGCAGGATATGAATTTCCAGGCGCTTCTCACTTCGCTGACCGGAGGAAAGGTGGATATCGCCATTGCGGGCATCAATCCGACAGAGGAACGTAAAAAGTCCATGGATTTCTCCGCGGATTACCTGCCGACAGAGCAGAAAGTTATCATTCGTAAGGAAGATGGCAGCCGATACAAAAAATTGGAAGACCTTTTCGGGAAAACCGTCGGCGTACAAAAATCGACAACCCAGGAAGCTCTTGCCAAAGAAAAGATTAAAGACGCGAAGATTGTTTCTTTAGCCCATGTGCCGGAAGTAGTGCTTGAATTGAAACAGGGGAAAGTGGATGGGCTTGTGGTGGAAGGAATTGTCGGCGGACAGTACCTTGTATTCAATGATGATCTTATGTTTTCTGAGGTAGAATTCCCGAATTCAGTGAAGAGTTCTGCTGCAGCGGTGCAAAAAGGAAATGAAGATGTGGTGGCTGTCGTCAATAGAGTCATTAAAGAAAATACAGACAATGGCAATTTTAAAAAATGGACAGATGAATACAGCAGAAAAGCCGTGGAAAATGCTGATAAGCAGTAAAGGAATTTAACCATATAAGCATGAAAAAACTCACCTTATTCACAAGGTGGGTTTTTACTGTGGGATGCGGGCATAATATGATTTGATTTCTTTTGTTCTTGTATAATAGAAATGGCGGAAGAGATGCAGATGAGGAGGATGTTATGCGGCTGGACAAATTTCTTTCCGATATGAATATGGGTACGCGGACGGAATTGAAACGGGACATACGAAAGGGTGCAGTACAGGTCAACGGAGAAAAGATAACAGATCCCGGGCTTATGGTAAATGAAAATGATGAGATTATTTTTGCAGGAGAACCGGTACCCTATTTTCGTTATGAATACTATATGCTGAATAAACCGGCAGGTGTCATCACGGCGACGGAAGATCGGTATCAGAAAACAGTATTGGATTTTTTTGGAGAAAGGCGGCGCAAGGATCTGTCTCCGGTAGGACGGTTGGATAAAGATACCGTAGGACTTCTTCTGGTCACAAATGACGGCGGTTTTCATCATCGGCTGCTTTCTCCAAAAAAGCATATTGATAAAGAATATTATGCCCGCATTGACGGCAGGGTGGATGAGGCAGACAAGGAAAAGTTTGAGAAAGGTATTTATGTCGATGAAATATTTACGGCACTTCCTGCAAAACTCATGATTGACGGATATCGTGAAAATGCTCTGGAAAGTGATTTTATGGATTTGGCAAACAGCCGGGCACCGAAATCGGCATTGAAAAACGGGGTAAGTGAAATTCGGGTTGTGGTGCAGGAAGGAAAATTTCATCAGATTAAGCGTATGTTTCATGCACTTGGAAAAGAGGTCATCTACTTAAAGCGGATTCGTATAGGTTCTATTGTCCTTGATCCCACATTGGAAGAAGGTACGTACCGGCGGCTTACTGCAGGAGAAGTAGCCGCTCTTGAAAAAAATGGACATATGTGAAATATCTTGTAGGAAGGCGGCGCAGTATGCTGTAGTATAATGAAAGAAAAGCGGTTTATGCGGTACATTGGTGCAACAGGGAGAATGATATGCTGATTTACTGTGTGGAAGATGATGAAAGCATCCGCGATCTGGTAGGCTACGCGCTGCGGGGGCAGGGATATGGCATGGAAGGATTTAGCTGTGCGGATGATTTCTACAAAGGGATGAAAAAGGCAGTACCTGATTTGGTACTGCTTGATGTCATGCTTCCTGGTGAAGATGGACTCAGCATTTTAAAAAAGATCAGAGAGCGGGAAGCAAATATACCGATTATCATGATGACAGCTAAAAGCAGCGAATTTGATGTAGTCCGCGGACTTGATCTCGGTGCAGATGATTATGTAACAAAACCTTTCGGTATCATGGAACTACTATCGCGGATCCGTTCCGTCCTGCGGAGAAGTGGAAAAATGGCGGAGAAGAAAGGAGAATTGCTTTCCTTTGGAACCATCCGTGCAGATCGAAACCGCCATATAGTGACAGTGGATGAAAAAGAAGTGGCGGTCACGCTGAAAGAATTTCAATTATTATGCTACCTGCTCCTGAATAAAGGGATTGTCCTTTCTAGGGAGCAGATTATGCAGGCGGTGTGGGACATTCCTTTTGAAATGGAAAGCCGGACTATTGATATGCATATCATGAGCCTGCGGCAGAAACTGGGAGGTGAAGGTGCCGCCATACGGACCATTCGAGGCGTGGGGTATCGCCTGGGAGAGCGGGAGAAATAAAATATGATGGGAAGCATAGCGTTTATTTTGTAGGAAAGACGCAGAAAGCGGAGTATTGCAATCTTTTTGAATCACAAAAAAATATGAGCCGTTATTCATTCAGATTTGTCCCATGTAAAACGGCATTAAAAATCCCCGAAGATTCACTGCATCGGGGATTTTTAAATTATATATCATATATCGGATGTATCCACATCTATATGATTCAGATCAGGCAGTTTGATGATTCGATTTGCGATTTTTTCTGCCAGATATTTGTTGTGGGTGATGGCAATGAGCGTTATGTTATTTTGCTTCGCATATTTCAGGACATAGTTCCATATGTGTGCCTGGTTCAGTGCGTCAAGCATGGTGGTCATCTCATCACAAATTAGAAGTCTGGTGTTTTTTCGCAGAGCCCGCGCCACGCAGAAACGTTGCAGCTCACCGCCGGACAGTTCATTGGGCCACCGGTCATACCATTTTTCCTGAATGCCTATTTCTTTTAGCACGTCTTCTTCCGGTATGCCTGGTTCATAAAGAATATCTTTCATTTTCCATCGGGGATTCACTGCCTGTTCAGGATGCTGGTAAATAAGCTGGACAGGACAAAATCCTGATTTTGGCAATGGTTTTCCTTCAAAAAGAATCTCACCTTCTGTTGGCTTCAGAAATCCCGAGATCAGCTGTGCCAAAGTACTTTTTCCGTAACCGCTCGGACCCAGGAGTACGATGATTTCCCCTTCTTTAACGGAGAAACTGATATTTTTCAGTACATAAGGGCCCCGGTTATATCGGAAACAGATGCTTTTTACATCAAGTATGTTCACAATTACACCTCATTCCTGCTTCATCAACTTCCCATGTCGCACTGCAGGCTCCGCATCGGGGACATACATCCAGACGGAAACCGTTCTGGGGGAGTGCGGCGAAAAGAGCTCTGCTGTATGGGTGTTTCAGTCCCTCGCCGTCTCCTGTGAAAGTGCTTGTGTCGGCGGTTTCAATGATGCGTCCATCGTGGAATATGGCGATAGAGTCGGCGATATGGATCGCAAGGTCGATATCGTGGGTGATGAGAATGATGCCTCGGCCTTCATTGGCGATACTGCGAAAATCCTGTAATGCTTTAACCGCTGTATCCAAATCAAGACCGGGGGTAGGTTCGTCAGCGATGATGAGTTCAGAATTCCCCACAAGAGCGGTGGAAAGCAGAATTCTTCTTGCCATACCTCCGGAGAGCTGGAAAGGGTAAAGCTTGTCGGTACCCTCTTTCAGGTGAAAATGTTTGAAGAGTTTTTCCTGAAGTTCCCGAACTGCTTTGCCCTGAATGCCTTGTACCTGTTCTCCTACGGGCATGAGCGGATCAAGGAAAGAAATGGATTGAGGAATAAAAGCCATCTTCTTACCGCGGATTTCTTCTATCTTCTTCTTTGTAAGTTTTTCTCCTTTGTAATAGAAGGTGCCGCCTGTTTTTGCATTATCAGGGAGAATCCCCATGACCGCATGGGCAAGGAGACTTTTCCCGGAACCGCTGGAACCTACGATAGCGAGAATTTTTCCTTTTTCTAAAGTGAGGCTCATGTCCTTTACAGCAGTAAAAATAACTTTCTGTAATTTGGCATCGTAACTTTCAAAGCTGACGGAAAGATGGCGGACGTCAAGGAGCGTATTCATTTGTTCTGTCATAATTCCTCCTATTTCCGCGCACTGTGGGGGTCAATATAAATTTTCATATAATCGCCGATGATATCAAACAGCTGTACGGTAATGAGCAGTGCAATACCCGGGAATACTGCGAGCCACCACATACCGGCGGAAAGATATTTCATGGATTCTGAAAGGATAATTCCAACTGCAGGCGTATCCAGAGGAAGACCGTAACCAAGGAAGGTAATTCCCGCTTCATGAAGGATGGCATGGGGAAACAGCAGTATCAGGCCGACTATATATTGTGGAAAAACATGGGGAATAATATGCCGGACTGCGATATACCATGAACTTTTTCCCATGTGCCTCGAAAGTTGGACGTACTTGGCGGAACGTACCTGCATGACTTCCGCTCTGACTACACGGGTCAGCGCCGGCCAATGTGTAAGAGCCACACCGGTGATAACGCCGATGGCGCCGCCGTTGCAGGCGATGGAAATTAAAATAAGAAGAATCAGGTGAGGGACACCCATACAGAGATCGACGAGGTAGTTAATGATATAATCTACTTTTCCTCCGTAAATAGCAGACATGCTTCCCAGTACGAGAGCGATAAAAGAACTCAATACAGCAGAAAGAAGTCCGATTTGAATACTAAGTGAAAGGCCGCTGATTGTTCGATAGAACATATCCCGTCCTAATTGGTCAGTACCGAATAAATGGACGAGCGAGGGAGAAAGCCGTTTAGCAGCGTAATTTGGTCCATAAAGTTCAGGATTCATAAAAAATCCCCACAGACATACGGCAATGAGAATGAAAAGTCCGGAAAAAATGATAAGCAGAACTTTACGACGAGGATTAAAAAAGGGAAGCGGGGCCAGAGATATTTCCTTTTCAGGCATCGAGATTACCTCCTTCCCTGATGCGGGGGTCAATAATACCATAGGCAATATTTGCCATCATGTTGCCTGCAAATACAAAAAGCGCACTGAAAACAGCAACACCGAGGAGCATAGGCGCGTCTCCGTGCAGTCCTGCGTGGGTGGCGGCATTTCCCAATCCGGGATAGGAGAAGACCTGCTCTGCAAGTACAGATCCGCCAAAAAGTTCACTGATGTAGGCAAACTGCAGGGTGACAGCAGGAAGGCATATATTTCGGAGACCATGGCGCATAATAATCTGTTTTGTAGATTCACCGCGCGCTTTGGCAAAGAGAACATAGTCACTTTCCATAATGTCGATCAGCTTTTGCCTGGTATGAAGGCAGATATAAGAAATTTCAGAGATGCTCAATGTCAAAGCAGGGAGTATAAGATGATGGAGTCGTTCCATGACGGTGACTTGGGAAGACAGTTTTCCTGCCGGTGCTGCAAGACCCAGAGGGAACCATTGTAACTCCACCGCGAAAATGACAAGCATTACCAGTCCGATCCAGAATACGGGGGTGGATGCAAAGAGAAGACTGACCGTTTTGATGATATTGTCTAGGATACTGCCTTTATAAGTACCTGAAATAACGCCAAGTGTAAAACCAAGAATGCCTGAGAGTATCCACGCAGTGCCCATGAGAATTAAAGACGCCTGAAAACGTTCTTTCAGCACTTTGCTGACGGGCTCATGGTAGCTGATGGAATCTCCCATATCACCGGAGATAAAATGCGTGCCCCAGGTAATGTACCGCTCTACAGGCGATTTATTGAGTCCCCATTCTTCTTCAATTTTTGCTCTCTGTTCTTCGGATATGCTGATTTCTCCCAAATAGGAATCAACAGGGTTCATAGGGGAAGAAGTAATCAGAAAAAAGCTGATCATAGTAATTGAAATCAAAAGGAAGATCATTCGGACAAATGATGTAATAATATATCGGATGTTCACTATATAATCCCTTTCTTTGAAAAATATGCGGAGTTATTTGCTATCCCAAGTCCATTCATTCATGTTTTCAATGATGGAAATCCCCTGTCCTCTGGTGATGGTTTTTCCATATTCAGGAATGTGCAGGCCATCTTTGACAAAGTAGGTGAGAGAAGGGAATGAAATACGGAGAGAAGGGATATCCTTATCTGTCAGATTTTGTGCATTGATCCAGTGCATATAAGATTCTTCCCTGTTGTTGGAAGCGATGGCTGCATCAATTTCGGCATCGACCGCCGTATTACGGTAAGAAGAGGGATTGTTGATTACCTGTTTCCCAATTTGGGAAGAATGGAATTGACGATAGAAATCAATCGGATTCAAATCAACAAAAGACCAGCAGGTCGGGGTATGCCGGGCTTTTCTGGCCTCCGCCCATGCTTCCGACTTGGCTATGATATGGATACCGAGAGGCTTTGCATTTTCTGCAAGTGCTACGACTGTATTGTAACGGGCAAGATCATTGCTTCGTCCGGTAACGGTAAATTCGGCTTTCACGCCATTCTTTTCGCGGATGCCGTCACCATCGGTATCTTTCCATCCGGCATCTTCCAGAAGCTTTTTCGCTTCCTCGACACGGTTATCCTGGAACGTATATTTGCTGCTCCATGGAGCCTCCGGGCTGGTGCTGAATGCCGGTGTCCCGCAGCCGCTTAATGCATTATCGATAATGGCTTGCCTGTTAATGCCGATATTCAATGCCTGGCGGATGGCGATGTCGCTGGTGACATTATTTCCGACAATTTGTCCATCTTCCGTTGTTTCCGGGATGACGGGAAGATTAATGGAGAAGCTATCGATGGTAGGTTTTGTGAGTACTGTCATATGATCCACTTTAGTCTTGGAGGACTCTGCATCTACATAGACCAGGTCAAGCTGTCCCGATTTGGCGGAAGCAAGAGCAGCATCCTCATCGACTTTCAGAATGGTAATTTTCTTAAAAGGAGATTTTTTGCCATAGTAATATTCATTTGGAGCAAGGATAAGCTGCTGATCCTTTTTGAAATCAAGTACCTTCCAGGCGCCGGAGCCGATTGGTTTATCACCGTAGGTATCCGTATACGCATGGGCAGGGACGATACCGATTTCAGTGAGGCTGTACGGGAAAGTGGACCAGGGCTTTTTCAGATGGAATACAACAGTATAGTCATCTTTTGCTTCTACGGAATCAAGCATGCTGAGGTCAGCAGCGGAAGCTCTTTCTTTTGTTTTATTGAAAGTGAATACGATATCTTTTGCTGTGAGTGTTTTACCATCGGTAAATTTAGCGTCTTTTCTGATTTCGTAAGTGTAAGTCAACCCGTCGGCACTGATGGTTTCTTTTGTTGCCAAATCATTGACCAGCTTATTATCTTTGCCTACTGTAAGAATATGGCTGTGGAAAATATCCGGATGCCATACACCGTAACCTATGGTGGGATCAAATTTCCCTGCAACCATATTTCTTCCTACCGTAATGGTCAGTTCATCTTTCTGTGCGGTTTTTGAGGGGGTGTTATCAGTGCCGCAGCCTGTTAATGATAAGGCTCCAATAAGCAGTGCGGCTAAAATTTTTTTCTTCATAAGAACTCCTCCTTGATTCGAAAAAATATCCTTATTCTATGATAAATTAGGATAATTAGAATAATCTTCTTTATTATATACTGTATCATGAAAAAAAAAACAGTATATGTATGGAGAATAACCGTAAAAATTAAAAAGAAATGAATGTAATCCAATAAAAGGAATAAGATGATGTGTAAAGTGACCGCTAAAATCGGCTAAATGGAAGTTTGGTAGCGGATATTCCTTTTCGACATATATAAAATATAAAACGATAAATATAAACAGAACAAACATTCTGTTTAATGGTATAATGAAATAGAATATTTGTTCGGGAGGGGTTCCATGGAAATTGGTGAGAAGTTGAATATACTGGCAGATGCGGCAAAGTATGACGTGTCCTGTTCTTCCAGCGGGTCATCAAGAAAAGATATGGCCGGCGGCTTGGGAAATGCTAAGTACAGCGGAATATGCCATACCTGGACAGCAGATGGGCGGTGTATTTCTCTCTTGAAGATACTGATGACGAATGCCTGTATTTACGACTGCGAGTATTGTGTGAACAGAAAGAGCCATGACATACTGAGGGTGTTTCTTTCGCCTGAAGAAATCGCAACGCTGACTATAGAGTTTTATCGGCGGAATTATATAGAAGGGCTGTTCTTATCTTCCGGGATTATCCGCTCGCCCGATTATACGACAGAACTGCTTATTAAAACGGCAAGGATTCTTCGCGAGCGGGAGCATTTTAATGGATACATCCACATGAAAGGGATTCCCGGTACGGATTCCAAACTTTTGAATGAACTGGGGCGGTATGTAGATCGTGTGAGTGTAAATATTGAACTGCCATCGGAAAAGGCATTAAGGCTTTTAGCTCCACAAAAATCACGGGATGCGATCATGGCACCCATGAAGTTTTTTCGGGATCGAATTGCCGAGCAAAAACAGGAGAGATCGAAAAGGGTACCTGCCTTTGTGCCAGCCGGGCAGACGACACAGCTTATCGTGGGAGCAAGCGGAGAGAGCGACCGGGATATTCTTCGTCTGACGGAGGGGCTGTATCGTGTAGCGAAGTTGAAGCGTGTCTATTATTCGGCCTATGTACCTGTAATGGCAGGTAAAAATCTGCCGGTCATTGCAAGGCCGCCGCTCCTGAGGGAGAACCGACTGTATCAGGCGGACTGGCTGCTTCGGTATTATGGGTTTTCTGCAGAAGAAATACTGACGGAAAAGGAACCGGATTTTGATATGGATTTGGATCCTAAATCCTGCTGGGCTATGCGCCATCGGGAGTTGTTTCCTGTGGAAATCAACCGCGCCCCTTATGAAATGATTTTGCGTGTGCCGGGAATCGGTGTGATAAGCGCACGAAGAATCGTAAGGATGCGGAGGAATCAATTTGTATCACCGGATGATGTAAAACGGGCAGGGGCGGTCTGGAAGCGGGCGAAGCATTTTGTGACCTGCGGAGGAAAGTATGACGGTATGGGAGATGCTGATACGGGGAATTTAAGAAAGGCACTCCTGTCGAAGCGGGCAGGAAGAAAAATGATGCAGATGAGTCTATTTTCCGGGCAGGTATGAGATGAAATATGTATATGACGGTACATTTGCAGGATTCCTGTCAGCGGTATATCGTATTTACCATGACGGCACGGGTCAGATGGGATCTATCAGCGCATCGCGGGGGAGTGGGGATCTTTTTGGGGAAGAAACAGAAGTGGCGACGGATATAAATCATGCGGAAACCGTGGCGGATGCATTTCTTAAGAGTTGCGGGACGGCCGCCTTCCGATGGTTGTACCGCGCTTTTTTATGTGATGACGACAGTGAGGAATATCTTTTTGACTATGTACGCCGCGGATTCAAATGGGGGAAATCTATTTATACCCATCAGGGGGAAGTCTGGATGTGGGAAATTCTCAGGCGTTCCCAAATGGCGGGGAACGAAGCGGAAAAATTCAAGGGGATCGTAAGGTTCAGCGAATTGGCGGAGGGAATGCTTTATGCGCCCATTCATCCGACGCATCATGTGCTGCCCCTCATTGTCCGTCATTTTCAAAAACGGCTTTCCTGTGAAGAATGGGCAATTCATGATGTGGGCCGGCATGTGGCTGCTTATTATGATGGGAAGCGGGTTACGATTGTTCGTGTGGAAAGTTTGAAAACGGATATAGCCTATAGCCAAGATGAAGAGGGCTTTCGACAGTTGTGGCGCGATTATTACCGTCATATGGCGATCCGGGAAAGAAATAACCCTACCGCACAGCGTTCGTTCCTGCCAAAAAAGTATTGGGCTTATCTGACAGAAATGGGCGGAAAAATGTAGGATAGCGAAAGAGGATCATGTCATCGCAGGGAATTTGTACAGCCAGCGAAAAATAGTTGGGATGTTTTTCCCGGTGGTACTTGCAGAAAGGAAAGCATTCGTGGTATCACTAAAAGAGAAGCAGTCGATGAGATCACGCAGTTGGCTTTCTATACGGGATGGCCGAAAGCATGGGCGGCATTTGGAATGGTGAAAGAGGTGTATGCAGTTGAAAAATAAGATTCTCATTGCGTATTATTCCATGACCTCACATACAAGACGCGTAGCGGAACTGATTCAAAATGCGGTCGGCGGGGAATTGGCATCCATACGGACGAAAGAAACGTATCCTTCCGATTATGAAGCGATGGTGGAACAGGGGCGTAGGGAAGTGAATGAAGGATTCCTTCCGGTCTTAAATGAGTTCCCTGTGGATATAGATGCCTGCCATATGATTTTTCTGGGAACGCCGGTGTGGTGGTACAGTATCGCTCCGGCGATGAAAAGTTTCCTGAAAAACCATGACTTAAGAGGAAAGATTATCTATCCCTTTGTTACTAATGAAGGATGGGCCGGGCATGCCCTGCAGGATTTTGCGACTAATCTTTCGGGAGGCTGTGTCAAATCCGGAATGAATGTAAAATTTTCCGGCGATATCTTAATTACAAAAGAGGTGCAGATCCGGAACTGGGCAAAAGAAGCTGTGAAAGATATTTTCTGAAAGAAAGGGGAAGAAAATTATGAAAATCCTTACTGTGTATTTTTCAAAAACGGGACATACAAAAGCGATTGCGGAAATGATTCATAAGGCGGTGGGCGGAGAACTCGGTGAAATCCGTACAAAGAGGAGTTATGCTCCTTCTTACGGTATGGCAGTCCTGCAGGGGGGATTGGAACAGTTGAGAAAATCGCTTCCCGAATTGGCAGAAATGCCTGAAACGGCAGAGTACGATGTCATATTTGTTGGATCTCCCGTATGGTGGTTTACGCTTACGCCTGCTGTAAAAAGTTTCATCAGCAAAGCAGAATGGAAAGGGAAGCGGATATATCCTTTCTTTACAAGCGGCGGGCAGCCGGGAAAGACGGCAAATGATTTTAAAAGATTGTTGGAAGATAAAGGCGCGCTGGTAGGCGGTTCTTTATCAGTACCGTATAAGAGGAACCTGCCGCAGAGGCCGGTGGATGAAATTATCCGCTGGGCGGAGGAAAATAAGTTTGAGGAGTAGATGAAAGGATATTATGGCATATAAAAAAATAATGGCAGCAGCATTTGCGGTAACGCTCTTTCTGGCAGGCTGCGCGGGCAGTACGGATAAAGGTACTTCCCAGGCGGCTGTCCCGTTGAAGGAGACGATGAATCCGATATCTGTTCGCTAACTGGTAGCCGCAGATAATGAACACAACCGCACAATCATGTTCCAGTTGCTGAAATCGGTGGAAGCGTTTGTGGAATATCGTGAAAAAGGAAATGACAGAATTTTTTCTGTTTCTGCCAAAGGTGCTGCTCTCAAAGGAAATAATGGCATAACGGACAGTTATATATATACAGCGGAATTGACAGATTTGAAGAAAGGTACGGCATATGAGTATCGTACACGTACCGGAAATACTGTCAGCGGCTGGATGGATTTCAGGACTGATGACGGCGGCGCTTTTAAGGCGGTGATTTATCCTGATTCCCAGAGTGCGGATTATACAGGCTGGTCAAAGCTGGCGACCAAAGCGTATGAATTAAATAAAGATGCTGCGCTTTTCATCAGTATGGGTGACTTGGTAGATAATGGACAGGATGAATACCAGTGGCAGGCATGGATGCGCTCTATGAAAGGGATTATGGATACCATTCCCGGCGCGGTGATGATGGGGAATCATGAAGATTATTCTCTTGATTGGAAAATGGCAAAACCGGACAGATATTTGGCTCATTTTCATTTGCCGAATAATGGAGATGCTGATTATAAAGACCATTTCTACTCTTTTGATTGGGGAGATGTACATTTTACCGTACTGGATACACAGCTTAATGAATTAAAAGAATGGTATCCTGATTTGTTTGAAAGAGAAAAGAAATGGGCAGCTGATGATTTAGCAAGGACCGATAAAAAGTGGAAAGTTGTTTTGATGCACAAGGATCCTCTGCAATATGCCTTTGCAGGAAGGGAGAGAAGAAGGATTTTCTCCGGAAGGACAGGAATTTATGCCTGTCTTTGATGCAAGCCATGTGGATCTGGTTTTGTCTGCCCATCTGCATACGTATAGGGATCGCGGACGCATTTATGACTTCAGGCGTGCGGAAACAGGACCTTACTATATCATTACCGGGGTGGCTGGGGATGTGCGCTATCCGGGACTGTGGAAAGCACATTCATTGAACATCTATTTTGCACCACAGCCGGAAACCGATAATTACCTTGTCATGGAAGCGGGAGAAGATGCTCTTGTTGTTACAGGCTATACTTCGGACGGGCAGGAAATGCATAAGTCCGTTATAAGGAAATAATATATGGTATAGAAATGGCTGATTAATCCGATAGGAAACAATCGGTCATTTTTGAATAAACCGGAAAGTATTACAGGTAAATACAGGTGCTTTATAGAAAGTAGAGAGGAATGTGAAAAAATTTTCTGACGTATATCTAATTCATTCTTGACATTGTTACAGTTGTGTAGAATAATCAAGGATAATCAAAACATGTGCGTAAAAATACGTGCGAAGAATGGAAGGGGTTGGAGTTATGGCAGAAACAGCTTGGTCACTGGTACCACCGGTTATAACGATTGTTTTGGCGCTGGTTACCAAAGAAGTTTATATGTCACTGGCAATCGGTATCTTCATTGGAGCGTTTATGTTCACGGGATTCAATTTCCTGGGGGCGATCGACACCATGTTTGATATCATGTCGAATAAGGTTGGAGGGAATGTGAATATTCTCGTATTCCTGGTTCTTTTGGGGATTATTGTTTCAGCGATTCAGAAATCGGGAGCTTCTCAGGCGTATGGTAATTATGCAGCGAGGAAGATTAATGGGAAACGATCTGCACTGCTGGTTACTTTTTTTCTGGGACTTTTGATTTTTATTGATGATTATTTCAACTGTCTTACGGTCGGTACGGTTATGAGACCTGTTACAGATAAGTTTAAAATCACCCGTGCGAAACTGGCATATATTATTGATGCTACGGCGGCTCCAATCTGCATTATCGCTCCGGTTTCCAGCTGGGCAGCAGCTGTATCGTCTTCTCTTCCTGAAAACAGCGGGATTGATGGGTTTTCTTTATTCCTGCATACAATTCCGCTGAACTTGTATGCGTGGCTTACCATTATTTTTATGCTTTTTATCATTTTTCTGAATAAAGATTTCTCCCGCATGGCGGCTTTTGAAAAGGAAAGCGGAAGTACGCTGGTGATTCCTGCGGAATATGCGGATAATGAATCTACAGCTCCTGTAGGAAACGGACGAATCATGGACCTTGTGTTTCCTTTACTTGTACTCATTGGAAGCTGTATTTTCGGTATGCTTTATACCGGCGGTATTTTGGAAGGGAAGAGTGTTATTGATGCCTTTGCCGAATGTAATTCAGCGAAAGGTCTTGTGATGGGGTCCTTCATGGCTCTTGTTTTTACTCTTATCCTTTATGTACCCAGAAAAATTCTTGATTTCACGACTTTCTGTTCCTGCTTTGTTGATGGATTTAAGCAGATGGCTTCCGCAATCTTCATTCTTTGTCTCGCATGGACTCTTTCCGGCGTTTGCGGTGAATCTTACCTGAATATCGGCGGATATGTAGGCGGTGTGGTGAGCGGAAACCAGACGGTAGCGGTCATGCTCCCTGCGATGTTCTTCCTTGTGGCGCTTGGTCTTGCTTTTGCAACGGGTACTTCCTGGGGGACGTTTGGTATTTTGATTCCTATTGTTCTTGCAATCACGGGAACAAATATGAATCTGGCAACGATGACGGTTGCCGCTGTTTTAGCAGGGGCTGTCGGCGGAGACCATGTATCTCCGATTTCCGATACTACAATCCTTGCTTCCGCCGGAGCGCAGTGCAACCATATCGACCATGTGTCTACACAGATTCCCTATGTACTTTGTGTTTCTTCCTGCTGCGTAGCCGGTTATATTGTGGCCGGCGTAACGGGAGAAGGCCTCTTGGGAACTTTTTCCGGTATCATTCTGCTGATACTTATGATGGCAGGAATCTACAAGTTTAAAATGAAGTGATTATAAATAAAAGACAGGACTCCTTGAGGGTCCTGTTTTCGATTGGCCGTATATTTAAAAGTTATTGCAGTTTCTCCTTGGTTTTGATAATAAGGCTAAAGAGAATAAGAAACGTCATAAGTGCTGTGATGGCCGCCGCCCAGGCGATACCGATGCGGGCTATGGCGGCAAAAGAGAATTCTATAGGGAATAATATAACTGTCAGGATACTTGCTGAGATATATCCTATAGCAAGAATCTGGATTTTCCGGCGGAAAAGTAAAGAGAAAAGAAATCCCGCCAAAAGGCCGAAAAGTCCTGCGGGGAAAAGGCAGTCGTATTTCCAGGCGATTAAAGACAGAAGGGAGAGAAGAAGAGAATATTTCATAAGACCTCCGGTATGATTTTGTGATTGTCACTTATTATATGACAGATGCAGGAGAAAAAAGAAGTATTTTCATATAGAAATCAGTGCACATCAAGCTCTGTCTGGGACGGGGAGAAAATCAATTTTGTGTGATATACTATTTTTATGAATGCAGAAAATAAGGAGAATAAAATGCATAATGAGCAAAAAGTAACAAAGTCCGTCTATTGGATCGGGAGCAATGATTTTATTACACCTCGTTTTGATAACTATATTCCTTTAGAACGGGGAATTTCGTATAATTCATATTTTATTGATGATGAAAAGACCTGTATTCTTGATGCGGTGGATAATGCAGCGCGTGATTTATTCCTGGGGAATGTGAAAGAATTACTTCATGACCGCCCGCTGGATTATATCATCGTAAATCACATGGAGCCTGATCATTCCGGTTCTTTGCTGGAACTGGCAAAGCGGTATCCGGAAGCAAAGATTTGCGCGACGCCGGCAGCGCTGAAAATGTTTGAGCAGTATTTTCATGAACCCATGGCGGAAAGATATATCAGGACAAACGAAAAATTGGTGATCGACCTGGGGCACCATAAGCTGAAATTTATTCCGGCGCCGATGGTTCATTGGCCGGAAGTAACTTTTACCTATGAGGAAACGGAAAAGATTCTTTTCTCTGCTGATGCGTTTGGTACTTTCGGCGTGCTCCACGGAAGTGTTTTTTCCGATGATACAGATTATGAAGAAGAGTATCTTGAAGAAGCGCGGCGTTACTATATGAGTATTATTGCTAAATATGGTGTACAAGTGCTGAGGGCTCTTCAAAAGACAGAAAGCCTTGATGTATCCATGGTTTGTCCTCTTCATGGCCCTGTGCATCGGACAGAAGCCGATATTTCCCGCATAATGAACTTATACCGTAAGTTAGCATCGTGGATGCCGGAGTATCGTTCTGCAGCGGTTTGTTTTGCATCGGCTTATGGGAATACGGCATTTGCTGCACAGCGCCTCACGTTCTTCCTTGGGCAAAAGGGAATCCGCCATTTGAAGTTAATTGATCTTTGCACGATACCTGTCAGTTACGCATGGGCAGAAGCAATGAGGCGGAGCCATCTCGTTTTGGCAGCGCCGACATTAAATATGGATCTTCATCCGATGATGCAGAATTTCCTTCATGAATGCAGCGTGATGGGGCTGCAAAACCGGACAGTGTCTGTTATCGGCAACAGCAGTTGGGTGCCTGATATAAGTGTGAAGAAGATAACTGAAACAGCCGTCGGCTGGAAGAACTGTACAATTCTTGGCGATTTGGTAAATATAGCATCTGCTGTCAGCGCAAAGGAAGACAGGGAACTGGAAGTGCTGGCAGGTATACTGGCGCAGGATATTTTAAAATAATGAAAGCATAAGGCGTAATATGAACTGGAAATATGTAATGGCATCCGCTTGTTTTATCGGGGCGCTGCTTGCGGGAGGCTGTGGAAAACCGTCCGTCCATGTAATGACGGTAAAAATGGAGAAAGTTCCTTTTGCGATGGAAACAAGGGTGGTGCCTGAAGCGCTTCATATAGCGCCTGTCATTCCATCTGTTTCAGGGAGTCTTATTTCCGGTTTGCCGGAAGTAGGACAAACGGTAGAAGCAGGGGATGTACTCTTCCAAATTGATTCGTCCCAGTATGAATCACAGGCCTCTGCACTGCAGGCACAAATTTCTGCTTCTTCATCTGTGGTGTACGGCGCGGCTGCTCCCGAGGATGATAACAGTATAGAAGCATCGCTTTTGCGGCAGGGAATCATTACCCGCGCGGAATATGATAAAATACAGGGAAGAAAAAGTGTTCCCCAAGAGGTTTTGAACAGCTCGGCAACCCCGGGATTGGCGGAAGCACTTGCTTCTGTAGAGCGGGCTATTGCGGCCTGTACGGTACGCGCACCTATCAGTGGTACCGTTTCTCAGGTATATCTCGGTGATACGAAGATAGCGGCAGCCGGGCGGCCGGCTTTGCTTATCCGCCAAAATACGCCGGTTATTGCGGAGATAAGTCTTCCGTCTGAACTGGATTCCGTGATGGAGAAAATGAAAGAGGAAAAAACACTTACCGTCTTTTTCTCTTCTGCAGATAAATCGTGGTATGGAGAACTAAAAAAACAGCCCAATGAAAATGGGGAAAGATATACTTCTTACAAAGTGCAGACAGATAACCCGGATGGAGAAATTAAAATCGGTGAGCCTTATACCGTTCGTTTGCAAAGCACGGAACCGGTGCCGTATATCGTGATTCCCCGGTCTGCGATTATCGGTGAAAATACGGTGGCTGTTATAAGGGATGATTTTCTTGTGGACTTGAAAACAGTCAATGTGGCTTATGTGGAGGATGAAAAGGCATTCCTTTTGGATGGTCTTCAGGAGGGGGAGCGTGTAGTCACAGATCCGACTGACAAGCTTGAAATGGGAATGCAGGTAAGTACGATATCAGTGAATTAAAGGATCATGTTCCTTTTGTTTTTTATGGTGGCAGATTAGAATGAAATGGAGTCGGGAAGATTATACAGGTTCAGCGGTAGAGACTGCTAAGCATCTGATTGGTGCAGTTCTGGTGCATGAGACGAAAGAAGGAATTACGGCGGGAAGAATTACCGAATGTGAAGCGTATGGAGGATTCTACCGGGGAAAACCGGATGACGGCGCTCATTCTTACAAGGGGCTTACTCCAAGGACACAAGCTATTTTTGGAGAAGGCGGGCATATTTATGTATATATGATTTATGGGATGTACTGGTGCATGAACGTGGTCTGCGGCTATGAAGGGGATGGATATGCCGTTCTTCTCCGTGCGTTGGAACCGTTGGAAGGGAAAGATCTGATGGAAAAACGTCGGGGAAAAGCAAGAGGAAGGCTGCTTACCGCAGGCCCGGGCCGTCTTACAATGGCAATGGGTATTGATAAATCCTTTTATGGGGCCGATCTGGTGCATGGAAGCGTATATATAGAGGATGGGAAGGAAAAGGCGCAGGTGGAACGGTCCAAGCGGATTAATATTGATTATGCCCGGTATGGGAAAAATTTCCCCTGGCGGTTTACGATGAAAGGCAGTCTTTGGATTTCCAAGTAAAGGGGGCAGAGCAGCATGCAGTGTATTTCGCATTATGAATCACCTTTAGGGGCAATCACGCTGGCAGCTGATGAAAAAGGTTTAACCGGTCTCTGGTTTGACGGAGAAAAGTATTTTGGAAATACGCTGGAAGCAGAGTATGAAGAAAAGGAAACCGTCATTCTGAAGAAAGCGGAAAAATGGCTGGATACGTATTTTATGGGACGGTGTCCGGAGAAAAAGCTTCCGCTCCACTTACAGGGGACAGAATTTCAAAAAGCGGTTTGGGCAATTCTTTTAAATATTCCTTACGGACAGACGGAAACTTATGGTAAGATTGCGAAAGAAATCGCGAGGGGCAGGGGAAGAGAACATATGTCGGCGCAGGCAGTCGGAGGCGCAGTAGGGCATAATCCTGTTTCCATTATTGTGCCGTGCCATCGGGTCGTAGGCGCTGATGGGAATTTGACGGGATATACAGGAGGAATTGAAAGAAAAATCGCTCTCTTGCAGCTTGAAGGGCACTCCATGGAATCCTTTTACCGGCCGCGAAAGGGAACAGCATTATAAATATAGTTGAATCTCCGTACTCAGGCGGGGGTTTTATTTTGCGCCGGATATTTCCGTGAGGGGTAAGACTTAAGCTTTGTGGTAAAAAACAGGTGTTTCCAGTATAATAATAAAAATATAAAACTGGTCGAGGAGCAGGATTGATGAAATTACTCCGGTTGATTTTGCAGGGGTTCAAGTCCTTTGCCGATAAAACAACAATTGAATTTGCTGACGGTATGACGGTTATCGTGGGACCGAACGGCTGCGGGAAAAGTAATATTTCCGATGCTGTCCGCTGGGTTTTGGGTGAACAAAATGTCCACAATCTCCGCGGGCAGAAAACGGAAGATATCATTTTCTCCGGGTCAGAAGGAAGAAATCCGAAAAATGCAGCGGAAGTCACCATGGTATTGGATAACAGCGCCCATGAATTTTCTTTTGATACGGCGGAGGTGTCCATTACCCGCCGCGTCCTCCGAAATGGAGAAAGTGATTTTTATATCAATAAACGGAGCTGCCGTCTGAAGGATATACAGGAGCTTCTGGCGGATACCGGTCTTGGAAAAGGATCGATGGCCATCATCGGGCAAAACCGGGTAGATCAGGTTCTGACGTCCCGTCCGGAAGACAGGCGTCTCATTTTTGAAGAAGTGGCGGGGATCAGTTTATTCCGCATGAGAAAAAACGAGGGGCTTCGGAAACTGGAAAAAACGGCAGAGAATATGGAGCGTGTCCGTGACTTAGTGGCGCTTCTTGATGAGCAGCTGGGCCCGATGAAAGAGGCTGCGGAGAAATCTAAAATTTATAAGGCTCTCTCCAAAGACAGACGTGCAGTGGAAGCGACAATGTCACTTCTCCGGCTGACATCGGTGGGGCGGATGATCGCCCGGTATGAAAACGAGTATAATTCTCTTGCAGATCAGGATGTAAAGTGGCAGACGGAACTTGCCCGTTATGCGGAAGCGAAGGCAAAACTGGAAAAAGAGGAACTGGAACAGCAGGAAAATCTGCGTAAGGCCGGCGCCGACTCTGCAGAAAAGCAGCGATTGATGGAGACGCTCCGCGGAGATTACCGCGTCAAGGAAGAAGCACTTCGTCATGCGGAGGAGGAGTCAGTCCGTTTAAAAGAAGATGAAGAAGACCAGACCGAAGCGGAAAATGAATTGAAAGAAGAAATGCGGGAAATGCTGGAGGAACTGGCGGAGGCGGAGTCTCTCCTTCTGGAGAAACAAATATTGCTTAAAGCGGAAGAAGAAAAGCGTCGCATTGCAGAAAGCGAGCTTCTAACAGCGGAAACGGCTTATCAGGATGCACTGGCAGTCAACCGCCGAAGGCTGGCGGAAAAGGAAAGCCTGGAACGGGAAATAGAACAGGGGAACCGTGAGAAAGTTCGTCTTACGGAAGAGAGAGAAAAGTTTAAAGCGGCCGGATTGGAATTGTCAGAAAAGAGAAAGATGACGGAAATCCAGGTAGAGAATCTGACGGCTGAAGAAGCATCTGTGCGGGAAAAGATGACAGTGCTGGAAGAAAACGGCAAAAACGACGGCATTCGTTTAAAAGAAGCGCAGGATAAACAGTTCCGACAAATGAACCGGATCAATGATTTCCATGCCCGATTGATGAAAATTATTTCCCGTCGTGAATATCTGGAACGGGCGGATCGGGAGTATGCCAGTTTTTCTCATACGACAAAGACGATTCTGGAAAGCCGGTCTCTTTTTGGACAGCATATCCTTGGCGCCGTGGGCGAACTGATACGGGTTCCTCCGAAGTACACGGCGGCAGCTGAGGTGGCCCTTGGCAGTTCTGTTTCTTATATCGTGACAGATACGTCCCGTTCAGCCGGAGATGTCATTACCTGGCTCAAGAAAAATAATTTGGGACGGACGACATTCTATCCTTTAGAATCCATGCGTCCCCGCGGAAATGACGGAAATGAAAGAAAAGCGTGCAGTGAGAAAGGAATCCACGGTATAGCGTCAGAGCTGTTTTTCTGTGATGAAGAGTATAGCGATTTGATGGATTTTATTTTAGGAAAGACGCTGATTGCCGAGAATCTGGATATCGCTCGAAACGTTTCCGCAAAATATAATTATCGTCTGCGTTTAGTGACACTGGATGGACAGCTGGTTAATCCCGGCGGATCTCTTACAGGTGGTTCCATGCGGAAGCAAGAGAATACTTTTTTTGGAAGAAAGAAGGAGATTAATGATCTTCTGAAAGAAGAAAAAGAAACGGAAAAGCTGCTTGCTGATTTGAAAAAGGAAAAAAGTATTCATGATGATTTCTGTGCGGAACTATCCGAAAAAGTAACAAAAGAACGGGAAGATTATCAGTCTTTAAAAATCGGTTTGGCGGAAATATCAGGGAAGAAAGACGGTTTGTCCCGTATTCTTTCAACGGAGAAAAATGCAGAAGAGAGAAATCAGGCTGATCTCCGGACGGCAGAAGAGGGGTTGGCTGCCATTATGGAAAATTTAGCATTATTGGAAGAGCGGCTGGCTGGGTTTGGTGATATCCCTGTGATGGAAGCTGATGAAAAAAGTGCTTCACTGAAAAAAGCTGTGGCAGATTTGGATGCCCGCCTCATGGAAATCCGCATTGATGTGACAAAAGCGGAAGAAGCGGTGAATTTTGGGAAGAGGGGGAAGCAAGAAAGAGAAAATACTGCTTTGGAACAAAGGAAGGACAGGGAAAAACTTTCCCGTGACATATTGGAAAACAGGGAGCAGAAAGAAAGGCTTGCGTCGGAATTAAGAGATATTGAAGAGAAATTTAATTTGGCGGAAAAAGAATGGAATGAAGTAAAAGGACGTCTGGAGAATATGCAAAACATTTCTGATACTTTCTCTGCGGAGCGAAAACAGCAGGATGATGCCTGGAGGAACGCGCAGGAGAAGTCTTCAGCTGTCCGTAAAGATATGGCGGACCGTCAGGCGCGTATCGACAGTTTTAAGGCGCAGGAAGCAGAAGAGAAAGAAAGACTGCGTGAACAGGAACTGACTGTAGAGATGGCAGAAAGCATGCGTATTCAGGGATCTATGGCGGAAATGAAAGAAAAACAGGCGGATCTGGAAGAACGCATCAGCAAACTCGGCGCGGTAAATCCCAATGGGGAAGAAGAGTATGAACTCCACCTCCGCCGCCGCGCTTTCTATGAAACGCAGATTGAAGACCTGAAAAAAGCAAAGAGCGGATTGGAAACAGTGATTCACGATATTGATAAAACGATGTCTGAACGGTTTGCCGATGCCTTTAAAATGATCAATGTGGAATTTGCCCGCATTATGCAGATTATGTTTTCCGGCGGCAAAGCCCGTTTGGAGTTGACCGATGAAGCGCATCCGCTGGAGGGTGGCGTAGAAATGTATCTCCAGCTTCCGGGAAAGAAGCGCCAGCCTTTGACGCTCATGTCCGGTGGTGAACGGGCACTTACCGTTATTGCGCTGCTTATTTCTTTTATGGCTTACCGTCCCGCACCTTTTTGTTTCGTTGATGAAATTGATGCGGCACTTGATGATGCCAACGTGGAAAGATACAGCCGTATGATCGCGGATTATAAAAGGAAGACACAGTTTGTCATTATTTCTCACAGAAAGAAAACGATGGAATTTGCCGATACCCTTCAAGGGGTGACTATGGCGGAGAAGGGTGTTTCCTCTCTTGTGACGGTTCGTGTGGGAGATTATATAAAGGAGGAACAAGATGGGGTTTCTTGATAAGGTAAGAAATGGACTAAAAAAGACCAAAGAAAGTCTGATCAAAAATATCGAAACGGTTGTTATCGGTTATGCAAAAATTGACGATGACTTTTTGGAAGATCTGGAGATGGTTCTTCTCTCCGGCGATCTTGGCGTGCGTACCACCGATTATCTGATGCGGCAGATTCGACGCGGTGTGACGGAAGGTATGATCAGCAGTACGAATGAAGTGATGCCGTTTATGGAAAAAACGGTGGTGAATATGCTGACGGAAGATGGAAAGGAAGATATTTCCCATCATCCGGAAGTATACCTTGTAGTGGGAGTCAATGGGGTGGGTAAGACGACGACCATCGGGAAACTTTCGGCCCAATTCCGTAAAGAAGGGAAGAAAGTTCTTTTGGCGGCGGCAGATACATTTAGAGCTGCTGCTTCCGAACAGCTCTCTATTTGGGCGGAACGGACAGGAGCAGATATTGTGAAGCATGCAGAGGGAGCAGATCCTGCAGCGGTGGCGTTTGATGCTGTATCAGCGGCTAAGGCGCGCGGTTCCGATGTGGTACTGATTGATACGGCGGGACGGCTGCAAACGAAAGTAAACCTTATGGAAGAATTGGCTAAAATCAGCCGTGTCGTAAAAAAAGTAATTCCCGACGCGCCCCACCAGACTATTCTCGTATTAGATGCTACGACAGGACAAAACGCGGTCAGCCAGGCGCAGAATTTTGGAGAAATCGTTCCCCTGACCGGCGTAGTGCTGACAAAATTAGACGGAACGGCAAAAGGCGGTGTTGTCCTTTCCATTCATGAAGAACTCCATGTGCCAATCCGTTGGATCGGTCTTGGTGAAAGAGAAGATGATCTCCAACGTTTCAATGCTCTTGAATTTGCAAAGGCGCTTTTTGAAACGGAAGACCATATACTGAGCCAATCCACAAAAGTTTAAAAATACAAACACATATTTCATTTAAAATCGTATCCTTTTGTTATTCTTTAGTGAGGATACGATTTTTCATTTTAGTAAAATTCTTTTTTCACCTGATTCAGGAGAGTTCTTCGTTCTTTATAATCAGAAAACCAACGAGACATAAGGGTATGAAAGTGCGGACTGGGCCGCATAATATCAACTGATTAAGAGTGATATACAGTGGAAAAAATATATTAAAAATAGTACAATACTAACAGGTATTTGGTGAGGTAGATTAGAAGTTGTAGGGATAATGGTTATAAAGAGAATAAACCTAATATATTAATGTTTATAAAAACTTGTTTGACTTAAGAGTTTAAAGATAAATATATGAATAATATGTAAAGGAGTGAGACTATGATTTGGTCAATTATTGTTGGAGGATTTATAGGCTTTATTGCGGGAGCGATTACCAAAAAGGGTGGAGCAATGGGTATAATTGCTAATATCATTGCAGGTTTATTGGGTTCATCGGTAGGTCAAGCACTGTTTGGTACATGGGGGCCAACTCTAGCGGGAATGGCATTAGTTCCTTCTATCTTAGGTGCAGTAATTGTTATTGCTGTTGTTTCATTTTTCTTTGGGAAAAAAGAATAATTTAAATAAAAGGAGTCATGATCATGTCAATAGAAGAAAAAATCGACCAGGCTAAAGGTGCGGCAAAAGAAGGTGTAGGTAAATTAACCGGTGATAAAAAAATAGAAAAAGAAGGGGCTGCGGAAAAAGCAGCTGCAAAAGTTAAAGAAGTTGCTGAAGATGTTAAAGATGCTATAGAAGGAACAATTGACGGTGTCAAAAATATTATAAATAAAGATAAAAAATAATTTTGACCCCCTTTTTCTGGATGGATGATAACAAATGCTTTATATTTTATCATTCCCGCCATCATTGTGTTTATTGAAGACATCATTGTAAAGAAGAAATAGTAATAAATTCCGGGTTGTTAAAATCAAACAATTAAATAAGAACCTACAACATAGAAATTCAAAAGCAGTAAATCAAAATTGGTTTACTGCTTTTTTCAGCGGACAAAAATGATTCATAAGTATCAGAATATGACCCTTTTAAATCATTAACTGTTTCATTCAGTTATCTTTAATCTTAAAATATTTTTTTACATAATCAACAAAAATCCGTACGGGTGTAGACTGGAGCATGGCTTCTTTGAATATGAGGTGGCTCGGACGATATATAGGCTGCTTCTGGCTGTTGTAAATCATCTGTCGGTCTACATTCGGTTTGCACTTGGGAAGCATGTCTGCCGGAATCAGTGAGTGGCCAAGACCGTGGTTGACGATTTCCACGCAGGTATTGCAGTCGCTTACAGTCAGTGAGAAGTGGGGGGACTTTGTGAAGTTCTGGCGCCACCAGCGGGTACGCAGTTCATCCAAAGACGGATCGCTGCGGTAGCGTATGGAAGGCTGCTGTGCCAATGTACTGAAATCAATAGGCTTGGCTGAAATCAGGTACAACGGGGCATCTTCCAGAAGAATATCGGATTCGGGCCATTCCTGGTTGCCGCGGACGATAGCAAGATGGATGTCTTCTTTTTTGACCAGCTTTACTAAACGATCGCTTGTGTCTGTAGTCAGCGATATTTCAATATCACTATACTCATCAACGAATCCTTTCAGAAGCGCAGGACCGTGGGACTGGGAAAAAGATTGGGATGCCCCGATACGGAGGACACCGGAAATAGAGTTTGGTTCGTGGGTGACATAATTCTTCATGTCCTGGTACTGCTGGAGTTCTTTTTCCGCAAAGGAAAAGAGCCGTGCTCCCGCATCGGTGAAGTGCACACCTTTATTGGTGCGGATAAAAAGCGGACAACCGATTTCCTTTTCCATTTGACTCAGGCGGTATGTTAATGACGGCTGAGTCATAAACAGCCGTTTGGCAACTTTATTGATACTTCGCTCCTCACGGAGATAGATCAGGATTTTCCAGTCCGTATTATTCATGCAAACACCTCTGAAAGCAAGACTCTACAAATTAGCAGGGGACATATAAAAGTTTTTTATCATTATATCATGCAAGGACAATATAGAAAAGTCTTATAGCAGAAAATAAAAAGATACGGGTACGGAAAGAGAAACTCTTGTGATACACTGGAAAAAATAAAGCTCTGAACATGTACTACAAGGAGATTTGCCATGAAGACTTTTATGAAATATTTATTTTGTTTTTTTATGGTATGTGCAGTGGGGATGATGGCACAAGCCGCTGACAAGTCGGTAAACCGGAAAATGGGATACTTTGATAATACACGGACAGTACTGCTTCTTTTGCCACAGAGCAATGATAGAGGCAGTTATGCCGCAGCATACATTGCAAAAGAGATGGATGCGGTGTTCCGTTATCCTTATTACAGAAAATTAGATACGGCCGACTATGCTTATAAGAGTGTCAGTCCTGCGGAGCTTCCTGCCATTGCTGAGGAAACGGGAGCGGATATTGTCGTACTTCCTGTTGTTACAAGGTGGGTACAGAGGCGCTCTCATCCGATTTCCATTTTCTTTGACATAGATCCCGTTGTGGAAACGCAGGTTGTTGATGTATACAGCTGTAAGAACGGCGAAGGGGTCAGGGATGATCAGGCGGTTTACTATGAAAGAGAAGAAGAAAGTTCCGTACGTAACCGTTACATTATGGATGAAGTGATGAAACGGCTGTGGAAAAAATTTCCTTACCGCCGTGTGCCGACAGATGTGGAAGCAAAGTTATCGGAGACTGTCCATGCTGATAAGGACAACACACCGGCGGCAGTAATGAATAAATAGCAAGAAAAAATCGGGCGGAAATGAGATTATTCCCGTCCGGTTTTCTTTTATAACCCTTTTTGCTCAATACTTGAAAAGAGATATCCTAAATGGGTCGTGGCGTTTAATGTGACAAGCCTCCAACTTTTTTCATGTTCTTCTATGACGTTGATACAGGCATTGTCCTGTTTGAAATGCCAGAAATGTTCCATGCCGAGTCCCATGAGATCACAGAGGATGACTTTATTGACCGCATCGTGGGCGGCAACGAGAAGCGTTTTGCCCTGATATATAGCGGCATAATCGTCAAAGGCGGCACGGACGCGTTTTCTTACATCTTCCAGAGATTCCCCGCCGGGCATTTGTACCTGTTCAGGCCGGTTGTGCCAAAGTTCAAATTCTTTCGGATAGTTTTTTTTGATTTCATCGGCATGGACGCCTTCCCATCTGCCGTGAGAAATTTCCGTGATCCGCTCATCGATACGGATGTTTACATGGTGGTATTCTGTGATGAAACGGCAGGTATCAAAGGCACGGGAGAGCGGTCCGGAGACGGCCGCATCAATGGATATATCTTTTAAGGCAAGACCGGCGGCTTTTCCCTGAGCAATTCCTTTTGGGGAAAGAGGAATGTCTTCCTGTCCCTGATAACGACCTTCCACGTTCCATGTGGTTTCCCCGTGGCGAATAAGAATGATTCGTACCATAATGACCTCATTTCCGTTAATGACTTTCGCAGTGAATGACTGTAATTCCGTGGATTCCGTCAATGTTTGCAAGAACGGGGAGGATAGCGCTGGGAATATCCTTATCAATGGCAACGGCCATAATATTGGTGTTTTTGTCTTTGGATGCACCTACCTGCATGCCATTGATGTTTACGCCTGCCTTGCCGAGAATACCTGCCATCTGGCCGATCATGCCCGGTTTATTTTCATGAGGAGCAAGGATGATGCAGCCTTTCGGTTCAAAGTCTACACGGAAGTGGTCAAGAGAAACGATTTTCGCTTCTTTCCTGTCGAAAAGGGAGCCTGTAATACGATGTGTACCTTTATCGGTATCAATAGTGAGCGTGACCGTATTGGTGAAGTAATGTCCTTTTTTTGCCTTGACTTCCCGTATCTCCATATGCCGTTCTTCCGCGATATTTCTTGCATTTACAAAATTAACCGTTTGCTGAAGAATGGGGGTTAAAAGTCCTTTCAGGACAGCCGTGGTGAGCGGGGTGGTTTCTGTTTCAGTCAATTCACCTGTATATTCTACACTGACACGGGAAATGCGTCCGTCAGCCAAATCAATACCAATATTTCCCATGCGTTCGCACAAATTAAAATAAGGTTGGATAACGGCGAGTGTAGCTCTTGTGATAGGTGATGCATTGACAGCAGTCGCTACCGGTTCTCCATGGAGGGCGTCAGCAACGCCGCGGGCTACATCAGTGGCGACGCCTGTTTGTGCTTCAGCTGTGGAGGCACCCAGATGGGGGGTGAGCGTTACGTTTTTCATCCCCAGGAAAGGATTGTTTTCCGGTTTGAGCGGTTCATTTGTCCACACATCGATGCCGGCACCGGCAACTTTTCCGGTTTTTAGTGCCTCTGCTAAGGCATCAATATCAATGACAGCGCCGCGGGAGGCATTCACAATGCGTACCCCGTCCTTCATCTTTTCTATTTCTTTCGCGCCGATCATGCCTTTTGTCTCCTCGGTGAGCGGTGTATGGAGCGTAATATAATCGGATTCGAGGAGAAGCGTATCAAGATTTACCAGGTCTACTCCCAGCTGCTGGCCTCGTTCCAGCGGAATGTAAGGGTCATATCCAATGGTCTTCATATTGAACGCCTGCAGACGTTTTGCTACATTGGAGCCTACACGGCCCACACCGATAATACCGACTGTTTTATTCAAAAGCTGGATGCCGGTAAAGCTTTTGCGGTCCCAGCGGCCTTCCATAATGGACTGGTGTGCTTGAGGGATATAGCGGGTTATGGAAAGCATAAGGGCAAGGGTATGCTCACAGGCGGCGATTGTGTTTGATTCCGGCGTGTTTACCACAGTAATTCCTTTCGCCGTAGCTTCAGGAATATCAATGCCGTCAATGCCCACACCGGCGCGGCCGATGACTTTTAGATTAGTAGCGGCATGAATGACATTTTTTGTGATTTTTGTCTGGCTTCTTGTAATGACAGCGTCATATTCGCCGATCACTTTGCACAATTCATCTTCATCCATGTTTGGGCGGATATCCACAACAAATTCTTTTTCCAGAAATTCCTTTGCTTCCTTAGCGACATCGGCAGTGATAAAAATTTTGAACATAATGTCTCCTCCTAAAAAATAATAAAGAAATGTACAGATAAGATTATTGATGATCTTTCCGGTATGCTTCCATGAATTGGGCAACTGCTTTACAGGCGTCTATGGTAACTGCATTATAAAGAGAAATACGGCAGCCGCCTACGAGTCGGTGGCCATTGACGCCGATAAAGCGGTTTTCTTTTGCTTTCTCAATGAAATCTTTTTCCTCATCGGCAGAGGAAAGGTTGAAAGTAATGTTCATACGGCTTCTGTCTTTTTTTACGGCATGCCCTTTATAAAATCCGTTGCTTTTGTCGATGATGTCGTAAATCAATTTTGCTTTTTCCTTGTTTCTTTTTTCAATGATATCCAGTCCGCCTTGTTTTATTATCCAGTGGAGCATCTTGTTCAATGTGTAAATGCAGAATACCGGCGGCGTATTGTAGGAGGAATTTTTTTCAATAAATGTTTTGTATTGAAGAAAAGGAGGAATATCTGTACGCGCCGTTTTTGCAAAATCCTTTTTAAGAATGACAAGAGCCATACCGGCGGCACCCAGGTTTTTCTGTATGCCTGCCCAAATCATGTCGAAGCGGTTGAAATCTATGCGGCGGGAAAGGATATCAGAGGACATGTCACAAATGATAGGGATATCTACTTCCGGAAAATTCCAATATTCCGTGCCATAAATCGTGTTGTTTGTTGTAATGTGGAGATAATCTGTTTCCGGCCTTATCAGGCAGTCTTCGGGAATGTAGGAATAGTTTCGATCTTTGGAGGAGTTTGCATCATATACTTCTCCAAAGAACGCAGCGGAATCACGGGCTTTGTGCGCCCACACGCCGGTATCTGCGTAAGCGGCGCGGGTGTGGAGGAAATTATAACTTTCCATAAGGAACTGCATGGTGCCGCCACCTTGAATAAATACGATTTCATGATCCGGCGTAAGATTCATGAGATCGAAAAGCAATGACTTCGTTTCTTCTATGACGGATTGAAATTCTTTGGAGCGGTGGCTCATCTCAATAATTCCCATCCCGGTGCCTTTGAAATTTGTCATCTCATTCCGGATTTCTTCAAGCACTTCCAGTGGCAGCGGAGAAGGGCCGGCATTGAAATTATAGACTCGATTCATAAAAGAGACCTCCTATACTTTATAAACACAAAAAGAGAAGCGTCCCATGGGACGAGCTTCTCTTTTCTCGCGGTGCCACCCAATTTAGCAGGAAACCAAAAGGGACAAAGTATCCTGTGTAATAAAAAACGCTCTTCATCCTCTAAGGGACGAGAGCACCCGCGATACCACCCAAATTGCTTTTCAGCCATCTTTAATCTGCTGTAACGGGCATACCCGATAGATTCATCATCTACCACTCTGAAGCGGAACGACAATTGTTTGCTGATGGTTTTCACCGTCCACCATCTCTCTGTAGAGCTTGCAAAAGCGCTTCTTCATCCTTGTGCATAATGTATTAATATGAGTATAGACGGACGTAGTAACTCTTGTCAAGTCTGTTTATAATATTCTTGAAAAGATGACAGGAAGGAGCGGAAAGGCAGCGGAGAGCACTTGAAAAAAATAATGAGATAAGGCATAATAAGCTTATCCGAATATGGGCGATTAGCTCAGCTGGGAGAGCGTCTGCCTTACAAGCAGAATGTCGGCAGTTCGATCCTGTCATCGCCCACCAAAGAAAAGCAACCGGGAGGGTTGCTTTTTGTGTATGCAAAAAAGATATAACTTTCCGCATTAGTGGATCAGAATGGTTTGTACATTGCCGGTTTTGTGACTCATGTCCTGCTGCACTGGTTTGGGATATGCTTGACACTTATAAAAAAATTATATTATCATAATATATATAGATAATTAAATTTATTTAGGATAAATATCTGTTTTGGTATTTAGACAATATTTTACTTAGCTCATAATAAAGCTGTTATGTTATTATTTATTTTTTTAGGAGACCGGGAGGTGTCATGCAAATGAAAAGAAAAGGGGTATTAACACTGGTATTGGCAGCTTTGGTGCTGGGGACGATGTCAGTGGAAGCCGGATTTAATCTGGGAAGTTTAAAACTGCCGCAAATCAATCTTCCTGGAGAGGAGGCCGGCGATTCCAAACAAGGAGCTTCAGTGAGGAAGGACTCCAAAGTATTTACATTTAAAGGGCATATTTTTGTGAAAGGTCAAGATGGCGAACGTAAGCCTCTGGAAGGAGTTATTCTTTATGGACCGGCGGTGGGTGCTTATACCGATAACTATGACGGCATTGAGCTGAAAAGTGTCGATGGTCATACATTATCAATTGAAGGCGGTGATGCAGTAGAGGTTGCAAGAACTGATGCACGGGGATATTTTGAAGTGACTGTTGATTTCAGCAAAGGTCTTTATTATGATATTATTTTCAGCAAAGAGGGGTATGGTGCCGGTTATTTTTCAAGACTGACAATGCCTGATCTTGGTAATATAATGGATATTGAACGGGGAGAAGATTTAAGGTATACGCTTAGGCCGGGGAAGGGAAAGTTCGTTCCTCATCGTATGGGAAGATCGTAAGAATGGGAGGTGTCAATATGTCCAACGTAAAAAGATTATTGATATTAGGGATAGCAGCAGGATTAGCTTTCAGTGTTGTGGGGAATACGGCTGCCGGTTTCAATCTTGGAAAAGTATTGAACAAGGTCGGTGTTTCTACGACGGAATCCAGTGAGGAGCCTTTATATGAGGGGGAACCGGCAGACGGTACAAGAGAAAATGGTATGGTTTATAATGCAGAAGTCCATGGCTGGTATGATGAGAAAACAGGAGCCCTTCTTTCGAGAAATGATGCTGAAGCGCGCCGAATGCCGGCGCCTCCCGGGCCGACTACAGCGAAATGCGATTTAATTTATGGTATTGTGAAAGCGGGACGGGAAGATTTAGAGGTGCGTCTGGAAAATAATCTTTTGATACTCAAAACCCGCGGTTCTCTTTGGGATGGCGGAACAGGCGAAAAGGGAGAAATAAGTATCATACTTCCGGAGGAATGCAAAAAAGGTGTAGTCTATAAACCTAAGGCAGATCATTACTTTACTTTTGACAAACCGAACAGGGACGGTCCTGTTACCTTGGTACGTCATGAGGGATATGTCATCGGTTTTGATACGGAACGGTAAAACCTGCTAAGAATCTTTTGTTAAAAGATAAGGGGAGTCATACCCGATAAGAATAAAATCGTTAAATAGAGTAAAGAAAATACGGAAGGCATGGTACGAATCATTTTATTCATCATGATCTATTCTTAATATGATGATTCCTGCTTTTCCGTATTTTCTTATGTATACAAATAGTTTTTTATATAGGGATATAACTTAATGCTTTCGGTTTGTATATTTTGGGAGAATGTATATCTTTTGTTGCAAAGTCAGAAAAAATCTGATATTATATGTCACGTACCTTAGTACGTATTCCTGAATAGCTCAGCTGGTAGAGCGCGTGACTGTTAATCACGATGTCGCAGGTTCGAACCCTGCTTCAGGAGCCAATAGGGGTATCGCCAAGCGGTAAGGCAACGGACTCTGACTCCGTCATTCGTAGGTTCGAATCCTGCTACCCCTGCCAAGTTGATCCATTAGCTCAGTCGGTAGAGCACTTGACTTTTAATCAAGGTGTCCCGCGTTCGAGTCGCGGATGGATCACCATTTGTGGCCTGTTCGTCAAGTGGTTAAGACACCGCCCTTTCACGGCGGGTTCGGGGGTTCGAATCCCCCACAGGTCACCAAGTGGGCGATTAGCTCAGCTGGGAGAGCGTCTGCCTTACAAGCAGAATGTCGGCAGTTCGATCCTGTCATCGCCCACCAAAGAAAAAAGCAGCCTTTCCGGTTGCTTTTTGCATATTAAAGACAAAAATAGTATTTTTCTGTATTGATGGCATATAAGTCCTGTTTATTGCGTATTCAACCTGCTTATTGCCTGTCAAAAAAGAAGTTCAGGAAAGATTATGTAAAGAAAATTTTTTTAAGTGTCTCTTTATGTTAAAATAAGGAGCAAGATGTTTTCCTTGACCGCAATTTGAAAAAATTATACTTTTCTAATTACTATTATATAAATAAAAACTATGTTATAATAACGAAATTACAGGCTACAAATAAGTCAATTATAGGGGGCGCTTGTGCGTTTCCTTTTTTCGTGCAGGAGGTATTATGTACGATACATTTAAGGAACTGGGCCTTGTTCCTGAAATCATGAAGGCTATTGAAGATATGGGATTTGAGGAGCCCACTCCTATCCAGAAGGTATCTATTCCCGCGGCGATGGAGGGGAAGGATCTGATTGGACAGGCACAGACCGGTACGGGCAAAACAGCGGCATTTGGTATTCCGATTCTGGAAAAGATTGACACGACAGAAAAAGGGCCGCAGGCTATCGTGCTTTCGCCAACGAGAGAATTGGCCATCCAGTCTGCGGAAGAGATGAATCGGCTTGCCCAGTACTTGCCGATTCATGCATTGCCTATTTATGGCGGACAGGATATCGAAAGACAATTTCGCGCGCTTCGCAAGAAGCCGAATATTATTGTGGCGACACCGGGTCGTCTTATGGACCATATGAAGAGAGGAACCATTGATCTGTCCCATGTCCAGATTCTTGTTCTTGATGAAGGCGATGAAATGGTGGATATGGGATTTATTGATGATATCCGCACTATTTTAGCGGGGATGCCTGAAGAAAGGCAGACGATGTTTTTCTCTGCTACCATGCCGGCACCGATCAGAGAACTGGCGGAATCTTTCCTTCGTGATCCTGTGCTTGTGAAGATTAAAGCGGCTACGGTTACAATTGACCTGGTGGAACAGGAATATATCGAATTGCCGGATATGCAGAAGTTCGATTGCCTTTGCCGGCTGCTGGATATGGAGAATCCTGAACTGGCCATTGTCTTTGTTCGGACGAAACGCCGTGCCGACGAGGTGACGGAGGCGTTGAAAAAGCGCGGGTATATGGCAGAAGGTCTTCATGGCGACTTGTCTCAGCAGAAACGCGATGCAGTCGTCCGCCAGTTTAAAGAAGGCACAATTGATATTCTTGTGGCTACTGACGTGGCAGCACGAGGATTGGATATCAGCGGGGTAACCCATGTATATAATTTTGATATGCCCCAGGATTCTGAAACGTATGTGCACCGTGTAGGCCGTACGGGACGGGCGGGACAGACCGGTTTGGCCATGACTTTTGTTGTTTCCAGAGAAATCGGGCAGCTTCATGATATTGAGCGCGCTATCCGACGCAAAATCAGAAGAAAGAGTGTTCCTACGCTGTCTGACGTCATTGAAGGAAATCAGCGGATTGCTATTGAGAATCTGCAGGAAGCATCCCGGGGGACCGGACTGGAAGAATATCGTGAAAATGCGGAAGAACTTCTGAACCATGTGGATGCGGTATCTTTAGTTGCGGCGGCAATTAAACTGCTCACAAAACAGCCTGATGTGACGCCTGTAAAGATTACGGAAGAACGTCCGCAGTTTAAGAAGCGCAGAAGCTCCGGCGGCAAACGCTCTTTTGGCGGGGAAAGACGCGGCAGACGATTGCAAGGGCATTCCCGTGATAAAAATTATGAAAGTGAAAAACGGGACGGCAGGTATAACGGACATCGTTCCCGTCCGCAGGAAAGTAGAAAAAGGGAAAAGAGCAATATGCATGAGTCCAGTTTTAAACCATACTTTAAGAAAAATTGAAAAGCAATATAAAAGGAGGCGTCATAGTAAGCGCTTCCTTTTACGTTGCTCAGCCATTTGATAAAAGAGAATTTTTCAGATGGATATAGGTGTCGGTATAGTAAGGGGCTATTTGCGATTCACGGAGATCATAGCCGTAAGGACGGCGGCTGACGGCAAGCAGGGGGGGCGCCTGTATGCGCTTGGCAACGGCAAATCCTGCAAACAAATTCCACCATTTTTCCAAATCGGTGATAAAATCGTGATGTGTTTTGAAAATAGATTTGATGGATACAGGAGTTCCCAGTTTCTCCTCCAGACAATTTTCACTGTACCAGGTAAGAATCTCTTCCGGTGTTATCCGATTCCATGGTTCAATAAACGAGCGGAAGAGAAAATCATGGTATTCATAAATAAGGGGATCTCCCAATCCTTTTGTAATGTCTTGATTTTCGGAAAGCTCAGCGCTTGGTCTGACAGTAAATATTTCATCAGGAATCATGTTTTTATCGAAATATCTGTTCAGAGTTCTGCCGAGTGCATATATCTGATGCTTCCAAAGGTCGGCTGTAGCGGCAAGAGCGCCGGACAGATCGCCATAGAGTGTACCGTAGCCGACGGTTAATTCGGTTTTGTTTGCGTTGCAGGTAAATATGCCGCCAAAGGCAGAAGAAAGCGTGGCGAGGATACGGGTGCTTCTGTCACGGGCTTGTATATTTTCTTTCATAAAACCGGTGAGGTGCAGTGTTTTCATGTCTGACGGAGAAGGAATTTGCAAATCGTCAATTTGAGAAACTGTTTCATTGATAAAAGAATCGATAGGGAGTTCCACAAAAGGAGCTTCCAGATTTTCGGCAAGCCGCCGCGCCAGATTTTTTGTGGTTTCCGAATTGAACCGTGTCGGCGTGTTCACTAAAAGGAGATTTTCCGCAGGAAGAACCGAGCGGTACAGTGCGGCGTTGACCGCGGAATCGATGCCGCCTGAGATGCCGATGACCACCCTGCCTGCATGAATGGCGGATAAAAATTCTTTCAACCCATAGCGGAGAGCAGGCAGCAACATATCTCCCCTAAACGGTTTCATTTCTTTTTCTGCAGTCAGTTTTTTTGCGGCGATATCAAAAGAAAAGCAAGAACGCTCCGCTTGATAAGGGACTGCTTCGGCAAGAAGTGTACCTTTCGGATCGTAGGCGGCAGTCATGCCGTCATAGGTATAGCAGTCTTTTCCATTGTTTTCCAGTCCTCTTCTATTGATGTAGAGCATAGGGCAGCCGAGGCGGGAAAGCGAGGCAGAGAAGAGACGGTGTCTTTTATCATTCTTTTCCAAGGTGAATGGCGAGGCGGACAGATTGAAAAGAATATCGATATTTTTTTCTGAAAGGATTTCCATAGGGGACAGCCGTGCATTTTCATCCCAGCTGTCTTCGCAAAGAACAATGCCTGCGCGGAGAGTTTCCTGCCTGATGGTAAATGTAAAAGGCGCAAGCAGGGAGGATACGGATTGATTTTCTTCGGCAGCCAGCTCAGGAAGGCTTGTAAAGTGGCGTTTGTCATCAAATTGCCTGTAATCAGGGAGCAGCGTTTTGATAGTATAAGATAATCCTCTGTCATTTTTTAAGAACTGTCCATTGCAGGCGGCGAAAGCAGCATTATACTTCCTTACACGGCCATCATTGTTCTTTTTTTTCGGGTCAACGACTATATTGCCGAAGATAACAATGATGTTTTCTGCCGCATCGGCGATTTTCTGACCATACCGCTCACATTCACGAAGGAAAGCATTCTGTTCCCACAGGTCGCCGATCATATACCCTGACAGGCAGAGTTCGGGAAAGATCAGGATGTCAGTGTTTTGCTTTCGGGCGTTTTGTATTTCTCTTTCTATCTGTTCAAAGTTGGCGCGGATATTTCCCGGAATAACGGATAACTGCACCGTAGAGATACGGATCATTGGTGTGCCTCCTCTATGTTCTATTAATTTCTATTGTACAGAAGCAATTCTTTTGTGTAAATGAGAGGGGGTGTTATATAATAAAAATATACAGGAGCAGATGCTATGGCATTGTACAGAACGTATTCGGATTATCTGAAAGAAAAATATAATGAGAAAGTTTATAAGATTCCGATTGCCCTTCCCGTGACTTGTCCGAATCGAGACGGTACATTAGATAGTGACGGGTGCATTTTTTGCGGTTCTATTCGGGCGGACTATGAAACAAAGGCGGTGGGAATGGAAATCACCCGCCAGATTGATCGGAGTATTTCTCATGTGGGACCGAAATATAAGGCGAAAAAATTCATTGCTTATTTTTTGAATTTCACAAATACCTATATGCCGCTTTCCCGATTCAGATACTGTGTGGAGGAAGCCTGCGGGCATCCTGATATCGTAGGACTTGCGGTTTCCACAAGACCCGATTGTATCCATGAGTCGTACCTGGAGGTACTCAGAGAGGCCCAGGGGAAATACGGGACGAATATCACGGTAGAGCTTGGGCTGCAAAGCATAAATCCCCACACACTTCTTAAAATAGGACGATGCCATACGGTGGCAGAGTTTATTGATGCGGCTCTTCAAATTGGCAGGTATCATTTTGATTTATGCGCGCACATCATTGCTGATTTGCCGTGGGACGACCGTATCGATGTAGAAGAAGCGGCAAAACTGGTTTCGGTTCTTCCCGTCACGGAAATAAAAATACATTCTCTCTACATTATTAAAGGAACGAAATTGGCGAAGATGTATGAAAAAGGGGATATAAAACTTTTACCCCCTGAAGAATATGCGGAAAGAGTTGTTCTGATTTTATCCATGCTCCGCCCTGATATCGTGGTGCAGCGAATTGTGGGGCGTGCTTCGGCAAATACGCTTTCCGTAAATGGCGGACGTCCGTGGTGGGAAGTAAAAGAATATATAGAGAAGCTGATGAGAAACAGACATATTCAACAGGGATCGGCCTGTAATTATCTTCACGGGGCAGCTGTTCGAAGATTTCTGCATGAATAAGAATTTTTCTTTGGTTTATATAAGATGGGGTGAAGCACTATAAAAACGAAAGTAGAAAAAGAAATACTGGTACAGGGAATGCAGGACGCCGCTCGTGTGTTTGCGCAGGGCGGCCGTCTGCTTGCACTGGCGGGAGAACATTATGGCACGGATATCTTATGCCGCGGGAATCTGATCCGTGTAAAAGGATCGGAAGAGAAAGTATACAAAAGCCTGTCAGTGATTGAAGAGATTTTATCTGACGCCAAAAGAGGCATCCGTGTTTCTGAAAGACAGATGCTCCTCATCATGAAGCTTTTTGATGAGGGGAAGATGGAACTGCTTCATGAGATGAAAGAGGATATTATTAATCTTACACGGAATGGAGAAGCTGTCCGTCCGAGAACGTTAGGGCAGAAAATGTATGTAGATGCAATCCGTCGGAATTCCATTACCTTTGGCGTTGGTCCCGCGGGAACAGGAAAAACATACTTGGCGGTCGCATTGGGAGCTTTCTTTCTGAAAAATCATGATGTCCGGCGGATTATTTTAGTGCGGCCGGCGGTGGAAGCAGGTGAAAAACTGGGGTTTCTCCCGGGGGATATGCAGGAAAAGGTAAATCCTTATCTGTGCCCTTTATTTGACGGTCTTTTGGATATGTTCGGGCCGGAAGAGTTCATCCGGCTGCAGCAGAAAGGCCAGATTGAAGTGGCTCCGCTTGCGTATATGAGGGGCAGGACGCTTGAAAAATCTTTTGTCATTTTGGATGAAGCGCAAAATACGACAGTGGAACAACTTAAAATGTTTCTGACCCGCCTGGGGGATCGCTCAAAAATGGTTATTAATGGCGATGTTACCCAAATTGATCTTCCGCCTCATGTGAAAAGCGGACTTATTGATGCGCAGCGTGTTTTGGCAAATGTTTCCGATATTGAATCCGTGACATTTACGGAAGATGATGTGGTTCGTCATGATTTGGTGGCGGCCATTATCCACGCTTATGAAGAAGATACAAAAAAGAAAAGACAGGGGGTGGAAGATAATGGAAATCACGATTAATTACAGTGATGAGCAATTTTACAGTGAAGAGTTGGAAACGCTCATTCTGAGAGTTCTTTCGAAAGGGGCGGAATTGCAGAACGTGGCGGAAGACGCGGAATTAAGTCTCCTTATCTGTGACGCTGATACCATTCATGAACTGAATAAAACATACCGCGGAGTTGACGCGCCGACGGATGTCCTTTCCTTTGCTTTAAACGAGGGCGAAGAAGAGGACGGTATGGAGGAAGAAAAAGTGTTGGGCGACATCATTATTAATTTGCACCGCGCGGTTGAGCAGGCAGAAGAGTTTGGGCACAGTAAAGAACGGGAAATGGCGTATTTATCTGTACATGGATTTCTCCATATTCTTGGTTATGATCATTATGATCCGGATGAGAAGAGGAAAATGCGGGAAAAGGAAGAAGAAATACTTGGTGCCTGCGGTATGGAACGTATTGTAACGGAAGGAAAACTTGAAAATGATGGGGAATGAAGCGGCCGCTTTGGTTTCTGCAGCGCTTGCAGCAAGAAAGAATGCGTATGTTCCCTATTCGGGATACCCCGTAGGGGCGGCGGTTCTTGGTGAAGATGGAAATATATTTACCGGCTGTAATGTAGAGAATGTTTCTTATCCCGCGGGTATGTGTGCGGAAAGGAATGCCATCGGCAGTGCGGTAACAGCAGGGTATACAAGTTTTCAGGGAATCGCTGTGGCGGGGAGTGATAAGGGTTTTACGATGCCCTGCGGAATCTGCCGCCAGGTCATAGCGGAATTTCATATCCCCGTGGTCATTGTGGCAAAAGATAAAGACCACTATAAAATTTTTGATGGAAGCAAATTGCTTCCCCATGCTTTTGAAGAAGGCTGTTTAAGGACAGGAGAACGAAATGGTTGAAGAAAAATTCCATTCTGGATTTGTTGCCCTTGTAGGACGGCCGAATGTAGGGAAGTCTACCTTGATGAATGCGGTTTTGGGGGAGAAAGTTTCCATCGTGTCTGCTCATGCGCAGACGACGCGGAATAAGATTACCGGTGTATGGAATGGTAAAAATTCCCAAGTTGTCTTTCTTGACACACCGGGAATGCATAAGCCGCAGAGTAAATTGGGGCAGGTTATTCGTCAGAGTACGGTAGACGCTTTGGATGAAGTGGATGTCATTGTCTTTATTTGTGCCTGTGATGATCCCCTCGGGGCGGGCGATCGGTATATTTTGAGTCTGCTCAAGGATAAAAAAGTACCCGTCGTGCTGGTTCTGAGTAAGATTGATTTGATAAAAAAAGATATGCTGTTAAAGAAAATAGGACAGTACAGCAGAATACACCCGTTTTCGGAAATCATTCCGCTTTCCGCCCGAAGCGGAGAGAATTTGAAAGAATTTACGACGGTTCTGGAAAGATACCTGCCTGAAGGCCCTAAGTATTTCCCTGATGATATGGTGACAGATCAGCCGGAGCGAAATATTGTGCAGGAAATTGTAAGAGAGAAATTACTGCTGCGTACAAGAGAAGAAGTTCCTCATGCGATTGGCGTATTTACTGAAGAATTTAGTGAGCGGGAAAATGGAAAGGTATATATCCGCTGTACGATTTATGTGGAACGGGATTCTCAGAAGCGTATCATTATCGGGAGGAAAGGCACCTTACTTAAAGAGGCCGGGCAGGAAGCACGAGAGGAAATACAAAATCTGATCGGCGCTCCTGTATTTCTTGATTTATGGGTGAAAGTCAGTAGAGATTGGAAGAATAAAGATTATATTCTTCGGGAATTAGGGTATAAAGAGCATAAGTAATGTTTTAAAAAGGAGGAATGACTTATCAATATCCACGTAGAATGGGTGATTGTATGGATTTTCGTTGCGCTTTTTGCGGCAGCCGTCAATTATGTATGTACTGCTGTTAATTTTTCTTTTGCGCGAATGAGAAAGAAATACATCGAAGACAATGATGAACTGGATGCGGAGAAAGTGGAAAAAGTAGCTCCTTATTATCAAAAGACTTCTGTGGTACTTGCGGGGACACAGATCGGTTATCTTTTCTGCAGCAGCATTTTTGCCCTTTCTTTATACCAGAGTGTCCGTCACATAGTTTTGTTTTGGGAAGAAACCAATTTTTTTTCCGCGGTGCTGGTATATGTCGGTGTTTCTGCCTACATTGTTATTGCACTGATGCTCTATTGGATTTTTACCATTCTTGTGCCGGGATCCATATCATTGGTCAGGCCGCTGTCCATGTTATCCTCTTATACATGGTTCATCAATTTGTCCGGCAGGCTATGGAAGCCTTTCATTTTCATCGGCTTGTTCGCGGTAAAAAAGATATTGGATATGAAAGGAATCCCGTGCAGAGACGAAGTTAATTTCACTTATACCGAAGATGAAATCCGTTGCATCGTGGAAGAAAGTCATCGCGGCGGGCGTTTGAATACTCTTGAAAATACGTTGATCAAAAATTCTTTTGACTTTTTTGATTTAGATGTGAGGGATGTCATGATTCCCCGGAATGATATGGTCGTTTTGGATTTTAATGATGATATGGACGTAATGCGCCGGAATATTTCAAAAACGCATCATACCTGTTATCCCGTGTGTATGGAGGACAAGGATCATATTCTTGGATTTATTCATGTAAAAGATTTTTTAGAAAGCCTTTTGAGGGGTGAGTACAATATAAAAAGAATCATGAGGGAAATACTGACTGTACCTGAAGTTATGCCCGCGCCGGCTCTCCTTCAAATGATGAAGAATAAGAGAACATACCTGGCGGTCGTCGTGGATGAGTATGGAGGGACGTCAGGCCTTGTGACGCTGGAGGATCTGATGGAAGAGCTGGCTGGAGAAATTCCGCAGAATGAGAGCAACGCGCCTGCTGAAATTTTGCGTGTGAATGACCATGTTTATGAGTTTGACGGTACCGTCATCCTGGAAGATGTTTCTGAAAGGCTCCAAATGGAGTTTGATGATGAAGAAAGAAATAATACGATTGGCGGGCTGATTTTTTCGAAATTGGAACGGATACCCCAAGTCGGTGACCATATTTCTTTTGGCGGGTGGAAGTTTACCGTACTTAAAATGTACGGATTCCGTATTATGCGTGTGAAGGCGGAAATGGATCGTAAAGAAGAAACGGAACCAGACAGTCATGAATAAATTGCTTGAAAATGATGAGGGGATCCTTCTTCATGCTCATGCTGGAAAGGATGGCGGGAAAATTGCGGATGTATTTACTTTATCTGCCGGATTAGTACGGATCTATGTAGGCAAGACGGTGCTTGAACGATGTGGAAGCGGCGGTATGGTTTCTTTTGCGTTTCTTCGGTTCACTGCGTGGAAAGATGGCGAGAATTTTTTCATGTCCCAGTATGAGAGCCGGATGCTTTTGGATATGATGAATTTATCCTATGAAGAAATGCAGTGCTGGTACTATGTGATTGAGTTGGTCAGTATATTCTTTCCAAAAGAGGAAAGAAATGAAAAGGTATACCGGCTTTTGGGACGTGCGATGACTGTTGCCGCATGTAAAAATAAAAAGGTGGCAGCGCTGATTGTATCCGTGCAGCTTCTTCGGGCAGCCGGCATTGATGCGGGAAGTCATGAAACAGAACGTGAATTACATTTGTCACCGGCAGGGATGAAGCTTATGCAATCTTTTTCTGATTATGATTGGGGATCAGAGTGGGGAGGCTCTATTAAGGCATCAGTTTTTAAGGAGTTGGCGGGGTATATAGATAAATTTATTCTCTGCTATGGAGATGTAAAAATGAAAACAGCCGGCGCTTTTTTGATAGAAGTATAGATCAGATTAAATGCCAGAATATCCGCCATAAGGCACACGAAAAAAGACTGTGAAAAGTATTTCGCATTTTCACAGTCTTTTTTGCATCAGATTCAGTTGTGGGGAACCATATCTTTAGGGTCGAAAGTTCCATTCTTGCGGCGTTCAGAAAATTCAGCAACAGCAGTAAAGAGGACATCACTGGAACTGTTCAGTGCCGTTTCACAGGCATCTTCAAGAACACTAATGATGAAGCCTACGCCGACGACCTGCATGGCAATATCATTGCTGATACCGAAAGAGGCACAGGCCACAGGAATCAGAAGGAGGGAACCGCCGGCTACACCGGAAGCGCCGCAGGCGCCAACTGTGGAAATCAGGCACAGAAGAAGCGCTGTCGGAAGATCGACAACAATTCCCAATGTGTTGGCAGCAGCTAAAGCCAGTACAGAAATGGTAATGGAAGCGCCTGCCATGTTGATAGTTGCGCCGAGCGGAATAGAAATTGTAAAAGTATCGGGGTTAAGGCCCAGCCGCTTGCACAAGGTCAGATTGACAGGGATATTTGCTGCGGAACTTCTTGTAAAGAATGCATATACACCGCTTTCACGGATTGTTGTCCAGACAAGAGGATAAGGGTTATGGTGAACATTGAGGAATACGATAATCGGATTCATAACAAAAGCAACAAGAATATAGGCGCCGATCAGGACCGCCAAAAGTTTTGCATATCCCAACAGGGCATCTACACCGGCAGTACCGACAGAGTCAGCAACAAGTCCCATGATGCCAAGCGGAGCGAAGTGGATGACCCAGGTGACGACCTGAGTGATAGCACGGGCTATATCATCAAGCACAGATTTTGTTGTACCGTTTGCGTAACTTTTGAGTGCAAGACCGGCAATGATCGCCCAGGCCAAGATACCGATGTAATTTGCAGTAAGAAGCGCATTGACCGGATTATCTACAACGGAAAGAATTACATTGTGCAATACTTCAACGATGCCGGAAGGCGGAGCCAGTTTGGCATCGGCTGCCACCTGGAGATGAAGTACGGTCGGAAAAAGGAATGACAATGCCACGCCGACGAGAGAGGCACAGAAGGTTCCGATGACATACAGGATGATGATCGGTTTCATATTTGCGTTCGTCCCTTCTTTTTTTTGTGCCATCGCGTTCATGACAAGGAAAAATACGAGGACGGGAGCAACGCCTTTCAGTGCTTTGACGAAGAGATCGCCAAAAATTTTAACGACAGGGATTACCGTCGGTGTAAAGACGGCAATCAGGATACCGATGACCAAGCCGACAGCAATTTGTTTGATCAATGCGACACTGGACAAAACTTTTTTGATTTTGTTTAGCAAAGTAATTCCCCCTTTAAATTATAATAATTTAAGTATACCTTGCGTTTATATTTCTTTCAAGAAGCATATAAAAATGATTTGTATAAGGCTGTTTAGCATACGTTTTTAGCATAAAAAAGTATTTTCATATAGAATCGATAATTTCCGTAAAATATGAAATATATGGTAAAATATTCAAAAGGTAGAATGATAGGGGGAACGATGGAGACCGTAGGACTGCTTGCCGGAATCGGCATACTTCCGGTGGAATTTATAGAGGCCGCACATATACAGGGATATAAGGTTGTATGCATTGCTGTGATTCCAGGAGTCGAAAAGAAACTAAAAGAAAAAGCTGATGCTTATTATGAAATCAGCGTCTTTAAATTGAATAAGGTCATTAAAACACTTTTGTCGGAAGGCGTGCAGGAAGTCACAATGCTTGGGAAAGTAACAAAAGAATGGCTGTATAAGGATCATGTGATTCCTGATTTGCGTGCGCTGAAAGTTTTGAATCGATTGAGGAAAAAGAATTTCAAGGATGACACGATTACTTTGGAACTTGTGGAGGAATTGGGGAAAGACGGGATTTCAGTGCTGGATCAAACGAAATATTTAAAGCCTTTAATGCCGGGGCCGCAAATATTTACCAAACGCCGGCCGACAGAAAATGAAATGCTTGATGTAGAATTCGGCTTTAAGGCGGCTAAGGCCATTGGCGGTATGGATCTGGGGCAGACGGTGGTCATCAAAGATCAGGCGGTTATGGCAGTGGAAGCGATTGAAGGGACAGATGCCTGTATTAGACGCGGTGGTATGCTGGCCCGCGGGGGAGCCGTGGTGGTGAAGACGGCAAAACCGGATCAGGATCCGCGTTTTGATGTACCCGCTGTCGGATTGGAAACTTTACATTCTATGATGGAAACCGGATGCAAAGTACTTGCCATTGAGGCGTACCGCACCTTATTTGTGGAAAAAACGTCCGTGCTGAAAGAGGCGGATTGTGCAGGAATTGCTATTCTATCCGTGGAGCAGGAGCATTTATGAAAATTATGATGTCTGCCGGAGAAGCTTCCGGGGATATGCACGCCGCCGCTGTTGCCGCGGAAATTAAAAGAGAATATCCTGATGCTGATATTTTCGGCATGGGCGGAGATAATATGCGTAATGCGGGAGTGCGTATTATTTATGATATCGGTAATCTGGGAATTATCGGAGTGGTAGAAGTCATTCGTCATTTATCACTGTTTTTTAAGTTACGGACATTCCTTAGACATGCTATGATGGAAGAAAAACCGGATGTAGTTGTGTGTGTGGATTATCCGGGGTTCAATATGAAGATTGCCCACGTGGCAAAAGAGCTGGGCATTCCGGTAGTGTACTATATTGCACCGACAATTTGGGCCTGGCACAAGGGACGGGCAAAGAATATTGTTCGTGATGTGGAGCATGTGGCATCTATATTTCCCTTTGAAGCGGAGGCTTATCGAGAAGCTGGAGCCCGGGTGACTTTTGTGGGGCATCCTTTGGCAGATACTGTGAAAGCGTCTATGTCTTATGAAGAGGCAATGATATTTTTTGGGGGAGACAGAGTAAAAAAAAGAATTCTGCTTATGCCGGGAAGCAGAAAAAATGAAGTGGAAAAACTTCTTCCCGCCATGCTTAAAACAGCGGATATACTTACTGAAAAATGTGAGTGCCAATTCTTTTTGCCCCGTGCTGGTACGATTTCATCGGAGTTTATTCAAGGTTTTTTAAAAAATGCTTCACCGAGATTGGATATCATTGTGACGGCCGGCCGGATATATGATCTGATGCAGATTTGTACGGCGTGTATCGCTTCGTCTGGAACCGCTACTCTTGAAACAGCGCTGATGGGGCTTCCTACTGTGCTTGTGTATCGATTATCTGCGATTACCTGGTTCCTGGCCAAGCATCTTGTACGGGTGGAGTATGCGGGGCTGCCGAATATACTGCTTCATAAAGAAGTGACGCCTGAACTTTTACAGGATAAAGTTACTGCCGGAAATATAGCGGAAGTCGTGCTGCCGTGGCTGACTGATGAAGTAAAGCGGCAGGAGAATATAAGAGAATTAAAATCTGTACGTGCTGTGCTGGGTGAAGGCGGAGCAGTTCGTCGTACGGCGGAACTTATATTAAGGACAGCAGAGGGGAAATAATGAGTAGTAAAAAAAATAAGATAAATAGTTATAAACGTCTTCTGTCTTATTTGTGGCCATACAAGAAGTTATTAATATTGTCAGTTGTTTTCATGCTTTTTGTAGCATTGTCAAATTTGGTGGTTCCATGGATTATTAAGGACGTGATTGACCAAGTGCTGGAGCAAAAGGACTTGCGAATGCTGTACTTGGTCATTGTAGCTATTTTAGTGACTTTCTTTATCAGGGCGCTCACGACTTTCGGGCATCGATATCTGATGGGGTATATCGGACAGGCGGTTATTATGGATATCCGTAATGTTCTCTACCATCACTTGCAGGTTTTGTCCATTTCCTACTATGATCGCCGCCGTACGGGGGATATCATGAGTAATCTGACTAATGATATTGCTGCGCTGCAAACGGCCATCGTGGTGGATTTTATTTCTCTTGTACAGGAAAGCGCGATTTTTATCGGCTCCTTTGCGTCTATGATTTATCTGCAATGGAAGCTGACCGTGCTTTGTCTCATCATCGTGCCTCTGGTTTCTTATGTGATTAAGTTTTTCGGCAGAAAACTGCATACCAGCGGGAGGGTGGTACAGGAATGCCTTGCTGATGTAACCTCCATGCTGCAGGAGACGATACAAGGCGTTCGTATTGTAAGGAGTTTTAACCGCGGCAGTTATGAGGAAAAACGGTTTGAAAAAATTAATCGTTCCAGCTTCAGCGCAACGGTTCGTTCCATCCGCCAACAGAGTCAGATGACGCCTTTTGTTGAATTTTTAGCGGCCATTGCGGTGTGCGCTATTATCTGGTATGGCGGTGTTTCCGTTATTGACGGGGTGATGACGACCGGGGAACTGATTGCGTTTCTTATTTATGCCATCAATTTGGCGAATCCGACACGGCGCGTGGCGGAAAGCGTTGGGAATATCCAAAAATCACTGGCTGCAGCCGACCGTGTTTTTGCCATCCTTGATGAGCAGCCGGAAGTACAGGATAAGCCGGACGCAAAGCAGCTCATTATTAAGAAAGGCAGAGTAGAGGCAAAGCACGTTTCTTTTTCCTATGAAAAAGAAAATCCAGTTCTCGTAGATTTAAACTTTATCGCGGAGCCGGGACAGACCATTGCTCTTGTCGGTCCATCGGGATCGGGGAAGACCACGGTAGCAAACCTGCTTCCCCGCTTTTATGATGTCAGCGCAGGGGCAATCTGCATTGATGGTATGGATATCCGCGATGTGACTGTCGGCTCTTTAAGGGAAAATATAGGTCTTGTACCTCAAGATACACTTCTCTTTAATACGACAATTAAGGAAAATGTTCTTTATGGAAGACTGGATGCGACGGATGAAGAGGTTTGGGCAGCTATAAAAGCAGCAAATGCGGAAAATTTTATCAGAGAACTTCCTCATGGCATAGATGCGAAAGTTGGAGACCGGGGGCTTGTATTGTCCGGCGGGCAGCGGCAGCGTATTGCTATCGCACGGGCAATACTGAAAGATCCGGCCATTTTGATCCTGGATGAGGCTACTTCCGCTTTGGATACAGAAAGCGAGAAAATTGTACAGGATGCTTTGGATAAACTGATGGTAGGACGGACGTCGTTTGTTATCGCCCATCGTTTATCGACGGTTAAAAATGCTGATCAGATATTGGTGCTGAATAAAGGACGGATTGAAGAACAGGGAACACATGAAGAACTTATGGCTATGGGCGGTTTATATCATGAACTGTATACCATGTCGATAAAACAGCCGGAAGGAGAAAAATAACTTGTACTGGTTTTATAATGTCTGTCTGGTTGCTTATTGGTTCTTTCAGGTGCCGGTACTGCTTTACCGTCTTATTTTTGAAGACGGTTTTTATGACAGACTGAAGCAGAGTGCCGGGATTATGCCGACGCCGACTTTGGAACAGATTGCTTATCATAATGCAATCTGGATACATGCGGCGTCGGTGGGTGAAGTTGTCGCAGCCAGTCCTATTGTGAGAGAATTGAAAAAACGCTATCCCAAAGAAATGGTCGTTGTATCCGTCGTTACTGCTACAGGTCACCGAATGGCGCAAAGGATCATGCCCGAGGCGGACGGCCATATATTTTTTCCTTTTGATTTGCCTGTTATCACAGAACGAATTGTGAATATAGTGAATCCTAAAGCAATTATTCTGATTGAAACGGAATTGTGGCCAAATTTTCTTCGGCTGGCATGGAGAAAGAATATTCCTGTTATGATGATGAACGGCCGTATCAGTGACCGTTCTATGAAAAGGTATTCCCTGATCCGGCGTTTTACCTCGCGCATGCTTCTCCAAATTAAAAAATTTTGTATGCAGTCGGGCATTGATGCAGAACATATCATTTCTATGGGAGCACTTTCTGATCGGGTGACAATTACAGGAAATACAAAGTATGATGAAACCTATGTGGAAGTTTCGGAAGAAGAGAAACAACAGCTTCGTCATGAATTTCACTTTGATGGAAAAGGGCCTGTGATTGTAGCAGGGAGTACGCATAACGGAGAAGAAGAAATTATTCTTCGTATATTTGGCAAGATTCTGAAAGAGTATCCTGACGCCCGGCTGCTTCTGGCAGTACGTGAGATTACAAGGGCACCGTCTGTCCGTTTTTTGGTGAAGCATTTTGGATACAGTGTTCTCCGCCGCTCTAAGATGGGGACGGAAGAAGATGATGGGAGAGGCCATCAGGTTGTTATTCTTGATACCATTGGTGAATTGGGACGTTTATACAGTCTTGCGGACGTAGTTTTTGTTGGCGGAAGTTTTGTAAAGGTGGGGGGACATAACATATTGGAACCTGCGGCACATGGGAAACCGGTGCTTGTAGGTCCTTATATGTTCAATTTCCGGGAAATATTTGATCTGCTGTCTAAGCGTGGTGTCTGCCGCATGGCACAAAATGAGTCTGAATTAGAAAAAACGCTGCGGGATTTATTGGCTCATCCCGAAAAAATGAAGGCTATGGGGGAAGCGGCGTTGTCTGTGGTGGCGGAGAATCAGGGGGCGACGAAAAGGAATGTAGATACTTTTGCAAAACTTGCTGAAAAGTATAAGATTGATTTGATGGAGAATACTGATGAGTATTGAGTCTTACATACTTGGACTCCAAAAAAATCCGTCGCCGGGAAAAATAGGAAAGATTGTTCTTGGCGGGTTGGAGCTTCTTGCAGGGATTTATGAAAAAGGTGTCGTGAAAAAATATGAGAAGGCTGGGCGAAATGCCCGCCGTATGCCGATACCTGTTATCAGTGTTGGAAATATTACGGCCGGTGGAACGGGGAAAACACCGTGCATTTTAAAGCTGGCTGAAATGCTTCACAAAAAGGGGCATCATCCGGCCATTCTCTCCCGCGGTTATAAAAGCGGATTGGAAAAAGTCGGAGGAGTTGTATCTGACGGACGATCTTTGCGGATTTCCCAGAAACTGGCGGGAGATGAGCCTTATATGATGGCGTTAAAAATTCCTGATGTCCCTGTTCTTGTGGGACGTAACAGGATCATTTCTGCGGAAAAAGCGATTAAATTGGGGGCGGATATACTGCTTTTAGATGATGGTTTTCAGTACTGGGATATGAAGCGGGATTTAGACATCGTTCTCATAGACTGCACGAATCCTTTTGGTTACGGATATTCCCTGCCCCGCGGACTTCTCCGTGAGCCTATGGAGGCATTACGACGTGCCCATACATTTATCCTCACTAAAAGTGAGCAGGCAGATGTGTCTGTGAAAACGGATATAAAGAAGAACCTTTTTCGATTGGCACCGCAGGCGCTTATCCTTGAATCTTTCCATTCGCCGTCATTGCTTGTTCCTTTCAATAAATGGAAAAAAGGAATCAAAGAAGACTGTTTATCCTGCCAGAAAGGGAGAAGGACGTTTATTCTTTCAGGAATAGGAAATCCTGAAGCGTTTAAAGAAACAACATTAGAGGCGGGGCTGAGCCCTGTGGGAAATATGTTTTTTCCGGATCACCATGTATATACATCAGCAGATATGGAATCTGCTGAAATGGCAGCTGCATATAGTGGTGCTGATCTGATCACGGTGACAGAAAAAGATGCGGTAAAGATGCTGAATTTAAGTAAAGCGGAAGACAGTAAAATTCCTCTTTATGTTTTGGAGATAGAAATGAAATTTGCTGAAAATGGAGAAGCACAGCTTCAGGAACAATGGGAGGCCTTTTTATGAAAATTGCCTGTATAATCCCTTCCCGCTATGCATCGACACGTCTGCCGGGAAAACCGCTGAGGATGATTGCGGGAAAAACGTTAGTGCAACGTGTTTACGAAAGAGCGATTTTGGCGAAACTGCCTGATGTGGTCATCGTAGCTACGGATCATAAAGATATTGAAAAAGAAGTCCGGTCTTTTGGTGGAGATGTAGTGATGACTTCTGCTGATCATCCGACCGGGACTGACCGTTTAGCGGAAGTGGCGGAAAGTCTGCCGGATTATGATATCATTGTCAATGTACAGGGAGATGAGCCTCTGATTGATCCCAATGTTATCGATCTTCTTGCGAAGACACTTGTTGAACGGGCGGAACTTGATATGGTGACAGTGGCAACGCCGTTAAAAAATGACGACTACGAAGATCCGTCGGCGGTAAAAGTTGTTGTCAACCAAAAGGGCGAAGCATTATATTTTTCAAGAGCGCTGATTCCCTATCCCCGCCATGATTTTGTGGTTCCCGCATTAAAACATGTAGGAATTTATGCCTATCGGAGAGAGTTTCTTCTGGAATATGCCCACATGAAGCAGACGCCGCTTGAAATGACAGAGTCTTTGGAACAACTGAGGGCGTTGGAAAGCGGGCATAAAATAGGTGTAATTACGGTAGAGACGGAAGATATAGGGATTGATACGGAAGAAGATCTAAAGAAAGTAAACGCATATTTCGAAAGGAGCCAATTATGAAAACAATTCAGGTGGGAAATCTTACTATTGATGGAAGCAGATTATTTTTAATTGCCGGCCCCTGTGTGATTGAAGGCTACGACCGCACATTGATGATTGGCCGTGAAGTGAAAAGAATTTGTGAAAAATTAGGTGTACAATATATTTTTAAAGCATCTTTTGATAAGGCAAATCGTTCTTCTTATCATTCTTTTCGTGGTCCGGGGCTGGAGGAAGGTCTTCGAATTCTAAAGTCTATAAAAAAGGAACTGGATGTGCCGGTGCTTTCCGATGTGCATGATGTGACTCAATTGGAAAAGGCCGCGGAAGTGTTGGATATGCTTCAAATCCCCGCATTTCTCTGCCGCCAGACCGATTTGGTTTACGGGGCGGCGATGACAGGAAAACCGGTAAATGTAAAAAAAGGACAATTCATGGCGCCTGAAGATATGAAAAACGTGCTGGATAAAATGGAAGAAGCTCATAATCCCAATTTGGCCGTCACCGAACGAGGTGTATCTTTTGGTTATCATAATCTTGTAGTAGACATGCGTTCTTTCCCGATGATGAGGAAGTTTGGTTATCCGGTTATCTATGATGCTACCCACAGTGTGCAGCTGCCGGGCGCTATGGGTACGGTAACCGGCGGGCAGCGGGATATGATCCCTTATCTTGCACGTGCGGCGGCAGCAAGCGGAGTGGATGGATTCTTTATGGAAGTTCACGATAATCCGCCGGAAGGTCTGTCTGACTCTACGAATATGCTTTATTTGTCATCTTTGGAGGGGCTGCTGAAAGATTTAATTAAGATCAATGAAATTGTGAAACACGATAAATAAGAAGACATTAACTAATAATAAAGAGAATATAGTATAATAAATTGATACAGAACAAAACCGTTTCTTTTTAGCGTAAGATAAGGCATAGTTGCCTAATGGTGAGCCGCTGCCAGCGGCATGGATTTATCAAGGGAGGAAGCATGTCTTCGATAGAAACAGCGATAAGGGTGCTTCGTGATGAGGCGGATGCCATTTTGAGCCTGATTGATAAACTGGATAATAATTTTGAGTCAGCTGTTGATTTGATTCTTCATGCAAATGGTCGTGTCATACTGACGGGAATGGGAAAGTCTGGGCATATTGCAAAAAAAGTTTCTGCAACTATGGCAAGTACGGGAACACCGTCATTTTTTCTTCATCCTGCGGAAGGTATCCATGGAGATTTGGGAATGGTGACAGCTGAAGATGTGGTTGTAGCTTATTCCAATAGCGGTGAAACCGGTGAAATATTAAATATTCTGCCTTCGCTGAAAAGAATCGGTGCGAAATTGATTGCTGTTGTTGGGAACACCCATTCTACGCTGGCGGAAAATGCAGATGTTGTATTGGATGCAGGTGTTTTACAAGAGGCTGATTCCCTCGGATTGGCTCCGACCAGTTCAACGACAGCGGCATTGGCGCTTGGCGATGCTTTGGCAGTGGCGCTTATGGAAAAAGAGAATTTTACTGCCGATAAATTTGCGGTATTTCATCCGGGCGGATCTTTGGGAAAACGTCTGCTTATGACTGTTGAAATGGTTATGCACCATGGCAGTGACAATCCCGTAATTAAAGAAACTGCTTCTGTTAAGGATGCGCTTTTTGTGATGACTAAAATGGGGCTTGGTGCGGTATCTGTTGTGGATGGAAAGTTTAAGCTGAAGGGGCTTATGACAGATGGGGATGTCCGTCGTGGGCTGGAAAAAGAAAAAGATTTTCTGATGCTCACCATAAAAGAAGTGATGACACAGAATCCTTTGGTAATAACTGCTGATAAGTTGGCGGCAGAAGCACTCCATAAAATGGAAAAACATGCGCCTCATCCTATCACGGTGCTTCCTGTAGTGGATAAGGATGGAAAATCTATAGGTATGGTGCATGTCACAGATTTGTTGAGACAAGGTGTGGTCTGATGAGAGGTTCGCGAAGTATAAAGGCATTCTTTTTCGACGTAGATGGAACCTTGACTTCCGGTACATTGATTTTAGGGACGGAAGGCGAAGCTTATAAAATCTTCCATGCCCAGGATGGAATGGCCTTGGGGCTGGCACATCATATGGGATATATTACCGGTTTTATTACCGGGCGTACTTCGGATATTGTCCGTGTGCGGGCGGAGGAATTAAAAGTAGATGTGCTCCTTATGGGGGTGAAAAATAAGGTACAGGCCGTGGCAGCGGCCTTGGAAAAGTATCGTTTGTGTTGGGAAGAAGTCGCTTTCATGGGAGATGATTTAAATGATCTGCCTCTTTTTGATAAAGTTGGAATAGCAGGCAGTCCATCAAATGGAGCTCCTGAAAACTTAAAAAAGGCGGAATTTGTTTCCCGCCGTGCCGGGGGAAGTGGAGCAGCGAGAGAGTTTATTGAGGAAATACTCAAGGAACAGGGACGGTGGGATGAAGCGGTTGCGTCATTTTATTCGGAAATGCAAGAGGCACCTGCCCGGCAATAGTTATATAATTTAGGAAACTGATTTTTGAGGAAGAGAAGACATGCTTTCTAATGTAAAATATCATTTGCTTAAGATGGTCAGCAGCATACTTTGCAGAATGCCCTATAAAAATATTTTAGCTATAGGTTCTTTTCTGGGGCCGGCAATTATGAATCGGATACCGAAACAACGTAATCGTGGAATTGAGCAGATTATGACAGGTCTGTTATGTGAAAGAGAAGATGCGGAGCGGCTGTTGAATAAAGTGTATCAACGTGTAGGAATGTCGGCGATGGAAATGCTGTATATGCCGCGGCTGTGCCGAGAGAAACTTCATATAGATGAATATGTTTCTATTGATCATCCGGAGTATCTGGAGGCTGCATATGCAGAGGGGAAAGGGATTGTGGGGCTTACTGCCCACGTAGGAAACTGGGAATGGCTTGGAGCCGGTCTTGCCCTGCATGGATATGATACGTCCGCTATTGGCAAAAAACAGAAAGATGATGCTCTTATGAGGATTATTAATGAATATCGGGCGGAATCAGGCGAACATATTTATCTGACCGGAACAGGCGGCTATGAAATGATTGCAGCGGCCCGTTCCATGAAAAAGAACCATATTCTCGGATTTTTATCTGATAAAGATGGAGATAGAGTGGGGATACCGGTTCGTTTCATGAATCGGATTTTCTCCTTTCCCCAGGGGCCCGTGGTTTTTGCCAAGAAGTTCAAAGCTCCGGTACTTCCTATCTTTGTAGTTAGGAATGAAGACTGCATAGGAAATACCATTTGTGTAGGAAAGCATTTTTATTATGAAGAAACCGGAGATGAAAAACATGACTTGCTGGTGAACGCACAAAAAATGGCTACCATTATGGAAGAGTTTATTAAAGCACATCCTGCCGATTGGATGTGGTTCCAGCATCTTTTTTGGACGGAACCATGGAGTATTGAGATGTATTGCCGGATGACAGATGAAGAAAAAAGGAAATTATCCACGGAGTACCTTTTGCGGAAAGAGCGGAGGGAGGCAGTACATGAAAAAACATAAAAAATCTATTATTGGTGTAGTACTCATGGTCTTGATCACCTTAGGAGTGTACATACTTTTTAAAGGAGACGGTAATTCTGTTTTTACTGGTGATGATACGACACAGGCAATGGAGTTCAATGATATTAACCTGAATGAAGAAAAAGACGGTAAAGTGATATGGAATCTGAAGGCGCGTCATGTTAAGATGGAGAGTGACAGAAATACGGCTTATCTTACGGATATAGAAGGCTTTTTTGCAGAAGATGGGAATGAATTGTCTATCAAAGCAAAGAAGGGAATCATAAAAAGAGCGGAGCAAACAGTAAATCTTGAGGGAGATATTGAGGGAAAGACGAAAGACGGCCTTATTCTTTATGCCAAAAACCTGACTTATGATGGGAAGAAGCAGGTTTTATCCACAGATTGCTCGTTTACCGCGGAAAAGGATGGGCGAATATTAACAGCAGATTCATTTACGGCCGATCGTGTACTTGAGAAAATTGTAGCAAAAGGACATGCTAAGCTTGCTGATAAGGAGGCAAATAAGTGAGGAAAATATATGGGTTCCTGGCAGTATTTTTAATTGCAGCAGGCGGTACGGCATGGGCAGATGATATCACCGCCGATGTATTGACTTATGATGGAAAAGCTAAAACAGTCACTGCGACAGGGAATGTGGTTATTCATGCTAATGAGGGCGCTGTAGTTACCGGTAAAAAAGGCCAGTATTATTTTGAAAACCGCAGCGCATGGCTTGATGGAGGTGTTGAGTACCAAAAAGACCAGACTGTTATGACCGCGGAAAAAATGTATTTATATGAAGATAAAACAACTCGCGGTGTAGGTGGAGTCTATATTCATGATGAAGCGGAAAAGCGCACGATGAAAGGAGACGACATCATGTATAATCCGGAAACCGGATTCGGCAAAATTCAGGGGAATGGTTACCTGGAATCTGTTGATGGTGTTATCGAGGCGCCTTTGATCGAAGGAAATATGAAACAGGTAAAGATAGAAGCAACCGGTGGAGTATACCTTTCCAGTACTATGCATCAGATGAATGGATATGGGGACAAAGCTGTTTATACAAGAAGTGGACAGGAAGGGATCGATGGTAAACTGATATTGACAGGAAATGCCCATGTTGTGCAAAATGGGAATTCTTTCGACGGACCTGAGCTGATCATGCGGGATGCAGAGAAAATTGTAGAGACTTCCGGAAGAAGCACGATCACAATTACAAACACTGCAGGCGCATCAAGTATGAATGCCGGAAACCAAGCCGCTGAAACGGGCAGCACAGAACGCGTGACAGAAGAAACTCCTATCGCAGGAAGACCATCTTATGCCGACGAACCGGCACAAAGTTCTTTTTTTGATAAGGATCACAAATGAAAATAGAAACACATCATTTAATCAAACGCTACGGAGAACGTACCGTAGTTAATGATGTAAATGTAGAAGTTGAACAGGGAACAGTTGTAGGTCTGCTCGGGCCTAACGGTGCGGGAAAAACCACAACTTTTTATATGATTGTCGGCATTATCCGGCCTGATGAAGGGGATGTGACTGCTGATGGGAAATCTTTGGATCATATGCCTATTCATGAACGGCATCAGTTCGGTATCAGCTATTTACCCCAAGAAGCTTCCATATTTCGCAAAATGACAGTATGGGAAAATATGATGTCTTTACTGGAAACAAGAACAGAATTAAGCCCTGCAGAGAGAAAAGAAAAGGCGGAAGGGCTTCTGGAGGAGTTTCACATTACCCATGTAAAGGATACAAGGGGAGATGCCCTTTCAGGCGGTGAACGGAGGCGGGCAGAAATTGCCAGATCTTTGACCATGGGGCCGTCCTTTATATTGCTGGATGAACCTTTTGCCGGTGTAGACCCTCTTGCTGTCGAAGATATACAAAGCGTTGTCATGCATCTTAAAACAAGAGGTATCGGTATTTTAATTACAGATCATAATGTTCGTGAAACTCTTCGGATTGTGGATAATGCGTATATCCTTTCAGAAGGGAAAATTCTGCTTAATGGAAAATCCGGTGATATTGCTGCAGATCCTGTGGCGAGAAAATTCTACCTGGGAGAAAATTTCAGCCTATGATTTATTTGATTAAAGGAGTGGGATTCTGATGCGTATACTTGATAAATATATCCTTAAGGAATTCCTGGAACCTTTTTTATTTGGTGTTGCCGCATTTACTGCTATATTTCTCGGGGCGGATACACTGCTGAAAATTGCGGACTATGTTACAAAATATGGTGCATCTTCTACCGCGGCACTGAAAATATTTATATTGGCACTGCCCCGGATTATTGTTTATACGTTTCCTATGGCGGTCTTATTGGGGGCGTTAATGGCGACATCCCGGCTATCCGGTTCCAGCGAATTGATTGTTATGCGGACATCCGGACAGAGCTTTAGCCGATTGGTCATGCCTATTTTTATCCTTACTTTTTTAATTAGTTTATGTGCGGTGGCTTTTAATGAGTATGTGGTGCCATGGACGAATCGGAAATATGAACAGGTTATCAATATTGAAATTAAACGTAATTTGAATCCGGGGGTTACGGATCATGTTATTCTTCGTGATGTACAAAATGGAAAAATTGCCCATTTGCTTTATGCGAGGAGATACAATCCTGAAAATAAAAAATTGGAAAATATAACGATTCAGGAATTCCAAAATGAAGCTGTTATCCGCGTGGAAAATGCGCCAAATGCCGTTTGGAAAGATGGTAAATGGTTTATGGAAAACGGTACTATTTATGATCTTGGTGAAGATGGAATTAGCCGCACGATGCGTTTTAAGAATCAATTTATTCCTTATGGGCAGTCACCGGAAACGATACAAAAGGAGCATAAAGATTATGATGAGATGACCATAAGGGAGCTCTTTACAGCAAGAAAAGCTTATGAGGCTGCTCATGAAGATGCGACTGCCATTATTATGGAAATTCATCGCCGTTTTTCACTTCCTTTTGCGAGTTTTGTCTTTGGTCTCGTAGGAGCGCCTCTCGGCGTGCAGCGCGAACGATCATCATCATCAATCGGATTTGGACTTTCAGTAGTTATTATTTTTGTATATTATGCCGTAATGACATTTCTTGAAGCGCTTGGAAAAGGGCATGTAATTTCTGCAGTGGCAGCAGTATGGCTCCCAAACCTGATTGCTCTTATTTGTGCAGTGTACTTGATTAAGCGGGTTAATCAGTAATTATATTGTGCGTTCTCTCTTTTTAATTTCTTCGCTGTGGTATTTTAACTGAAGGAGGTCAGTATGTTTATTGGCATTGCTATGTTTTTCGTCCTTATGCTGATGGGCGGACTCATTGCATTTCTTGGCGATAAAATTGGATCCAAGGTGGGGAAAAAGAGAATGACGCTCTTTGGACTGCGGCCAAAATATACTTCCATTATCGTTACGATTATTTCAGGTGTCCTTATTTCATTCCTGACTGTTGCTGTGCTTGCCGTAGTAAATGAAAATGTACGCGTAGCGCTTTTTGGCTTGAGCAAATTACAGGCACAGATGGCAAACCTTAATCAGGAGATCATCGTAAAAAATAAAGAACTTGATGAAGGTAAAAAGCAGCTTGAGGCAAGGAATAAAGAGTATGAAGGGGTAACAAAAAAATCGGAAAAGACAGTAAAAGAATTGGAACGGGTGGAAAGCCAGCGTGCTTACGTGCAGAGTGAACTATTTTCTGTACAAAATGCTTACCAGGAAGCGCAGGCAGGTATCCAGCAGTCTGCAGAAGAAATAGAACAGTTGGAAAAAACAAAAGAAGAACTTTCCGGTAATATTACAAAACTGAACAGCGAGAAGGAAGCGCTTCTTGGGAATATTGCGGCTATCCGTGAAGGCACTGTCGTTTTTCGTGCAGGACAGGTGCTTACTGATGCGGTTGTTGATGAGAATATGTCCAAAGAACAATCTGAGCAGGTACTTGGGAGTATTTTGAATGATATCAATAATTTGCTGAAAGAACGAATGAATGTCAGTGACAAAGATGTCTACCTTGTACGTATGCCGAAGATTGCATTTGACAAAGCCGTTGATCAAGTGGCAGGTGCAAGCAATAAGAAGCTTGTTCGTGTTGTTGCTGCGGGAAACCTGATTTTGGGGGAGCCGGCAATTGTGGAATTTGATGTTCATGATAATAATCTGGTTTTTCATGCGAATGAAACCATCATGACGGCGAAGATGCTCGATTATAAAGGTCTTAAACGGCCGGATGCCCAGGTTCTGAGTATGCTGAATGAATTGAACCATTTAGCAAAGGATAAAGGGATACTGCCGGATCCGATTACAGGAAAGGTGGGACAGCTGGAAGGGCAGGAACTGCTTTCGGTGATTGAAAAAGTAAAAGGATATAACAGCAAATGTGTTCTCGTTGTAAAAGCGAAAAAAGATATCTATTCGGAGGGTCCGCTTTTAATTGATATTGAAGTAGAAAGAGATGTTTCATGATACTTGCTCTTGATCCCGGTTCAGTAAAAACCGGTGTGGCTGTTGTCCATAAAGATGGGAGTCTCGCATGGAAAAAAGTTATCCAAACAGAAGATTTTGAAAAAGAAATGCAGGGGGTTCTTGACGCATACGACATCGGTGTCATTGTGATGGGAAACGGCACTCATCATAAAGAGATGCAGCAGCGGACAGTGATGTTCTTGAAGGAGCATGAAAAGAATGTAAAAATAGAATTAGTGGATGAAAAGTATACCACGGAAATGGGGGAAACATGGTATAAAAGAGCACATCCTGCGACCGGATGGCGGCGTTTGATCCCGGACGGATTCCGCCGTATTCCTGTTCCTGTAGATGATTATGTGGCGTGGATCATCGCTTGTATTTACTTGGGGATTGTCCGTGCAGAAGATGTGGGGCATAAAAAGGTGTGATGAAATACATTTTTATTGACATACAAGATTATATGTAATATACTCTTGTAGTATTGCGGGGTATGGCGCAGTTGGTAGCGCACCTGCTTTGGGAGCAGGGGGTCGCCAGTTCGAGTCCGGCTGCCCCGACCAGCATGGCTCAGTAGCTCAGTTGGATAGAGCAACCGCCTTCTAAGCGGTAGGTCGTGGGTTCGAATCCCCCCTGGGTCACCAGCAGTTTCACATTTTGTGAACAGAAAAAGGTCTGTATATACGGATCTTTTTTTGTGTTATTTTATGGCAAGAAAAATCAATATGGAGATTCTTCCTTGCAATTTTCTATAGATAGGAGTATCATGTTGTTCTGTTAATAAAGTATCCCCAGCATAAACAGGCCTCTAAATGGAGTAAATTAATTTAATTTAAAAATAGAGAGTTCTATAGGGAAAACACATTACAAGTTTATTCAGGAGGTGTCCTTATTGGCGGCTAAAGCGGCTCAACTTGCACAGTGGCTTAAAGAATTGCAGGATAAAGTGAATGCAGATGGCAATATTAAATATGATGACATACTTCTTTTTACAAAAGAAAAATCTCTGACGTCCAAACAGTTAGATTCTGTTTTTAAGGCGCTTCATGAAGGTGGCGTAGAAATTATTTATGAAGAGGACGGTAAAGATGAGTTTAGAGATGGAGAGTCGGAAGAAGAATTTGAAGATGAACTTTTAGAAGATGGCGATGCAGAAGCAGATGTTGATGAAAAGGAATGGGAAAAGGGGGATGGTGATATTTCTGCCGATCCGGCTGGGATAACCGATCCGGTTCGATTATATCTAAGAGAATGCGGTACGACACCTCTTTTAACTTCTGAACAGGAAATGAAACTGGCACAGACGATTGAAATTGGAAAAATGCCTGAAGCTACTGATGAACAAAAACGGATGGCGGCAGAAGCGAAAAAGGAAATGGCCAATGCTAATCTTCGACTTGTCGTGTCTATTGCGAAAAAATATCCCGGCAGGGGAATGCCTTTCCTTGATTTGATCCAGGAAGGGAATATGGGACTTTTGAAAGCCGTGGATAAGTTCGATTACACGAAAGGATATAAATTCAGTACTTATGCTACATGGTGGATTCGACAGGCTATTACCCGTTCTATTGCGGATCAGGCCAGAACTATCCGTGTACCGGTTCATATGGTGGAAACCATTAATAAAATGAACCGTGTAGGGAGACATTTCCTGCAGGAACATGGTAGGGAAGCGACAAACGAAGAGCTGGCCAAAGAAATGGAAACCAGTGTGGAAAAAATTCGTGAAGCTAAGAAAGCGGCACAGGATCCTATTTCTTTAGAAACGCCTATTGGTGAAAAGGAAGATTCCCATTTGGGAGATTTTATTGAGGATCAGAAGACAGCATCTCCGGAAGATGAGGCGGCAGCAACTATGCGCCGTGAGCAGATCCATCAGCTTTTGGAAACATTAACGGAACGTGAAAAAGGCGTTATTGCACTGCGGTACGGAATTGATGATGGAACCCAGCGTACATTGGAAGAAGTGGGAAAATATTTTGGAGTTACCCGCGAACGTATTCGTCAGATTGAAGGGAAAGCTTTAAAAAAATTAAAAAAATTGGCTATTCCCATGGCAGGGCTTTAATTAAATGAAACTTCAGCAGAGACGAACTGTCTGGAATCAAATGATGATTGCAAATCCATTCTTTCTGTAGTATAATAACACCGTTAATCTGGACAGTCCTCTGCCAAATGCGATCGGCATGAATGTCTTGTGAGAAGGAGGAAAAGATCGTGAATATTATTGAAACCTTGGAAAATGAACAACTCCGCAATGACATCCCTGCATTTCGTCCGGGTGATACGGTTCGTGTGCATGTAAAGGTTGTCGAAGGCAAGACTGAAAGAATCCAGGTGTTCGAAGGCATTGTTATTGCGAGAAGAAATCATGGCGTAAGGGAAACATTTACTGTACGTCGTATTTCTTATGGCGTAGGTGTAGAAAGAACATTCCTGATTCATTCTCCGCGTTTGGCAAAGATTGAAGTGAAGCGCCACGGTATTGTCCGCCGCGCCAAGCTGTTCTATTTGCGCGGACTGTCCGGTAAAGCGGCGAGGATTAAGGAAAGAAAGTAAAACAAGAAAAGAGGACCTGCGGGTCTTCTTTTTTCGTGTTTTAGACTATTACATATAAATGTGGTACAGAAAAAGAGTTGTGACTGCATTCGCAAACTTTGCCATATAAAAAGATAATTATTTGCAGAGCATAGTCAATGTGATACAATAAACTGGATGTATAATAGGAGGAGTTATGAAATCAATATTCATACCAACCTTTATGGCGGCAGTTTTAGCAGTTTCCGTAACTGCAGAAGCAAATAAAATAGAATCGGTTATTGCTGTTGATTATTTGAATGTGGAAGTCATGATGAAAGAGCCGCTCACAGAAAAAGAACTGGATCCCCGCCAGATGGAAGATCCTGGTTACAAGCCGAGTTTTACTTTCAATGAGGGAGTTAGAGCTACGGGATCGCCTGTTCTTCAACCTTCTGACGGTTTTCATGAAAATGTGTACAGAATTCCTGTTAATGGATTGGATATAGGTATTATTTACCGTATTTCTTACAAAGGACAGAAACCTCATACATTTAAGGCATATGAGTCAGGCGAGATGAAAGATAAATACAGGGAGCGGTATGGCAGTTATTTCTAATTGGGAGTAATTTAATTATGCATATAGTTTTGGTGGAGCCTGAAATTCCGGGAAATACAGGAAATATAGCAAGACTTTGTGCAGCAGAACATTTGACGCTTCACTTGGTTGAACCGCTTGGATTTCAGATTGATGATAAACATCTGAAAAGAGCAGGGCTTGATTACTGGGATCTGCTTGACGTCCATGTGCATCCGAATTATGATTCCGTGGTACGGATGCTTGCGGGTCACCATTTTTATTTAAATACGACAAAAGCGATACGTTCCTATACAGATATTTCGTTTGATGCGGATGATGTGCTTGTCTTTGGGAAAGAAACGAAAGGACTTCCTGAAGGGTTGCTGCGGAGCCATAAAGAAGACTGTATCCGCATACCCATGATAGAAGAAGCGCGTTCCCTGAATTTATCAAATGCGGTGGCGATTGTGGCAATGGAAGCGATGCGCCAGGTCGGATTTCCCCATTTGCTGAAACAGAGCGGTCGTTTATTTAAAGGAGGAACTGGGAGCAATGAATACTTATGATGAAGCGCATGCATTGGCAAAGGCAATTCGTGAATGTGATGAGATGAAAAGACTTACGCAGGCTGCGGAAAAAATTAAGAGTAATGCAGATGCGGGGAAAATGGTTAAAGAGTATATCATGGCACAGATGAAATCTGACTATGCGAAGCTGGCGGGGCAGGAAACGGATGAGCAGGAGTATCGCCATCTTCAGGAACTGGCTTTACTTATAAGCAATAATAGTGACGCCCAGGAATACTTACAGGCATTTATTCGCTGGAACCAGGTGGCTGCGGATATTCAGAAGATCATTTCTGATGCGATGGCGCAGGGTATGGATGTATTGGATTTGCAAAAATGACAAATTGGAACAGCTTTTTTGAGGGGATTTTAGACGGAAGACTGATTAAAGTAAATGAACCGATGGCACACCATAATACTTATGGCATCGGCGGAAATGCAGATGTGTTCGTGAGTCCGGCTGATAAAGAATCACTGATTGCTGTTTTAAGAAAATCAGCTGCGGAAGGTTTGCCGGTGACATTGATTGGCGGCGGTTCCAATTGCCTGATTAGTGATAAAGGAATTCGCGGGGTAACGATTTGTACTTCCCGTATAAAACCGGAGATGGCCTGCTTTGAAACTTGGATTACTGCTTATGGCGGAGTAGGAACGGGGACCGTAGCACGATTTGCACAAAAGAACAGCCTTACCGGATTTGAGTGGGCAGTGGGGATTCCCGGTACACTTTGCGGGGCCGCTTTTATGAATGCCAATGGTTATGGCAGCAAAATGAGAAATGTGGTAGAAGAGGTTTATGCCGTATCTATTGATGGGGAAATAGACAAAGTATATGGTTGGGACGACCTGCACTATGGCGAAAGTGATAGTGTATTTATGCACAACGGCGATATTATTTATGGCGTCAAACTTCATTTGGCGATGGGAGATTCTGAAAAAATCAAGGCAGAAATGGATGACCATCAGCAATCCCGCCGAGCGAAGCAGCCCTTGGAAAAAAGAAGTGCAGGGACAATGTATCTCCGGCCGCCGGGATACCATGTGGGTCCCATGATTAAAGCCTGCGGATTGATCGGATTTGCAATCGGTGATGCAGAGGTATCTACCAAGCATGCGGATTTTGTGGTGAATAATGGAAATGCTTCCTGTGAAGACGTTTTGGCTGTACTCCATGAAGTTCAAAGACGGGTGAAAGAAAAGTTTGGCGTCCATATTCCTCTTGATGTAAGAATGCTTGGTGAGGGACTGGAACAGGAAAGATAAATAAGGAGTTGAAAAAGGAGAGTCTATCGGGAGCCTCTTCTTTTTCAATGAAATAAAAAAATAATTATTATGCTCTTGATTTTCAACCCAAAAGTATGTATTATAATAACGTAAGTTAGCACTCAAAGATGGTGAGTGCTAATAAGTAAAGGAGGAATTGAAATGTTAAAACCATTAGCAGATCGTGTTCTTGTCGAAGTCGATGTAGAAGAATCCAAGACCGCAGGCGGTATTTTGCTTCCTGATACAGCGCAGAAGAAATCCCAGAAAGGGACAGTTATTGCCATTGGCAGCGGGAAGGTCCTTGACAACGGAGAACGTTTACCGTTTGAAGTGGCGGTAGGTGACAGAGTTCTTTTTGCAAAGTATTCCGGTGTTGATATTGAAGAAGGCGGAAAGAAGTTCCTTCTTCTTTCTGAAAGAGATATTCTTGGAAAACTTTAATATTGTTTGTATAAATGTATAGGAGTGATATAAATGGCAAAGAAAGTTCTTTATAATGAAGAAGCTCGCAAAGCGCTTTTAAAAGGTGTTGATCAACTGGCAGATGCAGTAAAGATTACTCTTGGGCCCAAGGGGCGTAATGTAGTCCTCGACAAGAAATATGGCGCACCGAATATCGTTAATGACGGTGTATCCATCGCCCGTGAGATTGAGCTGAAAGATCCCTTTGAAAATATGGGTGCCCAGCTTGTGAAGGAAGTGGCAACAAAGACAAATGACGTGGCCGGTGACGGTACGACAACTGCTACACTGCTGGCTCAGTCCATGATTCATGAAGGGATGAGGAACGTAGCTGCCGGTGCAAACCCGATGGTTCTGAAAAAAGGAATCGAAAAGGCAGTAGACGTTCTCGTGGGAGAAATTAAAAAGAAAGCTGTATCCGTTGATACGAAGGCTAAGATTGCACAGGTAGCCTCTGTTTCTTCTGCTGATTCTACCATTGGTAATCTGATTGCTGATGCCATGGAAAAAGTAGGTAATGATGGTGTTATTACTGTAGAAGATTCCAAAACTATGGGTACAAGCCTTAAAGTTGTGGAAGGTATGCAGTTTGACCGTGGGTATCTCAGCCCGTACATGGTTTCCGATGCTGATAAAATGGAATGTGTCATGAATGATCCATACATTCTCATTACCGATAAAAAGATCCCTGTAATTCAGGATATTATCCAGCTGTTGGAGAAAGTGGTACAGGCAGGTAAAGAACTTCTCATTATTGCGGAAGACGTAGAAGGTGAAGCGCTGGCGACACTCGTAGTCAACAGGCTTCGCGGGACATTCAAGTGCGCTGCGGTCAAGGCTCCTGGCTTTGGTGACCGCCGCAAAGCCATGCTGGAAGATATTGCTGTGCTTACCGGCGGGCAGGTGATTTCCGAAGATATGGGCCGCAAGCTGGATAGCGCTTCTATTGAAGATCTTGGCACAGCACACCAGGTTCGCATTACAAAAGATAATACAACAATTGTCGGTGGTGCGGGAGATAAAGCAGCTATCGCATCCCGTGTGGAACAGATCCGTGAGCAGCTCAAAGTGGCAACTTCCCAGTTTGATAAAGATAAGCTTCAGGAACGTTTGGCCAAGATGTCCGGCGGGGTGGCTGTCATTGAAGTTGGTGCAGCAACTGAAGTAGAAATGAAGGACAAGAGGCTCCGTATTGAAGATGCCCTGAATGCAACCCGTGCGGCTGTAGAAGAAGGCATTGTAGCAGGCGGTGGTACGACATTTGTTGATATCCAGAAAGAACTGGATGGAATCAAAGCAGAAGGTGATGTAAAGACAGGAATCAATATTGTCCGTCATGCTGTTGAGGCGCCAATCCGCCAGATTGCAAGCAATGCAGGCATGGAAGGTGCGATTGTGGCTGAAAAGGTAAAAGCTGCAAAGGTCGGCATCGGTTACAATGCAGCGGAAGATAAATATGAGGATATGATTGCTGCAGGTATTGTAGATCCTGCAAAAGTTACCCGTTCCGCTTTGCAGAATGCAGCATCTATTGCGGCACTTGTACTGACAACAGAAGCCATCGTTGGAGATGAACCGGAAGATAAACCGGCAATGCCTCCGATGCCTCCGATGCCCGGTGCCGGAATGATGTAATCTGTATAGATTAATAGAGTGAAAGATAAGAGCTTCTTTGCGAGGCTCTTATTTTTATTTTGCACATATTGTAAAATAAAAAAAGGAGGTGCAGTATGCGGATCTGTATAAAAAGAGTGTATGAAGCTGCCAGCCCTGACGACGGGGAAAGGATTCTTGTGGACCGCTTGTGGCCCAGAGGTTTGTCAAAAGAAAAGGCTGCCATTGATATATGGGAAAAAGATGTGGCACCCTCCGCAGCGCTTAGAAAATGGTTCGGACATGATCCGGATAAATTTGATGATTTTAGGAATAAATACAGAAAAGAACTTGAAGATAATCCGGCGATCAAACGTTTAGAGGATATGATTCATCATTTAGGGAAAGATAAGAAAGTAACTCTTCTTTTCGGCGCTAAGGATGAGACTCATAATCAGGCGGCGGTATTGAAAGAATACTTGAATTCAAAAAATAATTGATATAAGGCAGGTGAAAATCGTGTAAATAAGTGAATTTAAATAAATGAATTGCCATCGTAAAATTTTACGGTGATTCCTTAAAACTGCATAAGGTTTAAAATGCAGTATCGCGGAGTAAGGATGTTTGTGCATTTTTTCGAAAAATATTGCGAAGTTTTAAATGGATAGCATAAAAAAAGCTGGCATAAAACATTTTTTTACGTTTTGTGCCAGCCCTTTACACAAATTCTTTTGGAAATGCGCAAGTGTTCAGAATGGATTGTGAATAAGAATCTTTGTCAGAATTCAACCTGATTTTTCAATAATTCTTTTCGCTTTTCCATGTATTCTTTCAAATTAACGATTTTTACAGCTGTCCATTTATTGTTCGGATCTTTTTCAAGTTGTACGCGCCATAGGAAGTCTTGGTCCAATTTTTTATCATGAAGTTTTATATTGGCAAAAGCAAGCCCATCTTTTTCTTCCACATCTAAAACATCTGTCATGGAGAGTGCGGCAGAACCGATGTAAGCAGTGATGCTTTTGAGCGGTTTATCCATAAGGGATGAATCCGGGACTTCTTTTGCCTGGAATTTCAATTCCGTACGCCGGATGAGTTCACGAATGAGATCTTTTTTTAGTCCTCTGATGACCGTGGCGGCCATTTTATGTTCTGGTTGCCCGTCTGCTTTCAGCTCTGACAGGATATCGTCAATGGCAGAAGAATAAACTTTTTCCATATCTACCCGTTCTTTAAAAAGTTGCAGATCTTTTTTTTGTACTGCCTGCTGTATTTCTCCAGCGGCATAGGCGGGGGTGTTTGTCCAGTAACCAAAATAGAATCCGACAGCTGCGGTAACGAGCAGTATAATAATGATGAAAAGTTTTTTCATGAGAACTCCTTTCCGTTACAGAAGAAAGCATTTTTTCTATTTTATCATAGGAAGATGGCGGAGCGGGTATATTTTTATGATGGATGGCAGAATAGAGTTCTTATTTTCGTGTGTAAATTCCCGCTATCGTGTATAATAGGCAGGATAGAATTTTATATTTGGGGGCAAATATGGAAAAGAGTAAAGATATAAAAGAGACTCATAAGGATTTCCGCAGCAAAAGGGGGGCCTTTTCTCGCAAAAGTTATGATGGCCGTGACGGGAGCCGTAATAGAAGAATTAAAGGGAAGCGGGACGGTTTAAAAAGAAAAAAGCTGGAAGTGGGAGCTGAATTCCATGACAGGGAATTGGGAACCGGAGTGGTTAAGGAAATCAATAAAGAGAGCATGACGGTGCAGTTCGGAGTGATTGAAAAAATCATTCCCCGTCATAAACATACAGAACGAAGAGGAGAACCGAAGTCTTTTGTCAAAAGGGAATATGCGAAAGATGATCGAAATCCCGTATTCAAGTTTGATCGTACCGATGCCAGGGAAACGGAGCGGAAACCGGGAGAGGGCCGTTCACCTGTCAAGATTGGCTTGCACGTGGTCGATGATATTTTAGGTCCCGGTGTGGTAGGAAAGATTACAGAACGGGGAACCTATGTAACTTATGAACGGACGGGGGAGTTTGTTCTGTATCCGTCAGGACTGCCTGTGAAACTGCTGAAAAGTGCTTTCCCTGAAACGGGGATGAAGAAAAAGAAACCGATTAAGCATTCCGGCGGCGTAGCTCGTATTTATAAGGTGCCGCCCGTAAAGATGGTGCTAAAGGAGGTTAAATCTCTTCCTGTACAGGCAGCTTCCACACGGAAAGAGCGGATCATGACGAATTATATAGAGGTTGGCAGCGGTACGAAAGTCAGTAACAAGGTGTATGGCGAAGGGATTATCATAAGTGTGGAAGACGGATATTTCATTGTGGATTTCTCAGGTAAGAAAATGGAGTTTCCTTTTCCTGATTCACTGATGGATGGGCGTCTGCATATTATCAAAAAGTAGAAAGTAGTGTAAAGGAATGTGGCAGAGAATTTTCTGCAGCATTTCTTTTTTTGTGGAAATTCCGATGGAAGTGTTCTCATGGATACCTGCCATGTCATGCGGAAGATATCTGCAGGCTGCTGTTTTTCTATGGTATAATTTAAGCAGAATCTAAATTATAATCTTTATAGAATTTAATGATAAAAGGCGAAAATAAATATGGGATTGTTAGATGAAACAATTGGGCGTATTCATCCCTTGGACAGAGAGGCCGTGTATAAGGCGCAGAAGCGCTGGGACGATCTTTATGTGGGTGTAGGGGATTTGGGCAAGCTGGAAGAGATGGTTGTTCAGTATGCAGGAGTTACAGGGGAGGTATTACCCGAGATTCCTAAATGCTGTATGGTGGTGGCTTGTGCGGATCATGGCGTGTATCGTCAGAAAGTATCTGCTTACCCCCAGTCTACGACTGTAGGAATGGTAAAATCTTATGTGGATGTAAAAGGCGCATCAGCCAATGCTCTGGCTCATTATTGCGGTGCTCATATGGTCGTAGTGGATATGGGAATCAATGCGGACATGAGTGATGTGCCCGGTTTGCTTCACAGAAAAATTGCTTTCGGAACCAAGGACATAACAGAAGGGGCGGCCATGAGCAGGGCAGAGGCGATTCACGCCATAGAAGCCGGTATTGAAATCGCAGAAAATAAAATAAAAGAAGGATACCGTGTCTTTACGGTGGGAGAGATGGGGATTGCGAATACGACAGCGTCTGCCTGCATACTTGGAGCATTTAACCGGTGGAATGCTGTTGAGGTTACGGGGCGTGGTACAAATATTTCCGATGCCCGTCTTCTTCATAAAATTGAGATGGTGCAAAAAGCACTTGATGTCAATCAGCCGGATCCTGCTGACGGTTTGGATGTGCTGTCTAAAGTTGGAGGTTTTGAATTCGGGTGTATGACGGGCGTTATGCTTGGTGCGGCTGCCAATCGCTGCCTGACGATTATTGACGGATTTAATTCTACTGCCAGTGCATTTATTGCAAAGGCACTGTCTGAGGAATCCGTTCAATACCTGATGGCTTCTCATTTGTCCTTGGAGCAGGCTCACAGAAAATCACTGAAGGCAATCGGTCTTACAGAATATATTGATTTGGATATCCGTCTTGGGGAAGCCGTTGGCGCAAGTATACAAAAGAAAATATTGGATATGGCGCTTGCTGTTTATAAAGACGGCGCGGATAAAAGAACGGGAGTGGCAGAATGAGCGGAATACAAGCACCGGATAAGGAAACCATGGAGGCTTGCCGGCTTTATGTGGATAATTTAATTAAGCCGATCCATTCCTTGGGAAAGCTGGAGGATATAGCAGTCAGGTTGGCGGGGATTACAGGAAAAATAAAACCTGGGAAGCTGAATAAAGCGATTGTCATTATGGCAGGTGATACGGCGGTAGACGGAGAAAATAAGACTGGCGGTAAAACAAGTTTGACAGAAGTACAGATGGTATCCAGAGGATTGGGCACTGTAAGTGCGGTGGCCCGTACGCTTGGTGCTCCGGTATATCTTATTGATGTGGGGCTGGAACAGAATACCAATGACATAGAAGGTGTTTTGACAAATAAGGTGGTTTACGGAACTCATCGTGGAAATCCCACTTTAGACCAAGATGCGGTATCCGCTGCTATATCGATCGGGATGTCTGTAGCAAGGACATTGGCGGTTCAGGGTATCCAAGCGGTGGGGCTGGGGAATATAGGTGAGCGTTCCTTGTTGTCCGCCTTAGGCGTAACAGTTGCCATTATGAAAAAGGAGTTACAGGAAAATTCCCTAAAAGACGGATTTTCTCTCCATATGGATGATGTGGGGAATATGGAAAATGATCCTATCAACGTATTGTCTCACGTAGGCTCCGCTGAAATTGCAGGACTTTTTGGCCTTGTGGTACAGGCGGCAAGAGAGAAGATTGCCATCGTATTTGACAATGCGGTAACCGGTGCTGCCGTTCTTGCTGCAATAGAAGTATATCCTGAAGTAAGGGATTATGTATTTCCATCAGCGGCTTATAATGAGCCTGTTCATCAAATACAAATGAAGAAACTGGGAATGAAACCTTTTTTCTACTATGATTTTACCGTAGCAGAAGGGTTTGGTTCAGCGATGGGACTTTCACTTTTTGATGCTGCTTTGGATATGGTTAATGAAATGAAAACTTTTGGACAGGGCGGTGTCGATGTGGCGGAGGATGGTCCCGGCAAGGGACGGCAAAGGGAGGATGTGCAGTGATGAAAGCTTTATTTATCCGTTGTAATGGAAAACTAACGCCGGATATGCTGGTTGGCGGATTGATTGATATGGGGGTGCCGCCGGTCTATCTTCGGACAAAATTGGAGGCAGCCGGAGTTTCTTCCGATTTTATTGAAAGTTCAAATCTTGACGCAAAAGTATCAGCCCATTATTTTTATATTCCGGAAAAAGAAGATAAACCTCTTTTGCTAAAGCAGAAAGATCTGTTTGTCATATGGAGGAAAATCTGCGAAGGTGGCGAGTCGGGATGGGAAAGCTTGGGGTGGAAAGTGTTTTCAGCTCTTTCTGCCGGCGCGTCAGATGCATTGGATGAAATACCCGCGACAATTATTGATCTACGCAGATGCCGGGTAAAAGAGGAAAATTTGATTTCCCTGTATTGTTTTCTCGCCGGATTGGATTATTTAGGTGTGGAAACATTATTTACCTGTCCATTTTCCTTGGCGGCGGGGACTTCAGAAGCTGCCCGGACGACGGAAAAAATTCTGACGAGAGCCGTGTCGACAACTGAGAATGTGATTTCATCCGAGGATATTGACCCATTCGCTGCAGCTATACTGGAGGGGCTTTCTGCAGGATTTATCGCCATGGATGGACGATTCCTGGTGGATAAGACTGCTTATGGGACTGCCAGTGTGGAGAAAATAGAAGGGGAAGTTACGGTGGCTGAATATTTAGGGTATTTTACGGATCGGGAAGATTCCATTTTCAGCCGTCATCTGAAGGTTTTTGGAATGGGTGTCTGAAGGGGAAATATGATTGCCCCATTTCTTTAAGTGTGTTATTGACATGGGAAATCTCGTATGGTAGAGTATTGGACATGACGTCAGAGTTTCAGGCGCTTTTGAAACAGAACGTGTTTTGAAAGTTGCTTGACAAATGACTAAGCAATGGTATAATAATGTCGTTGCTAAAACAGATGCGGAAGTAGCTCAGTGGTAGAGCACAACCTTGCCAAGGTTGGGGTCGCGGGTTCGAGTCCCGTTTTCCGCTCCATATGGCGGCATAGCCAAGCGGTAAGGCAGAGGTCTGCAAAACCTTTATCTCCGGTTCGATTCCGGATGCCGCCTCCATATTTTAGATGAAAGTTCCATGAACCTGCCGGGGTGGCGGAACTGGCAGACGCAAGGGACTTAAAATCCCTCGAATCGTGAGATTCGTACCGGTTCGATTCCGGTCCTCGGCACCAAAAACAACTGTTGTGAAATTTCGCAGCAGTTTTTTATTGCTTATTTCTAAAATGGATTTGTCTGTGAGTTATTTTTAACCGACTGATCAGTAAAACAACTTATAATCATTAGTGCATGATGTCGCGCTTTGTCATAAATGAGATGAAGCGGTCCGTGTAATATCTGCAGTAGTGGCATGGATAAAATCAATCAGTGCTCTTGCAGATAAAAGAATCTGTTGACCCCGTTGGCCGGCACTGATACTGATTTGTTTATGAAACAGACACGAACTGTCTATATAAGTAGAAAATTGTTTCTTCATTCCTATCGGTGAACATCCGCCTCTTACATATCCGGTGAGAGCGGGAAGGTCTTTTACATGAATCATTTCAAGATTTTTATTTTTACTAATTCGGGCGGCTGCCTTTAAATCTAGTTCCTTTGAGGATGGCAAGCAAAAAATAATAGGGCCGGTTCTATCGCCTTTTGTCACGATGGTCTTAAAAACTATGGCGGGGTCATATCCGAGGGCAGTAGCAGCGTGGGTGCCTGACAGATTACTTTCTTTGTATTCATAAGATCTTGCGATGTATGGTATTTTTGCCTTATCAAGTATACGCATAACATTGGTCTTCTTTTCTTTACTCATAAAACCTCCTGCTTAGAACATACGCGCGTGCAAAAGCATTGTCAATCAATTATTGCTGATTTTATGCAATGTTGATATAAAATTTTAATGGGGGTTTTTATACAATTACTCTTCTTTGTGGAATCATTTGGGTAACGGATTTGATCATTGGAATTGAGAGGGATTCTGTGAAAGAGATTTTTACCCACAACAACTTGACACCGTCTAGCCATTCAAAGGCAGGTGTAACGGTGAATTAGGAAAATGGTATAATAAAAAAGGAATTTAAGGTAGGTGAGGATATGTATATTTCTGATGTGAGGATTGAGAATTATCGTACATTCCAAGATGTGACATTTCATTTTGACAGTCGTGCCAATTATATCGTTGGAGATAACAATATCGGGAAGTCCAATTTTTTAAGTTTTTTAAAAACAGTTACTCATGGATATGGATTCCGGGAAGCGGATTTTTTTGATGAGAATAATCCGATACGTGTCTTTTTTACTCTTTCCTCTGCAGATATGGGAACAGGAGAATTTGCACATATCGAACTTCGCCAGTTAGTGAGTGAAGTGGTACCGACTCTGATCAATTCTGATACGGGCGAGCGATTACCGCTCGAATATATGCGCTGTCTGTTTTATATTGATTATGCCTTAGATGATGTGCCGCGCAACATGGTTACGGATGAAGAGCTTCTACAGATATCTTCCTTATATAAGGATTATCTTTCTGCAGGAGAAGAGACGATTCGAGAGGCGGAAGAACTTTTGGCAAAAAAAGGGCTTCCGGTCAGCTTACCGTCCGATCCTAACTTGGCAGTGGTTAAAATATTGAAAGTTATTTTCACATCAGATAAAGATGCGGCACCGTCCGGTTTTACAATTCGTTTAATGTTTGCGATTGCCTCACATCTGTTGGTTCAGCTTGTGGAAAAAAGAAACAGTAAAGCAATTCCTTTTGAAAATATCATTGTATACAATAAATGGGGAAAACGATTTTTTCCTTTGGTGCTAAGCATCGATGAACCCGAATTGCATCTTCATCCATATCTGCAGAGAGCGGTATTGGCCTTTTTGCAGTCCATTTTAAATAATGAAGAACCTTTTTTTAAAAAACTGATACAAAGAACATTAGGGGTTGACGGACTTGACGGGCAGCTTTTTGTAGTAACTCATTCCACAGATTCTCTGGTAAATGACTATCGGCAAATCATCCGTTTATATTGGAATGAAGAAAAGAAAGTACAGGTGTCTTGCGGAACTACTTTCCATTTCAACCGTGAAATAGAGAAGCATTTGATAATGCATTTTCCCGAGGTTAAAGAGGCACTGTACTCGCGGTGTACTATTTTAGTAGAAGGTGAAACAGAGTATGGTTCGTTTCCTTATTTTGCGAAGACTTTAGGCATTAATTTTGATTATTATGGAATCTGCCTGATCAATGCCCGTGGTGAAAGCTCTATTACAAAAATTTCCCAGTTGATCCGACGTTTTCATATTCCTACAGTTTGTCTTTATGATAAGGATGTAATGGTTGAAAATCCGAAACCTTATGTTTTTTATACTGACTATATTTGTTATGAAATGGATGTGGTACAGGCTTGTATATCCAGTGGGAGTATTGGCGTTTTGAATCGGGTGATACATTCTGTGGAAGACAGTTCCGATGTGGTAAATTCTTCTCTTGTGAAAAAAGCGGGACAAAAACTTGGCATGGCTCGTGGTTCTTATCCGCCGAGAAAGCTGTCTAATATTTCGAAACGGGATAATCGTTCACTGCAGTTCTACTACTTTGCCTGGCTTTATGGAAATAAAGGGGTCATTGTTGGAAGAGCTATTGGTGAATTTTTAACAGGGAAGGAAATCCCGCCTGCATTTAAGACTGTGATTGAAGCAGCAGTTTCTTATTCAAAGGGAGAAATACTTTAAGGGAAACGGATTCACCAAAATTTAATCGAGTTTATGTTGAAAAAAAGAGTTTGATATTTTAGAATCATAAAGATAACTATTTAGCTGTTTTAATTTAAGGAGGCCGGAATGGGTACAGTTTCGCTACAAGGCCGATCAATTTTAGGGCTGGAAGATTTTAAAGCTGAAGAGATTGAACGGGTGCTTGATGTGGCGGCACAAATGAAAAGAATTGTGTTGTCCGGGAATAAGAAAAAGGATTATCTTAAAGGGAAATCTATTGTTACCATATTTTCCGAGGCTTCCACCAGGACGCGTAGTTCTTTTGAACTTGCCGGCAAGTATTTGGGGGCGGATGTTGTTAATATTACAAAGAGCGGCAGCTCAATGACGAAAGGTGAAAGCCTGCGTGATACATTGCTTACTGTTTCGGCAATGGGAACAGATGCGGTGATTATTCGTAATTCGTCAGAGGGGGCCGCTCTTTTTGCATCCAAAGTAAAAAGCCCGAAGGTAAAGACACCTTTGATTTTTAATGCAGGTGATGGGGCGCATGAGCATCCCAGTCAGACGTTACTTGAACTTTTTACACTTCGTGAAGCGGGAAAGAAGATCAAGGAAATGAAGTATGCAATTATTGGAGATATTCTTCACTCCCGCGTGGCGAGGAGCGATATTTACGGATTTACGAAATTAGGTGCGGAAGTTCATTTAACAGGACCGCGTACATTGGTGCCTAAAAAGTTAGAGGCCATGGGAGCGATTGTGGATGATAAATTGGAAGATGCTTTAAAAGACGCTGATGCTATTAATATCCTGCGCATTCAGCTTGAAAGAGCAGCAGGCGGTTTTTTCCCGACGACCCGTGAATATGCCCGTTTGTGGGGAATTAATCGGGAACGCTTAGCACTTTGCAAACCTGATGTGGCAATCATTCATCCGGGGCCGATGAACCGGGGAATAGAAATTTCTCATGATGTAGCTTATGATGAGCAGTCTTGGATTCAGGAAGAAGTGCGGAATGGCGTTGCAGTACGTATGGCATTGTTATATTTAACGCTGACGGAGGGAAAAGACATTGAAACTGATTATTAAAAATGGAACCATTATAAATCCTGTCCATCATCAACATGAGAAGGGTGATGTGGTGATTGAAGATGGAAAAATCGTGTCTTTGGGAGGCATAGCTGATGTGCCCGGCGCAGAAGTATATGATGCGGAAGGTTTTTTTGTAACGCCCGGCCTGATTGATATGCATGTCCATCTTCGTGAGCCTGGGCAGGAAGCAAAAGAAGATATCCATACAGGAACACAAGCAGCCGCCGCAGGTGGGATTACTCATGTGGTGACAATGGCAAATACAAAACCGGTTATTGATAATATGGCTGTCCTTCGGGCAGTACAGAAGCGGGTTGAAGAGGATGGTGTAGTAAAAGTCAGCATTATCGGTTCCGTATCGAAGGGACTGGAAGGGGAGCAGTTGTCTGAAATGGGGGATTTATCTGCTGCTGGTGCGGTGGCGTTCTCTGATGATGGACATTATGTGGAAAATGCCAATTTCATGCGGCGTGCGATGGAATATGCAGGGCAGCTTGGAAAAATGATTATCGACCATGCAGAAGATATGACGATGTGCGGTGATGGATTTATGAATGAGGGTATCATTTCTTATCAGATGGGAGTGGCTGGGAGGCCGGCTGTAGGGGAGGATATCGCGGTGTCGCGAGATTTGCTCCTTTCACAGTTAACGGGATGCCATATCCATATTGCTCACGTAAGTTCCGCAAAAGCGGTGGAATTGATTCGAGATGCAAAAAAGAAAGGGATTGATTGTTCTACAGAAGTGACAGCGCAGCATTTATATTTCACTGATGATTATTTGAAAAATTATGAATCCGCTTTTAAGATGGCGCCTCCTATACGGACGGAAAAGGATCGGCAGGCATTGATTAACGGACTGTTTGATGGAACGATTGATGCTATTATGACGGATCATGCGCCTCATGCTGACGAGGAAAAGGATGTGCCTTTTAACTGCGCGCCGAATGGAATTGCAGGGCTGGAAACATCTTTGGCATCAACATTGACCGTCCTTTATCATACCGGTAAGATGTCTATCGATCGCATTGTCGAACTGATGGCGGTTAATCCTGCGAAACTTCTCCATATTTCCGGTGGTGTGCTGGAAGAAGAAGGAACAGCGGATATAACTGTTATTGATCCTGACAAAGAGTGGGTAGTCCGTGGAAATGAGTTATATACAAAGTCTCTCTTTACGCCATATGAAGGGATCAGCCTGAAGGGAAAGGCTGTTCTTACGATAGTGGATGGGGAGATTGTTATGAAAGGAGGAAAGGTGGTTAAATGAGGGGCCTGCTGGTTTTAGAGAATGGCGTTCGATTTAAAGGGGATTTGTTGGGGTCAGCAGAGGGAATTGGCGAACTTGTTTTTAATACGGGAATGACAGGATATCAGGAATGTTTTACCGATCCTTCTTACGAAGGGCAGATTCTTGCGTTGACGTATCCCTTGATTGGCAATTACGGCGCTAATAATGAATTTATGCAGAACAGCAAACCTGCAGCTACTGGGTATGTCTTGGATCAAATTACGATTCATCCGAGCAATTGGGAATGTAAAGAAACGATTGCTGATTTTATTGAAAGATATAATGTGCCGTGTCTCTACAATGTGGATACTCGTGCAGTTACCCGTGCCGTACGAAAATACGGTGTCATGAAAGCGATTATTGTCAGAGCCGATACTGATGAAAAAATAATTCAGGAGAAATTGGCGAAAGAGCTTCATCGGGATCAGGTTGAAAGAGTAACGGCTGATAAGCCTTATATCTATGGTCATGGGACACATAAGGTATCTTTGCTTGATTGCGGTCTTAAGAAAAACATCTTAGTCAGCCTTGCTAAAAACGACTGTACTGTAACCGTATATCCCTGCCATACCACTGCAGCAGAAATGCTTGCGGATAACCCTGATGGTATATTTCTGAGTCCTGGTCCGGGGGATCCTCTCGATGTACCTTATGTCATCAGTACGGTTAAGGAATTGATCGGGAAAAAACCGATTTTCGGCATCTGCCTTGGTATACAGATGCTTTCTCTGGCATTGGGAGCGCATACTTTTAAGCTGCCTTTCGGGCACCGCGGATCAAATCATCCGGTGAAAGATCTGCGTACAGGGCGTGTCTATATTACCAGTCAAAACCATGGGTATGCTGTTTCTGATGAGGAACTGCCGGAATGTATAGAAGTGACCCACAGAAGTGTCAATGATGGAACGATTGAAGGGTTCTGCCATAAAACTCTGCCGATTCAGGCAGTACAGTACCATCCGGAAGCATCCCCGGGACCGACGGATAATTTTTACCTGTTTAAAGAATTTGTAAAGGCAATGGAGGATGCAAAAAGATGACAAAAAAGAATGTAAAGAAAGTCTTAGTCATTGGTTCCGGTCCTATTGTCATCGGTCAGGCAGCTGAATTTGACTATGCGGGGACACAGGCCTGCCGTTCTTTAAAAGAAGAAGGGATGGAAGTTATTCTTGTCAATAGCAACCCATCAACCATTATGACAGATGTGGATATTGCGGATCGTGTCTATATCGAACCAATTACATTGCCTTTTGTGACGGAAGTTATAAAGAAGGAACGTCCTGATGCTCTACTTGCCACCTTGGGCGGGCAGGTCGGCTTAAATATGGCGGTGGATCTTTCAGAGGCAGGCGTCTTAGAAAAATATGGTGTGGAATTGCTTGGCTCTTCACTCCATGCTATCAAGCATGCGGAAGATCGTGAGCTGTTCAAGCGCGCGATGAATGAAATCCATCAGCCTGTTCCTGAAAGCGGTATTTTTGATGAACTGGAACCGGCAGTAACCTTTGCTGATAAAATCGGCTATCCTGTTATTATTCGTCCTGCATATACGCTCGGGGGCACAGGCGGCGGTATCGCCCATGACCGCTATGAAATGGAGGAGATTTCCAATCGTGGTATTAAATTATCCCCTATTAATCAGATTTTGGTAGAACGCAGTGTGGCTGGCTGGAAAGAAGTGGAGTTCGAAGTGATGCGTGACAGTGCAGATAATTGCATTATTGTCTGTGCTATGGAAAATATCGATCCTGTCGGCGTCCATACAGGAGACTCCATCGTTGTGGCGCCGACACAGACACTAACAGATGGTCAGTACCAAATGTTGCGTACCGCTTCTTTAGATATTATTCGTTATCTCCAAATTGAAGGCGGCTGTAATGTGCAGTATGCGCTGGATACGAAAACAAATAATTACTATGTAATCGAAGTGAATCCCCGTGTCAGCCGTTCTTCCGCGCTGGCATCCAAGGCGACGGGATATCCGATTGCGAAAGTGGCGGCGAAGATTGCTTTGGGGATGCATCTTGATGAAATCACGAACAGTATTACAAAGCGTACGAAAGCATGTTTTGAGCCGTCTATTGATTACATAGTCGTTAAATTCCCCCGATGGCCTTTTGAAAAGTTTACCCTGGCGGATCGTTCAATTGGGACGCAGATGAAAGCCACTGGGGAAGTCATGGCACTTGACCGTACTTTGGAAGGGGCTCTGTTGAAGGCACTCCGGTCATTGGAGGTAGGAGAAGGCTACCTTCACTTGAAAAAATTAGATGGGCAATCCTTATATGACATCCGTTGTCTTTTGAGTCGAATTGATAATGAACGTCTCTTCGTCCTGGCAGAAGCACTTCGTCGTGGTATTGAACCGGAAGAGATCAATAGGATCACCAAGATCGATTTGTTCTTTATTTACAAAATCCAAAATATTATCAGGATGGAACGCCGACTGCTTAAGGAAGGGCTGACGGAAGAAACATTAAAAGCGGCCAAACGCATACAGATGCCTGACCCGGTTATTGCCCACTTTGCAGAAATCTCCATAAAAGATGTAGAAAACTTCCGGAAGAAATTTAATTTGCATCCTGACTATAAAATGGTAGATACTTGTGCCGCTGAGTTTGAATCTTACACTCCTTATTATTATTCTACTTATAGCAGTGAAGATGAGGTGAAACCGCAGGGAGAAAATGCGGTCATTGTTTTTGGATCAGGACCAATCCGTATCGGACAGGGGATCGAATTTGACTATTGTTCTGTTCATGCTTCCTGGGCATTGCGAGGAGCGGGGAAGAAATCTATTGTTATCAATAATAATCCTGAAACTGTATCTACGGATTTTGATACATCAGACTCTCTGTATTTTGAACCGCTCTCGGAAGAAGATGTACTGGAAATTATTGAAAAAGAAAAGCCGGAAGGCGTTATTTGCCAGTTTGGGGGACAGACAGCAATCAATTTAGCAACGCCTATGGCAAAAAGGGGAATCCGTATTATCGGCTCCTCTAATGAAAGTATAGATATGGCGGAAGACCGTGAACACTTTGATACACTTATGGGACAGCTCGGTATAGCAAGACCGAAAGGCTGTCTTGTAGAAAGTGTGGAAGAAGCTATGGAAAAAACACAGGATTTGGATTATCCGCTTATTGTACGGCCCAGTTATGTGCTTGGCGGCCGTGCGATGCAGATCGTTTATGATCAGGCTGAATTGCGCCAGTATCTGAAAGAAGCCGTTGTAGCTTCTCATGAACATCCGGTTCTTATTGACCAGTACATGGTTGGCCGAGAAGTAGAAGTGGATGCGATTTCTGATGGTACCGATGTATGCATCCCCGGGATTATGGAGCAAATTGAACGCTCCGGTGTTCACTCCGGCGATTCTATTGCTGTTTATCCGCCTCAGCATCTAACACAGGAAACGATAGAGACTTTGACCGATTACACACGGGAAATTGCACGAGCGATGAATGTTAAGGGCCTTATCAACATTCAGTTCATCGTTGTCGGTGACAAGGTCTATGTTATTGAGGTGAATCCGCGTGCCAGCCGTACGGTTCCCTTCATGAGTAAGATTACAGGAATCAATATGGTGGAGCATGCAACGCGAATTGCGCTTGGCGAATCTTTGGAATTGCAGGGACTACCGCTGGGTCTCGTTCCTGATAAAAATTATGTAGCCGTTAAAGCACCGGTATTTTCATTCTCCAAATTGGGACTTGTGGAAATCAAGCTGGGACCGGAAATGAAATCAACCGGTGAGGTTATGGGAATCGGGCATACATACCAGGAGGCACTCTATAAAGCCGTTGTTGCCGCAAACCTTATGATTCCTGCCAAAGGAAATATTCTTATTACCGTCAGTGACAGGGATAAACCAGAAACGGCGGAACTGGCAAAGCGATTTGTAGAACTTGGTTATCACCTAATCAGCACGTCCGGTACAGGCGAGTATTTCAAGAATCGCGGTATTCCGGTAGAAATAATCAGGAAGATTCATGAGAAGGGAGAAAACTGTGAGAAGTATTTGAAGTCAGGAAAGGTAGACATGGTACTGAACACTATTTCTTACGGAAGTCAGATTGAACAGGAAGGCTACGACCTGCGGCGCATTGCGGTCGAATTGGCGATTCCCTGTCTTACCTCTTTGGATACGGCAAGAGAAGTACTCCGTGTTATGGCAGAGGCGGCCGGTGAAAACCGGAATGTAGAAGCCATCCAGGATTATATCGGGGAGAATTAATTATGGCCGGTTATGTAGAAAAGGGTGTTATTCGCCTTCATGAAAAAGTGGGGCATGATATCTGGAGAATGCAGATTGAACTTCCACAGACTGCTAAATCGGCACTGCCAGGACAATTTATTCATATAAAAATTAACGATCCTAGCAAATTGTTGCGGCGGCCTATTTCTATCGCAGGCATTGAACCGGGAAAAGGCCTTGTGGAAATTATTTATCGAATTGTTGGTAACGGGACGGAAGCCATGGCTCATATGAAAATAGGGGATGTTGTTGACAGCCTTGGGCCATTGGGAACCTCTTTTTCCATGGATAAAGGACATATTGTAGGGGTTGGCGGTGGTGTAGGAATCGCACCGATCCTTTTCATGGCACGTTGTGCAAAACGGGGACAAATGACAGTTGTCATCGGTGGAAGAAATAAAGAAGAAGTATTCTGGAAAGACCTTTTCCCTAAAACTTTGAAACAATTAATTGTAACAACAGATGACGGTTCTTATGGGATTAAAGGATTCTCCGTATCTGTTCTGCCTGAACTTTTTGCAGAAGAACAGGTAGATGAGGCCTGTATCTGCGGTCCCGGTATCATGATGAAAACAGCGGCGCAAATGGCAGCGGATGCAGGAATATACTGCGAGGTTTCCATGGAACGCCGGATGGGCTGCGGCACGGGAACATGCTTGGCGTGTGTTTGCGATAAAGCTGACGGCGGGCATTACAAAGTCTGTCTTGACGGACCGGTATTCAATGCACAGGAGGTTTGCTTATGAGTACTGATCTGAATGTGAATTTCCTTGGTATAAGGATGAAAACACCTATTATTGCGGCGTCAGGGACTTTTGGATTTGGCGTGGAATATAAGGATTACATGGACTTATCGCAAATCGGAGCAATTTCCTGTAAAGGGATTGCTATTACGCCTTGGGACGGTAATGAAGGCGTTCGTATCGCAGAAACGTCATCAGGAATACTGAACTGCATTGGCCTCGAAAATCCCGGTACTAATGTTTTTAAGAAAAGGTATCTGCCTGAGTTAAAAAAGTACGACGTACCGGTGATTTGTAATATTGTAGGAAAGAACCCGGAAGAGTATGGCATGGTTGCAAAAGCATTGTCTGTGGAAGGCGTAGATGCTTTTGAAGTCAATATTTCCTGTCCGAATGTAAAATGTGGAGGGATTGCTTTCGGTTCTGATCCCCATATGGCGGCAGAAGTGACGAGAGCCGTAAAAAGAAATACTGATTTGCCTGTCATCATGAAACTGTCTCCCAATGTGACGGATATAGTTTCTATAGCCAAAGCGGTAGAAGATGCTGGGGCGGATGCAGTGTCGCTCATAAATACGCTTCTTGGTCTTGCAATTGATGTTAAAACGCGGAGGCCGATACTTGGTAATGTGACTGGCGGATTATCAGGCCCTGCGATAAAACCTGTGGCGCTTCGTATGGTATGGCAGGTGGCACATGCTGTTCACATCCCCGTTTGTGGAATGGGGGGGATCATGACTGGTACTGACGCAGTGGAGTTTATGATGGCCGGTGCGGATACTGTGCAGGTGGGAACAGCATCATTGGCAAGTCCCTATGCAATTCCAAAGATCACTGATGAATTACGTATGTGGTGTGAAAAAAATAATATTTCTGATGTAAATAGCATAGTAGACACGTTACAAGTCTGAAAGAGGTGACAGAGGGATATCTTTGCCACCTCTTTTGATAGGCTAAAATATAAATTTATTTTGATGATATATTACATATGGACATCATATGTAGAGGAAATTATGGAAAAATCATATTTGGGGTAGATGAAGTTTTCTTCCGCGATGAACAGATATTTTAATGTACCTATGAAAACGGTCCTTCGTCAAAACTTACGTGGAATTTCCATAAGAGAGAAGATCGTGATGTTACCCACATCACTGAAGGACAAATTACTTCCGACAGGAATACCGTATAGAATAGAGGAAATTAAAATTTTATACTGAGAAAAACGCTATACTAATTATTCAACACTATTCTTGTTGATACATGATATATAAGAGAGATTAATTTTATGAAATATCAGGAGAATAAAGTATATGTTTTATATGCGGAGAACATATAAGTTCCCGTACTTTTGCTATGTTCGGGTTTAGATGATAAAATAATAAAATAAGTTTTTATAGGTGTGGGATATCAGAATGAACCAATTTCTTACTCACGTATATGGACAGGAAAAATTAAAAAGGGAGCTGAAGCTTTTGATGGAAAATCATAGGTTACCGCATACTATGATTTTTTACGGTGATGATGGGCTGGGAAAAACAACAGCTGCTTTTGATTTTGCAGATTTTCTCACGGGGGCATCTGAAAAAATATGGGTAGAAATTAAAAAGATAAAAAGCAGTAAAAATGAAAAGCTTCTGGAAAATCTGAAAGGAGACCGTGTTTGGTATATCCGGCCGATGGGAATGGAACTTAAAATTGACCAGTTCCGCGCCTTTATGGAGGAAATGGCTTCCTTTGATGAAAAATTGCGTGTATGTATTATTGATGATGCGCAGAAAATGAACCAATACGCGGCGAATTCCTTCCTGAAAACCTTGGAAGAACCGGTAGAAAATCTATATTTTATTCTTGTTACTTCTGATATAAATACACTTTTACCGACGATTGTTTCACGAGGGGAAAGATTTCCTTTCTTTCCGTTAATGGAAAATGAGTTTTATTACTTAGTGGAGACAGAGGCTGAAGAATTTAATTTTGACGGGACAGTAAGGAAGGAAACAGCGTTCAAGGTTTCTGAAGGTAATCCTGGCGTTGCTAAAGATCTTTGTGGTGAAAAAGGGATGATGCAGTTGGACGTGGCCATGAGGTTTTGGGAAACAGTCACAACATCTTCAACAGCATTTTCTTCTTTATCCGCATGGACATTTAAGGAACGGGAGGATTTTTTGGTTTTGCTTCGATGGGTTATTATCATCGGACGGGATCTCATGATTGGCGCTGAAACTACCGATGATCAGCTGGAGAAATGTATGCAATGGTCTGATCGGGAGAAGCGGCTGTTGAAATATTGGACTGACGGCCGTGCGATAGAGGCATTAGCTGTCTTGCAAAAAGCAGAATCGGCGTGTCGGCGTTATATCTCTACTAAAAATATATGGGATATGATTTTAATTCAATTACAGCACATACAGAAAGGCGATTATATATTATGGAACAGGTAGTGGGGGTTCGTTTTAAAAAAGCTGGTAAAATTTATTATTTTGCGCCTAATGAATTACATTTACAAATTAATGACGGGGTTATCGTAGAAACATCCCGTGGTATGGAATATGGGTACATCGTAACGATACCGGCGGGAGAAAGAGTATCCGAGGATAATGGACCGCTAAAACCGGTTGTTCGTAAAGCAACTGTAAAAGATATGGTACAACTGGAGCGAAATCGAGAAAGAGAGAATTCGGCTTTTGCTGTTTGCATTGAGAAAATTGAAAAGTTCAAGGTACCGATGAAACTCTTACGTACAGAATATACTTTTGACAGAAGCAAGATTGTATTCTTTTTCACAGCAGAAGGCCGCGTTGATTTTCGTGAATTGGTAAAAGAGTTAGCTTCTGTTTTTCATACGCGCATTGAATTAAGGCAGGTGGGGGTAAGGGATGAGGCGAAACAGGTCAGCGGTATTGGTTCCTGCGGAAGACCGCTTTGTTGTGCGACTTATTTGGGGGAATTTGCCCCGGTTTCTATTAAAATGGCAAAAAACCAGGGATTATCTTTGAATCCTGCTAAAATATCTGGCGTTTGCGGGCGTCTTATGTGCTGCCTTCGATATGAAAATGACCAGTATACAGGAGATCATTCACGAAAGAAATGTTGCTGCGGCGCGCAGGAGTCCTATAAAATGTTTCGTGTCGGGATGAAAGTTATCACTGACGAAGGTGAAGGACAGGTTGTCTATGTAAATCTGCAAAAACACAGTGTGAAAGTACAGTTGGAAGGCGGACGGACGAAAACGATGCAATGGGATGTGGTGGAACCGGTGGAAAATGAATAATTGGGTTTTAAATGAGGGAGAACGGCTGGACGATTTGGTTAGGGGCGATATGAAAATTATCCAGCGGCCGGATCAATTTTGCTTCTCTTTGGATTCCATATTGGCAGCTCACTATGTTTCAATTCGCAAAAAGGACAGGATTGCCGATTTGGGAACCGGTACGGGAGTTATTGCGCTCTTGCTTTCTACACTTGGCGGTGAAGATATTACTGCGTTTGAAATTAATCCAGTAATGGTGGATTTAGCTCGTAGAAATGTGAATGGGAATAACAAATCAGATTGTATAAAAGTCGTGGAATGTGACTACAGGAATGTAAAGGAGCTTTATCCGACGGGAAGTTTTGACTCTGTCGTGGTAAATCCGCCCTATCGGGAAATAGGAACCGGTCGAATGAACCATTGCGAAGGTGTAGCCAGCGCCAGTTATGAATTAAATGTAACCTTGGAAGATATTTTTCATACAGCACAGTATCTTTTGAAATATGGCGGCCGTCTGACTATGATCCACCGTGCGGATCGTTTAGTCGATTTGATTACGCTTGGCCGCAGGTACAAAATGGAAGCCAAACGGATACGCCCCGTATATGCCCGAATAGGCGCTTCGGCAGTTCGTGTCTTACTGGAGTTCAGATATGGTGGACATACGGAATTAATCTTGGAACCGCCGTTATTAATCCATAATACTGATGGATCTTACACACAGGAGATTATGGAGATATATGGGAAGAAAACAAATGAATGAGGTGGAAGCGGGTACATTGTACCTTGTGCCTACTCCTATCGGAAATTTATCTGATATGACAGAGCGGGCAGTAGGCATTTTACGGCAGGTTGATTTAATCGCGGCAGAAGATACACGACACACAAGAATATTACTGAATCATTTTCAAATTTCCGGGCATGTAGTTTCCTATCATGAACATAATAAAAAAGAATCTGGCAATAAATTAATTGAAGCATTGAAAAGCGGTCGTTCCGTGGCTCAGTGCAGTGATGCAGGAATGCCTGTCATTTCTGATCCTGGGTCAGATCTGGTACGGCTTGCCATAGAGGCGGAGATTCCTGTTGTGCCTTTACCGGGACCTAATGCGGCATTGACAGCGTTAATAGCATCCGGACTTGATGCCCGGCAGTTTGCGTTTATTGGCTTTTTGCCTAAAATTAACGCAAAGAAAAAGAAGTTATTGTTTGATATGTCTCATATACCGGTTACTTTAATTTTTTATGAAGCCCCCCATCGGTTGAAAGAAACGTTAGAGACGTTGATACGGGAATTGGGAAACAGGAAAGCGGTTCTTGCAAAAGAGCTGACAAAAAGATTTGAAACCTTTAAAAGAAGCATGCTTCAGGAATTGTTGGATGACTTAGAAACGGAAACACCACGTGGAGAATATGTTATTCTTGTGGAGGGATGGAATGAAATTTCTGCGGAAGAAAAGGAACAGAAAACTGGCTGGCATGAAGAGGCAGTATCTTTTGCGCTGAAGATGCCGTTAAAAGAAGCAGCAAGGCAAGTATCTTTTAAACATCATTTATCTCGTCGAGAAGTGTATCAGTACCTTTTAAATCAAAAAGAAGCTGATGCGAATAAATGATTTGGGAAATAATTGCTCCCGGTTATATAATGGAAAATACAAGGAAATAAAGACTTTTACAGGGGGAGTTACAATGACAGAAAAACCAAAATACTATATCACAACGCCGATTTATTATCCAAGTGCCAAACTTCATATCGGGCATACATACTGTACGTCCATTGCGGACAGTATGGCACGGTTCAAACGCCTTGATGGATACGAGGTGATGTTTCTGACCGGTTCTGATGAACATGGGCAGAAGATTGAACAGAAAGCGGAAGAATCTGGAGTTACGCCGATTGAGTATGTGGATAATATTGTTGCTCTTTTTAAGCAGCTTTGGAAAGAACTAAATATTTCCAATGATGATTTCATCCGCACAACGGAAGAACGTCACCGTGAAGTGGTGCAGATGCTTTTTCAGCGTGCTTATGACAATGGAGATATCTATCTTGGGAAATACGAAGGATGGTACTGTATTCCTGATGAAACTTTCTGGCCGGAAAATAAGCTGACACCGGAGCATCTTTGCCCTGACTGCGGACGACCATTGCAACGTATCAGTGAAGAGGCCTATTTTTTTAAGATGTCAAAATACGCGGATAGATGGATGAAGTTTATCGAAGAAAATCCGGATTTTATCCAACCTGCATCTCGGAGAAATGAAATGATCCAGTTCGTTAAGGGCGGTCTGGAAGATCTTTGCGTGTCACGAACCAGTTTTACGTGGGGCATTCCTGTACCATTTGATCCCAAGCATGTTGTTTATGTGTGGTTTGACGCGCTTGTTAACTATATAACGGCAGCGGGTATTATTGATAATCCTGAAAAATTTAAAAGATTTTGGCCGGCTGATGTTCATTTGGTAGGGAAAGAGATTGTCCGGTTTCATTCTATTATCTGGCCAATTATGCTTATGAGTCTCGGGATAGAGTTGCCGAAAAAAATTTATGGTCATGGATGGCTGATTGTTGACGGAGAAAAAATGTCCAAGTCTAAAGGAAATGTAGTGGATCCTATTCCATTGCTGCAAGAGTTCGGCTCAGATGCTATTCGCTACTATCTTTTAAATGATATTCAGTTGGGACAGGATGGTAATTTCAGTAGAGAAAGGCTTATCAACCGTATTAACTCAGATCTTTCCAATGATCTTGGCAATTTGCTCCACAGAAGTTTATCCATGGTGGAAAAATATAGAAATGGGGTTCTTGTGCATGGTGACGCGTCTGTTGATCCTTGCATAGGAGAGGTATCTTCGGAAGTTGAAAAAAATGCAGAAGCTACTTTGCAGAGGTTCCGTAATGGAATGGATAATTGGAAAATTAATGACGCTCTTAAAGCGGTGTGGATCTTTATCCGTTCATTAAATAAATATATTGATGTAACAATGCCTTGGGTACTGGCAAAGGATGAAGCTAAAAGGGCTGCACTTGATGCTGTGCTTTATCACCTTTGCGAGGGTATGCGTTTTGTTTCTCTTATGGTAGAGCCCGTAATTCCAATTGCTGCTGAAAAGATTTGGGCGCAATTGGGACTGGTTGATTTTGAAAAAGCAAATTATAAAAACCTTGTATGGGGCGGTATTGCTGATGGTACAAAAGTTGCCAAAGGAATGCCTATTTTCCCGCGTATTGAAGTGGAGAAAGAAGACTTGAAAGTGGAAGTAAAGTCGGAGAGAAAGTTCAACGTGAAGAAAACAGAAAATGACACAAGTGTTCCACTCATTACAATGGATGATTTTTTAAAGACAAAATTGCGTGTTGCGGAAATACTGACAGCAGAAAAAATAGAAAAATCAGAAAAGTTGATTAAGCTGACAGTGTCTTTGGGCGAAGAAATTAGGACAGTTGTCAGTGGTATTGCTAAGTACTATAAACCGGAAGAACTTGTCGGCAAGCATGTGATTTTTGTAGCGAACCTTAAACCGGTGAAGTTGATGGGGATAGAATCGCAGGGGATGGTTTTGGCAGCGTCCAAAGATAATGATCTTGTACTTCCTTTCGTTGATATGCCCTCGGGCAGCCGTGTGAAGTAATGGAGCTTTTTGATACTCATGCGCATGTATATGACAAACGTTTTGATGATGATAGGGAGCAAGTTCTGTCAGACGTATTTGCACATTTAAAATATGTGGTTTGTCCTTCTGAAAATTTGGAAACGAGCAGGAAAACGACAGTTCTTGTAAATAGATATCCCTGGCTTTATGGAGCAGTCGGTATTCATCCTCATGAAACCTGTCATGCGACGGAAGATGGCTTGCAGGAGCTCGAATCTATGGCGCGAGAAAATCATAAAATCGTTGCTATCGGTGAAATCGGTCTGGATTATCATTATTTCTATAGTGATAAAGAAATGCAGCAGAAATGGTTTCACCGACAGATAGAATTGGCAGGGAAGTTAGATTTGCCGATAATTATTCATGACAGAGATGCGCATGGCGATACACTCCGGATTTTGCGGGAACATAAACGGGATTCTTTGCGGGGGATACTGCACTGTTACAGCGGCAGTTTAGAGATGGCCAAAGAATTCATTCGTTTGGGGTTTTATATTTCCTTTGCGGGATCGGTAGTATTTCCTAAAAGTACCAAACTGAAACAGGTGGCTAAAGGAATCTCTTTGAATAGATTGTTAATTGAAACGGACAGTCCTTACCTGGCACCACCGCCACATAGAGGAGAACGAAATACGCCGTGTAATGTAATTTATGTGGCGGAAGAAATTGCACGGCTGAAAGATTTGAGCGTGGAGGCTGTTGTTTTTCAGACAACGACAAATGCCTGTAACATTTATAAAATTAAGCAATAAATATAAACAAGCCGCTTTGTGCGAATCAAATCGCCAGGCGGCTTTTGCATGGGGAAAGTATGAAAGTGGCAGATCAATTATATAGACATATAAGGGGCAGCGATATCCGCAAATTTGGAATATCCCTTTTCATTGGGATGGATACCATCGGAATACCAGGAATTATCAAGAGGGAAGGCAGTTGAAAAATCAATAAAGAGAATATCTAAGTCAATGCAATTTGCTTTTAAAAAGCTCCCATAGTCTTTCAAATCTTTATTATTTTTCGTAAAAGCAAAGTGCGTCTGCCATCCTGTGGTAATGCTGAGTGGTGTCATTAAAGGAGGGATACCGATGCAGAGAGGGATTTTCTTATTAAGTTTATTAATCTCGGATAACATCATTTTTTCCAAATGAGTTACTCTGATTCCGGAAAGTATGTCGTTGGTACCACCCATCATAAAAAACAATGTATTTTCATGGGGGCTGCTTAGAAACGGAGAGAGGGAATCAAAAATGTCTTCAAGTCCTGCGCCGCATAAACCGTGATTGTAGTATTGGATGGCAGGGCAGCGTCTGGAAATTTGGTAAATCCAGCCATACTGAGGCAAAACACCGTACCCTGCGGTAAGACTATCTCCAAAAAAATGAATTGAGTTTGCATTTTGAATATCCCAGTTCATAGTACGCCTCCCATGGACAATAATAGAAATAGTAAGATGATTTTGTCAAATTCTGCAGAGGGGTGAAAATTGTTTGTCATACGCGAAGATAAATGGTCAAATTTCTTTTATTAGACTATTACTTCATGGAGCTTTCAAAAGTGATATAATATTTTAAGATAGAAGATAGTGTACTATTATGGAGGCTGTAATGGATAGACAATTATCATTGGAGTTTGCACGTATTACAGAACAAGCTGCGTTGAAAAGTGCGCGGCTCGTAGGATTAGGTGATAAGGAGGGCGCCGACCAGGCTGCTGTTGATGGTATGCATGAGCAGTTTGCTTTAACGCCTGTTTCCGGTACCGTGGTCATTGGCGAGGGTGAGATTGATGAAGCCCCCATGCTGTACATTGGTGAACATGTAGGACAGGGTGGGGAAGAAGTGGATATTGCGGTGGATCCTGTAGAAGGAACAAACCTTGTAGCAAAAGGAAAAAATGGTGCTATTGCTGTTCTTGCTATCGCTCCTAAAGGGTGTCTGCTTCATGCTCCGGACATGTATATGCAGAAAATCTGCGTGGGTCCTCGTGCGAAGGGGAGGATTGATATCCGTGCTTCGGTTACTGAAAATCTTAAAAATGTGGCAGATGCGATGGGACGTGAAGTTTCCGATCTGACGATGGTTATTTTGGACAGGGAACGCCATGAAAAGATTATTCGTGAAGCGAGGGAAGCCGGGGCCCGCGTATACCTGATTACTGACGGAGATGTAGTGCCTTCTGTCGACTGCGGTATCCAGGGCAGCGGCATCCATATGGTTATGGGGTCGGGCGGAGCGCCGGAAGGTGTTTTATCCGCAGTAGGATTGAAATGTCTTGGCGGTGATATGCAAGCAAGACTGCTTCCGCAGACGGAACAGGAGATCCAGCGGCTGCACACAATGGGGATTGATGATCCCAATAAAGTGCTGACATTGGATGATTTGGTAAAAGGAGATGACTGTATTTTCGCGGAGACAGCTATTACAGACTGTGCTATGCTTCGCGGTGTCCGTTTTTTTGGCGGCGGGGCAAGGACAAGTACTTTAGTTCTTCGTTATAAGACCGGTACTGTCCGTTTTATTGATACAGTTCACCGTTTTGGAGAGGATAAACCCGGTGTAAGAATGTTTTAATAACAGTATATTAGAAGAACCCTCGACAAATGCTTATGATGTTCAAGTGAGGCGGGGTTTTTTATATGGAATTTTTTTATTGTTTGCAGTAAAATATATTGTATTACAGATGAAAGGGGAGACTTATGCACGAATTGTTTGATTGGATTTATTCTATCGTGGTCGCTTTATTTTTAGCGATGATTATCCATATATTTCTTTTTGTCCCTACCAAAGTGGCAGGTTCATCCATGTATCCTACGTTAGAGGATGGACAGTATTTAATTGTTTCCAAGTTAGGGCATGTTTTCCGTCAGACACCTGATTATGGTGAGATTGTTATTATTGACAGCCGTACGCAGAGAATGCGGTCGTGGGCGGATGATTTATCTGAACCTGCTTTAAACTACGTGGCGCTTTTCAGCCGAAGCGGTCAGGGACACAATGTTTGGGTAAAGCGTGTGATCGGTAAGGGCGGGGATAAGCTGGAGTTTCATGATAATGCGGTATACAGAAATGGCACAAAATTGAATGAACCCTACATCAATGGCGTGATGGAGTTCTCAATGCCCGGTTCGTTTACGGTGCCCGAAGGAACAATTTTCGTTATGGGCGATAATAGAAATCATAGCTCTGACAGCCGATTTATCGGGCCGATTCCAATTGACCACGTACTTGGAACTGTAGTGGTTGAGTTATGATGGAAGACCGTTTCCTGGAAGCAGGAGCGGTTTTTATTTGCGACAAAGGATAGGAGTATTATGTTATAATAACTTATATTTTATGTTCAATGATGGGGAATGAGGGGTGATTATTTTGGCACATTGCAATGAAAATTTTAATGATTTGCAGGGAGCGTATTTGTTTGCAAAAATAAGAAAGGAACAGGAAACATACAAAGCGAATTACCCGGATGCTGATATTATCTCTCTTGGCATTGGTGATGTAACGCAACCGTTAGTTCCGGCTGTTGTTGAGGCCATGATGAAAGCTGTTGCGGAAATGGGAGAAGTGGAAACTTTCCGTGGTTACGGTCCGGAACAAGGATATTTATTTTTGCGTGAAGCTGTTGCCCTGCACGATTTCAAAGACAAGGGATGTGATGTTTCACCGGATGAAATTTTTATTAGTGATGGCGCAAAATGTGATATAAGTAATATGCAGGAAATATTTGCCACGTCGGATATTGTGGCAATTATGGATCCTGTATATCCAGTGTATGTGGACAGTAATGTTATGGCGGGACGAAGTGGGAAATTTGTGAATGGATCATATGAAAAATTTGAGTACCTGCCGTGTTATGAAGAATGTGATTTTAAAGCAAACCTGCCATCCCATGATCCCATGATTATTTATTTATGTTCACCCAACAATCCGACAGGAACTGCATTAAATAAAAAGGAATTAACTGTTTGGGTGAAGTACGCAAAGCAGACTAGATCAGTTATCTTCTTTGATGCTGCCTATGCGGCATTCATTACGGAAGACATTCCGCATAGCATTTATGAAATTGAAGGGGCCAAAGAGGTGGCAATTGAGTTCCATTCATTCTCTAAGACAGCCGGATTTACAGGGGTGCGCTGCGGATATGTCGTTGTCCCGAAAGAATTGAAGCTGGAAACAAAGTCAGGGGGATTAATCAGTGCAAATGAACTTTGGTATCGCCGACAATGTACGAAATTTAATGGATGCTCTTATGTTGTGCAGCGCGGGGCAGAAGCTGTATATACAGAAGCTGGACAAAAGCAGATACAGAAGACTTTGGGGATATACAGAAAAAATGCCCGGGCTATTTTGGCAGGGGTAAAAGAAGTCGGGTTACGGGCTTCCGGTGGAATAAACAGCCCTTATATATGGGTGTCTGTACCTGATGGAATGAGCAGCTGGGATTTTTTTGACTTTCTTCTTCGGGAAGCGCAGGTTATATGTACGCCGGGATCAGGATTCGGTCCATGCGGGGAAGGGTATGTCCGTCTGACCGCATTCAATACATCGGAAAAGACGGCAATGGCTGTGAAACGTTTGAAAACTGCTGTTAAAAAATATACAAATAAAGGATGAAGATATGAGCACAAATTTACAGATCGGTATTGTCGGGCTTCCTAATGTAGGAAAGAGTACGCTTTTTAATGCGATTACAAAAGCAGGTGCGGAGGCGGCCAATTTTCCTTTTTGTACTATTGAACCTAATGTGGGTGTTGTGGAAGTGCCGGATCATAGAATTTATGATTTGGCAGGTATATTTAATCCGAAAAAAACGACGCCTGCATTTACCCGTTTTGTGGATATTGCAGGGCTGGTGGCAGGAGCATCGAAGGGGGAGGGGCTGGGGAACCAGTTTTTGAGCCACATTCGTGAAACCGATGCTATCGCTCATGTTGTCAGATGTTTTGATGATGAAAATATCACTCATGTAGAAGGCGGAATTAATCCTGTTCGTGATATGGGCATCATTAATACAGAATTATGTCTGGCGGATCTGGAGAGCGTCGATAAGAAAAGAGTAAAGACTGCCAAGTTGGCTCAGGCGGGGATAAAAGAAGCAAAAGCGGTTTTACCAATTTATGAAAGGGTTTTTCAGGTTTTGCAGGAGGGAATACCGGCAAGAACTTTGGATTTAGCTGAGGATGAACTGGCGGTTCTTAAGGAATTAAATTTGATTACATTGAAGCCGGTTCTGTATGTATTGAATACGGCGGAAGATGATATTGCGAATCCCATAGATAATCCTTATGTGCAGGCGGCAGCAGCGCAGGCGGAAAAAGAAAATGCCAAATGGGTACCTGTTTCAGCAGAGATTGAGCAGGAAGTATCGGAATTGGAAGAAGGGGAAGCCAAAGCGTTTCTGGCTGATTTGGGAGAAACGGAACCGGGATTGAATCGTTTGATTCGTACGGCGTATGCAATGTTAGGCTTGATTAATTTCTTTACTGTAGGTGAAGATGAATGCCGTGCATGGACGGTTCATTCTGGGACAAAGGCGCCTAAAGCTGCGGGGAAAATTCATTCCGATATCGAACGTGGATTTATTCGTGCGGAAATCATTACCTATGATGAATTGATAAAATGCGGTTCTTTTGCAGCTGCCCGTGAAAAAGGACTGCTGCGGGTAGAAGGGAAAGAATATATTATTAAGGACGGAGATATCGCGTATTTCCGCTTTAATGTATAGTGGTAAAATAATTGAGCCTCCGATAAGGGGGCTTTTTTGCGGAGAAGTACTAATGAAGAAACTTTATGGAAATATTGTCACCGGTGCATTTGTTATGCGGATGAACAGATTTGTAATTCATGCGGAGATAGATGGGAGAATGGAAATCTGCCATATGCCTAATCCCGGAAGAATGAGAGAGCTTTTATTTCCGGGGGTCAAAATGTATTTTGTAAAAAGCAGGAATCCCTTGAGTCGCACGGCATATCGTGTTATCGGCGTGGAACGTGATGGAGAAGTTATTCTTCTGGATACATCTAAGTGTAATGATGTGGCGCATTACTTAGTGAGCCGTCATCTGATTGCTGGTTGGGAAGAATATTCCGTAGTACAGCGAGAAGTCACAATGGGTGACAGCCGATTTGATTTACTGCTGGGAAATGAAGCGACAGGAGAAGTATTTCCTGTAGAAGTGAAATCGTGTACTCTTTTTGGCGAAAAGGGGGCAATGTTTCCTGATGCAGTCACTGCAAGAGGAAAGAAACATGTTGATCATCTTGGGCAAATAGGACAGATCGGACGCGCAGGCATATTGATCCTTGTGCAATGGAATCGGGCAGAATGGTTTTTGCCTGATTTTCATACGGATATTGAGTTTGCAAAAGCATTCCGTGTTAATATGGAGCGTATTGATTGGAAGGTGGCAGCGCTTCATTGGACACCTGAATTTGATTACCCCGATCATGTAAAGCTTCTTCCCACTTCCATAAAGGCCTTGGATGAGGAGATGGGAAATTGTGGTGACTACTTACTGATACTTTATTTGGATAAAGACAAATTAGTGGAAATAGGAACCAAAGGGATTATGAACTTCCCTCAGGGGTATTATGTATATATCGGGTCCGCAAAGAGAAATTTAGAACAGCGGATCAGACGGCATCGTCATCTGAGAAAGAAAATGCATTGGCATATTGATTACTTACGGCAGGAGTCTGAGTTTATCGGTGTTATTCCGATTAGAACAAAGCGCGATTTTGAACATCTTTTGGCAGCGGCCATATCTGATATTGCAGATTGGGAAATTAAAGGATTCGGCTGTACGGACTGTTCCTGTAAATCTCATCTGTTCGGTTTTTATGAGAATCCTCTGCATATAAAAGCATTTACAAAGATTGAAGAAAATTTTGAAATCAATGTATTGAACTCTTATTTTGATGCGTAAGAAAAGTGCCGATTGATGTGAACTGGCACTTTTAAAGTTTTATTCAGATATACCACTTTTGCTCTTGCATTCAAAATGGAAATATAGAAATAAGATGAACGCTCCGGCAAAAGCAGTCAGACTGGTAAGTTGGGCACTTTTTAAGCCGAGAGCGAGTGTTCCGTAATCGCCTCTGTAATTTTCAAGGAAGAAACGAAGAAGAGAATAAAGCATAATATAGAGACAAAAGGTGGTTCCTCCTGCTCGTGTTTTGCATCCATACCAGAGAAGCAAAACAAAAATTAAAAGATCACCTTGGCATTCCCATACTTCTGCCGGCCAAAGCGGTTGGGCTCCATATGTATGATAAGCAAGAGTTGTGTCAGGATAGAGCAGTCCGAAATCTTGTCCAGTGGGATGTCCAAAAGCGTCTCCATTCATAAAATTGGCGATACGTCCGATAGCCTGTCCTAAAATAATTCCCGGTGTGACAGTATCGGCAAAAGGAAGAACTGGGATCTGATGTTTCTTTAAATAAAAATATGCGGCAATACACGCAAAAATAATTCCGCCTTGGATAGCCATCCCGCCTTGCCAGATATAGGGGATTTCCAATAGATGATTATGATAGTATTCCCAATCAAAAAAGAATACGTCCCAAAGCCTTCCGCCAACGATTCCTGCAAAAGCGATGACAAGTCCTAAATCAAACATGTGGGATTCCCATCCCCGCCTGTCTTTTTTTAGTAAGAAATAAGCGGTAATACATCCTGATATGATACCCAGAGAGAAGAAGATCCCGTATAAGCGGATAGGGAAATTACCGATAAAAAATAAATATTGATGCATAATTGGCCTCACTCAATTATAATGATAACAATATTATTTTATTATACTCTAAAAAATGAAAACAGGTGGAAAAAATGAAAACAGGTGGGGTTTTTATGGTTAAGATTTTATTCGAAGGATTGTTGTTTCTTATATTTACACAAAATATTTACGCCTTTACGAAGGTGAATGTGAAATATAAAGAAGTGAGTGAGACTGCTTATGAAGAAGATGAACAGATATTTACGAGACCGTATTTCCTGGAAAAAGGAAATCAATGGAAGATTATAGAAAACGGGAAGAAAATCTATGCAAAAGTTAATCTGGGAATACATGAGGATCCAGTTGATGTAGAATTGCCATTGACGGAAATTAGAGGGGAGCCCTATATTAATTTTACGTTTTTTTCTAAACAGGCAGGTTTTGAATATATTTTTGATAGAAAGAAAATGGAAATATGTGCAAAGGAATATAAAGCGGAAGAAAAATCACAGAAAAATAAAAGGATCATTCTTATGTGGGATCCGGACTTGATATTTGATACGAGTAAAAATTATTTCACGGAACATGTGGGAGAAAGAGTTTTAGCGCCCACATGGGGTGGCTATAAGGATATGAAAGAAATACCGCTATCGCTTTCATATCTGCAGGAAGCCAAACGTGCAGGAATGAAGATTACACCGCTTTTACATAATGACTTCGACTTACAGGAAACAAAGAAACTTCTTCATGATTCGGGAGCAGTTCAAAATCTGGCAAGACAAATTACTGCGACAGCACTGGTTTATGATTTCGATGGATGGAATTTGGATTTTGAAAATATGGATGAGGCGGATAAGTTTTTATATACGAAATTTATTAAAACAGTATCTGAAAAACTTCATATGCATGGAAAGGAAATTTCTGTTGATATTACGGTGAACAGTAATAGTCCGAACTGGAGTCTCTGTTATGATCGTAAAGGAATGGCAGCCTATGTAGATTATGAAGTGATTATGGGATATGACCAGACGCCGGGGGGAAGTCGATATTCCGGGCCAGTATCGTCCTACTCATGGCTCAAACATCATATTGCTATGCTTTTAAAACAGGTGCCTAATAATAAACTGGTGCTGGGGTTACCTTTTTATACGCGCATTTGGACGGGAAAAGAAGGGCAGGCGGCTTCTTCCGTCCTTATGATGAAGCAAATCAAAAGTTTGTTGGGGCAGAATAATATCGGATTGTTTTGGAACCCTGAAGATCGCCAGTATGTAGGGATATGGGAAGAAAATGGACAGACGAGAAAAGTTTGGTTTGAAGAAAGACGCTCTTTGCAAGAAAAGGTTTCCTTGGCACATGATTATAAACTGGCAGGACTGGCATTTTGGCGATATGGTTTTGAAACAGAAGATATATACAATCAGATAGAAGGTGCATTTCTGAATAAAAAGGATGAATCGGTCAGGTATAAGAACAGAAGTGAGGATATACTTATCAAATTCAGGGAGAGGCTGAAAAGGGCGCAGTGAATACTTGCTCATTCAGCGGGAATCATCCGTGAAGTAACGGGCAGTTTGTTTGACGTTAATATGCTAAAAATATATAATATTGGATAACGGTTTTAGAAGAAATTTCTTTGATAAAATGCTTATGGAAGGTGACGGTATGCAGGGGAAATATATTCCGCAGCAAATTGAAAAAAAGTGGCAGCAGATTTGGGAAGAGACGAAAGCATTTGAGACTCATTTTGATCCGAATAAAAAGAAATACTATGTTCTTGAGATGTTCCCGTATCCTTCGGGCAATCTTCATATGGGGCATGTGAGGAATTACTCTATTGGTGACGTGGTAGCCCGCTTTAAATCCATGCAGGGGTTTAATGTTATTCATCCGATGGGATATGATGCTTTCGGCATGCCGGCGGAAAATGCCGCTATCCAGCATGGAATTGCTCCGGCTGAATGGACATATGCGAATATTGAGAATATGACGCGTCAGCAGAAAGAGCTCGGGCTTTCTTATGATTGGGAAAGAGAAGTCCTGACTTGCCGTGAAGATTATTATAAACATACGCAGAATCTTTTTGAGACTTTTTATAAGAGGGGGCTTGCGTATAAAAAGGAAGCAAAAGTAAACTGGTGTGACCATTGTCATACGGTTCTTGCAAATGAACAGGTGGAAGAAGGGAAGTGCTGGCGCTGTAAGAATCCGGTTGTTAAAAAAAATTTGTCTCAATGGTTCCTGAAAATTACAGATTATGCAGATCGTCTGCTTGCTGATTTGGATCATATGCCTGGTTGGCCGGAACGAGTAAAGATCATGCAGCGCAACTGGATTGGCCGTTCTATCGGGACACAGTTCTTTTTTCATGTGGATGGCATGGAAGATACAATTCCTGTTTACACTACTCGTGTAGATACAGTATATGGTGTTACCTACATAGTGTTAGCACCTGAACATCCTCTGGTAGAAAAGTTAATTTCCAATAATCCTGAAAAAGAAAAGATTCAGGCATTTATTCAGGAAATCAAAAATCAGAACGACATCGACCGCACGTCTGAAGATACACCTAAATTGGGAATGCCCACAGGCAGCTATGCTGTGCATCCGCTTACAGGCGAACGTGTGCCGATTTGGATTGCCAACTATGTTCTTTATGAATATGGTACAGGTGCAGTTATGGCAGTTCCCCAAGGTGATCAGCGTGATTGGGATTTTGCGAAAAAGTATAATCTTCCCGTAAAAATCGTTATCCAAAATAAAGCTCATGACCTAAAACTTAATAAAATGGATCAGGCCTACTGTGAAGATGGGGAGCTGGTCAATTCATCAGAGTTTGATGGCCAGCTTTCCTCGGAAGCAAGAATCAATATTACAAAAAAATTAGAGAAAATGGGAATTGGTGAAGAAAAGGTCAATTATCGCTTGAGAGATTGGCTTATTTCCCGTCAACGCTACTGGGGATGTCCGATTCCGATTATTAATTGCCCGCATTGCGGTAGCGTACTTGTGCCGGAAGAAGAACTGCCGGTTGTATTACCTGAAGATGTCAATTTTGTTGCCGGTGCTACATCGCCTCTTGAAACAAGTGAAAGTTTTCTTCATTGCAAATGTCCGAAGTGCGGAGCGGATGCCGTTCGTGAAACGGATACAATGGATACTTTTATTGATTCATCATGGTATTTCCTGCGGTATTGCGATCCGCATAATGAACAGGAGCCGTTTAGTAAGGGTAAAACAGACTATTGGATGCCGGTGGATCAGTATATCGGCGGTATTGAACATGCGATTCTTCATTTACTATATTCCCGTTTCTTCATGAAAGTATTGCAAGACGAGGGGATGGTTGATTATCCGGAGCCGTTTACCAATCTGCTGTGCCAAGGGATGGTGCTCAAGGATGGCGGGAAGATGAGTAAATCCGTTGGTAATGTGGTGAGTCCGGAAGAAATCGTTGGAAAATATGGAGCGGACACGGCCCGGCTCTTTATTCTTTTTGCCGCGCCGCCGGAAAAAGATTTGGAATGGAGTGATCAGGGCGTAGAAGGCTCTTATCGATTCCTAAAACGTGTTTGGACGATTGTTGGCAAGTATCAGGAATTGGGAAAAGAATTAAAAGGAATGTTATCACCTGATGAGGTGGCTCTGCGTCGCCGGCTGCATCAGTCTATTGCCAAAGTTACAGAGGATTTAGATGGGAAATTTGCCTTCAACACGGCTATTAGTGCGATTATGGAACTCGTAAACGAGATGTACAGGTTTGGAGAAAAGCACAGTACGATTGAAGACAGTTTTGCAAAGGAACTGCTTCGTGATTTGTTAATTCTGCTTGCGCCTTTTGTTCCACATATTACGGAAGAACTTTGGCAGGGTATCGGAGCGGAGGAAGTCAGTGTACATGCTGCAGCATGGCCAAAGGTTGATGAGGCTGCGCTTGCCGTAGATTCATTGGAAATGGCAGTGCAAATTAACGGCAAGGTTCGCACAACAATAAAAGTACCTGTTGACATGGATAAGGATAGTATCGAAAAACTTGTGAGAGCATTGCCGGAAGTACAGAAATTTACGGAGGGTAAGATAATTATCAAATGTATTGTGATTCCCGGAAAAATTATAAATATTGTTGCTAAGTAATCAGCGGTACAAAAAAGTGGTGCCTCAAGTTAAAAACTCAGTTTGTGCAATTCCGCAGAGGGAAAGCATTGAACTGAGTTTTAATCATTTTAGATATTTACTTGATTACCTATTTTACCGGGTTACGGAGTGTACCAATGGGGTCAATCGTAATTTCCACAACATCTCCGGGACAAAGAAATTTTGGCGGGCTAAAACCCATTCCGACACCTTCCGGTGTTCCAGTGGCGATGATATCACCTGGAAGCAATGTCATGCCGGAAGAAAGAGTAGAAATCAGTTTGGCAACAGAAAAGATTAAATCCGTAGTATTGCCTTCCTGGCGAAGTTGGTCATTTATTTTTGTGTAGATTGTGAACGGAAACGGCCAGCCGCCAATGAGGACAGTGGGGCCTATGGGGCAGAAAGTATCCAGGCTTTTTCCTCGGAACCACTGGGCGTGGGATTTTTGTAAATCTCTGGCGGTTATATCGTTGATGATGGTATAGCCATATACATATTTCAGAGCATCTTTTTCGAGGACATCAATGCACTTTCTGCCAATGATTACACCCAGTTCACCTTCATAATCAACCTGGGATGTCACATCCCGATGAAGATCAATTTCTTCATTTGTACCGATGACAGAAGTGGTTGCTTTTGTAAAAAAAATAGGATGCAGTGGATTTTTCGCATTTGTATTTTTTTCGAATTCCTTGACATGGGACTGGTAGTTCTTTCCTACACAGAAAATATTACGTTTTGGATAGAAAGGAACTGCGATTTCTACCTCTGATAAAGAAACAGGGGGGATAGACTGATCTTCTTTGTTCATTTCCAGTACTTTCGCAAGGTTAAGCAGTCCTTCATCGCCAGTTTCAATAAATTCATCCATCGTTTCGCCTAAGGGAATGAAATAAGTTTCTTCCAACAGTTCAGCGGGAATAATGGACTTGCTGTCTTGTGTAAGGACGCCCCATTGGCGGAGGCCCTTATGATTATATGAAATAAGTCTCTGCATAGATATCCCTTCTTTCTGTTAAATTATGGCTATTATAACATAAAAGTAAGTGAGTTATTCATATTTTATTTCACAAAAATAGTATCTATGGTAGAATGAATTTGTGCCAATTATTGAAATCATTCTTGATTTTAGAAATAAACAGAGGGATAAGTAATGGAAGAAAGACAAGAAGCGGCCAATTTTATCGAAGCAGAGATTAACAAGGATATTGCTAATAATGTATATGAAAATGGACGGGTATTAACGAGATTCCCTCCGGAACCTAATGGGTACCTTCATATTGGACATGTGAAAAGTATTTGCCTTAATTTCGGCCTTGGTGAAAAATATCATGGTGAAACTAATGTACGTTTTGATGATACCAATCCTGCCAAAGAAGAGATCGAATATGTTAATTCGATTTTAGAAGATATAAAATGGCTCGGATTCAAATGGAAAGAACCCGTACATTATGCATCTGACTATTTTCCGCAACTTTATGAATTTGCCTGCAAATTGATTCGTATGGGATTGGCTTATGTAGATGACCAGACCAGCGAGGAAATTCATGATACCCGCGGTGATTTTTTACATCCCGGTAAAGAAAGCCCATGGCGTAACCGCAGTGTGGAAGAAAATCTGCAGTTATTCCAGGAAATGAAGAATGGCAAATATAAAGATGGTGAAAAGGTTCTTCGTGCCAAGATTGATATGTCGGCACCCAATGTAGTTATGAGAGATCCGGTTATTTATCGGATTCTCCATTCTACACATCATCGTATAGGCAACACATGGTGTATCTATCCGCTCTATGATTTTGCGCATCCTCTTTCTGATGCTATTGAAGGAATTACCCAATCTATCTGTACGTTGGAATTTGAGGAAAGACGCCCTTTATATAATTGGTGTCTCCAGGCATTTGACGGGAAGGAAAAACCGAGGCAGATTGAATTTGCGCGATTGAATGTGACTACAATGATTACGAGTAAGCGTAAACTGCGTAAGATGGTAGAATCGGGTGTTGTCTCCGGATGGGATGATCCCCGTATGCCAACTATCAGCGGCATCAGAAGAAGAGGATATACGCCGGAATCTTTACGACGCTTCTGTGAATTGATTGGTGTGGCTAAGGCAGATAATGTAGTAGATATTTCTTTTTTAGAATACTGTATTCGTGAAGACCTTAAGACTAAGGCGCCTCGAATTATGACTGTTATTGATCCTGTTAAAGTTGTTCTTACGAACTATCCTGAAGATAAAATGGAATATGTAACGATTGAAAATAATCCGGAACAGGAAACTATGGGAACGCGGCAGGTTCCTTTTGGCAGAACTATTTATATTGAACGGGAAGATTTTATGGAAACGCCGGTGAAGAAATTTTTCCGTATGACACCGGGAAAGGAGGTTCGGCTTAAAGGGGCATACATTGTGCACTGTGATGAACTTATTAAGGATGAAAAGGGTAAACTCAAAGAAATTCATTGCACGGTTGATTTTGATACACGCAGTGGAACACCCGGTGCAGATCGTAAAGTGAAGGGGACGCTTCATTGGGTATATGCTGATACAGCAGTTGATGTGGCAGTGCGTCTGTACGATTATCTGATTTCCCCGGATGATGTAGATGATGGCCGCGATTTCATGGAAAAGGTGAATACGGATTCACTTGTAGTAATGAATGGTAAGGCTGAACCGGTAATTAAGGAATATGATGTGGGAAGCCGTTTTCAGTTTTTACGCAAGGGATATTTTATTATTGATAAAGACAGTACAAAAAAACAGATTGTGTGCAATCGGATTGTCGGGCTTCGAGATACTTGGGCTAAGTTGCAGAAAATAATGGGGAAGGGAAACGGATAAGGAAAAATATGAGATATAGATTATGGCTTAGTATATTATCTGTGATATTTACGGTATCACTGACAGCTAATGTTTCAGCGGAAAAATGGGAATTACCTGATATTGGAAAGATGGAGGTGCCTCCGCATGTTCATTTTGAGGAAGGCGAGCAGTCTGCTTTACCTTTTTTACAGGATAAAGGGATAAAGCTGTATTTTACGCGGAAGGGAGCAGTAAGTGGAAGATATTATACGATGACTTATTCCAATCCCCCTGATTTTTCCTATGGCTGGGCAACCAGCCAAAAGCTGGGAGTTCCCTTTTTATTGGAGATAGGAGAAATCACACATAAAACAGATTCTATAGAGAAGCAGATGGATATCATTGCGGGGCATTTGAATAAGTGTATTATGGAAAGCGGTGCTGTTTATACAGGAAAAACACCTTTGGTGCGGATAAATGATAAGAAGAATCCTCGCTGGGAAGGATCGTTTGAGATAAGAATAAAAGAAAAAGATATCGTTTATCATGAAGCATATCAAGTTGTACTACAAAATGACGGTTATTTCATTTCCTTAGGAATTATCAATTCTGACGCGGAGCAATTTGAATTGACCAGTTCTTTACGGGAGATGATGGGGAAAAGGAAAATTGTCAAGCAGAAGAAATTGCTTGATTTAAAAAAGTAGGTTTTGGAATAAAAATTTGTAATAAAAAGTGGCAAATTGACAAGGCATGTTTTGATAAGTAATATAAAGAGGTAGTAATTCATTATGTAAGAATTTGACAGGAGGAGTTTTACATGGCAAAGGTAGCAATCGTATATTGGTCCGGCTCCGGAAATACAGAAGCTATGGCACAAGCAATTGAAAATGCAGCAAAGGATGCGGGTGCAGAAACCACATTGAGCTTTGTAAGTGATACTACTGCATCTGATGTGGCAGCTTTTGATCGTATTATTCTTGGCTGCCCGGCGATGGGGAATGAAGAGTTGGAAGAATATGAATTTGAACCATTTTTTGCTGAACTGTTGCCACAGCTCAAAGGTAAAATAGTTGGTATTTTTGGTTCTTATGCGTGGAATCAGGGCGATTGGATTGTGACGTGGAAGCAGCGTTTGAATGATGCAGGTGTTGAACTTATATCCGAACCGGTTAAGGCTTACAGCTATCCTGATGATGAAGCACTGGCTGCTTGTGCCGCTTTAGGGAAAGCGGTGGCGAATGCGTAATTAAATCGTATTGAAGAGGCGTCTTAAGAGAGGCGCTTCTTTTTTACATAGGGGGACTTATGGGAAGTAAAGTTGCAATTATTTATTTTTCAGCAACAGGGAATACAGAAGCGATGGCAGAGGCCGTGGCTGTGGGAGCTCGTAATACGGGAGCTGAAGTTTTACTTGCTCCTGTTTCAGATGTAGATCCTATTGAAATTGGTAATACCTGCCATCACATTATCTTAGGGTGTTCAGCTTGGGGAGTCGAAGTGATTGAGGAGATGGAAATGAAGCCATTTTGTGAGAAATTGAAACCTTATTTAAAAGGGAAAGAAATGGGGATTTTCGGTTCTTGTGGCTGGAGCCGCGGCGCATGGCTGAATTCCTGGTATAATGAGCTTCATTTCGCAGGGGCGCATTTTGCTGCCAAACCGGTTTTAGCTTATGGATATCCTGATGAAGAGGCCCAGAAGAATTGTGAAGCTCTTGGGGCAGCGGTTGCTAAAGCATAATGATTGTATAAGAGATGATAATTACTAAAGGTGGGATTTGAATGGAATGGAATAATAAAATTTCTGAAAATGTACAGGCAGTTCCTTTTTCTGGAATTCGTAAATTTTTTGATCTGGCGAGCACAATGAAAGATGTTATTTCTTTAGGTGTGGGAGAACCAGATTATGCGGCACCTGATAGAGTTATTGACGCATGTATTGAAAGTCTGAAAAACAAAGAAACTTCTTATACCTCCAATTGGGGTCTTTTGGAACTTCGCGAGGAAATCAGCTGCCTTTTTAAAAAGCGTTATGGATTGGAATATGATCCAATGAATGAAATTATGATTACTGTTGGTGTATCGGAAGCTATTACTGTTGTTATGCAGACGATCCTGAACCCGGGAGATCAGGTTTTAATGCCTGACCCTGCCTATCTCGCGTATCCTGCATGCGTAAGATTGGTTGGAGGGACACCTGTTCTTGTACCGACACTTTCTGATGATGAATTCAGATTAAGAGTGGATAAGTTGGAGGAAAAATTGACGACCAAGACGAAAGCGTTACTGATCGGTTATCCAAACAATCCAACGGGGACGGTAATGGATCAGGCAGCTCTTGAAGAAATTGCGGCATTTGCCCAGAGGCATGACTTGATCGTAATTTCAGATGAAATTTATTGTGACCTGACTTATGAGGGGAAACATACCTGTTTTGCTTCCATCCCCGGTATGAAGGAACGCACTCTTGTCATGAATGGGTTTTCAAAATCTTATGCGATGACAGGATTACGTATTGGCTATATTTGCGGACCGAAAGAAGTCATGCAGTCTTTGTACAAGGTTCACCAGTATGAGATTTTATGTGCTGCATCTACCAGTCAGTATGGAGCAATCGCTGCGCTGAAGAAATGTGATGAAGATGTAAAAGTGATGTTTGATGAATATAAGGTTCGCAGAAAGATAGTGTATGATGCTCTCGCGAAAATGGGGCTTAAAGTATTTAAGCCGAAAGGGGCCTTCTATATTTTTCCGGATATCAGTTGTACTGGAATGAATGATGAAGAGTTTTGTGATAGGCTGCTGATGGAAGAAAAAGTGGGAGTGGTTCCTGGTACTTGTTTTGGGCTGCAGGGGAAAAATCATATTCGTATTTCTTATGCGGCAAGTCGAGAAAATTTGACAGAGGCGATGAAACGCATGGCACATTTTGTGACAAAATATAAAAAATAAAGTGTTGGTAAAAGAGGGGGGGACGTGATTGTGCCTCCCTTTTTATTTTGTTTCTTGACAGAATAGTGATGCGAACTTCATAATAAAAAATATGTAAAATTATTGGACAGGAGAGATCTGATGAAGTATGAATCTTTGCAGAAAATGACTGTGATAACAGGGCTGCTTGTATTTTCCTTGGGAATATGTTCTTATGCGGAAGATAAGGTATCCATGATGAAAGAAGCCTCTCTGCCGAAAGAAAAAGCTTCCGAAATAAAATCGGGAAACGTATCGGATGATAAGGAACGAGTATCTTTAATGGCGGTGGATGGGCATCCGTTAGATGATGATGACTTTATACTCAGTAACGTTAAAATGGGAGATGAACCGGAGCGTATATTTCATCTTAATGGAGTTCCTGACATAGTTTCCCATGGAACTATTAGTGATGAATATCATTGGAAGGATGCAGGGCTTACTGTAGTAGTGAATAGGAAATTACCTTATGCTTATGTGCAACGAAAAGATGTACAGCTGAAAAAAGGGGAGGGATTTTCCGGAGTCTCGCGTCTTTATATAGATGGCAAAGCAGCGATCACCAAAAGAGGTATCACGGTGGGATCCTTGAGGGAAAATGTTTTGCGGGCATATGGTGCGCCTGAAGAGGTCTTATGGGATGGTACAGACAAATCATTTTATTTTATTTACAAAGCAGGGCAAAAAAAGATTAAGTTCATCATAAAGGGAAATAAGGTAAAGGCATTTCAGTTTTCTGTTGAGGATTCAGGAAGAGCTGCCGGGGGTTTCCAGTCATTGACGCAAAAGATGAGGAAAGACGGACTACTTCCGGATAAAGACTTTGGGATCGCCGGGTTTAAACTGGATACGAAATTTAGGGCTCATTCGTGGGATACATGGCAAAGGAAAATGTCTAATCCCAAAGAAGATGTGTGGTATTTTTCGGGATATGCTGTTCGTGCTACGGCGAGATCGGGAATAGTACAGGGGTTGTTCCTGACGGATTCTGATATGGTGACCACTCGAGGCATAACCTTGGGAGATGATTTAGAAACGGCAGAGTTAATTTATGGGGCGCCGTATAAGGTAGAAATGGATACCTCGTCAGGGCATCTGAGAACTTCCTACATATATTTTTCGAAGGATAAAAGAAATATATTGATCTTATTTCTTACAAAACAAAAGATAGATGGAATCGTTTCTGCAAAGAATCCACAGTTTAGTGAAAAGAAATAGATTGCAAGTAGATTTTGTATGGTTATTGTGAAGAGGTTATATAAGTGTACGAGTATTTTTGTGCGTTAATTATTGGGATTGTTGAAGGTTTAACAGAGTATATTCCTGTGTCGAGTACGGGACATATGATCATCGTTGGGAATATGATTAACTTCACAGGTGAGCTGGCTAATGTTTTCGATGTATTTATCCAGCTTGGCGCCATTTTATCCGTAGTTGTCGTATACCGACAGAAGTTTCTTTATATACTGGATACCCATCATTGGTTTAGAAAAAAAGGTCCATCTTTGATGAATCTGGGAATTGCCATGCTTCCTGCCTGTGTTTTAGGCTATCTGTGCCACGGTATGATTAAACAATATCTGTTTGGTCCCAAAACCGTTATCATCGGTCTTGTTATTGGAGGACTTTTCATGATTTTTGCGGAAAAGAAGAGAAAATACTTTTTGGTTGAAAATATAGATCAGATTACTTCACAACAGGCATTTAAAATAGGACTTTTTCAATGTCTTTCTCTGTGGCCGGGGTTTTCCAGAAGCGGAAGCACTATTGCCGGAAGTCTTTTAGTTGGCGTGTCAAGAAAAGCGGCTGCCGATTTTTCCTTTATTATGGCAGTTCCGTTGATGTGCATTGCATGCCTGTATGATTTGATAAAGGTGGCAAAATATTTATCTATGGGTGATTTTGGCATTCTATCAGTGGGATTTATTACGTCTTTTGTTGTTGCATACGTTTCTATTCTTTGGTTTTTGAAGTTTTTGGCTACATCGACTTTGACAGGTTTTGCTTTCTATCGTTTTATTGTAGCGTTTGTTGCGCTAATTTACTTTTGGTGAAACTTGCCCGCTTGCTTTGAACATGTTATCATTAATCCCATAGCGGTAAGATTTTAGTTTGGAGAAAGTTCATGAGAGCATTTATTCGTATTCAGCATTCTGGAGACTTCTATGATCAGAATTGCTATTCTGTTTATCATGGATGCTCTAAATTGGATATTTCCATTGTTAGGTATAAAGCAATATATTCAGTGACGGATAATGCACCGACAGATTTGGTCGTTGGTGCTTTTTCGGATGTGAAGGTTGCGTTAGAGCGGTTAGGTGTAAATTTACTGCCGATTGATTATCCGGATGAATTATTGCCTTTTACAGGAAGAAAAATTTGGAAATCGACACTATTTACGATTACCAGTCATCCCGATTATTGGCATGTGTTTGTAAAGCCGGTAGAAGATGTAAAACGTTTTCGCGGAACGATTTTAGATAAATCGGAAGATTTGATTAAATTAGGCGGAGGCCTTGAAGATATTGAAGTATGGTGCAGTGAAAAGGTAAATTTCCTTGCTGAATGGCGTATTTGGATTTTAGATGGAAAAATTATAGGTATAAATCCGTATAGAGGCAGATGGGATTTATATCCTGATCCTAAAGTGCTTCAACAAGCTGTTAATGCTTATCATTCCGCGCCTCGTGCATATGCTCTTGATTTTGGGATTACGGATAAAAGAGAAACTCTTTTAGTAGAAGTAAGTGATGCATATGCTTTGAGCAGTTTTGGCCTCGATTCCGTTTTATATACTAAAATATTAATGACTCGTTGGCAGGAACTGACATCTACAATTAAAATTTCTGTTGAATAAAGGATGCTTGATTTTACGGAAAGGAGAAACGCTGACAAATATTTCCTTGTCAGTTTTTTTGTCTACTTTCTGCTTTTTATAGATAAGGAGGAACTGTGAGAAAATTTAATAATGAGTTCCTTCAGCGGGTAAAAGACAGCACAAATCTTATTGATGTAATACGTGCTTACGGAATTGATGTAAAAAAGAAGGGAAGTAGATATTGGGCATGCTGCCCCTTCCACCATGAGAAAACGCCCTCCTTTTCTATTTCACCTGAAGATGGATTTTATTATTGTTTCGGTTGCCATGAATCAGGTGATTCCATTAAATTCATAGAGAAAATGGATCAAATTACATTTCCTGATGCTGTAGAACGTTTAGCTGAAATGGGGCATGTGGAATTGCCGCCGGATGAAATATCCGAAGAAGATAAAAGAGAAGCAGCACTGGTTCATGAGCTGTATGAAGTAACTGAACTTGCGGGAAATTATTTTCATAACTGCCTGTTGCGGACAAATATAGGAAAAGACGGGCTGGCTTATTTTAAAAAGAGACATTTAGATGATAAAACCATTGAAACATTTAAGCTGGGTTTTGCTCCACCCGAATGGGAACGGCTTTATTGCGATTTTACCAAAAGGAAACATATAAGTCCGGATATTTTACTTCAAGCGGGGCTGGTGGGCCATAAGAACGGAAAATATTATGATACTTTTCGCAATAGATGCATGTTTCCTATTATGGACTTAAAAGGAAGGATTGTTGCATTCGGCGGCAGAATTATGCACAGCGAAGAAAGTGCTGCCAAATATTTAAATTCTCCGGAGACGGTTATATTTAATAAACGCAGGTTGTTATTTCCCATCTATCAGGCACTTCCTGAAATTCGGCGGAAGCGTCAGGCAATTATGGTGGAAGGTTATATGGATGCCATTTCTTTACATGCTCATGGAATTAAAAATGTGGTTGCATCATTGGGAACAGCCTTTACTGTTGAGCAGGCAAGGCTCTTAAAAAAGTATGCTGATGAAGTTATTTTCAGCTATGACATGGATGCTGCCGGACAGAATGCGACACGTCGTGCGCTTGAGATAGCCGGTTCAGTAGGGCTAAAATTAAGAGTAGCACTGCTTGGGGAAGGAAAGGATCCTGATGAATTTGTAAATCTTCATGGCGGAGATGAATACCTAGAAGTTATTGATCAGGCAGTACCTGCTCTTGACTACTTATTCCAGGCTTTGCGGACTCAATATGATGGTGCCACTTTAGAAGGGCAGCAAAAAATTTTAAATGAAATGTTTGCAGTTCTTGCAGTACAGGATAATACATATCAATTCAATTCGTTTATCAGGAAGATGGCACGTACGCTTCATATGGATGAAGGCCTTATACGCAGTGAGGCGATTCGGTATACGAAGAAAAATAATTCCCATGTATATATATCACCCAATGTATATGGCGAGGAAAGAACTGGTACCGTCAGCTCCAATGATGGGCGTCAGCGAAGGCTGGAACAGGAACTGTTGAAGTACTGTTTGGTTTCACATATATTGCCGGAAGGCTTTGATAGTTTGGATAAGTATTCCTTTGCCGATGAATTTCTTGGAAGATTATATGACGTATTGAAGCAGGCCGGCAAAGGAAATATTACTGTAGAGTATGCAGAGGCACGGTTGGAACGATCTGATCTGGAACAGTTGGCGCAGCTGATGATGACAGATTATCATGGTGTGGCAGAACCATATGAAGAGTATATCCGCCCTATGCGTAAAATTTATCTGCAGAACGAGTATAAATTTCATACACAGCGGGCGGCGGAATTAATGGAGAGTGATCCGCAAAAGGCAAAAGAAGAGCAGTTAACCTGTATTCGATTAAGTGAGGAAATTCGATTGATCGGCGGGTGAAAATGCAGTATGAAATTTATGATAAAGGGGGGCTTATGAAGAAGAAAAGGCAAAATTTAGAGCTTTGGATGGGAGAACTGAGAGATAAGGTAAGGAAAGATGGGACAATTTCAAATAAAGATATCATGCTTTTCTTTACCGAAAAGAATCTGGAACAGGATGATCTTTCAGCGGTATATGAGCTGCTTCATGAAAGCAATATCGACATCAATTTCGATGAAGATGCATCCGATGAGGACCTGGAAATTTTAGAAGATGAAGAAACAGATGATGAAAAGGATATTGTCGAAATTTCTGATGTCATGGATACTTCTGATTCTATAAATATAGATGATCCGGTAAAGATGTATTTGAAAGAGATTGGAGCTATTAAGCTCCTTACAGGATCACAGGAAATAGAGCTTGCCAAGTTGGTGGAAAAAGGAAGCTTTGATGATGCAACTAGTCGGGATAAGATGGCTGCTGATGAGGCGAAAAAAGCGCTTTCTGATGCGAATTTAAGACTTGTTGTTTCTATTGCAAAAAAATATCTTGGCAGAGGACTGCAGTTCTTAGATTTAATTCAGGAGGGGAATTTGGGGCTCCTCAAAGCTGTAGATAAATTTGATTACACCAAAGGTTTTAAATTCAGTACATATGCAACATGGTGGATAAGGCAGGCAATTACGCGGGCTATTGCGGATCAGGCGCGTACGATCCGCGTACCTGTCCATATGGTGGAGACTATCAATAAGTTAAATCGTATTTCTCGTCAGCTGCTTCAGGAGAAAGGCCGGGAGGCTACCAACGAAGAGTTGGCAAAAGCCATGGGAGTAAGTGTTGCGAAAATTCGGGAAGTAAAAAAAATTGCCCAGGATCCCATTTCGCTGGAAACACCAATTGGAGAAAAAGAGGACTCCCATTTAGGCGACTTTATTGAAGATCATGAGGCAATTGCTCCCGATGATGCGGCGGGTTCCATTTTACTTCGGGAACAGATTGATGAACTGCTGCGAGAATTGACAGATCGTGAACGACAGGTACTTGAACTCCGATTTGGATTAAAAGATGGAAGGCCACGAACTTTGGAAGAAGTGGGAAAATATTTTGATGTAACCCGGGAGCGTATCAGGCAAATTGAAGGGAAAGCATTAACAAAACTGAAGAAGTCTGCAAAATCATTGGCCAATGTATAGAAGTATTGACGGTATTCCTATTTGCTGATAAAATATCATGTATTGGTGAAGGGGGCCTATAGCTCAGTTGGTCAGAGCCGGCGGCTCATAACCGCCTGGTCCCAGGTTCGAGTCCTGGTGGGCCCACCAATAGATATTTAAGGTTGAGCTCAATGCTTGGCCTTTTTTGTTACAGAAAAGAAATTAGAATGAAACTTACACCTCGTCTGCGAGCTGTAGCGGAATTGGTTCCGTGTGGTTCGTGTATAGCTGATATAGGGACAGATCATGCGTATGTACCTATTTCTTTGATTCATAACGGAAGAATTAAATATGCTATAGCGGGAGATATACATGCAGGTCCTGCGCAGCGGGCTCGGGAACATATAAAGAGGGAAGGTCTTTCAACGAAGATTAAGGTGCGCGAAGGTGCCGGATTATCTATTTTGGAAGAGGATGAAGTAGATGGTGCAGTGATCGCAGGGATGGGCGGATTTATGATTCGTGATATTTTAAAGCAGGAATATGTTATTGCTGAAAGTATTAAGTGGTTTATCCTGCAGCCACAAAACCATACATCCGATTTATATATTTGGCTGCAGCAAAATGGATATAAAATTGAACAGGAAGTTCTTGCTGAAGAAGGAACGCAGCTTTATGAGATCCTTTATGTGACACATGGGCATATGGACCCTTTTTCAGAGATAGAAGCTGAAATAGGAGTTACTGAGAGCCGATATAAAGATAAACTCTTTGTTAAACATTTGAAAAAACTTATCAATCAAAGAAAAATGATATTGAATGGTATTGATATTGAAAGTGCAAATGTCATAAATACGGCAAAGTACCAAAAGGCATTAACGGATGAGGTTATTCTGGAGAAGATATTATGGAGATTTATGTAAAAGATATTATGCAATTGTTGGAAGATTGGGCACCCTCCTCATTGGCGGAATCATGGGATCATCCCGGTCTTCAGGTGGGAAATCCGAATCAGCCTGTACATAAAATTCTGGTAGCTTTGGATATGACCGAACTGAATATATCCTATGCAATTGATCATGGAGTGGATATGGTCATATCGCATCACCCATTTTTATTTAAACCTATTCATGACATAGACCTTTCCACTTGTAAAGGACGAATGATTGAAAACTTGATCAGACATCGGATCACTTCTTTTGCAGCACATACCAATTTAGATTCAGCAGTACAAGGCGTAAATGATGCATTGGCTGAAAAATTGGGATTACAGGAATGCAAGGGATTTGTTCCGGTAATGACGTATTCATCTTATAAGTTCACTTTATACATAACTGCTGCGCATGCTAAATTATTGAAGAAGAAATTAGATAGTTTAAGAGGGAAAGATATTGAGAGCTACTATGTTGTTGATGATGCAGATGATTTTACAGAAAATATACGAGTCGAATTCCGCGTGCCCGGTCAGTTGGTAAAACAGGTGAAAGATATGATTTCATCTTTAGATAAATCAGCTAAATATGATGTATATAAGCTTGTAAATCATGGTTATAAGGAAACCATGGGGCGTATCGGAAAGTTTCCGTTCCCTATGTCGGTAGAGGAAGCGCTCTCTTATATAAAGAATAAATTGGAGATTCCTGTATTGCGGTATGCCGGTAATAGGGATCGTTTGGTAGAAAAAATAGCTATCCTTGGCGGGGCAGGTGCCGAGTTTGCAGGGGTGGCAAAATCAATGGGGGCAGACCTGTATTTGACGGGGGATTTAAAATACCATGAGGCACAAGATGCAGCGATGAATGGATTAGTTATCGCTGATGGCGGACATTTTTATACGGAACGTGTGATTATTCCGTACTTAGCAAAACGTTTGCGTGATGAATTTAAAATCCGTGGTTGGAATGTTGGAGTTTTAGAAGATGTTAGGGCAAAAGATATATTTCATTGTGTATAAAAGTTGAAATAAGATATACAGGATGGTATACTGTTACTCGCGAGCAGGAAAGATGATTGCGGGCCGAAAGGCGTGAGGAAAGTCCGAGCTTCGCAGGGCGAGATGCCGGATAACATCCGGCGGGGGCGACCCTAGGGAAAGTGCCATAGAAAAGAAAACCGCCGTGAATAACGGTAAGGGTGGAAAGGTGCGGTAAGAGCGCACCAGCACGCGGGAGACCGTTTGGCTTGGTAAACCCCATCTGAAGCAAGACCGAATAGGGAAGGAATGACGTTGCCCGCTGACCTTCCGGGTTGAGTCGCTTGACCGATAAAGTAATTTACTCGGCTAGACAGATAATCATCACCATGAAAATGGTACAGAACTCGGCTTATTGATTGCTCGCAAAAAAATAAAGGATCGCTTTTAGCGGTCCTTTTGTATTACAAAAAAATATGACAATTTGACAATGTACTTTGAGGGTAATAAATTGTGTTATTCGTAATGAGATTTGTATTCAATCAATTATTTTTCATTGGAAAGAGATACTACTTTATTAAAGTTATCCAAAATTGTTTGTGATGGTTTTTCATCCATAAGGCTGATTAAAATGATAGAGATTGTAGAAAAGAGAAATCCTGGGATTAATTCATAAAGACCAAACCAGTTAAACTGTTTCCAAATGAGGACGGTGATGCCGCCAACAATGATGCCGGCATAAGTTCCTTTTAAAGTCATACGTCTCCAGTAAAGTGAAAGGAGAACGACTGGTCCGAAGCAGGCGCCAAATCCTGCCCATGCATAAGATACTATGGAGAAAATATAACTGTTCGGGTCGGACGCAAGATAGATTGAACATAGGGAGATTAACAAAACCGTAACACGGCTTATAATAATAAGCTCTTTCTCAGAAGCATTTTTATGGAAGAAGGGCTGATATAAGTCTCTTGCTACAGCAGAAGCCGTTACGAGAAGCTGAGAAGAGGCGGTACTCATAATTGCTGCCAGTACGGCCGACCATATAAGTCCCGTGATGAACGGAGGGGAAAGTGTTTCCGCCATAATGATGAATACACGTTCAGCATTGGCATTTTCGAGAGGCATAGGCAGGTAGGCTTTTCCTACGATACCAATAGCAACAGCGAAAGTCAGGGACAAAAGAACCCAGGACACCGCGATTTGCGTAGACTTTTTTAATTCTTTCGGATTGCTGATTGCCATAAAGCGGACTAAGATATGGGGCTGCCCAAAATAACCGAGTCCCCAGCCCAATGAGGAAAGAATCATGATAATAAGCGACATTCCTCCCAGTGATTCAGGGAAAAAGGAGAAAAAGTCTTTCCCTTCTCCCGCGAGAGAAGCCATTGTCGGTGCTGGCCCGCCTAATACGATCGTTGCGGCAACAGGGATATATATGACGGTGAAGAACATCATCGTTCCCTGAATGAAATCTGTCATGCTGACAGCGGAGAATCCACCTAAAAAGGTATAAAATACAACAACAAATGCTCCGATAAGAAGTGCGGTAAAATAGGGCAGCCCCAAAATTGTATTAAAAAGTTTCCCTGCAGAAACAAATCCGGAAGACGTATAAATAATAAAAAATAATATAATAAAAAGCGCGCAAATAAGGCGAAGTCCGCTTTTGTGATCTTCAAAACGATTGGAAAGGTAGTCGGGAATTGTTAGGCTATTATTGGCTACTTCTGTATAATGGCGGAGCCGTTTAGAAGTCAGTACCCAGTTTGCCCAAGTGCCTACTATTAATCCAAATCCGGTCCAAAATGCGGAAAGTCCATTCAAATAGGCAAAACCGGGAAGTCCCATAAGCATCCATCCGCTCATGTCAGAGGCTTCAGCACTCATGGATGTCACCCACGGGCCGAGTTTGCGGTCACCTAAAATAAATTGAGATAATTTCTTTTGTCGGCGTGAGTAATAAATGCCAATCCCCATCATGGCGGCTAAATAGAGCATGAATGCCGCCAAAATTCCCATATTGTTCTGCAAATTCATATACAGAAGCCCCCTTCTATTCTGCAGTTATAGTTATATCTATTATATTGTTTATTCATGATACTGGATAAGAAAAATAATGTAAAGCATCAATTACCTTATAACAGGTGAATGATAGAAATCCAATCTGCCGGTTCTGTATGATTTATTTTTCATGCAATAGGATTGGATGTCGGTTGCCCGCAAATCGATGCTAAAAGACTCTAAGGCTTTTTTTTCTTGCAAAGTACGCAGAGCTTTTGCTGCGCCTGTGATTACAGGGAGATTTGATTTGTTGAGGATAAAACTTTTTGTGTTTTTCAAAGCAAGGAGCCTGGCATATTTGGGGAAGGAGGAATGAGAAAAGGGAGAAGGTACCAGTTCTGATGAAAGTAAAAGCGATGCTGCAATTCGTTTAAGACGGCTATAAAGGTAGCGCTTGCTTTTTATTGCCTCAAATACATCCGGAAGAGACGCCTGCTGGATTTCTTTGTACCATTTATTTTCTAACCCTTCAGAAAAGAGCCGGGAGTCTCTCAGTGACTCTTTTTTTGTTAGCCGCCCTAATAATAGACATGCGTCTTCGTAACGGGCGTAAGAGAGAATATGCCCTGTGTTCATAAGGGTATGGATTTCAGTTTGTATTTGTTCAGGAAGCAGAGGATAAGACTCGCCTGCTATAAAATGCTTTCTGGCAGATGTGGCAGAGGCGGGATAATGCGTATTTCTTTCTATGACGATAAATGATAAAGGCAGGTTTTGCTTTAATGCGGCCTGTACATAAAGGAATCCAAGCAAATTATTGGGGCGTGTTAATTCTCGTGAGATTTCAGGATATCGGATTTCCATGGATTTGGTGACAGCAGAGGCGTAAGAAAGTCCCTTTCCTAAAAATTGGTGAAAATATAGATTGAAATCGGGCTCCAGGGACCAGTGCGCAGCATTATAAAGTGTATCCGAATTTAAGGATTCAGCGCCAAAAGCAATATGGGTACACCCCATATTGTGAAGCAGTGAAACCGATGAGGCAGCAAATTTGTCGGCGCTTTGCAATACACAAAGTACAGGAAGTTCGATTACGGCATCCACACCAAACATAAGAGCCCATTTTGCACGTGTCCATTTATCAAAAATAGCAGGTTCTCCACGCTGTACAAAAGAACCGCTCATCGCAGAAATTATAGGAGCGTCCGGAAATAAATTTTTAAGGCTCCGGAGCATATGGGCATGGCCGCTGTGGAAAGGGTTCCATTCAGCAGTAATTCCAATATACATGATGTACCTCCAATGTATTTATTGACTATTTTACCATAAGTATGTGGGATTTCCTGTAATCAGGGGAATGGCATATGCTATAATTATTTAATGAAATAATAAATCGGGATAATTTTATTTATAGAAAAGGAATAAATGGATATATATCATTTTGTTCAGAGGAATAGTTTAGGTTTTCTTATATGTTTTGTCCTGCTTTTGTCGGGGTGTAGCGGTAATAATGTGAGAGATAAGTTTGTCTTTGGGAAAAATAGAATTAGTTGCAATAATGCAACTATTACAGTATTAACACCTTTTGAACTAATTGCAAATGGAAAACAGGCGGAAATCTCAGACAGAAATGCTGATAAAATAATGGCAGAAGGGCATAATCAACATATACGCATCTTTGTTATGGGGGATAAGAATACAATAAATGAGAGCATATCTGCTGCGGCAGAAAGTGCAGAAACCCTTTTGCGGAACAATAAGCGAGTTACTAATTTGAAGGTAGAAAAAGCCGACGATAAATTTAATAATGAAGACGCTAAAGTTTTGAGATTCTCTTATGTGGAAAAAGCAAGAGAGGAGAAGACTGCACTAACGGTTAATGAATATATTTTTTTACAGGATGAAGTTATTTGGCGTGTAATTTACCAATATCGGACAGAAGATCCGATTGGGAGAGAACTCTCCGCACAGCTGGCAGGGAGAATACAGATTGGGGCAGTATTTTAGGAAATGGGGGAAATGTGATGCGTTTCGGTGGACACGGATTATTTTCTTTGTTACTCTTTTTGGTATGCGGAGCTTTGATTGGCGGGATTATTGGGCAAGTGCTCAGCCAGGTCAGCTTATCCGGAATGATACCGTATTTGACGAAAACATATGAGATTTTTGATTTTAAGGATATTTATTTGAATTTAGCGGTCATAGATGTTCATTTTGGTATCCGGTTTGCGCCCAATTTAATCAGTATTTTCGGGATACTTTTGGCAGCTTGGGTATATAAAAGATTTTAATGAATTTATTGTTATTACCTGGTCTATATTATGTTACTTTGGCCGATCAAAGGAGGGGCTATAAATGATGATTAAAGAAATGCGGAGCGAAGATAAACCGCGCGAAAGATTTGCCAAGGCTCCCGATACGGCTAGCATGGTAGATTTGGTTGCTATCCTGTTGCGAACTGGTCGCCACGGGTGTTCTGTTATGGATATGGCGCAGGAAGTGGTAGAGCAAATTCGGTTGTCCACGGATGTCAATGGATTTGATAATTTGGATTGGCGGGATTTAATCTCTGTGAAGGGTGTTGGACAAGATAAAGCGATTACCGTATGTGCAGCAGTAGAGTTAGGGCGAAGGCTGGCGCAGTTTCATAATAAGAAACAGTTGGAGAATTTTAGTTTCCCCGAAGCAGTGGCATCATATTTTATGGAAAAATTAAGACATGAAGATCAGGAACATTTCATTGTCTGCTTTTTAAATACCAAGAACAGATTGCTTGGATATAAAGAAATTTGTGTGGGAAGTTTGGATGCTGCGCCTGTGGATATAAAGGAGGCTATGAGATGGGCTCTTCGCTTTAAGGCCCACGGTATGATACTTGTACATAATCATCCGTCAGGATATCCGGAACCTTCAGATGCGGATATTAATTTAACGAGACAATTTATAAGGGCTACTTCGTTTTTTGATATGCGGTTATTAGATCATGTTATAATCGGTGATGGAGAATTTGCCAGTTTAAACAAAAATGGACTGGTATAGAAAACATAGTTTAAGAATTGTAATTAAAGGAGTGCATATTATGGCAGATAGGGAAAATGAAAAGAAATATTCCGCGGAGACGAAAGGGTATACGGATAAGATTTATGAAGTAAGGTTCATGCCGGTACTGGAAAGGAGTGAGTATCAGGCTGGACCGGAACGTGAGGGACTCATTAAGTTACAAGGAATTATGGAAGAAAAAGATTTCGAGAAATATATTAATAATGGATTAATCCGTATTACACAAGATGGCGATCGGCTTATGATGATCAGCAAGAGTGAAATGTATCGTTCCATGCTTATGGGGAAGTTCTGGAGTTCCATTTGCGAAGCTTTTGGTGTAGATGATTTTCGTGTGGTAAGCCAGACAAACGGATATTAATAATAAATATTATAATGAGGGAGGGGTGATTAGTCCCTTCCTTTTTTCATTTGTCCTTGACTTATATAAAATTTACATTAATGTCTAATGATAGAAATTATGATATAAAAGGAAAATATTTGACTAGAATATATGTAAATGCTATTCTTTTTGTAATAAGTTTTATATACACTCTTTTATTAATTTATGAATAAAGTGTATGGTTGCTAAAATGTGAATTGGGAGGATGTTATGTATTTTTTGCACTTATTTCATGCTGGCGGATTTATGATGTACCCGCTTTTACTTTGTTCGATTATAGTTGTAGCGATTTTTTTTGAGAGATATAGATACTATTCTTCCCATCGTTCCGATACAGAAAGGTTGTCAGCGGTGATGACTGACAGCTTGAACCGGGGCGATATAGAAGGATTAAAAGACGCTTTAAAAGCTGATGGTGGAATTCCGGCCGGGGTCCTTCTATCTGCAGTCAATGTATATGGAACTAAAGCACATCAGGCGACAATTATTGAAGGCGCTGCAGCACATGCGGCAGGTCTTTTGAAAAATTACCTGAATTATCTGGATGTTATTGTGACACTTTCCCCTTTAATGGGATTGCTTGGCACTGTTATCGGAATGATAGGTTCCTTTGATGTCTTGTCCACTGCGGATGGTCAGCCTTTTGCTATTACCGGCGGCGTTGCGGAAGCATTGGTGTGTACGGCAACGGGTTTATTCGTTGCCATTATAGCGTTAATTGCTTATACTTACTTATCCCAGCAAGTTAGCCACTATATTTCTTCTATAGAAAAATTATCTTCTGTTTATCTTGCAATAGCGGAAGGTAAAGAAAAATGAGATTACAACAACTGGATGTAGATAAAAAGCCTAAAATAATGATTATCCCTATGATTGATATCATATTTTTCTTACTTGTTTTCTTTATGATGAGTATGTTAACCATGGTGGTGCAAAAATCAATTAGTTTAAATTTACCGCAAACGGTGACTTCGAAATTGGATATAGAAAAGGCCTTACCGGTAGCGGTTACTTCAGATGGGCAGATTTACGTAGAGCAGGAAAAGATTCCCCGTGAAACGTTCCGCAGAAGAATGGAAATTGAAAAAAATAGAAATCCGAATTTGAGTATTGTTCTTCGGGCGGATACGAAATCAGAACATGGGGATTTCGTATTTGTTCTGGATCAATTGAAATCAGTGGGAATTAGTAAGATTGGTATTGCAACGGAAGCAAAATCACAAAGTAAGGAATAAGGGGGGCGGCGCTATGTTTACATCTAAATACAGATGGATGGCTGCCTTTGGAACATCTATTGCTTGTCACGTTGTAGTGTTTGTTGTGATTGGGGTGGTTGTGGCACTATTTCCTTCTGCTCCCGTTGATAAAGGACCTATTCAGGTAGATTTGGTTTCATTATCTGGCGGCGGCGGTGGCGGCGGCGGAAGTCCTGATGCAGATAATGGCCCTGCCATAGCGCCACCTTTAGCCGAACCGACAGAAGTTGCACCGCCTCCTCCGGCTCTGGCAGAAGATATGCCGGAAGATGCCATGAATGATATTCATGAAATTGCTGATTCAGTAACAGAATCTAAAGAGGCTGCAACAAAAGACAATATGGGGAAGCAGGTTTCCGGAGAAGGGGAATCTTCAGGAAATCGTGGGTTTGGCAGCGGTACGGGTTCCGGAGGCGGTCATGGATCTGGGCATGGCACCGGAACGGGGTCAGGTACGGGTTCCGGCAGCGGTACAGGTTCCGGTGGTGGAAATGGTTCAGGAGCAGGAACCGGTAATGGTGATGGAAATGATGGCGTCACTATGGGCCCGCAAATATTAAGCGCACCATCTCCTTCTTATCCTGAGTCGGCTCGTGCGTCAAATGTAGAGGGAACGACGGTGGTCGGTCTTATCATCAGCGTTAATGGTAATGTGACAAGTGCCTGGGTTGAATCATCATCAGGAAACAGCATACTTGATCAAACTGCGGTGAATGCCGTTTACGGATGGCAATTTGTTCCTGCAAAGCAAAATGGAGTAGCTGTTGAAGCGCAATCACGAGTCCCAGTATCATTTACACTAAAGTGATTGTTATATATGGTTTTGGTAAGTGTAGGAACTAATCTGTGGAGATTTCATATTTTCACAGATTTTTTTTAAAATAGATGATAGAATAGGAATCGTATAGTATATTCTAAAATTTTTATGAGGAGGATAGTTATGTCAAAGGGGAAGTTATATGGAATCGGTGTGGGACCGGGAGATTCCAAACTTTTAACTGTAAAAGCGGTAGAAACGATTCGAAATGCGGATATGATTATTACACCAAAAACAGAAAAAAAAGAAGACTCTGTTGCCCATCATATTGCAACTCCCTATATTTCAAAAAAAACGGAAATCTTACCTCTTGTGTTTCAAATGGTAACTGATATGGAAGTTGTATCGAAACAGTGGGAAGAAAATAGAAGAATTATTGAAGAAAAGTTAGATGAAGGAAAAAATCTGGTTTTTCTTACTTTAGGTGATCCGATGCTGTATAGTACATATATGTATATTTTCCGGGCATTAAAAAGAACAGAATATACTGTGGAAACGATTCCGGGAATTCCCGCTTTTTTAGGAATTGCCTCTTATATCGGAATGCCGGTGACCGAATGGGAAGAAAACGTACTGATCATTCCTGCAACTGCAGATCCTGAAAAAATTGACAGAGCACTTTCCGCTGCTGACAATGCGGTAATTATGAAGGTGTATAAGAAGTTTGCATTTATCCAGGAAGAACTGCGTAAGCATCACATGATAAAGAATGCGGTTATGGTATCACGCGCGGGTTTGCCTGATGAAATAATAGAGCGGGATCTGGATAGTTTGCCTTCAGATTATCGACCGAATTATTTAAGTACAATTATTGCCAAACGAGGGAACTGATATGACGGAGTTTATACGACCTCGGATTATCGTTGCAGGTACGAACAGCGGTGTCGGGAAGACAACGATAGTGACCGGCCTTTTATCATATTTTAATAGAGAGGGGTACAGAGTCCAGCCCTTTAAAGTGGGGCCTGACTATATAGATCCCGGGTTTCATGCGGAAGCGGCAGGACATGGCTCTTATAACCTGGATACATGGATGACACCTCCAGATAAGTTAAATGAGACCTTTATTGCTTTATCTAAAAATGCAGATATATCAATTATAGAAGGGGTTATGGGTCTCTATGATGGAGGGGAGGATGGAATCAGCAGTACTGCCGCCATTGCAAAACAGTTAAATGCGCCGGTCATATTGGTATTGGATTGTAAATCCGTTGGGTACAGTATCGCGGCTACAGCGTTAGGCTTCCGTGAATATGATAAGGGAGTAAATATCGTCGGGGTCATATTGAATCGCCTTGGTTCCGACCGCCATGAGGCGATGGTTCGAGAAGTTATGGGAAAAATTCATATGCCTGTATTTGGCGCGTTCCATCGGGATGATGCATTAAAAACGCCGGAACGCCATTTGGGACTGACACCTGTTACGGAAGTAGAAACACGAGTGTTAATTAAGCATATGGGGGAGGCTGTCAGTAGATGGGTAGATACGGATGCCTTCCTGAAAGCAGCGCAGCAGGCACCTTCTATGTTTGTAGACGTACGGAATGATTTTTCAGCTAAGAAACGGGTTTGTATTGCCGTGGCGAAAGATGAAGCGTTTTCTTTTTATTATCCGACAAGCTTAGAATATCTTGAAAAAAATGGAGCAAAAATTATTGAATTTAGTCCTCTTCGGGATAAAACTGTACCGGAAGCGGATGGCCTAATCTTTGGCGGCGGCTTTCCGGAGATGTTTCTGCAGCAATTAATGGGGAACATTTCCATGAAGGAGTCTATACGCCGGTGTGCTGAAAGAGGAATGCCGATTTATGCGGAATGCGGCGGATTGATGTATCTTTGCAAGGCTATACAGGGATTTAATGGAGAATGTTATGAAATGGCGGGAATTGTGCCGGCTGTTTGTAAAATGCAGAAGAGTCTTCAGCGCATTGGCTATGTGAAAGGGGAAACGCTTTTATCTAGTATTATTGCTGATGCGGGTGATACTCTGAAAGGGCATGAATTTCATTTTTCTACTTTAGAATACGGCGAAGGGTTTCCCTGGGCATATAATCTTCAGGGATCCCGACAAAAAGAGGGGCATTTGGAAGGATATAGCAATAAAAACATATTGGCATCATATCTGCACCTTTCTTTTGATGGGAATCCCAAAGCTGGAGAAAAGTTAATTGAATCCTGCGAGCGTTATCATTGTAGCAAGGAGGGAAAATGACAGAACAAAAGGGCTTGATCCTTATTAATACAGGAACGGGTAAAGGGAAAACCACAGCGGCGTTAGGTACTGCAATCCGTGCTTGGGGTAATGGACAAAAAGTTCTTATTTTACAATTTATTAAAGGTGCATGGAAATATGGTGAACTTAAAGCAATTGAAGCATTGGAAGCATGTAATGGAAATATAGAGATTCGACCTATGGGTGATGGCTTTGTGTTTCACAATCGCAAAGAGGATGAAGCTGCTTATCAGAATAAAAAAGAGTTGGCAGCCAGGGCTTGGGAAACTGTTGTTGATGAAGTAATGAGTGATAGGTGGGATTTGGTTGTTTTAGATGAGGTTAATTATGCGATTCATTTTGAGATGCTTGAACCGGAAAAACTTTTAAAACTTATTAAAGAACGGCCTCCGCGGTTAAATATGATTTTAACCGGGCGCTATGCCAGGCCGGAGATTATTGAAGCTGCTGATACGGTAACCGAAATGACTTTAATTAAACATGCTTTTCAAAATGGGATACATGCACGCAAAGGTATAGAATTTTAAATCGGCTACAGCAAGATAAATTCCTTTACATAGATTAAAATGCATGATAAAATCTCTAAATAAATATAAAAGTAAATGAGGGATGCGGAATGGCACTCTATGTAAAAAAGTTTGGCGGATCATCTGTTGCGACAACAGAAAGAATGAAGAATATAGCATCGCGCATTCTTCGCGAAAAACATGATAATGATAAGATTGTTATAGTAGTTTCCGCCATGGGTGACAGTACGGATGATTTGCTGGCGTTAGCTAGTCAGGTTCCATCATTGAGACATGGCCGAGAGATGGATATGTTGCTGTCTACAGGAGAACAGGTCTCGATCTCTCTTTTGGCGATGACCTTCAAAAGCTTAGGGGCACCTGCAATATCTTTGACGGGGATGCAGGCAGGAGTTTTTTGTAGCGGGACACATGGCAAGGCGCTGATTGACGATGTAAAACCGGAAAGAGTATTTTCTGAGTTAGAGAAAGGGAATATTGTCATTGTTGCAGGTTTCCAGGGGGTGTTGCCGAATGGAGATGTTGCCACTTTGGGGCGCGGTGGGAGCGATGCAACAGCAGTTGCCCTAGCCGGTGCAATGCATGCGGATGTGTGTGAAATTTTCACTGATGTGGATGGTGTTTATTCGGCGGATCCCAGATACTGTCCGCATGCTGTAAAAATGCAGGAAATCACGAATATAGAAATGCTGGAATTGGCACGTCTTGGCGCAGGCATTATGCAGCCGCGCAGTGTTGAATTAGGGATGCATTACCACATACCAATTCATGTCAGATCTACATTTACGGACGATGAAGGAACAATTATCCAGGAGGAATGCGTCATGGAAAGAAAACGCCAAATTATTAAAGGTGTTGCGCAAGATACACATACGGCCAGGATTTCTGTATTGAACGTGAAAAATGTTCCCGGTGTTGCGCATATGGTATTTGAAGCTCTTGCTGATGAACATATTGATGTCGATATGATTGTACAAAGTGTGCAGCGGTCTAATGATGATCTGACTGACATTATTTTTACTATTACCGATACTGATTTGGAGGATGCGAGGCGTGTTCTTGGCGAATTGCAGTCGCAAGAGAAATTAACGACTATTATTTATGATGATAATATGGCGAAAGTATCTATTGTGGGTGCAGGCATGCTCGGTACGCCCGGGGTTGCTGCAAGAATGTTCGGCGCACTGGGAAGGGTCGGCGTTAATATCTTGATAGTTAGTACATCAGAAATTAGCGTATCCTGTCTGATTAACCGGGACGATGTGGCAAAAGCTATACGGGCTATCCATAAAGAGTTTTGGGGAAATAAAACGGTCTGATCGTTAGACTATTTAGAAAGCACAGGATAAAATTGCCTGCGCTTTTTCTATTAATGATGAGATAATATGGAGGTTGACCATGAAATGGAATAATGGAGATGTAGTGCATGGATTCAATATTATGAAAGTGGATTATGTTGAAGAGGTAAATTCTGATGTATACATGATGGAGCACATAAAATCCGGTGCAAAATTAATGTATTTAGATTCAGCAGATGATAATAAGGTTTTTTATATCTGTTTCCGCACGACACCGGATAATTCAAAAGGAACGCCGCATATTATGGAACATTCTACTCTTTGTGGCTCAAGGAAGTTCCCTTTAAAAGAACCCTTTGTGGAACTTGCAAAAGGCTCTTTGAATACTTTTTTAAATGCCATGACTTGGCCTGATAAAACTATGTATCCTGTTGCCAGTAGAAATTCTACAGATTTTCATAATCTGATGGATGTATATTTAGATGCGGTGTTTTATCCGGACTGTTTGCAGAATCCCCAAATACTGATGCAGGAAGGCTGGCATTATGAACTTGATAAGAAAGATGGAGAACTTACCTATAATGGGGTTGTTTATAATGAAATGAAGGGAGCACTTTCTTCCCCTGATGCATTATTGAACGACGCTGCGATGGAAAAGCTTTTTCCTGATACGACATACAGTGTAGAGTCAGGGGGAGATCCAGACGTTATTCCTACTCTTTCATTCCGTGAGTTTACTGATTTTCATCGTCGTTTTTATCATCCGTCAAACAGCTATATCTATTTATATGGGGATATGGATATAGAAAATACCTTAAAATATATTGATGAAGAGTATTTATCGGCTTTCGATAGACGGTGTGTCTATTCTGAGGTGGGAACACAGAAAGCGTTTGCCAAACGTGTCATAGCAGAAAAGAATTACAACATAGCAGATGGAGAGAATATCGCTAATAAAGCGATTCATGCTTTATATGCTGCTATGACGGATTGTATGACAACAAAAGAGTCATTGGCCATTCGGATATTAAATTATGTATTGATTGATATGGATGGCGCTCCGTTAAAAAAAGCCCTCCTTGATGCAGGTGTTGGAGGTGATGTATCGGGAGCTTACGAGGATAGTTATAAACAGCCGGTCTGGTCTATTGTTGTGACGGGTTCGGAACCTGAACGGCAGGGAGAATTCTCACAAATCGTAGATCATACACTTAGAAAACTTGCGCTTACGGGGCTTGATAAAAAGATGTTGACTGCCGCATTGAATCGTACGGAATTTATTTTAAGAGAAAACGATTATCAGGGGAGGCCTAAAGGCTTGTTTTACGGAATACGGGCTATGGATATGTGGCTATATGACCGTGATCCAATAGAAGCTCTGCGGTATTACGATGATATAAATGGATTAAGGAAAGCTATTGAAACGGATTATTTTGAAGGCCTGCTTCTAAAATATCTTATTAAGAATCCTCATCAGGTATTGATTACCATGAAAGCTAAAAAAGGGATTGATGAAAAGAAAAGAATTGAAGTTGCGGAACAACTGGACGCCTATAAAAAAAGCCTTTCAGAGAATCAGATTACGGATATTATAGAAAAGACACGGGTATTAAAAGAGCGACAGGCATCTGTGGATTCAGAAGAGGCTTTGACTGCTATTCCTCTCCTTCGACGGGAAGATTTAAATCGTGAAATTGAGAATGATGAAATTGAGAATGGCAGAATTGAGGGAATCCGTCATTTTCACTATAACATCAATTCAAACGGTATTGTTTATCTAAATTTATATTTTAATTTAGAAGGATTGTCAAAAAAGGATATCTTTTATGCCAATATATTGACAAGACTGCTATTATCGATGAATACCGTAAATTATGAATATTCTGAATTGGTTAGACAGTCTAATGCGTATACTGGAGGAATTAACTTTCAAGTGGGGTCGATCAGTAATATTGATTCAGATCAAAAATGCACGCCGTATTTAATCGTAAAAGGAAAAGCACTCGTATCTAACGCAGACAAAATGGTTCGACTGCTAAAAGAGGTAAGCCTGCATACCGATTATACTGACAAAATTCGGTTAAGAGAGATTTTAATGGAAGAAAAAGCAAATTGGGATATGACAGCGTTTGCCCGCGGACATACTCTTTGTATAAGCCGATTATTATCTTATTTTTCTGAAACAGGTAGATATTCAGAGAAGACAGGGTTGTCTTATTATTATTTTTTGAGTGATGTGGTTGCAAGATTTGATGCAATTAGCGATGAAATGATTTCTTGCTTGCAACGGCTGGCAAAACAAATTTTTACACGGCATAATCTTTTTATTCATACAATTGGATCTGAAGAAGAAAAAACGGCAGTCAATAAGTTTTTACCTGAAATGGTTTCAGAAATGCCCGAAGAGCTGGGCCCTGCCAACCGAGAAACGACCTGCCCCAACGTAGTAATAAATGAGGCTTTTCAAACAGCAGGTAAAGTACAGTATGTAGCAAAAGGCGGAAATTTTAAAAGACATGGTTTTGCGTATACTGGAGCACTCCGGGTGATGGAAACTATTCTTCGATATGAGTATTTGTGGAAAAAAGTAAGAGTCCTTGGTGGAGCATATGGAGCGTTTACCCAGTTTATGCGAAATGGTAATGCCGTTTTATGTTCTTACCGTGATCCTAATTTAGCGGAAACTTTAAAAGTTTATGAGGAATTGCCTGACTATTTAAGCGCACTCGTCTTATCTGAACGCGAGATGACCAAGTATGTTATTGGAACGATGGCTGCTGAAGAAATTCAATTGACACCATTTATGAAGGGAGAAAGAGCTTTAGCATACTACCTGACAGGGAATACACGAGAAAGCCGAATGAAGATAAGGGATGAAATTGTTAACTGTACAATTGACAATATCAGAAGTTTAGCACCGCTTGTCAGAAGTGTGATGGATGATCCTTATATTTGTGTAATGGGAAACGAAGAAAAAATAAGACAAAATAAAGCGCTATTCACATCTATTCTGTCTATGCCGAAGTGATGGGGATAAAAACAAGATTTGCACCAAGTCCAACAGGTTATTTGCATTTGGGAAATGTATGGGTGGCGTTTTTAAACTGGTTATGGACGAGGCAAAATAAAGGGCGAATTATTCTGCGAATAGAGGATATCGATCAAAGCCGGTGCAGGGCAGACTATATCTCAGCAATTAAAGAAGATTTATCTTGGCTGGGGTTAGATTGGGATGAAGAACCCGGGCATGCATATGCATATGGAGAGCCTATACAAAGTAAACGGTTCTCTATATATGAAGGTATTAAGAAGCGGTGGGAAGCTGAAGATTCCATATACCCTTGCTTTTGTTCGCGGGCAAGAATACATGATATATCGTCAGCTCCCCATTTAGGGGAAAACAAACCTGTATATGACGGGCATTGTCGAAACTTATCATGGTCAGAACGGGGACAAACCGACAAAGAGCCATCTTGGAGAATCCGCATGAAAAAGCAAGAAATTTCTTTTTGTGATATGTTCTGCGGGAATCAGATAAAGACTTTAGAAGAGGGGAAAGATGATTTTATTATTTTTCGGGCAGATGGTGCCGTATCATATCAATTGGCGGCTTCTGCGGATGACGGGATAATGCAGGTAACTCATGTTTTCAGAGGAAATGATCTATTGCCTTCAACGTTTTATCAAATTTATCTTTTGAGAAAGCTTGACTATCAAATTCCCTTATACGGACATTTACCTCTGCTGGTAGATAAGTATGGTATACGTTTGTCTAAGAGGCAAGGCGGAATTACCATTCGGGAACTGAGGGCAAACGGGAAGTCACCTGGCGAGATTATAGGTAGGATGTTATACTGGTCTGGCGCAGTGAAAACGCCACTGTCTGTAAATGCGAGGGCGGCTTTGATAAATATTCCGTTTAATACATGTACCAGGCTGGGTAGTGCGTATATCGTAGCAGAATAGGAAACGTGATGAAAGAGATTTTCATCACGTTTTTTTGTGTGAATTTTATTCTGTTTTACACAGTATAAAGACAAAGTGGGAGTTAAAAATATATGGCATTATTAAAGCGAAGAAAGAGATGGTAGGAAATATTGGTGAATAATAGTTATATGAGAATAAATGTTCCGGATTGTATATAAGTGGGGGGATTGTGGTAGAATGTGGCTAAAAGTGGAGGGAGGTGGAGGAATCATGTTTATGTCAGAATATTTGCACAGTATAGATTCGAAAGGGCGGATGATTCTTCCTGCCAAATTCCGCGAAGAATTGGGGGATCATTTCGTTTTAGCTCCAGGGTTGGATTCCTGTCTCTGCATCTATACGATGGAACATTGGAATAATCTTATTTCTAAGTTTGAGCAAATGTCGGCAACACATCAAAATGTAAGAAAGGTAAAAAGATATCTGATTGGAAAAGGAAGTGAAATGGAGTGCGATAAGCAGGGGCGGATATTGATTCCTGCACATTTAAGGAAACTTGCTGATTTAAAAAAAGATGCAAGAATTATCGGTGCGGGAAGCACGATTGAAATATGGGATCCTGAGCTTCTTGATCGGGATTTAAATGAAGAAGAATCTATTACCGATTTGGCGGAATCGTTAGAACTTCCTCTGAATTTCTGATATAAGAGGTATCTATGAAATTTAGCCACACTACTGTTTTGCAAAATGAGATGGTTAGTCATGTATTGACGAATACAAACGGTACTTATGTGGATTGCACATTGGGCGGTGGAGGCCATTCTTTGGCTCTTGCTGAAGGGCTTTCAAATCTTGGCTGCATAATTGGTGTAGATCAGGATGGGGAGGCTATTGAGGCGGCTAAAGAACGGCTCCGTGGAGCCCAGTGTAAATTTATATCAGTAAGAGACAATTTTTCTAATATCAATGGAATTTTAAAAGAGAATGGAATAGAAAAAGTTGATGGTTTTATTTTTGATTTAGGGGTATCATCGCATCAGTTGGATGATGGAGCCCGTGGATTCTCATATATGAATAATGGAAAACTTGATATGAGAATGGATCAAAGGAACTCGTTGACTGCATATGATGTGATAAATACATATACGGAAGAGCATTTAAGAAATATTATTCGTGATTACGGGGAAGAACGTTGGGCGAGTCGTATTGTTGATTTTATAGATAGAGCCAGGATGCGCAGACCAATCTCTACTACAGAAGAACTTGTCCATGTCATTAAAGCGGCAATCCCCTCTGCGGCAAGAAGAGATGGACCGCATCCAGCGAAAAGGACTTTTCAGGCCATTCGCATTGAAGTAAATAATGAACTTGGTGTTTTGCGAAAAGCCATGGAGGATTGCATAAATCACCTGAATAAGGGAGGACGGTTAGGAGTCATCACTTTTCATTCATTGGAAGATCGTATTATCAAAAATACCTTTAGGGACATGTCTAAAGACTGTATTTGTCCGTCAGAAATTCCGATTTGTATATGTAATCACAGAAGACAGGTCAGAAGTGTGGGGAAAGCAATAAGGCCGTCCCCGCAAGAAGTTAAGGAGAATCCAAGAGCACGAAGTGCTGTGCTTCATGTGGTGGAAAAAGTGTAATAAGGGATAGGGGAAGTTCAAATGACATCACAGAATGTGAATATGATGAATTATATATCTGAAAACGTAGCAGTAGCAGGACAAAGTGGCGTCATTGAACGCAGGAACTTTTATCAAGTATTTATAAGCCTTTCCTTATTATTTATTCCTGTGTTGGCATTGTATTTTTTTTCGGGAATGAATGCACAGCAAGAATATAAAATGCAAGTTCTTCGTTCTGAAGTAATTTCTATTGCAAAAGAAAATGCAACTTTACAGCTGGATGTTGCCAAGCTTGAAGCACCGGCAAGAATCCAAAATATTGCGGAAACACAACTTGGTATGCAAGTTGCTACAAGTGCTATTTATGGACGTATGGAGACAGAAGGCGGAAAGCAGAAAATAAGAGATTGAGTTAATAGCGGCCCTCATAGGACCGCTATTGTGCTTGTATATAAATTGTTATACTATATAAGGCAATGTACAGGATTATGATGACAAGTAGAAGGTATTGGTGTGAAGCAATTAATTGATTTATTAAAGGCAACTCCTATCGAGAGAATGGAAGGTAATTCCCAAGTTAGAATAATTGATGTAACTGCGGATTCCCGTGCGGTAGAAACAGGAAGTTTATTTTTCTGTTTGCGTGGAGAACACGTAGATGGACATAATTTTGCAAATATGGCGGCTGAAAATGGAGCGGCAGCTATTATTGCGGAAAAGAAAATCGATGTGGCCTCAGATGTTACAATTATCTATGTTGCCGATACACGGAAAGCGATGGAAGATATAGTTCCATATTTTTTTGACTATCCCTCTAAAAAAATGAGAATGATTGCTTTGACGGGAACAAATGGAAAAACTACAACAACCCATGTTATATCCCATATCCTGCATCATGTCGGATATAAAACCGGTGTCATTGGAACGGTGCATGCTTTGATTGGGGATAAAGAGATCCCGACACATAATACAACACCGGATGTTATAGACCTGCAGCGTATTTTGTATCAGATGCTAAAAGAAAATGTAACCCATGTTTGTATGGAAGTATCTTCTCATTCATTAGTTATGGGGCGTGTTATCGGATGTGAGTTTGATACAGCGGTTTTTACAAATCTGACAGAAGATCATTTGGATTATCATAAGACTATGGATAATTATGCCAAGGCAAAATCCATCCTTTTCAAAATGGTTTCTGGCAAAGATCAGATTAAAGATGGGAAATCGGCGTGGATTAACAGTGATGATCCATATGCAGCCGTAATGAGTAACGCAATTTCAGACCCGGATTTTTGCCAAGTATCAACTTATGGCTTTAATGGTAATCCCGATCTAAAAGCAAGTGATGTTCATTTTAGTGGAAAATCCTCATCGTTCAAAATTCAGCTTAGTGAAAAAAGATACGTTATAAAAACTAAGCTTATCGGCCGTTTCAACGTATATAATGTAATGGCAGCTATTGGTGCAGCTTTGTCAGAAGGTGTGGATATCAAAGACATACAAGCTGCTCTTTCTGATTTCGTATCAGTGGCAGGACGGTTTGAACTTATTGAAGAAGGGCAATCTTTTTCCGTCGTCGTAGATTATGCACATACACCGGATGGGTTGGAAAAAATATTAACAACTGCGAAAGAGATTGCGAAGGGGCGTCTTATAACCTGTTTTGGCTGTGGCGGAGACAGGGACAAATTGAAACGTCCTATTATGGGGCGCATCGCTGCCAATTATTCTGATGTTGTTGTTATTACTAGTGATAATCCAAGAACAGAAGACCCGGAAGAAATTATTAGGGAAATAGCTGCCGGGGTACAGGATATTTCCCAACATAAGAGTAATTTACTTTATAAAACGGTAACTGACAGGCGTGCTGCCATACAGTATGCTCTGTCGATAGCACACAATCAGGATATTGTATTGATTGCGGGTAAAGGGCATGAAGATTATCAGATTTTGAAAGATAAAACGGTTCATTTTGATGATCGTGAAGAAGTAAGGAAGGCATTAAGAGGTTAGGAAATGGCATCATTTACGCTGGGGGAAATTTTAAAGGCAGTTAGTGGTGTTTTACTGCAGCAGGGGAGCCATGAATATTGTACAGGGGTAAATACTGATACGCGCACTATTTCTCCCGGAGAACTTTTTATTGCTTTGCAAGGGAATACATTTGACGGACATCATTTTTTAAATGATGCATGTATTAACGGTGCATCAATGGTCATTATTTCCGAAAGATCTTCTTTTAAGGCTGTTCCTCGAACAGTTTCCGTTATCCTGGTAAAAAATACCCAAACAGCCCTGGAAGCATTAGCACATTTCTATCGGATGAAGTTTGATATTCCAGTGGTGGCGGTAACGGGATCTAATGGAAAAACGACGACAAAAAATATGATTGCGGCTTTAGTTGCTTCCAAATTGAATGTATGTGCAACGCAGAAAAATTTTAATAATGAAATTGGACTTTCGTTGACTCTTTTATCCATGACGCCGGAAACAGAAGCGTGCGTGGTGGAAATGGGAATGAGAGGTCTTGGGCAAATTGCAGGACTGTGTCGAATTGCAGCGCCTACTATCGGTGTTGTAACAAATGTAGGGACTTCGCATATAGGAATTTTAGGGAGTCAGGAGAATATCGCGAAGGCGAAGGGAGAGCTAATTGAATCACTACCTGATAAGGGGATTGCCATATTAAATGAAGATGATCCTTATGTAATTAAAATGGGAGATACTTTTAGCGGAAATATAATAGGGTATGGCGTAAATGGGAATTATACTGTCCATGGGAGTAGAATTCAATATGAAAATAATTGTACCAAATATGTTTGTACCTGCTTTGATGAGGCATTTAAAGTTAAGCTGAATATGCTAGGTATTCATAATGTATATAATGCATTGGCGGCTACGGCAACAGCAAGAGTGCTTGGGATTGATGTAAATCGTATTCAAAAAGCACTTTCTGAGTTTTTACCTGGAGCGCAAAGACAGTTTTTCACAGAGATTAATGGCGTAACTGTGATTGATGACTCTTATAATGCTAATCCATTATCAATGGAGATGGCTTTTCATGCTATGCGTCAGGTCAATGGAAAGCATTATTTCCTTGTGTTAGGGGATATGGGAGAGTTGGGGGAAAAAGAGGAACAATTTCATTATGAACTGGGGAAAATAGCCGCAAATATAGGGTTTGACGGAATGATTACGGTGGGGAAGCTTAGCCGCCATATAGCTATGGGGGCTCGCGATGCGGGAAAAACGAACATCATGGAGTGCACAACTTGTGAGGATGCTTGGCAGAGATTACAAAAGATGATCCAGTCTGGAGATGTTGTTTTAGTCAAAGGATCCCGTTACATGCATATGGAAACGATACTGGAACTTTGGAGGAAATCTTTAAATTAAGATGGAATTTACTTATATACTTTACATGGGGGAAGCAATTGCATTAACAGTTATGCTTGGGGTAATTGCAATTCCCCTCGCACGAAAATATAAGGCGCAGCAGTCTATTCGAGAAGAAGGACCCAAATCGCATCGCTTAAAGGCGGGAACTCCCACAATGGGGGGGCTATTTGTGTGCTTGTCTGTAGTTCTTGTCGTTATTTGGAACAGATTGGCAGACCCATCGGTACTTTGGCTCCTGTTTCTGACTTTGGGACATGGCTTGCTTGGTTTTTTAGACGACTTGATAAAAGCGGAAAAGAAAAGGAATTTGGGGTTAACCGCTAAGCAGAAAATCGCGGGACAATTGATTTTAGCGGCCTTTTTTTGCTGGGGATGTGTAGAGACGCTTCATCTGCCATATTCAATCTCAATTCCATTCTCATCAATGGAGATCGAGATTGGAGCGCTGTATTATATTTTTGCAGTATTGGTTGTTGTAGGGGCTTCCAATGCAGTGAATCTGACTGATGGGCTGGATGGCTTGGCTTCAGGATGCAGTGTTGTAACATTTTTAGCTTATTCAGTTTATTGCTATGTAAACGGGATACATGACATTGGTTTGTTTTCTGCAATCTTAGCGGGGGGCTGTGTGGGATTTTTATTTTTCAATTATCATCCGGCCGAAATTTTCATGGGAGACACCGGCTCTTTGGCTTTAGGAGGGGCAGTTGCAGGAATTGCCATAGTGACAAAAACCGAATTGCTTCTCATTTTTTTAGGGATGGTTTTTGTGCTCGAAGCACTTTCTGTGATTTTACAGGTTGTATCTTTCCAATTAACAGGAAAACGAATATTTAAAATGAGTCCACTTCATCATCATTTTGAGCTTTCCGGCTGGAGTGAAGTTAGAGTGGTTTGGTCATTTTGGATTTTTGCTTGCATTATGGCATGTGTCACACTCATGATTTCATTTAAAGCATAGAAAAATATAGGCATATATTCATGCATTAAAGTGAAGCAATAAGTGTAGTAGTTGTTTTTATTTGAGGCGGTAAAAGTGAAAAATGTATTGGTGCTTGGCGCAGGGATTAGCGGCCTAGGGGCAGCGCATGTATTGCTCAGACATGAATGTAATGTTATTGTTTCAGATTTAAAAGACAATATAAAAGATAAGAAAGAAAAAGAAATACTTCAATCGTTTGGGGTCGTATTTGAATTTGGCATGCAATCTGTTGAGTTACTGGATGGAATCGATACAGTTGTGGTTTCACCAGTTATTTCTGCTGAGAATATAGTCGTGATGGAGGCTTTTAAGCGTAGAATTCCTGTAATTAGCGAAATTGAACTGGCATATAGAGTAACGAAGGCTCCTATATTGGCAGTTACCGGTACAAATGGGAAAACAACTACAACAACTTTACTCGGCAGCATGATAGGCCATTCATCAATACCTTTTGCAGTAGCAGGAAACCTAGGGATTTCACTTAGCCGTGAAGCAGAATTGGTAGCTGAAGATGGAGTGATTGCGGCAGAGGTATCCAGTTTCCAGTTGGAGTTTATTAAAGATTTTTGCCCTAGGGCAGCAGTGATCTTGAATATTACTCCAGATCATATAGAACGTCATCATACGATGGAAAGATATGTGGCAGCAAAAGCAAGAATTTTTGAGAATATGGGAAAGGATAATTGCTTGTTGTTAAATGCGGAAGATGAATATACTCCGATACTGATGAAAAAAGCTAAAAATACTACTGTATGTTTGTTCAGTATAAGCCGTGATGTAGAAGAAGGCGCCTGTCTTAACGGAGCAGACTTGGTGATTAAGCGAAGGGGGAAAGTTCTTAAGGTGGCAGGTATAGATGAATTGCAGCTGACAGGAAATCAGAATTACCAGAATGTCTTAGCAGCAGCATTTTTAGCATATGAAGGTGGAATCCCGCTTGAAGCCATTCATGATGGAATAATTGAATTCAAAGGCTTATCGCATCGTATCGAATTTGTTCGAGAGCTGGATGGAGTTTCATATTATAATGACTCAAAGGCAACAAATACAGATGCGGCGATTAAGGGAATGGAAACATTCGATCGTCCAATCATTCTTATTGCAGGCGGATATGACAAGCACACAAAACTTGATAAGTTTATGAAAACGGTGAAAGCGCGTGTCAAATGTTTGATTTTGTTAGGCAATGCAGCAGCAAGATTTAAAGATGAAGCAGAGAAAGCCGGGATAAAAACTATTGTTTTGGCTGATGATATGCGGGGCGCTGTTGAAAAAGGGAAATCCATTGCCTGCAGCGGGGATGTTGTATTGCTGTCTCCGGCATGTTCAAGTTTTGATATGTATGCTAATTATGAAGCGCGAGGCTTTGATTTTAAAAAGATTGTAAACAGGCTGAAGTGATGGGAGTATAGATGAAACGTATTATTTTATCCGGAGGCGGAACAGGTGGACATATTTATCCGGCAATTACGATTGCCCGCGAGATTCTAAAAATAGAAGAAGCAGAGATTTTATTTATCGGAACTCCGGATGGGATGGAGTCTAAAATTATTCCGGAAGAGGGATTTGCTTTTGCATCAATTCCGGTTTCGGGATTAAAAAGGAAAATCACATTTGATAATATAAAAATTTTAATGCAGGCAATACATAGTTTATTTAAAGCAAAAGCTGTTTTGAATAAGTTTAAACCTGATATTGTGATTGGAACGGGCGGATATGTGTGCGGACCTATTTTAATGGCTGCAGCATTGAGCCGTATTCCGACCCTTATCCAAGAGCAAAATGTGATTCCCGGTATTACAAATAAAATTTTAAATCGAGTGGTTGATAAGGTTGCCTTAGGCTACGAAGAAGCGAGAATACGCTTTCCCAAACCGGAAAAATGTATTTATACGGGGAATCCGATTAGGCCGGATGTAGTATCTGCACAACGGGCGGAATCCAGGAGAAAACTAGGGATATCACCTGAAGTGTTTATGGTAGTAATTACCGGCGGCAGCCGTGGTGCAAGAACGATTAATCGTGCAATGATTAGTGTACATGAACATTTTAAGAGAGATAAAGGAATCTGTCTTTATCATATAACAGGGAATCTTGAATACGATAAAATTGTTCGAGAGTTAGGACTTACAGACGGTAAGTCCTTTGGGAAGGGCAGTCGGATTATTAAGTATGAGTATGATATGCCGGCGGTATTAGCAGCTGCGGATCTAATTATCTGCAGGGCGGGGGCAGTGAGTCTTGCGGAACTTGCTGCACGGGAACTCCCTTCTATTCTGATACCATATCCCTACGCGTCAGGAGATCATCAGACATTCAATGCAAGAGTTTTTGTTAAAGCTGAGGCTGCAAAAATGATTGCGGATAAGTATGTGACTGAAAAGGAACTTATTCAGGATATTAATGATTTCAGACACCAGCCTGAAACCTTGGAACGGATGTCTGAAGCAACAAAAAAGATTAAAAAGATCTATGCAGGGGCAGATATTGCGCAATTGGCGCTTGAAATGACGGAGAATAAGAAATGATGGAATTGGAAAATTATCATGCGTTTCATTTTGTTGGGCTTGGCGGTGTGGGAATGTGTGCGCTTGCCAGAATCTTAATTGAAAAAGGTATTACTGTTTCTGGTTCTGATGTGTCGGATTCAGCTGTTTTACAGGAACTTAGGAATAAAGGAGCTGCCGTCTTTATTGGGCATAAGCGGGAAAATATAAACAATGCGGATGTACTGGTAGTTTCTTCAGCCATTGGCATGGATAATCCTGAGCTGCAGGAGGCCAAAAGTAGAGACCTGCCGATTTTCCATCGATCTGATGTATTGGCGGCCATTTTCAAATGGGGAAAAGGCATTGCAGTAGCCGGTGCACATGGAAAATCAACCACGTCAGCAATGATCGGGCAGATTTTTCATGTGGCAAAGATGGATCCTACAATTGTTTTAGGCGGATTCACGGATTATCTTAAAGGAAACTCATGTTTGGGACATGGTGAACATATCATCGCGGAAGCTGATGAAAGTGATGGCTCCTTTTTAAAATTCACTACGTTTCTTTCTGTAGTAACTAATATAGAGGATGATCATTTAGACCACTATGGGACAGTAGAAAATATAAGAAAGGCCTTTGTTGAGTTTCTTAACCATGTTACTTATAAAGATGGAGGAGCAATTGTTTGTATCGATAGTGAAGGTGTACAGGCTATACTGCCGCAAATAAAGAAAAAGGTTATTTCTTTTGGCATAAATAATTCTGCTGAATATCGTGCGGTGAATAAAAGATATGAAAAGCAGAATATGCTGTTTGATGTGTATCACTATAAAGAAAAACTTGGAACGGTATCTTTGCAGATTCCAGGGATTCATAATGTTAGAGATGCTTTGGGAGCCATTGTAGTAGCATTATATTGTGGAATTTCTTTTGAAACAAGTGTAAAAGCGTTATCAGTGTTTTCCGGCGTTAAGCGTCGGTTTCAGACAAAAATGAAAGAGCATGGGGTTTGGATCGTAGATGATTATGCCCATCATCCGACTGAAATAGCAGCAACGTTAAAAGCGGCCAAAGAGATGGGAAGGCATCGAGTTATTTGTGCATTTCAGCCACATCGATACTCTCGGACAAAATTGCTGCAAGAAGAGTTTTCAGAAGCATTTATTGATGCTGATGTCTTGTTTTTTACTGATATTTATGCAGCCGGTGAATCCCCTATTCAGGGAATAGATGGAACATTGATTCCAAATCTTGTGAAAAGGCGGTTCCCGGATAAACCAATTAATTACGTGAAGAATGTAGAAGATTTGCCCAAAGAGCTTTATAAGGTCATCAAACCTGATGATATGCTGATTACTATGGGCGCAGGGAATATATATATGGCAGGCGAAATGCTTGCGAATCTTATGAAAGGAAAGGGTTTATCCAGTGATTACAAAAAATAATACAGTAGCTGTTTTAATGGGAGGCGTATCTCGTGAGGCGGATATATCCAGGAAAACAGGAACGGCTATTCTTCAGGCGCTGTTGTCTTTGGGGTACCATGCGGTAAAAGTTGAATATAATCCGTCTTGTGTCCTTAAACAGCTTAAAGCAGTCGGGGCGGAAGTTGTTTTTATTGCACTTCATGGGAAATATGGGGAAGATGGAACAATTCAAAGTATACTTGAGTTAAGCAAGATTCCGTATACAGGATCGGGAGTTTCCTCAAGTGCTATTACGATGGATAAGATTATCAGCAGTAGAGTTTTTAAAGATGCCGGTGTCCGGATGGCTTTTTCAAAACCGTATTATTTAAAAAACGGAATTGATACCGTGGCGGAATCCATTGAAAAGAATTTTAAGTTTCCAGTTGTGTTGAAACCGGCATGTGAGGGATCTACGATTGGGCTCGAAATTGTTTATGAAAAAGAGAAATTAAAAGAGGCATTAAAAAGAGTGTTTGCCATTGAATCCAGAATTTTGGCAGAAGCTTATTTAGATGGAAAGGAATTTACCATAGCGGTCCTGAATGGTAAAGCTTTGCCGATTATTCAGATATGCCCTCATTCAGGACAATATGATTTTCACTCTAAATATACGAGTGGTGCAACCGATTATATAGTACCTGCACCATTGCCGGGAGCCGCGGCTGATGAAATGACTCGTATGGCGATTTTAGGATATGAAGCTGCAGAGTGCAGCGGGGTGGTCAGATTTGATTTTCGCACCGATAAAAGAGGAACGCCTTTTCTGCTTGAAGCGAATTCTATTCCGGGAATGACGGAGACAAGTCTTGTACCTAAGGCTGCTGCGGCAATCGGTATGGATTTTCCGTCTTTGTGCGAAAATATTTTGCTGAAAGCTGGTGTTGGTAAAGTATAATACGTGTCAAGGTGGTTTAGAATCATGGGTGAAAAGAAAGCTTTTAAGAAGTTCCCAAAGAAGCAGCACATAAAAAATGACACCCCATCTGTTCAAGAGAGGGTTGAGGAAGTTTATGATGACGGCCGAGTGCTGTTAAAAGAGAAACCTCATAGAAACGGCAGGCATCCAGCATCCTTTTATGGAGCCGGAAAAATTAGAATGTATGCCATGTCAGTGTTTGCGTTATTTTTTATGATATTTTTAACACTGCTATTATTTCCGATACCCTTTGGGCAAATCCAGATCTCGGGAACACGGAGCATCACGTTGGAAGATGTCCTGTTTGAGGGAAATGTTTCCACACCGATTAATATATTGCAAATTAGCACAACTAATCTAGAGGAACGGCTTACCCATGATATTCGAATTCAAACCGTTAGGGTGAAGAGGAGCTCGCCTTTCACCATTTCTGTGGAGATTACGGATAGAAAAGTAGTGGCTGTCATGCAGGGGGAATATGCCTACATATTTCTGGATAAAGAAGGAACAGTTGTTCAAACAGAACCGTCTATTAAAGGAATGGTTTTTCCAATGATAACAGGAAAGAAATTGGGAAATGTCCTTCTTGGGGATAAACTCGATGATGCACAAATCCATACAGCATTAGAATTCATTAACGGGCTTACTGAAGACGGCATCAAAATATTTTCGGAAGTGAATGTGGGAAATACGGATAATCTGATGGCCTATACAAGAGGTGGGATATCCGTCCATTTAAAGAATGGAACGGATATGGAAAAAAAGGCGGCGCTTGCGGAAAGTATGGTGAACGATGTCAAGGCGAGAGGATTGTCTGTTGAGTATCTGGATGCCAATTTGGCAGCACCCTTTATTAAATTGAAAAGGTAGTGTAATATTTTGGGAACATATACAATATATATGGCGAATCTTTTCAAAGTATTGTAGAATATAAAATATATTATTATGAAACAAATTGAACATAATTGTAGTATATCGCAAGTACCAGAAGGAGGAGCGAAAATGGGAGATTCTGAAATCGCAAAAATTAAAGTCATCGGTGTAGGTGGCGGTGGAAATAATGCCGTTAACCGCATGATTGAGGCAAATATATCCGGTGTAGAATTTATTGCTGTAAATACGGAGCTTCAAGTGTTGAATCAGTCCAATGCACCGACAAAGATACAGATTGGCGAGAAGCTGACACGCGGTCTGGGGGCAGGCGCTAAACCTATTGTTGGTGAACAGGCCGCAGAAGAGTCGCGTGAAGATTTATCAAAAGCCCTTAGTGGTGCCGATATGGTATTCGTTACCGGAGGAATGGGGGGGGGCACAGGAACTGGTGCGGCTCCTGTAGCAGCTCTTTGTGCCAGGGAACTTGGCGCATTAACCATTGCCGTAGTTACAAAACCGTTTAGTTTTGAAGGTAAGGTTCGTATGAAAAATGCACTGGAGGGCATTGAGAAGTTAAAGGGAAATGTAGATGCCATTTTGGTTGTTTCTAATGATAAATTACTTCAGATTTTTGATAAAAAAACACCATTGAGAGATGCATTTAAAACGGCTGATGAAGTACTTCGTCAGGGGATTCAGGGGATTTCTGATCTGATTACTGTCCCCGGGGTTATTAATCTTGACTTTGCAGATGTCAGGACGATTATGAGTGATCAAGGTGAAGCACTGATGGGAATTGGCATGGGGACAGGTGATAATCGTGCAAGCGATGCGGCAACCATGGCTATTAACAGTCCGTTATTAGAACGTAGCATTGACGGTGCCAAAGGTATTATTATCAATATCACGGGAAATGAAGATCTCGGGCTTTTTGAAATCAATGAGGCGTCTCAGATTATAACGGAAGCCGCCGACCCTGATGCAAATATTATTTGGGGAACATCTGTCGATTCGACACTTGATAATGATACCGTTAAAATTACGGTTATTGCAACAGGATTTGAAGAAAGAGCAAAAACTGCGGCAGGAACCAGTACGTTTAGAGGCAGCATTCATACACCCGGTATTGCGGTTCCTGAATTTTTGAAAAAATGATAGTAAGCAGGGCCACACCGCAATCGCAGTGTGGCTTTTTTTGTAAGGAGAATGTTATGAGATGTCCTTTTTGCAGCAGTCTTGATACAAAAGTGACTGATTCACGTGATACAGATGATGGTGCGTCTATTCGCAGAAGGAGGCAGTGTTTATCTTGTAATCGTCGGTTTACAACCTATGAAACTGTTGAACAAGCACCATTACGCGTAGTGAAGAAGAACGGATCCCGTGAAATGTTTGATAGGAATAAGTTGAGAAATGGCCTTGTCAGAGCTTGTGAAAAAAGAAATATTTCATCCCGTCAGATCGAAGAAATCGTTAATTCTGTAGAACGAACTGTCAGAAATGAATTGAAACAGGAGGTTCCTACTGAAGTTATCGGTAATCTTATCATGGAAGAACTGCGTAAATTGGATCAGGTTGCCTATGTCCGCTTTGCATCGGTATATAGGGAGTTTAAAGATTTAAGCAGTTTCATGAGCGAACTCGAAACGCTAATGAAAAATGGTAAAACAGAAGGAACCGATAGTAAAAATGATCAAAATTAATACGATAGAAACGTGTTTTAATGCTCATGAAGAAACTTTATTGGCAACGAAAAAACTTTTCCCTGTAATTCGCCAAATGGCTGAAATATGTCAAGATGCAATGATAACCGGACATAAGATTCTTATCTGTGGTAATGGCGGCAGCGCTGCTGACGCGCAGCATATTGCTGCGGAGTTTATTGGAAGGTTTCATAACGAGCGGCGGGCGCTTCCTGCAATTGCCCTTAATACAGATACATCTATCTTGACATCTATCGCAAATGACTATAACTATTCCCAAGTTTTTTCCCGGCAGGTACAAGGACTTGGGCGCGCTGGAGATGTATTCTGGGGGATATCCACCAGCGGAAATAGCGAAAATGTGAATAAAGCGATTATAGAGGCTAAAAACAAGAGGATGATAACTATTGCCTTAACTGGTAAGACTGGAGGGGAGATGGTTGATATTTGTGATGTTGCACTTGTGATTCCCAGTGATAGTACGGCGAGAATTCAAGAAATGCATATATTATGTGCCCATATCATTTGTCAGTTGATTGATGACATTGATTGGGGTAAATAATAATGCGTATTGGGAAAAAGGCGATACTTTTTGATCGGGATGGTGTTCTTAATATTGATTCCGGATATGTATACCGATATGAAAATATCCGCTGGATTGATGGTGCGAGAGAAGCGGTTGCTCGGTTAACGGAAGAGGGATGGCTTTTGTTTGTTGTTACCAATCAAAGCGGTGTGGCGCGTGGTTTCTATACGGAAAAAGATGTGATGAAACTGCATAAACAAATGAATAAAGAATTTAGGAAATATGGTGGAAATATTACTGAATTCTTTTTTTGCCCACATCTGAATGGTGCAAAAATTTCCCGCTATAACATGGACTGTGACTGCAGGAAACCTAAGCCGGGGATGATTTTACAGGCGATTAACAAGTATGGATTGATTAAAGAAAACACATTTTTGGTCGGTGATAGCAGAAGAGATATAGAAGCAGCGGCCCGTGCGGGTATAGAAGGTTTTTTATTCGAAGGGGATAATTTAAATCTTTTTCTGAAAAATATTTTTCGGGAAAAAGGATAACTAGATAGATGAAAGATTACAAAAATATACTGGTTATTAAAATGAGCTCATTGGGGGATATAATTCATGCATTGCCTTCACTTTATGCTTTGAGGGAGCTCTTTCCAGATGCGTGCATTACCTGGGCGATACATGAAAGTTTTGCGAAGATACTTCCGGGAAAACCGTGGATCGACAATGTATATGTTATTGATCGAAAACGAATAAAGAAAATAAATTATTTGCTCCAGGTAAGGAAGGATTTGCATAAAAAACATTTTGATCTTGTGATTGATTTGCAAATGATTGCAAAGAGCGGATTAATTTCATTTCTAACGGGCTGTCATGAACGGATTGGCTATAATGATGCACGGGAATGCAGTGGATTATTTAGCCGTGCCATTTCCGGCAAATATAAAAATGGGCATATCATTGAACAGCTTTTAGATGTAATACGTTACTTGGGATGGCAGGGAAACGGAATCCATTTCCCGCTCCATGACTATAAAAATGAATTGTCAGTTGTGAGAAAAAAGCTTTCTGAGGCAGGTGTAATTGGGAAATATGTACTTCTTGTACCCGGAACAAGAGGTGAAAATAAAAAGTGGCCCATTAAATATTGGGGAGAGTTGGCAAAACGATTGGCCAAGAAGGGGATTTTCTGTATTATATCCGGAACTGTGGGTGAAAAGTCTATGGCAGATGAAATCCGCAGAATAGCACAGTCAAAATATGTAGTAGATTTCATAGGTAAAACAAATTTATTAGAATTGATAGCATTGGAAAAGATGGCTGCTGTCCATATATCATCGGACACAGGACCGCTCCATATTGCCAATGCTGTTGGAACTCCTATTATTGCGTTATTTGGCCCCACACTTCCTTATCGGAGCGGTCCCTATGGAAATCGTTATAGTGAGGTTCTTCTGGCGGAGACCCCTGGCCATGAAGTTACAAATATGGGTACAATTTCAGTAGAGGCTGTTTATGATTCATGTATGAAAAAACTATCGTTGTGAATTGTTTGTGCATCAGATTGTTGAAGAAACAAGTAGTGTATAAGGAGAAATTTGGTTGGAGCATATCACAAGCAAAAACAACCGCTGGATCAGATTGGCAATCCGTCTCAAACAAAAAAAGTACAGGGATAAGAATAAAATGTTTCTGATGGAGGGGCTCCGTAATGCGGAAGATGTTCAGAATCAAGAGATAAGTGATATTGTATGCCTGGTTCAGTCGGGAAGAGCAGAGAATGGATCAGTGCAGCACATTTTTGAACGGGGGGAAAATCTGCACTGGCTATTTTGTGAAGTTGAAGAACCGCTGATGCGTTTAATTTCGGGTACAGAAAATGGACAGGGAATCATCTTATTGGTGAAACAGCCATATGTTATGGATTATCCCCAGTTATTAAATGGTTTGCATGGTAAATATGTTTTGTTGGATACAGTCCAGGATCCCGGAAATGTTGGGGCGATTATCAGGACGGCCGCCGCGGCTGGGTGTAGTGGAGTTCTTTTGACAAAGGGGAGTGCAGATCCATATTCGGAGAAAGTGGTAAGGAGTTCTATGGGCAGTATTCTTAGACTTCCGATATATCATGATTTGGACATAGAATTTTTAAAAGAAATTAAATCTTTTTCGAAGGTTCCTTTTATTGGAACATCACTTAGTGCTTCCCAAAATTATCGCCATGCCAAGTTTGTGACAGAGGGGGTTTTTATCTTTGGAAATGAAGGAAGTGGAATAAGCCCGGAAATATTAGACTTGACGGATTGGAATGTGTTTATCCCTATGGCAGGTACTGTGGAATCATTAAATGTTTCTTCGACAGCGGCAATCATTTTATTCTATTATTTAGATGATAATGAATTTAATAATTAATAGTATTTAGTAGAGTTTGGACATATTAATTCAAAAATGCTTGATTATAATGTGTACGATTGAAAGGAAAGATGATGAAAAAACAGCTGATAATTAATGCCGATGATTTTGGGATACATGAGGCTGTGAATCTTGCTGTTTATAGAGGTTTTGAGTCAGGGATTTTAACCAGTACTTCGATTATGGCAGGTGGGGATGCTTTTTCCTCAGCGGTGAGGCTATCTCGCGAAATGGGAAATATTGGGATAGGAATCCATCTAACCTTGGTAGGAACACTGGCAACAGTTTTACCTGCTGAAGAAGTTCCGACGCTAACTTGGGAGAAAGGAGTCCTTTGTAAAGATTATTTAGAATTAATTCTCCGAGATATGAAAGGCCTTATTAGTCTTGATGACGTTTACAGGGAGTGGGATGCACAAATCCATAAGGTTCTTGATGCAGGAATTTCGATTACGCACATTGATGGGCATCAACATCTTCATATGTGGAATAAATTTTTTCTTATTGCCCTTGCATTAGGGAAGAAATATAAAATTCCATGTATGAGAGTACCTGATGAAAGCTTTTTTTTTGATATAAGCGCAAAAAATATTTTACGATCAATGGCAGGAACCGGATTGGCCTTTATTGCCCGAAGGCATAGAAGTGTATTAAAGCAGATGAATGTGAAAACGAATGATTATTTTTACGGAATGCTCTACGGGGGACATTTGACGGAAGATAGAATAATCAATTTATTGAGCAGGGTTAAGTCTGGCGTTACAGAGATTATGTGCCATCCTTCATCGAATGAACAGGAAATGGATAGGCAATTTCGGTGGGGATATCATGGGGAATCGGAACTACAGGCATTATTATCGACAACGGTAAAGGAAAAGATTGATGAAGAGAGTATTGATTTAATATCTTATCGGGATGTGGCAATAGAAGGGATTTCTGTAAAATGAAAAATAATGAAAAGCAGTTTTATTTGGTGGATTTTCAAGTATTACCGGAAGCAATAAAAAAAACAATTCGTATTAAAGAATCTTTGAAAAATGGAAGGGTGAAGACAATAAATGAAGCATTATCTGCGATGAATATAAGCAGGAGTGCTTATTATAAATATAAAGATCATGTGGAACCGGTAACGGGAGCCGTTAAAGAACGCAGTATCACATACTTTATAATGATGCAAAATGATTTTTCTCTTTTAAATAAAATAATGAGAAAAATAAAAAAGGAAAATAATGATGTGCTATCCATAAATAGCGGGGTAGCTTTTGGCGAAAATGTTCCGACTATAATTTCATTTAAGACAAAGATGACCCTGGCGGATATAAATTTATTGGCAGAAAGTATTCGCAGGATTAAGGGGATCATACGAATCGTCGTTTCAGAAGAGGAAGGTAGCCGATGAAAAATATAAATATCGCTTTACTCGGATTTGGTACGGTTGGAAGCGGTGTGGCAGAAACGATTAAGAGAAATTCCGACATTATCAAAGAGCGGCTGGGCGTGCATTTATTGATAAAATATGTTCTGGTTCGAGAGGTAAACAAATATACTAAATTTCCCGTATTGAAAGATATTCATTTAACCGATAACTTTTCGGAGATAATAGAAGATGAATCCCTGGATATCATTGTTGAAGTGATGGGAGGGATTACCCCAGCCAAGGAGTATATTTTCAGTGCATTGGAGCATGGATTGAGCGTCGTCAGCGCAAATAAGGATTTAGTAGCTTTATATGGCCCGGATATTATCCATAAGGCGATTGAAAACCATGTAAATTTCAGTTGTGAGGCGAGTGTCGGCGGAGGAATTCCTATTTTGATGCCACTCCATCAGTCACTTGCAGCAAATCAGATTGAAAGTATCGTGGGCATATTGAATGGAACAACAAATTATATATTGTCACAGATGACAGAAACCGGTGTCAACTATGCAAACGCATTGGCAGATGCCAAAAAACAAGGATTTGCCGAGGCTGATCCGACAAATGATGTGTGTGGTTTTGATGCGGCCAGAAAACTTGCTATTTTATCCTCTATTGGATTTAGAGCTAATGTAACCTTTGATGATGTTTTGGTGGAAGGCATTGAAAAGATAGATAAAAGTGATATTCAATATGCGAAAGATATGGGATATACAATTAAACTTTTAACGGTTGCGCTCAGACAGGAAAATGGGATTGCACTAAACGTTTATCCGGCCTTTTTGCCCGATAATCATCCATTGTCTTCAGTAAAGGGGGCATATAATGCGATTTATGTAACTGGAAATATTGTTGATGATGTTATGTTTTATGGCAGAGGAGCCGGCGCATTACCTACGGCAAGTGCAGTGATGGGGGATGTTATCAGCACGGCACAGCATATATTGAATGGATCAACAGGAACCGGCATGATAATGACTGATACAAAAAGAATTCCATTTTATTCATCATTAAAACTTCGAAATTCATATTATTTTCGTTTAGATGTTGATGATGTTACCGGTGTGCTTTCTCAAATTGCGGCGGCTTTCGCAGAAAATGACATCAGTATTTGCGAAGTCGTCCAAAAACGAAAAACAAAAGGTTTGGCGGAGTTGGTGCTTATTACGGAACTGGCGAGCCGGGAAAGCATATTGCAGGTGGAGAAAGCTCTCCAGGTACTTCCTTGTATGCGTAAGGTTGCTAATGTGATAAGGGTTATGTGAGATGAAAATAAATAAGAAATACGGTGTGCGTGTCCCTGCAACTACGGCCAATATAGGAAGCGGATTTGATACGCTGGGAATGGCGCTTGGATTATATAACGAAGCTTATTTTACGCCTGTAAATGAGTTATCACTTATGGAGTCTCATATTGATATTCAAGGAGAAGGTGCCGGCAAGATTAAACCTGGTGCTGATAATATGGTTTTACAGGCCATGCAGGCAGTGGCGGGAAAAGTAGGAAAGGAAATTCCCGGCGGTGAACTGAAGCTTATTAATCAAATTCCTTTGGCACGAGGAATGGGAAGCAGTTCTGCAGCACTTGTTTCCGGCGCGTATCTTGCCAACCAATTGTGCGGAAACGTATTAAACAGACATGAAATCTTAAATATCGTTACTGAATTGGAAGGTCATCCTGATAATGTTGCTCCTGCTATTTTTGGCGGATTTTGTTTCTCCATTGTTAAAGATAAATTTGTTCTTACGGAGCAGTGGAAAATCCCGGACACTTGGAAGGCGGTCGTTGCTGTTCCCGATTTTGAACTTAGAACGGAAGATGCACGGTGTGCATTGCCGGATACTTATTCCAGAGAGGACTTAGTGCAAAACATAGGGGCGGTTTCCTTTTTAATGGCAGCTGTTATGATGCGGAGAGGTGAATTACTGAAGGTAGGATTGGCGGATCGTATCCATGTACCTTATCGTTTGCCATTAATCAGTGGGGCTGAAGAGGCAATGAAAAATGCTGATAAAAAAGGATGTTACGGTGTAACAATAAGCGGATCCGGTCCGACGATTATTGCTTTCTCTTCAGCGGAGAAAGCATATGTAATTGGTGCTGCGATGGTAGACGGATTCAAGCTGCATCATGTAAAATCAAAATTTATGGTTTTGGATTTTGATCAAGAGGGCGTACGGCTAATACAGCTTGACAATTACTGATAACATGTGTATTGTATATAACGTAGTAAATGTCGGGACGTAGCTCAGTTTGGTAGAGCGCTACCTTGGGGTGGTAGAGGTCGCATGTTCGAATCATGTCGTTCCGACCATTTTTATTGCATGATATTATTCTAAAAATAAGCTTTTTTGAATAAGTATTTGTTATAAAGCGAGGTTTTATGTTGAATAGAGTAAGATCAGTCATGCTTATGACACTGCTCGGTTTGATTCTGGTATCAGCCGGCGGATATGTGGGTGGGCAAAATGGGGCGACAATGATGTTTATCATTGCTCTCATTTTAAATTTTTACAGTTATTGGAATTCTGATAAAATAGTGCTGAAAGCATATAATGCAAAAGAGTTGTCGGAGAATCAAGTGCCGGAATTATTTTCACTGGTAAAAGGATTATCAAGAAATGCGGGAATCCCTATGCCGCGATTGTATATTATTCCCACAGAAATTCCGAATGCTTTTGCTACCGGCCGGAATGAAAATCATGCCGCTGTGGCCGTGACAGAGGGATTAATATCGTTGCTTGACAGAGATGAAATCGCGGGTGTAATCGGTCATGAATTGTCCCATATCCGTCATCATGATACACTTATTATGACCCTGGCAGCTACCTTTGCGACTGCTATCAGTTATCTTGCGCAAGCCGCACAATGGGCCGCTATATTTGGAAGTGGACGTGACAGCGAAGGAAGAAGTAATAATCCATTTGCGTTGATTGCTACCATTATTATCGCTCCTTTAGCTGCATCACTGGTTCAAATGGCATTATCGAGGTCACGAGAATTTATGGCAGATGCTTCCGGGGCAGAAATAAGCGGTAAGCCTTTAGCGCTTGCCCGTGCATTACAGAAATTGGACAGTTATTCACGTCAAAAAGTTATGCCTTATGCAAAACCGGCTTCCTCCGGATTATTTATTATCAATCCGCTTGCGGCTGTTGGCGGTTATGCAACATTGTTTTCTACGCATCCTTCTACAGAGGAGCGTGTTAAAAAGCTGCATGAAATAGCAGCCCAAAAGAATTTATTCTAAGGAGGATAATAGTATGGCTAATGTAGAGAAAACTCTTGTATTGGTGAAACCGGATGGTGTAAAAAAACACATTTGCGGTGAAGTAATTTCTCGTTTTGAGAGAAAGGGACTCATTCTTCATTCCGTAAAAATGATACAGGTTCCGGAAGAATTAGCGAAAAAACACTATGCAGAACATGCAGGGAAAGGCTTCTTCAATGATCTGATTTCTTTTATTACATCCGGACCTGTATTGGCAATGGTTATTGAAGGGGAAAATGCAGTAGCAGCCGTCCGTCAGATTAATGGCGCAACAGATCCTATTGAGGCAGTCCCGGGGTCTATCCGTGGTGATTTTGCCACTTCTATTGATGAAAACGTTGTTCATGCATCTGATGCTCCGGAAACTGCAGCAAGGGAAATTGCTCTGTGGTTCCCTGAATTAAATTAGCAGGGAGGGCTGTTATGGCAAAAGTTTATACTCGTACCGGGGATAGAGGACAAACCAGTCTATATACCGGGGAACGTGTGTCCAAAGGAAGTCTTCGTGTTGAAACGTATGGCACAATTGATGAGGTAGACTCTGTCTTAGGAAGCGCTCGTGCTTTTGTTGTTCATCAGAATGTAAAAGAAACCATTTTTAAGATTCAGAAAGATCTTTGGCTGCTGATGGCGGATGTTGCCAGTCTTGGGAAAGAACCTAATATTGGCAGTGATCATGTGAAAGACTTAGAGCAGATTATTGATAAGTATACGGAAGAATTAGAACCTTTGGATCATTTTTTGGTTCCCGGAGAAACACAGGGGGCCGCGTTTCTTGATGTAGCCCGTGCCGTAGTCCGTCGTGCTGAGCGGAGTATGTGGAGACTTTCTGAAACGGAAGAGGTTCATGAATCGGGGATTCGCTATCTTAATCGGCTTTCTGATTTATGCTTTACTTTGTCCCGTTATGAAACAGAAGTGAAGTAAAAGTTATTCGATAAATATGCTAAACTAAGAGGAGATATTCGGATTGATGGGTATCTCCTCTTATGTTTTTCATTAAAATTTATATTCGGAACAGAAGATATTTAATGGATATTATAATACGAATGAATTTTGTTAATATTTTGGAGTGTTACAGGATGGAACAAGATATATTGCAGATTCTTGAATTTAATGAAATCAGGCGTATGCTTGCCCAATTATGCCCTTCTTCTTTATCAAAAGCAAAAGCTATAGATCTGCAGCCGTCTTCGGAACCACGGATAATTGCAGAACATCTGCAGGAAACGGAAGAGGCTTCAATTTGTTTGCAAAAAGAGATATCATCACCCTTGGGAGAGACCTATGACATCATTCCATTTATAGATAGGGCGGAGAAAGAAATGATACTTCTTGCTGGAGAGTTTATGGAAATTTCTTCATCGCTTGAAACCTATCAAAAGATGCATGAGTATTTTAGTGGGGAAAGACATTTACGCTATCCGATTTTGGAAGAAAAAGCGTCTTTAATCCTTCCCTTGGATGGTTTGCTCAACAGAATCCGGCAGGTTTTTGATGATAAAGGCGATATACGGGATAAGGCATCTATGAAGCTGTCCCGTATCAGAGGAGATATAGAAACAGTTAAAAGCAGGATACGGAAATCTTTCAGGCAGATACTGCATGATAAAGATACCGCATTATACCTGCAGGATGCGATTATTACACAGCGCAACGGGCGGTATGTAGTACCTGTCAAAGAAGAGTATCGATATAAATTTGATGGAATCGTTCACGATCGTTCCTCTACCGGGCAAACACTCTTTATGGAGCCGATGATTTCCGTGCGTCTGAATAATGATCTTATTGAGCTGGTACTGGCAGAAAAGCAAGAAGTGATGGAGGTTCTGAGGGAGCTTACACGGCAGATCAAAAATAATAGTGCAGTTATTCGAAAAGATTGCCATATTGTTTCGGATATGGAGTTTATCTTTGCGCGGGGACAATTGGCGCTTGCCATGAATGGAGTTCGGGCGACTTTCTCAGCTGCCGGTATATTGGATTTAAAGGACGCGAGACATCCATTGATTCCTGCGGATAGAGTTGTTCCTATTTCGCTTACATTAGGGAAAGCTTTCAAAATACTTGTCATAACAGGTTCCAATGCCGGCGGGAAAACAATTGCTATCAAAACGGTGGGCATATTGGCATTGATGAATCAATCAGGTTTATTTATCCCTGCTGCAGAAGGCTCAATGATGCCTGTATATAACCACATTTATTCGATTATTGGTGATGACCAGAGTATTCAATATAATTTATCGACTTTCTCCAGCTATATTACGCAGTTGGTTTCATTTCTACCTTATGTGAATGAAAAGGATCTTGTACTTTTAGATGAATTGGGAGCAGGGACGGATCCAATTGAAGGTGCCATGTTGGCACAGGCGGTTACGGAATATTTGGTAAACAAAAATGTGAACTCTATTATTACGTCACATTTTAGCGAGATGAAGAAGCTTGCCTACGAATTGTCAGAAGTTGAAAATGCGTTTGTTGAATTTGATAAGGAAACGCTATCACCGACTTATCATTTGATTATTGGAGTTGCCGGAAACAGCAACGCATTTAATATCTGTCGGCGGCTTGGTATGCAGGAGAGTATATTGAATCGGGCAGTTGAGCTTCAGCAAAGATCACCTTTTCATAATATGGAGATGGTGATGAATCATCTAAATGAGCAGCGAAAAGAATTGGAGCAGGAGAAAGAATCTATCCGTATCATTCGGCAAGAGTCAGACGGAGTAAGAGCTCAATTGCAGGAGGAGCAGGAGGAGTTTTTATTGAAGAAAAATGCCATACTGTCAAAAATGCGGGAAGAATCCTCTGATATAAAACGTAATTTGAGGATTCAGGCTGAAAAAATAATTAGAGATGTTAAAAAGGCATCAAGTCTCGATAAAGATGCTTTTATGAAACATGTGGGAACTACAAGAAGTGCCATTGAAAATATGAAGATTCCGGAGAGTCGGTCGAAGCGGGGGCTTGTTGCTAATGAAATCAAACGGGGAGATATTATTTATATAGATACGTTAGGCAGTAATGGAAAGGTGATTTCTGTAACTGGTAAGAAAATCACGGTTGCCTGTGGAGTAGCCAATATATGTGTGGATATAAGCCATTGTTTTGCTGCAGAACAGTTGGTGAAGATGATTCCGCAAAAAATATCACACCAAAAGAAAAATGTATCAAATTTACGACATGAGGAAGTAAGTACATCGGTAAATGTGATTGGCAAAACTGTATATGAGGCAATTCCTGAAATAGATAAATTTTTAAATGATTGTATAATGGCCGGAGTTTCCCCTGTGCAAATCATTCATGGAAAAGGGACGGGAAGCTTGCGGAAGGGAATTCATGATTACTTGAAAACGCTTCCGTTTATAACTGATTTTCGGATGGCAGAACCTCAAAATGGAGGAGCAGGCGTTACAGATGTGTATTTTAATTGATTCATATGCTTGACCAAATGTTTATGTAGATATATATTTAAATACAGTGGAAAGTTGTATAAAAATATGGGCAGGCAAATATGTTTAATTTACCGGAAAAGTTTGTAATTGTAGATGGTTATAGAATTCCCGCGGACAAAGCAGAAGAGTATAGAAAAACAAAGGAACGGATGGAAAAAGAAGCAGAGAAGTTTTTCAAAGGCTTTTGTGAAATTGTAAAGAAAGAGCCTCTTCTTGATCTTTTAGGGCATGGGGTTGTTGGATATTCTTCTACGGGGGAACAGTTGGCTCGAATTTCTTTAGATCCCTTTGAAATTTCAGCTATGAATGTCGCTTTAGGCCGTAACAAATTGAAAGAATATATCCTTGCCACCAATGGATATGATGAATATGCATATCAGCAGCTATTGAAAGAATATAAAATAAGGCACGAAAATAAATAACAGGAAGGATTGTATTGTATGATTCATATCATTGCGGACAGCACATCTGCTATTCCTCAAGAAATGTTGTCTAAATATTCAAATTTGCATGTTATTCCTCTTAGTTTATCTATTAAAGGAGAGTATATTCCTGAGAATGAAGCAACAATCAGGCAGGTTATTGAATACTCTGAAAAGACAAATCAAGCAATACCTACAAGCCAGCCGAGCACGGGAGATTTTTTAAATGCATTTAATTTGATTCCCGAAAAAGATGACATTATTGTTTTATGCATCACAACTGCAGTCAGTGGTACATACAATGGTGCGGTTTTGGCTGCAAAACAATCTGGAAGGGGAAATATATCAGTAATTAATACCAAGACGACGGCTGTTGGAATGCTCCAAATGGTTCAGGATGCTTTGGAATTCATTGAAAGTGGCAATTCTTTTGCAGAAATCACGGATAAATTGACGGAAGTTGCTGAACATATGAGGACAGCTTTTACTGTGGATACCCTGAATTACCTTCGTCGTGGAGGAAGAATTGGTAAGGCTGCGGGGTTAATTGGAAGTATATTAAAGATAAAACCCTGTATTTATCTAAATAAGAACAATGAAGTGGATGTTTTGGACAAAGTGCGTACAAGGAAGAAAGCGGTAGCCAGTTTAATAAAGTACTTAGATGAGAATGCTCCTTGCAAACGTATCGGTATCGTCCATATTGAGAATCCGGAAGGCGGAAAAGAATTACAGTCTATCGTTCAGGAAAAATATCCTGATATTGATGTCACTTTGACGACAGGGACACCAGTATTGGCTTGCTATTTAGGACCGGGACTGGTAGGTATTATTTTTGAGAGCGCCTGAGATGGGGGAGAATTGCATGTATACGATTATTGATGGTGGTTGTTTTAAGAATATGTTGATTGGCGCATATCAGATGTTTGAACAAAAATATGAAATATTAAATCAGCTGAATGTTTTTCCTGTTCCTGATGGGGATACAGGAAATAATATGCTGAATACGCTGAAATCGATGTATAGTATGATCAGTGATGTCAGTGCGGATGAGCCGGTAGGTATGATTGCGGAAAAGGCTTCCGCCGGTGCAATTATGGGGGCAAGAGGGAATTCAGGTGTTATCCTTTCTCAGATTATTCATGGGATAAGCCGTGGATTACGTGGTAAAAAGACAGCATCGGGAACCCAAATGGGAAAGGCTTTTCAGTATGGTATTTTATATGCTTATCGTGCAGTAACCAAGCCGGTAGAAGGGACTATTCTTTCCGTTGCAAGGGGAATTGCCAAAGGAACATATGAAGTGATCAGGCAGGAACCTGATTTCAGCAAGGTTTTGGAGTCTGCCATTGGTCATGGCAATGATGCTTTGGCAAAAACGCCGGAGCAGTTAAAAATCTTAAAAGATGCAAATGTTGTCGATGCTGGAGGACAAGGTCTGATATTCTTCCTTATAGGATGCCTTAACGGATTGACCGGAAAAGTAAGCGAAGTAAATTTGAAGATTAAACCGGTAATCAGTCGGTTGGAAGCAAAAGGAGAATCTTTTTCTATCGAGTATCCATACTGCACGGAATTTATTATCAGTCCTTGTAAATTGGCGGCAAAAGAAATACGCCAGAAATTGGGAACCTGGGGTGAATCTATGATTGTGGCGGAAGGGGATAATCTTATCAAAGTCCATATTCACGCCCAACGGCCGGGGCATGTTTTAGATATGGCTGCCTCTTGGGGGACATTGCATGATATTAAATGTGACAATATGGTTGACCAGTTTCATAAAAATAAAGAAAAGCAACAAGATGAACCTAAACGTCCGTTAGGGGTTTTAGCAGTTGTATCCGGTGACGGTTGGACAGAATTATACCAAAAACTCGGTTGCGATGTTGTATCTGGCGGGCAGTCGATGAATCCTTCCGTTCAGGAATTGAATGCAGGTATAGAAAATGGAAGGTATGATAAATATATCCTATTGCCTAATAATAAAAATATTATTTTAGCGGCACAGCAACTCCAGAAAATGCTTGGTGAGAAAATACACATTGTGCCATCTGTTAATCCTATGGAAGGGTTAGCTGCTGCGATGGCATTTATGGATAATATCGGTATTGAGGAAAATTTGAATGAAATGTCAAAGAGAGTGCAGCAGATAAAAACAGGAATGATTACTGCTGCAGTGAGGGATAGCCTTATTGGAGATATTGTTATCCATAAGGGAGATTATATGGGGATAACAAAAGATCACCAGGTTTTTACAGAAAAAGATTTCAATAAGTGTTTTCGGAAGTTACTGGAATCCCTTATTGATGAAGATACGGGTGTGGTTACTGTATATTATGGAAAAGATATGTCGAAAGATGCATGTGGTCGTGAGTTGGCAGCAGTGGAGAAAATTTATTCAGACATAGAGTTTGAGATGTATGATGGCGGACAACCGCTATATCCGATGTTTATTTCAGCAGAATAATATATTTTGAGAAATTTAAAACGGTGCAGTGATTTATATCACACATAGCACCGTTTTCTTGTAGTATAAGATCTTTTTAACAAAATAATTAGTTTACATTATCTACATTTCTATTTGCTGTTTCTGCACCATCAGAAGGGCTTGGGTAAAAGTACATAATACGGTCTGGTTGAAAATATTCACTTGATACTTTTTTCGTGATGATCTTGGACATAATTTGTTCAAATTCCACGACTTCAAGCGGAGAAAGAATAGTGTCTTCAATGAGTACAATAACTGAGGGATTAACCTTCGGAGCATTTTCAGGGACTTCGCTGCGATCAAGGGGAATGCTTAGGATTAATCGTATGGTTGCAACATATTGCTCTTTATAATCGAAAACGGTTCCACGATAAGTGTTTTCCCATAAGGTTCGCATTAAATCAATGTGGTAAGGATCTTGATTCAATTCTTCTGTCATGATATCCTCCATAACTTAAAATATATTTACATTGTAGCACTTTTAAGCAAGACGAGTGGTGGAATCCGTCTAATTGGCATAGGAATTTTACATATGTTATTATGTAAAAGACATACTCGGGATTTAAGGTGGTAAGGCACAGATGGGCAATAAGATATTTTTAGTGTTAGGCGGGTCAAGAAGCGGCAAGAGTGAGTTTGCCGAAGAGCTGATGTATCATTTTACAGGGAAAAGAAAAGGATATGTCGCAACAAGCCGAATCTTAGATGATGAAATGAAATACCGCGTTATCTTGCATCAAAAAAGGCGCCCGGAAGACTGGAAAACATTTGAAATTTTAGGAGAAGTCAGCGGCAAAATAGGATTTGTTCTTATGGAAGCGGACACGGTTCTTTTTGATTGCATTACGATGTATGTCAACAATATTCTTATGGAGCATTTGGCGAATAAAGATAATGAAACACTTGGAATTAACGATCTGACGGCATTACAAACATTACTGGAGAAAGATTTGGAATTGCTCTTTAATATCATTTCCCAGACGGATAACAAGGAAATTATCTTTGTTTCTGACGAGTTGGGGATGGGCATCGTACCGGCCAACGCAATGAGCCGGGTATACCGCGATTTGGTGGGATTGGCAAATCAGTATGTGGCCCAAAAGGCAGATAAGGTATATCTATCAATTGCAGGAATTACAGTGGAGCTTAAAAGCAGAGGAGTGGAACCATGGTGAGAAAAATTGCCAAAAAAGTTATGTTTCAGGGAACAAGCTCTCATGTGGGTAAAAGTATTTTAACAACGGCATTTTGTAGAATTCTCAAACAAGATGGGTATCATGTTGCCCCATTTAAGGCGCAGAATATGGCACTAAATTCCTATGTTACGCATTCTGGTGGAGAAATCGGCCGTTCTACCGTTGCCCAGGCGGAAGCCGCAGGGGAAGATCCTATTGTGCAGATGAATCCTGTACTTTTGAAACCCACGGGGAATTCCTGCTCTCAGGTGATTCTTCTCGGTAAATCGGTCGGTAATTATAGCGCTTCAGAATATCAAAATAAATATAGCCAAGAGGCATGGTCTTCCGTAAAAAAGAGTCTTGATTTCATGGAAACACATTATGATGTGCTGGTGATTGAGGGGGCGGGAAGTCCTGCTGAAGTCAATCTGAAAAAGAATGATATTGTCAATATGCGGATTGCAAAAGAATGCCGGTCTCCCGTATTTTTGATCGCAGATATTGATCGTGGCGGGGCGCTGGCGTCTATTGTAGGAACCCTTGAACTGTTAGAGCCTGAAGAACGTAAACTTGTGAAGGGACTTATTATTAATAAATTTCGCGGGGATATTACACTTTTGGAACCGGCATTGACATTCCTTGAAGAACATACGGGGATTCCGGTCTTAGGTGTTATTCCTTATTTGGATAAGCTGGGGATTGATGATGAAGATTCCGTGTCACTTCAGGAAATGCCACGGAATCAGATTATGCATGATGTTCATATTGCTATTATCCAAACGCCTAAAATCTCAAATTTCACGGACTTTGATGCATTTACCCATGAACCGGATGTAAACGTGCGTTTTATTCAGCAGGGAGATTTGATTGGGAGTCCGGATCTTATTATACTGCCGGGCAGTAAAAATACGACAGAGGACTTGCTTTATCTGAAGCGACAAGGGTACGATCATGATATTAAAGCGCTTGCAGCAAAAGGTATTCCCGTGGTTGGAATTTGCGGCGGCTATCAGATGCTTGGAGAAAAGGTTTGTGATCCATTACATGTAGAAAGCAGTAATGATGCAGTGGAAGGACTGGGGTTAATGCCTTATGTTACAACCATGCAGGGGGAAAAAAATACATATCAGGTAGAGTTTAATTGTGAAGCCTTGCCATTTCTTGGTATGGATTTTAAAGGAAGCCATTTAAAAGGGTATGAAATACATATGGGGGAAACGGTACTTACCCATTCAGCACAAAGCCTTTTTAATATAGTGCGGAGAAGTAATCAACCGGTGCAAGTGCAAGACGGATATATCAATGAAACACATCATATATTTGGTACATACTGCCATGGTATCTTTGATAATGATGATCTTAGGCGGGCGATAATTAACGCACTTCGTAAAAGAAAAGGATTGGAGACGCTTCCTGTGCAGTTCCGTTATCGCCAATATAAAGAATCGGAATTTGACCGTCTTGCCGATACAGTACGAAAACATTTTGATATGAAGAAGTTTTATGAAGTCTTGGGGTGAGTGAATTGGAAACTCTCCCTTATGCGTTGGTTCCGTTTATGGCATTGATAATAGATGCAGTAATAGGAGATCCCCGATCGGACTGGCATCCGGTAGTTCTCATCGGGAAACTGATCTCCACATGGGAAAATAAATTGTATCCGAAGCATCATACGGATAATATGAAGCTGTTCCTTTACGGATGTGGTGTGGTTCTTCTTGTCTTGGTGAGCGTAGGTATTGTATCTACGGTAATATTGTATATTGCTGCGAAAGCAGGAATTTTCTGTTATTTTCTGCTTAGTGCGGTTTTACTCTATGTTTCGATTACTCCGCGCGCGCTTGCCCGTGATGGGATGGAAATATACAATCTTCTGAAAAAAGGAAATGTAGAAACAGCGCGTGCTCGGTTATCTTGGATTGTAGGAAGAGATACTGACGGATTAAATGAAAGTGAAATTTCAAGAGGGACGATAGAAACTGTTGCAGAAAATACGACTGATGGAATTATTTCCCCGCTATTTTATTTTCTACTTTTGGGCCCAATTGGCGCTATTGTATATCGAGCAGGCAATACGATGGATTCCATGATCGGCTATAAAAACGAACGCTATCTTTTCTTCGGCAGAGCTGCTGCACGGCTTGATGATGTTTTGAATTACATACCCGCGAGGGTTACTTATTTACTTTTTATTATAGCCGCTTTTGTTCTTCGACTAGATTGGCGAAACGCATGCGTGATCGGATTTCGTGATGCGAACAAACATCCGAGCCCCAATGGGGGTTATGCTGAAGCTACTGTGGCGGGTGCAATGCATGTGCAGCTTGGCGGATATAATTATTACAATGGGAAACCGGAGTTTCGTGCTTATATGGGGGATTCGGATCAAACTTTGCGGGCGGAGCACATTAAGACTACTATTTGGATGATGTATCTGGCTACTATTATTTTTGCCTTTATGGAATCGTTGATTCTATTATTTTGGTGATGGAATGAAAAGTTTTCTTGTCGGGCTGCAGTTTTTGACGCGGCTTCGCCTTGACACACAAACTGAATGGAAAGATGAAGACTTTGGGAAAAGTGTAACATGGTTTCCTGTAATTGGATGGATTATAGGACTCCTGTTATGCGGTGTTTTCTTTTTGATACGACCACTTGGCAGCCCTCTTTTGATTGGGTTTATTTTGGTTATATCGGAACTTTTTATTACAGGGGCATTATTGCTTGACGGGCTTATGGATTCCGCTGACGGCTTATTTTCGGGACGCAGTAAAGAGAGAAGCCTGGAAATTATGAAAGACAGCCATGTAGGAGCTTTTGGGGTACTTTCTGTCTTATTGATAGTTCTCTTAAAAACATTCGCGCTGGCTTCTGTTGATACTGCGCTATATTTTGTCCTTATCGCGATGCCGACACTGGGAAGGTTAAATCTGGTTGTCAGTATATGTGAATATCCTTATGCCAGACCATATGGAATCGGGAAGTCCTTTTCGGCCTATAGGTCTAAAAATGCGGTTTTTTATGCATTTTTTACAGCTATTCTGCCGGCAGTTTGTTTTGGGCTTGACTATATTATTCTCTTCAGCGCGGCTATATTGTTCGGTCTTTATTTAAATTCGTGGATAGTTGAAAAGATTGGCGGAACAACCGGTGATACTTATGGGTTTATTACAGAAATCACCGAAGCGTTTATAGCATTCTTATTTGTGTTATTGGTTAAAGGTGGGGCATGGCATATTTAGTTATATCTCCCGGATCATGCGGAGAGTTTATTCAGGGGTATGCGAATGGATCCTCCTTTATGGTGACTTGCCCGATTAATCGATATTCTTATGCTTATAGCGGATTCGACGGAACTGGTGACATTTTGCCTGATAAGGCGGCGGAGGCCGTGAAACGTACATTAGTTTATCTGAAAAGACCCGATACGATTGTTCCGATTAAGCTAAAATCCTATATTCCGAGGGGAAAGGGATTGGCGTCAAGTACGGCCGATATAAGTGCGGTATGCCAGGCGACAGCGTTAAGTGTCGGGGAAATTCTTTCTCCGCGTGAATTAGCAACGATCGCGCTTTCTATTGAACCCAGTGATGCTACGTTTTTTGAGGGGATTGTGGAGTTTGATTACCGTGACGGGAAAGTTATTCGGGAAATGGGGCATTGTCCTGATATGCAGATTTTAATTTACGATTGTGGCGGTGAAGTTGATACGATGTCTTTTAACAATAGGAAAGATCTGATTTTATTGCAAAAGAGCAATCAAACTGAAATAGAGAAAGCGATGTCTTTTTTGGTGGAAGGATTAAAAAATCAGTCATTGGAAATTATCGGAAAGGCGGCTACAATCAGTGCGTTTGCAAACCAGAAGATACTTTTTAAAAAGCCGCTGGAAGATTTTTATACGAGGGGAACCGCATTAGGCGGAAAAGGGGTTATTTGTGCACACAGTGGAACTGTTCTTGGGTTAATCGTAGCACCTGGTGCAGATATTGAAGCAATACGGACGAAAATTAAAGATTATGATTTAGGAGTTTTTTATCTAGATACAGTACGGTTGACAAATCAAGGTATGCAGATCAGAAAGTGTAAATTGGATGATCCTTTCACAAAGTAGGCATGGTGGCGATATATTTAAATTGCCGGGAGGAGAACGGGATGTTTTTTTAGATTTCAGTATCAATATCAATCCGTTAGAACTTTCCCCGAAAGGCAAAGAAGCACTTATTCGATCCTGGGAAAAAGAGGTATTGCGGTATCCTGATATGGAATGTCGAGAGCTTATTTCTGCTTTGGCAAACAGGTATGGCATGCCTGACCGGATGATAACGGTTGGAAATGGTGCTACAGAAATTATGTATACTCTGCTCCGTGTGCTGCTGCCTGGCAAGGTTTATGTACCGGCACCGTCATTTAGCGAGTATCGTCTATCAGCTGAATCTGTCAACGCAAAGGTAGAGGAAATACCGTTGTCTGCAAAAACGGATTTCAAAATTCCTGTGGAGTTTTTTACAAAGATAGAGCCGAAATCTGTTGTATATTTAGGGAACCCCAACAATCCTGACGGACAAATACTTAATGAGGAAAGATTGAAACAGATACTTCCGCTTGTAGAAAAAACGCAAAGCTATTTGATTTTGGATGAGTCTTTTGTGGACTTTTTAGGAGACTCTTTTTCCTACCGAAAACTTTGTCTTTGCCATAGACAGGTTATTATAGTTTCTTCCTTAACGAAATTTTATGCTGTCCCGGGGCTAAGAATCGGATGCAGTTTTTCTACAGAAGAAATTGCTAAGAAATGTCAGGAGCAATTAATTCCTTGGCATGTAAATGGACTTGTTCAGACTTATATGAAGAGTGCATTGGCAGATGATGCGTATATTCAGAGAACACGAGAATATTGTAAAACGGAAAGGAATAGGATGATTACGGATTTGTCTGCAATCGATAGTATTAAGGTATATCCGGGAAGTGTTAATTTCTTTTTATGCAAACTGATGAGAAAGTTCAAATCAGCATATGAACTGCAGCAAGCACTATGGCCTTATAAAATTATTTTGCGGCAATGCGGTAATTATGCGGGGTTGGATGAAAGTTATTTTCGGATTGCAGTAAAGATAAAGGAAGAAAATCTGCGATTAGTTAATGCATTGAGAAAGGTTCTTGAATAGATGATCACGCTATATTTTATTCGTCATGGACAAACGGTCTGGAATGAATCTGGAAGGTACCAAGGCAGTACTGAGGTGGCACTGAGTGCATTGGGGAAAGAACAGGCAAAGCTGACAGCTCATTGGTTTGAAGGAATTTTTCTGAATGGAATAATATCCAGCAGTTTGGGAAGAGCCATGGAAACGGCGAAAGAAATTGCAAAATTGAAGAGTATGAATGTCGAAGTGGTTGATGCGTTGCAGGAACTTCATTTTGGCGACTGGGAAGGAAAAACTTTTGAAGAGATTGAGCATTGCTGGCCGGGAATGATTGAGGAGATGTATCATCATCCGAAACTACTGCAGCTGCCTCACGGCGAGTCTTTTGCCGATTTACAGAGGAGGACGATGCAGGCGGTTAAAGAGATCATTAACCGCGGGGATAATAAGACTTATGTAATTGTAAGCCATGGTGCGGCTATCAGGACAATTATCTGCGGTCTTTTGGATATACCGTTAAAAACAGCTTGGAATTTCAGTTTATATAATGCCGGTATTACTTGTATGACACATTATATGGGTGACAGGACAATTTTGACTTTTCATAATTTTACGGATCATCTGATAAAGTGATTTACAGATACTGCCATAACGGAACATTTTTTATCGGATTATCCGGTAATAAGGAATCGTAACAGAAATCATTGCCGGAACCAAAGCAAAATGGACAAACATACACTTTTACGGTATCATAAAGAAACGGAAAAGTGGTGATTTAATGACTGAGAAATTGAAAATAATTGATTTTCTTAGAGAAAATCAATTAGATGCAATTTTTGTGCAAAAGGATGAAAACTGCAGATATTTAAGTAAGTTTACAGGTTCAGACAGTTATCTGCTTCTGACAAAAGAGGAGTTGTACCTTCTGACGGACAGCAGATATACAGAGCAGGCAAGAAAAGAAGCTGCCGATTATACAGTGGTGGATTACAAAGGTCATCTGGCAGAAATAGTCGCGAAGCTTGCTGGTGAATACCATATAAAAACTATGGGAGTAGAAACGGTTTTTTCCTATCAGATGTACCTGTCTTTTCATAAATATATGCCGAATATAGAATTCAGGTTTTCTCAAATAGATCGGCTGCGGCAGATCAAATCTGAGGAAGAAATTTCCTGTATAAAAGAGGCTTGTCGTATATCAGATGCGGGATTTAAGGCAACTCTTCCTTTTATCAGGGCAGGAATAACTGAGGCACGGCTGAGGACTATCCTTGAGTGCGCTATGCTTGAAGAAGGATCGGAAGGAAAATCTTTTGATACTATTGTCGCATCGGGTGAACGGTCCGCATATCCTCATGGTGTAGCCACAGGAAAGGTTTTGGAAGATGGTGATTTGGTCACTTTTGATTTTGGTGCTATTTATAAGGGGTACCATTCTGACATTACACGGACGGTCGCCATAGGAGATGTTTCAGAGCGACTGCAGAAGATTTATGACAGTGTCTTGTGCTGCAATGAGCATATTGAAATGCAGCTTAAGGAGGGAATTATTTGTTCGGAAATGGATAAATCAGCGCGAGAGTATCTGAAGAAAGATGGATTTGAGTCTTATTTCATCCATTCACTTGGACATAGTGTGGGGCTGGAGATTCATGAATCTCCATTTTTATCAGCACGGGACCATACAGTATTGAAAGAAAATATGATAGAAACGGTGGAACCTGGGGTATATATTCCAGGAATTGGTGGAGTCCGTATTGAAGATACGGTTGTTATAAAAAAAGACGGTATTGAAGTCTTAACAAAATTCCCGAAAAAATTTTTAAGAATGTAGCAGGAGGAAGAAAGTAAATGATTTCCAGTAATGATTTGCGGCCGGGTATTACCATTGAACTCGATGGATCTGTATGGCAGTGTGTCGAATTTTTACATGTAAAACCGGGGAAAGGTGCGGCATTTGTACGTGCAAAGCTGAAGAACATGGTAAATGGTTCGGTTGTTGAGCGTAAGTTTAATGCCGGGATCAAATTGCAGCCGGCCATTGTAGAACGTAAGCCGATGCAGTATTTGTATGAGGCTGATGAATCCTATTGTTTTATGGATACGGAAACGTATGAACAGATTATGCTTCGCAAGGATCAATTGGGAGATAAGATTAATTTCCTTAAGGAAGAGATGGAATGTTCTGTTATGTTTTTCAATGGGGATATTATCGGGATTGATATTCCGAACTCTGTTGAGCTGAAAGTTGTTGAAACAGAACCAGGGATTCGCGGCGATACGGCGACCGGCGGGTCAAAACCTGCCAAGCTGGAAACCGGATATACCGTATCCGTTCCACTTTTTATTAATGAAGGGGAAGTGCTCCGTATTGATACACGTACCGGCGACTATATTGAACGTGTAAAGTGAGATCTTTTTGATGGCAGCTGCAGAAATTAAAACATCATTGGGGATTATCAGTATTTCTGAACAGGTGCTTGCTACCATTGCCAGGGATACAGCGCTTCAAATTAATGAGGTTATGTCCATGGATGGTCGATATTCGCATGGAATTTCTTCTGTGATTGGCGATGGGGATGCGGAAGGTGTTCGTGTCTCCATAAGAAATAAAAATGTAATTATTGATTTATATATTTGCGTGAAACATGGGATGAGAATCCCTGCTGTTGCCTTGCAGTTACAGGAAACTGTCAAAGAAGATATTTTTCAATATACGGGAATTACTGTTGCGGAGGTTAATGTAAATGTGCAGCAGATTGTTTTTGATGCAGCAAGGTAAGCGATATGGTGGAAGATTTGTATTCTGTTGTTTCAGATGAAGAACTTTATCTGAAAATTGAAGAAACTATTCTTGCTATTCCGGAAGTTAAGGGATTTACATCGGAAGGTCTTCAGAATATCGTCAAGGGAATTACTTCAGCATTTGGCAAAAAGGCGCATAAAGGGATTTTAATTCGCCATGATAAAAATGGAATGACTATTAATATTTTTATCTCGCTCATTTATGGCTGTCATGTCCATGAGGTGGGATATCTTGTACAAAAACAAGTACAACGCGAAATTTTACTACTGACTGATGAACCTGTTTTATCAGTTGATGTAGCCGTGACAGAAGTTATTAAATAAAGAAAGCAGAACAATGAGCAGAAGTAAAGCCAGAGAACATGCATTAAAAGTTTTATATGCAAAGGAGATAAATCCTAATACGGCAGAAGTATCAGCAGATATCTCTGATGCTTTATCTGAGAAAGGAAAATCCTTTTCTGATTTTTTAGTTGAACAGGTGCAGCTGCATCGGGATGAGATCGATGGGGAGATTGTCAGGTTTTTAAAAAAATGGTCACTAAGCCAGTTAAATATTGTAGATAAAAATATTTTGCGGATAGCGATTGCCGAATTTAATTATACTTATGAGGATAAGGCGGATAGAAAAGTTATCATCAATGAAGCTGTTGAACTTGCGAAAGTTTATGGCGGTGAAAATTCCTATCGTTTTATCAATGGAATTTTAAGTGCGGTAACAGGGGAAAAAAATGGCTAAATTCCTTGGTATTGATACAAGCTGCTATACGACATCTGCGGCTGTATATGACAGTACTGAAGGTATAGTGGGAGAGTCACGTATTATTTTATCTGTAAAGGCTGGAAAAAGAGGGTTATCCCAGTCAGAAATGGTATTCCAGCATGTCAGAAATCTCCCTGTGATTTTGGGACAATTAGAGCCATGGATTGATCAGATTAATGGTATCGGCGTATCAGTATTTCCACGTCGGCGGGCAGATTCTTACATGCCCGCTTTTCTTGTCGGCAAAGGTATGGCAGAGTCGCTGTCTTATGTGCTACGTGTACCTGTTTTCGAATTCAGTCATCAGGAAAATCATGCATTGGCAGCCATTCAAAATATGCCTGAAATATGGGGAACACCTTTTTATATGATGCATCTTTCCGGGGGGACACAAGATGTTCTTTCAGTGGAATGGGAAAAGGATATTATGCAAATTGTGGATCTGATTCATTCTGCGGACATTACCGCCGGACAATTCATTGATCGTGTAGGTGTTTCTTTAGGAATGCCTTTTCCTGCAGGCCCGTCTATGGAACGATTAGCAATGAAACATCAGCAATTATATAAAGTACCGGTAGCAAATGTTAAAAATGGATTCAGTTTTGCCGGCCCGGAAGCGCAGGTACAGCGTGATATACAAACTAAGCGTTATACACCAGAAGATATTGCTTATGGCGTTTTTTCCTCTATTGGCAAGTCATTACATAAAGTCTTGGACTCATATAATGGCTTTATAGAAGGGAGAACCTTTATCGCAGTCGGCGGAGTAATGAGCAATGGGTATCTGCGAAAGAGTATTACGGAAATATGCAGGCATAAATCTTTGCATCCATGCTTCGCAGAAGTGAAGTATAGCAGTGACAATGCGACAGGAAATGCGTTCGGAGCATTTATGAGGTATACATATGAAAGTCTACTCGGTTCGTGAATGCAGCAGCCTTGTAGCAGGTGCTCTTCAAAAAGATTATATTTTTAAAAATATAACCATATCGGGAACTGTCAGCAATTTACACTTTCATTTTTCAGGAGTCATATTTTTTTCTTTAATTGATGAAGAGTCTCGTATTACCTGCCGTATCGGGAAAATGAGAAGCGCGTTTCTTGGACGCAGGATTAAGAATGGGACGGAAATTCTTATTCTTGGAAATATTAAATATGACAAAATAAGCGGTAGACCGATTTTTCAGGTGGATAGAATCCTTTCTTCTACTGAGAGTCCGATTTTGGAGAAATTGGATATGCTGAAGAAAGAACTTAAAGCTTCAGGATATTTTGATATTGAAAAGAAAAAAAGATTACCTTTATTCCCCTTTAGAGTAGGAATTGTTACATCAGCGTCAGGGGCGGTCATCCATGACATTATACGGACGGGATTTTTACGGAATAATTCAGTAAGATATTCTTTATACAGTACAACGGTGCAAGGGGAGAATGCTGCGGCCGATATGGCAGAAATGGTTATTAGGGCAAATGAAGAGACAGAGCCGCCGGATATTCTTATTATTGCTAGAGGCGGCGGCGCGGAAGAGGATTTAACACCTTTTAATCAAAGAGTTTTATTGGATGCAGTGTTCTGTTCTAAGATACCGGTTATATCTGCAGTAGGACATGAAACAGACGTGACTTTACTTGATTTGGCCGCTGATGTGAGAGCCTCTACGCCAACGCAGGCAGCGGAAATTGCTGTCCCTGATAAAAAATATATTGAAGAGCGTATAATATGCTTGTACTTGGTTTTACAGAAAATTATTCGAGACAAGCTGAATATATCCAAGCTTAAATTGCAGCATACTTTAACTATCTTTAACATATTGGCACAAAGTGGAAAAGTAACTGCTGTACGTAAGGATATTTTATATAATTGGATTATACTGGATCGAAAACTAAAAAAGGTTATCAGCAATAAAAAATTGGATATTTTAGAGCGAATGCAGTTTCTTTCAAGGTGTGGAATGGAAGATGTTCTTATCTGCAGTAAACATATAAAAGGAGCAGATGATGGAAAAGAAATTTGAAGATTGCATGGAAGAATTAAGTTCTGTAGTGTCTCAACTGCAGAAGGAAGAGACACCGTTGGAAGAAATGCTTGTCCAATATAAAAAGGGGACAGAAGCAGCAATGGCTTGTCTTACTATATTGAAAGAAACCGAGAGAGATATACATGATATTTCTGTTGAAATAGAAAAATTAATCCAGCAAGGGGAGGAAACGCGTGATAAAAGAAATGATGGTAAATAAGAAGATACTAGTTGATGATGCATTGGAATGTCTTCTTATGCCGTCAGATCCGGCACATGATTCATTATACGCATCTATGCAATATAGTTTAATGGCAGGGGGAAAACGGATACGCCCCTGTTTATTTTTGGTACTTCTAGATATATTGGGTGTGGATTCGAATTTATATATAAATGTGGCCTGCGCATTGGAATGTGTTCATACATATTCACTCATTCATGACGATTTACCGGGCATGGATAATGATGACTATCGGCGGGGAAAGTTGGCCAATCATAAAAAATATGGGGTAGGTATTGCAACTATGGCGGGAGATGGGCTCTTAACCTATGCTTTTGAACTCCTTGCCTGTGAAAACAATATATCGTTTTTCAAACGTATAGCATTGATAAAAATTTTAACAGCCGCGGCAGGTCCTGCTGGAATGGTAGGAGGGCAGGCACATGATAAAGGGGCAGAAGGTAAAACACTCTCTCTGTCAGAATTAATGTTTTTAGATCAATGTAAGACAGGTAAACTGATATGCGCTTCCTTGGATATGGCATCAGAAATTGCTGGGCTTTCTAAAAATGATAAGGAAGCGATTCATACATATGGAAAGCATATAGGGCTTCTATTTCAAATTACGGATGATCTTTTGGATTTCAATGGAGTTTTTCAGGAAATGGGGAAAGTTCCATTACAGGATATTTCAGAACATAAATGCACTTATGTGACGCTTTTGGGGAAACATCAGGCACAACAGAGAGCACGGAAGGAAGCTGTTGCTGCTGTACAGAGCCTGGGGGCTTTCGGAGAAGAATTTAAGCCGTTGAGAGAGCTGCCGGAAATGATCCTTTGCCGGAGAAAATAAGTTTCTTGCGCAATATTTGCTTTGATTTACAACAGATAAAGGAATAAAAGATATGAATAAAGTAAAAAAAGAACGACTGGATGTTCTTTTGGTAGAACGAGGTTTTTTTGAAACCCGGGAAAATGCGAAACGGCATATTATGGCAGGAATTATTCTGGTGAATGATGTTCCTGTTGATAAACCGGGAACGAAGATACCGTCTGATGTCAGACTCAGAATTAAAGGGCATGTTATGCCATATGTCGGGCGTGGGGGATATAAACTGGAAAAGGCGATAAAAGAATTTCATCTTGATTTAAAAAATCTTGTGATGGCTGATATCGGCGCTTCCACGGGTGGATTCACCGATTGTGCGCTTCAAAACGGCATTGCCAAAGTGTATGCTATTGATGTGGGAACCAATCAGCTTGATTGGAAATTACGTACTAATCCTCATGTAATTAATTTGGAAAAAACAAATATCAAACAGGTAACTGAAGATATGATAGGAGAAAAAGTAGATTTCATTTCGACTGATATTTCTTTTATTTCCGTATTAAAAATTCTGCCGGCCGTACATTCTATACTTAAACCGGAGGGATCCGTAGTTATTCTGATTAAACCGCAGTTTGAAGCGGGGAAAGAAAAGGTTGGAAAGGGCGGAGTTATTCGTGATAAGAATATCCATGAAGACGTAATAAGGGATACTTTGTCAGCATTTGAAACAGAAGGATTCCACGTATGGGGGATAACATATTCACCAATTAAAGGCGGATCCGGGAATATTGAATTTTTAGCATTGCTGAAGAAAGATAGGCCGGAACGGTCTATGGTGAATACAGATATTATTCACGATATAGTAGAAGAATCACATCAGGTATTTAAGGGAGAAATGTCATGAAGATCGGTATATTTCCTAATATGGGAAAGGAAGCACTTTATACTTTTTGGGGCAAGTTGATTTCGATTCTTCAAGCCAAACATATTGAATATTATGTGGCTGAGTATGCACGAGGCGGTTTTGAGTCACGGGATATAGCTATTGATAAAGACCGGTATAAAAGCACAAACTGGATGGGCAAAAATTTAAAATATATTCTTTCTATTGGGGGTGATGGTTCATATTTAGAAGCTGCTAAGGCTTTTTCAGATTACTCTGTTATTTTAATCGGTATCCATTTGGGAGAACTTGGTTTTTTAAATTCAATACGCCAGTCTGACGTGGAAGAGCGATTGGATCAGATTATATCGCAAAAATATGTTTTAGAAGATCGTATGTTTTTGAGTTCCTGCATATTGCATGCTGATGGCACAAGAACTTTTCTGCCTGATGTTTTAAATGATATCGTAATCGGTCGTGCACAAATTGGCAAAATGGTAAGAGTCAACCTGTATATCAATGATATTTTTGCACAACAGTATCCTGCCGACGGCTTGATTATATCGACAGCAACCGGCTCTACGGGATATGCATTTTCTTGCGGCGGACCAATCCTGTCTCCTTCCGTAAAGCAGATGATGGTAGTTCCGATATGTCCCCACACTTTGTCACGATTTGCATCCGTATTATCCGAAAAGGATATCGTAAAAATTACATTGCCATCACGGGAACATATTCTATATATATCAGCAGACGGTAATGGGAGTTACGAACTAAAAACGAATGATATCCTGCTTGTACAGGGAGTTAGTAAACCTATTCGTTTTGTTCGTTTCTTTGATCATGATTTTTGGGGTACGCTTTCCGGTAAACTTATGAAGAAATCCTGATTCCGATTAAAGGTCAATTATCAGATAAATGTACAAATAGCACAGATAGGAAGCTTCTGTGCTATTTGTACATTTTTGACAGTTAACGGAATCTGTTGATAGTCATAAGCAAGCAAGTTAAGGGTTTTATTTTTATGCAATATTTATTGACCTTATGCATTAAATACTATAAAATAAATCAATAAACTGTTAATAAAGATCTATATGAAATAAGGTGTAGGAGGATATGCGATGAAAAGATATAGAAGCATGAAAATAAAAGAAATTATACAGCATCAGATTATTGAAACACAGGAAGAACTGGCTGCTGCTCTAAAGAGAGAGGGGATTATTGTCACGCAAGCAACCGTTTCAAGAGATATCAAAGATCTCATGCTTATTAAAATCCCATATAAAGATGGTCATTATCGATATGCTCTGTCCACAGAGAAACCGGGGATCATGTCTAAGAACCATACATCATTTCTTTTCCAAGAAGCGGTTATCGGAATTGAAAGCAGCATGAACCTAATTGTGATTCATACATTGCCGGGATCGGCACAATCCGTAGCAGCCGCTATCGATCAGACCAGATATAGTGAGATTATGGGAACACTTGCAGGAGATGATACGATTCTCCTTATCATGAGAAATCCGGATGATGTGGAGCTGTTTAAGAAAAAAATACAGGAGCTTCTGAAAGCATAGGAGGAAATATGCTTCAAAGTTTACATATTGTTAATTTTGCGATTATTGAAGATACCATTATTGAATTAACTGATGGTGCGACAGTATTTACCGGAGAGACGGGAGCCGGTAAATCTATTTTGATTGATGCGCTTGCGATACTCTTGGGGCGACGCGCACGGACCGATTTGATTCGTACTGGTGCAGAATTTTTTAAAGTGGAAGGCGTTTTTTCTGCTGATGATGAAATAGTTTCTATTTTATCATCATTTGGCTTTGATGCAGCAGATTCACAGATTATTATTACTCGAAAATTAAATCGGTCCGGTCGGGGAATCTGCACGATTAATGGAGATTTCTGTACTGTAAAACAATTGGAATTTATCGGCAGAAAACTGGTTCGTCTACATGAACAAAATGATGCTATCGAACTTCTTTCTTCTGAATATTGCAGGAGGATTATTGACAGGTTTACGCCTGAAATCTCAACGCTCCGTGATGAATATGACCATATATATCAGGAATGGAAAGAAACTAAAAAAAATTTAGAGGAATTTCATGCGCATAGGCAGGAAAATGAACGACGTATTGATATTCTTGAATGGGAATTAGAGCAAATTCGGACGGCTAATATCATAAACGGGGAAGATGAAGAAATAGATAGACGCCTTTCCATTTTGCAAAATTATGAAAAAATCATCTGTTCCGTAAAAGCAGCTCTTTCTGCTCTCAGTGATGAAGGTGGTGCCCGAGATTTATTGGCATCAGCATCTAAAGCGGTATCAACGGCATCCCGTTATGATAAAGAAATGAAGGAAACAGATGAAGAACTGAGAACGGTATTATATTCATTAGAAGATATAGAAGGGAAATTAGATACTTATATATCCGCTACGGATTTTTCACATGAAGAATTATCAGAACTGCAATCAAGAAGCAACATATTGATAGGGTTGAAGCGAAAATTTGGCCCTACATTGGCAGATGTAATTCATTATGGAGAGAATGCAGAGAAAGAATGTACCAGTCTTAAAAATCTCATTTATGAAAATAAAGAGATGCAAGAAAAATACGAATTATTGACAGAAGCGGTGATGAAAAAGGCGGAAGCACTAAATCGACAACGTATTCTTACAGGCTGTGAATTTACGGAAAAGATCATATCTTTATTGCAAGATATGGGGATGGATGATCCAAGGATGACTTTACATTTAATCCCCGCAGCGGCACCTGTATCATCCGGTGTTGAAGAAATGGAGCTGTATTTTTCTGCTAATAGGGGAGAATCTTTACGTTCTATGAAAGAAACCGCTTCAGGAGGAGAACTATCGAGAATTGCATTAGCCATAGAAATCGTAATTTCACGGTTGATGAGAGGACAAACTCTTGTTTTTGATGAAATTGATGTGGGAATCAGCGGAAAAATAGGAATACAGATTGCAAAAAAAATAAAAATTTTGTCAAAATATCTGCAGGTGCTTATTATTACACATTTGCCGCAGACTGCAAGTATTCCCGGACGCTATTATAAAATTGAAAAAATCATTAGCCACGGGCAGACATCTTCCAAGGCCATGCTTTTAGATGGGCGGCAGCAAGTAGAAAATATTGCTCAAATGATTTCAGGAATGTCTAAATCAGAAAACGCGATTCGATCAGCATTGGAAATGCAAAAAATACTATCTGATGATTGACTTCTCCTTTTGTTTATACTACGATTCTTATAATTTAATAACAGATGTAATTATATTATTTTGGGGTGGTAAATAGAAAGAAGGGGACTGTAGTGATAAAGGTTCTGGTTAACGGTGCCAGCGGCAGGATGGGCAGTGAAGTGGTTCGTTCTATTGAGAAAGAAGAAGGGCTTATCCTTTGCGGAGCGGTAGATCCTAAATGTACGGGGCAGGATATTGGGGAAGTCGTGGGTATTGGATATAAAGGAATACAGATTTATGGAAGCCTGGAAGAAGCTTTTGTTAGTGGTAAGCCTGATGTAGTCGTTGATTTTACTTCACCTAAAGTTATTTATTCAAATGCACAGACGGTTCTTGCAGCTGGCATAAATATGGTTATTGGCACAACTGGCTTGAAAACGGAAGAAAGAAAAAGTTTGTCTGCTGTTTGCGATAAAAATAGTTCTCATTGCCTGATTGCCCCCAATTTTTCTCTTGGTGCGGTATTAATGATGAAAGTATCTGAAGAAATAGCTAAATATTTTCCTAATGCTGAAATTATAGAACTTCACCATAATCATAAATTTGATGCGCCTTCCGGGACGGCTAAATTGACAGCGGAAAAAATTGCTGCAGCCCGTACATTGCATCCCGATGAAGATGAAACAAAAGAAGGCCTGCCGGGGGTAAGAGGTGGCAAGTATGAAGATATTCCGATTCATAGTGTAAGGCTTCCAGGATATGTCGCTCATCAGGAAGTACTTTTTGGAGGATATGGGGAAATACTTACGGTCCGACATGATTCGCTGGATCGGAAGTCTTTTATGCCGGGAGTAATGCTTGCATGTCATAAAGTTATGAAAATTCCAGGGCTTGTTTATGGTCTTGAAAATTATTTAAAGTGAGGTGTTTGTAATGAACAAATTGCCCCATGTAGCTGTTTTAGGAGCAACAGGTGCTGTTGGTCAGGAATTTATACGTTTATTTGAAGAAAGAAATTTTTCATTTGCTTCACTCAAACTTTTGGCATCTGCCAAATCTGCCGGTAAAAAATTAATGGTTTGTGGTGAGGAATATACTGTAGAAGAGGCAAAACCAGATTCTTTCAAGGATATTGACATTGCATTGTTTGCCGGCGGCAAAGTAAGTGAAGTATTAGCACCGGAAGCAGTAAGGCGCGGCGCTGTAGTAATAGATAATTCAAGTGCGTTCAGAATGGATCCCCAAGTGCCGCTGATTATCCCTGAAATTAATCCGGAAGATATAGAAAAACATAGGGGAATTATTGCTAATCCCAATTGCTCTACAATTATCATGCTTATGGCGTTGAAGCCGATTTATGATTTATCTCCTATAAAGCGTGTTATTGTCAGCACCTATCAAGCCGTATCAGGAGCAGGGAAAGAAGGAATTGACGAACTTTACGGGGAAACAGAAGCCGTATCAAAAGGGATTGTATATGAACCGAAGATTCTTCCTTCTGCCAGCCTTCCTAAACACTACCCGATTGCCTATAACCTAATACCGCAGATTGATATATTTTTGGATAATGAATATACCAAAGAAGAAATGAAAATGGTCAATGAAACCCATAAAATTCTTCATGATGAGGATATTGCAATTACGCCGACCGCAGTTCGAGTACCTGTTATAAGAAGCCATGCAGAATCAATTTATGTTGAGACTGCTGCTCCTCTTTCGACTAAACAGATTAAAGAGGCAATGAAATCATTTCCCGGTGTGGTTCTTGTAGATGATATAAAAAAACAAGTATATCCTATGCCACTGGATACATCTAATAAGACCGATGTGGCGGTAGGAAGAATTAGAAAGGATCTATATAATAAAAGGGGAATCAATCTGTGGGTTTGCGGAGATCAGATCAGAAAAGGAGCTGCTTTAAACACCTTACAAATTGCAGAATATATGATTGCTCATGATATGTTTTAGTTGATAGGCCAGCAGTTTATACAGAAAGAAGGGAAAAATCATGGCAATAGCAAAGTTTGGACGAGTTATAACCGCAATGATTACTCCATTTAAAGAAAATGGAGATGTAAATTATGAAGGCGCATCTTCTTTGTCTAAATATTTAGTTAATCATGGATCTGAGGGAATTCTTGTCGGTGGAACAACCGGTGAAGGTGCGACCATGTCCAGTGAAGAAAAACTAAAGCTGTATAAGATGATTGTTGATGCGGTTGGTAAAAATGGAACAGAAAAGAGAGTATCTGTTATAGGAAATGTAGGCACCATTGGGACGAAGGAAACAATCGAGTTTTTAAAAGAAGCAGAAAAAACAGGGATAGATGCGGCTCTGGTTATTGTTCCATTTTATGTTAAACCGACGCAGGAGGGGATGTATCAACATTTTAAAGCCATTGCGGAATCTACTGAACTGCCAATTATTCTATATAACGTACCGGGACGTGCCGGTGTTAGTATCCAACCGGAAACAATCAAACGGTTGACAGATGTTTGCCCCAATATAGTAGGCGTGAAGGATGCTGCCGGGAATTGGGATCAGGTAACAAAGGAAAAGATTCTGCTTCCAGATGATTTCATGATATACAGTGGAGATGATGCATTTACTTTGCCTGTTTTAGCAGCAGGCGGTGTAGGTGTTATTTCTGTGGCGAGCCATGTGATCGGAGAGGATCTTCTTTCTATGATTGACGCTTTTGAAAAAGGAAACTTGGTTGCCGCGCGGAGACTGCATTTGAAAATGTATCCGATTATGAAAGGAATGTTTTTTATTGCAAGCCCTATTCCCGTTAAGACTGCTGTTAATTTAATTGGACAACCGGGCGGAAATTTCCGGCTTCCCATGGTTGCCCCGACAAAAGAAGAAGAGTCACATGTGCGGACTCTATTAGAGAATTACGGATTTCTTCTATAAAAGGAATCATAAAACTTTACGCTACAATTGTATCTGATAAAAAACGGTCTGTCATGTTGAGGTTTCCTATAACAGGCCGTTTTTTTATAAGTGCTTATATGGATATTTTGAAATCTTCCGGAATTACAGTGACAGTAGATTGGTGGGTATAATTGACCAGTCCGGGGGGACTGTTGGGAATCTTTTTGACATATTTTATACGAGTATAGTCAACATTAACCTTTCCGGATGATTTTCCTTTGCTGTAGAAGGCAGCCAGTGCAGCTGTTTTTGCAATTAATTCCTTAGGAATAACTTGTCCTTCCGTTATTAGAACAACATGGGATCCCGGAAGAGCTTGTGCATGAAACCACAAATCTTCTTTTCCTGCTTTGTGAAATGTCAAGTATTCATTTTGTACATTATTTTTTCCGAGGAGGACATGAAATCCATCTATAGTCAGTGAGATGAAAGAAGGTTCTTTTTCTTTCTTTCTCTGCCTGGAAGAGTGACGCTGAATAGTTGCTCCGGAATCTTTTAATTCATCCTTTAATTGAATAAGCTCATTTTTTGTTTTTATATTCTCAAGGAAATAAGAAATATTTTCCAGATAGCGGATTTTTGCAAAACATTCATTTAATTTATCCTGTCCGACTTGCAATCTTGTCTTCATTTTGGAATATTTTTTAAAATATAACTGACTATTTTGACTTACCGATAAAAGCGGATTGACAGGGATGCTCTCATCTGTCGGAGGTTCATTAAAAACATTGCTTACTGTTAATTCATGCATTCCGTTAAGTTTTTTATACGCATAAATGGAAAGCAGTGTTCCCCAAAGTTTATAGGTCTCCGTTTTTTTCGTTTCTTTCAATTCATCTTTTATTTTATTCATCTTTCTGGTCTCTTTTTTTAAGAGAGAGGATATCTTTTGGGACATCTGTGAAGTTTCAGCAGAGAGAATGCCGCCATCTTTTTGCAGTTCTTCACGAATCCATCTGTCAGCAGAAATTTTTCTGATGGGTTCTCCCGCAGAGAGCGTAATGGGCGTTGCCCAGGTTTTGTTATTTGGTTTCTTGTAAATATAAAGAGCTTTTGCACTTAAGATCTCTTGCGCTATATCGTAAATTGTATTTGCCAGGATAGTAGATTCTTCCTCATTTAGATGATTTAGTGGCAGATCAGCTTTAATTTTTGTTCGGGAAAATAATTCCTCTGCCAAAAAGCTGCTGAAGCCATTAAACGTATCAAAAATCCACTGCTGAACTGAAGAATCTTGCAATTGGCCGAATTTCAATATTTGGAGGATTTCTTCTGCCGAAAAAAGAAGAAAGTTATTTCTGCTTGCATATGAATTACGGACATAGGGTTTTCCCGGTGCAAGAATTCGTTCCATCTTTTTCCCTCGAAGACAGGCATCAATAATTACATTATCTTCTGTTAAAATTAAATTGGGTGCAGAGGGAATTAATTCCATACAGAGGGATTTGGTAATAATCTTCCCACCTGCTTCTATACGATCGAAATTAAATTTTAAGAACCGATCAAAATCCGGTTGTTCAATGGATGAAAGCCTGGAGCCTTCCAGCTGTTTACGCAATGTCATGCAAAACGTTTGAGAGGGCATATATCCGGTGTCCTTTTTTAGGTTTTCGGTGATGTAGATTAAAGGGCGGTAAGTGTCAAAAATTAAGTGTATAGGTTTTTCGTATGAACGAAATAGTTCTATGTCAATAATCCGGTTATCTATTTGATGAATTTGGCGTACCTGTGCCGGTATGATTTTAGCTGCCAATTCTTTTCTGAATATGTAAAGAACTGCACTGTCAATTTGCATGAAATAACTCCTTTCTTGTTCTGAATCAGTATAGCATAATCCATTGGGGAGGATAGCCTGTTTTCTGTAGAAATATGCTCGACTCTGTTTAGTATAGATGTTAAAATAAAAAGCTAATGAATGATATGCAGGAGGGGATTATGCATTTTACGAAATGGCAGGCCTGTGGAAATGACTTTGTTTTTGTCAATGCAATGACAATGGATATCCGGCCGGTGGTAAAAAAATGTGTTTCTATTTGTAACAGAAATTTTGGTATAGGTGCCGATGGAATAATCTTTGTTCTTCCTTCGGAAAAGGCAACGCTTCAGATGAGAATTTTCAATAGTGATGGAAGTGAAGCAGAAATGTGCGGTAACGGTATTCGTGCTTTTGCCAAGTGGGCTCATGAGCTGGGGCTGGTATCAAAGCATCATTTTTCCGTAGAAACCGGTGCAGGGATTTTATTCCCTGAACTGCTTCCGGATGGAAAGGTTCGTGTCGACATGGGCGTGCCGCATTTAAACAGCAGTGAGATTCCTGTGACAGGATTTGGTGACGGTATGGTGGTGAACCGGAAACTTACAAATGACTTGCATACATACCGTATTACTTGTGTATCAATGGGGAATCCACATTGTGTTATTTTTACTGACAATATTGATCGAATTTCGCTTGAAGAAATCGGTTCCCGATTAGAAGCAGACGCTCATTTTCCGCGAAAAACAAATGTGGAGTTTGCGCAGCTCCTGAAAAAAAATTTACTGCGCATGCGTGTATGGGAACGTGGTACTGGTGTTACGATGGCTTGTGGTACAGGAACCTGCGCGACTGTTGTTGCTGCAATCCTGAATGGACTTGTAGAAAAAGAAGCAGAGGTTATTCTTGACGGAGGAAATCTTCATATTTCATGGGAGGGTGATAGTTCTGCGCATGTATTTATGACAGGACCGGCAGAAAAAGTATTTGAGGGTGAATATATAATTTAATTATTTGGAAAAGGAGCGTAAGTATGAAGAGCATGACCGGTTTCGGGCATGGTACGGCAACTGGTACTAAGGGAATGGTAACGGCTGAAATAAAAACTGTTAACAATCGATTTCTTGAGTTAAATATACGTACTGACCATTTTTCTGCAGCCGCGGAAGAAAGCATAAAATCTTTAATCAAAGAACAGGTACACCGAGGCAAGATATACGTTAATCTCACATTCACATCAGATGGAAGCAGAAAAAACATTCATGTTTCTTTAGATGAAGACCTTTTATCTGCTTATTTGGATGTATTTCACATGCTGAGGCATAAAGATGAGATCAGGTGCCGGAAACCTTCAGTTTCCGATCTTTTATTGTTGCCGACTCCTTTTCTTCATGTAGCAATAGAATCCATTACTGATGAAGAATTGATTTCTCTTGCCCGCAAGGCTGTATCTGCCGCACTAGCTGGAGTGAATGAAATGAGGCGTCGGGAAGGAGAAAATTTAGCGGCTGATTTAAATAAAAGAATTGATCTATTGAGGGAAAAACTTCTGTATCTGAAAAGTAAACAAAATATCATTGTAGAGGATTACGAAAAAAGGCTTCGCAGCCGCATGATCAAATTATTGGAAGACAGTGGGAGTGCTTGGGATGAGACACGTTTATTGCAAGAGGTCGCTGTTTACTCTGAAAAAACGGATTATACAGAAGAACTTACCCGGTTTGAGAGTCATTTAAATCAGTTCGCTGCCGCCTTAAACAGTATGGAACCTATAGGACGGAAGCTTGATTTTCTGCTCCAGGAAATTAACCGGGAAATCAATACAACCGCCTCAAAAGCCAATGACATCAGTGTGATTGACTGTGTTATAATAATCAAAACAGAATTGGAGAAAATCAGGGAACAGGTTCAAAATATCGAATAAGGAGATAATAATGGGAGTTCAGCTTATTAACATAGGCTTTGGAAACATGGCGGCGGCAACCAGAGTTATTGCAATTATCAGTCCAGAATCGGCACCGGTCAAACGAATGATTCAAGATTGCCGAGACAAAGGCGAGCTGATTGATGCTACTTACGGGAGAAAAACACGGGCAGTTTTGATTATGGACAGTGGGCAAACTATTCTTTCCGCTGTTCAGCCTGAAACAATTTCTCACCGTTTAATGAATAAGGAAACGGCAATTATGGAAGCGGCTGATGAGGGGTAAAGGTATATGGGGAAAAAGGATGAGGGAATTCTGCTTGTCGTTTCCGGTCCGTCGGGAGCAGGGAAAGGCACTATTTGCAATGAAATCAGAAATATTTATCCTGAATTGAATTATTCCATTTCTATGACAACCAGAACGGCAAGAGTGGGGGAAGAAGAGGGGGTCAGCTACTTTTTCAGATCAAAGGAAGAGTTTGAAAGACTGATAAAAGAAGAGGCCTTTTTGGAGTATGCATGTGTATACGGCAATTATTACGGAACACCAAAGAAAAGTGTTCTTGATCTAATTGAAAGAGGAAAATCAGTTTTGCTTGAAATTGATATCCAAGGTGCTATGCAGGTTAAGGAAAGATATCCTAAAGGTGTTTTTATTTATATAGTTCCACCATCCTTAAGGACGCTTTCAGCGCGTTTACACGGCAGAGGGACAGATTCGGAAGATACCATCCAAAAGCGTTTGGCTCAAATCACCGGTGAATTATCTATGGCGCATAAATATGATTACATAGTCGTAAATGATGTACTGAAGGATGCAGTTCATAAAACCTGCGCAATTATAGAGGCAGAAAGATGTAAACTATCCAGGAATCAGAATCAGATAGAAACAATTTTTCAGCAGTATATAAATAAGGAGGTTCCTTTAAAATGATGTGTTATCCAGCAATTGATGCTCTTGTGAAAAAGGTTGATACAAAATATACCCTTGTCACATTGGCTGCCCTGAGAGCGAGAGAATTAACGGATGGAGCTCCGGCATTACTTGATGATAAAGGGAAGAAAACGGTGACTGTGGCGCTTGAAGAGATATATCACGATAAGATTTCTTATTATGAAAATAAAAAATAAATTTACGGTGTAATTACTTGTTTCTTACTCACCTTACTGAAAGGATTTTTATGATGTTTATAAATAAGCATATTGTCGTAGGAGTTTGCGGCGGTATTGCGGCGTATAAAGCGGCCGGACTTGTAAGCCAGCTTAGGCAGCGCGGTGCAGATGTACATTGCATTATGACTGAACATGCAGCCAAATTGGTTACACCTATTACATTCGGAGAACTTTCAGGTAATGATGTTACTGTCGATATGTTTGCCAATATCAACAAATGGGATGTAGAACATATTTCGCTTGCCCAATTAGCGGATGTTTTTGTTATTGCCCCTGCAACAGCTGATATCATTGGGAAAATAGCCAATGGAATTGCTGATGATATGCTTTCGACAACAATTATGGCGACAACTGCAAAGGTTATTTTTGTTCCGTCCATGAATACAAACATGTATGAGAATCCTATTGTCCAAGAGAATATTGAAAAGTTGCGCAAACTTGGCTATATATTTGTAGAACCTGAAAGCGGACACTTGGCATGTAATGCTTCCGGTAAAGGCCGGTTCCCTTCGCTGGAAAAAATTATTTTCCGGATTGAACGGATTTTATCGGGAAGGCAGTTGTTAAAGGGGAAGCGTGTAGTCATAAGCGCGGGTGGGACAAAAGAGAATATTGATCCGGTACGTTATATAGGAAATCGTTCCAGCGGACGGATGGGTTATGCTATCGCCAGGGCTGCTGCAATAGAAGCAGCTGACGTGGTTCTGGTAAGTTGTACGGAAGCACTGCCCGCGCCGGAAGATGTTAGAATGATTTATGTTCGGGATGCCCGTGAATTGGATAAAGCAATAAAGAGTCTCTATGAAGAAAGTGATATAGTCATTATGGCAGCGGCAGTTTCAGATTACAGACCGATTGCTGCGGCGAATCAAAAAATTAAAAAAGAAGAAAATGATGATCTTATGATTCACCTGTCGCTTAATCCGGATATTCTTTTTGATCTGGGGCAAAAAAAGACTCACCAGTTCCTTGTTGGTTTTGCAGCAGAAACGAATGATGTTATTGCCCATGGTCGAAACAAGATGGAAAGAAAGAATTTAGATATGCTTATTGCCAATGATGTGGCGATGCCCGGCGCAGGATTTAATGTAACGACTAATATTGCCGCCATATTATATAAAGATGGTACATTACAGCAATATCCTAAAATGTCAAAGGAAGAATTAGGGAAAATCATCATAGAGAAAATTGCGGAAAAATGTAATTGATTATTTAATAAGAGAAGACATCCTGTTCTTGAGCTACGTAAATCGCAGAAGATACCTTTGTTGTAAACTCTATTGATTAATTTCAATGATATGATATAATAAATTTCATAATACTCATCGAGAGCAGCGGAGGGATTTGGCCCCATGATGCTGCAGCAACCATTCTATATATGGAAAAGGTGCTAATTCCATCAGCATTTGCTGGCAGATGAGAGGAAGTCCTCCCTGCGCGGAGGAATTTTTATTTTTTTACATAATCGGAGGATAAAAATATGCCGAAAAAGGTTTTATTTACGTCAGAATCTGTTACAGAAGGGCATCCGGATAAAATAGCTGATCAGATTTCAGACGCCATATTGGATTCTATTCTTGAGCAGGATCCCAATGGGCGTGTTGCTTGTGAAACCATTGTCACAACCGGGCAGGTGCATGTGTTTGGCGAAATAACAACTGATGCCAAAGTGGATATTCCACGGGTGATTCGCAAAACGATTGGGGACATCGGGTATACTGATGCAAGTTATGGATTTGACAGTGAAACCTGTGCGATTCTCATTTCTCTGGATGAACAGTCTCCTGATATCGCAATGGGGGTGGATCGTTCTCTGGAATCAAAGGAAGCTAAAGCGGATTTTTATGATATCGGAGCCGGCGATCAGGGAATGATGTTCGGTTATGCATGCAATGAAACTCCTGAATTTTTACCTCTTCCTATTGCATTTGCACACAGACTTTCACGCCGTTTGGCAGAAGTCAGGAAAAATGGACAACTCGCATATCTCAGACCAGACGGGAAAACACAAGTAACCGTAGAATATATTGATGGGAAACCGGTGCGTATTGATACGATTGTTATTTCAACGCAACATGCGCCGGATATTACACAGAAAGCAATCAGAGAAGATATGATTGAGCATGTGATAAAAGCCGTCTTACCGGCCCAATTTATTGATGAAAATACAAAATACCTGATTAATCCGACAGGCCGCTTTGTTATTGGTGGGCCGCAGGGAGATGCGGGACTCACTGGACGGAAAATTATTGTTGATACTTACGGCGGAATGGCTCGCCATGGCGGCGGTGCCTTCTCCGGAAAAGATCCGACAAAAGTGGATCGCTCAGCAGCATATGCTGCGCGTTATGTGGCAAAGAATATCGTGGCAGCAGGTCTTGCGGATAAATGTGAAATTCAATTGGCTTATGCAATTGGTGTAGCACGTCCGGTATCTATTTTAGTCGATACATTCGGAACAGGGAAAATTGATGAAGAACAAATCGTAAATCTGGTTGAGGAAAATTTTGAACTTCGACCTGCCGGTATCATTGATATGCTTAATCTACGTCATCCGATTTATAGACAGACTGCAGCATATGGACATTTTGGAAGAGATGATATAGATTTACCGTGGGAGCATACAGACAAGGCGGAATCATTGAAAAGACAAGTTGGGATATAATTTTTGAGAAACTTCTTTGTGGTGACAGAATCGTTTTTTATCCAAAGAAGTTTTTTATTGTCGTGAAAAATATCCTGCCGCATTAAAATAAATAATGAATAAGGATAGCATTTTATGATAATATATAGACATCGTTTTATATCGATATAAAAGAGTTTCTTTAGGAGTTACGAAATAAGGAAAATGATCGATGATTGGTACAATTGCGGAGATATTAATTAATCGGCCTTCGAAACATTTAAACAAAACATTTTCTTATAAAATCCCGGATCATCTCAGTTATGTGGGTTCCGGCTGGCGGTGCATAGTACCGTTTGCCGGCAAGCAGGAAGAAGGAATTATTCTATCATGTCATGAAGAGGAATTCTCTCATATTTCTTACAAGTTGCTGGAAATTTATGATGCCATTGATTCAGTACCTTGGTTTACGGATGCAATGATTAAAACAGCAAAATGGATTTCACAATATTATATGTGCACATTGATAGATGCTCTTCGTCTTTTTTTTATTGATAAAAAAGGAATACGAACAGAGGTCTTATATGAGATTAATTGGAAGGAAATTCCGGAATGTGAGGATATATGGGGACTGATCGATATCTCTGTTGAAATCATTTCGAAAGAAGACGCGGTTTTAGTTTTGGGTAAAACTCGTTGTAACCGATATCTTGCGAAAGGATTTATAAAAGAAACAGAATTATTGCAAAAAGTCTATAAAGAACCATTGGAAGAATGGTTAGCCATTAATAACAAATCGGAATCGGAGTCCATGAAAAGAGGGGGAAGACAAAAAGCCTTATGGTCGCATCTGTGTCAAATCGGGCAGGATTCGATTTCAAGCCTGATATCAGCGGGCTTTTCACGGGATGTTATTCGACGCTTTTGCAGGAATGGCAATGGACATCTATTTTATCGAGGGAAGAAAACGTTTTCGCTTGTGGAAAACAAAAAGAGTGACAACCCACGTAAACTAACGGCGGAACAAAAATATGCGGTAGAATATATAATCGGTGCTGTTAATGAGGAAAGATACAAGGGTATACTCCTTTATGGTGTAACAGGAAGTGGGAAGACGGAAGTTTATCTCCGCGCGGCGGAGAGTGCGATTGCAGCAGGGGGAACAGTGCTGCTCGAAGTACCTGAGATTGCTTTGACGAACCAGATGGTTTCTTATTTTGCCGATTACTTTGGCGATAAAGTGGTTTTTATGCACAGTAATTTAAGTAAAGGTGAGCGGTATAATAATCGTCAAAGAATTGCAAATGAAGAAAGTTCTATTATTATTGGTTCCCGTTCTGCCCTTTTCATGCCGTTTAAGAATCTGAAACTTATTATTGTTGATGAGGAATATGATTCATCTTATAAACAAACGGAGACTCCCCGCTATAATGGCAGAGATGTGGCAAAGGTAATGGCTGTCATTTATAATTGCCCTATTGTTCTTGGGGCGGCTACACCTTCTGTTACTACTTTTTTTGCGGCTAAAAATAAGAAGATTGAATTGCTGGAAATGCGGCAACGTGTTCATAGAACACCACTGCCTCAAATATATGTTTATGATATGCGGAGCGAAGCAGATATAGGACATGCGACCAACTTATCAAGACCGATGATTGATCTTTTGAGAGATACGGTTCAAAAGAATCATAAGGCGATTCTGCTGCTGAATCGAAGAGGCTTTGCACCGACTTTGATGTGTAAACATTGCGGATATGTATTCAAATGCACCCATTGTGATGTTCCGCTTGTCTATCATAAAGATAAACATCGATTGAACTGCCATTATTGTGAGAGTATATTTCCTTTGCCCAGGCAGTGTCCTGTGTGCAGTTCTCAAGATATATTATATTTAGGATGGGGAACACAGCGGATTGAAGAGGATTTGAAAAAATTACTTCCGGAAGCGAAATGTTGCCGCTTTGATGTAGATAGTACTGCCAGGAAGTATAGCGCCGCAAAAATATTATCCAATTTTCGAGATGGAAAATTTGACATCTTATTCGGCACACAGATGGTAGCCAAGGGACATGATATACCGGGCGTGCAGTCTGTAGGGATCCTTTCTGTGGATAGCACCTTGAATATGCCTACTTATCTTGCAGCAGAACAGACTTTTAATCTGATTACACAATGTGCGGGGCGGGCAGGCAGGAATTTGGAACAGGGACGAGTCATTCTTCAAACATATAATACAGAACACTATGTTATATTAACTGCTGCAAAACAGGACTATGATGCTTTTTATCAGCAGGAATTGGAATATCGAAGAACTCTCCATTATCCGCCGTTTACCAGGCTGATGAAAATCACCTGTTTTAATAAAAAAGAGAGTATCGCCAGAAATCATGCAGAAAAGATTTATCGTTATATTCGGGAAATGCTGCCTGGCATACCGGATTATATTTCTGTAACACCGCCTTATGATGAACCTGTCAAAAAGGTAAGAAATATATATAATGTTTCCTTGCTTATAAAAGGAAAAACACTAAGGCGTTTGAAGCTTTCCATGCAGAATTCTAAGATATTTCAGGAAAATGATATAATTATAGATGTAGATCCCCTATAATATTTTAGTGAAAGTGAAGGGAAATGAATTGAGTAAAATAATTACTGCAGGCGATCCGATTTTGAAGTCTGTTGCAATGCCTGTTACCGCATTTGATAAGAAACTGAAGTTCTTAGTTAATGAAATGAAAAAGACAATGTATGAATCTAACGGAGTAGGATTGGCAGCACCGCAAATTGCTGTTTCAAAACGTGTTTTTGTTGCTGATGATGGAGAATCCGGATTTGAAGCTTATATTAATCCGAGATGGACTCCTGACGGAGATGAGAAAGTAACTGATACGGAAGGTTGTTTGTCTGTTCCAAATTGGTATGGAGAAGTAGAACGTTATGCTAATGTGACTGTAAAATATCAGGATATTCATGGGAAAAGAAAGCAAAAGAAAGCAACGGGACTTCTGGCACGTTGTATACAACATGAAACAGATCATCTGAATGGGATTCTTTTTATCGAAAAGGCAAACTCGTTGCATAAAGGAGCGTCTGATGAGTAATCCATATCGGATTATATTTATGGGAACACCTGATTTTGCGGCTGTGCAATTAAAAACACTGTGTGAAAATGGATATAGACCTATTGCTGTTTATACTCAGCCTGACAAAATAAATGGAAGAGGGAACAGGATAACTTTTTCTGATGTAAAAAAATTAGCAATGGAAGAGAATATCCCGGTATACCAACCGACGACTTTTAAAAGTGAAGATACTATTCGGGAATTGGCTGCATTAAAGCCAGATCTTATTATTGTAGTGGCTTATGGAAAAATTCTTCCGGTCGCAGTTATAGATGCCGCCGTTTATGGAGCGATTAATATTCACGCCTCTCTTTTGCCGGAGTATAGAGGCTCTGCCCCTATACAAAGGGCTATTATAGACCGTAAAAGTGAGACTGGTATCAGTATCATGAAACTTGATGCCGGGATGGATACAGGCGATATCATTCGTATGGCTCCATTGAAAATCCTGCCGCATATGACATCGGGTGAATTATTTGAATCACTTTCCGTGTTGGGGGCGAAAGAGCTTCTCTATGTCTTGAAGAATCTACCTGAAAGTATGGCTGGTGCGAAACCGCAAGATCATGCGAAAGCAACTTATGCGGAAAAAGTTACAAAAGAGATGGGGCATATTGATTGGGAGCAAGAGGCATCGGTTATTGATGCCCTTATTCGAGGAATGTATCCTTCCCCGGGGACATACACCTATTTTCATGGTAAACGGATAAAAATCCATGCTGCTTTTTATGAGAACAGCAATACCGCTGCAATCCCCAAGGGAACTGTTGTTTCTTTAAAAGATGGGAATATAGGTGTTGCTGCGACGCATGGAATCATATACTTAACAATGGTTCAACCGGAGAATCATAAGCGAATGAAAACGATTGATTTTATCAATGGATATCAGGTAAAAACCAATGATTGCTTCGAGTACTGAAAAAATAAAATCAGCGAGAACATTGGCATTTGAGGCACTTTATGAAATCTTTGAAAAAAATGCTTACGCTAATTTAACGATTCAGAGTATTTTGCGGTGGTGCCCTTTAAAAAAGGAAGAACGACATTTATTGACGGAACTTATTTATGGGGTTTGTCGTAAATATAATTATTGCCTTTGGATGATCAGTTTGATAAGTGACCGGCCGATGTTTAAAATTCATCCTGCAGTACGTATTCTTTTAGCCCTTGGGATATATCAGATTGTCTTTTTAGATCGTATCCCTGAGTCTGCAGCTGTCAACGAAACAGTAAAAATTGCAAAAAAAGTAACTCATATCGGAAATGTAAAATTTATTAATGGAGTTCTCCGAAATTTTCTTCGCCGAAGGGGATCACTTACGTTGCCGGATAGAACTTCCAACCGTGTCTTTTATGAATCTTTAATCTATAACCAACCTGAATGGCTGATTCGATTTTTTGAAAAAGAATACGGTATGGGACAATCTGAAAAGATTCTGAAAGCCTTTAATACTATTTCGGACACATGCATTAGAGTAAATACGCTTAAAATAGAAACGGATGATATCAAAAAACAGTTAAAATTAAGAAATATAAGTGTAGGAGATATTTCTTATATGCCGGAAGCACTGGCAATAAAAGCGGGGACGGATATTCTGTTTTCAGAGTTTCTGCAGACAGGACTTATATATATACAGACGGCATCTTCCATGATTCCTGCCAAAGTACTTGGACCGGATGCAGGAGACCATGTTCTTGATATGTGTGCGGCGCCAGGAAGTAAAACAACGCATATAGCAGCGTTGATGGGAAATAGAGGCAGTATTGACGCTTGGGATGTTTATCCGCATAAAGTCAAATTGATAAAAGACAATGCAAAACGTTTGGGAATATCTATTATCCATACAGAGGTAAGAGATTCCGTCAAACCGTTACCATTCCTGTATGAAACTTATGATAAGGTCCTTTTAGATGCACCTTGTTCAGGATTAGGGGTCTTAGGACATAAGGTGGAACTTCGGTGGAGAAGAAAGGAAAGTGACTTATCCGTATTTCCACCATTACAAAAACAATTAATTGAGCAGGCGGCTAAATATACAAAAACAGGCGGCGTATTAGTTTATAGTACTTGCACACTTAATCCTGATGAGAACGAACATATTATTAATGAGTTTCTTTCTTTACATTCGGAGTTTGCGCCGGAAGAATTTAACTTTCCCGTTTTGGGAAAATCTTTAAATGGGATGATGACCCTTTATCCTGATTTAGTCAGAAGTGATGGTTTTTTTGTGGCAAAATTAAGAAAGGTATCTCATGAAGCGTAATATATGGGGACTAAATTTGCAGGAGCTAGAAACATGGGTTGTGGGAAACGGGTTTCCCCGTTTCAGAGCAAAGCAATTACGAGATTACCTATACAAAAGGCATATATTCCATTTTGATGAAATGACTCAGTTTTCGCAGAAAATGCGAGACTGGTTAAAAGAGAACGGACAGATTGATAAGCCGGTCATTATAAGCCGGGCTCAATCCGATGATGAAAAGACTATAAAATTACTTCTTAAATTAAAAGATGGCTCCTTGGTTGAGACCGTTTGTATGTGTCACCATTATGGAAATTCTATTTGCGTCTCCACCCAGGTCGGCTGTGCAATGGGATGTATATTTTGCGCTTCCACAAGAAAAGGGTTGGAAAGAAATTTAACGGCAGGAGAAATTCTTGCACAGATGTATGCATTTAAAGAACTTTACGATATACCGTTCCATTCCATCGTTCTGATGGGAGCAGGGGAACCGCTTACTAATTATGAAGAGGTTTTGCATTTTATCCATCTTGCGAATGATCCTGAACTATTGAATATCAGTTATCGTAATATAACTATTTCTACATGCGGGATCGTACCTCAAATTTATCGATTAGCTGATGAAAATATCCCTATTACCCTTGCTATTTCTTTGCATGCGCCGAATGATCGGATTCGTAATGTTTTGGTTCCTATAAGTAAAAATTTTAGAATTAAAGATGTAGTGAGTGCGGCAGAATATTACTTTAAGAAAACAAAGAGAAGGGTCACTTTTGAATATATTCTTATCAAGGATATGAATGCAAGTGTGGAAAACGCAAAAGAACTTTGCCGCTTAATAGGTAAAATGCCGTGCCATATTAATTTAATCCCTATCAACGGTACAGAGCATATTAAATTGTATCCGCCAGAATGGAAAGAAATCAAACGATTTCAGGATATTTTGCTGAAAAAAGGAAACGAAACGACTGTGCGCAAACAAATGGGGGATGAAATACAAGCGGCTTGCGGACAGTTAAAACGGAGATATTTAAACAGTGTCACTTAGTATCCTTAAAGGCTTTTGTTGACTGTGTTTTTTCAACATGCTACTATGAATTGTAAATAGCATTTATTGTATTTGAGTTATAGAAAGAATCTGGCATCTATGTTTATTGCATACGGCGATTCCCGTGTCGGACTGATTCGCAAAGTAAATGAAGACAGTATTTCGGATTGTTCCGGTCCCGTTTTTATCTTAGCGGATGGCATGGGAGGCTACGTAGGTGGTCAAGTGGCCAGTAGGCTTGCTGTTGAAAGTGGAACCGGCTTCTTGAAGAATGTACCTTTGGAAAAAATTTCAGAAGGACTCTTGAAGGAGTCTATTTTGCATGCAAATCAAGTTGTTCTGACCGAAAAAATGAAGAAACCTGAACTTGATGGTATGGGAACAACCATGATTACAGTAGGTATCAATGATAATGTGCTGAGTTGGGCACATGTCGGAGATAGCCGATTATATATTTATCATAAAGAAATTCTCCAGCAAGTGACAACAGACCATTCTTTTGTTATGGAACTTCTAAGAAAAGGCAAGATTACCGAGGATGAAATGCATGAACATCCACGGAAGAATGAAATTACCCGTGCTGTGGGAATCAAGAAGGCATTAGAAGTGGATACAGGTACAATCCGGTTAAAAAATAATACATTAATACTGCTTTGTACTGACGGATTGACAGGGATGGTGGATGATACACATATCGCAAAAATTCTGTCGGAATATAGAAATTTTACCAAAGAAGATTTAATGAATTGCGGAGAACATTTATTCAATGCCGCTTATAATGCAGGTGCGGCAGATAATGTATCTCTTATATTAATTGACTACTGGGGTAGAAAAGGCGGAGAAGGCTAATGGTTGGTAAAACACTTGACAATCGCTATAAATTGGAAAAGAAAATAGGCTCGGGGGGCATGGCAGATGTCTATATGGCTACCGATTTATTACTTGATAGGGTAGTTGCTGTAAAAGTGCTTCATAGCAGTTTTGCAGAAGACAATGATTTCATTGTACGTTTTCGACATGAAGCGCAGTCTGCGGGGAAACTTACACATCCTAATATTGTGGGGATATATGATGTTGGGGATGATCAGGGAGTACATTATATTGTTATGGAGTATGTCGAAGGGGTGACCCTTAAACAATATATTCAAGATCACAGCAGTATATCTGTCGATATGGCTGTACGTATTGCTGTTGAAATCGGCAGCGCACTTGAAGCAGCCCATGAGAATGGTATTGTTCATTGCGACATTAAGCCGCATAACATTCTTCTGACTGAAACCGGTAAGGTGAAAGTGACTGACTTTGGCATCGCACGAGCAATCAATTCTGCAACAGTAATTGATAAAAAATCTATTTTGGGATCTGTTCATTATTTATCACCAGAACAAGCGGCTGGGGATAAAGTTACAGAGAAAACAGATATTTATTCTTTAGGTGTTGTGCTCTATGAAATGCTTACACACCATTTACCGTTTGAAGGTGAAACAGCAGTCAGTATTGCACTGCAGCATATGCGCGGAGAAGTACCACGACCAACTAAATTTAATCCTGCCATTACGCCCATGCTGGAAGAATGCGTTTTGACCGCGTTGCAGAAAGATCCTGATAAGAGATACAATTCTGTTTCTGATTTTATTTCTGAGTTAAAAATGGCGCAGGGATTTACTACGTCCATTTATAAACCTGCACAGCCCGAGTTTGCTGCGATGACGAAACCAATTGCACAAAAAACAGAAAAAATTGCACGAACAGAGACGGAAGGTAAGCTTTCTCATCTGATTACAAATTTCCCTCAAAAGTATATTTGGATCGCAATGGTGCTTTTATTTATTTCCTGTTTTTTGTGGGCATTTTTTAGCTTTGGAAATTTTTGGAGTACCTCAAATGTAACGGTACCAATGCTTGTCGGAGAGCCTGTGGAAGTGGCACAAAAGACACTGAAGGAAATGAATCTTAAGTTTTCCATTGATGAAATTGCCAGTGATGATATTCCGGCCGGACAGGTAATATCCCAAACACCGGTTGGCGGAGCAAGTGTAAAAGAACAGAGGATCATTCATCTGACAGTCAGCAAAGGTGGAGCTGTTATTTTGGTTCCTGATTTAAAAGGGCTTACTTTAGATCAGGCAAAAGAACGGTTAGGAAAACTGGATCTTGCTTTAGGGGCTGTTGAAAATGGTAGCGACCAATCCCAGCCGGCCGAAATCATTATCTCTCAGAGCCCGCAGTCTTTCTCGAAAGTGGCAAAAGGAACACTTGTCAATATTGTTATTAACTTGCGCCAACCGGTAAATGTTCCTAATTTGGTAGGTATGACATTGGCAGATGCAAAAAATGCATTGGATTCCGTACATCTTACATTAGGAACTATTTCATCTTCTGACGGGGTTGCTGCAGATGATTCTGCTGTTGTTTTGGCGCAAAATCCCACCGGTGGCGTATCTACGAATGAATCTTCCGTAAATCTTACTATCGGGAAAAAAGAAAAAACGCAGAAAAAAACAGGGAGCGTTAATATTACTATTCCTAAAAACGGCAATTCACGCCATGTGGTTATCTATATAATTGATGATAATGGTAAATCAGTCTCCTATGATCAGCAGGTTAAACCGGGAAGTACAGTTAATCAATCTGTATCAGGGATAGGGAATGTTAAGGTTCAGGTACTTATTGATGGAAATATAGTCCAAGATCGGGAGCTATAAATTTATGGAAGGGACTGTCCTGAAAGATCAAAACGGATATTTTACCATATTGGGAAATAATCAGGTACTGACTCGCTGCCGTTCACGCGGAGCATTGAAGAAAAAGACCGATGTATTAGTGGGCGATCATGTAGAATATGAAGCCAATAAAGGGTTCGAGGGAGTCATTACAAAAGTTTATAAACGAAAGAATCAGTTATATCGGCCGCCGGTTTCAAATGTAGATGAACTCGTACTGGTGTTATCCATTTGTACACCGGATCTTAATCGCGGTCTTCTTGATAAAATGATATTACTTGCGGAAAATGCGAATATGTCTCCTGTGATTTGCATCAATAAGTGCGATTTGGATGAAGTTTCTGCCAAAAGAGTATGTGAAGAATATGAAAAAGCGGGATATCCCTGTGTTTATACATCTACATATACTCAAGATGGCCTTGACGATTTAAAAAAACTTTTGCGAGGTCGTATCATCGTATTTTCCGGACCGTCTGGAGTTGGAAAGTCCAGTATTCTAAATTATTTTTTAGGGCGGTCATACTTTACCTCCGGTGCGGTCAGCGCTTATACAGGAAAGGGGCGGGCAACAACCCGGCATGCAGAATTAGTGCCATTTAAGACGGGAGTATTTCTTATGGACACCCCAGGGTATACGCTTCTAGATATAGATTTACTGGATATTGATGAATTAGGTTTTTTATTTAAAGACTTTCGTCCTTACTTAGGGAAATGTTATTTTAATAATTGCCGGCACATTTCCGAGCCGAAGTGTGCTATCCGGAAGGCTATAGAAGACGGGGTTGTTCAAAAAAGAAGATATGAGTCCTATTTACAAATATTTCAGAAATTGAAGTATTCCAAAAAGTATTGATTTGATTTTGCCAGGAGAAAAAATTATGAAGATTGCTCCCTCGGTCCTCGCCGCAGATTTTTCCAATTTAGAATGTGAGTTGAAAGATATTGAAACGGGTGGTGCTGATTTAGTTCATCTTGATGTCATGGACGGTACCTTTGTACCCAATATTTCTTTTGGTCCACCGGTCATTCAGTCACTTAGAAAAGTCACGTTGCTGCCATTTGATGTTCATTTAATGACATATCATCCTGAATATTATTTTGATTCACTTGGAAAAATTGGTGTTGATATGATTTCCTTTCATCAGGAGGCGGTGATTCATGTGGATCGTACTATTCACGATATAAAGTCTCGTGGAATTAAAGCGGGTATTGCGCTTAATCCTGGCACATCACTGTCTGCTTTGGAACTTGTATTGCCTCTTTTAGATTTTGTACTTATTATGTCCGTTAATCCGGGATTCGGCGGTCAGAGGTTCATTTCCTATACTTTAGATAAAATAAAAGTATTAAAAAAGATGATGAAGAATTTAAATCTTCAAATTCCCATCGAAGTGGATGGAGGAGTTTCTTCTGCTAATGCTGTTTTGCTTAAAGACGCAGGCGCAGATATTCTTGTAGCCGGTTCCTCCGTGTTTGGAGCGGCTGATAGAAAAAAAGCGATTGATGTACTGCGTTCATAGGGTTTTCTTTCCGTATTTTATCCGCATAGTCTGTTTTTATAGGCTGTGCGCTTTTTGTTCTCATTGATTTTGTTGTAAAATAAACATATGATGCAAAGATTTGATATCTAAATTTGTTCAAATATTCAAGACATCCGGAGAGAAAATTGATTAAAATTAATACAATTCAACATTATTTAGGCATGTCAGGAATTCGTATAACTGTTTCTGATGTTTCTTCTGTTGCTGCAAAGGTACAGGAGTTACATCATCTGCCTGCTTTAACGGCAGTGATTGTGGGGAAAATTCTGGCCGGTACATCTGTACTTGCGACGGATTTTAAGAATCATGAAGGAATCAGTATTCTTTGGCAAACAAATTCTATTTTGGGATCTATTCATACTGATGCCTATGAAGGGTATTTTATACGTGGTTATGTGGACACTGCTGATGATAATCTTCCGGTGACATTACATAATGAAAAGCTCCTCATCAGTGATAAAGCACAACTTACCGTTACAAGATATTCCTTAGTACGGACTCCTTATAGTAGCCGTATAAATTTATCTTTTGGTAATATTTCTGAATGTCTTGGACAATATTTAAAACAGTCTGATCAAATAAAATCTTTCATTTTTGTTACAGCAGCTGTATCACCGGAGAAAAAAATAACGCGTGCCGCCGGTATTTTTGCCCAGCTGCTGCCGGAAGGGAATAAGGAAAAATTCACTCAATACTTCAGAAATAGAAACCATTTATTTTCCAAGGAAGGATTATTCCAAGGGCACGAGTTGGAAACACTTATAAAAGAAGGCGGGTTTTCAATAATTAAAGAGGCGCCGGTCGCATTTCGCTGTACGTGTTCGGAAGAACGGATAAAAACGGCGCTTGTGGCATTACCGAAATCTGAAAGAGTTTCTTTGCTGAAAGACGAATATATTGAAATTTCATGTCATTATTGTGGTAAGATCCGAAAAATATCAAGAGAGACGCTTCAACATTGGTTTCAGAAGGAAGGAAGTATAACGCAATGAATAAACTGGCATTTATTGGTGGTACCGGCGTGTATGATTCCGGGATATTATCCGATATTCGTTCTGAAATAATAAATACCCCTTTTGGACAAGCGGTTTGTCAAATTGGGTATTTTAAGGGGAAAGAAATCGTATTTTTAGCCCGGCATGGTACAGGGCATACCATTCCTCCACATAAAATAAATTATCGTGCAAATATATACGCGTTAAAAATGTTAGAAGTTTCTTCCATAGTTTCAACTACTGCGGTAGGCTCTTTAAACCCGGAATATAAACCGGGCGAACTTGTACTGATTGATCAGTTCTTAGACATGACGAAATCAAGGAATGGAACCTTCTTTGATGGAGAATTCCGTGGTGTTGCTCATATTGATGTGACAAATCCTTATTGCCAGACCTTAAGGAATGTGATTATTCAAGCTGGAATAGAAAATGAAATTACTATCCATCCTAATGGTACATATATATGTACAGAAGGGCCACGATTTGAGACTCCGGCGGAAATAAAGGCATTTAGGCTTTGGGGAGCAGATGTGGTAGGAATGACCAATGTACCGGAGTGCCAATTGGCAAGAGAAGCGGAAATGTGCTATGCGACCATTTCAATGGTTACCAATTTCGCGGCAGGAATTTCACCGACGGTACTTACTCATAAAGAGGTTGTTGAGTGCATGGATCAGAATATAGAAAACTTCCGTAAAATTACGATGATGATTTGTGAATCTTTTGATGTAACGCTTGATTGTGAATGCCGTCATGCAGTTAAGGATTTCGGGGGATTCTGCTTATGATAATGCATTCCCTAGAATGGAAAAATGATAAACTGTATTTGCTTGATCAGACACGCCTGCCTGGAACATATATATATATGGAATACAATGATTACCTAAAGGTGGCTGATGCCATAAAAAACCTTGTCGTAAGGGGAGCTCCTGCTATTGGTGTAGCCGCTGCTTATGGAATGCTGTTGGCTTATCAGAAATTTTCAAGAGATTGCCAAGATACCGCTACAATTGAAAAACAATTTTTGCATGCCGCTGACACAATGAAAATGGCAAGACCCACAGCAGTTAATCTATTTTGGGCAGTTGATGAAATGATTAAAGTTTTTAAAAACACAAAGCTGGAAAATATTTATGGAGCGCTGCTAAGAAAAGCAAATGAAATAGAAAGGCAGGATAAAGAAATATGCAGCCGAATTGCTGATCGGGGTGCAGATATTTTTAAGGGTAAAAAGCATTTGAAAATACTGACGCATTGTAATGCTGGAGCATTGGCAACCGCAGGAATCGGAACTGCTTTGGGTGTAATCACACGTCTGCATCAGCATGGTCAACTATCTTGTGTCTATGTTGATGAAACAAGACCACTGCTCCAAGGGGCAAGGCTGACAGCAGCCGAGTTGGTAAGCGATCAGATTCCTGTCCGCCTTATATCAGATAGTATGGCAGCAGATGTAATGAAACGAAAAAAAATTGATGCTGTAATCGTAGGGGCAGATCGAATTGCAGGTAATGGAGATACGGCTAATAAAATAGGGACATATGGAATTGCTATACTATGTAAATATCATCAGATTCCATTTTATGTAGCAGCGCCATTTTCTACATTTGATTTTTCCATTTCTTCTGGTAAGGATATACCAATTGAAGAAAGAAATCCTGATGAAGTTCGTATGGTTCAGGGGATTTATATCGCACCTAAGGATATTCCTGTTTACAATCCCTCATTTGATATAACACCAAATGAACTGATTACAGGAATTATTACCGAAAAAGGGGCATTAAAGGCGCCTTACTATATATCTATCAAACAGTTTGAAAGGAGTTTAAAATATGAATGATTCTATGATTCGAGATATATCTTTGGCCGAAGAAGGACTTCAACGGATTCGCTGGGTGGGAAAATTTATGCCTGCATTGAATGCACTGAAAAGAGATTTTATAAATAATCAGGCATTAAAAGGAAAGACCATTGTAATGTCCATTCACTTGGAGGCAAAAACGGCATATTTGGCACTTACGCTGCAGTCTGCGGGCGCGGATGTCATCGTGACCGGAAGTAATCCATTATCTACACAAGATCCGATTGCTGCAGGTCTCGTAAATCAGGGTATAACTGTTTACGCATGGCATGGGTGTACTGACGAGGAATATACCATGTTCCTGAATAAGGCGCTAGATCATATGCCGCATATTATCATTGATGACGGTGGGGATCTGGTTCATTTACTTCATTCAGACAGAACAGACGCAAAAAAGAATCTGATTGGCGGAGCTGAGGAAACAACGACCGGCGTATATCGCTTAAAGGCATTGGAAAAAGAAAATAAATTGGCATTCCCTATGATAGCAGTCAATGATTCTTATTGTAAGTATTTATTTGATAATAGATATGGGACAGGACAATCTGTATGGGACGGGGTGATTCGCAGTACCAATTTAACAGTAACAGGAAAAACCGTTGTTGTAGCGGGGTATGGATGGTGTGGAAAGGGCGTTTCTATGCGTGCTAAAGGGTTGGGCGCCCATGTTATTGTTACAGAAGTAGATCCAATTAAAGCAATTGAAGCAGTTTTTGACGGCTTTGAGGTAATGCCTATGAAAAAGGCAGCAAGATATGGAGATATTTTTTTAACAGTTACCGGTGACATAGACATTATTACGGAAAAACATTTTATGGAAATGAAAGATGGTGCAATTTGTGCGAATGCCGGACATTTTGATTGCGAGGTCAGCCGAAAGGATTTAGAGCGTATTTCTGACTCTCATTATGAAGCAAGAAAAAATATCGAGGCATATATTCTTCCTAACGGGAATACCATCTATTTAATGGCTGAAGGGCGATTGGTCAATCTGGCAGCAGGGGATGGTCATCCTGCGGAAATTATGGATTTATCTTTTGCTATGCAGGCATTGGCTGTTTCATACCTTTGTGAACATGAAAAGGAACTGCGGCCCCAATTGTACCTACTCCCGAGAGAATTAGATGAAAAAGTAGCAGAAATCAAATTGAAATCTATGGGATATGAGATTGATACTTTATCTGATAAACAAAAGGAATACCTGGGATTAGACTGAGGGGGGCTACATGTCTATTTTATTAAAAGATGTCGCATTATATCAAAATGGAGAAATCCATGAACATAGTAATATTGTAGTCGATGGAAAATTGATTAGGGAATTTCCCAAGCATCCCCGAAATGAGGATTATGACGAAGTCATTGATGGCCAAAATATGCTTGCCTTACCGGGACTTGTAAATACGCATACCCATGTAGCAATGACCTTATTCCGAAGTTATGCTGACGATCTGGCACTGATGGATTGGCTGCAAAATAAAATATGGCCGGTAGAGGAACACTTAAATGATGATATTGTTTATTGGGGAAGTATGCTTGCATTTGCAGAAATGATTCGCGGCGGTACAACATCATTCTGTGATATGTATATGTTTATGAATGCCTGTGGAGAAGCTGCTGAGAAAGCGGGAATGCGTGGGAATCTCGCAAGAGGGCTTGCCGGTATCAGTCCTAACGCTTCCTCAGCTCTACAGGAGAACATAGAACTTTTTAAGAAATGGGATGGAGCGGGTGATGGACGATTTAAGGTGATGCTTGGCCCACACGCGCCATATACCTGTCCACCGGAGTATATAAAGAAAGTTAGAGATGCAGCTGAAAAATATAACATTCCAATCCATATACATCTTTGCGAGACAAAAGGAGAAGTTGATAATTGCCTGAAAGAATATGGATTAACACCAATTGCTTTGATGGATAATCTTGGGCTTTTTGAACAGCCTACATTGGCAGCACATTGTGTACATGTTAACGATAATGATATAAAGATCATGGCTCAAAAACATGTCTGTGTCGCACATAATCCGGGGAGTAATTTAAAATTGGCATCTGGCATTGCACCAGTTATAAAGATGAGAAATTCTGGAATTACTGTCGGTCTTGGGACGGATAGTGCGGCCAGTAATAATAAATTGGATATGTTTGCGGAAATGCGCTTGGCTGCGCTTATCCATAAAGCAAATAATTATGATCCTTTTGCAGTTACTGCAAAGGAAGCTATTGATATGGGGACCATAGAAGGTGCTAAGTGTCTTGGATATGATAATTTAGGTAAATTAGAACCGGGATATCTTGCAGATATTATTTTAATAGATCAAAGCGGTTTTCATTGGCATCCACGGTTTGACAGTATATCTTTGGCTGCATATGCTGGAAATTCTATGGATGTAGATACCGTGATGATTAATGGAAATCTTGTTATGCGGGACAAAGAGCTTCTTACAATTGATACTGAACGAGTTTTTGCTGAAGTATCTCGTGTTACAAAAGAATTGTATTCTTTTACGTAACCATAATTAAATATAAAGAGAATATAAAGAGAATATAAAGAGAATATAAGAGAATATAAGAGAATATAAGAGAATATATTGGATCTAATGGAAACGGGTATATTTTCTCTTTACGCAACTTTAGTTCCGATAACATTAAATTATCGGAACTAAAACGGCTATATTATTTTGATATATGGAGGAATGTAAGTGCCTGAAAAACATTTTTATTTACGGAATATCATCCAGACAAAAGATAATTTAAGACTGTCTGATAAAAGTAAAGAAACGCTCTCCGAAACAAAAGCGGTAAATACCGTTGATGCTTATGAATCAGACTGGAATGATTTTTGTGACTGGTGTAAATATCATAAGGTATCGGCCTTCCCTGCCACCGTAGAAACGATTGTAAATTATATTAATGATTTAGCTGATTATGCAAAAATTTCTACAATCAGACGTCGCATAAGCGCTATTTCAGAAAATTATAATGCAGCCGGATTTTCTGAACAAAATCCCTGTCGAGTCTGGATTGTCAGGGAAACAATGATTGGTCTTACACGGACGAAGGGTGCTATGCAAAAGGGTAAGACTCCTATTTACTGGGAAGAATTGGAGCAAATGATTTCTTACATAGATACTGACAGCCTGTCAGGAATAAGAGATAAGGCGATTCTCCTCTTAGGTTTCCTGGGGGCGTTTAGAAGAAGTGAACTTTCCGGCTTGGATTTTGAAGACATCACCAGATATCCACAGGGAATTATTGTCACCTTAAAACATTCTAAAACCGATCAGGAACAAGTCGGGCAACAGGTCGGTATCCCTTACTTAAAGAATCCTAATATGTGCGCTATTGTTGCTCTTAATAAATGGATTCAAGAGGCCCAAATTACTTCTGGACCATTATTCAGAAGAATCCTGAAAAACGGAAGGCTTTCATCCCACAGGTTAAGTGATAAAAGTATTAATTTGCTTGTAAAGAAATATATTGAGCTTATCGGCCTGCCTGTTGAATTATATGGTGCTCATAGTTTAAGACACGGTTTTGCAACTTATGCAGCACTTCACGGTGTAGAAGAACGTCTAATTATGAAACAGACACGTCATCGTTCTGTTGAAATGGTACGGCACTATATTAATGAAGCTGATTTGTTTACAAATAACCCGATTACAATGATATTTCAAAAGAACGATAAAGGATGAGAATTCTTATTTCAGAAAAATAAAGAACGTATGTTCATATGACAGCACAAAATGTCAAAAGAACATGCGTTCTTGGCTTTCCATATATAATTACTTGGATATCATTGGCAAACGTATTGTTTGACCGGGAACTAAGTTACCTGAATTTTTTATAGCATTTAACCGTTTAACTGTATATATGTATTCTCTGATATCCATGCGGTTATCGGTTTCCTTTGCCGCTATATCCCATAAGGTATCATTCTCTTTAATAATAATTTCTTTATAGACATAATTATCCGATAAAACTGATGCATTAACTCCCCAACCGCATAATAAGACCGCTGTGATAAATAAAAATAAAACTTTACCCATAATCATTTTCCCCTTTGCTCTCGAAATAGAACATATTTTCTGTATAAATAATATAACAGAATAAATGTTTGGTCAATAGGGAATCTATATTTGATTTGTTATTAGCCCTGACTTTTTCTTCACAACGCGACAAGGGTGAACTTTTGTTTGATTTATTAATTTTATTACGTTATAATTAAATTAAATATTATAGAATTACCTGATATTAAAATGAAAGGTGAAAGGAGTATCCAATCTTGGGCAAGAAATTAGGTCTCCAAAGAGAATTAACAACTCGAGAACGAAGCATACTGGATTATATTCGCAAAAAGACATGGGAGGATGGATTTCCCCCCACGGTTCGTGAAATTTGTACAGCAGTTGGCTTGCGTTCTACATCCACCGTCCATGGATATTTGTCACGTCTTTCTGATTTAGGTATGATCAAAAAAGATCCATCCAGTTCACGTGCTATTGAAGTAATCAATGATCAGGCCTGGCATAGAAAGAAAATGCTTCCCATGCCTATGGTCGGTGCAGTTCGTGCCGGTGATCCCGTTTTCGCAGATGAACAAATTGAGGCCGTTTTTCCATTGCCTGCAGAATTGGTTGGCAGTGATACTAATTGTTTTATGCTTGTTGTCCGCGGAGACAGTATGATTAACGCTGGTATTCAAGAAGGTGATTATTTGATTGTTGCCGAACAGGAAACTGCTCGTAATGGTGATATCGTAGTGGCATTAGTCGGTAATGATGACGCAACGGTTAAACGTTTTTTCCGCGAAGCTGATCATATTCGTTTACAACCGGAAAATGATGATTATGAACCGATTATTTCGCGAGACGTAAAGATTCGAGGGAAAGTTATTGGTTTATACAGGCATTATTGATTGCCACCTGTTTATAACCAAAAAAGAGATGTATCTGCGGATTGTTGCAGGCACATCTTTTTTTGTTATCTTTTTAATCGAATTTTACCTTCAGTCATTATGATTTGATTAGTTTTCAGAAGATGTCCTACTGCTCTTTTGAATGCAGACTTACTCATCCTCAAATTGAGTTTTATAAGTTTAGAATCGCTTTTATCTGTATATGGCAATAGTCCATTATGTTGATTCATACAATCAATCAATACTGCCATATCGTGATTCATTTCCCTTTCTTTCGTTTGGCGGAGAGAAATGTTGACATGTCCGTCTTCACGAATAAAGGTAATTCTTCCGATGAGCTCCTGGCCTAATTTAATAACTGTATTTATGTTACTGTTATGTAAGAATCCTATCCACCGTTCTCTTGTTATAATAAAGATTCCCTGTCGGGTTATGTTATAGACAGTTCCGGTTATTTTATCACCCACGTTGAGTTCCTTGCAAGGACGTGCCAAACGTCTGATATCTTCTTCAACATGTGTTGTTACGGCAAGACGTCCCGTTTTATCTTCATACAGTTTTATCCAAATTTTCTGCCCTTTTTGAACTGGTTCAATCATTTCTGAATAAGGAAGAAATATCCCGCGTTCGGTTCCCACATCAACAAAAGCACCAAAACGAGTAGTCATAATGACTTCTGCATACCCGACCTCCCCTATTTCAAGTTTGGGAAGTCTCATGCTTGCAGTAAGGCGATGTTTAGGATCGTGATATAGAAAAACTTTGACGATATCACCTTCTTTAATCTCAGACGTTTGTTGTCCATTATGTAATAGGATATCATCGGCATTATTTCCTGTTTGTGCTGATAAAAATGCGCCAAAAGACACGATGCGGGATACAGGAAGCTCTACAATGGAATTTTCTTTCAGAGCAGGAACGTTTATTTCAGGGCTTATCATTTTATTTATCATTTTTATTTTGCGAATAATCCTCTGAAGGCGCATCCTTCCAAAGTGAATCAAAGTCATAATGCTGACGCTCTTCATCGGTAAATATATGAACAATAACATCTCCAAAATCCATGAGAATCCAGTCCCCTTCCCGATAACCCTCTTTGCGAATAGCTTTGATTCCGGCTTCTTCCAGTTTTTCTTCCACTTCATCCGCTGATGCCTGGGCCTGCTTTTTATTCATTACAGATGAAATAATGAAATAGTCTGCAATAGATGTCAAATCTTTTACGTCCAATATTTTAATCAATCCCCCTTTTTTATTTGATAGTGCTTCACAAATTAATTCTAACGTTTTCTCCATAATTTATATTCTCCTTACTCATTACTCTGTCCAAGAGTTACACCAATAATTTTTTGTATTTCCACCGGGTTTACTATCCATATATTTTGTTTATCTATTCTGTGCATTTCCCCCGGCAATATGATGAAACGTATGTCTTCTATAGGAATTTTAGTTAATTCATAGGCAATAGACGCTGCATCCGATGAGGTTATATTTGTTTCTGCCGCCTTCCAATAATACTTTGCATATAGCCAATTTACAAAGGAAAAGTTTTTCTGCATTTGGCTAATCATTGCTTTAATAAAGCGCTCTTCCCGTTGGATGCGACCGATCTCGCCATCAAAAGCATCTATATAACGCATATAGGATAAAGCTTTTTCCGCATCAAGTGACTGATATCCCCTGTGCAGCCAAATATCTGAAACGCCGTTTTCGTCATCGTGTGACATGGGCCTTTCTACATACAGTTCAATATTACCGGTTTTATCAATTAAATTTTTGAAGGCATGGTAATCAAATACTGCATATTGACTAATTCTAATGTGCAATAAATTTTCTACCGCACTTTGTATTTCTTCCCCATTTCCTTCAGAAAAAGATGATTTCAATGTCATATTGTTTTTTTCATCTTTCCCAATCTTGGTGTTTCCCGGAATTGAGATTAGCGTTACCTTTTTAGAATTGCTATCGATAGATGCAATCATGACAAAATCTGCTTGGGCTGTAGATTGAGCATCTGTTCCTACAAGGAGGTAATATACTGGTTTGGGATTATCTTCCCCATGAAAATCGTTCAAAATATAATGAATTCCGCGAAAAATTGCCATAGATAACAAAAATAAAACGGTAACCAACGCACTTATAAACAGGAAGAGTTTTCCATAGCGAATTTTACTTTTTCTTTTTATGTTCCTCTGTTTCTTCATTTATTTCCCATGTGTTTAATTAAATCATTGCGGCCCAAAAAGGTTAATTCATAGATATACTCTTTTTGGTCCAATAAGTGACGGATTGTTGCGTCATAAGCGGACAAGACGGCTGCATCCAAATTTTTTTGAGCATTCCTTCTGATAATATTTATGCCGGGAAAATCACGACTCGGTTCTATATAATCTGCCAAAAAAATTATTTTATCCAATAATTCCATTTGAGGACGTCCTGTCGTATGGAAAAAGATGGAATTCTGGATATCTCTATCTTTTATTCCATAAACAGTTTTTGCCATGATGCTTCCAGCCGGTCCATGCAAAAGGGCACGACTTGAACGCATATATTCATCGACTTGCAGATTTTGTTCATCAATAACATCCTGCATTTCTTCAAGTTTCATTTCTTTTGCACAGTCATGGAGCCAACCGGCTAATTCCGCTTTTTTTGGATTATATCCGTATTTCTCAGCCAGTATATAGGCAGAAGCGGCAACTCCTGCCGAATGAACATACCGCCGTTCAGACAATCTATTTTTTAAGTCTTTCTTTATATCTGTTAGTTTCATTCTTCATCCTTATAAAGATTATGAATATTAATATACTGGATAACCGAATCGGGAATCATATATTTTACAGAACGATTTGAAGCAATCCACTTCCGTAAAATAGTAGATGATATTTCCAATTCAGGTGTACGCAGAAAATGAATTTTTTCGCAGCCTTTTTTTCCAAAATAAGCAACGGCTTGTTTTATCCTTTCTTCAGAACTTGGGCGGCTTGCACAAATAAAGTGACAGGAATCAAGTAATTCCTCATTATACTTCCACGTTGGCATATCAGCGACGGCATCCGTTCCGGCGATGAAATATATATCATATTCACTTCCCCATTCAGCATGTAGCTGCTTAATAGTATCCACCGTATAAGAAAGACCTTTTCGTTCTATTTCTATAGATGAAATAGAAAAGTGAGGATTTTCTTTTATCGCCATCTTTACCATTTCAAAGCGATCTATTTTACTGATATGGTGCATATTTTTGTGAGGAGTGTCACCGGTTGGCACAAATACAACCTGTTCTAAGTTAAATTCCTGCCAGGCTGCTTCTGCAACAATGAGATGTCCTATATGTAACGGGTTAAAAGAACCGCCAAATACACCTATGCGTTTAGCCATAAATACAATATCACTTCCAAAATAATTACACATATCAAAACGAAAAGAAATAGACTTCGTATATGACTGAGTTCAAATTTTCCTTTTGGCGTATACATATAATAATATATCAAGCGCTTTAACTTATAAGTCAAATTCATTTTAACGCATTACCAATAGATTATCTCTATGAATAACGGTATCATATGGTGGCGGAGTGCCCAGTGTATTTCTCATTTCTTTCGTATGAAGGCCTTTGATTTGAGCCAGCTCAACACTTCCATAATGTGAAATTCCTCGTGCAATCTCATGGTTTTCATAAAATAAGGAAACTGCATCCCCCTCGGAGAAGATTCCCTCTATTTTTGTAATACCGATAGCAAGCAAACTGGAACCTTTGTTTAATATAGCTTCACTACAGCCTTTATCAATAAATATTTTTCCTCTCACGTTTGAGCCGATAATGATTTCTCTTCGCTTCATTTGTGGATGGACATTTTCTGCATGAAAAAAAGTACCTATGGATTCCCCAGATATGATACGCTGTAAAATTTCCTTTGCATCACTTTTGGCAATAACCATATCTATACCAGAATGTACACATATTTCTGCTGCAAGCAGTTTAGTATACATTCCACCGGTACCGCGGGCAGAACCGGTGCCACCGGCAACATTGAAAAGCTCCCTGGTAAAATGGGGTACATCATGTATTAAGTGCGCATCTGCAAACTCATGGGGATCTTTATCATATAGTCCTTCGATATCAGAAAGAAGAATGAGCAGGTCCGCTTCTGCAACACTGGCGACAATAGCGGAAAGGGTATCATTATCTCCTATTTTTATTTCATCTACTGTAACCGCATCATTTTCATTAATGATAGGAATTACACCTAATTCCAGCAATGCGGAAAGCGCTCCTTTCATATGCATATACCGCTTGGTATTTAGTGCATCTCCTTTTGTCATCAGAAGTTGTGCCACGGTTTTACCGTAATCGTGAAAACATTTGCCGTAAAGACCCATTAAAATATTCTGTCCAACTGCAGCACATGCCTGCCTATAAGGAAGATAATCCGGTTTATGTTCAAACCCCAATACCGGCATGCCGATACCGATCGCACCGGAAGATACAAGAATAACATCCATATCTCTATTACTTAAATCAGAAATCTGTCGTGCCAAATGATCAATAAAATAAATATTTACTTTACCATTGGGCTGTGTCAGGGAACTTGTTCCCACCTTAATGACTATTCGTTTTTTCTTTTTAGCTTTTACGATATTCTCAGGGGAGATCATAATGAGATTTTTTGTCCTTCTGCTTGAAAAGAATACAGTTTCTTCCTATAATCTGTACGATTTCACATCCCGATTCTTCCGAAAGGAGTTTTGCTGCCTTACGGATATTTTCGGCAGAATTCTGATTAATTTTAACTTTAATTAATTCTCTGGCAGCCAGTGCTTCGGTTACACTGTTGATTACATTATCCGTAATTCCCTCTTTACCAATTTGAACTACAGCCGAAAAATCTACTGCAGTACCTTTTAAATATTGTTTTTGCTTGCCAGTCAGCATGATTTGCCCTCACTTTCACCCGGTATATCAGAGCATCCTTTCTTGTCTGAAAAAGAAAATTCTACACCATAGAGATTCACGGTATCACCTTCTTGAATACCCTCTTTTTTCAAAAGTTTATCAAGTCCCATAAATTTCCAGGCTCTTTCAAAACGCCGCAAAGATACCGGATTATCAAAATCGGTCATGGCAATCAATTTTTCGACACGTTTCCCCTTTATTGAAAATACTCCCTGATCTTGTTCAATAATAAACTCATTTTTCGGTGATTCATATATAATTGTCGTTTCCGTTGGTGCAAATTCCACAGCAGGTGTTTCCTGTAATATTTTCCAAGCAGCCTCCAAAAGAGGGTTAATTCCTTCTCCGGTTAATGTACAGATAGGAAAAAATTGATAGCCTTCTGCTTCTATTTTCCGGCGGAGTTCCTGCAATATATTGCTTTCTGCAATCAAATCAATTTTATTAGCAGCCACGATTTGTTTTTTTGCTGCAAGAGCAGGACTATATATTTCTAACTCATTATTGATGATATGGAAATCTTTATACGGGTCCCGTCCTTCGCTTCCGGCAGCATCAAGGACATGAATCAGAACCTTGCTTCGTTCTACATGGCGAAGAAACTCATACCCAAGACCAGTGCCTTCACTGGCGCCTTCTATTAATCCCGGAATATCCGCCATTACAAAAGATCTGATTTCATCAAGATTGACGACACCGAGACTGGGTGTCAAAGTCGTGAAGTGGTAAGCCGCTACTTCCGGCCGGGCGCCGGAGACCTTTCTGATCAAGCTTGACTTGCCTACGCTGGGAAATCCAAGTAATCCTACATCCGCAAGTACTTTTAATTCCAGGCGGATCTCTTTCTCTTCACCAGGTTCTCCTTTTTCTGCATAAGCAGGAGCTCGTACAGCACTGGTTGCAAAATGGGAATTTCCACGTCCGCCATTCCCTCCCTTAGCGATGAGAACTTCTTGTTTGTCATGTGTTATATCTGCCAAAAGTTCATTTGTGCTTTGGTCATATACCATTGTTCCCAGCGGTACGTCAATAAAAATATCATCTCCGCTTTTGCCGAACATTTCTTTGGCACCGCCATTCTCACCTTTTGCAGCGGCGAATTTTCGTTTACGCCGGAAATTCATAAGCGTATTCAATTCAGGAGTTGCTCTTATAAAAACGGATCCGCCTTTACCGCCGTCGCCACCGCTTGGTCCCCCGCGGGGAACATATTTCTCTCTTCGGAAAGAAACCATACCATCTCCGCCGGCACCGGAAATTACAATAATTTTCGCCTTGTCTATAAACATAAGTACCTCATTGTTATATAATTGATTACTTTTATTATACCCGAAAAATACTTTATCTGTCATATTTTCAGGATTCCTTATGAAGATAAAAGCTGTAAACGAAATTTATTACTATGATTTCGCTCGCAGCTTCCAGTTTATTGAGATAAAACTTCTATTGCTTTTTTAAGAACGTTGTCATCTTCTTGCTTAAAAACATGTCCGGTCTGCTTTATGGCAATATCAGGGGTGATGCCTGTTTTATCAATAATCCGCCCGGCAGCTGTGCGATATTCTGCAATAGAAATTTTCAACGCTGACTTATTTCCATTTTGGATAACGGATTGTACGGTTCCTTTGCCATAACTCGTTTCACCAATGATAATTCCTTCTTTTTTATCTTGCACTGCGCCAGCCAAGATTTCAGAGGCACTGGCACTGTTTCTATCAATCAAAATTACCATCGGTAGCGGAGTTTCTATACCTGTGATATCAAAGGTTCTGTCATCGCCATTTCTGGTGTGGTAGCTGAGAACTCTGCCCTTGGTTAATATCTGATTCATGATGGATATCACCGTATCAACCAATCCACCCGGATTCATCCGAAGATCGATAATTAACCGATCAGCTCCCTGCGCCTTTATGCTTGCCAATTGCTTTTCAAATTCTTCATCTGTATGTTTTGCAAATGAAAAGATATGAATATAGCCTATGTTTTTATCTATAAGACGGCTTTGCACTGTTGGCATGGAAACATTTGAGCGTTCAACCCAAAATAATTTTTCTTCATTTTCACGTTCAACCAGAAGGGATACTCTCGTTCCCGCTTCTCCGCGGACCCGGTCAGAAACTTCCGATAAACTTAGTGCTGAAACATCTTCATTATTTACCCGCTTAATAATATCTCCGGACTGTAAACCATTTTTTTCCGCACTGCTACCGGGAAACACAGAAATAATCCGGGTAACATTTTTCTGATCGGCACCTATAACTACACCGATTCCACCATATTCACCACTGGTAGATTGCATGAAACTTTCATATTTATCCCCGCTAAGAATCATTGAATGAGGATCATCCAGAGCGGAAACCATCCCGTTTGAAGCTCCTTCAAAAAGCACGTCATCAGTTACTTCATGAAAATAATTTTCTTTAACAGCCTGATATGTAAATAGAAATTTCATCAATGAAGAAGGAGAGTCTGTAAACATGTACAAGCTGCCCAAAACAAGCAATATAGCGGTGAGTATGACAGATCCAAGCCAAAACAGAATCTTATTCATATTTCTCAAAACAAACTTGAGCATTATAAATAACCCATGGGATCAACTGCCTCACCATTTTGACGAACCTCAAAATGGCAATGAGGCCCTGTGGAATAGCCTGTGGATCCGGCATAAGCGATAACCTGCCCTTGTGAAACTGTTTCACCGACAGATACGGTTAATGAACTATTATGCCCATACAAGCTCTGCAATCCATTTCCATGATCAATAATAACCGCATTACCATATCCACCATACCATTCTGCCGCTATGACCGTACCACCATCTGCTGCATGGATTGGTGTTCCATAATCTACACCGATATCAATTCCGGCATGGTAAATAGTTGTTCCGAAAATAGGATGCGTCCTATATCCGAATGGTGAGGTAATCGGACCATTACAAGGCCAGATAAAGACGCCCGTTCCATGTACAACAGGAGTATCTATACCACCGGATTGCTGCTGCCTGATTCTGTTTTGAATCATTTCACGGACATTATTACTTTCAGCAATCAAATCTGCCTCCATTTGTGCTGCAGCTTCTTTTTCACTTCTTGCCTCATCCATGATTTTTTGCTGCTGTGCTTTTTTTGCAACAACTTCATCTTGAGCCTTTTGTGCTTCCGCCGCCAATGCATCCAAACGGGCTTTCTGTTCTTCAAGTTCTGCTTTTTTCGCTTCGATTACTGCTTTTTGTTTCTGTATTTCGATAATAAGGTTAAAATCCGAATGAATGATCCGTTTTAAAAGTTCAAGTCTGTTCGCAAAATCACTGAAACTCTTTGCCCCGGTAATTACCTCAAGGTAACTTAATTGTCCATACATATAGATAGACCGTACACGCTTATTTAGAATTTCCTGGCGCTGTTTCAGGTAAGCTTCCGCTTTTTTAATCTCTTCTTCCGTTTGTTTTATCTGTAAATTGACGGCTGACTGTTCTGCCTGAATGGCTTTGAGTTTTCGATTTGCTTCATCCAATTCTATTTGTATAGTACGAAGTTTCCCGGCTATTTCATTGATGACCTCCTGCCAGCTTTGCTGCTTGGCACGAGATTCATCTATTTGATCTTGTAAATTCTGGAGTTTGTCATTCAACTCATCAGCAGCAACAGGCGTGACAGCTCCAAAAAGTATTGCAGAAATTAAAGCTGCCGACATACAACGATTATATTTCATGTTTTAGACCTTCATATATTTACGCAACGAAATCGCACTTCCTGATCCGCCTATCAGAATTCCGGCGGCCATCAGAATAAGTACAACATACATCATAAATGGCCATAGTGATATTAAAGGAATAAAGACTAAACCTGCTTCAGCAATTTCATCCAATATGACATTATATCCGAGCCACAAAATAAGTGAAGCGATACTTGAACCGATAAAACCGATAATCATTCCTTCAAAAAGGAACGGCCAACGAATAAACCCATTTGTTGCCCCCACATATTTCATAATTTGTATTTCACGACGCCGCGCGAAAACTGTTAAACGGATCGTATTGGAAATAATAAATAACTCTGCCCCGGCAAGAAATAAAATAAGCATAATCCCGCTTATACGGATAATTTGTGCAATTTTGTAAAGTTGGTCAATGATATCTTGTCCATATTGGACTGCATCAACCGATGAATAAGTTTTAGCGATATCTACTGCCGCTTTTAATTCATTCGGAGAATAAAAGGATACCTGGTAAGAGGCGGGAAGCGGATTCCCGTTGATAGAATCCAGCAAAGCGGACTGATTTCCCATGCGCTCTTTAAAATCTGCCATGGCCTGATCTTTATTCGTAAAACTGATTTCTTTTATGCCGGGAAGTTTTTTGAGATGGGCGCCGACATCCATAACCTGTTCTGTCCGGAGGCCTTCTTTTAAATAGACAGTCATTTCTACCTGATTTTCAAGGTAGGATGCCATGTGGTTGATATTTAACACTACGCAAAGAAAACCGCCCAGTATGAACATAGATACAGTTACGGTAAGTACAGAGGCAATCGCCATGAATTGATTGCGAAACAACGACTTGAAAGCTTCACTCCAAAAATATCTTAAAGAACTAAACATGGAGATCATAACCTCCTTTTTTTACGTCACTTATTATATGTCCTTCTTCTATGCTGACAACGCGTTTATGCATGGAATTAACCAGCTCTTTATTGTGCGTAACCATGATAATAGTTGTACCCATATGGTTAATCTCATTAAAAAGCTTCATAATATCCTCAGAAGTTACAGGGTCAAGATTCCCCGTAGGTTCATCGGCAATTAAAAGTACGGGTTGATTGACAAGAGCTCTTGCAATGGCGACTCGCTGCTGCTCTCCGCCGGACAGTTTGGTGGGCAGTTCATTTGCTCGGCCTTTAAGACCGACCAGATCAAGTACACGATTTACCTTTTCACGGATCTCCGCACTTTTGGCTCCGGTAACCCGCAAAACAAAAGCAATATTTTCAAAAACAGTTTTTTCCGTTAAGAGTCGGAAATCCTGGAAAACAATTCCCAAAGTACGACGATAATAAGGGACTTTACTTTGTTTTAAGTCATTGATTTTTAATCCATTAACAAACACCGTACCTTGTTCCGGAACAAGTTCGTGAGTAATAATTCGAACAAAAGTAGATTTCCCTGCACCGCTTGGCCCAACAACAAAAACAAATTCACCTTTACCGATTTGTATATTTATATCACGAAGCGCCGTATGTCTGGCATCATATTGCAAGGATACATTTTCAAAAGTAATCATTCTTATTTCCTCTCTAAGAGACGAATAGCTTCTTCTTCAATATGTTTAACAGTAAGTCCATATTTTTCAAGAAGGTCTTCTGCTTTTCCTGATTCACCGAAAGTATCTTCGGTACCAACCATTCCCATTGGAACCGGATTATTTTTGCAAACCACTTCCGCCACTGCGCTTCCTAATCCCCCCATAATTGTATGCTCTTCACAAGTAAGGATTGCACCGGTATCTTTCGCGGCTTTTATGATTGTTTTGACATCAATCGGCTTAATAGAGCTTAAATTAATTACACGGGCTGATACCCCTTTTCCTTCTAAACTTTCAGCAGCACGAAGTGCCTTAGACACCATAATCCCACAAGCAACGATAGCCACATCATGTCCGTCTTTCAGTACAACACTCTTTCCGGGAGAAAAAATTACCTTTGGATCCATGATATCATCACATTTGGCTCTTCCCATACGGATATATACCGGCCCATTATAGTCCGCTGCCCATCTTACAGCCGCTTCTGTTTCTGCGGCATCGGCCGGAACTATAACTGTCATATTGGGCAATGCACGCATTAGCGCTATATCTTCTAACATCTGGTGTGTAGCGCCATCTTCACCCACCGTTAATCCGGCATGGGTTACAGCTATTTTTACATTTAAATTCGGATAACATATGGAATTTCTAATCTGTTCGTAGGCTCTGCCTGCACCGAATACGGCAAAGGTGGAAGCAAACGGAATCTTTCCTGTCGTTGCCAGGCCTGCAGCGATACCAATCATATTTTCTTCGGCAATACCTGTATCAAAAAATCTATCAGGAAATTTTTTTGCAAATATGGATGTTTTTGTAGACTCTGATAAATCCGCATCTAAAACTACGATATCAGGATGAGTGCTTCCTAATCTTTTTAAAGTTTCACCATATGCATCACGTGTCGCTTTACCCATTATTCCGCCTCCAGCATTTTCACAAAACGCTCACATTCTTCACTTGAAGGTGCTTTTCCATGCCAGGATGCTTTCCCTTCTATTTCGGGAATCCCCTTTCCTTTAACTGTTTTCATAATTATCATTGTGGGTTTTCCTTTAATATTTCTTGCTTCTTCAATTGCGTTATGGAGCTCAGCCATATTATGCCCGTTCACAGTAATAACATGCCATCCAAAAGCACTGAATTTCTTATCAATGGGAAGTGATGACATTACATCCGTGATAGCTCCATCAATCTGTAATCCATTATTATCGATAAAAGCGGTCAGATGATCTAATTTGTAATGAGCCGCATACATCGCCGCCTCCCAAATTTGCCCCTCTTCAAGCTCACCATCTCCCAATATAGTATAAACACGCCAATCCGCATGATCCATTTTGGCAGCCAGTGCCATTCCGCAAGCAGCGCTAAATCCCTGTCCCAGTGATCCGGTTGTCATATCCACACCAGGGGTATGTTTCATATCGGGGTGTCCCTGCAGCATATGATTAATCTGCCGCAAAAAATCCATTTCTTCTTTAGGAAAATATCCTTTCTCCGCTAAGGCAGCATACAATGCCGGAGCACCATGTCCTTTGGATATGACCAGACGGTCTCGATTTTCCATCTTGGGATTTGCCGGATTGATATTCATCTCATGAAAAAAAAGTAATGTCAGTAGATCCGCAATAGAAAGAGAGCCGCCGGTATGCCCAGAATTTGCCTTTGTAATGGCCTTTAAAATGTCGATTCTGATATTTTTTGCTTTTTCATTAAGTAACTTTATTTCTTCCATGGTTAGTTGATTCATCATTTACCCCCTTGGTTGAGCAACTTCTTCTAAGATTTTTATTGTTTCGCATGCTTTATTTCTGAGTATATCTACAGCTTCCCAATTATAGGCTGCTTTGGGCAAAGCTAATAATTGGGAAGATTTTACGCACAACTTGTCTTCATCAAAATCATCTAATCCAAATATTGCTTTTTCATTGACTGCCTGCAGAAAACTATCTATTTTAGGATCATAGGAAATACCAATAAAAGGAACATGCATTAAAGCCGCAAAAATCAGGGCATGAAGCCTTATTCCAATAAGAAGATCTAAATTCCCGATAAGGGACATTAACTCCTCTGTTCCATATGAATGGGAAAGGATGAACGTGTGTGGGATTTTATCACAGAATTCTTTTGCTGTTTTGTAGTCTTCCGGAAACTGCATGGGAATGAAGACAAAATTATATTCTTCTTTCCCGTTTATTTTGATAATGTAGTTTTTTAGTTGCTCCGTCCATATTTCAGTGTTCATCCACCGCCGAATGGAAATGCCTATCAATTTTTTATTCGTGGGAATATGATTCTTTCTTAAAATCTCTCTTCCTATATCATGCGGTACCGGAGATAGGGATAAGACTGCATCCGCAGTGTAATAAATCCTGTTTTTTACACCAAGTTGTTCCAAAAAAAATTTTGACTCACTATCACGGACGGTTATAGCATCAACATGGTTCATTACTGTACGCAAAATCCATCGTCCCCAATGATATCTGACCGGTCCTATTCCTTGGGAGTAAAGAAATACTTTCTTTCGGAAAAATATTCCCATTCCTATAATACTCAGGTAATACATCATGCTTTTCCAGCTTGTCACATCCTGAAGCAGGCTTCCGCCGCCGCTGATTAACAAATCGGATTGATAAACACTTTTCAAAATCGAATATCCGTCAAAGCGGGATACCGCATGAACGCGAAATGTATTCTCTGTACGCCTGGGATCACCGGATATAACAGTGATTCGCATACGTTTTGGATCATAATGCAATGCACGAAGAACAGCAAACAACATAGCCTCATCTCCGGCATTGCTAAATCCATAGTATCCGGAGATTACGATATTATTCTTTTCCATAACGTTCTCCGAAAAACTCGGTTATATGTGTCAGAATAATGAGTCCGACTAACACGATAATCATTACTGCTGTTCCTGCGACTAATCCATCAATACCTCTAATTAGACTTAAGATGAAAGGACTTCTCATATGAGCAAATGTTTCAACCATGGATCCCTGTCCTATCGTTATCGCAATAACTAAAAAATAATGTAAAATTTGTGGCCACCGATGATAAAGTGCAGCCAATGACGCTAAAATGGCTGGATGCCCAAACAGGAATTCCTTTTCCCGTGGGCGGGCATACATAATATCTTCAAGAAAACGTCTTAATGAAATTTCAAACGAAGGTACAGGTGCCCCATTATTTCCGCTGCGCCCGATAAATATAAATCCGATAATCCCCAATAGGCTGATAAGTGCCAATACGCCTAATTTAATGTCAATTTGGCAAAATTTCTTTACAAAACTGATAAAATCTTTATCAGTTACAACTACTTTGCCAAAAAACGGGAATCTTTGAATATAAATAAGAGAAACACAAATAAGAGGCAGTATAAAAGTTAATTTAACGCCCCTAAAGATATTCATCTCCAAAAAGAATCGGATATCACTTAAGATCCCGCTGATATAAATTGCTCCGATTAAGGATAATATTCCGCATCCCCAAAGCAGTAATACAGCTTCAATAAATAAATGTCCCCATCCGATATTTTTAAAAGCACTTTGTTTTTTCTGCACGCAATAATCCATAAACAAAGACATCACGATAACAGGTGTACTAACCGCACATCCCAATGCAAGAGCTTGCCGAAGAATGGCCTCATAACCAGTCCAATATAAGGTCTGCGTGAATAGGAATACTATGACTTCTATAGGACATGCATACTTAACTAAAAAAGGTACAATTAAAAGAATTGCTACCACGCAAAGAGAGGCTGCTCCAGCTATAGATGCAGCTCGGAGTATCCGTGATGGGAAATAAGGCTCCATCACGGAAGCTTTTCCGATATTGAACCCATGTTTTTCCAACCGGTTTGTCACATCGTGTATATATCGAGCATTTGTCTCTGATAAAGTTTCTCCATTGGCAGCAAACTTATATGAAGGGAATAAATTCATCCGGACATTACGTTCTATGGTACTGACATAGAAACGTGATGCGGCTTCTTTAGGATCCAGTTTGATCAATTCATCTTTAGACATCGCATATAAACGAACAGTATTATAGCCGTCTTTATTGGACAATGTTAAAGTTCCGTCCTGCCGTTCAAACCCGAGTTGGTTTTGTGCTTCAATTAAAACGACAGGTAAATGGCGCTCTTTGAGTCCGCCCAACAAATATTCCAATTGTGCCGGGTAACCAAGTGCTTCTTTTCCTTGGAAAAGTATGGCACTAATCTTTCCCGATGAATCAACCACACTAAAAAATTGATCTATGTCCTCACGAGTTGCATGTGGAACATTCATCGGCCGAAGAACTATGTATAATCCGGTTTGTTCCACCTTTTTTACAGTAGTCTTAAATATACCAAGCGGCATATTTAAAAAGCGTTCATAGTTGGCATTTATTTCAAGCAATTCTTCGTTGTTTAAATGAATAATATGAAAATCATCTTTTCTTAAAAGACGTTTCAATTGCCCTTTGAGTTCGTCAAAATATTCTATACCCTCAGAAGTATTCGTAGATGCAATATAAATACGATTTCCACGAATAAGCGGATTAGACATATGCGATATAAGCTCTGAGCCATGATATACTGCAATATATCCATGATCCGCAAGTTTTTTCGGCGTTTCATCATATACAGCCAATGATGTAATGCCACTTCTTTTATACAGGGAAAAGAGCTCGTCTGCAGATGTACTTTCGACAGACGCGCTTTCTAAAATGTTGTTATAATCATAAACCATTTCAACAGTAGTCGCATGAGCTTCTACATTGTATCGCTGCCATGAAATGTATCCCGCCGCTATTACCCCGAGAAGTATTATTGCGGCCAATATCTTAAATATATTATGCGGATAAGTTTTTATCATAATCAATCCTTCAAATTAATCGGGGATAAGGACTACGCATTATTAAACTTCTTATGCTTCAAGAATCCCTCAATGAATGGGTTTAATCCCCCATCCATAACTGATTGAATGTTTCCCGTTTCGATACCGGTACGATTATCCTTCACCAATGTATACGGCTGGAATACATAAGAACGTATTTGACTTCCCCATTCAATGGCCTGCTGTTCACCTTCAATCCCCTTTTTTACCTGTTCGCGTTTCTGCATTTCCAGTTCAAACAATTTTGCTTTCAGCAAACGCAGGCACTGTTCTTTATTTTGAAACTGGGAACGTTCATTTTGACAGGCTGCAACAATTCCCGTGGGAATATGTGTCATTCGCACTGCAGAACTTGTTTTATTGATATGCTGACCGCCTGCACCGCTTGCACGATAGTAATCAACACGTACATCAGCCATATTCAAATCAATTTCTATATCGTCACCAATTTCAGGCATTACATCAACCGCAGAAAAAGAGGTATGCCTCCGCTTTGCCGCGTCAAAAGGAGAAATACGAACTAAGCGGTGAACGCCTTTCTCGGATTTCAATAAACCATAGGCAAATTTCCCGCGAACCATATACTCTGCACTTTTGACACCCGCTTCATCTCCGGGAAGCATGTTCAATTCTTCCAGCACAAACCCCTCCGACTCTGCCCATTTAATGTACATGCGGATCAGCATTTCAGTCCAGTCCTGTGCTTCCGTGCCGCCTGCCCCGGCATGAAAAGTAATAATTGCATCATTGGCATCGTACTCATCGTTTAGGAGTAGTTCTATTTCCTTCTTGTCTAATATATCTTTTAGCTCATGAATCTCTTCTTCCAGTTCACTTTCCATGTCCTGGTCATTTTCTTCAATGGCCATATCGAGCAATTCTTTTATGCTCTCTGCACGTGCAAAAAGGCGGGTATACGTGTCATAAGCAGCTTTTGCTTCAGTAGCTTTTTGAGATATTTCTTTCGCATGGTCTCCGTTTTCCCAAAAAGACGGATCACCCATTTCTACATCATAACTTCTAATTTTCTCCTCTAATTGAGGTAAGTCAAAGTGAATCCCTTATTTCTTTTTCATGTTTAAGCAGTTCTGTCAATGTTTTTTTCAAATCTTCCAACATCTGTTAATCATCTCGCTTTCAGTTTTATCTATTAAAAATTATCATTTATCATTTTCGCTCACTTCAGAATTATTCACAGAAGAATCAATTCTTTCTTTTTTAGAAGGAGCATCATTTTCCGGACTCGGTGTAAATTGGATTTGAATATGATAGAGATATAAAATGATTGTTTCAATCATAGACTGCTGCATTTCACTGAAAATATTAAATGCTTCCACCTTATATTCAACAATCGGATTTCGCTGCCCATATGAACGAAGTCCAATTCCTTCTTTCAACATATCCATATCATCCAAGTGTTCCATCCATTTGGAATCAACAACCTTAAGCATGACAGCCTTTTCCAATTCACGCATCATGGAAGATCCAATGGATTTTTCCCTTGCTTCATAGGTTTCATGCGCGATATCCATAAGTTTCCGCCCAATTTCTTCGCGGCTCATATTCTCAATTTCATCAAGTTTAACTTCACCGGGGGCAAGAAAATACTTTTCACAATATTTTATCAGTGCATCAAAATCCCATTCTTCCGGATAAAGCTTCGGATTCGCATATGTTTCCAGTCCATGATTGATAAGCATGTCTACCATATTTAAAATTTGGTCTTTCATATCCTGGCCTTCAAGGATTTTACGACGTTGTTCATAAACAACTTTACGCTGCTGATTCATAACATCATCATATTCAAGCACATATTTTCGGATATCAAAGTTTCTTTCCTCTACCCGTTTTTGGGCTTTCTGAATAGCGCTTGAAACCATACTGCTTCTGATTTCTTCATCCTCTTCCAGTCCCATTTTTTCCATGAACTTCTTGATGTTATCTCCACCAAAGATGCGGAGCAAGTCATCCTCAAGTGACAAGAAAAATTGACTGGAACCGGGGTCTCCCTGGCGGCCGGCACGTCCGCGCAGCTGATTGTCAATCCTTCGGCTTTCGTGACGTTCTGTACCGATGATTGCTAAACCTCCCAGCTCGGATACTCCTTCACCTAAAACAATATCAGTTCCCCTACCGGCCATGTTGGTGGCAATAGTAACTTGGCCTTTTTGCCCGGCTTGTGCTACAATTTGTGCTTCTAATTCATGATATTTCGCATTTAATACATTATGGACAATACCAGCCTCTTTCAGCATATGACTCAGTTGTTCCGACTGCTCAATAGACGTTGTACCGATAAGCATTGGCTGCCCGGTAGCGTGACGCCTTTCAATTTCACGGACAACTGCCCTGTACTTGCCACGTTTCGTCTTAAAAATAACATCAGGCAGATCTTTTCGTTGGACAGGTCTATTGGTAGGAACTTGGAAAACTTCAAGTCCGTAGATTTTAATAAATTCCTGTTCTTCTGTTTTCGCCGTTCCAGTCATGCCTGCCAGTTTATCATACATTCTGAAATAGTTTTGAAATGTGATCGTTGCTAAGGTTTGGCTTTCACGTTGTACTTGCAATCCTTCTTTTGCTTCTATAGCTTGATGTAGTCCGTCGGAGTACCGGCGGCCATACATTAATCGTCCTGTAAACTCATCAACGATAACAACTTCTCCATCTTTAACGACATAATCACGGTCGCGCTCCATCATGGCCTGTGCGCGCAGTGCTTGTACAAAAAGATGATTCAGTTCCAGATTATCTGTATCATAAAGGTTATCGACCTTAAGCATTTTTTCCATTTTTGACACACCGGCTTCAGTCGGTGCAACAGTTTTCTGTTTTTCATCAATGGTATAATCCTCTCCTAATTTAAGTTGAGGAACTAATTTAGACATCACATAATAATTATCTGTAGATTTCTGGCCCGGGCCAGAAATAATAAGCGGCGTACGTGCCTCATCAATGAGAATACTATCTACTTCGTCAATTAAGCAATAATGGAGAGGCCGCTGTACCATTTGATCCAAACTGCTTACCATGTTGTCACGTAAATAATCAAATCCGAATTCATTGTTTGTCCCATAAGTAATATCTGAATTATAAGCAATTTTTCGTTGTTCAAAATCCAAATCATGCACAATAAGGCCAACCGATAATCCTAAGAATTTATATACTTGCCCCATCCATTCACTATCACGCTTAGCCAAGTAGTCATTGACAGTAATAACATGAGCCCCTTTGCCCTCTAATGCATTCAAATATACCGGTGCCGTAGCGACGAGAGTCTTGCCTTCTCCCGTACCCATTTCTGCAATGTTGCCACGGTGCAGAATAATACCGCCGATAAGCTGGACATCGAACTGCCTCATTCCTAACACACGGCGGGAAGCTTCTCTTATGACAGCAAATGCATCTGGTAGAATATCATCCAAAGTCTCACCTTTTGCAAGTCGTGCCTTAAACTCATTAGTCTTATTTGCCAAAGAAGAATCACTCAGTTTCTTCAATGCTGATTCCTGTGGGTTGATTTTTTCTTCCACAAGCTGCCGCATTTTCTTTATATCACGTTCATTGGAACCGTTAAATAAACGGTCAAAAAACTTATTGAACATTAAAATACTCCTTATCTTACCAGCAAAAACAATTTCCATTTACACGAATATCTAGTATATTTTAGCAAAACATAGACATATAGTCAAAAAAGAGCGGATAAAACCGCCCTTTTTCAATCACTTCATTTAATTCTTATTTTGCAGCATCAATTAAACCGTATTTTCCGTCATCTCTGCGATAAACGACAGCCATCGCTTCTGTTTCAGAATTAAAAAACATAAAGAAATTGTGCCCCAATAAATTCATTTGTAAAATAGCTTCTTCCGGAGACATTGGGTTAATAGTAAAACGCTTTTGTCTGACAATCTCAAATTCACTCTCGCCTGGTACGGATTCTTTCTCACTGACAAACTGTTTGTTTAGAACATTAGATTCTTTAAAACGTTTGGCCAAACGGGTTTTATATTTGTGAATCTGACGTTCGACCTTGTCAAAAACCAAGTCAATAGACTTATACATATCATCAGATTTTTCAACACCACGAAGAATAACACCATCCACAAATGCAGTTACTTCACAGGTTTTAGTCATGTTTGAAATTCTAAGGAGTACATTGATTTTAATCGGTTTATCAAAATATCTTTGTATCTTTCCAGTGTGTTTTTCTACATAAGTACGTAAAGCTTCTGTGATTTCAAGATTTTTCCCTCTAACTGTCAATTCCATAAATGAATCCCCCTTTCACGAATGAGCAATTTATGTACTGCTCTTTATAGTTATTATAGTATATTCCTCTAAATTTTCAAATTGATAATAATCGGTTAAATGTCTATTTTATTAGATATTTGAATGTATTTGATACGAATGTAAAATGAAAATTACAATTGCTGCTAATTATACCAATTATTTATAAAATGCTCTCCAAACATTAACTGTGTAGAAGAAAAATTTACTAAATGGCAATAGAAAAGCAGAATCAAAATTTGATTCTGCTTTTTGAATCAAAAACCTACGCTTTATAGCTTCAGTAAGTGATCAGTCTACCACTTTTACATTAGCAGCCTGAGGACCTCTTGCACCATCAATGATATCGAAGTCTACTTTCTGACCTTCACTCAGTGTTTTAAATCCTTCTGTCTGAATTGCAGAGTAATGAACGAAAACGTCGCCGCCTTCTTCTCTTTCAATAAAGCCGAAGCCTTTGTCTGCACTGAACCACTTAACTGTACCTTTCATAAAATGTTCCTCCTAAAAATATTACTACTTTGCCCCATTCGGACACGAATTAACATTACCACAAATCATAGATAGAGTCAATGATAAATAATATTTCACCTTACAATACTTGAGCCAGGAAGGATTTTGTCCTTTCTTCTTTCGGGGTTTTAAAAATCTCCTCCGGAGTTCCTTCTTCCAAAATCATCCCGCTGTCCAAAAAGAGTATTCTTGTACCCACTTCTTTGGCAAAGCCCATTTCATGCGTAACAACTACCATAGTCATACCTTCTTCCGCCACTTCTTTCATGACATCCAGCACCTCATGAACCATTTCCGGATCCAGTGCAGAAGTCGGCTCATCGAACAAAAGAACTTTTGGTTTCATCGCAAGCGCTCTCGCAATGGCTACGCGTTGCTGCTGACCTCCTGACAATTGGTTTGGCTTATATTTTGCTTTATCTTCAAGTCCAACTTTGCGAAGTAACTGTATTCCTCTTTCATAGGCTTCTTCTTTCCTTATTCCCCGAACCTTCATGGGAGCCAGCATAATATTTTGTATCACTGACATATGTGGAAATAAATTAAATTTTTGAAATACCATTCCTACCTCAGTACGTACAATATTAAGATGCTTTTCTCCATCCAAGGGCATCCCGTCAAAAGTAATAACTCCTGATGTAACGGTTTCCAATCCATTAAGGCATCGTAAAAAAGTGCTTTTTCCCGAACCGGAAGGGCCTATAATGACAACTACTTCATTTTTCTTGATTTTACTACTTATATCTTTTAAAACAGTTAAATTTCCAAACTTTTTCCCTATATGCTTTATATCGATAATATATTTTTCTTCATCCATAATTATCTCTTTTCCAGAAATGCTACAATCCTTGAAATCGCCATTGTCATTATTAAATATAAAACTGCTACGGTCATCCAAATTTCAAATGAACCATAGGTTTGTGCAATAATCAATTGACCGCGTCTTGTGAGTTCCTCAAATCCGATAACAGACACCAGAGAAGAATCTTTTAACATTGCAATAAATTCATTTCCCAAAGGCGGTAAAATATTTTTAAATGCTTGTGGCAATATAATGAAACGCATAGTTTGCCACCAGGTGAGGCCCAATGAACGTCCAGCTTCCATTTGTCCCACATCAATGGCTTGAATCCCTGCGCGAAAAATTTCAGAAACGTAAGCACCACTATTTATTCCACAAGCCGCGACTGCTGCGATAAAAGGTTCTACCCGCTGACCGATTGCCATGGGCAATGCAAAGTAAATCAAAAAGATCTGTACCAGCAATGGTGTTCCACGTATACAGTCCGCGTAAACCGCTGCCATTATTCGTAATATTTTAAACTGCGATATACGGGCAATTCCAACAAAGAGACCAATAAAAAAACCTATTGCTACGCTGAATGCAGTAATTTCTATTGTTACCCCCGCACCCATAAGCAGAATTGGCAATGCACGTTGTATAAGTTCAAAATCCATTTAAATATTAACTCCCCTAATATTATTTCGTACATGTATAGATATTTGTATGATTGTATAATTTATCCAAGCAAGCGTCAATAGCCTGTTCATATCCGTTTCGTAAAAGTAAAACCCTTTCAGATTAAAACTAAGACCCCCATTCGGAGGTCTTGGTTATCAGATAAAAATTTCCGGTAAATTCCGGTAAATATTTTCCAGAAATAGTTTAAATCACATTTTAACAATATTGGAGGCTGTCTTTTAAAAGCTGTACGGATTTCTTCTTCCCAAATAAAGCAATCATAGCATATAAGCCAGGGCCATGTGTTTCTCCGGTCAACGCAATTCTTATAGGTTCAAATGCCGCTTTTCCCTTAATTCCGGTTTTCTTCATCAAGAATGAAAAGCACTTTTTAATGGAATCCTCATCAAAGGGATCCAATGCGTCCAATGCATCAGCAAATTGACGGATAAGTACGGCACTGCTTTCCTGTTTCATAATAGAAACCTTTTCTTCATCAGTAATTTTAGGATGTGTCTCAAAAAATATTTTTACATTTTCTGGCGTTTGTGCTCCATAGTACAAATGGTCGCGGACGAACCATACAACATCTTTCAGCCACTGTTCCTTTTCTAAAGAAAGCGGCAATGATACATATCCCGCTTCAACGAGAAACGGCAGTGCTACCTGGAAAAGTTCATCAGGCGATAACTTTTTCATATATTGGAAATTAATCCAATTTAATTTTTCAATATCAAATACTGCATCATTAGCAGAAACACGTTTCATTGAAAATTCCGAAATGAGTTCCTCCCGGCTGAAAATTTCCCGCTCACCTTTAGGCGACCAGCCAAGAAGAGCCAGGTAATTAACCACTGCATCCGGGAGATATCCCATTTTACGATATTCATCTACAGAAGTCGCTCCGTGACGTTTGCTCATTTTTTTGTGGTCAGATCCGAGAATAAGAGATATATGTCCAAATTTTGGGATTTCATATCCGAGTGCCTGATATATAGCAATTTGACGCGGGGTATTAGATAAATGCTCTTCTGCACGAATAACATGGGTAATTCCCATAGATGCGTCATCAATGACTACCGCAAAATTATAAACGGGGATTCCGTCTGATTTAACAATAATAAAATCACCTACACCAGCTGCTTGAAATTCCACATGCCCGCGAACCATATCATCGAACGCAAATACACCATCTTTAGGAACGCGAAGGCGGATTGCGGGTTTACGTCCCTCAGACTTATATTGTTCGATCTGTTTTTCGGTTAAATGGCTGCAATGGTTATTATATATAGGTGTTTTCCCCTCCTTCAACTGCTCCTTTCTGTTTTCCTCCAATTCATCCGCTGAACAATAGCAATAATAAGCTTTCCCTTCCTCAAGGAGACGCTGAACAGCTGCATTATAAAGTGGAAGTCTTTCTGTCTGTCGATAAGGTCCGTTCTCACCACCTACGTCAATACCTTCATCCCAATACAAACCAAGCCATTTCATCGCTTTTTTTATATTTTCTTCAGATTCTCTTGTGGAACGAGCCAGATCTGTATCTTCAATGCGCACTAAAAACTTCCCATTTTGATGACGGGCAACTAACCAGTTAAATAATGCAGATCTTGCTCCGCCGATATGAAATGGACCGGTAGGACTTGGAGCAAAACGGACTTTAAATTCTTTATTCATTATATTCCCTCCTGAATAATATGACTGATGCAAGTGCCGCAATACCTTTCTCGTGGCCAATATCCCCTAATTTTTCATTCGTCGTGGCCTTTATATTGATTTGATTTTTTGAAATATTTAACGCAGCAGACATTATGGCTTTCATTGCTTCTATATACTCGGATATTTTGGGTTTTTCTGCAATAACCGTACTGTCTATATTACCGATCAAATAATTTTGTTTCGTAATGTGCCGATTTACCTGTTTAAGTAATTCCAAACTGCATGCCCCATCAAACCGGACATCACTATCAGGGAAAAAGTGGCCTATATCAGGTAGTCCTGCAGCTCCCAGCAATGCATCCATAATCGCATGAATCAGAACATCCGCATCGGAATGCCCCGATAATCCACCAGAATCAGCAATTTTTATTCCACCCAAAAATAAAGGGCGAGATATCTCAAAACGATGGATGTCATACCCCTCTCCGACTCTGATGTAAGCTGGTATTTTGCTTGGATATATCATATTGCTAAAGCGGTTCCAATCTTCCGTCGTGGTTACTTTAAAAAAGTTCTCGCGTCCGGGAATAATTGTGACCGGAATCTTTACCGCCTCAAATATCGAGGAATCATCTGTTATATTCTCTAATGACTTTATTTGCAATAAGGCTTTTTTGTACAAATCCGTAAGCACCCCTTGCGGTGTCTGGGCACGATAAAGTTTCGAACGGTCTACCGTTTTCTTCACTTGTTCATCGTTTATCTCCTTCATTGTATCTATACAGGGAAGCGCAAAAATGACGGCTGGATGCGCAGGCCCCAGCTTGTTAAGAATTTGATCTATCGCGTCTCCGCCGACCAATGGACGCGCTCCATCATGAATCAGGAGTTTCTCCGATTTAGAAGATATTTGAGAAATTCCATTGATGACAGAATCTACACGCGTATTTCCACCTTGTCCCCATTTAATCGGAATGGCATGTTTAAATTCTGAAAGAATCTGTTGAAATTGACTTTTTTCAGTATCTTTCACAACAATGACGATTTCATCTAGTAGTTTACTGTCTAAAATATTTTTAAAGGTATACCAGATTAAAGGATGTCCATGCATCTCCATGAGCAGTTTATTTATTGAGCCGCCTATACGGGTTCCCTCTCCCGCCGCTACTAAGACAAGGCTATTCATCATATCCACTCTCTAATTTAGCTTTTGCGAAAATTATTTGTCCGGCTTTTGTTTGCAAGACGGATGCAATAATAACAGGTATTTCCTGTCCGATAAATTGGCTCCCATTTTCGACCACGATCATTGTCCCATCATCTAAAAACGCCACACCTTGTCCTTCTTCCTTGCCATTTTTTACTAATTGGACATACACTTCTTCCCCCGGAATAACAGCCGGTTTTAATGCAATAATAAGTTCATTGATATTTAATACCGCAACCCCTTGTAATTCCGCAACCTTATTTAGATTATAATCATTAGTAATAATTTTATAGCCATGAGTTCTCGCTAGTTTTACTAATTTAGAATCAACTTCATTAATCTCCTCAAAATCTTCCGTCAAAATAATCAGTTCATCTTTGCTTTTCTTCTTTATCTGATTAAGAATATCCAATCCCCGACGTCCGCGATTTCTTTTCAATACATCTGTTGAATCAGCAATTTTCTGTAATTCTTCCAGCACAAAAACAGGAACGATGATTGGCCCCTCTAAAAAACCAGACTGATAAATATTCAAAATACGTCCATCAATAATAATATTCGTATCAAGCAGTTTCCCTACTTTTTTCTTTTTCTGTTTTGTACCAGATTCTGCCTTGAAATGAAACCATCCTGCAATTTCGGCCTTTTTGGAAATTGTCAGGTGCATTCCGATATATCCCAAAATTATACTGAGAGCCACAGATACATAAGGACCTATATATGGAATACTGCCAAACGCCAATCCAACTAAATTAGCTATAATAAGCCCTGCAAATAATCCTAAAGTACCAATTATAAGATCCTGTGTCGATATAAGCAGCAGTGATTTTTCGACTCGGGATGTAAAGGCAAACAAACTGCTAATCAAATAGCCCGAAATGACTCGTCCTACAAGTGCACCTAAAATTCCGCCTATCAGCATGACACCCAATGATAAAATTGTAATTCCCAAAATTGTCTCGGTCAAAACGTTTTTAGGAATGACTGCAGTAAGCAACGGTTCCGTCTGGGTAGACAACACTATTCCCAATACAGAAAAAAGCAGAATAAATATGGCCTTTAATACTTTTTCCGGCATATTATAAATTCCTCTTTAGTTTCCATAAAATAATTTCTGAAATACTACATTTACACATTTTAATTATAATAGCACAATCATAACGGATTGAAAAACAAACCTTTCTCTTATCTCACACCTGTGATTTAAAAAAATGGATCGCCTCTTCCAAATGATTTATAAATACCACATGCGAGAGTAATTCCTCCCGGTGATTATCTTTAAAATAGTTTTCGGTCTCTTCCTGATTCCTCGCGGGGAGGACAAATTCAGTAAAATTCATTTTGACCGCCTCTTTGAGTCGTAAGCTTAACTTAGAAACAGGGAGGATTTCACCGGTTAATCCAATTTCACCTAAAGCCATACAGAATTTTTTCAAAGGTATATCATACTTTACGGAAAATAATGCCAGTGCTACTGATAAATCCGCTGCTGTTTCTTTTAATTTATAGCCACCTGCCACATTGAGATATACATCATCAGCAGAAAATGGAATTTCCCCCTTTTTTTCCAGTACGGCAAGTAAAATAACCAATCTATTAAAATCGTAACCAGATGCAATTCTACGCGGAACTGCCAGTACGGAATGAACTGTAAGTGCCTGTACCTCAATCAAGATTGGACGTAAGCCTTCCATACAGGCAGCAACTGTACTTCCAGATACAGGAGCTTTTTGTATTCCTTTTAGAAGATACTTAGACGGATCATCAATCCCTTTCAATCCTTTCCGCCCCATTACAAAGAGTCCTGATTCAGATGTAGAACCAAATCGATTTTTCACAGTACGAAGCACACGAAATTGATAGTTTCTATCTCCTTCCAAATAAAAAACCACATCTACCATATGTTCTAATATACGCGGACCCGCAATATTTCCCTCTTTTGTAACATGCCCGATAATCATTACGATAATCCCTGATTCTTTAGCCATCTTTACAAGTATTGCTGTGCAGTCCCTGATTTGTGTCGGACTCCCCATTGCTGAAGAACTGTTAGGAAGATAAGTGGTTTGTATAGAATCAATAATAACCATATCCGGATGTAGTTTATCTACCTCGGCAAGAATTGTTTCTAAATTGCTCTCAGCAAAAACAAAACATCCCTCTGTATTTACAGAAAGCCGTTCTGCTCTCATTTTAATCTGTATATCTGATTCCTCACCACTGCAATATAGTACAGTTTTTCCCATCTTTGTAAATGAATCACATATTTGTAAAATAAGAGTTGATTTTCCGATTCCCGGTTCTCCACCCCAAAGAATAACGGAATCGGAGACTATACCGCCTCCTAATGGACGATCTAATTCTGTTATTCCCAATTTCATTCTATCTGTATCTTTTATTTCTATATCAGTTAAACTGGTAGGTTCTTTTCCAGATTGAAAAGATAACGTTCGTATGCTTTTGGGAATACTTCCTTCTATTTTTTCCTCTAATGAATTCCATTCTCCACAATTGGGGCATTTACCCATCCACTTAGGCGTTTCTGCTCCACAATTATGACATATAAACTTTGTCTTGGTTTTTGAGTTCATATTCGTCAATCTCTCCCGCAATATAAAATGGACATAGAGATCGTCCCTATGCCCATTATACTACTTTTTACCGATAAGCCTTAGTCTGCATTAAACACCAGATTGTTTTTTTCACCAACATCTACATGGATGGTACTCTTCCCTTTCAGCTTTCCTGATAATAATAATTCAGAAATTTCATCTTCCACTTCTTTTTGAATAGTTCTTTTCAAAGGCCGTGCACCATATTCAAAATCAGAACCGTCTGCAATCAAATGATTGCGAGCTTTTTCAGAAACATCCATTTTCAAATGAAGATGTTCCAATTTCTTTTCCACTGCTTTTAAAAGGAGTTTTGCGATTTCTGATAGATTTTCTGTAGTCAGCGGATGGAAAACGATAATCTCATCAATCCTGTTAATAAATTCAGGTCGAAAAGTATGTTTGACCTGGTCTATAATCATGGCTTTTGCACTTTCAAAATCTTTCTTGTCTTCATTCTTATCAATAAAGCCCAATTTCTTCTCTTTGCCGCGTAACAATCCTGATCCAAGATTACTTGTCATAATAATGACACAGTTTGTAAAATCAACGGTACGTCCCTGCCCATCTGTTAAGCGTCCATCATCAAGTACCTGTAGTAAGATATTAAAAAAGTCTGCATGTGCTTTTTCCACTTCATCAAAAAGAATGACACTATATGGATTCCTGCGAACGGCATCCGTTAATTGCCCGCCCTCTTCATATCCTACATATCCTGGAGGTGCCCCAACAAGGCGCGATACTTCATGTTTCTCCATATACTCAGACATATCAAAGCGAAGCATATTCTTCTCACTGCCAAACATAGTTTCTGCCAACGCCCTTGCCAATTCTGTCTTACCAACACCAGTAGAACCAAGAAACAGAAACGAACCAATTGGTCTTTTCGGATCTTTCATCCCTGCTCTGGCGCGCCGGATTGCCTTGGCAACAGCAGTTACGGCATCTTCCTGCCCAATAACACGTTTATGAAGTTCTTCTTCCAAATGAAGCAGACGTTCAGAATCCTTCTGTTTCAGATTCTGAAGGGGGACACCTGTCCACTTGGCAACCACCTCAGCTACGTCTTCTTCTGTAACAACTAAATGCTCATGATCACCGCCTTTCCATTCTCCCTTCATCTTTTCAATTTGTCCGGATAGCTCTTTTGCCTGATCCCTTAATATGGCAGCGCGTTCAAAATTTTGAGCAGATATGGCGGCTTCCTTCTCTTTCTGGACAGAGGCAAGATCCTCCTCCTTTTTTTTCAAATCGTCCGGTGTAGAAGAAGCCTCCATACGAACCTTAGCTGCGGCTTCATCAATAACATCAATTGCTTTATCCGGCTGGAAACGATCGGTAATATAACGAGAAGATAACTCTACCGCTTTTTTGATAGCCTCATCCGTAATTTTTGCTTTATGGAATGCTTCATATCTATCGCGAAGTCCCATTAATATATCAATAGTATCCTTAGGAGTAGGTTCTCCCACTTTTACAGGCTGGAAGCGGCGTTCAAGAGCTGCATCTTTCTCAATATATTTCTTATATTCTTTCAATGTTGTCGCGCCAATGCATCTAATCTCTCCTCTGGCAAGGGCAGGTTTCATAATATTAGCAGCATCCATGGAACCTTCCCCTGCACCAGCACCTACAAGAGTATGTAATTCATCAATAAACAGAATCCAGTTCTCATGTTTCTTTACTTCTTCCAAGACTTTTTTTAACCGCTCTTCAAATTCCCCTCTATACTTTGTTCCCGCTACCACGGAAGACATATTTAAGGAAATGATTCTACAGTTTTTTAAAATTTCGGGAACGTCATTATTGATAATTCGCTGTGCTAAACCTTCTGCAATCGCAGTTTTCCCCACGCCCGGTTCGCCAATAAGAACCGGATTGTTTTTATTTCTCCGTGAGAGGATTTGAATAACTCGGTTAATTTCAGTCTGACGCCCAACAACAGGATCGATTTTTCCCTGTTTTGCCCTTTCATTCAAATCAACAGCAAATTCTCCCAAGTCGCCAAGATTTTCATTCTTTTCACTATCATTTTCTTCCGACATAAATTGTTCAAAAGCATGCTTCAATTTACCTCCTGTTACATTGAACTGCTCCAATATGCGGATCGCCAATCCGCCGCCTTCATGAATAATGGCCAGCAATAAGTGTTCTGTTCCGACATAATTATTGCCAAGTTCATTGGCCTCTTCGACAGCCATTTCAAGAACCCGCTTTGTACGAGGTGCTATATAAAGGTCCGTATTTCTGAAAAAAACTGAATCGTTATACGCCTGCAGGAATTCTTCCAGTGCTGTTACTGTAAGTCCCAACGAATTTAAAATCTTTCCGCCCACACTGTCTTTTTCATTTGAAATACCTATTAAAAGATGTTCTGTCCCTACATATTCACTACCAAGCTTAGAGGCTTCCTCTGCAGCAAACTTCCATGCATTCTTTACGCTGTCTGTGTACCTATTTTCCATCCAAATTCCCTCCTTACATGTTTGATTATCATAATTTTTCTTTTAAATTCCATTTTGTGCTTTATATGCCTGTATTTGATCACGCAGCTTAGCCGCCTGCTCAAAATCTTCCGAATTTATAGCTGATTTTAATTGTTTTTCATATTCAGCCAGCTTTTCGTCTTTTATTGACTCTTCCTTTAAGCCCGGTTCATTTTTGGTCAGATTATGACTGAACAAGGGTCTGAATTCTTCTCTAAAAGATTTATAATCCTGGTTTCCATGAAACAGTCCCTTTGACAGATTTAATCCATCAGATGCTACTTTCCTGACATCACAAATGCTCCCATTATTATCTTTATAAAAATGTGGAAATATATCAAATAATCTTTTTCCTAAAATAGAAGGCATTGAATAATTCAATAAGTTTTCAGTTTGCTTGAAACGTTCTCCTTTTGCACATTCATTGCAAAGATGTAATTCACTTTTTTTACCATTAATAATTCTTACCAAATGTACATTGGCTGCTCTTCCATGACAATGTTCACAAAACATTTTATTCTCCTTTCAAAGTCCACTCTGTCTGATGTATTATAGTTCTTACAGCATCTTGCCGATCTTCCGGCGGACAAAATTCAAGCATTGTCCGCATTAATACTTTAATCATGTGATATTCACGGCGTGAAATGATATTATATTTCAGAAGCATATTAAAATATCCTTCAAAATTGCTTTCAACCAATTCTATATCATTTTTATCAGTCTCCCCTTTTTTTTCAGAGACCATATGCGAGATTATTCCGTGATCTTTTTCCGCTACACCTCGCATGGAAATTTTAATGTATCCGCCGCTTCCTCGTCTTGACTCTACCATGAATCGATTATCTGATGAAAATCGTGTATTGATTACATATGTCACCTGTGACGGGGCACATTCCAAAAGATCAGCCACATCCTTACGCCGTAAAAGTAATTCATCAGAAGACTGCTTTCCCAACCTTTCTAATATAAATTGTTCAATTCTATCCGCTAAAATGGAATTTGTCATTTGATGATAGTCTCCTTTTCTTTTTACCAAATCTATTTTATTACTTAAAAGTCAAAAAGTCAATATGTTAAATAGTAAAAGCCACATGGAAAAAGGACATTTCTTTCATGTGGCTTTTAAAAAGCTAAAAATTAGAAATTCTTAAATTTTGCAAAACACTGGTAATCACTGATCCTGGAAAACCCCGACGATATAATATGCCCGCAGCTCTTCTATAATTATGCTTTAAATCTGGTAAAACTTTCACTTTATTTTTCATAACGATAAGTGCAGCCGCATATTCTTCATCAAAAGTCAAATGTCGGTCTATGGAAAGGCCTCGCAATTTCATTTTTTTATGAATATAAACATCTCCATAAGCATTCTTGCTCTTATATAAGTTAAACAAATCTTCAGCAAGATCTAAATCATTTACATATCCATAGTGTAAAAGTTTCGATAAAGCTTCTTCTATCTCCCGCAAAGGATATTCCCTGTCTTTTAATTTTTTACGCAATTCATAAGTACTCTGTCCACGATACTTCAGTAAATGCAAGGCCGCTTCATACGCTGTTTTACTCTTTTGCATCTTTATTCTTTGCAATAACATCCACATTAAATTTTTCCGGTTCTACCACCAGAGTATCCCTAATAATCTTATCAATTTCCGCAGCGATTTCCTGATTTTCTCTTAAAAAAGCCTTTGCTGCCTCACGGCCCTGACTTATACGATTTCCTTTATAGGAGTACCATGCCCCGCTCTTTTGAATAATATCCATATTAGTTGCGAGATCCAGTAATGTTCCTTCTTTTGAGATACCTTCTCCATACATCACATCAAACTCAGCTGTTTTAAAAGGCGGGGCCACTTTATTCTTTACAACTTTGGCACGAGTACGGTTTCCCACCACATCTGTCCCATTTTTTATAGCTTCACCGCGACGGATTTCTACCCGTATAGAAGAATAAAACTTAAGCGCTCTGCCACCAGTAGTGGTTTCAGGATTACCAAACATAATACCAACCTTCTCACGAATCTGATTGATAAATATCACGATGGTCCTGGATTTACTTATAATCCCGGTTAATTTTCTAAGCGCTTTGCTCATCAATCTGGCTTGAAGTCCTACAGATTGATCACCTATATCTCCTTCAATTTCCTGTTTCGGAACAAGAGCTGCTACTGAGTCAATAACAATCATATCCACCGCTCCGCTCCGCACCAACTGCTCACAGATACTTAATGCCTGTTCTCCGCTATCCGGCTGAGAAATCAAAAGGCGCTCCGTATCGACACCCAAATGATGAGCATATACGGGATCCAAGGCATGTTCCGCATCAATAAATGCCGCTACACCATTATTTTTTTGTGCTTCAGCAATGGCATGTAATGCTAATGTCGTTTTTCCGGAAGATTCCGGCCCGTAAATTTCTATGACCCTTCCCCGAGGATATCCGCCAACCCCTACTGCAATATCCAGAGCTAATGAACCTGTCGGAATAACCTCTGTATCCAATTTTCCCTTCATATCGCCTAATCGCATAATTGCACCGGCTCCGAACTCACGGGTAATTTGATGCATTGCATTTTCAAGAGCCTTTTGACGTTCTGAGTTCATGTCCGTATTCTGTACTTTTACTGTCATTTTATCCTCCTTTATTTAATTTAATATACTGTAGAACATAATATAATGCCTTATCTGCTGCGCCATAACGGATACTCTCACGATTCCCCATAAAATGTTCTTCATAGACTTTTGTTCCATATTTTCCTGAAACAGCTATAAATACAAGACCAGGACTCTCCCCATGTATTCCATTCCCCGGACCGGCATATCCGGTAGTGGCTACCGACACATCACTATTATAAAGTCGTCTGCTACCTTCGGCCATTTCACCAGCTACACCAGCACTAACAGCAGTATCTCTTTCCAGTGTACTTTTTGAAACACCGAGAATCTCCTCTTTACTATCATTCCAATAAGTAACAGCACTCCCCTTAAAGTAGTCAGAACTTCCGGGCAAATCTGTCATTAACTTTCCAATTATGCCACCGGTACATGATTCAGCGGCGCTCATTGTCATTTTATACTGAATCAATAATTCTGCCAAATCACTCCTAATATCAGATTCAACATGATACTCTGATACAGGAAGCCGCTTTTTTATAATCAATAAGAACGGAGTGATCAAATCGTGCGCATTTTGTATAGTACTTCCATGCGCAGTCATGCGAAGCGCAATATATCCCGGCCTTGCCAATAAAGCAAATGTCGGATTTTCCTGCGCCTTAATTAGATCCATTATACGGGATTCAATTTCTGTCTCTGTCAACCCTGTTATAGTTACTATAACAGAATAAATAATACCTTGCGGTCCAAAATTACTTTCAAGCCACGGCATCATCTCTTTCTCTGCCATAATTTTCATTTCAAATGGTGGTCCCGGTAAATGAATTAGTGCTTTATGATTTTTAATAGATGCAGATCCATTAGCTGAACCAACATGATTTTCAAATATGCAGGAACCTTCTCCGAACCATGCCTGTCGCGATAGGAGTTTAGAATATACTCGCCCTTCTCGTTCATAATAATCCCTAAGACGGCTATTCTGATCCTCATAATATACATAAGGAATACCTAAAGCTTCTGCCCCGATGCGCTTCGTAATGTCTCCTTGTGTCGCACCCAGCCCGCCGGATGTAATTACTATATCTGCCCGAGACAATGCAATTTCCATAGCATTTCTCATCCGCATAGCATTATCCCCCACCGTAGTCATATAAGCTACTGTAAATCCGTGCTGATTCAGAAAAACCGCCAACCATCTGCTGTTCTCATTATCAATTTCTCCCAGTAGTAATTCTGTGCCGGTAGTAATGATTTCAACAATCATCATATACCTCTATCTGTTGTTATTCTCTCCGCAATCAAATCATATGCGTATCCATCTATAATATGCGCCTTAACAAAGTCACCCGGCCGTAAATCGCCAGGGTGATCTATGTAAACATTACCATCTACCTCAGGTGCTTGGAAAGATGCTCTGCCTTTAGCCTGAAGATTTCCACATCCATCATCTAATAATTCTTCCACCAATACTTCTGTATCAACTCCAATCAAATTCCGATTATTTTCTTCAGAAATTTCTGCTTGAGCCGCCATTAACTCGTGATATCGATTTTCTTTTATTTCTTCTGTAACCTGATCGACCATACGGGCTGCTGGTGTCCCATCTTGTGCTGAATAAGTAAATGCCCCCATATTATCAAATTTCACTGCCTTGATGAATGTAAGCAATTTTTTAAAATCTGCCTCTGTTTCTCCGGGAAACCCAACCATAAGGGTTGTCCGAATTGTTATATACGGTGTGGTATTTCGTAATTTCTTCAATAGCTTTTTGATGCTTTGGGAAGAATCACGTCTATGCATTCGTCTTAATACGGAATCGCTTATATGCTGTAAAGGAATATCTACATATTTGCAGATCTTTTCTTCTTTAGTAATTATTTCTAAAAGTTCATCATCAAAATATGTTGGATACAGATAAAACAAACGAATCCATTTCACATTATCAATTTTTACAAGTTCTTTTAATAGCCTTGCAAGTGTTGTTCCATCATTTAAATCTCTGCCATAGAAACTGGAGTCCTGCGCAATTAAATTAAACTCACGGACACCTTCACTGGAAAGCCGTTTGACTTCGTGTACAACAGATGGAATGGAGCGGCTTCTCATCGCGCCACGAACATAGGGAATATAGCAAAACGTGCAACCATTACTGCATCCTTCCGCAATCTTTATATACGCACTGTAAGGTGGAGTCAGCGGCTGCCGCGGAATAAGTTCTTCATGTTCACAGGGAGCGGTATCGAATCTATATATCTTTTTATTGCCATGAATATAGGACTCTTGGACAACTTCTAAAATATGTTGCCATGAATCAGTACCTATAAAAATATCGATTTCCGGTATTTCTTTTCCCAATGCTTCCTTATATTGCTGTGTCAGACACCCGGCAGCGACAAGTTTCTCACAAACTCCCTCCTTTTTGTATCTGGCTGCCTGCAAAATGGTCTGAATTGATTCTTCCTTTGCCGGATCAATAAATGTGCATGTGTTGATAATAATGATTTGCGCAGTGCTTAAATCCTCAGTTAATTCATACCCGGCTTTTGCTAAAATACCAACCATCATTTCAGTGTCTACCAAATTCTTGGAACATCCCAAACTAATAACTCCCAATTTACGATTCAATTATGAAATCCTCCTGAAACGAACCTGTTCTATCCATTCATTCAATAGTATTTTTTTCCCCTCATCAACATATTTCTTCTCTAATCCCCAATAACTTAAAGGATTTCCGTTTGTATCAGCAGGCAATGTGCTATCATTAACATAAATAAAGTAACAACCGTTATCCTGCATGACCTTTTTATAATGCGTAGGCGTCAATAACCAATTCATAAGTTTTTGACCAAGTTCGGGCTCTTTGCTGTCGGCAGAAAGCCCTATACCATACAAATACCAGGAAGTTCCATCCGTAGGGTACATAATTTGTAGAGGAAGATTTTCTTTTTGTGCCCGCATAGCCTCATTATAGCTGGATATCCCGATATCACATTTTCCCATACCTGCCATCCTTGATGGCGTCGAAAGATATTTCCCATATTGTACAATATGGGAGTTCCCCTCAGACAAAAGGTAAAGTGCCTCTGTAATCCCGAAGTGTTCTGCCATAGATAACAGCAAATCTTCCGCCATATCTGCCGCAATAAAATCCGTCATGGACAATCGGATCTGCGGTGAAGTCATTATATTGTTCCAATTATAATTTAGCAGAGAATGTCTGGCCGCAAATTCTTTATTAACAACAAAAACAATCGGATCTAACCAAATTCCCGTCCAAGTCCCCTCGAAATCCTTAAATTGTTCTAAAGCAGTGTCTGTCGATTCTGAAGAATAGGAGCGTAATGCCTTATTCTTTTTCAATTCTTCCAAATTGGTCTGAGATGTTAAAAATATATCAGCCTCGCCAATCCCCTGATGCCCATTACTGCCTAATTGTTCCGCTGTCATACGTATAATTTCTATCTGAAATCCGGTTTCCGCATAAAATTCTTTACCGATTTCATCTAAAATATTGGATTGTAAATCAGTACAAATTTTAATAGTTTGCGTCTTGACTGAAGTTTGCTTTTTCAAATCTTCCTGAATTTTTGCATATTGTAAAATTCCCCAAAAAGCAGTAGAAGCTAATATAAGAAATGATATAACCGGTATTAATCTCCGCAAAGGTTATCGCTCCCTTATTTGATAATATGTTATTTATTTTAATTTTCTATTTGATCCGGAAATAACTCTTTTAATTGCCCTTTAGAAACTAAAACCGTTCTCGGTTTTGCACCATCAGCTTTACTTACAATTCCCATTAATTCCATGGTATCCATTAATCTTCCTGCTCTAGTGTAGCCGATTCGAAACCTTCGCTGCAATGCGGAAACAGATGCTCTTTGGGTATCAACCACCCACCCTGACGCTTCTGCCAATAATTCATCTTTCGGCTCCTCTGAATCTGAAGAAACAGCAGGCTCCCACTCTGATAAATCTATTTTCGTCTCATCAGATACTATGACATCCTGCTGGATGCACTGTTCCTTTACATAAGAAACGACAGCCTCCACTTCCTCATCGGAAATAAATGCCCCTTGTATACGTATAGGATTTGATGCACCGGATGGATTAAAAAGCATATCACCTTTACCTAAAAGTTTTTCTGCGCCTGCTTTATCTAAAATGGTTCTGGAATCCACTTGTGATGAAACAGCAAACGAAATACGGCTGGGGATATTGGCTTTAATTAGGCCTGTAATAACATCTACAGAAGGTCTTTGCGTTGCTACAACAAGATGAATCCCCGCAGCTCTTGCTTTTTGTGCTAATCGACAAATCGCATCTTCCACACTGTCCTTTGCCACCATCATCAAATCTGCCAGCTCATCAATCACAACGACAATGAATGGCATCTTTATTTCAGAATTTTGCTTATTAAATCCATTAATATCACGAACATTTTTTTCCGCAAAAGACCGATAACGGGTTTCCATTTCTGTTACAGCCCAATTTAAGACACCTGCTGCTTTCTTGGGCTCCGTAACGACTTCCGTGCGCAAATGAGGAATCCCATTATATATAGACAGTTCAACCACTTTGGGATCGATCAGGATTAATTTTACATCTTCAGGAAGACTATGATAGAGAATACTGGTAATTATGGTATTGATGCAAACCGACTTTCCGCTTCCGGTTTGCCCGGCAATCAAAAGATGCGGCATTTTAGCCAGATCAGTAATTACTACCTTCCCTGCAATATCTTTTCCCAATGCCACAAGTATTTTTCCTTTCCCTTTTTGAAAAGCATTACTGGAAAGAACTTCCCGCAATGATACTGCAGCTGTTTTGGCATTAGGAATCTCAATCCCTACTGCAGATTTCCCGGGGATGGGCGCCTCTATTCGGATACTGGTGGCTGCCAGCTGAAGCGCTATATCATCCGACAAACCTTCTATTTTAGATACGCGTACCCCCGGAGCAGGTTCAAGTTCATAACGTGTAACAGCAGGTCCTATACTTACATGAACTATTTTGGCATTTACACCAAAGCTTTTTAATGTTGTCTCAAGACGATTTGCTTTTCCATAAGCATTCGTTTCCAAACTGCCGGAGCTTTCTCCCTCCTTTAAAAGAGACAGAGGTGGAAATGAATAAAAATTATTTTTCTCTGCTTCAGGCATGTCTGCCTTACTATTTATTTTAATATCATTTGTATTTTCTTCGCAGACTTTATGTCCTTCCAGCATATCAATATTATCTTCAGGCAATAAAATCTGTGCATTCTCGAAAACAGTTGGGTCTGTTGCTTCACCACATACAGGTTTCCCTTTTTCATCAGCAGGAGAAAATACATTAACAGGAAGATCTTCCGTATCATCTTTTTTTATATTTTTAATGGTAGGCTTATGGAAAATAAAATCTGTTAAATTATATTGTTCTCCTGCATTTTCCGCCGCATTACGGGCGCTATGATATGCTTCCTGCTTTTCACGTATTCTCGCTTTAACATGACCAATCCTTTTTTCAGTTTGTTCCCCAACCTTTTTAGCACCGTTTGAAACTGACCAATGTGTTAACAGTAAAATATCTATGACAAACAAACCGGTCAAAATGATTGTCGTCCCTATATTTCCCGCTAAAAAACGTATTATGCCCACCGGGATCCCACAAAACATTCCTCCATATGTCATAAAAGAAGCTACTGAAAAGTTACTACCGGCAGGGAGCATATGATGATGATAGCCGGCTAGAAGTATCCATACGGCAATTAAAGAAAAAACAAGACGACGTGTCATATTTGGCGCATGTCCTGTCAATACGTATACTGCTCCCGTAAAGATAAGAACAAGGGCCGCCCCAAATGAGGCCACTCCAAAGAGTACATAAAATCCATTCCGCAGCAGATTTCCCACAATTCCCATGCCATAGCCGCCTAAACTGAGACATACAAAGAAACCCAAAAGAATCATAACAATTCCCGTGATTTCAACTCTATTCGTCCCCTGGCCTTTTTTCTTTTCGCGTGTAATATGTACTTTCTTTTTCATCAGTTCGGTAAACCTTCCTACTCCTTATTCATCCTTTTATTCCATCTTTTTACAATCTCCGCTTCTGCACCATTCAATACAGGGCGGTAATACACAGCAGAACAAAGTTCATCAGGCAGATACTGCTGTTTAACCCATCCCCCATATGCATGTGGATATTTATAAGCTATTCCGTATCCCAGCCTGTTCGCTCCATTATAATGTGCATCTTTCAAATGCCGCGGAATAGACCAGTTACTCTTCTTTGCAATATCTGTCATCGCAGCAGAAATACCGACAACCGTACTATTACTTTTAGGAGCAAGAGAAATATATAATACTGCTTCCGCCAAAATAATCTGCGCTTCCGGGAATCCAACCATTTCCGCCGCCTGTGCTGCCGACACTGCCACACGAAGAGCATCGGGATCCGCTAATCCAACATCTTCTGCCGCACAGATTATAATTCTCCGTGAAATAAAAGAGGTTTTTTCTCCCCCTGCAATCATTCTTGCCAGATAGTGAAGAGCTGCCTGGGGATCGCTTCCACGCATGCTCTTAATAAATGCGGAAGCAATATCGTAATGATAATCACCTTTTTTATCATACACGGACATTTGTTCCCCGGCAACCCCCTGTACTTCTTTTTCAGTCAGTACCCCGCCATATGGCAAACTTGTTGTAGCCTGCTCCAATAAGTTTAACGCGATTCTAGTATCACCTGCCGCATATGCAGCAATATTTTTAAGAACTATTTCATCCGCATGATAATCATGCATGCCCAATCCCTTATTTTTATCCGTAAGCGCTTTTTGGAGGATAAGGACGATTGAATCGATGCTAAGCGGTTTAAGATGAATCAATCTTATCCGGGACAGTAACGAACCGTTCAGTTCAAAATAAGGATTTTCCGTAGTTGCTCCAATCAATATGAAAGTCCCATTTTCCACATAAGGCAGTAATAAATCCTGCTGTGCCCTATTAAATCGGTGAACTTCATCGATGAATACAATAGTTCTTCTTCCATAGTACTGCAATTCTTTTTGGGCAGCGGGAACGATGTCGCGAATTTCTTTAGCTCCGCTGGAAGTCGCATTTAATTTTAAAAATTTGAACTTAGTCATCTTTGCAATAACAGATGCAATTGTCGTTTTTCCACATCCGGGCGGCCCAAAGAGAAGAAGAGATGGTACTGTATCTCTTTCTATCATTTTATAAAGGAAAGAGTTTTTCCCTACAGACTCGTCTTGCCCTATGATATCATCAAGTATTTCCGGACGCATTCGATCCGCCAGCGGAGCATATGCGTTTGATTCATCTGATATGTCAAATAATGATTCCATCTTTTCTTCCCCATAAGAATAAGCCGCCAAGTAAACCTTAGCGGCATTGCATTTAATGACCCCACCATGTCGTTTAATGCTGTATTTTGAGTCTGCATAGATGCAGGTGGGTGTCCTCATGACCTGTTCCTTCAGTCCCTGAAGAAGGGCATTGAATCCACAAATCGATTCTGAACTCCCTTTTTAAAGGTGTTGGTTCAAAATATAAAGCGACACGTGCACAGCAGGGTTTTATCTTTAATATTAGTGTAGCAAAAAGTATTCTGTTTTACAAGTTTCTGCCATCATCATACAAGAAACGCATTTGTCTTTTTCTTCAAAATAACAAATGCGTTTTGCAGTAGGTATAAATTAAATTAATAAATTCTTTTCCTTTTTAACATCTACTCTGATATGCAGCTCCTTTAACTGCATATCAACAACTTCTGAAGGTGCCTGTGTCATTTGATCGATAGCACTCTGTGTTTTTGGAAATGCAATAACATCACGGATGGACCCTAAACGAAGCATAAGCATTACAAGCCGATCAAGTCCCAAGGCAATCCCTGCATGCGGCGGCGCACCATAGCGGAAAGCATCCAAAAGGAACCCAAACTTTTCCTGTGCTTCTTCGTGTGTTATCCCAATCGCCTTGAAAACCTTTTCCTGCAGTTCCTCCTGATAAATACGAAGTGAACCGCCACCTGCCTCAACTCCGTTTAAAACCATGTCATAGGCCTTAGCATATACTTTTGAAGGATCAGTAAGCAAGTACTGGACATCTTCATCACGCGGAGCAGTAAAGGGATGATGTTCTGCAACCCAGCGTTTATCCTCTTCGCTGTATTCAAACATCGGGAAATCAGTTACCCAGCGGAAGCAGAATTCATTTTCATCAATGAGATTCATACGGCGCGCCATTTCGAGGCGGAGTTCGCCAAGCGCCTGGGCGACAACTTTTGGCTTATCTGCAATAATGAGAATAAGATCTCCATTTTCCGCTTCACAGAATTTACCAATTTCGCGGATCTTATCTTCTCCGAGAAATTTAGTAATCTGGCATTTCAAGCTGCCATCTTTATTAAGACCGATCCATGCAAGCCCTTTCGCGCCATAATTCCCGACATAATCCACTAAGCTATCCAATTCACGTCGGGGAATTGCAGCGTCCCCCTTCACGGTAATCGCCTTTACAATCCCACCGTTATCAAGTACATTACGGAATACTTTAAAACCGGTGTCTCGAAGTAAATCCGAAATATCATAAAAATGCATATCAAACCTAAGATCCGGCTTATCGGAACCATATAGATTCATGGCATCATCCCAAGTAATACGCTTAAATGGAATCTGAATATCCACATTAAGGACATTTTTAAAAATTCTCTGCATCATATGTTCCATTAAGTCCAAGATAAAATCCTGATCTTCAAAGGATAACTCTATATCCAACTGTGTGAATTCCGGCTGGCGATCCGCACGAAGATCTTCGTCACGAAAACAACGCGCTATCTGAAAATATCTTTCCAATCCGGATACCATGAGAAGCTGTTTAAAAAGCTGCGGTGATTGAGGCAATGCATAAAATTTACCAGGATTAACACGGCTTGGTACCAAATAGTCGCGCGCACCTTCAGGCGTACTTTTGGTTAAGATCGGAGTTTCTACTTCAAGAAAATCGTGTGCATCCAAAAATTGTCTCATTTCGTGAACAATTTTATGGCGCATAATCAAATTCCTTTGCATTTCAGGACGGCGCAAATCAATATAACGATGTTTCAGCCTTACGGTTTCATCTACATCAATTCCATCTTCAACATAAAAAGGAGGTGTCTTAGCTTTATTTAAAACACGCATTTCTGAAACAACCACTTCTATTTTTCCTGTCTGCATTTTAGGATTGACGGTTTCAGGACTTCTTTCTCTAACAATCCCTCTTATCGCCAATACATATTCACTTCTCACATCTTCCGCTTTATGAAACGCGTCTTCTCCATATTGTGGACTCATGACAACCTGTACAATGCCACTCCTATCCCGTAAATCAATAAAAATCAATCCACCATGATCCCGACGGGTATTTACCCATCCCGCCAAGGTTAATTCTTTTCCGCAATCCTTTGCTGTAACTCTGCCGCATCCGCAGGATCTGTGCATACCTGCCATTGTTTCCATATTTGAGCACCTCTTTAAAACATTAATAATATAAAATATTTTGCAGTTATTTACTGTCTGCTCGACTCTGTAATGAAATCAGATACTTTGAGAAATGGAATATCCTGCTGCTTTCCGTTTTCCATGTTTTTTACGGCAGCTTCTTTTTTCTCCATCTCATTAGCACCGATAATCACCGTATATTCCGCATTATTTTTACCGGCTTGTTTCATTTGTCCTTTTATACTGCGATCCTGCAAATCAATTTCCGCAATAACACCTTTGTCCCGAAGGTGTTGCTGTATCTTGATGCCTTCCACAATAGCATCTTCCCCTAGTGTCACAATATATACTTTCTTGCGATTTGCCGGTTCCGGAATCAGTTTTTGCATTTCCAGCGCAAGCAATAGTCTTTCAAGGCCCACAGCAAATCCTATTCCCGGTGTCGATGGACCACCCACATCCTCTACCAATCCATCATAACGACCACCGCCACATATCGCGCTTTGGGCTCCCAATGGCGGATACTGAATTTCAAACGCAGTATTTGTATAATAGTCAAGCCCCCGCACTAAACGGGAATCAACTGAATAAGGGATCTCCAATGCTGCCAGATATCGTTTTACCGCCTCGAATTTTTTCTCGCACTCATCACAAAGATAATCTGTTATTTTCGGTGCACCAGCAGAGGCACGTCGGCAGCTATCTTCTTTGCAATCCAAGATGCGGAGTGGATTTTTATGAAGGCGAGCCTGGCAGTCATCACAAAGCTGATCTTCCTTTTCTTCAAAAAACTCTATTAATTTCTGTCTATATATGGGCCTGCATTTATAGTCTCCAATAGAATTAATATGAAGTTCCAATTCTTTAAGCCCGAGCGTTTTAAACAGCGTATAAGCGAGGTTTATTACTTCCGCATCTGCTGCTGGGGACGATGCTCCAAGAACTTCCACTCCAAACTGGTGGAATTCTCTATATCGCCCTGCCTGCGGACGATCATACCTGAACATTGATCCAATGTAAAACAGCTTATGTACCTGCTGATCCCCATACAATTTATGTTCAAGATAGGACCTGACTACGGCTGCGGTGTTCTCCGGCCGCAACGTAATTGATCGTCCTCCCCGGTCTTCAAACGTATACATTTCCTTTGCTACCACATCTGTAGTATCACCAATCCCACGAAGAAATAACTTTGTATCCTCAAACATAGGAGTTCTAATTTCACTATACCCATAGAGAGCACATAATTCCTTAATAACGGATTCTACATGATTCCATTTATAGATGTTATCAGGCAGAATATCCTGTGTACCTCTTAATGCCTGCAAGATCCTCAACACCTCTTTATTCTCATAAAAGAATACTTATCAAGTAATGCCTCAAAATTCAAGTGGGCATTAACGCAATAATTCTAACATTATATATATATATACGCAAATAAATCATTTATCAGTTTTATCATTTCTTTCACAATCAGCGCAGTAGCCATAAAATTTTAACTGATAATCGACAATAGCAAATCCATTTTCTTTTTTTATTTTTTCTTTCATTTTATTCATAAAATCATAGGAAAACTCAATCACTTTTCCGCATTTAAGACAAATTAAATGATAATGCGAATGTGACAAATTGTGGTCATTTAATTCATAACGACTTCTGCCATCACCAAAGTCCAATTTTTTTAAGAGCTCAAGTGATGTAAACAATTCAAGCGAACGATATACGGTTGCAAGCCCTATTTCCGGATTGTTATCCCGAACAAATTCATATACATCTTCCGCACACATATGGTTTTCTTTGCTTTCGAGGAATGCCTGTAAAATAACCTGGCGCTGTGTCGTAAACTTATATTTATGTTCACGAATCTTTTTCTTTAACGTATTCATTACTGCTGATTTTTTCATTTTACCCTCCATTAGCGCAAGACTTTATATCTATCGTAATACCACATATGGCGTAATAATATTTGAAGAACTGCCACCGCAGGGACGGCTATCATCATCCCCAATATTCCTTTTAGGCTTCCGCCGATAAGCACTCCTGCGATAATTGCCACTGGGTGAACTTCAATAATCGATCCCATAAGTTTCGGCATAATAAAATGAGAATCTAACTGTTGTACAACCACATAGAAAATAATAACTTGAATCATAACACTGCTTCCCTGCAAAAGACCAAGAAGTATAGGCGGGACAGCCCCAATAATTGGACCTATGATTGGCACCATCTCCACAACCCCGGCAAGAAGTCCAATAACCAATGGGTATGGAATATCCATAATCCACATTCCAATAAAAACAAGGAACGCCATGAGTACCGACAGTAGAAGTTGTCCATGTATGTATGCTTTTAAAACAAAATGAATTTCCTTAAACAAGTTCTTTATGTGTGCATGATACCTTTCCGGAAAAAGTTCAGCAAACTTATTGGAAAACGTTCTCCCCTTCTTCATCATGTAAAAAGTAATAAAAGGTACAACAATCAATTCAATTACTGTACTGGCAAAAGAAAATATTGCTGACAAACTGAATTGTGCAAGTCTCAATGTATATTCCCCTATCTCTTGAATCATTTTTGCAATGAAACCTTGCGCCTCCGCAGGAAGCAAACTCAAATGATAAGCTGCTTCCAACTCGGGAATTGCTGACTGCAATGCAGAGAATGTAGCAGGAATACTTCTTGTAAACGCTCTTAACTCCGTGATGAATGGTACAAAAATATGAATTGCAATCAGATATATAATTCCGATAAATATACCAAAAGATATAATAATCGGAATATCATAAGGAATATCCTTTATCCCGGTCATATTTATCCATTTATATAATTTTTGAGCAAGCGGTGTAAGCAAAATAGATAGGATAAGAGATATTCCGAACGGGAAAAAAATAATCGGCGCTGAAAGCGCAAGTAATATAAAAAATAAAGTTATGGAAATACGCATCCAAAATTCTGCGGTTCTTTTCATCATCAACCTCCGACCAAAAACGGGTTATGTTTTTTCTCATATCCAATGCTTGTTGACTCCCCATGTCCAGGCAAAACAATTACTTCATCGGATAATGAAAAAAGATTTTTTCTAATGGTCTGCAAAAGCCTTTTTATATCTCCACCGGGAAAGTCCGTACGTCCAATAGATTCTCGAAAAAGGGAATCTCCGGTAAAAACAACCTTTTCCTTTTCCATGTAAAAAGAAATTCCTCCGGGAGTATGTCCCGATGTATCCAACACGGTAAAATCAAGTTTTCCTACTTTTATATGCTCTCTATAACTTACCCAATAATCTGCTGCCTTACAAATCGTTGGCTGAGGGAATGAATCAGAAAGATTCTTTTTAGGATCCGATAAATACTCTTTATCATTGATATTCATATATACACGAGCTTCTTTATAAACTTCTTTTAACTTGTTAAGTCCGGCCATGTGATCTACATGTCCATGTGTTAGAAAGATTCCTTTAACATTCACTTTTAGCTGAGCTACTGTACGAATAATATTTTCAGGAGTAAAGGAGGGGTCAATTATGACAGCATCCATTGTATTTTCATCATGTATGATATATGTATTGGTCATAAAGGGACCGAGGACAAGATAGGTTATTTTCATGCAAATTCCCTCCCAAATTGAAGTTGTGATAAGTGTCAAAAAAGTTTTTCCGAATCAAGAAGCAAAGTAACCGGACCGTCATTTTCAAGTGCTACCTGCATATATGTCTGAAAATTTCCGGTTTCTACTTTTATTCCTTCTATCCTGCAGCTCCGCACCACATGTTCATAAAGCCTACTCGCCTGTTTTGGAAGTTCCGCCTCAGTAAAACTTGGCCGACGCCCATGTCTGGAATCTCCATATAAGGTAAACTGTGACACAATCATAAGCGCTCCTTTCGTATCCAAAAGCGACAGGTTCATCTTATTATTTTCATCCTCAAAAATTCTTAAATGCAGTATCTTATCAGATATATATAATGCATCTTCTTCCGTATCTCCACGCTTAATACCCAGCAAGGCAACCAGCCCCTTACCTATTTCTCCACACACCTTCCCTTCAGAAAGTACTCTGCACCAATTACATCTTTGAATAACAGATCTCATATTATCCTCCACGAGAAGAACGCATACGATGAACTGAATGAACACCTTTTATACGACGTATTTTTGTCATGATAAATTCCAATTGTTGCAAATCTTTAATCTGTATTCCCAAATTCATTCCAGCTATCCCGGTATTCTCAACTTTTACATTAGCTGTAGAAACAGAAAGCTTCAGTTCCATTAATACCGCCAAAATATCGGCCATTAAACCGGTCCGATCATAGGCAATAACTTCAATCGTAACTAAAAACATACCGCTGGTTTCCTGTTCCCATTCTACTTCAATGGTTCTGTCTTTGTCCGAAAGATTAATTGCATTAGGGCAATCTGTACGATGAACAGATACTCCTCTGCCGCGTGTAACATAACCAATGATTTCATCACCGGGAACAGGATTACAACACTTGGATAAATGAACTACCAATCCATCTTCTCCCTTTACAAGAATTCCATTGCTTACCCTTTTTTTTAGGCTCCGCATTCTTAAGTTTTCAAAATCTTTTGAAGTCTTTAACCCGGTGATTTTCTGTTCATTAAGATCTTTTTTATAAAGATCAATCAATTTAAGTACGATAGTCTTTACTGAAAGGCCACCATATCCCGCAGCAGCAAAAAGATCATCCTTTGAAATATTGTTAAAATATTTCCGCACATCATCCAGGTGATTCTTAGACGTAATTTCTTTCCATCTATATCCTTGCCGTTCTGTTTCCGCTATAAGAAGTTCCTGCCCATGTGTTATATTTTCAGGTCTGTATTCTTTCTTGAACCAGCTTCGGATTTTGGCTTTACACTCGGTCGAGCCTACCATATTAATCCAATCATAACTTGGTTTTCCGGTTTTTGCTGTAATCACTGAAACGATATCCCCATTTTTTAATTTGGTATCAAGCGGAACAATTTTATTATTAACTTTTGCCCCTACACAGTGATTCCCGACTTCTGTATGAATACGATAGGCAAAATCAATAGGAATAGATCCTTTAGGCAAATTAATAACATCACCCTTGGGAGTAAAAACAAAAACCTCATCAGAAAATACATCTAACTTTAAAGCGTTTAAAAACTCTTTTGAATTGGAAGTATCTTGCCATTCCAAAAGCCGACGAAGCCAACTGATTTTTTGGTCAAAATCTTTTGTCCCTGCTTTATTCCCTTCTTTATATCTCCAATGGGCGGCTACACCATATTCTGAAATATGATGCATTTCCCAAGTACGGATTTGTATTTCGACAGGCTGTCCTTTTGTACCGATTACAGTTGTATGAAGAGATTGGTACATATTGGGCTTAGGTACAGCAATATAATCCTTAAACCGATTAGGCAATGGTTTCCAGAGGGAGTGCGCAATTCCAAGAACCGCATAACACTGAGGAATTGTATTTACGATTACACGCACTGCATATAAATCATAAATTTGAGATAAATCTTTATTATCTCGTTTCATTTTTTTATAAATACTATAAAAATGTTTGGGACGACCGGTAATAGTTGCTTTAATTCCCGCATCATTTATACTTTGATGAAGCACTTCCATAGTGTCATTTACGATTTCTTCACGAGCTTTGCGTTTCTGCCGCATTTGTCGGACAAGATCATAATACTCCTCAGTATGAAGATAATGAAAGCATAAATCTTCCAGCTCCCATTTGATATTATAAATACCCAGACGATGGGCTAAAGGGGCATATATCTCCATGGTTTCTTTTGCGATGCGTATCTGTTTTTCACGTCTAAAAATGCCAAGTGTACGCATATTATGAAGACGATCTGCTAATTTTATAACTACTACACGAATATCCTGCGCCATAGCCAAAAACATTTTTCGAAAATTTTCCGTCTGCTGATCTTCTTTGTCTTTATAATGGAACTGTGATAATTTCGTAATCCCATCTACTATAAAAGCAACTTCATCCCCAAAAATACGGCGGATGTCTTCCAGCGTATACGCAGTATCTTCTACTACATCATGAAGAAGAGCTGCAATAATCCCTTGTGCATCAATTTCCAACTCTGCCAGAATATATGCCACTGCTAACGGATGAATAATATATGGTTCTCCAGTAGCGCGAATCTGTCCCTCATGTGCCTTTTGCGCGATTTCAAACGCATGCTGGATGGTTTCCATGCTTTGAGTTTCATGAATATATGTCTTTAATTTCTCCATCAGTTTGTTATATTCATGGCTTGTTTCAATCGAAAAATCTTTTTTACCTGATTCAATCTTTATATATTCATCCTGATGAATTAAAAACTCAGCTAAGGTTGACGCTGATGCGTCAGTACGAAGTGACTCTTCATTCAAATTGCGCGACAAAATATCTTGATGGTCAACTATATTCGTAATAGCCTGCTTAAGAGTCCCTCTTCTATCACTCACGTAATCCCAACTCCTTATTTTCTATATTTTCTATAAATAGACGATGATAATAAATCAAGTTTTTTATTTATAACCTTTCTCTGGTAATAGTCAACGCCATTCCTATTGAAACGATATAGTATATTCAACTCTTCAAACACTGACAAGGCGGTACATAAACACTGCCTGCTATATTTCCCCTCAAAAGACCGTTTTAATCTGTTTTGTATCTCAAATACAGCCACAGATTTACTATTAGGAATCAATTCTCTTAGACGAACAAACACATCGATCAGAAAATCTCTGGTTAAAAAATAGTCTTTTACCGGTCTGATATCTTTACAGATCAACTGGACATGTTCACCGTACCAATCATGAATTTCCGGTTCATATACAATATCTACAATATCTCCCGGGCAACAGGGGTCTTTATCTCCTATCCCCCAAAAAATAGCTTCTACTGGTTCACGATTTTGTGATAATCTGCACTTAAAATGTTTACGATCATTTCCTATTCGTCGGGCAGTTTCCACAAAAACCCTGAAACTGGCAAACAGAGGCTTAGGATTATCGCTGCCATAAGGTTCTAACAAATCTAATGAGCGAATAAATTCTATATTTACTTCATCCAAAGGTAAAGATTCTTCTAATTCCAGTACAGGTATCCTGTCATCCACAGTTATAATCCCTTTTGCGTAATCATTAATCCGCTTCCTAAACTCGGAAATTTTCTCTGCAGGAATGCTGAAACCTGCTGCCATTTTATGCCCACCATACTGGATAAGAAATCCTGCCATTTTTTCCAAAGCCTCATGTATATTAAAAGCGGAAATGCTTCTGCAAGACCCCTTTCCAACTCCATTCCTGACTGTTATAACCAATACTGGACGATGATATAACTCAAGTATACGCGATGCTACAATTCCTATAACACCGGGATGCCAGTCTTTTCCGTCAATAACAAGTATCAGATCATCTTGAATTTGCAGTTTAGCAATCCGCTGCAACGCCTCTTCATAAATCTCACGTTCAATATGCTGCCGCTCGATATTGGTGTCGCATAATATCTGTGCAAGTGCTTCAGCCTCCTCCCCAGACTCAGTAGTCATCAATTCCACACCATATTTCGCATGAGTAATACGACCGGCTGCATTCAATCGTGGTGCAAGCCCAAAAGAAATGTAATCCGCATGAAGAATTTCTTTCGTATCTTCATTCACAAGACCGGTAATACGGAGAAGTGCCGATAAACCCTTTATAGGAGTCAAAAGAAAACGTGCCATACCTTCTTTGACAAGTATCCGATTTTCCCCTGTTAAAGATACCACATCCGCAATAGTCCCCAACGCTACCAATTCTATATTTTCCTTATAATCTTCATTATATAATTCTTTATAAATACCGCGGCAAAGAGTGAATGCTACTCCGCATCCAGCTAACTCCTTATATGGATAAGGACAGTCCTCTTGATGTGGATTCAATACAGCTACACAATCAGGCAATACCTTTGGCGGCTGATGATGATCCGTGATGATAATATCCAAAGACTGTGGCGCTTCTGCCACTAAATCTGCAGAACTGATACCGCAGTCTACAGTAATTAAAAGAGAAACTCCTTCTTTGGACAATTTGTTTATAGCGTCACGGTTTAAACCGTAGCCTTCTTCCTCGCGCAACGGAATATAAAAATTTACATCTGCCCCCAATTTTCGCAGGCATCTTACACAAATAGATGTAGACGTAATACCGTCAACATCATAGTCCCCATAAATAACTATTTTTTCTTTTAAATCAATTGCTTGAATAATGCGTCTAACTGCTTGCTGCATGCCTTTCATAAGAAAAGGATCAGACAGATTGTCTAATGTATCATATAAGAAATGCGTTAATTTTTCTTCCGTGGAAATACCGCGACGCATCATAATACGCGCAGTACCCTCAGGTATATTATTTAAATTGAAAAAGTCAGGGACAGCAACCTTCTCTTCTGATGATGCCCCACGAAATACCCAACGAGGTTTTATTTTCTCTGGTGTCATAATATATCCCCAAATTCATTTATTTTCATTATTCTATCATTTTTTATTCTCATTTTCTATATTATATTATCATTATCAAAAAAGAGATTCCCACAGAATAGTTCTAAAAATCAAGAACTACCGTTAATGTTTTACGTTTCACTGTAAATAAAATATCTCCCTGAATATTGTATAAATTCAAGGAGACATTGATTTGTTTATTCTATGGATGAATATATCAATTCCAGACCTCTTTCATGATATTCTTATACTCCTGATTCAGATGATCCACAATAACATCCAAAACTACACGTACAACTTCCGGATCAAAACTTTCATTTGTACTTGGCAGACAGGCATCTAAAAATACAGCACCATTCTCCGCAACCACATACTTAAATACTTTATAACTTCTGTTCAATCCATTCAAATATTCGCCAAACTTAACATGATTGTCTTCTTTAACAAGTCCTGCACCAACCTGCACACGAATAATCGTATAAATCGTACTGTCAGTAATAATTATAACCGGCAGTGTCTGTCCCTCTACCTGAATATTAGATTGGAACACAATTGTATCTGCTTCATCATTAGATGCATCTCGACGGAAAAAAGTAAGCTTATTATCATCCAAATATTTCTGGAATTTTGCCGCCTTTAGATTTACTCTTTTTTCTTCTGCCATTTCAAAATCCTCCATAACTAAGAATTTAAACTTTTAACTCTCTTTTATTTTATACTGTACATACATTTTTTTCTACCGTAAATCTTTAACTCACATATAGTATACTAAATATATCCCAAATATATTCTCCAAAGAGGTCTCAGATGAACCATTATGATTATATGTCCTTAGCGATGCAGGAAGCAAAAAAGGCTCTCACTTCCAGAGAAATCCCTATCGGTGCCATAATAGTTTTGCATGACTCTGTAATTGCTGCTGCGCACAATCAATGTGAAAACAGGAGCGATCCCACTGCCCATGCAGAGATACTTGCCATAAAAAAAGCTTCTGCAATATTAGGAAACTGGCGTTTGACTGGATGTAGCCTTTATGTTACCATAGAGCCATGTCCAATGTGTGCCGGAGCAGCGGTAAATGCTCATCTTTCCTCGATTATCTATGGTGCACCCAATCCGCGGTATGGAGGAATTGATTCCAAATTTCGTATTGTGCAAAATCCCTTTAACCATGCGGTTTCAGTAATTCGCGGAGTTTGCCAAAGTGAATGTCAACAATTAATGGATGAATTTTTCGATGATAAACGTCATTTATCCATGTGATAATTGTATTATGGAGCGGTATCGAAGTGGTCATAACGAGGCTGACTCGAAATCAGTTGTACAGCAATGTACCGTGGGTTCGAATCCCACCCGCTCCGCCACAAAGAGTTTCTTTCTATGAGAGTAGCTCTTTTTTATTTTATATTTTTTACATATACATATACATAGTACTAATGTTATAATAAATTAATCGTCATTAAAATAGGAGGATTCAGCGTGTTTCATCATAAACTAATTACTGCTGTTACCGTACTTTCCCTGTCATTTTGTGGAAATATTGCATTTGCCAAAACAATTCTGTTTGTACCGCAAGATGATAGGCCGGTCAGTTTTGCCTATACTGTTTCTACCGCAGAAAAAGCAGGATATACAGTTCTCACTCCCCCGAAGGCTTTCCTTTCAAGTAAAAGTTATCAAGGTCTCCCTGAAAGAATCTGGACATGGATTGATCAGAATATTGACCAGGCTGATGTTGCCATTTTATCTACTGACACCTTAATTTATGGTGGATTGGTTGATTCGCGCAAACATAATGAAGATTTAAAAACACTTCAATACAGAGAAAATAAAATACGCAATTTACATATTTCCCATCCAAATATTCCGCTTTATGCATTTGGCACTATTATGCGAACCCCTTATGCATCCAGTGGCGGAGTAGAGCCTTATTATTACAGTGATTACGGTACAGACATTTATCGTATAGCGGCTTTACAGGATAAACAAGATACCAATTCCATTACTGCAGAAGAAACGGCAGAATTACTTTCCTTAAAATTGACAGTTCCTACCGAATATCTTCAAGATTGGTTCCGCAGACGCACAAAAAATAATTTAATTAATAAGCAGCTCTTAAAAGATGCAAAAAATGGTGTATTTGCTTATTTTTGTGAAGGTCATGACGATAACAGCAAAAATTCTCAGACAAACATGGAAGCACGTTATCAGGAGAAAGATACCACTACGCTAAAAAATAATATTTTTGGCTCGTTTCCCGGCGCCGATCAACTCGCTCTGCTCCTTATCGCACGCTACCATGTGGAAAGCAATAAACTCCATCCAACTTTTGGTATTCTCTATCCCTTGGGACGCGGTGAAGATACTATCCCGTCTTATGAAAATCAACCGATAGGAAAAACCATTGCTGAGCATATTCATGCTGTTGGCGGCAGCATCTCACAAAAGCAGTCACCGGACATCATGCTTGCGGTTAATACCCCGCTTCTTTCCACAGGAGAATCTGGGCAATTCAGCAACTTTGGAATGATGAAACAAAGCACTACGGACTTTATAACACAAATAAAATCCACTATCGATCGAGGTATCAGCCTTTCTATTGTGGATGTATATTTCGCTAATGGATCTGACAACACTCTTATGAATCTCATAGTAAAAAATAATCTACTGTATAAAGTATCTTCCTATAACGGTTGGAATACAGCAAGCAATACTATCGGATATGCAATCGCACAGGCTATTCTCGCCCCATATATGACACCACAGGATCATAAAAACATGCTTACAGAACAATATATTGATAACTGGGCCTATCAAGCCAACGTACGAAAAGATATTATCCGCTTTGCGGAAAGTAAACATACCAAGGGGAAAATTACGCCGGAAGTAAAAGAAGAAATGATTGCATCTCTGCAAGATTTTGCTAAGAAAAAGTTAAACTTAAATCCCCGAACTATCTCTGCTGATTTCCCTTGGAACCGTTTTTTTGAAATCGATGCACTTGTCTCCAACACTCCTAAATATCCGCTTTATCTGACTGCTGCAGAAAAATACAGAAGATTTGAAGAGGAACAAAAAAAGAAAGCTGCTGAAGAAAAGTCTAAAAAAGAATCTGCAGTAAAAGGGAAAAACGGACTCTTAAAGAAAGATACTATATCCAATGATTCGGAAAAAAATGCTTCACAAATTATCACCCATTAATTAATCATGCAAAAGCCTGATAACAGATACAATCATTTTAATCTGTTATCAGGCTTTTATCTTAAACCAACGATCCCTTAAACAGGTCAATCATGAGACGACTAATCTGTACCTTTTCCATATAAGTGAAGTTTCCTAATATTCGTTTAGGCCAGACTTTATCATGTTGCCGGATCAGAATGGAAAGACAAACATTACCTTAACTTGCAGCACCTGTTTGAAGCGAAAAAGGAGTGGATTCAAGAACGGAAAAGTATCGGTTGATTTGATATTACTGAAGGTATTTCTGAATTCACGAAAAATTATTGACGCAACCATTGATAAAACCTTAATCCTAGTATTTACACAAAATTTGAAACTCTCATTTCAATATAGAAAAAACATCGGATATTTTACCGATGCTTTTTGTAACTATTTTTCTACTGGATATACACTAACTTGTCTTCTATCACGGCCAAGGCGTTCAAAATGAATTTTCCCTTCTGCAACGGCAAAAAGTGTATCATCTTTTCCCAACCTTACATTCAAACCTGGATGGATGTGGGTACCTCTCTGACGAACTATAATATTGCCAGGTCTTGCAATCATACCGTCATGCATTTTGGTTCCCAAACGCTGTGCATTAGAATCACGACCGTTTTTTGTACTGGAAACGCCTTTTTTATGAGCGAATAACTGAAGGTCAAACAGTAACATGTAATTCACCCCTTTACATTTATCAATTTAATAGTATCAGGATATTTTCCCTGAATCATTTTGAGTCCCTGCAACATTGTCTTTACAAGAAGTTCTGATTGCTCATCAGCCTTATCTGCAATGTTTACATTCATAAATCCATTCTCAGAATCATAAGTGCCCTGTTTTCCAAGGATATCACGAAGCCCCAATGCACATGTCAGTGTGACTGCGGATACAGCCGCACAGACAAGATCATACTGGCTATCTCCGACATAGCTGTCGGCATGACCTTTAATTGTAAATCCCTTACAGAATTCTCCGGCACTCAGATACATAGTAACGGTAATCATCAGCCTTCAATTTTTTCAATCTGTACTTTCGTAAATGGCTGGCGATGTCCCTGGCGACGACGATAATTGGATTTTGCTTTGTACTTAAAAATACGGATTTTCTTTTCTTTGCCCTGTGCAAGAACCTTAGCAGTAACTTTAGCCCCTGCAACAGTTGGTTGTCCAATCTTAACCGCATCACCGGATATAAGAAGAACTTCTTCAAAAGTTACTTCATCACCTGCAGCTACATCCAGTTTCTCAACAGTAATAATTTTGCCTTCCTCAACGCAGTACTGCTTTCCACCTGTTTTTATGATTGCGTACACGTGTGCACCTCCTTCATACTATACTCGCCGTATACGGCAGCTTCATAACAAAGCATTTACTGGGCCGGTTACGAGCGGTTGCGTCACAGCACCCTGTACAATGACTTAATTATTATACTAAGAAACGGAACTGGTGTCAAACGAAAACCTACCGTTTATTGAGCGTAATACTCTTCTCCTCATTCCGGACCTAATCCATCTCTTTTTTCGCGTTTCTGAACAATATAATGTGCCACCTTCTTTCCGGCCTTATTGATTCGATTTCCTGTATTTCTAAACTTACGTAATGCAGTTGTCTTAGATTCTGTTATCGGTTTCATATCCGTAATAGCACTCATATCCCCTCGTTTCACAGAAGTAGCACGAATACGTTCCGGTTTCAGTAATGCACGGATGGCTTTCATGGTTTTTGCCGGAATAAGTTCCGGATCAAAACTATAGATATCTATTGCTACATATCCCATATCCGGATAGGCATGAATACAAATATGTGATCGTGGACCATAGGCAGATACCGTGATTTCTTCTTCACCATCATGGAAATAAGTATCTTCCACATTAAGCCCTAGATATACCGCACTATCAGACATTGTATTTAAGATCTCCGCTGAGGATAAGAGTATTTCCTTCTTACACCCATAGCAATCTACAAGAAGATGTTTTCCTACATAATCACTCATAATTATTTTCCCTCAATCAAAAATTTACCTCATTATAACAAATACCATCTTTTTTTGCAGAAACTGGAAATACATAATAAGATATGAAAAAAGAAAACAGCCAATAACCGCTTTCTTTTTTCATGTCTTATGTTCTAAGAACCACGTTTACTTTCCCTAAGCTTATTACGATTGTTTCAATCCAATTATCTACTTCCGCATCAGTTAAAGTTCGATCTGACGCTCTGAAACTCAATCGGTACGCCATAGATTTAAATCCGGCCGGTACCTGTTTTCCCTGATAAAGATCAAAAAGATATAATTTTTCCAGATGTTTATTCCCAGCCTGCCGGATAATATTTTCGATATTTTCATTTGATAACTGTTCCGGTACAAGGACCGCAAGATCTCTTTCCGCAGAAGGAAATTTTGGAATTTTTTTATAGTTAGTCGCAGCTCCTGCAAAAATCATAATATCCGGCAGGGAAATCGTGAATCCGTAAACTATTCTTTTTATATTCCATTTATCAAGCACTGCCGGATGTAATTCACCAAATCGTGCAAGAATCACATCATTTTTTACAAATTCTGCTGATACTCCGGGATGGAAAACAGGATAATTCGTACGTCTGATCTTATAATCACGAATAGATAATGCTGAGAGAACATTCTCCATAACTGCCTTAATGTCAAAGAAATCATATTCTCTCTGATCATTAGGATATCCATTTTCTGCAGGCCCTCCACACATAAGTCCTGAAATAAGACTATATTCTTTGGGAAGTTCATCTAATGGAAATCTTTTAGGTTCATAAATATGTCCATATTCAAAAATAGCTACCTGATCATTTTTCTTTGAAAGATTGTATTGCAGAGTATGCATTAGCCCGGGCAGCAATGATGTTCTCATATCTGGATATTCATCCGAGATTGGATTCATGATTGAAATAGCATTATACACGCTGCTATTTTCAGGGAAATTCAATTTTTTCAAATCATTCTTATCCATGAAGCTGTAATTAACAACTTGAGATAATCCATTCTCCACAAGAATATCAGTAACCTTGAAAAGAACTTCTTGCGATGGACTCATAATCCCCTTGGTGACCGCGCTCCATGGTGTGGTAATCGGTATATTAGAATATCCATATACACGTGCTACCTCTTCCGCTAGATCCGGCATTCCATACAAATCCATACGGAAATCAGGAACTGTTACGCGTATTTTCCCATTATCTTCCGCCACTGAAAAGTGGAGACTCTCAAGGATGTCAATCATTTCATTTTTACTTAATTTGATCCCGATATAGTCATTAATTTCATCTATTGTGGTATTGATAATTTGCGGTTCTGATTTGATGGGGTATTCGTCCAACATCCCCGGAGCAACGGTACATGCACCTTGCTCTATCAGCAACTGGCAAATCCGATTAATTGCCATTTCTGTTCTTGCGGGATTGATTCCTTTTTCATATCGACTGGAAGCCTCGGAACGCAGACCTAGCCGCCGTGACGTTCTTCGCACCGAAGCACTATCAAACACTGCCGCTTCCAGAAGTACACTCTTTGTTTTATCAGTAATTTCCGAGTCAAGTCCCCCCATTACGCCGGCAATACAAACAGGATTTCCTGCTTTGTCTGCTATAACGAGATCCGTATGATGCAAAATACGTTCAACGCCATCCAGAGTTTTTAAGTTTTCTTTCTCACCTGCAAACCGACAGGTCAATTCATTTCCTTCTACTTTATCATAATCATAAGTATGGAGCGGTTGTCCAATTTCAAGCATAACATAATTCGCTGCATCCACAATATTATTGATTGGTCGAATTCCATTACTGCGCAAACGGTTCTCCATCCACATCGGAGAACGACCCATTTTTATATTTTCTATCAAACGTCCGCAAAAACGTTTACAATATCTAGCATCAGAAATATGTACAGCAGCACGCCCCTGGATAGGCATTCCACTTTCAGCCACATTTATAGAAGGAAGCGTTACTTTTCTTTTGAAAACAGCACCTACTTCAAGCGCCATTCCAATCATACTGAAACAATCTGCACGATTAGCAGTTAATTCCATTTCAAAAATCACATCATCCAAATTATACAAAGTATGAAAGTCGACCCCCACTTGCGTATCTGCAGGAAGAATCATAATTCCTTCCTTATTGACACCGGGGAATAAATTCTCGTCCAAGCCAAGTTCACTGCAGGAACACATCATTCCTGCCGATTTCACGCCACGAAGTTCACCCGCTTTGATTTTTACATCACCATACTTTAGTCCGCCAGGGGTTCCAGCATCATGTTTTGCAGGCACATGCGCTCCATCTAATGCTACGGGAACAATCAATCCTTCCTTTACATTATTCGCCCCCGTTACAATTTGAATGGAATTTGGTCTGCCAACATCCACATGGCAAATAACCAGCTTATCCGCGTTAGGATGCTTTTCGACCGATAAGATCTTTCCGGTAACAACCCCGCTAATCCCTTTCCCAGGATAAATGACACGTTCAACTGGTATTCCATCTATCGTCAGCGTCTCTGCCATTTCTTCCGGATCAAGACCTTTTATATCAACAAGCGTTCCCAACCATTTTAAAGAAACATTCATTTTCTCTCCTCCCGATCAGAACTGTTCCAAGAATCTGATATCATTTTCATAGAAATTTCTGAGATCATCAATTCCATAAAGCAACATAGCAATGCGCTCAATTCCCATACCAAAAGCAAACCCACTTACAATGTTTGGATCATATCCATTTAATTTCAGAACCATGTTGTGCACCATACCGCAGCCAAGTATTTCAAGCCAATCGGGATCATTACTTTCAGAATGTGTTCTGGAAGCAAAGGAAATATCAACTTCTGCTGAAGGCTCTGTAAAAGGAAAATAACTCGCACGAAAACGAATTTTTGTATCAGCCCCAAACAAATCCTTCAGAAATATTTCCAAAGTCCCTTTTAAATCAGAAAATTTAATGCCCTTATCAACAACCAATCCTTCTACCTGATGAAATACTGGAGAATGGGTTGCATCATTATCCCACCGAAAAACTTTTCCCGGTGCAATCATTCTGATTGGTGAATTAGGTATATGCTTTCGAAGTGTCCGAACCTGCACAGGAGATGTGTGAGTACGAAGTAAAATTTCAGGAGTAATATAAAATGAATCCTGCATATCGCGGGCAGGGTGGTCTTTAGGTAAATTCAAGCACTCGAAATTATAAAAATCTTCTTCAATCTCAGGGCCCTCTTCTACAGAATACCCCATTCGAATAAATGATTTCATAATTTCACGTAAAGCCTTATCAAGTGGATGAATATGTCCGGACCTTTGGTGACGTGCAGGAAGTGTTATATCAACTATTTCACTTCTGATTTTTTCTTCAAGTTTTTTTGCTTTCAATTCTTCCAGTTTTTCGGTGAATTGCTTCTCAACCGCTTCCCTGATTTTATTGGCAAGAGCTCCCATAACAGGGCGTTTCGATTCAGATAAATCTTTCATCCCGCGGAGAATAGACGTTAATTTCCCTCTTTTTCCGAGAAATGCCACTTTAGTATCCTGAAGCTCTTTTTCATCAATGCATATACGAATCTGTGCCTCTGCATCAGATTTTAATCTCTTTAATTCGTCTTTCATAAATTCGATAATATACGCCTGGATTTGTTCCGTAATCTCGTTCAACGAAAATTTTTCTTTCCCTTGGTATTTCTTTAAATCACCAAGAATTCCTACCATTTGACTTCTTATTGCTGCAGATGCTTCTTTTGACGCAATATTATCTCGGCAATTATTGAGAAGCCCCAGTGCCTTTACCCGTAGTTTCTCCAGTTCAGCCATCTTTCATTCCCCCTTCATGTTACAGATGATCTCTTTTTTAACATTCGAAAAAATTAAAAAAATCCAAAATAAAAAACTCACCCCCTAAAGGGGCGAAGTTCATTTCGCGGTACCACCCTGATTTCTCACTTGAAAACTTTAACGCAGCTTTACGTTCAGCCTACTCTATTCAGCAGAATGCTCCGAAGTGAAATGGAAATCCCTATCCCACCGGTGTCCCACTATCACCGACTCCCTGAATGGATTAAAAGAAAACCTCTCTTCATCATTACAAATGATAATATGAAATTATTGTAGCATCATGAATATAAATGTCAAGATGCTGCAATAATACCTTGATTCACTAATAATTAAGTATAATTAAAATGTTGCCTCATTAGCAATAACTAACCTTTGTATCTGATTCGTACCTTCATAAATCTGCATGATTTTTGCATCACGCATATATTTTTCCACCGGGTTCTCTCTGGAATAACCATTACCTCCCATAACTTGTACGGCAGTCGTTGTTACTTCCATTGCTGTATCCGATGCAAAACACTTTGACATGGCGGAATATAATCCGGCTTTTTTATCTTTATTCATTTGTGCAATACATGCTTTATAAGTAAGGATTCTGGCCGCCTCAGTTTTCATAACCATATCGGCAATCATCTGCTGCACCATTTCAAAAGTTGCAATTTTTACGCCAAACTGTTTTCTATGGTGAGAATATGCCACAGCAGCCTCAATCGCAGCCTGGGCAATCCCAACTGAAATAGCCGCAACAACAGGACGTGACATCTGCAGCGTCTGCATAGCAATCATAAATCCGCGCCCTTCTTTTCCTACTCGCGCAGAATCCGGTACAAAGCAGTCCTCAAAAATAATTTCAGCCGTCGCTGAAGCACGGATCCCCATCTTATCCTCTTCTTTGCCAATGGAAATTCCTTTTGTATCAAAATCTACAAGAAATACAGTAAGACCTCTGATTCCGCCTCCTACTCTTGTATTGGCAAAAAGAGTAATCTTGTCAGCAATAGGAGCATTTGTGATAAAACATTTTGTCCCATTTAAAATATAGCCACCTTCAACTTTTTCAGCACGACAGGAAACCGCCCCCGCATCAGAGCCTGCCCCGGGCTCTGTTAACGCAAAACATGCCATTCCTCCCCGGTTTAGACAATCAAATAAATCCCTCTTCTGTATATCACTCCCCGCAAAAAGAATAGGGAATGACGCCAGAGAATTTGCTGCACAAATTGTAGCAACACCGGCACATCCTTTTGATAATTGTTCACTGATTAAAGCACCCGTCAGCAAATCTATCCCTGCTCCGCCATATTCTTTCGGCACAGACAATTGTGTCATTCCGGATTCCTTCAGAATCTCCAGCAACTCTTCATCCATGACTCCGCTTTTGTCAATCCGAAGAGCACGCGGCGCAATTTCTTTTTCGGCAATTGTTTTCGCCAGGTCTATTAATTCCTGTTGTTTTACATCTACTGAAAAATCCATCTATTCCTCCCCAATACACAAGATTCGCTGAAACATCGTTTATTATTATAGCAGATAAATAACGTTTTTCCATTTCAATATTTAACAGAGTAATATTCTTACAAAATTATAACTCAGTAAAAGGTCTGATGTCTGTACACACGGCGATGCGCCTTTACTCATAGTGTAGTGCGTCAATTGGATTTAGTTTTGCTGCCTTCTGCGCAGGATACAATCCAAAAACTAAACCAATAATAACTGAAAACAGGAAGGATCCTATAATCGGCAGAGGAGAGATAACAGAAGACATACCGACTATGTGTGGAATCAATAGCGCTATCGACACACCTACAATAATTCCAATTAAACCACCGGCAATGCTTACCGTAATGGATTCAATCAAGAACTGGACAATAATCATATGGTAAGTCGCACCAATCGCCTTTCGTATACCAATTTCCCTGGTACGTTCAGTCACAGATACCAGCATAATATTCATAATTCCGATACCACCGACCAAAAGGGAAATTGCAGCTATACTTCCAAGAAAAACAGTTAAAGTCTGTGTAGTCGATTCCATAGTTTCAAGTAAATCTTGAGAGTTCTGAATGTTAAAGTCATCTTCTTTACCAATAACAATACGGTGGCGGGTCCGAAGCAAATTAGTTACATCCGCCTCAATCTGTGGTAAAACATTACTGTCATCAGCAGTAAGTACAATTCTGCTTACATAAGTAATCCCCATCATACGTTCCTGAACAGTGGTAAATGGGCTGAGTATCCGATCATCCTGATCCATGAATGAGTAACCTTTACTTTCCAATACGCCAATAACTGTAAACGGATTCCCTTTAATTCTAATTTTTTGCCCGACCGGTGATTCTGATCCAAAAAGGCCTGTTGCTACCGTTTTACCAATTACACAGACTCGTTCGCGGCCAGTATACTCCTGTTCATTCCAATAGCGTCCCTCCGCTATTTTCAAATCAGAAATAGATAAATAATCCGATGTTACACCATAAACATTTGTTGTCCAATTCTTATTACCACTGACTACTACATAGCTGTTACTTACTAATGGTGCCGCGTTAGATACATTAGGTAAATTCTTGACTGCCAGATAGTCTTTATAAGTCAAACTTTGCATAGAACCGGCTGCAGGTCTGACCCCGGGCTTTCTTGATGTTCCCGGAATAATAGTAATCTGATTGGAACCAAGACTTGCGATATTATTTTCAATATCCGCACGAACGCCGTATCCCAATGACATCAAGGCTATTACAGCTGCTACACCAATAATAATTCCCAACATCGTCAGAAGCGATCGCATTTTATTGCTGAAAATTGAGTCAAAAGCCATCAGTATGCTTTCAAAATAAATATTTGTCATTCTAATTTTCCTCTTATATCTTTACTGATATGTCCATCAGAAAGAATTACATGTCTTTCAGCATAATTAGCCACGCCTAACTCATGAGTCACTAAGATAACCGTTTTCCCGGATTGATATAAATTTGAAAAAATTTCCATGACTTCTTTTGTTGACTTGCTGTCTAAATTGCCGGTTGGTTCATCTGCCATGATTATAGAAGGATCATTAATAAGTGAACGGGCAATCGCAACACGCTGGCGCTGTCCTCCTGACATTTCAGCAGGCATATGGTGTATACGATCTCCTAAACCAACAGCCTCAAGCATCCTCTGCGCCCGCTGTTTTCTTTCATTTTTATATACATTTCCGTAAATCATGGGAAGAATCACGTTATCCAACGCAGATAACCGAGGTAATAGATTGAAACTTTGAAATACAAATCCTATCTTTTGATTTCGTGTAAAAGCAAGTCTCGCGTCATCTAAAGTAGCAACCTCTTCCCCGTCTAACTGATAAGAACCTTTTGTAGGTCTATCCAGACATCCAAGAATATTCATCAGTGTGGATTTTCCGGCTCCTGATGGTCCCATAATAGATATAAACGATCCTTTATTGATGGTCAGCTGAATATCAGTTAATACCGGAACCTCCTGTGTTCCGATGTAATAGCTTTTACATATATGTTCTAATTTTATAACGGTCTCTTCCGCCGCTGTTTCTTTCTCTTTCATAATTAGAACCCCGGTCCCCCATGTTGTGATTTAGCCACTCGAGTAGATGAGGTTTCCTGGCTCACAGTCCCACTGACAACAATTTGGTCATTTTCATTCAACCCGGAAATAATCTCTACCTCTTTATCTGTCGTAATTCCGGTTTTAACATATACTTTAGTCACATCATTTCCATCTTTTACGTATACATAGGAACCTGTCGCATCACTCCGAAGTGCAGTCACCGGAATGACCAATGCATCTTTACTTTCTCTTCCCATAATTTCTGCACGAGCTGTCATTGACGGATAGAGACCGGATAATTCATCCGCATTAATTGATACATAGACGGTGTAATATACAACTGAAGAACTGGATGAACTGGAAGAGGAAGAATATTCTTTTTTGGAAATATCACTGACTGTTCCATGAAAGATTCTTCCTGGATAAGCATCCACCGTGAAGGATACTGTCTGTCCAATGGCAACTTCTCCGATATCCGTTTCATCTACCAAGAGTTCTATTTTCATGGCTGAGAGATCTGCTACTGTAACAATGACCATTTGGCTCGACAACCCCTGAGATACGGTTTCACCTTCCTGCATCGGTTCACCAATTATTACTCCATCCAGGGGCGAGGTAATCACTGTGTCATTAACATCAGCTTGTGCCTTGGTATAAGCTGCCTGTGCGTTCAAATAAGATAATCTCGCATCATCCATGGTCTGATATGCAACAGCGCCTTGCTCATAAAGACTATTCAAGCGATTGTAATATGACCTTTTATTCTCCAATGTATTTTTCGCCTGCTCCATGGTAGATGTTAAGGATTTCGATTCAATAGTTGCTAAAATCTGCCCTTTGGTAACAGTCTCATTTTGCTTTACATAAACATGTTCCAATGTGCCTGAAGCAGTAGCGGATAATTTTACACTGTTAACAGGCTTGATGGTACCTGTCGCATCAACAATCATTCCGATATCAGAACGACTTACTTTCCCCAGTGTATAAGTATCTTTTTTCTCTTGGCTATTCCAATTATAAAGGCAGTAACTGCCCCCACCTATAATAAGAAAAATAATCAGTATAATCATCAGAAATTTTCTATTCATAAGAACCTCCTATATCTATTCACATTAAGAATCTTATTTTCTCATCCACAAAAAGTGATCAAAATACCAGCATACATATCGATAATATTTATTCTATCATCCTCCATCTGATAAAAAAAGCTATTGATATCAAAATAAGATTATTTTCCTACCCCCCTTTTAAGTAAATAAGACGAAAAAGAAACCTGATCCAGTTGTTATATCGATAACTAATAACTAGACCAGGCTTATACCATAAAGAATTTATTTCAATATCGCACCATCAACTAAATTTCATCATAAAGTGGGTATTTTTTACAAAGAACTGACACTCTTTCAGCACATGATTTTTTGACTTCATCTTTATCGGTATTCTTAACCACTGTACTGATAATATCTGCAATTTCTTTAAAATCTTCCTCAACAAGCCCTCTTGTAGTCAAGGCAGGAGATCCGAGACGAATACCGCTTGTTACAAAAGGAGATAATGTTTCAAAAGGAATCGTATTTTTATTTGCGGTAATGCCAATTTCGTCAAGAACAGTTTGCGCTGTCTTGCCGGTAATTCCAATCGCTCTCATATCCGCCAACAGCACATGTGTATCAGTGCCACCAGAAATTACACGAATTCCACGATTTTGCAACTCATCAGATAAAACTTTTTCATTTTTCTTTACCTGCTTCGCATATTCTTTGAATGCCGGTAAGAGATCTTCCCCAAAGGCGACCGCTTTCGCTGCGATGACGTGTTCCAACGGTCCCCCCTGCATGCCGGGGAAAACAGCTTTATCAATCGCTTTCGCATATTCTTCCTTACACATAATAATCCCTCCTCGCGGTCCGCGAAGAGTCTTATGTGTTGTCGTTGTAACAATATCGGCCCACGGCACCGGACTTGGATATTCTCCCCCTGCAACCAGTCCCGCAAAATGTGCCATATCAATCATCAGTAATGCGCCAACTTCATGTGCAACAGCAGCCATTCTTTCAAAATCAATAATACGTGAATAGGCGGAAGTTCCTCCAATAATCATTTTGGGATGTACTTCTTTTGCCAATTTTTCCATAGCGTCATAATCTAAAAGTTCATCATCTTCTCTAACACCATAAGGAAGTACATTAAAATAATTTCCAGATACATTGACAGGACTGCCGTGTGTTAAATGTCCGCCATCGGTCAAATTCATCCCTAAAACCGTATCACCAGGGTTAAGCAATCCGTAATAAACAGCAAAATTAGCCTGTGAACCGGAATGAGGCTGTACATTTATATGATCGGCACCAAAAAGCTCTCTTGCACGATCGATTGCCAGCTGTTCTAATTTATCCACATACTCACAACCGCCATAATAGCGTTTCCCGGGATATCCTTCCGCATACTTATTGGTAAGGACACTGCCCTGTGCTTCCATCACCGCATAACTTACTATATTTTCAGAGGCTATCATTTCCAGTTTGTTTCTCTGTCGATTTAATTCCTCTTGTATAATCGCATAGACCTCTTTATCTTCGTCTTTTAAATGATAATTTATCATAACTTTTACCTCTCTTCCCTTCTATAATGAGCGCGCTCCCCGCCAATCAGTGGCGGTCTGGTACGGGCAGCAACTACTAATGCTTCACCAATTTTATTATTTTTAAGTCTCACAGGAACCGCAACCCGCTTCAGATGCATCCCAATCATAGTGAGGCCTATATCTAATCCGGCATCTGCTTTTATTTGAAGGACCGCTGCCGGATCTTTAAATGTATAATAAGCATTTGTAGAAAATGCACCACCTGCATGAAGCCATGGCACTACTGTTACTTCTTCATAGCCTAATTCATCCGCAATTTTTCGCTCTATAATAAGTGCACGATTTAAATGTTCACAGCATTGAAATGCCAGATGCAAACCTTTTTCATCCGCCTTTTCAATCAAGGTTGAAACAACCGCCGTGCCTACTTCATAAGAGCTATCTTTTCCAATATGTCCACCGCGAATTTCGCTTGATGAGCCGCCAATAACGATCAAGTTTCCTCGCTTTAAATTTCCGGACTTGCATAACTCTTCAAAAGCTTCAGCTGCTTCTCGCTTTAAAGATTCGTACATGATTTCATCCTTTCAATTTCTGTAATTTTATCTATACGCCTGGTATGTCTTCCGCCTTCAAAAGAACTGTTTAAAAAAATATCAACAATATTTTCTGCCAAACCCTCTCCTATAACTCTTGCTCCAAGAGTCAGTACATTCGCATTATTATGTGCTCTTGTATAATGAGCTGAAAATTCATCGCCGCAAAGCGCGGCACGAATACCCATCATTTTATTTGCAGCAATGCTCATTCCAATTCCTGTCCCACAAATTAGAATCGCAAAATTGACTGTTTGGGCTTGGACAAGACTGCATGCTTTCTGTGCAAAATCAGGATAGTCGCAAGAATCTTCACTATCTGTTCCGCAGTCTATACAATCTATATCCTTATTTTTCAAATATTTTTTCAACCGCTCCTTTAACCGGTATCCGCCATGATCACTCGCTATCGCTACTCGCATAAAAATCTCTCCCATTTCATGAATAACTATTACACACTTAACACCATCCACCTATTACCTTGCGCAATATGTAAATGGGGACTGCTATAAATTTTTGCTTAAGATGTGTTTTTAATTCATATTTATGATATGAGTTCCGGACGCTTTCGTCAATCTATTCATGATTGCCATACCAATCCCTTCACCATCTGTACCTTCGCCGATAATGTGGTCAACAGGATGGTTATTGAAGAATAGTAGTCCCTGAAATAAATTATGTGCCAATTCTTTTTTATTCCCCCGTCTTCCCCAGACAAAAATGATATTTCCAGCAGGAATTTTTTCCGCTGTTTCTTGGCTGACAAAAAAGCCAAATTTCCCTTTGCCCTTATTTGCAAATGACAAAATTTCAAACTCAACGGCTTCTATGTTTCCGGCATAAACTGTTAACGGTGCGGAAGGAGCATAGTGCCTATATTTCATTCCCGGAGCCCTTGGATGCTCCTGTTCGGCAGTAATTGCAGTATCAAGTTCTGTTGGAGCGAATGCCTCCAACATATCCCGTGTAATCCCTCCCGGTCTGTATATGATTATTTTCCCGTTTTCGACCGCGATTACGGTAGACTCCAATCCAATTAAGGAATCACCGCCATCAATCACAAATTCTATTCTTCCATCCATATCATGAAGAACAGCATCCGCCGTTGTAGGGCTTGGTTTTGTTGAGATATTTGCACTCGGACCTGCAATAGGCACACCGGCTGCACGAATCAATGCTCTCGCAGCCTCATGAGCAGGACATCTAATAGCAATTGTCCGCAATCCACCAGAAGTTGCCATAGGAACAATATCTTTTTTCGGAAATACGATAGTTAGAGGACCAGGCCAAAAAGCTTCCATCAGCCTTTTTTCTAACGGCAATATCCGTTTTACATATGTACTGACCTCAGATATATCTGCCACATGCACAATCAGAGGATTGTCAGACGGCCGTCCTTTGGCCATATAAATTTTTTTAGCAGCCTCTTTATCCAGTGCATTCCCTCCAAGACCATATACCGTTTCAGTGGGAAATGCCACCAGTCCGCCGGCACGGATGACTTCACCAAGCCTTTTTACCTTATCATTATAATAGCTTTGATCCACTATTATTTTCTTTGTAATCATCTTTACTTCTTTCTGCAATACAGAGCACGCTCTATACCGCCATAATCTTTGATGACTTCGAAATCTTCATACTGTGCTGATTTCCGAAACATCTCTAAAATATCTGTAGCCTGTCCAATACCGAATTCAACAGCAAGAAATCCTCCAGGCTTTAGATGTTCCGCAGCGCCTTTCGCTAAAAGGTGATAAAAATAAAGACCGTCAGTTCCTCCATCAAGAGCCAATCGCGGTTCATGTTTTACTTCCCCCGAAAGTCCACCTATATCCTTAGTCGGAATATATGGAGGATTACTAAAAATACCATCAAAGATATCCTCTTCATCAAAAGCCTTTAGATAATCGCCTTGTCTCCATTCCACACGATCCGTTAGTTTTAAGTTCTGACCGTTCTCTTCCGCTATTTTTAATGCCTCTGTAGAAATATCAACACCTACACCAACCGCATCTCTGCAATAGTATAAGAATCCAACAAGGATTGCCCCACTTCCCGTTCCAAGATCTGCCACCTTAAGGCCTGTTTCATTCCTGTAGTATTGAATTACCTTTTCCAGCCATGTTTCCGTATCCGGACGCGGAATAAGAACCTGTTCATTTACTTTAAGCGTTAACCCCATGAATTCTTTTTTGCCAATGATAGCAGCAGCAGAAAATCCTTCAATCCTCTTTTGTATATATTTTTTAAAAAGTGCCAATTCCTTTGCGGCTAGAATTCGTTCAAACTCCGTATACAAATAAATCCTACTTTTTCCCAATACATGTGAAAGTAAAATCTCTGCGTCAAGCCTTGCTGAATCTATTCCGTGTTTTTCGAAATACCCGGTAGTCCAAATCAAGATCTTCTTGATTGTCCAGACAGAATTATCGGCCACTCCCCTCGCCCTCTTTCATACGCTTTGTTAAATCCGCCTCTATAAGTACATCTAAAATACCATCCATATTTCCGTTTAAAAAATTATCCAGCTGATAAACGCTGACATTAACACGATGATCCGTTACCCGCCCCTGTGGAAAATTATAGGTACGTATACGTTCAGACCGATCCCCAGAACCCACCTGTCCTTTTCTATCTGCCGCTGTCTTATCCTGCGATTCCCGCACAGCTCGGTCATATAACCGGGCTTTTAGAATCTGCAATGCCTTTTCTTTATTCTGGCGCTGGCTCCGCTCATTCTGGCAGGTCACCACCATCCCTGACGGAATATGTGTAATGCGTATTGCCGACGAGGTCTTATTAATATGCTGTCCGCCTGCACCAGATGCACGATAAACGTCTATCCTTAAATCGTCTCTGTTAATATCAATATCTACATTTTCCACTTCCGGCAAAACCGCTACCGTAACAGCTGAGGTGTGTACCCTCCCCTGACTTTCTGTCGCCGGGATACGCTGTACACGATGCACTCCACTTTCAAACTTCAATAAAGAATAAGCATTTTTACCATAAATGATACAGGTAACCTCTCTGAAGCCGCCTAAATCTGTTTCATTTGCATCGGCCAATTCCACTCTCCAACCTTTATTTTCAGCAAACTTCAGATACATCTTTAGGAGATCCGCTGCAAATAAGGCAGCCTCCTCACCGCCTGTTCCTGCACGAATTTCTAAAATAACATTTTTACCGTCGTTCGGATCTTTGGGAATCAGAAGGAAATGAATTTGTTTATCTAATTCGTTTTTCATTTTCTCAGCTTCTTTAAGTTCTTCTTTAGCAAGCTCATGAAGGTCAGACTGGGATTTATCCTCCAGAATATTCACTGCTTCCTTACAAGTCTTATCTACCTTTTTATATGAACGATATAGTGTTACAATTTCCCCAAGATCGGAATGTTCCTTAGAAAGTGTCCGCCATTTATTTTGATTGGAAATTACCGATGGATCGCTTAATTGATCTTCAAGACTGCGAAACCGCGCTTCCATGGCATCTAATTTATTTGTCTGCATTGTATCTCCTGCAAATAAAAGCTTTAATTCTTTGACATAATCATAATATAACCACTATAAAACATTACCGTAACAAGTATATCACAGAATTTGCCACGCAAAAAAGCAATAAAAAACAGGGGCATCACGACCCTGCTCTTCATTTTATTCTGCTGTTTTCCCATAACGCCTATTGAATTTTTCAATACGACCGCGAGCTTTTCCAAAACGCTGCTGTCCAGTATAGAACGGATGAGATTTACTGCTGATATCAATATTAATCAGCGGATATTCATTACCATCTTCCCACTTTACAGTCTGGTTAGATGTTGCTGTAGAACGGGTCAGAAAGGAATAGTCAGCACCGATATCGCGGAACACGACAGGATGATAATCCGGATGTATTTCCTTTTTCACTTGTTGCACCTCATTTCACTATTAGAAATAATTCCTTGTTATTATATCAAATGAAAACGGGGAATGCAAGGAAAATCAATATATTCTATATAACCCATTTCCCACTTTTCTAATTTCAAAGAATATCCTATACGAGGGTATTTATTTCTCTTTATTACCCAAAATTTTATCCACTTCATCATAAAACGTTTTTTTCTGATTATATCCAATAATCCGGCCTACTTCTCTTCCATCCTTGAAAATCAAATAGGTTGGTACACCTACCAGCCCTAACGGTTCTGCTAAATTTTCCATCTCATCTATATCCATAGACACAAAAGACATCTGCCCTTTGAAATCTTCTGCGGCGGCCTCTACTGTCGGCAGCATTACCTTACAATATCTACACCATGCCGCCCTGCAGGCAAGTAGAGTAAACCCTTTTTTCTCCACAACTTCTCTTTCAAAATCCCGTTCTGAATGAATTTCTGTAACCATTTCCCCTCCGTTATTTTAATGAAGATAATACACTATATACTTCACGGTTTGAATGATCATTTTCTTCAATCATAATATTCCTGTTAAAATATTTCATAAAATATCCCGACTTCTGTTCTTCCTTAAGCAGTGCTGCTACTTCAGGGTGACATCGGATTACCAAATCCCGAGCTCCGCCATATCGTTTTACCGTCTCCAGTTCCCGGTGGATCTGCTGAATTACCGATTGTACCGATAAAATATGGCCTGTACCATTACAAATCGGACATATATCACAATAATTCTTTATCAAGCTGTGAGTGGTTCTTTTTCGTGTCATTTCAACCAGTCCCAAAGATGTCATACCGCAGACAATGGATTTTACTTTATCCTTTTTTAATTCGCGTTGCAGTATTCCGACTATATCCTTTTTCTGATTTTCTTTTTGCATATCAATAAAATCAATTAAAATCATACCGCCAATACCGCGAAGCCGAACTTGTCGAGCAATTTCAATAGCAGCTTCTTGATTAATCAAGTACACAGCTTCTTCATGTGGAATCCCCTGCCGGTTAAACGCACCGGAATTCACATCAATCACGGTCAAAGCTTCTGTGTCTTCAATAATCAACGATCCACCCGAAGGTAATTCTACCCGGAGTTTAAATAGGAGATGTATTTGTTCTTCAATCTTCTCTTTCTTTAAAAGCGGCATCCTTTCTTTATAAAGTGATATCTTGTCGGGCTCAATCGTATGCTCGCTCTCATTTAATTTGCAAATTCGTTCATATATCTTTCTGTTATCAGTAATTAGGATTTCCGTTCCTTTATTAACATAATCACGAAGTGCTTTGACTATAATATCACTTTCTCTATACAGGAGTGTTGGTGACTTTTCCATCCGGAACCGTTTTTGGATAATATCCCAATTTTCTTTAAGACGGGTAATATCTTTTCTGAATTCATCCATATCCGCGTTTTCAGCTGCAGTTCTTATAATTAGTCCCATATGCTCAGCACATATTTCTTTTCCTATTTCCTTTAACCTCTTACGAACGGATTCCTGCCGAATCTTTTTAGAAACTCCTATATAACCTGTTCCTGATAATGTCACTGCATACTTTCCAAACATACTGATCTTTTCTGTAATAAGGGCGCCTTTCATATCTGTATCACTTTTAATAACCTGTGCAAGAATTGGGCTTCCTTCAGTCGGAAATCTCTTTTCATTGAGTAGATCCTTTCTGCGTAAAAAAGCATTTTTTCCAATTCCAATGTCCACAAAAATACCATCTACTGCAGGCACAATATTTTTGACAACGCCCTTATAAATACATCCGACTATTTCTGTATTAATTTGCTGTTCTATTTCTAAATCAACTAATTTATGCTGCCTAGTCACCGCAAGAATCGTTTCATCAGTACTAGCAGATAGGATAACTCGATTCATTTATCCTCCATTGATCCTTTATCAAACTAAATCCTAAAAAAATATACCTTCAGAAAAAGGTGTAATTCTCCGAATGCCGTTATAATAATACGTTCCGGTTCTTGAGCAAATAAAGGCATCCGGTATCCATGGCATATTAAAAAATTCTGCTAATATTTTCCATATATCTTTAGGTTGTACACTCCCTGACTGAGAACGGGCAAGAGAAAATTTTAAATATGCACGATTCCCCTGTATCTTCACTCTCATTGGCTGAATAATCATGGGCTTCACATCCATTTGCCTTACCCTCTTAGGAGTAACCCGTTCATAGATAAAGGAATCTAATGCGTTAAACTCTGCAATATTTTTCTCTGTTTGTAAAATATCTTTTCCCCCATCGACCGGACCTTCCATCTCATATACATCTTCATTTAGAAATGTAACAAGTTTCCCCCTGTCAAGGCCGACTTCTTTGATTTCATGAAGCATGATCCCTTGGGGCAGTTGCGGGGTAAGTAGTGCAGAAACTTTTTCGGGTAAAAAATCTTTTTCCAATTTCATTTCTAAATACAGCGGATCTGCCGTCACTCCTACTCCAAGTGCTGCATCAAAGGCTATCTTCATATGAGGATTAAATCCTTCAGAAAAAGCAATAGGAATCCCGGAGCGAATCACAGCTCGCTCCATGGTACGAAGCATATCCAAATGACCTAAAAATCTAAGCTCTTCACCCTTGCTTATAGATAAAAACAGCCTTTTCACTGGGTACGTCCTCCTTATGATCGATCAGCTTCACATCCAGCAATGGGCATACAGCACAGCCATTACACGGCAGATGCCGGCAATCATGGGTAAGCAAACCTTTTTGTGCCATTTTCCATTCTTTTCTGAGATAGTCTTTTGTTACGCCACAGTCGATATGATCCCAAGGTTCCTGCTCAAATTCATTTCTAGGACGATTTGCGTAAAGATCAGGATCTATATTACATTCATGGAAACATTCTATCCACTTATCATAATTGAAAAATTCCGTCCAACTATCGTATGTACATCCTTTTTTCCATGCTTTTAAAATTACTTTCCCCAATTGACGGTCACCTCTTGCAAGTACCGCTTCCAAATATCCGGTTTTCGCATCATGATAAGCGTATTTAATATGCTTGTCTCTGAACAAATCCTTTAAATATTGCTGTTTTCTCTCAATTTCCGCCACGCTGCATTGTGGCATCCATTGAAAAGGTGTAAAGGGCTTTGGTACAAAACTTGACACACTGACAGTTACACGACAATCATATTTCCCACGAATTTCATGATAGAGATCTTTTATTCGAAGCGCTAAGCTCGCAATTCCTGCTAAGTCTTCATCCGTTTCTGTCGGCAATCCCATCATAAAATATAACTTAACTTTGCTCCATCCATTTTTAAAAGCATTTGCACAGGCGCCCATGATATCCTTTTCTGTCACCCCCTTATTGATTACATTTCTCAACCTTTGCGTCCCTGCCTCCGGCGCCAGCGTAAGCCCGCTCTTCCTAACCTGCTGCACTTTTTTTGCAATATCGATAGAAAAGCTATCTACACGAAGCGAAGGAAGGCTAACACTGACTCTGCGATTTTTAAAGGTTTCCAGAAGGTGATCCACAAGCTCCGGAAGACGGGAATAATCGGCTGACGAGAGTGACATCAATGAAATTTCATTATATCCTGTTCGTCTGATTAAGGTGTCCGCTAATTCCTGCAAACGCTTTTCTGTTTTTTCCCGTACAGGTCTATAGATCATCCCCGCCTGGCAAAATCGGCATCCTCTGCTGCAACCGCGAAACATTTCAAGCACCGCACGGTCATGAACAATCTCAATATGCGGTAAAATCGGTTTATCATCTATATGAACACTATCCATATCACAAATAACACGTTTTTGTATAGGGAATTGCACATTAGAAATTATAGGACTTATAGAACGGAATATACCATTTTCATAATAAGAGACCTCATATAATGACGGCACATAGCACCCCTCTATCGCAGCCATTCTTCTAATGATTTCTTTCCGTCCCCCCGGTTTTCCATCTTTTTTCCAATTCCGAATCAATTCCAGCATCTCACAGATAGACTCTTCTGCTTCACCAATAAAAAATACATCAATAAAATCACACATAGGTTCCGCATTATAAACGCAAGGTCCCCCACTGATTACAATCGGATCATTGTCGCTCCGATCTTTAGACAACACGGGGATTTTCGCAAGATCAATCATATTCAGCACATTCGTATAACTCATCTCATAGGGTATAGTAAATCCCAATACATCAAAATCATGTATAGGACACTTATTTTCTAAAGAGAACAGAGGTATTCCTCTTTCACGTATCATCTTTTCCATGTCTATCCATGGCGCATATACACGCTCTGCCAAAGCATAGGATTTTGAATTGATTACACTGTAGATAATCTTAAGCCCCAAATGACTCATAGCTACTTCGTATACATCAGGAAAAGCCAATGCTACCTTTACATCAACAGAATCATGGTTCTTAACGATGCTGTTCCATTCTCCCCCAATATATCTTGCCGGCTTTTGTACATGCATCAACCAAACCGGATCAATTTTTACAGGATTCATAGACATTCTCCCTACTCAAACATCATTTTCTTGCGACGAAGGTAAACGTTCATTAATATTCCGACACAAAATAAATTCATAAGCAATGCACTTCCACCATAACTCATAAAGGGAAGAGGAATCCCTGTAACAGGCATGATTCCAAGTGTCATCCCTACATTGATAAACACTTGGAATAACCACATAGAAAAAATACCGCAAGCTAAAAGACTGCCGAAAATATCTTCGGAAGATTTTGCAATAACTAACGTCCTGTATAGTAATAAAAAGTATAGAAATATAACAAAAATCGAGCCTACAAAGCCTAATTCTTCACCAATAACAGAAAAAATAAAATCTGTATGATTTTCCGGTAAAAAATCCAATTGGCTCTGCGTCCCGGAAAATAATCCCTGTCCTATAAATCCACCGCTGCCTATCGAAATTTTTGATTGAATCACATGATATCCCGAGCCATATGGATCCACATTGGGGTTAAATAAAATAAGAAGCCTCATTTTTTGATATTCATGGAGAACAAAGAACCAAACTATAGGTGAGATGACTAATAATCCGATTAATGCCTGTTTCACCAATTTTATACTCAATCCACAAATATACAACATTCCTAAAGTGATGGCACAAAACACTAAACTCGTTCCTAAATCAGGCTGTATGAAAATCAGAAATGTCGGAAGTGTCATCAATCCTGCCACAGGAAGCAGGCTTCTCCATGTTTTATATTCCTGTTTACGGTTTGATAATAATCGCGCCAGGCAAATAATCATAAATAATTTGGCAAATTCAGACGGCTGTAAAGTAAATGGTCCGATCTGTATCCACCGTTGTGCCCCTAATGCACTTGTTCCCGCAAATTTAACCACTATCAATGACAATGCGTTAATCACGAATAAAGTTGGAGCCCATTTGTATAATATGCGATAGTCATATTTCAATGTAAATCCTGATATGATAATCCCCAAAACAAGAAATATTCCTTGTTTCAGAATAAAATCATACCGTTCCGGATATCCATATACATTGGCATGAGTCGCACTTCCAATGATCATTAGACAAATAATGCCCAAACTGATTACTGTCAGAAACAACGTACTGTCAACTCTTCTTAAATAACGGATTAGATTCATAAATTATCTCCTATGGCGCCATTTATACGCCATTCTGTTCCGATCCCAAGAAAATATCGGACGTTTTTTTAAGATAGATTCGCTACCTTTCAAAGCAACACCATTTTCCTTTTTTGCAGCATGGAGTATATATCGCCATCGGGATACGGGATATTCCCGCCCCTTAAAAACTACATTTATCACACATTGTAAGGCATCTGCAAACGCACAGTCATTGCGATATGTTTGCAATTCTCCATAATGTGACAATTGTGTCGCAATCCGTGAAAAGGGGATTACTCCTCCAAACATGTCATCATCAATACATGTCATCATTTCCTCAAAACTAATCTTGTCATTGCCTTCGTTAAATTGATTCAACACAATGTAGGAACGTACATTCTCCGGCATCATCAAAATCATTTTTTCTGCATTCCGCTTCGATGCCCAGGATGGTGCTAAAACTATTATTGCAAAATCAGAAATCTTAGCCGCGAACTTTATTCCCGTTCCTATTCCTGCCGGACAATCGATAAGAATCAAATCATAAATTCCATCTATATCTTCCAACACCGTATTTATAGCGTCAGGAGATATTTCTTCCCAAGTTTCACCTTGTGAAGCGGAAAGAAAATATAAATTCTCATCAATGGATAGAACCGCATCCCTTATAAAACATTTCCCCTGTGCTAAATCCCATATATTGTAAAAACATTCATTTTCTACACCCAGAATCAAATCCAGATTCCGAAGTCCCATATCGCCATCAATTAAAAGAACTTTTTTCCCCATTCTCGACAACTGAATACCCAAAGCAGCCGTTAAAAGGGTTTTCCCTACTCCCCCTTTGCCAGAAATCACAGATAGCACTTGTGTCATTATCAATTGCCTTTCTTTCTCAAAACTACACCACTTCTATCTTTTGCAAATGCATATTCGCCAAAATGAAAATACGCATCCATCACTTTTTTTACTACCGGCGCAGCAGAATCAGCACCGAATCCGGCATGTTCAAACATACATGCAATAACGATTTCCGGTTTCTCAAAAGGACCGTAAGCAATAAACCACCCATTATCCAACCCATTTGTTTCTGCTGTGCCGGACTTCCCCGCAATAGAAATCGGATAATTTTCAAATAAATTTCCACCAGTACCGCCCTTTTGCATAACGCGGCGGAGAGCTTCACAAACCACATCCATAGTAGCTTTTGACAATGGTAAGCTGCCTATACGTTTAGGTGAAAAAATTTTTTTCGGCGTACCATCCAAATGATCCACACGGCTTACTAAATATGGTTGATATTTAAATCCTCCATTTGCAAGCGCCGAATAAACCATTGCCATCTGCAGAGGAGTCGTCAGAGTGAAACTTTGTCCAATAGCCGCATCAAAAGTTTCCCCTAAATACCAATCTTGACCAAATATCTTCTTTTTATATTCTTCACTGGCCACATTTCCTTCGACTTCGCCGGTTAAGTCAATTCCCGTCAGTTGCCCCAGGCCAAAATCACGGGACATACCCGCCAACCGGTCAATGCCTACACGCCGTCCCATCTCGTAAAAATACACATTATCAGACTTTGCCATGGCATCATAAAAATCTACCCAACCGAAAGCCTCTCCTTCAGAATTTCTTTTATCAATAAGCCAATGCCTTCCATTATCAAATATCTTTTCTTCAGGCGTGACCATCTTCGCCTCCAATGCAGTAGCGCCGGTAATAACTTTAAAAGTTGATCCCGGCGGATACATAGAAGAGATATTTCTGTTTTGCAGAGGATGGTTTTTATTATTGATGATTTTATCCCATTCCTCGGAAGAAATACCACGACTGAACTGATTTGGATCAAAGCTTGGCCAGCTCACCATTGCTAATATGGCACCGCTATTGGGATCTACTGCCACAACAGATGCTCCAGTAGGAAATATCCCCATTCTATGGAGAATGTTTACCTGTGCTTCCACCGCATTTTCAGCCGCACGCTGTAAAGCAGAATCTACGGTTAATCTTATATTATTTCCCGATATGGCAGCTGCACCGCCTGTATAATTTACCGGCTGACCTGCAGCATTCACTTCTATTACTTTAGACCCGTTTGTACCTTCTAAATATTGATTGTATTGCCATTCTAAACCAGCCCTTCCTATCAATGTGCTTGATGCGTAAGGTCTACCGTTTTTATCTACATCTTCGGGACCTGCTTCCCCTACATACCCAAGCATTTGAGCACCGGCATTTCCAAAAGGATACACTCTTACCGGCTGGACTTCCACTTCAATATCCGGGTAATCATTTTTCTTTTCTTCAATTTCCGTCGCCACATCAAGGCTTACATCTTTAGCAAGATAAATCGCACCAAAAATAGCTTTATTATCCTCTATCTTTTTTTGTAACATGGCCGGTGATGTTTTCAAAAGATCCGCCAGATTTCGCAGCTCTGTTTCCGGAAGGCTATTCTTCTTTCGATCTACGGGCATTGTTATGCCGTATGAAGCACGTGAGCCTACCATTAAGATTCCATTTCTGTCATACATTACTCCTCTTGAAGCAATAATCGGTAAAGTCCGAATTCTATTTCCATCCGCCTCTTGTTTATAGTAAGATCCCTCTATGATCTGCATAAAAAATAAACGAAAGCTCAAAATTGTCAACAAAACAATTGACACATATGCTAAATTTGCATATCGCGTTTCTTCCTTATTTTTCAACAGATTTTCAAGTATTCCCGGTACACGTCTTTTCATTACCACCGAGATTCTCCCTCAATTTTAAAATACCATAATGGTCGATGCAGTAAAAATGCACATACTGCATTATATCCAATAAAAGGAACTCCAATATAAAGCAAGTATAAAGATGATACCAACGGTACACCGGCAATCCACATTACCAGCGTGGAAATACCCATAAATGCTAAAGAGCCCACAATTACGGAAATTACAGAAACATACCAATTGCGATTATATTTCCCTTTGACAAATTTAACAAAAATAAAGGTAATCACTATATAGGCCAGCAGATGCAGACCAAAAAAATTCCCAATAATTAAATCCTGCACCAATCCACCAACTATAGACAGTACATATGCATATTTAACCGGAAACACCATCGCAGAAATAATAATAAAGACGAGCCAAAGATCCGGTTGCGATATCCCGTCAAAGAAAAATGGAATGACAGATCCCTGTAATATAGAAAAAAATATACATAACCCGATTAATAATTCTTTATTCATTTTCAGCTCCCGCTTGATGAAGGTTAGGATTCATTGGTGGCTCACGCTGAATAACTTCCGCATCAATATTCTGTGGTAGTGTTTTACGGATAGAATCCATAATAACAAAGACCTCTTCCAAATGACCAAAGTCCACAGCGGGTTTAATATCTGCATCTAAAGACAGCTTCCCGGAATCATCCGTAACTTGCTGAATGCTTCCGATGACCAAACCTTTGGGATATACACCTCCATACCCGGAGGTAATAACCACATCCCCTTTTATAACATCATCTTCTTTGACTATATTTACAAAAGACAAAACCCCTAATTTCCCTGTATTTCCAGATACCATTGAGGCTACACGAGAAGCCGGCCGCTGAATAATGCCCCCTACCATCGTTCTGGGATCAATAAGGAGCTGTACTCTTGCCGATTCCGTATATACTTCACTGACAAAACCCACAAGGCCCTCCGGCACTATAACAGGCATGTATTTCTTCAAACCTTGATTTACACCACAATCTATAACCATGGTATTTGTCCATGTCCCGTAATCCCGACCAATTACAGATGCACCCAGCAGATTAAATTGCGTATACCCCTCTCTGAATTTAAGGAGGTGTCTTAACCGAATATTTTCCGCAAGAATTCCACTGTATCGAGATTGCTCTGCTTTCAAGCTTTCATTTTCTCTTTTCAGGCGCTCCAAATCACTCCAATTGCTAAAAGATTGATCTATAATTTTTATTCCAATTTTTCCCCAAGTTGCCGTATGACTCATGCTATACTGAAACGGTGCTGCCGCAGTAGACAGTGGTTGAGAGACAAAGGGCACCGATTCCCGATGGCGCCAAAACCATCCACCTAATGCCATCAAGATAAAAATAAAGATGGTTAATAAAATCTTTCTCTTTCCAAAAAAGATCATTATATCCCTCCGTAATATTTTTCGCCACTTTCCACAAGCATCGGCAATCTAACTGCATTGCCTAATGCCAAACAGCAGCCTTTGGCCACCACATTTTCCGGTTCATCCGCCACAAAAACAGGAACCCCTATCTGTGAAGCAATCCACTCATCTATTCCGGATAATTTCGCAGTCCCCCCAGATAAAATCATACCATTTTTCAATAAATCTTCAGCCATTTCAGGTGTTGCCGCACGCATCACTTTCTTTATCAGTTGTACGACCGGCTGCAAAATACGCTGCATAATCGGTGACAAATTTCGTTCAGTTAACTCCAGTATAATTTCAACGCCGTCAGCTATACGTCTTCCTCTAATGGTAAACGTACGAGATTCTCCGGTATGTACCACCGATATCCATTCCCGTTTCAACTGTTCCGCCTGTGTCATTCCGATCATCAAGTGATATTTCGCCTGGACAAACCTGCGGATACCTTCATCAATGGTTTTCCCCCCGAAAGAAATCCCATGTTCTTCAACAACTCCGCCTGCACAATAAATGCCGCAGTCTGTAACATCCTTGCCAATAACAGTGGATAAAACAGCTTCTGGCGTATCAATAATTACACCAGCACCAATAGCCGCCGCAGCGGGTGCTGACAATAAAAATATTTGCTGTGCCCCCGCATGTGCAAGCGCATCCACTAATGCATGTCGAACAACGGAACTGATTTCACAGGGTGTTGCCATCATAACTGTGGGGCGGCTAACGGAATGCCGGATAGCTTTATTAATAAAATAACGAAGCATCTTTTTCGTTATTTCATAATCCACCATAATCCCATTCCTAATAGTCCATTCGATACGGCAATCTCCACTAGAAGAATGACTACGTATAATGGCATCTGTGCCAAACCCCAAGATTTTTCCGCTATTATCTTCTAAAGCTGCACAGCTTGCTTCTTCCAAAATCACCCTTTTATCGGAATAAATACGGATTTGAGAAGACCCCATATCTATTCCTAATTTATCATTAATGCCTGAAAATACTTTCATCCAATACAGCCTTTCCTATTATTGTGACATATATTGTACCATATGTTTAAACTAAGAAGTGAGCTCTTATTCTTCTACATATATTATATAATACATTTTCACAGTAAATCATATCCATACAAGTATGGCTCGCATGATTCTTATACTCTTGTTTGAATTTATTCTAGATTTATGGTAATATAAACAGTTTTTAATTGACTTAGTGTCTTTCGTGTATTAATATATAATATATCTTAAAAAGTGCAGTTTTTATAAAACCAAAAATAAGTTTAAGGGAAATTTCTTATTTGTGGTAATAAAAACTGACGATTAACCTGTTATGCAGGTATTTTACTAAGGAGTGATATTCATGAAGAAAAGTATGAAAGCAATTCTGTCCGCTTCGGTAGCAGCATTATGTGTGTTTGGTGTGGGTTTCTCTGCGAGTGCTTATGAATTGAATGCTGAAGTAAAAGACGTTACTCCAGCACTCAGAGAAGCTTCCACCATCGGTGTATGGCACCATTCAAACCCGGATCTCCAGAATCTGAAAAACAAGGATGCCATTCTTGTTATGACATTTGGTACTACTTTTGCTGATACCCGTGCGAAAACAATTGATGCTGTAGAAGCAGCTATTCAGAAAGCTCATCCTGATATCCCGGTCTTTGAAGCATATACATCTCACATCATTATTGATCGAGTTAAAGCAAAAGAAGGTATCCAGAAGATGACTCCGGAAGAAGCTTTTAGCAAGCTTAAAGCTGAAGGATATACCCGTGTTGCTGTTGTATCTTTGGATGTTATCCCGGGCATGGAATACAGCTATGATTCGATTATCACAAAAATGCAGATGTCTAAATTCAAAGAACTCTCTCTTGCCACCCCACTCATGTATTTCCAGGGTACAGAAGGGGAACCGGATCAGGTTGTTGATTTCCTGAATGCAGTAAAGAGCCAGTTCCCTGTTATGGGAAAAGAAGATGCTACTCTTATTATGGCACATGGTACACCACATCCGGGCAATGCTTACTATTCTGTCATTCAGGATCGTATAGAAAAATTAGGGATGAATAATGTATTTGTTTACTCTGTTGAAGGTCGTCCAAATCTGGATGATGTCATTCCGAAACTAAAAGCAAAAGGGTTTAAGAATGTCACCCTTATGCCAATTATGATGGTCGCCGGTGATCACGCAAACAATGACATGGCAGGCGATGATCCAGATAGCCATAAGAGTATTCTTACAAAAGCAGGATTTAAAGTAAATACTTATATTCACGGTCTTGGGGAAAATGAAAATGTTCGTGCCCTGTACATACAGCGTGCTGATGAGGCCCTTGCTGCATTCAAGAAGTAATTTGTGATAAGATATTAAAGAGAGGAATACTCTTTGATATAAAAATTCCTCCGTCATTTTCGACGGAGGTTTTCTTTTCTATTACAACTAAAGGAGATTATCATGAAGAAGGTCCAAGTTGCTATTCTTGCTGCTGCCATATGCCTTACTGCCGCCGGTTGCGGGAATACGCTACAAAAATCAGCAAATCCTTCCGCCAGTATCTACAACTATAAAGAGCAAAGCATTACCATGCAGTCGCAACCGAAGCGAATTGTTACACTAAGTGCTCCTCTGCTTAATATGGCATATGCGATTGGGGGAACATCATTGGCTCGGCCGACTACTTCCAGTCCCATACCGGATTCTGCAAAAGCTTTACCTGAATTGGGACAAGTTTCTCATATAAATATGGAAAAGCTCGTAGAACTTAATCCTGATCTCGTTCTCGGTGAAAAAGGGCAAAATGGGAAATTAGAATCACTCCTTCAGAGCAATAAAATTCCTTATCTTTTGATCAACTATGATGGAATCAATGACAATATTCCACTTATGAAATTTTTGGGACAAGTGTATGGAAGACCGGAACAAGCCGATAAGATAATTAAGAAATATGAAGCGGATATTCAAAAAGTGGAAAAAGATGCTTCGCAGTATGTACCTGCAAAAATTGCCATACTTAGGGCCACCGGCAAGGCGGTCACGGCGGAAACGCCGAAATCAATCTGTGCGTCCATGGCAGAACGTTTAAAGATGAATAACGTTCTTCTGTCTCATAAAGAAATAAACTTGGATACAAAAACAGTTCCATATTCGCTGGAACAACTTTCCGCAGATGATCCGGAGATTATTTTTGTAGTAACAATGGGTAAGGTTGAAGAAATTAACAAAAAAATGGACGAGCAAATGCGTGATAATCCGGCCTGGGCGAATATCCAAGCCGTGAAAAACAATCGAGTTTATTTCCTTCCCTCTGATTTATTTCTTATGAACCCCGGAGTCAACACACCAAAAGCAATGAACCAACTTCTTGATCTGGCATATCACCAATAATTTTCATAAAAAACAGACTTGTAAGAATAGTTGAAAGCACATTCTGCAAGTCTGTTTTTTATTGTATTCAATTTAATACATCCGTTAATCAAGTAATCCATTTATGGAAATACTGGGCCGCCCTCTTCGCATTTCCACATCTGCATCAACTTCAAAAATATCTGCAATTGCATCATGAGTCATTACATCAATAGGAGTTCCTTGTCTTTCTATAATTCCATTTTCGAGCACAAAAATTTCTGAAGAATATCGTACTGCCTGATTAATATCATGAAGAACCATAATGATGGTAATATTTTCTTCCCGATTAAGTTTTGATACCAACTCCAGCACTTCCAACTGATGACAGATATCTAAGTAAGTCGTAGGTTCGTCAAGAATCAAAATTTTCGGTTCTTGTGCAAGTGCCATTGCAATCCAAATCCGCTGACGTTCCCCTCCGGATAGGTTGGCAGCCAATCTATCCTTTAAGTGCAAAGTATTCGTTCTTTGCATCGCGCTTCGAATAACATCTCTATCATGAGTTGATACGCCTGTCCACCAATGTTGATATGGATATCGCCCGCATGAAACCAGCTCTTCAGCAGTCATATCCTTAGGTATCTCATGCACCTGCGGTAAAAATGCTACTTGTCTGGCCATTTCATTGGTATGAAAGCTACTCAACTCTTTTTCCGCTACTTCAACCCGTCCTACATCAGGTTTTAAATTACCTGTCACTATTTTTAAGAGCGTCGACTTTCCACATCCATTTCTCCCCAGAAAAGTGACAATACTCCCCTTTTTTATCTGCCCACTCACCCCTCTAAGAACCCGATTCTTCCCAAAAGCCAAATGGACATCCGATATTTTTATTGCTATATCCCCCATTATGAACTCCTCCTTAACAGATACAGGAAAAACGGAGCTCCTAGAAAGGCCATAATAATCCCTGCAGGAATCTCAACCGGTGAAAAAAGTATTCGCCCTAATGTATCACAGAAAACAAGAACTCCTGCCCCCAGTATAGCGGATCCGGGAATTACATATTTATAATCCGTTCCAACGATGAGACGGACAATGTGGGGAACTACAAGTCCTACAAACCCGATAAGTCCCGCTATACTGACAGCACCTGCCGCTAATAAAGCCGCCACCGCTGTCATAGAAAATCGTACTTTTTCTACCGGCACACCAAGCCCTCTTGCTGTTTCATCTCCAAGGCTGAGAATTGTTAATGCTTTACATCCAGCTAATGCAAAAATGAGTCCTAAAACCGTATATGGGAAGAGCGCCTCTACTTGAGGCCAGCTTCTTGCCGAGAGTCCGCCAACCATCCACAAAAGAGCTCCCTGCACTTTATCAGAGTAGAAAACCAAAAGTGCAGAAATGCCACTCCCCAAAAATGCACTGACCGCTACACCGGCCAATATAATACGTGTCGGCCTGATTCCATTTTTCCACGCCAATGAATATACAGCACATGCGGACAACATAGCACCGATAAAAGCCACTGGAGTAAGCAACAGAGATGCTTCCGGCATAAAAATCAGCATGATAACTCCTGCTAAACCGGCTCCGCTGGATACACCTACAATGCCCGGATCTGCTAAAGGATTTTTCATAACCGCCTGAAGAATGGCACCGGAAACTGCCAAATTTCCTCCCACTAATGCACCAACTATATTTCTTGGAAAACGGATATTCCAAATAACCATTTCATCCGTTGTACTGACATTCCCTATCAATGTATGTAAAATCGTTTGAAATGAAATATTTGCTGATCCAAACAAAAGACTTCCCACCATTGCACAACAAGTAAAGCAAAAAAATCCCCCTAACATGATAAGCCGTAGTGTCTTAGTTTTACCCGCATCCGATTCTTTACCCAACAGTTCCTCCTACAAAGTCATGCAATATAACCATAAACAAAAAGCAATAAAAACCAACCTGTATATCATCATATTAGTACTTCTGTTCACTCTGCTAAGGTTTTATTAATATAACAAAACATCATTTTCTTCCCTGTACATAAAGCATGTGATCTCTTTGTACAAGATTAAACATTAATGCGTTTATGACAGAGGCAACAATAGAGCTGCCGCCTTTTGTTCCTCTTACTGTAATAAATGGACAAGGAGCTTTTCTAACAAGTTGTTCCTTAGAATCCGCCGCGCCGACAAATCCAACAGGAATGCCAATAATCAATGCCGGTTTAATCCCGTCTTCCTCCACCATGCGAATAGCTTCATACAGAGCCGTCGGTGCATTCCCCACTCCGATAATTGAGCCGTTTAAATCTGCCCCAAAAGAATTCATTGCAGCCATGGAGCGGGCTATATTTTTTTCTTTGGCAATTTTTGCGATTTCCGGATCGGATACGCGGCAAAACACCTCTCCTCCCAATACAGACAGAGCATTCTTATTAATACCCGCTTTTACCATATTTACATCGGTATAAATATTACATCCCTTCGCAAGAGCATCAATGCCCGCCGCGACAGCCCCCTTGCTGGTCGCAATCAGATGACCATAGTCCACATCACCGGACGCATGAATCATACGTGAATAAACAGTAATCTCTTCTGAGGTTAAATCTATATCACTGATAAAAGGATCGATCAGATCCATGCTCTTTTCTTCAATAGCTCTTGGGTTCTTAATGAAATCCATAATATTCCTCCATATAATCTAAAATATCCTGCTGTGTCGAGAATACAGGAAAGCCCGATAAATCAGCTGCAGGCTTGTCGATAATGATTACAGATATTCCCGCATCCATCGCCGCCCTAAGCTTTGTGTCACTACCGCCAACAAGCCCGCTGTTCTTAGTAACCATTACATCAGCCTTGTAATCACGAATCATTGCCAAATTCATTTCATAAGAGAATGGCCCCTGTATTGCTAAGATGTGCTTGGCTTTCATCCCCAGATCCTCACACAATTTAATAACTCCTGATACAGGAAGCACCCTTGCCCATATTTTCTTTCCCTTCAATGCCTCCGAATGGACAAATGCTGACAAAGTCTTAGATCCTGTTGTCAAAAGAACACTTTTCCCCAGTTTTCCTGCCATGCCTGCTGCTTCAAACTCATCCTTGGCATGATAAAGTTTATCATAATAGGGAAGCGAAATCTCAGGACGTTCAAACCGTACATAGTCAATACCAGCCTCCTTGCATGCACTCCGTGCTGTTTCAGACACAATCGCCGCATAGGGATGGCTGGCATCAAGAATCAAGATTATATGCTTCTCCTTAATAATTCGTACCATGTCCTCTTGTTTGAACCGCCCTACTTCAACATCAATCCCTTTGTGGGCAGCTAATACCTTACCATATTGGCTTACTACAGTCATAAGAATTTCCTGCCGCTTTTCCGGGGATTTATTTATTTCCCAGTCTGCCAGTTTCGCTCCTATCTCACGGCCGTCCTGCGTTCCCGAAATAATCCAGATCAAAGCTTATACCCCCTTGGAGTGATGATATGTCCATCAGCAATATAAGAGTTACTATTCCCGATAATAACAGTTGACTGCATATCTACATCTTCTTCAGGCAATTTCTCCAAAGTACTGATTGTCCAATTCATTCCCGGACGCCCTGCTTTTCTCACAATCCCTACCGGAGTCCCAGGTTTCCTGAATTGCAGGATTATATTTCGAATCTGATCTAAATAGGTCGTACGGCCACGGCTCTTAGGATTGTAAATGGCAATAACAAAATCTCCTTCTGCTGCCAGTCTTGCCCGTTTCTGTATTTGTTCCCAAGGCGTCATCAGATCGCTTAAACTGATTACCGCATAGTCGTGCATCAACGGAGCTCCCAAAGCTGCAGCAGCTGTATTGGCAGCTGTCAACCCCGGAATAATTTCACACTTCGGACGTTTTTCTTCAGGAATTTTTTGAATAAGTTCAAGTACAAGTCCAGCCATGCCGTAAACGCCCGGGTCTCCAGAAGAAATAACCGCAACTTTATGCCCTTCCACAGCTAAATCGACTGCTTTCTGGCATCGATCCACTTCCTGCCGCATCCCATTTCCTACAATTTCTTTGTCGGCAATCCTGTCTTTAATGAGGGCAATATATGTATTGTACCCTACAATAATATCGGATTCCTGAATAGCATTTATCGCTTTTTCTGTCATTTCCGCTTCATGTCCAGGCCCAATTCCAACTACACGGACAATCCCACCGCAATAGCAATTGTCACACTGGCAAATTTTGTTTTCGGAAGAAGCGTCTTCCCCCCCATGGACTCTCTTAATGCTGCTGACTGACATACGTTTCCTACTCCAATCGTTTTTTCTACAAACTTTGATATCTCAATATGATTTTCTGCTTCCGTTTCTCTTAGCTCTTCAACTGTATAAAAGTGAATCGGCCTATCTATGTGTTTCGCAAAATCCAGTAATCCTTTTTCATCGGCTTTAAGATTCACGCTGGACAATGAAGCCACTTGATATGTATAACCATTTATCTTTGCTAAGGCTGCATAAAAGGCCTTTTTAATGAATGCTTCCGAAGTTCCCCGTTTACATCCTATACCAACATATAAATTTTTAGGCCGTAAGTACACATAAGGCTTAGAACATTTTACATTTCTTTCCGTGATAATTACGCAGGCATCAAACTCATTTTCATTTATCAGATCACTGCTGGCACAAGATATACCTATATCAAGAAACCTTTTTCGTATAGATTTAGCCCCCTCCACCTGATAATCCAGAAACCAGGAAAATCTTTTCCCTGCAGCTATAACGCTGTTAACGGGTTTCAATGTATCCAGCGGTTCAACGCGCATCATGAGCTCTCTGGCTGTATCATCAGGCGCTCTTTTTTCATGCACATCCGTTGCCGTAGTGATGACAGGGGCAGCACCAATTGCTGCCGCGACTTCCCGCGTCAACTTATTGGCTCCCCCCAAATGTCCGGATAATAAGGATATACAATGCTTACCACATTCATCCATACAAAGCACGGCCGGATCACTTGCCTTACTCACCACATGGGCTGCGATAGAACGTACCACAATCCCGGCTGCCATGATATAAATCAGGCCATCATACCTTCCAAAAATTTCAGAAGTCAATGCTGCCGTTTTCTTAAAATAATTGGCTTCCGCACCGCTTGCACATTCCTGATGCTCATATAATGTGATATCTCCCTTTAGAGTTGCTTTTAATCTAAGGCCTAGCCGCGCCCCCTCTGCAGATACGGAAATGATCGCATACCTCATTTTTTATCGGTTCCCTGACGGAACATAGTCGTAAAGCTACTGTCATATAATTTGGATAACTCATAATCTGTATCCAGTACACGGCCAACGACAATCATTGCCTGCCGTACTACACCTTCCGCATGGATTACATCAGCAATCGTATCAATTGTTCCACGAAGAATCTTCTGATCCGGCCAAGTAGCGCGAACCACGATCGCCACCGGTGTATCTCCGGGATAGCCGCCATCCTTCAGCTGCGACATAACTGTATTAATTCCCTGGATAGACAGGAAAATACACATCGTTGCCTGATGCTGTGCCAGCATAGAAAGTTTTTCCTTTTCAGGCATAGGCGTACGGCCTTCCATACGCGTAATAATAATTGTCTGGGAAACATTCGGAAGCGTATATTCCTGTTTGAGAGCTGCCGCTGTTGCCAAAAAGGAACTCACCCCGGGGACCACTTCCATCTGTTCTTCTGCCACGCCTGCCGCACGCAATCCATCCATTTGTTCCTGAATAGCACCATAAATAGCAGGATCCCCCGTATGTACACGTGCTACCGTTTTCCCTTTATGCATCGATTCTAATTCTACCTTAAGCACTTCATCTAAATTCATAGTGGCGCTGTTATAAACGGGAACATCCTTCTTTCCGTATTTCAATATTTCCGGATTAACGAGAGAACCTGCATAAATAATTACATCAGCCTCTGCAATAATCCGCTGACCTTTTATTGTAATTAATTCAGGATCTCCGGGACCTGCTCCGATAAAATAAATTTTTGCCATATTAAACCTCCTCTTTTTTTATAGCAGTAAAAATAAATATTGGACTCATCGGATTGAATAAATGATATCTGCCAAGCTTTCTTAAACGGTTAATCTGCATTTGAAAACCGTCAAACGTAAAAGGTCTGTCCTTGAACTCATTAACCACTTCACCCGTCGTCTCTGCAGTAACTGAAGTCAGAACGATTCGTCCGTCCGGTCGCAAAATATTAGTTGCCTTATTTAAAATTTCATGCATATTTCCACCGGAACCACCGATAATTACTACATCCGTCATAGGAAGTTCCGCCATTGCCTCCGGCGCGCTTCCTAAAACAGGATAGATATTCCTACAACCGAACTTCTCTGCATTCTGTTTAATTAAATCAATCCCTTCCGGATTCATTTCTATGGCATATACAATCCCCTTATTTGCACAAAGAGCTGCTTCAACGGTAATCGATCCAGTTCCTGCACCGATATCAACCACTGTATCTTCAGGGGCAATCCGTGCCTTAACCATAATCATCGCGCGAACTTCCGCCTTTGTCATCGGCACCTTTCCCCTTATAAATTCCTCATCATTAATTCCAAATGTGTACACTATCCCATCACCACCAATACAGATTCACCAAAACCGTCCAGCATCGTGATCTCTTTCAGCATACCGGTGTTTATATGCTGATTTTCATATGAAATATGTTCGCAAGCAGCGGCCCGAGTTTCTTTTGGCCATCCTTTTTTTATTAAATATTTGGCGATATATGACGGATTATGTTCATGATCTGTCAAGAAAGCCATTTTCTTCCCTTTTTCATACCTCAGCTGCTCATCATCAGGGATACGCCCATGAAATGACAGCCATAATGCCCCCTGCCAGGGTTCAGTAATAAGTGCAAATGCAGACTGCACCGATGAAATTCCCGGAATCACTTCTATAGGATTTCCTGCAAACCGTTTTTTTAACCAAGGTAATAAACTATAATATCCCGGATCTCCGCTCACCATGACAACTACATCATCTTTTTTTAGTGCGGATTCCATCCAATCGGCAAGCAGAGAAAGTTTTCCTGTGATAGGATACATTTCCTGCCCCGCATGACCATAATCAGACAAGGCACGATGTCCACCGACCAAGTAGCGGGCCTTTTCAATTACGGACAACGCCTTCGGCAGGATATACTCTTTACTTCCCGGTCCTATACCCGCTACTATTAATGTATGTTCCATTTTTCCTCTTCCAAAATCTCTTTTGCCCGACTGCTTATAGCCTGAACAGTGCCATCCAACCCCGCAAAAACGATCCCTACCCTGGCCTTGCCAAAAATATACCTTTCCGCACGAACCTGTGCTCGTTCCGCCATCTGCCCATAAATCATGTTATAGCCTTCTCGGGCAATAATAAGCGCCGCACCATCTGTAGTATTGCATTCCATAATTTCACGAACTATGGCAGGAGCAGCTCCGTTCATCGCCGCATAAGCTGCCATCGTTTCCATCCGTCCGTCGCTGTTCCGGTTATATGTATGAAAGCTTCCGGACGCCACTTTAACCAATTTCCCCATATGCCCTATAAGAAGCATCTTTTCAAAACCTTTAGCTACACATTGTTCCATCATATAGCCGATATAATTACTTGTCTCTATAATCGATTCTTTAGGTATTCCCATAATTTGTGCTGCATGCTCACCAATTCGTCCGGGACATAAAGTCGCCGTACGGATCCCGCTGGCCCAGACTACAGGAACCTGGGGTGCCAAAGACCTTTTATATGCATCTTCACTCATCGGTTTAACGATTCCCGTAGTTCCTAAAACAGAAATTCCGCCAACCACTCCAAGTGCGGGATTCAGGGTCTGTTTTGCTAACTCTTCCCCCTTAGGAATGCTAATTGTCACGATACAGCCATGAGCCGGGGCAATCAATTCCTCATACACGTATCTAAGCATAATTTGCGGTCCCGGATTAATAGCAGGGTGACCAACCTGCACTTGCAGCCCCGGACGAGTAACTGTGCCTACACCTTTGCCGGCTCGCAGTTCCATTCCTGACTTATCAGTCAACTCCACTGTCACCACAATCGGAGTTCCATTCGTACAGTCCAAATCATCGCCAGCATCTTTCAATACAGTTGCTGTCCCGATGTTATTTTCAGCGGATGCGCTTTGCACCGGCAGTGTAATTTCTGTACGCTGCGGCGATAAAACCGTTACCTGTTTGGGAAATTCTCCTTTAATGGCAAGAACTGCAGCCTTCATTGCAACCGTTGCTGTTGCACCGGTTGTATACCCCTCCCGCAATACCTTCCCCATCATTTCCTCTGTATTCATAAATATATAGAATGTCCCTTCATCTATAATTTACAAACTGCAGATCTACAGGAATATCTTCTTGTTTTAAAAATGCAATGCAAGCCTGCAAATCATCCTTATCTCTACCACTTATACGAAGCTCATCCCCGTTGATTTTAGCCATCACTTTGATTTTCGATCCTTTAATCCGTTTTACAATATCTTTTGCCAAATCTGAAGAAATACCGTTCTTTAATTCAAGTATCTGCCTTACGGTACCACCCGCAGCAGATTCCTTTTTCTTTTCTTCTATATTTTTCAAAGAAATACCTCGCTTTACCAACTTCCCATTAACGATTTCACGAACAAGACGCAGCTTAAAATCATCATCCCCTATAAGAGTAATTAAACTGCCATCAAAAGATACCGAACTCTTACTTCCTTTAAAATCATAACGCGTACCAATTTCCTTAGAGGCCTGATTCACCGCATTTGCGGCTTCCTGTAAATCAGTACGGCATACTACATCAAAAGAATAATCTTTAGCCATAATTGTCTCCTTGATAAATTATTAACATACCATAATAATAAAAAGAATAAATTACTAATTATTTTACCATACCACAAAGAATTATATTTTAAAAGAAAGAATGTTTTAACACTTTTAGTATATCACATTTACATTATTCAATATACGTTTTCCCTATTTAAATGATAAATGCTTTCATCTGGAAATCATATCCTCGGTACAGTATAATAAAATAAAGTATTTTATTATATAATTTTATTCCGATAAGGAAAGGAAGGTATTTAAGATGCCACTTGTAGGAACTACTGAAATGTTTAAAAAAGCATATGATGGTCATTATGCAATTGGCGCATTCAATGTCAATAACATGGAAATCATTCAAGGAATTATGGCAGCCGCAAAAGAAAAACAATCTCCTGTTATTCTCCAAGCATCAGAAGGTGCTCGAAATTATGCAGGTCAAGAGTATATCGTCGGGCTTATCAAAATTGCTCTTCAGGACTACCCTGAAATTCCCACCGCGCTCCACCTTGATCACGGTTCCTCTTTTGAGATTTGCAAAGCCTGTATTGATGGCGGATTTACTTCTGTTATGTACGACGGCTCTAAACACTCTTTTGAAGAAAATGTACGTATTACAAAAGAAGTCGTAGCTTATGCCCATAATAAAGGCGTCGTAGTAGAAGCTGAGCTGGGACGTTTAGCCGGTGTAGAAGATCTGGTCAGTGTTGACGCCAAAGATGCTATTTTTACCGATCCCGATCAAGCGGCGGAATTTGTTGAACTGACAGGTTGCGACTCACTCGCTATCGCTATCGGCACAAGCCATGGCGCTTATAAATATAGTGGAGAACCTTATCTTGATTATGAACGTCTTGAAAAAGTCGGCCAACTGCTCTCTGATTATCCGATCGTTCTCCACGGCGCCTCTACGGTTATCCCTGAATTCGTAGAAAAATGTAATCAATTTGGAGGAAAAGTCTTAGGTGCCAAAGGTGTACCGGAGGAGATGCTCCGTAAGGCTGCCCGGATGGCCGTCTGTAAAATTAATATTGATACAGATATCCGCCTTGCTATGACAGCCGCCATTCGAGAAAGCATATTTAAAAATCCGGAAAATTTTGACCCCCGCGGATACCTGAAACCGGCAAGAGAGGCTGTAAGGCAAATGGTCATGCATAAAATCGAAGCTGTTGTGGGTTCGGCTAATACCATTTAATATCTTCATTCTAAACTAAAACTGCCACTGGATACATCACGTCAATCCAATGGCAGTTTTAGTTTAGTTGAAATCATGTCTAAAATATAAAAAGACAAGTTCAAACAACTCGTCTTCTTATATTTATCTCTTATGCTTTTTTAGCAGCTTCGCAAATTACAGTAAAACCAGCGGGATCACTGATAGCCAATTCAGACAACATCTTACGATTTACTTCGATACCAGCCTTTGTCAAACCTGCAATCAACCTGCTGTAAGTCAGCCCATTCATACGAGCTGCCGCATTTATACGGACAATCCAAAGCTTACGGAACTCTCTCTTCTTCGCTCTACGGTCTCTTCTTGCATAATAGAGAGCCTTCATTACCAATTCATTCGCTTTTTTGAATTGGGCATGGCGGGCACCTCTGTATCCCTTCGCCATTTTTAAAATTTTTTTATGCCTTGCGTGTGCGGTTACACCAACCTTAACTCTTGCCATTCTCTAAATCCTCCCTATTATCCGTTCGGCAGCAATCTTGCTACGCGTTTGTAATCAGATTTGGAAACCAGTGCTGCTTTTCTAAAATTTCTCTTTCTCTTTGGAGATTTTTTTTCGAGAATGTGGCTTTTAAAAGCCTTATTTCTCTTAAACTGGCCGGAGCCGGTTTCGGTAAAGCGTTTTGCCGCAGCGCGGCGGGTTTTCATTTTCGGCATTTTCATTTCTCCTTTATTATGCTTTCGGACCAACAACCATAGTCATGTTACGTCCTTCCAATTTCGGTGGCTTTTCACGAACAATAGAATCACCAAGTTCTTTCGCAAATCTTTCAAGAACTTCTCCGCCAAGCTCCGGATGAGTCATTTCCCTGCCACGGAACATAATTGTAACTTTGACTTTATTCCCATCTGCTAAAAAACGCTGTGCATTTTTCAACTTGACATAGAAATCATGGTCTTCTATATTGGGGCGAAGTTTGACTTCCTTAAGTTGGAATACCTTCTGTTTCTTCTTCGCTTCTTTATCTCGTTTCTGCTGCTCATATCTGTATTTTCCGTAGTTCATGATACGGCATACCGGCGGTTTCCCGTTCGGTGCAACTTCTACAAGATCAAGACCTTTTTCCTCCGACAAACGGATGGCTTCATGGAGCGTCATAACTCCCAACTGTTCGTTTGTATCGCTGACTACCCGTACCTCTCTGGCACGAATCTCCTCATTGATACTGAGTTCCTTTCCTATTCTTTTCACCTCCGAAAAAGAAATTCATTGCAAGTAAAAAGCGGACAGCATATACTATCCGCTTCCGAATTCATACATAAACCTTAGTAGCTTTCGCCATGTAAGGTGAGAAGCGGATGACTTCTGCTTGCAATCAGTTACTCGTATATAATAAGTGATTCCACAAATAATGTCAAGCAAAGAGTGGAAACTTATTCCGACAGATCGTCACGAAGGACACGATGCGCCATTCCTACAGCAACCTCATTAAACCGGAGAACGCCAACCCCCACATAAACTGCGACACATAAATGTTCGTGCCACCGGGCTACACCGATTTTTCCGCCTACATTCATTCCCAATGACTTTAATTTTATCTGTTCGATAGCGGATTCCACCGCCCCCAAAACAGAGCCGTCACCTACATGGGTATCACTGATGACATGTTGACGTTGGGCAGCAACGATAGCCGATTCATAAATCTTAGGCAGAATATCTAAAAACTTTCCACCAAAATTAACCGCTACCGCGCGAATTTCCAGTTTGGCCAATTCTTCCCGAAGGATACTTTCTTCCACCCTCGTTTCAGAAAGTGCCATACGCAGCGCCGCCCGGCCAACATCACCACTTTGATATTCTTTATCCATATCAATATGACCTATCCCTAATCTCACGAATCAGATTGGAAACAAATACAGCCACTGGCAGAGAGCCTTCATCACCATTTTTACGGCTTCGAACCGAAACAGTATGTCCATTCATTTCCTTATCACCTACAACAAGCGTATAAGGAACCTTTTCCATCTGTGCCTTACGAATCTTATATCCTAAAGTATCATTTCCCTCTTCAATTTCTACACGTACATTGGATGCAGAAAGTGCGTCTGCCACAGATCTTGCATAATTCATATGTTTTTCTGTAACGGGAACCACTTTGACCTGAACTGGCGCAATCCAACTCGGGAATGCTCCGGCAAAGTGTTCAATCAAGATACCAATGAACCGTTCCAGGGAACCATATCCTGCTCTGTGCAGCATAACAGCTCTATGCTTTTCTCCATCTTCCCCCACATAGTTTACATCAAAACGTTCCGGCAGCTGCATATCCATTTGAATAGTGCCGCACTGCCATGTACGCCCAAGGCAGTCTTTGATGTGAAAATCCAGTTTAGGACCATAAAATGCGCCATCACCTTCATTAATAACATAAGGAACACCGGCCGCTTCAACAGCATCCCGTAATGCATTTGTAGAAATTTCCCACAGCTCCTCAGAGCCCATGGAATTCTCAGGACGCGTGGACAGCTCCACATGATATTCAAGTCCAAAAACACTGTATAATTTCCTATACATTTCCATAGTCTTAATTACTTCATCTTTCATCTGATCCTGCGTCATGAATATATGAGCATCATCCTGTGTGAACACACGGACACGGAATAATCCATGAAGCGCACCATGAAGTTCATGGCGGTGTACAATCCCAAATTCACCCACGCGTTTTGGTAATTCCCTATAAGAGTGCTGGTTTGTTTTATAGTATAAAATCCCGCCAGGACAGTTCATTGGTTTTACAGCATAATCTTCTTCATCAATCTGGGTAAAGTACATGTTTTCTTTATAATGATCCCAGTGACCGGACTGTAGCCACAACTTTTTAGAAAGGATAATTGGTGTCATAATTTCTTCATAGCCAAATTCGCGGAACAATTCCCGCTCATAAGCTATAAGTTCATTACGAATAACCATTCCTTTCGGATGGAAAAACGGGAATCCCGGTCCCTCTTCATGGAAAGAGAATAGATTTAATTGTTTCCCCAATTTTCTGTGGTCACGCTTTTCCGCTTCAGCACGGACAAAGAGAAATTGATCCAGCTCCTCTTTATCAAAGAATGCGGTTGCATAAATACGCTGGAGCATTTTATTGTGTTCATCACCACGCCAATAAGCACCGGCCACTGTCATTAGCTTAAATACTTTTAACTTGCCTGTCGAACGAACATGGGGGCCTCTGCATAAATCGGTAAAATCCCCTTGTGTATAAGTCGATACGATCGCATCTTCCGGAAGATCCTGTATTAAGATAACCTTATAATCCTGGTTTCTGCTCCTGAAAAATTCTAATGCCTCATTTCTACTCAAAATCTTTTTTTCAATAGGCAGATTTGCTTTAGCAATTTTAGCCATCTCTTTTTCAATAGCAACAAAATCTTCCTGACTAAAAACATGGTCAGATTCTAAATCATAATAGAACCCATCATCAATTGCAGGTCCAATTGCAAATTTCGTTCCAGGATACAAATGCTGAATCGCCTGTGCCATTACATGAGCGGCTGTATGCCGAAGTGTAAAAAGCCCCTCCTTATCTGCTTTGGTAAAGAACTCAACCTGTGTTCCATCAGTAATATTGTTCCGGATATCAGTTAATTCTCCATCCACTTTAGCTACCAATACATCTTTAGCAAGACTATTGGAAATTTTTTTCGCAGCTTCAAACAGTGTCACTTCATTTTCAAAGTGTAGTTCCTTCCCATCTTTCAACCGAATTGTTATCATAATCTTTCCTCTTTTCTTTCCGGAAATACCTCCCATATATTAGAGAAAAATTTCCTAAAAAATAAAAAACTTCCATCCACAAGGGACGAAAGTTTAATTCCGTGGTTCCACCCAAATTAGAGTTAGTACTCCGCTTAAATAACTTATAACGCAGTCAACCGTGAAAACATACTTAATTCTGTTTTCCTGTTTAAGAGTGGTAATATAACCATGACAATACCTGCTTACACCAGCCGCAGACTCTCTATGCATGTACAATGGAAATATCATGTCTCTGTCATCACATTATGAGTATAATATTACACTCTTTTTATTTTATGTCAAGAACCTATTTCAAAAATCCCCCTTATAAAGAAAAATTTCATACCTCTTCAAAATAAACAACAGATTCTGTATTTCGCAAATCATTTTTAAACGCCCTTTTCTGTCCATAGTGAGGCAACCGTAGAGACATTGCGGCCGCCGGAATATGCAATCCCAACTTATCTTTTCTGAAGTCAAATTCTAATAAATCAACTTTTTGCCTACGGAGTGATTCCATAAAAGGACGGATACTTTCTGAATCTTTAAATTCCATATATAAATCTATCCTCTTGGAATTTTTATGTAATTTTTTATCAAGAGGCGCCAATACACGAAATATAAACAGAATAAAAATAACTGCCAAAAGAGTACCTTCAGCAAATCCGATTCCGGCGGCCAATCCTACTCCCGCACATGCCCAAAGTCCTGCAGCAGTAGTAAGACCCTTCACCTCACTTCGTCCGTTCATCATGATCGTACCCACTCCAAGAAAACCGATTCCACTTATTACTTGAGCACCAAGACGAGTGATATCTGTATTCATATTTGGGAATTCTCTAAATACATATTCATTTACGATCATTGCCATAGCCGCGCCAATACACACCAACGCATGTGTTTTTATCCCTGCGCCTTTATTTTTGTACTCCCGGTCTAAACCGATAATCACCCCCACAAAAGTTGCCAAAGCAAGCCGAAGACAGATTCCCGTCACGTTCCACTCTTTAACAAGATTCATTATTGTATCAAACATATCTATCACTTCCCGTCCGCCTTATATGTAAGAAATATTGAAAATCATTTTTTAACATAAGCAAGGTCTCTCGCCTTATAAAAAATGATTTTCAAGTCTTGCTACAAACTATATTTTAATTTTGGTTCTTTATGAACTCCATTATCGCTTTTTTCTTTTCTTCTAAAAGCAGCTTATCCCCTCTTGTTTCCATATTAAACCTAATCAGGGGCTCCGTATTGGAAGCGCGCAAATTAAACCGCCACTCCCCGAAATCCATCCCCAGTCCATCTATATGCTGAATTTCTTTCGCATCTTTCGCATATTCCTTTTCAACCGCCTGAATCACTCTATCAACATGACTTGCCGGCAGATTAATTTCCCCACTGCATGGAAATTCTTTTTCCAAATCGGAAACAAGCTCATAAAGAGATTCATTTGTTTCACTAATAATTTGCGCTACAATCAGCCAAGGAATCATCCCGCTGTCACAATAGGAAAAATCTCTGAAAAAATGGTGGGCGCTATTTTCTGCACCATAAATACCGCCAACTTTACGCATAGTTTCTTTCATAAATGCATGTCCACCTTTTGATTCTACAGAGATTCCCCCCAGCTCCTTACAAACTTTCTGTACACACCAATATACGCGTGGATCGTGGATAATAGTTTCTCCTTTATACCGATTCAGGAAATATCGAGAAAGTAAAGCCACCATATAATAGCCTTCTACAAAATTTCCCTTATGATCTATGAAAAAACACCGGTCGAAATCACCGTCCCAGGCTACACCCATATCAGCACCGTCCAACAGGACCTGATCTATCAAAGGCCGTCTGCATTCCTCCAGCATAGGATTAGGTACACCATGAGGGAATGTTGCATTTGGTTTCATATACTGTTCCGTAAAATGAAACGGTAAATACTTCTTTAAATTTTCGAAGCAAATATTGGCACAGCCATTTCCTGCATTGACAACAATTTTTAACGGCTTCATTTCAGAAATATCCACAAAAGATAAAAGGCTCTGAATGTAATCTTCTATAATTTCTTTTGTATAAACATGTCCTTTTTCAGCACAATTTTCAAACTCACTTGAAAAAGCAACTCTTTCAATATCCTTAAGACCGGTATCTGCGCTGACAGGTATTCCTTTTTCCCGAACGATTTTAATTCCATTGTTATTTGCCGGATTATGACTGGCAGTAATCATAAACCCGCCATCCAACCCATAATAAAAGGTGGTGAAGTACATCATCTCCGTCCCACAGAGACCGATGTTATATACATCAACACCAGCATCATTCATTCCTTGAATTACAGCATCAGCAATCGATAGGGAACTAGGCCGGATATCATATCCCACGCTTATCTTCTTAGGATGGTATAATTGTGCATATGCACGAGCCACACGATAAGCCAATTCCTCATTCACTTCCGTAGGTACGATCCCACGTATATCATAAGCCTTAAATCCGGAATGGCGCATTTTTGAAAAATCTCTCATTATACATCCTCCTTCTCTTTCTCTATTCTTTTCAGCATCTGGGCGTATCCATCGGCGCCATAAGCAAGCGACCTTTTTACGCGGCTGATTGTTGCCGTGGATGCCCCAGTTGCTTCTTCAATCTTGTCATATTTTTCTCCATGCCTAAGCATACGGGCCACTTCAAGCCGTTGTGACATATCATGCAGTTCATTAATTGTACAGAGGTCCTCAAAAAATTCATAGCACTCTTCCCTGTTTTCCAATTTCAAAATAATATCAAACAAATTATCTGTCAGTGGATTTACCAAACGCTGATTTACACTCATCATAACCTCCTTAATACACTTTTGATAAATATTCGCTCCCTTAATAATTAAAAATCTTTCTCACTTTAATGCATTATAGCATTTATGTGATACCACAAGCAAAATATTCCTATATTTTATAATATAGGTAAGTTAGTATTGACATTTTCAGGTATAGAGCGTAATATATTTCCATCTTAATCCTTATGCAACGCATAACGGCAAACTTCAGAAAATTCATCATGAGTAGCGGAGGGACTGGCCCGGTGAAACTACGACAACCTTTCCAATGGAAAACGGTGCCAAATCCAGCGGGTATTCTGCTCGAAAGATGATATGATTTATTACTTTCATCTTTTGATGAAAGTTTTTTATTATAAAGGAGCATTATATGATTGAATTAAAGCACATAAACAAAATCTATAACGGCTTTAATGCATTAAATGATATCAGTCTCACTATCAAGGATGGTGAAATCTGCGGCATCATCGGACAATCAGGCGCCGGGAAATCTACGCTCGTCCGCTGCATAAACATGCTGGAACCGCCAACTTCAGGAGATGTTATCGTGAACGGAAAAAATATGGTCATCCTTTCAAAAAGAGAACTCCGTGAAGAACGAAAAAAAATCGGCATGATTTTTCAGCATTTTAATCTCCTGTCCAGCCGTACTGTATATGAAAATGTGGCATTCCCTCTCGAATTATCAAATGTACCTCAAGGAGAACAAAAAGAACGCATTAATGATATCTTAGAATTAGTCGGACTGGCAGACTACAGAAATAAATATCCCGCACAGCTTTCCGGCGGACAAAAACAACGCGTCGGCATTGCCCGTGCCATTGTCTCCAACCCATCCGTCCTTCTGTCTGATGAAGCAACAAGTGCCTTGGACCCGGAAACAGTAAAATCCATTCTCCAATTGCTGAAAGATATTAATAAAAAACTGGGAATTACCATCGTTATGATTACACACCAAATGGAAGTCATAAAAGAAATTGCCCAGCATGTAGCTGTTATTGAACACGGGAAAATTATTGAAGAAGGTTCTGTCATTGACCTTTTCACAAATCCTCAAACAGAAACACTGAAAAAATTTGTCGGTTCCGTCATGTCTTCTGAACTGCCCGCACAGCTTTCCCACATGAATATACATCCTACAAAAGAACATGAATCTGATAATATACTTATTTCACTCTCGTTCCGTGGTGATGTAACTAATGAGCCGATTATTGCCCAATTGATAAAAAAGTATAATCTTAACGTAAGTATTCTTTACGGTTCCATCGACTACATCCAAGATATTTCTTTTGGCCGCCTGCTCATTATGATTAGTGGGCATTTGGAAGATATTACAGATGCGCTTACACATTTAAACGCTTTGCCAATTACAAGTGAGGTGATCGGATATGTCTCCCGTAATAACTAATTTACTTTTAAAAAGTCTGGCTGAAACCCTTTATATGCTTTCCATTTCTGCCTTTATCGCGGCAGCCGCAGGCATACCCCTAGGAATACTTCTCGTTGTTACAGAGAAAAATGGAATACTTTCCTGCCCGATTATTAATAAGCCACTGGCTTTTATCGTTAATGTTATTCGTTCCATTCCCTTTATTATTCTCATGGTAGCAATTATCCCTCTTACCAGATTAATTGCGGGTACCTCTATTGGTACCACCGCTGCCATTGTTCCGCTAACCTTAGCAGCAATCCCTTATACCGCCCGCATGGTTGAAACTTCTATCCGTGAAATTCCGTTGGGCCTTATTGAAGCTGCCGAATCCATGGGCGCTTCTCCATTCCAAATTATCCGCAAAGTTTTAATTCCCGAAGCACTTCCTTCTGTCATTCAAAACATGACCGTTGTTATAGTCTCCCTCATCGGATCCTCCGCTATGGCAGGAACCATTGGCGGAGGCGGCCTCGGTGACCTTGCCATCCGTTACGGATACCAGCGCTTCCAGGCGGATGTCATGATTGCCACAATTATTGTCTTAGTCATTATTGTCCAGTTTATGCAGTTCACCGGTAACCTTTTGTCAAAGAGGGCAAACAAGAAATGAAACGACCATATAGGCTTTATTTGACAGTGATTTCATTCTCATATTTAGAAGTAAACATTATATAATATTTACACACGCAAAAAATCTCCTTCGATTTATTCATTGCAGTTTTCGTACCGCAATTTTACATCAATCGTAAGGAGATTTTTCTTGCTTGTAAAATCTTGCTGATGAATATTTACTCTCCTCTGTCTATATAAAAGAATATCTTTTTTACAAAAGCCTTTCTTCGTTATTCATTATGAATAATTCTGTTCTTATTCCAGCAATGCATTTTTTGCCAATTGATCAGCCATTTCGTTGTACATGACGCCTGTATGGCTTGCCACCTTATGAAAATGAACCGTCAGCTGTCCTTTTATTAATTCATAATACTCCCGCAGCGCTTTTGTTCCCCGTTTATTCGCTTTCCACTCTCCGGTACACCATTTCTCTATACCGACATAGTCATAATATAAATTTATCTCCGAGATCCCTTTTTCCAAACATTTTCCCATCGCAAACACTGCACCATGTATTTCTCCCGCCACATTCCGCATCTGCGCTTCTTCTGCATCAATAATTTTCTCTGCATAAGTTTCAACAGTTCCATGGTGGATAAAGACAACCCCAAACGAAAAGGTATCGGGAATTGTCGGAATATAAGAACCGTCTACATATACCGCCACTCTTAATTCGTCTTTCAAGGCTTTCACCTTTTTATCAGCAACATCCCCCAAGAATTCCCTTGCTTCTTCTTTTGTAAAAAAGCCTTTGTAGGACGCACCGGGATATCCAATAACCTGCAATTTACAGTCATCCCAACTTGTAAACAAACCGGTTTTCCTGCCGGATTTCACAGCATACCATAATTTTTTTTTCACAAAAACGCTCCTTTATTATTCATATCCATAGACTGCCTGTGGTAGTATAATAAAAACTGAATTTATTAGAGGATCATTATGTTAAAATTCAATTTATTACACACTTTCCCTGCTTTTACCATCAAAAACTATCGGACTTTTTTCCTTTCCCAATGGGTTGCTCTCATGGGGCTTTGGATGCAGCTTACTGCACAGCAGTGGCTTGTTTATGAAATTACTGATTCCCCTCTCCTGTTAGGTGTTCTGAGTACTATGCAATATATGCCAAGCCTCCTTTTCACACTGTGGACCGGTTTTTGGATTGATCGCCACAAAAAGAAAAGTATTTTGTTGGGAACACAGCTTATGTATATGCTCCAGGCTTTTCTTTTAGGGCTCATCCTGTGGAGCGGTCATACTGATTATTATTGGATTCTTCTTTTTGCATTTTTTCTCGGTACCATAGACTGTGTTGATCTTCCCGCACGGATGGCTTTCATGCCCTACTTAGTGGGAACACAATACCTGAAAAGTGCAGTCAGCTTAAATTCCACCAACTTTAATATTACAAGAATGCTTGGTCCCATTTTAGCAGCTTTTCTTCTTAGCTATCTCAGCTACAGTACTATTTTCTTTTTGAATGCACTCTGTCTTATCCCTATTATCATTGTCTACTTGCATATAAAAGTGGATGAACCCCAAAACCATACCATCTCAAACGATATAATGGGAGAAATCAAGGCAGGTCTCAGATACACGTTGCATCATAAAGTTATTTTATCCAATTTGCTTGCGGTCGCAGTTGTCAGCGGTTTAATTCTTAACTTCGGTACTTACGGTCCACCCTTTGCGGATAGAGTACTCCATGCCGGATTAAACGGATTCAGCAAAATACTTTTTTCTGTTGGTACCGGTTCCATGATTGGTGGACTGATTTCCGCATCAGGAATATCCAAGCCGAAACAGACTCTCCCCTTTTATTCAGCTCTTTTATGTGGTTTGTGCTTAATTATCATCAGTCAGACGAATTCGCTTTATCCAGCACTTCTTCTTTATGCAGGAATTGGGTTCACCGCTATTATCAGCATCGTCAACTTTAATACAATCATCCAATTTTCAACGGAACGCAGCTACCTAGGACGTATCATGAGCTTATATGCCCTTGTATTTTTAGGTGCAACACCATTTGGCAGCCTTATTGTCAGCAGCATGATTGAATATTCTGGAACCTCAAATGGTCTTCTTTCCATTGGGCTCCTTGATATAATGTTTATTCTCCTTATCAAATATCTCTACTGGAAATAACGCAAAAGAAACCCTTTTATCTATTACACAACTCTCTTTAAAATCAATGTCTCATTTTCCCAAAATTTTATTAATTATCTGGGTCGTAGAATACCCCTTTACAAAAGGAAGTATTCTGACTTCCCCCGCATACTCTTTTCCAATAACATCCTCCATACTATAGTCACCGCCTTTTACCAAAATATCCGGTTCCAGACATTTTAACAATTCCAAAGGGGTTTCTTCATTAAAAATGACAACTTCATCCACAAACCTCAATGAGCTAAGCATAAATGCCCGATCCGATTCCGAATTAACCGGTCTCCCTTCACCTTTAAGTTTTTTTACAGATTCATCCGCATTAAGACCTATAATCAAATGCTCCCCCAATGCCGCCGCCTGCTGCAGATAAGTAATATGTCCCTTATGAAGGATATCAAAGCATCCGTTTGTGAAAACAACAGTTTCTCCTTGGGATTTCCACGCATCCACCTTACTTTTTGCTTCCTCCCAGCTTATCGGGATATAAGCCGTCCGCATCATATTGGAGCCGCACCATGCGTCGATCATTTCAGTGCGGCCGACAGGATAAGTTCCCACTCGAGACACCGCAATTCCAGCTGCCGTATTTGCCAGTTCAAGAGTGGTCATCATATCCAAATTAACAGCTGTTGCAGCTGCAAGTATGGCCATAACAGTATCTCCCGCTCCGGAAACATCAAAGACATCCTGTGCGACAGAAGCACAATGTGCACTTCCATTTTTATTAATACAGGTAATTCCCTTTTCAGACCGGGTTACAAAGATATTTTCTATCTGAAACGTTTCCCGCACCTTTCTGCCAATCCGTTCAATATCTGAATCATTATTATTGATGACGAATCCAGCGACATCAGATAGCTCTTTTATATTGGGGGTAATTCCATATGCACCTCTATATTTTGTCCAATCGCATCCTTTAGGGTCAATCAGTACCGGCACATCATACTCTTTCCCTTTTTTTATAATGGTTTGTACCAACTGTTCTGTAATCATACCTTTTCCATAATCGGACAAAACAATACTGCCTATTCTTTGCTGAAGCAATTGATCCAGCCATTTTAAAATATATTTGCATACTTTATCATCAGGATTACACCTTTCTTCAAAATCAAGACGCATCATCTGTTGACGGGCGCCAAGAATCCTGACTTTAGTCGTAGTAGAGTACTCTTCTGACACGATAACTCCCGTATCATCAATCCCAGCTGCCCTTAATAACTCTGAAAGTGTATCTCCATCTCTATCATTTCCTCGCATACCTGCAATAAAAACTTGTCCACCTAAAGAGGATAAATTGGCAGCCGTATTAGCAGCTCCTCCCAAAACATTTCGCTGTGATTTCACTAAATTAATAGGAACAGGCGCTTCCGGTGATATGCGTTCCACATTTCCGGAAATATATCGATCAAGCATAATATCACCTATCACCGCTACTTTTATATTTTTTATATCTTCTCTTAGAAATCTTTCTCCACCTATTTTCATCGTTGCACCTAAACTTAATCAAACTATATTTATCTAAAATTTACTTTTTTATTATACCATTTTCTTTCTGTAACCCATGAAAATAACAAATCTTCTAATGGTTTCATCACAAAGCTGCTCGTTTCATACAAAATAGGCAGCCGTTTTATAACAGATTATACTTTTTCATTCCCGGCTGTATATTTCCCGCTCTTTTTCTGTGCCTCATAAAGCTCAAAGTATTTTCCCTTCTTCTCCAAAAGTTCTCCATGAGTTCCTTTTTCTATAATCTCTCCATGATCAAGCACGATAATCTGATCGGCATCACGGACAGTAGATAATCTATGGGCAATAATGATCGTTGTGCGGTCCATTGCCAAGTCGTTCAATGTTTCCTGTATCTTTTTCTCTGTCTGGCTGTCAAGTGATGATGTGGCCTCATCAAAGATAACAATAGGAGGATTTTTCAAAAATACCCTGGCAATAGAAATCCTCTGTTTTTGCCCGCCAGATAACTTAACTCCGCGTTCTCCCACTTTTGTTTCATATCCATGGGGAAGCTGCGAAATAAATTCATCAGCAGCAGCCAATTTCGCTGCTGCTTTTATCTCTTCCGCAGAAGCCCCTTCTTTTCCGTACCCAATATTTTCACCAATTGAATCCCCAAAAAGGAAAACATCCTGCTGCACGATTCCAATCTGTTTTCTTAAATCCTGTTGGCAATATTCTTTTATGTCTTTTCCGTCTATCAATATTTCTCCCGATGAAGGATCATAAAAACGAAGAAGGACATTGGCAAGAGTACTCTTCCCTGTTCCTGTCTCCCCCACGAAAGCAATCGTTTTACCTGCAGGGATATCCAAACTTATATGATGCAAGACCAAACGATTATCATCATAGCCGAAACTCATATCTTTAAAACAAATATCCCCTCTGACTTTATTAAAAACGAGTGGCATTTCAGGATCCTCTATAGACGGCTTGGTATGCATAATTTCCTCAAAACGTGAAAATCCGGCCATGCCCCGCTGATATACTTCCGCCAATATGGTTAATCGGAATACGGGACGCATAAAAATATTCACATACAGTAAAAATGCAACAAAATCCGGCAATGTAAGTATATCGATAGAGATCATATATCCGCCCGCCAGCAAAACCACCACATTGATAAAATTCGTAAAGAAATTAATACTTCCTGAGAAATAGGCAACTAATTTATAGGAATTGAACCTTGTATTTCTAAGCTCCCTACTTTTACTACAAAAACGCTTCCGCTCAAAATCTTCCATGGCAAATGCCTTTATAAGGCGAATCCCTGATAAACTTTCTTCCGCTCTGGCACTTACTTCTCCTGCTTTTACACGGTTTTCACGAAAGGCATCTTTCATCTTCCGATTTATTTTTACTGTATGGAATGCTTTACCAATCAGGAGCCCGCCGATTAAAATGGCCAATGTCCAATTCATAATAAGCATGGCTACGATGGTTCCTGTCATGATGACAGCACAAAGTAAAACGTCATTGGGACCGCGAAAAGCCAATTCACTTACTTCCGTCACATCACTTGTTATACGTGATAAAAGCTGCCCTGTTTTTTCATTATCAAAATAACGGAAAGATAACGTTTCGATATGAGAAAAAAGATCATTTCTCATATCATGCTCAATAGATGCACTCATAATATGTCCATAATACTGTACAGAATAAGAAATAATAAATTCAAAGATATAAAGCAGCAACAGAATCGCGGATCCCCAAAAAAGTGCTGTCATGTTTTTAGAAGGAAGAACCTGATTAATAAGCTCTCTTACCATGACAGGAAAAATCAAATCAAGCCCTGCCATGGCAAAAGTCCCAATAATTACACCTATAAGTAGTTTCATATAAGGCTTGTAATAGTGCATAAGGTTTCTAATCATTATCATTCTCCCTGTTCCAAATATGCAGATCATAAGAACCGATTAAATCTCCATCCGGTGTTACCGCAGGCACTTCAATTCCTGCTGCATATTTCCCATCATCAGAAATAGAAATTGCCTGAATAGGCCCTTTAGTATGATATCGATTTAGCTCCTTTCCGTTGACTAAACTGATCACCGCAGCTCCATGCGCACCATAATCATGATTTCTTACATTCCGCCCAATAGCAATAGCTGCGATACCTGATGAGGAAAATGTAATTCCTTCCACTTCTGCTCCTGCTGTATATTTAAATTTATACGCCCCTTCCATATCAAAAAGATATACGCTATTACTGGAAGGATGTATAATCGGTGCGGGAATTTGCCAATTTGCCCGGTTAAATGTATTAATAGTTGTGAAGACAACACCTTCAGGCACGATATAAGCATCTCTACCGGCAGCGTTATACCAACCGCCGGCTACCTTATGTGGTTTTGAAAGGACCCGTTGCCAAAGTATACTGCCGTTCTCATCAAAAAGGATTCCTCTCCCATCACTGGTCATCGCAGACAAATACTTTCCATCCTCTGAATAATTAGGACCATTGCGTATCGTTGTTATCTCAAAAAGTGGTGCCGCCGGTATATCCTTAGCACTAATCAAAGTTCCTTTATCCTTGTCCAAAACATATATATTTTTATTATATTTTCTTTCTTCAGGCCCTGATTTGTCATAATTAGCAGAAGCAAACGCAAACCGCCCTGTTGCAAAAGATACACTGCCCCAATTAATCCAGCTGTCCATATTTTCATTGAGCGGGTACCGCCAGCGTTCATTCCCTCTTTCATCAAAGGAAATGATTCGGCTTATATAAGCTCTTGAATGATTCTTACTGACAGTAGATCGATAAAAAATGGCATATACATTCCCTTCCTTGTCTGTTTCTACATGAATCGGAATCGGATACGCGCGAATTTCATTTTCAACTCCAATAACATCAACTCCGTCAAATTTCCATAAGATATCTCCCGTTGCAACCTCTAAGGCGTAGAGCGTACCGGATGGGCTGCTTTCTCCGACATAGACAATCCTGTTATCTTTACTCAACGCCAACGAACGGATTTCACCAATTCCGATGGTTCTGGACCATCTTTCATATCCTTCTATAGAAAAATGATACACTTCCCCTTTTATGGTTCCGACAATCCATCCACGATTAACCGGCGAATAAAGAATCTCTCCGCCATCAAAACCCATTCTGTCATAGTTTCTTCCTGCCACATTCCCCAGTGAAACAATAGTTTCTCCTTCAGCTTTTTCTCTATCGAACATTCCCCATGGCGCTTTATTTCCTGTCAGAAAGAACAGCAACAGCCAGGTCATCCCTAACAACAGAAAAATAAGCATTGTCTTCATCTTTTTCATAAATATAATTTTGTCCAATCATAAACTATACGCAGCACACCAAAATAAAGTCCCTGCTGTGACAGTACATACATGAGCTTGCTGATGCCGGCCGCCGTAATAATCCCCATTAGAAACAGACATACTATCTTTTCCCGCAAATCCCAGATTTCATAACTCTGCTGTTTTGCCAGAAACAACCCTCTGCTGACAACAGAAAGCGCCAGAGTTTGGGATCTCCTGATACATCTCGCCAAAAGAGGTTTCACTATATATGGCAGATGTTGGATAATCCGGGTTCTCCCTTTGTTTCCATGGCTACGCAGCTGTAACGCAATGATAACTTCACCAGCTTCAGCGGCCAATACAGGAAAAAATCGAATAGCTGTTACCAGCATAAAAGATATTTGCGGCGACAGACGCCAGGATGAGAGCCCTTTTAAAAGCTGGCGAGGATCGCTGGTCCAGCATACAAGCAGACCCAATGCGATCATAGATACAGATCTCATTCCCTGTATCGCACCATACACAATTCCCTCCTGATAAATATAAAGTCCGTCGGTCAGTGCACCTAAAACAGGAAATGTAGGACTGATCAGCATAAGAATAGGAGTACGTGGATTTTGTGCAAAGAACAATGCCTGGCTGGCAACAGATCCCCACAACCCAAATAAAATAAATACCGCAAGCACCTTCCACTTATATACGGGTGTTCCCGCAGCTATATGAAGCGCTATACTTATAGAAAACAAAATAAATAATGTCCGTGGATTATCCACAATAACCATAATCAGAGCAAAAAGAAACAGGACACACAATTTAGTCCTTCCATCCAACCGTGAAAAGAAAGTATCATTGTTCGTACCTTCCCATAATTGCCTAAAGGACATGGCGCATCACCTCCTTTACTGTTATACAGGGATCTATACCAAGGTATTCCGATAATTCAAGCATCGGTGGTATGGATAATCCCCCCATTCTAAGAACTTCTTTATTACTGAATATTTCATGAGGTGCCCCCACCGCTACAAAATGTCCTTGTGCCAGCACAAAGATACGATCTGCCAGTGATGATGCCAATTCAATATCATGCGTACAAAAAAATATTGTTTTTCCTTGCTCCGCTGCATAGGAAAGGAGCATACTGAGACTTTCAAGACTTTTTTGATCCTGTCCCGTTGTCGGTTCATCCAATAAAAGAAGCTCATTGTCTCTTCGTGAAAGTAATGCTCCCAAAACGACGCGAAGGCGCTGCCCCTTTGATAAGGCAAGCGGGAAATCATCCCGATAATGATATACGTGAAGCTTGTGCAATAAAATATCCAATTCTTTTTCTGTCATTGTTTTATTATTCCATAGCAATTCTTCCCGAACTGAATCATTTAGGAGCATCAGGTCTGCTTCCTGCAGCATATATTCAATATATTCTCTCCGCTTCCCTATCGATTTCCCATGAATTAAAATTTCCCCTGAGGAAGGCTCCTCCAACCCCGATAAGATATTCATGAGTGTTGATTTCCCTGCGCCATTAAACCCCATGAGTGCATTGATAGATCCCTTCTTGATTTTAAAATTCAATCCGTTTAATGTATCAGAATCCGCACCGGGATATCTGTAAGTGATATTTTTACCTTCTAAAATCAACTCATCACTACTATCTTCTGCTATACATGGCCCTATGGATTTTTGGAATTTTATACCTGCTTGCTTTATTTCCTCCGCAGTCTTCTTTAACGAGTAAGATAATTTTTCTAGTTTCATAAATCTTCCCAATTTAACGCTTTGCGGTTCACGAATTCCATATCCATCATTTGAGCCCAGGACATACCATGATTCATCCATTAATCCATCATATACAAAATGACCCTTATGCATAATACAAAGACGAGGAAACCACGCAGCCAGCTCATTGACCCTATGCTCAACAACTACAATGGTCATATGTTCTTCTCTCTGCAAAGAAACTAACAATTCAAGAAAAGACTGCACTCCCTGGGGATTCATCTGGCTCACCGGCTCATCAAGAATAAGCAATTTCGGCTTTGTCACTAATACGGATGCTAAGGCAAGCCGCTGTCTTTGTCCGCCGGAAAGCGCATGAATACTTCTTTCTTCCATCCCATCCAATCCCGTGCGTGCAAGAACTTCCTTAACCTTCTCTTTAACAACAGAAGCTTCTATCCCTCTGTTTTCAAGAGCAAACCCCACTTCATCGGCAACGGTCATTGCAAAAATCTGATCGTCCGGTGTTTGGTATACCGTTCCTACTAAAACGCCTATCTCTTCCGCGGACATCGCTGCCGTATCTTTTCCATCCAAAAAGATTTTCCCGTCTATAGAACCGTCCTCTTTATCCAGCAGCCCTGTCACCGCTTTTACTAAAGTGGATTTTCCACATCCGGATCTACCTGCAATAAGCACCATTTCTCCTTCTTCTATACGAAGATTGACTCCTGTAAGCGTATCCTTTTCTCTGGAAGTATATCGGCAAGATACATTTTGAATATCTAAAATCATGTTCCCATCACCTGCTTAAGCTTCTCTCCCATACGATACCCCATCCAGGCACCAATACTGCTGTATAGAATCCCATTAACCAGCATATAGAGAGCAATAAACCAATCGGCATAGTATAAACGATAAAAGAACATCATCTGCTGCATGTTTATAAAGGTAATAAACGCATCAGCTATACCTATCATTACCGCAATCAAAACAGCGTATTGTTCCGTGATTACTTCTTTTTTAAAGAATCCCCAAACCCATAGCACAAACCCTAAAACAACAATAGATACTGAGCAAATCAGGATTCCCACTAATGTAACACGCCCGAAAAGTATGGCAGACAGGAGCCAACGCATCAGGAAAAACAACGATAATACACCGGGACGCCTGAATAAAATTAACAACGCCATTAAAAGGAGGTATTGCACAATACCATTTAAAACCCCTGTTATAAGCCCCGAAAAAGGCCCTAAGATAACATGAAAAAAGTCTCCCAGCAAAGTTACCGGCACAACAACGCCTCCAAAAGCAAGCGCGGCAAAAAGAGCCACCGTAATATCTCCCCGTGCGCCAATCTGGATAGTACATTCCCTCAGCTTTTTAAAGGATGCCATTACAAATGCTACGCAAGCCCCGGCAAAACCGATGGCAAATATCTCTGTACTTTTTCTTTTCACAATTGTCAACGGAACTTCTGTTACTTTTGATGTATTTCCATCAGTCAAAGTAATCCGTAAATTATAATTGCCTTCATTAATGGTGAATGGGTTTATATAAAGCGGCATGATAACCGGTTGGCTTACTTGCGGCAAAAGACCTATAGATGCTTCCGTAGCATCAGTGTTCTCATCACTCCAGCCGATACCTCCATCTTCAGTTCTGACCGAAATTAATCCCTTCTTCACTTCACCACCGGGCCGGTCCACAAGTTCTGCCACGAAATGAAGTGTTCTTGTATCTTTATTCGGATTTCTCATTTCAAGGAGAATATACGCTGCCGGCGTATTCAATAATGACGGCCAATCTGCGGGCTTGCTTCCTATAAGCCGATTCCTTATGTTCTCAAGAGTCACGTCACGCACATACAATATATCTTTTTCTTCTCTTTGATCAACTTTTCCATCTTCATTTACAGGGATAATGATACGTTGTATATACCAAGTAGAATTTTTCTTTTCTTCAGAAGCTTCCGCAGTGGGAACCTCACTTTCGCCAATACTGAAATCAATTTTTTGTAGAAATTCTTTATCTCCATAACGAATTTCTACAGGAATCATATAATTTCCTTCTTTCAAATCCTTATCACAAAAAAGAGAAATAGCCGAAAAGACTTGTCCATAGTTGGCCGGCAGCCTCCACTTTGCTGTAATCACATTGTCTTTTATCGTGCTCCATCCATCCATTTTCAGTGCATGGATACCACTTGGCAGAGTCACTTTAATATCGGCCGTTTCTTCTTTCGGAAGATTTATGCTCTCAATATTTAAGAATAAAATTTGTGTACTCCCCGCGGGTATTATTTTATGTTTTTCTCCATTCAAACTGTAAGGGAACTGTACATCCAATTGAACTGATTCGTTCCCATAAACTGTTAATTGAAACAATCCCGAAAAGATCACTGCGAAAAAAAATAATATGCTACGAATCATGCTGTCCTCGCTCATAAGCTGTTTGCCGCCCTATGCATAGCAAACGATCTTCGCTTATCTTGTCTACATGAAAATATGATGCACCCATTTTCTGAGCTAATTCTTTTGCAAGTCCCAGTTTGATAAAACTCGATTCTGTATCAATTACTGCGGCCAGCATATGCCGATGTCCAATCCGCTCTGCTTCTGACAATGCATCTCTCACGGGATCCGTATTTTTATTAAGCGAATTAGTTGCTCTCCCATCAGTAATCAAAATTAACACCGGATCTTGTAACGGATCCTGCTTGTAAAGCCTGTCGAGCATATCTTCCGCTTTTATAAGCCCCTGGGCAAGTGGTGTTTTACCGCCAGTGGGAAGTGCTGCTAACTTCTTTTGTGCAAATTCTATACTTCGTGTTATCGGTAAAAGGACTTCCGCCCTATCCCGCCTAAATGCGATCATACCCACTCTATCACGTTTCTGGTAAGCATCCGCCAGCATTTTAAATACCACCCCCTTAACCGCTTTCATCCGTTCACGGGCACCCATAGATCCACTTGCGTCAACAAGAAATAAAAATATATTGCCTGTCCTTTTTTCCCTTTCTTTCCGCCGGATATCCTCATGACGGATGACCACAGCGCATCCGTTGGATTGTCTGCCTTTTTGATGGGGTGCCGCTGCGCGGAGTGTGGCATCAATTGCAATATCATGCGTTTCCCCTTTAGGAATACCGGCTTTTACATACCGTCCCTGTCTTTCATCGCTTCTCGTCATATTTCTCTTTCCGCTGCCTTTTGGGGAAAATCGTTTTTTCTCGTTCTGTATCCAAAGCGGAGGAAGAATTACATGAGAATCTGCGGGATCTACTTTTTCATCATCCGCCCCCTGCGGAAATTCTGGCATATCCGATGATGATTCATCATTGTCACTCCCATTCCCCGCCGCTTCAACAATATGATTCCCGCTTGGATCCTCTCCATCATCACCAAGATTATTATTTTCAGATTCCTGATCTTTCTCTATATCGTTTTTATCCGGATTTTCCAGTTCATCAGACTGCGGCAGTTCCTGTTCACAATTCTTTCTCATACGGTGGGGAAGTACAAATTCCGCCGCTTTTTCTAAATCCTTAGGCAATACATATCTTCTTTCTGCCAAGGCAGCCAATGCTCGTGCCGCTTCAATTAAATAGATATCCGCCCGATGTCCGGATACATGTGCTTTTAATGCATATACCGATGCCAACCGTATCATGGCCGATGAAACAACCACTTTGGGCAGCAAGGACATTGCAGAATGTATTGCCTTCTTTATTTTTTCATTTTCCAATTTCCATAAATTACAAAAAGACGCACAATCCTTTTCGAAAGAAATAGTACGTTTTAATATCTCAACACGTGTATTTTCATCATGGATATTATCAACATTTACGAAAAGCCCAAATTGATCCAAACAAGCCCCGGATAGCATCCCGCTTTCCGGATTTATCGCGGCAATAACAGTAAAACTCGTATCACACCGCAGTGATAATCCATCCCGTTCAAGCTGATACGTCCCAACTTCTGCAATATCTAAGATAGAATCCAGCAAATCCTCCCGCAATAAATTAACATCATCTAAATAGAGCACACCTTGATCCGCTTCATTAATAATTCCGGGATACAGTTTTTTCTGTCCGCTGTAAATGGCTTTTTCAGTATCAATGGTGCCAAACAACCGGTCTTCGGTAATACTTACCGGTATATCCCGCCACGGTCTTTCAATCAGTTCCTGTGTGCTTCTCATCAGTGTAGATTTGCCAATGCCTCGAGGTCCGGAAATCAAAAGACCACCGGCGCGAGGATTTACCAGCACAATAAGTATGGCTGTTTTTGCATGATTTAGTCCCAATACAGCGGAAAAAGGAAAATTATTGCGCTTCATCATCAATAACCTGATCCACCTGCTCCCAATTCAATGTTTGTTCTTCAAACGGGCGGCGATGCATACGATGTGGGAGAACCATCCTTGACGCCGCTTTCAGATCTTCCCTGTTTACTGACGTACGTCCTTCAACAGCTGCTATCGTTTCTGCCGTTTTAATCAATGTTATATCTGCCCGATGCCCATCAACCCCAAGCAATATAGATATTTTAGCAGCAAGAAACAACAAACTGTCAGAAACCATAACCCGTGGGAGCAATTTTATAGCCTGCTCTATCCTCCCCACTTCTTTTTCCTGTTCCTCTTTCCAATCGGCAATAAACTTCTCCGAATCCGCCTCATATGCCAATCGGCGTTTTACAATCTCCGCCCTTTTCTCCGGATTTTGTTCTCCCGCAACTTTGACTGATAATGCGAAACGATCTAATAACTGTGGACGGATGTCCCCCTCTTCCGGGTTCATCGTTCCTACAAGAGAAAACTGCGCAGGATGGGAATAGGAAATTCCTTCGCGCTCCACTGTATTAATTCCCATAGCTGCCGAATCTAAAAGGATATCTACGGCATGATCGTCCAAAAGGTTAATCTCATCTACATATAAGATATTACGGTTCGCATCTGCCAAAATGCCTGTTTCAAAACTACGACGTCCTTCCCGTATCGCCAGTTCAATGTCCAATGTTCCCACGATACGGTCTTCTGTCGCGCTGACCGGCAGTTCTACCACTTTCATGGGCGATAATACTACTGGAGGTTCTTTGGTGTCATATAATTCGTGACAGCTGTCACACCAGTTTGTTTTATTTTCAGGATCGTCATGGTAATGGCATCCTTGAATACATTTCCGCGGCGGTAATAAATCCGCCAGTGCACGGACAGCCGTAGATTTAGCGGTCCCTTTTTCTCCCTGAATAAGAACACCGCCTAATCGGGGATTGACCACATTGAGTATGAGCGCCTTCTTCATTTCTTCCTGCCCGATAATCGCAGTAAACGGAAATACTCCCTGTCTTTTCATATGGCTTTCTCCTGTCTTTTCAGATACCGTTTAACAAAAAATTTTTTTAATGCGCATTCTGCTTCCAAACGCCTTACTTGTCCGTTCTTATCAAGCCATCGGGAAAAGCATCCTCCGCCGCAAAGTGAAAAACACTCACACATTCTGCACGCTTTCATAGAGTTTCTAATGAACGTTCCTATCTTCTTGACATTTTTCGGGCACCTGCCTGTATACACATTGCCCAATTTATATTCACTCTTTCCTATCAGTGAAGAACAGGCATAAATATCACCATGCACATCCACAAAAGCAGCTTCCCCATTCATAGCAAAACATTGAGGAAACTCATACTTCCCCGTCCTCTGCAGCATTCGCACCCGATCTTCCTGTGTAAAATGAATATATTTTCCTGTAATTTCTTCCAACATATCCATTTTCTTTGCAGTTCTTTCAAGAGCTTTTTCCATTTGCTCGGCAGTGGGCGCACGTAATCCTTTCCCGCGCCCCTGCTCTCTGAGTATATCAAAACCAATCTGATGGACATTCCCATAAAAGTATGCCATATCAACAATCCCATCCAGCTGCTCTACCGTGTCATCAGTTACGACACAAGTAATTCCGGCCTCTATATTTGACTCTCCCAGATTTTGGAAAGCTTGAATCACTTTTTGCGAAGATCTGTCTCCATCTTTTGAAACACGCAAGCTGTTCATAAGTTCAGGACGACCGTCACAAGAAATACCAATTCCTACATGATGGTCAAAAAGCCACTTTCCAATGTCTTTCGTCAGCAAAGCTCCATTCGTTTGTATCTGCATCTGTGCATTCACATGATTTTTCTCTACAAAATCCACTACTTTCCGGATTAAAGGAAATTGCAGCAACGGTTCTCCTCCGGAAAACTGGAGAAGAAATTGATTTTTCGACACATGCGCTAAAGCCACTGCAGCTATGGCAGTTTCTTCAGTCATATCAACTGGATCCTGCTCTGAAGCATAACAATAAAGGCACTTAAAATTACATCGGCCGGTTAACGTGAGCACAAGCATTCGAATTGGTGGAATTTCACACATTGTCATCCCCTTCGCCTTCCAATTCTCCCTCAATGGATAAATACAGATTTTTTAGTTCCTTCATTGTCTTTTCTTTTGCATTCCACAGCCCCCTTGCTTCAGCTTCAAGAAGCGTTTCGGTAATACGCTGCAACGCCCAAGGATTTACACGTTTCATCCAGTCCTGTACCTTTTCATCAAGTGCATATTTTTCTGCATACTTTTCATACATCCAATCTTCCATAACCTCGCTTGTCGCATCCCATTGGAAACTGACAGACACCATTTTTGACATATCGGATGCTCCTTTATATCCGTGATTCATCATACCGTTAATATACTTGGGATTAATCGACTCCATACGAAAAATACGCTTTGCTTCTTCCTGAACTGTCCTTACTTTTGGACGCAGCCGATCTGCACTGTCGCCGGCATAAGAATGGGGTGCTGATCCTCGTATACTTCTTACCGCAGCAATCATCCCTCCATGATAGGCGTTATAATCATCAGAACTGAGCATATTCGTTTCATGATTATCCTCATTCTTTACGGTGACATCCATAACGGATAACCGTTTTCTGAACAGTTCCGGAGAATATTCACCTTTTACCGCTCCTCCATACGCATGACCGCCCCATCGTACAAAGACATCAGCCAAATCATCAACGGTCTGCCAATTTTTGGATTCCAAAAGCGCCGACACCCCAGCACCATAAGTCCCCGGCGCATCACCAAAAATTCTGTATGCTGCATTCCGCCAAGATTCTTCATGTGTCATCCCGCTTTTTTCCATTAAGCTGCTTTCCTCGGAAATATGTTTTTTGATATAGTTGTCATCTTCCAATTCATTAAGATCTGCTACCAGTAAAACAGCTTTATCCAGCAGCTCGACAACAGTCGGCATTGTGTCACGGAATAACCCGCTGATTCTGGCGGTCACATCTATACGGGGACGCATTAATTCAGAAAGGGGAATCACTTCCAACCGTTTAACCTGAAGACTTCCCTTTTCCCAAACGGGTTTGATGCCCATAAAATAGAGAAATTCCGCTATACACTGACCATGGCTGCGCATATTGGAGCCTGACCAAAATACCATTCCTATATTTTCAGGATATTTTCCTTCATCGGCAATATACTGCTCAATGACCTGATCACCCAATCTTTTACCAAGCTCCCATGCTGCTTTTGTAGGAAGCGTCCTCGGATCCAAGCCGAAGAAATTACGTCCGCTCGGTAAAAGATTGACTCCTCCGGTGTGAGGAGATCCTGACAGTCCAGGGAGTATGTACCGCGAAGAGAGCCCATCCATGATATGATCCATTTCCTCCGCAGTCTTCCATAAGCGCTGAATCAGGTCATGACATATATAGGAAAGTATACCTGCCACCTTCTTCTTCCACGATTCATTTTCCTCGGATATACAAGTTTCAAGAAGAGCTTTTTCTATTCCTTCATCACCGAAATCATAGGCCTCCAATATTTTTATAATATTTTTAGTTTCATTCCGTATTCTTGACATCAGCTCACTGTAAGTGATTTGAAACCGGGGATGCAACTTTCCTGCGTTGCCAATGATTTCATCAACGGTGGTGTCATATTTTTCCGCCCATATTTCATAAATTGACGGGATTTCCCCGTTATCCAACCGCAGAAACTGGAGAATTTCATCGATAAGAATTTCTCCTTGGGGTGCTTGTCCCAATATATGAAGTCCCACATGGACTTCACCATCCTTCAATTCTTCAAGGTATTGATGAAGTTTTCCGACATATTCTGGAAAAGGCTTGTTCTCATCATAAGGTATTTCCCCGTCTAATTCGGCTTTTTCGGCAAGTTCTCTGATCATCGGCTCCAAAGAGCCTGCATTTTCCGGTTGTATCTGCATAAAATGGGCATACTCGTCCATCATCTTTTCCAATTCCGCCAGCTCATCATAAACACCCGCTTCGGCAAGTGGTGCCGGCAAATGATCAACCAGACATGCTGCACTTCTTCTTTTAGCCTGTATACCTTCCCCTGTAATTGTCATATGGTAAGGATAAATATTAGGCAGGTCCCCCAATGACAAATCGGGATAACTTTCCCTATCCAGCCCCGCTCCCTTTCCGGGAAGCCATTCCAGATTCCCATGTGTCCCTACATGGATAACGGCATCTGCTTTCCATTCATCACGAATCCATTGATAAAAGGAAATATATTGGTGAGTAGGCGCTACATAAGGATCATGATAAATCTTGGCAGGATCCATCCCATATCCGCGAGGCGCCTGAACGGTAATAAAAATATTGCCGTCCATAATTCCAGGAACCAATAAGTTTTTATAATCATCAAGCATAACTTTACCGGGAGCCTCTTCCCAGTCTTTTTCCATCTGTCGCTTTACCGATTCAGGAAATGTTGCAAAAAAGTCAATATACGCCTTAGAAAAATTTTTATTACATTCTTCTACTTGTTTATCAGTAAGCATGGATATATCATTTGTCGCATGAGCAGTTAAGGTCTTAATAAAACTCTCCGTATCTTCAGGAATAAAATCAACCCGGTATCCTTCCTTCTTCATACGCTGTAAAAGCAGGCGGATACTTTCAATAGAATCCAAACCGAATGCACTTCCGATGCTTGCGTTAGTGGGCGGATAATTATGGAAGATAATTGCAATTTTTTTATCTTTATTCTCTTTACTCCGCAATAACGCCCATTTTTTTGCCTTGGAAACCATAAAAGCCATACGCTCTGAAATAGGAAGATATTCCACCTCTCCATTTTCCTTCATATGTTTTGCCGCAACAGGCACACCATGAATAATTCCGTCAAACTCCGGCATGGAAATACTAATGGATATTTCCACGGGATTCATGCCTTCTTTGGATCTCGCCCATTCCTGTTCAGGCATGATTAAGGAATATCCTTCCAAAACAGGAATGCTTATTTTTTTTAGTTCCTCTTTTGTAATAGATCCTGATGCGGTAAAAGAAAATTTCAAGGTATTAACAATTATATCTACTGCCGGCCTCCCGTCTGCCATGAAGTAATTATGAAATACTTGGCTAAGCGTAGGCATTCCCATTTCGGAAACAGGAAGTCCGTTAGTAAATACGGCAATTGCATTCATGCCCTGCCTTTCACATTCGCGAATAAACGCATTCTGATACTGTAAATCTCCCCATATCCACTCATCTCTGTAAAAAATCATCCCAACCGTTGGCCGGTCCTCTCTGCAGAACATTTTTTTATATCTTCTCAAATCGGTTGTACACAGTTCTGGCAGTCCAGGATGATATATTCCTGCCCAGCAGTAAGCGGACGGTTCTGCCGGCATCTCCCCGCCTCTATTCGTTATAAATTGCAAAAAGAGCCACAAGTTTTTATAATTTTTGATTCCGCTGTAAAAACTATACTGCTTAATCTTTTCAACATCCGCTTCACTCACTCCGTTCCGCGCCTCTTCCTCCGCAGATCCCGCAGCATCCATGTAGTACGGAATCGACTTAGCCGCAAAAAATGCCAGACATTTATCCCAAAACATCGTCCGGATAGTCGTTCCCATAAAACGAATCATAACTAAATCGGCATCGCCAAGTTGTTTTTCCCAGATTCTGCTCCATAAAGAAGTACTTTCTACTTTCAGCGTCTCATATTCCGCCGGAACAAGCCCCTCTCTTTTTAATTCACTGCAGGCTTTGCGCATCATAAAGAAACGACGGTCTACATTTGTTAAATAAATAATTTTCCCTTCCATTTATCTCCTCATATAATTAACTATTTAATAAAAATATGGTTACTCCCACAATTCCGGATAAACAGCTCGTGCAACAGCTTCAACAGAATCCGTTACATGTTGGGACATTACATACTTATACCGTTCCGAAAAGAAAACAAACTGATTATTCTTAACAGCTTTTACATCCTGATAAGCAGGATTTTGCATAAGCTCCTTTTTAAACTCATTTTCATCATCCCCTTCCCGCGTTTTCCACACAGGAAGTAAAAATACATCCGGATTTATAGAGGGGATGAGTTCATTCGACAAATAAACACCGGCGCCTTTGGGAATATCAATACCATCTGCGCCATTTTTTACATGCGCCATTTTCAATATTTCATTAAACAGCGTGCCCCGCTTCCCGATAATTCCGCGGAAGGAAAGCGCGACAACTGTCTTTTCCTGATTAGGACTTAATACCGACAATTTCTCCTCTATGGCTTTTCGCTTCATACGCATGCGGGAAACAACCTGATCTCCCCGTTCGCTTTCCCCCACCGCCTTAGCCATTCCCTGCACTTTCAGTTCTACTTCATCCCATGTAGTCGCTGTAACTGACACATATACAGGAACTCCCATACTTGACAGGACTTCTGTTATTCCGTTTGAGACAGCAGAAGATATAATTACTAAATCAGGATTCAGCTCCATAATATTTTCGGGATTCAATTCAACAACATGCCCCACCGCCTCACGCTGCGCTTCAGTAACAAAGGTGATATCAGGATTCCCCGCATATTTGCTGAGACCAACAATTCGGCTTATATCCACTAAATCAAGAAGCACTTCATCTGTTCCATAAGTAGTGGAAACAATCCGCTGCGGTTTATGTGGAATCTTTACGGTACGCCCCAGTTCGTCTGTCACTACATAAGCATTATTTTCGACAGGCACTTCGGCAAAATGAAAACGGCACCCGTTTGTTGCTAAAAAAATAATACATAATAATACAAATATTAGTTTTTTCATGTTTTCGCCATTCTTATATGCCCACTAAGTTTTGCATTCCATATTTTCTCATAAAGGTATTCTGCCCCTCTTATTCCGCAAAGAGGAAGGTCGCTCACTGCCATTTCATCATAAACAGGTCTTGTAATATGGCAACTTACAAAAGGCCTATTCATACGGAGTAATCGTTCCGTTTCATGTGAACTTGACAGAATCAACCCGCCATCCCATTTTTTATAATCTTCAGCAATAGATATGTCATTAATGCCGATTACTCTTACTGTATCCACTGCCGGCGTTTTGGAGCAGGTATCTGCCTGCAAATGAACAGTCAAATTTTCTGTGTCCGCCCATTCCCCCCGCAACGCTTCTGCAATTCCCAGACTCTCTTCCGGTGGTGCCGAAAAAAGAATGCGGTCGAACCAAAGCGTTCCCCACATGGATTTCATATTATTTCCAAAATGAAGAAGCCTTTTCTGTCTGCATCTGATTTCCATTTCTGCTGCTTTCAAAGAAGCCGAATTTACTGCTTCTGCGATTTTATTCAACCATCGCAAAGTCCCTTCCATCCCATAGGGAAGCCCCACAGAAATATAGGGGATATCGAATCGGGATTTCATGTCTTCTGCTGCTTTTAACGCCAGTTTATTCCTTACCACTATATTCAATGCCGCTTCCGGAGCTTTCATAATACTTTCCCAGGAATCTCCCACACCGGGCATGGACACTACATGTATATCGCATAACTCCAGCAAACGTCTAATTTCAATGGCATCAGCTTTTCCGCGCAGATAAACGGAAGAAAGTCCAAGCACATTGACACCATCAGATTTTTTTAAAGGGTTCATCTGCTGCACCAGCAGAGATAAGGCCCTTGAGAACCCGCCCGCAAAGCTCCCGTGAAGTCCCCCGCTGTCTATTCCATATACGGGCCACGGCAGATGGCTTTTAGCCGCAATCCCCTCAATATCATCACCTACAAGACTTATACTGCAATTATTTTGAACAAATAGCCGCTCCGGATTTCCATTTTTTTTCAAGTATTCAAATCCATTAATCAGATCCTTCTCCGTTCCATAAACCAATGAATTCTGATCCGGCTGCGTGCAATAAAATCTTTCCGCTGCGCCGGGCATACTGTCATCAATATATTTCATCGCATAAAAGTAGCACCATAGCGGACCATTCACTATGACATAGCTGCCGGGAATTGATGCAAACAATGCAGCGGAACCGGTTAACGCACAAGTTCCTATCCGATGACAGGAATTTTCCCACTCAGATGGTTGCATAGGCAATCCCCCCCTTATTCCCATATCGGCAAAGCAGTCGGTATAATGCCCGAAATATCATAATTTCTCCATTTGTACCAACCATCGGTACCATAGGTATAAAAAATTGTTTCGTTTTCGTGCTGACAATTTCATTCGTCGTCAAAAGTATATCGGCAGCATCTATCAACTCCTGTCCGTCTTGCCCGTCATAGACTGGAATTGACTCCTCTTTTTCAATCCGATGGCGATATTCCGCTTTTTCCTTATCAGTTAAATTATCATAAAGAATTACCGCCTCAATACGCATTTCCAACTGCCGCAGGGCGGAAATTGTATCTGACGGATTATACCAGTGCGTACCGCGGCCAATACCGATGACTGCCTTTTTACCTTTTGTGATATGCAGAATCGATTTCACATAAGAATCTATTCTCTTCTTTTCTTCCTCTATAATCACTTTTGCCTTTTCTACGTTTTTATGAAGCCGTCCTATTTCAAGAATCCATTTACAAGTATTTTCCCAACCGATTGGATATATATCTTTAACGGCATGGATACCAAATTTCTTTTCTAACAAATCAGCCATTCCATTCATACGATCTGATTGTCCTGTTGTTCCCAGCACGATAGCCAATTCAGCAGCAGGAGCATTCGCCCATTCGGGAAAAGGAAGATAGCCGGGAAACTGCCCCTGTACCTCCAATCCGAGTAAGGAGAGAAGGCGTTTCACCTCGGTCACATACTGCCCTTCGGGCCCCATTTGGTCTCCTAAGAGCAGAATCCTATTAGGTACGTGCTCACAGGGTCTAAAAAAGCGCTCTATGATCGTTTCCGCCGTCTTATAATACCCCTCTGAATACTCACCGCCAAGAAAGCCCGCATAAGGAATACAGATAATCGGAATCCCGTACCTCATTTCCGCATCTGCCGATTCTGACTCTGCATCATCTCCAATAACTCCTGCCACACAAGAAGTCGCAATAAAAAGACATTCCGGATGATATGTTTCCATAACATACAAAATACTCTGCCGAAGTCGGCCTGTCCCACCGAAGATACTGTCTTTTTCCCGTATATTTGAGGAAACAAGAGGCACACATTCCATATTTTCCTGTCTGCCGTCAGCAAGAATCCGGTAATGCGATCCCAGATCCATCGTCTCTGCCACATGGACACACCCCATGGGACTGTGAAAAATTACTGCACATCCCCGGCAGCATGCAACCGCCCTCCATACGCCCGACATAGTACAGCTGCAGGACCTATTTTTAGAAAGAAGCCACTTAGTTCTCGGTTCCATAAATATCTACCAGCTTTTCTAATTCCTCAAACGTTATTGGTGTCGGTACAGATAACTCTTCATTCATCCAAATATCATTCGCTAATTTTCTGTATATATCCGCCTGCGCTGAATCCGGTGCATACTGAAGCACGGTCTGTTTCGAATTTTCAGAAATATTCACAATTCTGTCGCGCGGTACGAAAGCTACCAACTTTGTATTTAAACGCTTAGCAAATTCCGTGAGCAACTTCTTTTCGTTGGGTGTGTTCCTGCTGTTGCCAATAATACCTGCGAGTCTTACATTTCCGCGCATAGCAAACCGCCGCACACCTTTGGCTATATTATTAGCTGCATAAAGAGACATTAATTCACCTGAAGACACGATATAGATATCAGACGCATATCCTTCCCTTATGGGCATTGCGAACCCCCCGCATACCACATCACCAAGTACATCATACAAGGTTAAATCGACAGAAGGCAGTGCATTCAGTTTGTCCAACAGCTGTAAAGATACGATAATCCCCCTTCCGGCACAACCTACTCCGGGCTCAGGTCCGCCGGTTTCTACACAGGTAATCCCGTTAAATCCGGCATGGACTATATCTTCCGCTTTAATATCATCAATCTCACAAGCCCGAACCTTATCCAAAATAGTTTCTTTACATATGTGCCCCAAAAGCAACCGGGTCGAGTCATTCTTCGGGTCACAACCGATTTGGCAGACTTTTTTCCCCATCAGACTTAACGCGGCAGAAACATTCGACGCAGTTGTGGATTTGCCAATACCGCCCTTTCCATAAAAAGCAATTTTTTTCATGAGAATCTCAACCTTTATTTTTAATAATATGATCGAATCATATATTGTTCCTTACTTATTATTATATACAAATGCGAATGTTTTTGACAGAATATTCTATAATCCATAAATCATTCTCTAATAAAATAGTTTTATACGACATTTATTTAGAAATAAAATATCACCATCAAATCAAACAGATGTACTCCGGTCCTTACTTTCTCTCCATCAACCGAATTTTCAAGACAATGCCCATCTTACTAAAGCTGTGCGGATAAGCGCTCCATATGAAAAGATCCTCCTGCTGTATAAGACAGAGAAGGATCTTAATATGATTCTAAAATCATGCTTCCGCTCTATTTCTGCTGCTCCTGACATGTTCATGCCAGGTTACCCAAATGGATGTAGCTACGCAGACGGAAGAATAAGCGCCTGAAATAAATCCGACAAGCATGACCAAAGCAAAGTTCTTTGTAGTATCTCCACCAAAAAGATAAAGGGAAGTAACACAAAATAATGTGGTAATCAGTGTGTACATAGAGCGGCGGATGGTCTGATGAATAGAGTCATTAGCTAAAATAGCAAAACTGTCCGTCCGCCTGTGAGTATGAATCGCTTCCCTAATACGGTCAAAGATAACAACTGACTCATTCATGGAATAGCCTAAAACCGTTAAAATAGCCGCCAGGAAAGACGCATCCACTTCCAAATGGAAAAAAGCAAATACACCAAGCACCATCAAAATATCATGAACGATGGCAACAATCGCTGCAAATGCAATCCTATGCTCAAAACGGATTGTCATATATAAAATCATAGCGCCAAAAGATAACAGAACATTTAAAAGTGTATTTTTGGTTACTTCTGATCCAATAACCGCGCCTACTGTCTCAATACGTTTTACTTCTGCCGTACCTACTTTGGTATTGATATGGTCGATTATGGCCTGTGACTCATTTGCGCTCAGGTTTCTCGTGCGAATAATAACATCATTTCCCGATTCCCCATCTATAGACCCGGAGAGCTGGATAACCGCCGTTTCCAATCCATCTTCCCGAATCCCATTTCGAACTTGTTCTACGGTCACATTTTGACTGAATCCCAATTCAAGAATTGTTCCACCGGTAAAATCAATGCCCCAGTTAAACCGGAACATAATAATAGACATGATAGAAAGCAGTACCAACAAACCGGAAACAGAAAACCAAAGCTTTCTCTTTGCAATAACATCAAAATTTTTAAACATTAGCTTCATCCCCCTTTTTGCCACCAAACCACCAGGGGTTATGAATCCAGTTCGCGTTAATCAGAAGCATCAGCAAAGTACGGCTGACCGTAATAGCGGTAAACATAGAAACTGCCACGCCAAGACCCAATGAAAACGCAAAGCCTTTAACCGTCGCACTTCCCAAGAAAAATAAAATGCATGATGTAATAATTACTGTCATATTCGCATCAAAAATTGTAACAAAAGCACGTTTAAACCCAGACTGCACCGCCAGCCGCAAAAGTTTTCCGGATGCAATTTCTTCTTTAAATCTTTCAAAAATCAATACATTCGCATCCACAGCCATACCGATCGATAAAATAATCCCTGCGATACTGGGCAGTGTCAATGTTGCATGGAGCACATAAAGTATGCCCAGCAGTATCAATACATAAACAAGAAGCGCCGTATCTGCTACAAACCCCGATATACGGTATACTGCAAGCATAAAAAATACAACAAGGGAAAGTCCAATTGCAAAGGCTACTACCGACTTATCTTTCGAATCCTGCCCTAAAGACGGACCTACCGTACGAACTTCAAGCACCGATACTTTAACAGGCAGTGCACCGCTGCGAAGAAGAATCGCCAGATCTTTAGCCTCTTCCAATGTCCTTTGTCCGGTAATAACTGCGGATCCACCTGTAATTGCATCATTGACAATAGGATTCGTAAGTAAATCCCCATCCAGATAAATCCCTACATGACGGCCGATATTGGCTGCAGTAAGCTTCGCAAATTTATCTCCCCCTTCTTTACTAAATTGTAAGGCAACAAGAGGCTCCCGATTCTGTCCGATCTGTTCTCTCGCATCTTTCAGGTCTTCCCCGGTAAGACAAACATTCCCCTCTTCATCTCTAAATTCAAGAACAGCTGTTTTTCCGATAGTTTCGATAGCTTTCTGCGGATCCCTTTCCCCCGGAAGTTCAATAATAATACGATTTGCGCCTTCCCGTTGGATGATAGGCTCTGTCAACCCCATTTCATTGACACGCTTCTGCATAATATTAATAACTTGAACAATAGACTCAGTTGTCACCTTGTTCTGCTCAGTATCTTCCGCCTGCATAATGATATGCGTCCCGCCCTGAAGATCGAGCCCCTGCCGTATATTTCCTGCTAACCATCCGATGGATGCGGCAAAAATGCCGATAATTACACCGATAACGACAAAAAACTGCAGCAATTTTCCCGTGCGGAGCGAGCTTGCCCTCTTCTTTTCCAAAACTTCATCCCCTTTTCGTAATAATGATACGTTTTTCTGTAACTATTTTTGAGATATATTTATCATAAATTCCATTAGGGACAGAATCCATCACCTGGAAATCCCATAAAACAGACACACGTTTTTCAGGGGAGACTCTTTCGAGATATCTGTCATAATATCCTGCTCCCATCCCCAAACGGGTTCCGTCTACTCCACAGGCAACCGCAGGAACAAGCACTAAATCTAAATCTTCTGGTGCAATCATTGTATAAGGTGCAGGAAGATTCCTTAATCCAAGAGGTCCTTTTGTAAAGCCGGACATGGAAAAAAGCCGCCCGGCCCCCATCTGTCTTTCAGGTAGACAAACAGGAATATATATTTCCTTTTCATCCGCCACAGCCTGTTCAATTAATGGATCTAGATTTGACTCCCCCCTCATGGCTAAAAAAGCCATAATGCGGTTGGCCTTTTTATATTGCGGCAGAGAAACGATATTTGCCCGTAAACACATTGCCATTTTATCCGTTTCATCAGTAGAAAGAGCCCGCCTTAAGGCGAGCATCTTTTTCCGAATTTCCTTTTTCTTATAAATAAGAAGAGGCTCTTCCATGATCATTTATTTCTTTTCCCTGCTGATCTCATTACCATTTTCATCGACTTCAATAACTTCCTCTATAATCTCTGTACCTTCTTCAGCAGCGCTGTCAACCTCAACAACTTCTTCTATGGTCTCGGTATCTGTCGTTTTTCTCTGTTTAGAAAGCCGATCAGTTTCTTCCGGGTTTTCTGCTTCTGCACCAATTACTGCTGCACCGGCTTTTTTTGCCGTTTCAGTATCAATCAGATCAACGTCACCATGATGAATTGCTGTTTTTTCAACCTTAATTACAACCTTAGGTGCGATTTCAAGTTCTACATATTTATCACGCAATACCTTAATGATTCCATGAACACCACCGGAAGTCACCACATGATCCCCTTTTCTTAAAGAAAGAAGAAAACGCCCGCGCTCCAATTGTAACTTCTTCTGGGGACGATACATAAAAAAGTAAAAAATAGCAATTAAAATCAAAAATGGCCAAAACATTCCCAAAATATTTACTGCATCTTCCATTATACTCACCTCCAAGCATCATATGGTTTATTTTACCACAGCAGTCTCTGATTGTCTTTACTTTCAAGCCGACACATTCAACTCAGATCTTTATAATCACCATAATTTACAATGAACATTATTAATCGTAATCATTTCTTCCTATAGAATGCAATACTTTCACGCTATCATTGCTTATAATGTTCCATAAAATGCTCCCTGAATTCAGAAAAGTTTCCTTGCACAATCGCTTCACGCATATCACGCATGAACTGAAGCAAAAAATACAGATTATGAATCGTAACCAATCGAAACACCAGCAACTCTTCTGATTTATATAAATGCCTGATATAAGCTCTTGTATAGTTTCGGCAGGTATAACAGCCGCAGCTTTCTTCTATCGGGCGAAAATCCCTTTCATATTGTTTATTTTTCATGTTCATACGTCCTGTATGGATCATTGCCATTCCGTTGCGAGCCACACGAGTCGGAAAAACGCAGTCAAACATATCTACTCCGCGTGCCACACCTTCCACCAGACAGTCCGGCGTTCCTACGCCCATAAGGTATCTTGCTTTTCCTTTCGGCATCCATTGGATCGTTTCTTCTAAAATGTCATACATCAAATCATGAGGTTCTCCTACGGATAATCCGCCGACAGCCATTCCATCAAAAGGCAGCGAAGATATTTCCATCGCACTTTGTTTTCGTAAATCTTTATACATGCCACCCTGTATAATGCCAAATATACCTCTGTCAGTCCGTTGATGTGCTTTGATGCATCGTTTTGCCCAGCGTGTCGTTCGCTCTGTCGATTTTCTTGCATATTCATAATCCGCCGGATAAGGAATGCATTCATCAAAAGCCATGGCAATATCGCTTCCCAAATCTTCCTGAGCTCTTATGGATATTTCAGGGGATAAAAATTGTTTAGAACCATCTAAAAAAGAACGGAAATAAACACCTTCTTCCGTAATCTTTCTCATCGCCCCCAGGCTGAAAACCTGAAAGCCGCCGCTATCGGTCAATATTCCTTTATTCCAATTCATAAATCGGTGCAGTTCGCCCGCTTCATGAATCAATTCTGTCCCCGGCCGCAAAAAAAGATGGTATGTATTGGAAAGAATAATTTGCGCGCCCATCTCTTCCAGTTCTTCAGGTGTTACCGTTTTTACTGTAGCCTGAGTTCCGACCGGCATAAACATGGGCGTTTTAAATACTCCATGCGGCGTATGTAATAAACCGGCACGAGCGCCAGTCTTTCTATCCTCTGCTACTAACTCATAATTGACAACCATTTAAACCTCTTAGCGCAAAAACATGGCATCTCCAAAAGAAAAGAACCTGTACTTTTGGCGGACAGCTTCTTCATAAGCAGCCAAAATATGTTCTCTCCCAGCAAAAGATGCCATCATCATAATCAGAGTTGATTCCGGCAGGTGAAAATTCGTCACGATAGCATCTACCACCTGCCACTGATATCCGGGATAGATATAAAGCTGTGTCCAGCTGCTGCCGGCCTCTACTCTTCCTGTTTGCCCCGCCGACTCCAAAGTTCTGACAGAAGTCGTACCCACAGCGATGATCCGTCGGCCTTCTTCTTTAGCCTCATTTACTTTTTGTGCTGTTTCTTTTTCAATAGTATACCATTCCCGATGCATTTCGTGATCCTCAATATTCTCTTCTGCAACTGGTCGAAAAGTTCCTATTCCCACGTGGAGTGTCACAAAAAGAAGTTCTGCCCCTTTGTCTTTCATTTTTTCCAGAAGCTCAGGAGTAAAATGAAGCCCTGCTGTCGGTGCGGCGGCAGAGCCCTTAAACTTCGCATATACCGTCTGGTATTCATCTTTATTCTCCAGCTTTTTATGGATATAAGGCGGCGTCGGCATTTCTCCCAGCTGATCCAGCCAATTATCAAAATCACCGGAATAATGAAACTTTACCAATCGACCGCCAAATTCCGTCTTATCAATAACAGTACATGAGAAATTCTCTGAAAATTCTATTTCCTGACCCGGCAATGCTTTACGACCCGGATTTACAAGAATTTCCCAAACATCATTTCCTTTCGGTGTCAAAAGAAGTGCTTCCACTTTTCCGCCGGTTCCCTTGCGCCTGCCAAATAATCGGGCAGGAATAACTTTCGTGTTATTGAATACAAACACGTCTCCCGGTCTTATTTCATCAAGAATATCTCTGAATCGACGATGTTGCCATTCCCCTGTTTTTTTATCCACCATAAGAAGCCGACACGAATCACGCGGTTCTGCCGGCTGTTGAGCAATCAGTTCCTTAGGGAGAACATAATTAAAATCTTCAAGTCTCATTACTTACTCCAAATACATACAAATATATCAATATATCTTCTCAATTTTGCTGCCTGTAAAATAGTGGAGCAGAATTTTTTTATAATACTCTTTCCCGTCACCGTTCTTTTCCGCCATCGCTTCCGCCCCCCACTGGGAAAGTCCTAATCCGTGACCAAATCCATATCCGGTAATAATTAAATTGTTACCTTTTGCGGAAATATCAAAAAGTGTACTGTCCAAGTCAAATGTACTTTGGATTACTTCTCCGGGAATTATTTTTCTGCCGGATTTTCCAGTAATTTCCATCGTCTTAACTCGTCCTGATACTCCCCGGTCCTTCGCTTTATTATTCCCCATGTGAAGTCTGGAGAGACCTATCTTTTTTACCTTCCCCACATGATACCCTGCTCGTGAAATTGCATTGGAAAATGAATCAATCGAAACAATTTTGCGCCATGGGCGATTAACTGTAGAACTGTTCTCCTCTTTTACTCCCCGCAGATAAGGGACATATGATCCCCATACATTTTCACTGTCTTCTGTATATCCGCCGCCATTCGCATGAAAAAGTGCATCAATAGCCTTTCCGTTATAAGTAATTATCTCTCCTGCCGTTTCTTCCACTGCTTTATTCGTTGCCGACGTTTCCACAGAACAGCCACGATACACCTGTGACCGGGTATCATCTGTTATATCATAACCGGCGGATCGGTATCCATTCTTGTGATAAACAGCATAAGTCCTTGCCGCGACAGCCTGCGCCTTAATGGCATCAGGCTTCCATGAAGGCACGATTTCACTGGGAACTACGCCCTTTAAATACAACTCCATCGGCACCCGGTTCACAACAGTAACACCATTATTCCATGCAGAAGGAATTATCTTCATTTCGCCACGATACCTGTTTCCCTTTACAGAGAAAGCTTCTTCTCCATTTCCTGTCGTAAAATACACAGGAGCATTAAAAGCCTTCCCTTCTAAAACTATATTTTTCCCTTTCCGTGATACAGAAATCCGCTTGCCGGCATTATAAGATTTCCATACTTTGCCATTCGTTTCAATTCGGAAATGACTTAGTCCCTCAATCTCTACCTGCGGCTGTCCGGAAAGCAGTCCGACTTCCACATCAGGCCCTTTTTTTTGCACAGGCTTAATCTTTGCAACATTTTTAACAACTCCTGATAAAAGCTGTACCTGTTTCTTTGTTACGGGAATAGACTCAGCACTTACGTTAACTGAATTTCCTATTAATACTGCAAAGGTTATGCATGCAGCAGCAACAGCTATATTTTTCATATAATCGTTCCTTTATTCATTCTTACCGGATAAATGATCTTTAAAATAAATATATTTTTATTTTCTAAAAAACAGATTTAAAAGAATTGTTCCTACAATACTGATCACAAAAGATGAGACGACAGGAAAGAAAAACGTCGTCTTTCCCCAGGACCAGTGAATATCCCCCGGCAACTGCCCCAACAAGAAAAATTTGCCACTGAAACCTATTGCCACACCTGCTATGATCATAAAAATTCCGAAAACAATCAACATCTTTCCAAAATCCATTATCCCCCCTCAAACAGTTCGTCTTGAACCGTTTCTTTACTCCATATCGCACCTAAATGGTCATAAGCCGCCTTGGTTGCGATCCGCCCTCGCGGTGTACGGGAAATGAATCCGATTTGCATCAGATACGGCTCGCATATATCTTCAATAGTAGCCCGTTCCTCACTAATTGACGCGGATATTGTGTCAATACCTACAGGCCCGCCATTAAATTTTTGTATAATTGCTTTTAATACTTCCCGATCAATCAAATCCAATCCGATATCATCCACATAAAGCGCAGAGAGAGAGTCTGCCGCAATCTCCTGTGAAATAACTCCTTCCCCTTTTACCTGTGCAAAATCACGAATACGTTTTAATAATCGGTTCGCGATTCTTGGCGTCCCCCGGGATCGACGTGCAATTTCTTCCGCTCCCGTCTCTTCGATTTCAATATTCAAAATCCCTGCTGCACGAATCAGTATATGCTTTAATTCGTCTGCCGTATAAAACTGCATATGATTAATAATACCGAAACGATCCCTAAGCGGAGCCGATAAAGCCCCAGCCCTGGTAGTCGCGCCAATCAAAGTGAATGGCGGCAGCTCAATGCGTATGGAATTAGCACCGGCGCCTTTCCCCATGACAATATCCAACGCGAAATCTTCCATGGCCGGATAGAGTATTTCCTCTACACTTCGATTTAAACGGTGAATCTCATCAATAAATAAAACATCATGTTCCTGTAGCGTAGAAAGGATAGCAGCCAAATCTCCGGGCCTCCCGATGGCCGGCCCGCTCGTCACCTTAAACTGGACTCCCAATTCATTAGAAATAATTTTTGCCATCGTGGTTTTTCCAAGACCGGGCGGTCCGTAAAGCAATACATGGTCAAGTGCTTCTTTTCTGGATCTTGCGGCAGAAATATAAACATGCAGATTCTCTTTAAAAGTCGACTGTCCAATATAGTCACTTAACCGCTGCGGACGAATAGTCTGCTGCCACTCATCCCGCCTGCTTCCTTCACCTGCAGTAATCCGTCCTTCTGTGCCTAACATTTCTATATGTTCTTCTCCACCAAGGCTTTTTATATATTTGTTATTCATAAATACCTTCAAGCAACCTCTCTTACCCCTGCTGAAATATCAGTACAACTTTATTGTTTTCCAAACTCACGAAGAGCTGCACTCACCAATGGGGAAACATCTTTATATTCTATTGACAGCTTTTTCAGTACCGGTTGAATTTCCGTATCTTCATAGCCAAGCGCACGAAGGTACTTAGCCGCATCGGCAGCAATACCGCTTTCATCCGGTTTTCCGGCCGCCAACGATTCCGGCTCATCTATATCGCCCTCTGCGAAATCTCCTACCTTATCTTTTAATTCCACCAAAAGCCGTTCAGCCGTTTTCTTGCCCACACCGGGCAGCTTTGTTAAAACTGATAAATTTCTGTTCCGGATACTCAAAACAAAATCCTCCGGCTCCATCACTGAAAGAATGCCCATTGCCACTTTAGGTCCTATTTTAGACACCGAGATAAGAATAAGGAACAGATCATATTCTTCCTGTGTCAGGAACCCATATAAAAGTATAGCATCTTCTCTTACTGCCATATAAGTCAGAAGCCGTACAGGCGTCCCTAAATGAATTTTCTGACGGCTCATTTCTGAAATAAATACACGGTATCCTATACCGCCGGCTTCGATGAAACAGAACTCTTTAGAAACAACGGTCGCTTTACCTTTTATATATCCAATCATATTTCCTCCTTGAACAGCCGCTTATGTTCCATTTGATAAATAGCCGTTAATCCTATTGCCAATGCATCTGCTGCATCATCAGGATTTATTTTTGTATTTATATGCATGATCCGCATAACCATTTCAATGACTTGTTTCTTTTCCGCGCGCCCATAGCCGGCCAATTGCTGTTTAACCTGTAGCGGAGTCACATTCACTGCAGGTACGCTCTGCCTGTATCCGGCAAGAAGAATTACCCCTCTGGCCTGCGCGACTTCAATTCCTGTTGTTATATTCGTATTAAAATAAAGCGATTCCACTCCCATGAAATGCGGACGGTACATTTCTATAAGTTCAGCCACCCCTTCATAAACGATATTTAAACGTTCTAAGGAATTCTGTTCCTTAAATGTTTCAATTACACCATAGTTAATCGGCACAATTCTATTTCCATGCTTCTCTACAATTCCAAACCCGCAGCGTCCTGTTCCGGGGTCAATGCCAAGTACGCGCATAATGCCCTCCCAGTGAAATTATTTCTTATTATATCATAGACAAAATATGGAAATTCTCTGTTCCAAGCTGACATCTGCAAAACAAAACAGGTCCGAAGACCTGCTTCTTTTAAGTTAAAGGTTACGGGAGTCCGTCCTCCATTAAATGCGCATAATGTGCTTGGATCTTTTGGGTTACATCGCCCACCTTACCGCCGCCAATAAGGTTACCATCAATGGATAAGACCGGAATGATCCCATCCTGGGAATTTGTCAGAAATACCTCTTCGGCTGTTATCATATCTTCAAACCGCACAGGCTCAGATGCCTCATCAATAGATGTTACCCCTGCAGATGGAGCTGCGCGAGTGAGTACAAGAGAACGGGTAACCCCACGAATCATATGCTCATTCGTTGCTGGGGTCCAAATAACTCCCGCTTTGACAATACATACATTTGAATGAGATGCTTCTGTCAAAAGTCCGTCTTTAATAAAGACAGCATCATAACAATTTTTTTTCTGCGCCTCTGCTCTTGCCATCATATTATTTAATTGATTCAGACTCAAAATATCGCAGTGATGTCCGCGATCATCATCAAGTGTAATACAGTTCACTCCGGACTGGACTTTTTCAATTGCATTCAAATCAATAGGCTTCCCATATACAAGGACATTCGGTTGAAGCGCACTTCTTGCAGGGATCGTGAAGTTATGGTCATCACTCCCCCGAGTCACAATAATCTTCACATACCCTTCTTCAATTTCAGACTCTTCTACAACGACTTCTACGATTTCAGTAAATTCATCAGGAGCTGTTACGGGGCGGATTCCTAAAAGGCGCATAGACCGATATAATCGGTCGGTATGATAAGAAAGCCCGAAAGAATGTCCATGGTGTATACGGATCCATTCATAAGCACCGTCTCCAAACTGGATCGCCCGATCATCAGCACTGATAATTTGTGAAAAATCATAGTAAAAATTGTGATTGTAATATATGGCAGTTTTGGTTTCTCCCATACAATTCCCCTCCCAGCAAACAGAATACAGAATCAATCGTTTTCTTCTGCGTAATATCCTGCTAAAATTACTATACCGTTATTGTTTTTCAGATTTTATCATTTTTATTTTTTCAATAAATAACGGCAGGAATGTTTTTAAATCCGCAATGACCGCATAATCCGCTGTTTCCATAATCGGTGCTTTCGCATCACGGTTTACCGCGATAAGAACATCCGCTTTTACTGCGCACAAATGCTGCATAGCACCGGAAATCCCAAAAGCAAAATATACCTTGGGAGAAACACCTTTACCGGTTTGTCCGATTTGATGGCTCTGTTTCTCCCAGCCAAGTTCAGCTATAGGTCTGCTGCATCCCACTGATGCGCCAAGCAGTTCCGCCAATTCATGAAGTTGTACCCATTCTTTTTCTGAATGAATACCGCGACCACCGGAAACAATAACAGTTGCCTCTTCCACCGGATTATCATCAGAAATTTCAGGTAGAATTTCTTTTAAAAGCGTGCCAAAATCTTCCAGCCCCAGCTGGACGGGAACATCAATAATTTCACCAATACGGCTTTCATCATATGTGGGATACCGGAATGTCCCTGCCCTGACCGTCCCTACCTGCGGACGGAAATCAGGACTGACAATATCCGCCATAATATTTCCTCCCATCGCCGGACGGGACCAGACAACCAGTTTCGTTTCCGGTTCAACAGATAATTCCGTTACATCTGCCGTTACACCGCAAACTAAGTCTGCCGCCATACGAGGAGCCAAATCCCTGCCATAAGGATCTGCTCCAAACATCACGATATTGGGTTTCTTTTCTTTAAAAAATCCCGTTAAAGCCTTCTGATATGCCACACCATCATAATGCGTAAAAATCGGTGCATCCATAACGTAAACGAAATCCGCACCAAGATGAATAAGTTCTTGTGCTTTATCGCGAATCTCACTTCCCACAAGAACAACGGACACCGATTCATTCAGTTCAGCAGCCAATTCACGGGAAGCTCCAATCAATTCCCCCGTAACTTTCTGTATTTCACCATATTTAGGAATGGCAACAACGTAAATTCCTTTATAATCAGAAAAATCCATACTTACCCTCCTAAATTACAGAAATTTTCCTTAATGCTTCTATCAGAATATCTACCGATTCTTGAGGATCTTTTTCCTCAATACGAAGGTTTTCCTTTTGTGGCGGTACTACGGGCCGTACACGTTTCACCTGTGTGGGAGACCCTTTTATTCCAATCCGTGCAGTATCAATATCCAAATCCGCCGCTGTAATGATATGAAGTTCAGCATCTCCCTTGCCCAAAATTCCTTTTATCGAGGAATACCGCGGTTTGTTAAGTTCTGGCAAAACGGTTACTACCGCAGGAAGTTTTAATTCAACAACTTCAGCACTGCTTCCATTTTGCCTGGTAACAATAAGACCGCCTTCTTTTTCAAAAGAAATAAATGAAGCACCACTCACATCGGCAATCCCGAGTGTTGCTGCTATTTCAGGCCCTATCTGCGCTGTATTACTGTCAATAGATTCTATTCCGCAGAAAATCAAGTCAGGCATCCCTATTTTAGAAATGGCTGCAGCAAGGGTATAGCTGGTTGCCAAAGTATCCGCTCCGCCAAAGGCCCGATCTGTTACCAGATAAATATCATCAGCCCCCATAGCAACCGCGTCCCGAAGAACGGCTTCCGCCTGCGGCGGTCCCATGGTAATCACCGTAACCGTTCCACCTATCCGATCCCTAAGAGATAAGGCTGCTTCCAACGCATTCAAATCAACAGGATTCATAATGCTATTGGCATTATTACGTTTAAGGCGCCCCGTTTCCGGATCCACTTCCATTTGGGAAGTGTCTACTACCTGTTTAATACAAACGAGAAACTTCATGACATCCCCCTTTATCTATTAAACCATATGATTCAGTATATCATACGGGCATGGATTATGCATAAATATCACGCCTCGGTAACTCATTCAGTTTCCCTGCTTATGCAAGACTTCTCCCACTACAGATTGGGGGCCCAACAGCTTTTTGAGTGCTATTTCAGAATCCGCACTGAAGTCCAGATAAAACTCTCTGCTCATTGTAATCTTCTGGTGTGTTCTCTCCAGATGAAGAAATACAGGAACATTCCCATGATTTTCTCTCAATATGACCGACAACCGATTACTTACGGCATCAGATTCATGGGCAGCATCGATATAAAGATGAACTGACTTATACATCGGACGTACTACTTTATGGAACTGTGCCAGCGGTATAATCTCCTCGGCCAATATTCTTACATCCCTTTCATTCGCCTGCACACGCCCGCGGACACACACCGCGCGGTCTTCAGAAATCATCATACGTGAGTTTTCCCATACAGAAGGAAATATGACCGCTTCCATGGCTCCTTCATAATCTTCCAGACTTACATACCCCATGGGCGCGCCTTTTTTAGTTGTCATACTTTTGACGCGGGTTATAATCCCTCCAACAGAAACCATCTTCCCGTCATATTTCATCCCATCACTCAACAGTGAATAAATAGGCGAACAATATTTCATCTGCTGCTTATAAGAATCAAGAGGATGCCCGCTTACATAAAACCCAAGCAGTTTTCTTTCCGAATCGATCTTCTCCGCCGCCGACATATCTGGTAAATCGGGATAAACGATTGTTTTTGCCTTTATTTCTCCACCAAATAAGGACAATTGTCCCGATTCCCTGTCACTTCGCGTCACTGACGCATTATTTAATGCCTGGGGCAGCACTTCGATAAGCTGTCTGCGATTATAGCCAAAAGAATCCATAGCCCCGCAGCGAATCAGACTTTCACAGGCGCGGCTGTTCAATCCCTTGGAATCAATCCGTTCCAGCAGATCGGAAATAGATTTAAACGCGCCATCTTTTTTCCGTGCGCCGATAATGGAATTTACGATTCCTTCTCCTACATTTTGCACACCGGCAAGACCAAAAAGAATGGTATCCCCATTCACGGAAAATCCCGCTTCACTTCGATTTACATCAGGCGCCGCTATTTTTACTCCTGCACGTCTTGTGTCGGAAATATAACGGCTGACCTTATTACGATCCCCATTATAACAAGTCATCATAGCTGCCATGAACTCAGGTCTGTAATGTGCTTTTAAATATGCTGTCTGCCAGGCAATCCATCCATAACATACACTATGTGACTTATTGAATCCATATCCGGCAAAATGAACCATCAGATCAAATACACGGTTAGCAATTTCTTCACTTATTTTTTGTACTGCCGCCCCTTTAACAAACAACTCACGCTGGGCCTGCAGTATTTCCGGTTCTTTATGCCCCATCGCGCGACGAAGAAGATCCGCCTGACCAAGACTGAATCCCCCCATAACAGACGCAATCTGCATAACCTGTTCCTGATACAGGATAATCCCGTAAGTTTCTTTAAGAATTGTCTCCAACGAAGGATGCGGATAATCAACTGCCGTTTTCCCATGCTTGCGGTTAATAAAATCTTCCGCCATGCCACTCCCCAGCGGTCCGGGGCGATATAAGGCTACCATAGGAATCAAATCTTCAAAACACTCAGGTTCCAACTGCATCAAAAGCGATGTAAACCCTGATGATTCCGACTGAAATACCCCCACCGTATCTCCGGAGCACAGCATTTTGCAAGTCAATTCATCCACATGAGGAATCGCTTCTATGTCAAGCGCAATTCCTCTGTTCGTCTTAATCATTTCTAATGCATCATGAATAACCGTAAGATTGCGAAGACCTAAAAGATCCATCTTAAGCAGTCCAAGCTCTTCGTCCAAGTCCTTTTCATACTGGGTTTGGATAAAATTATCCTGGGTCAACTGTATAGGAACATATTCTTCGACCGGTTCGGAACAGATCACTACGCCTGCCGCATGGGTTCCCGAGTTTCTTGAAAGGCCTTCTAAATCCAGACAATGGTCAATCAAACGATGTATATTACTATCAGACGCATATAATTCCGCAAACTCTTTTGACCGTTCCAGCGTTGTCCTCAGCGTAACTCCGGGACCACTCGGAATCATTTTGGCAATCCGATCCACTTCCCGAAGCGGCATGCTTAACACACGCCCGACATCCCGAATTACCGCACGGGCAGCCAATGTACCAAAAGTAATAATCTGCGCCACATGGTCTTCACCATATTTTTTTGCTAAGTACTCAATGACCTGACCCCGCCCTCTGTAACAGAGATCCGTATCAATATCAGGCATAGAAATCCGTTCCGGATTTAAGAAGCGTTCAAAAAGCAAATGAAAACGCAGCGGATCCACTTCCGTGATATGGAGAAGGTATGACACGATACTCCCTGCAGCACTTCCTCGCCCCGGACCGATAGGAATACCGTGTGTTTTCGCATATTGAATGAAATCCATGACAATGAGAAAATAATCAGCAAACCCCATCTGGTTTATAACGCCCAGTTCATAATCAAGACGCTCTTTTTCCTTATTCCCATAGTTCGGATATCGCTCAGGAAGAGCTTCTTCACACAACCTGCGCAAATAAGTTGCCGCGGTTTCTCCTTCAGGAACGGTAAAAGACGGCAGCTTGCGTTTACCAAAAGTAAATGTGACATTGCACCGTTCTGCAATTCTCGCTGTATTCTCAATGGCCCCGGGAAAGTTTCCCAAAAGCGCTTTCATCTCTTCTCCGCTCTTACAATAGAATTCCTCATTCGCAAAACGGAATCGACCGGGATCATCCATCGTGTTTCCCGTTGATATACAAAGTTTGATCTCCTGACTTCCCGCATCCTTCTTTCTGGTATAGTGAAAATCATTGGTCGCCACGAGTCCAAGTCCATATTCTTTGGCAAGTTCAGCCAGCACAGGCCGTACCGCCGCCTCTTCCGACAATCCGTGGTTTTGTAATTCTATAAAGTAATTATCTTTTCCAAACGTATCCATATAAAACCGGATAATTTTTCTTGCCTGTTCCAAATCTCCCTTTAGGACTGCCTGTGGCAATTCGCCGCCGATACAAGCCGACAATGCAATAATACCTTCATGATACTTCAGAAGTAAATCATGATCTGCCCGAGGTTTATGATAGTATCCTTCCGTCCACGATTTTGAACAAATTTTTATAATATTCTTATAACCAGTGTTATTCTCTGCCAAGAGAATCAAATGAGCCAACTTTTCTTTTTTATCGGCATCCTTAATGAAACGGCTCCCCGCTGTCACATATATCTCACAACCGATAATCGGCTTAATCCCCTGTTTTAAGCATTCTTTATAAAGGTAAACAGCTCCATACATAACGCCATGATCTGTAATGGCTATCGCCGTCTGCCCCAGTTCTTTTACATACGAAACAAGTTCCTTGATTCGACAAGTTCCATCAAATAGGCTGTACTCTGTATGAGAATGGAGATGAACAAATGAATCCATACTATCCTCCAATTCATTAACTATACACAATCAAATTACAAAAAGATATTTAGCATTTCAGTATTTATCATACCACAGGGATAATTCTCCACCAATAAAAAACAGGCTTTAACCTTATTTTTCTCTTGGTTGCCTGTTTTCCGTTTTTACTCAACTTTTTCTGATCTTTTCTTCTTTAGTACCACTGAACTACCGCTCTTTTCCGCTTCAAGAACATCATCTTCCGATAAGTGATCCGTATCTAAAACGATTTTCACACCCATCCGATCCAGCATTTCATCAATAGTATGCTGCGTTTTAAAAAGTTCACCCATTTTTAGCTCCTTATCCTCATTTTCATTCAAATATGGTCTTCCCAAACATATTCCACTTTATGACGACACATCCGCCAAATAAATACGATACCTGTCCATACGGCGGCAGCTCCGATAATCAAACTCATATCGACTTTGATTACAGAATCCTGCGCTGGGGAAGGAAAGCTTAACATCATGGTAAATAAATAGATACACACGGCACCCCACTGCGCAATATAGGACAGCAACATCCCCGCATATACATGTCTGGCTCTTACGGAAAAAAACGCTATGACTGAAATAATTACAACAGATAAAAATCCTGACAGAAGCATATCTGTTCCAAATATTTCACGATTCCCCAAAACATACCATGCACCAAAAACAGCAATAAATGCCATCAATGAAAGAATATTGGTTACAAGGAAAGTCGCCCGAAATCTTTCCCCTAATGGGTTCGCTGTCTTACAGGCTCCATAGATGGCACCGACCTGAATACAACTCATAAACAACCAAATAAGGCCAAACACACTTTTCGTTGTAAAAAGGTCCCGATTGGCCAATTCCAACGCAAGAACCCCTGCAGAGATGACATTAATGATTGTGATAAAACGGACTCCTCTTAATAGCAAAGGCTGCTGGAATATATTCCCCCAAAAGGCTGCCGCTAACCGCACAATCATTCCCGTAAGAATAATCCCCAAAGGCCAAAATGTGCTTTCCGGAATATTAAACCGACCATTCGAAAAAAGTGCGCCAGTCACCCCCGCGCAGAGAAACGCCCATGCTTCATTTCCGTCTAACCCCGGTTTTAAAAGATTAAGCGCCGTCTTTCTTTCCTCTTCGTTTTGCGCAACCATCGGTGCTACAATAGCTACGCCAAAATCCTGAGATTCCAGCCACAAATATATGGCAAGAAAAAACATCGGTACAAATAATATATAATCAGTAGAATCCATCATTCCCCCCTAATCTGTATCGGAATTTATCGGAACAGCTTTTACCCCGAAGTATGTCCATATTTTATCACAAATAAAAAAGAAATGAATCTCATGGCTTTTCTCGCACCGCTTTGTTATGATAACTGATAAGAGGTGATTTTATGTCTAACTTATTAAAATTGACCATAATCCTCACAAAGGCTAAAGTCGCAGATATTGCAACAAGAAGATTATTATCCTTTGGTGATAAAATGATAAAAACAAATTCAAAAAGGCGGTTCACTCCGCTCCGGCCGATTGCAGGCGTTTTCTGGCTCTTACATCCTCGAAAGGCACTTTATTTCTTTATACTGCAGAAATCTCTGACGGTTGCATGGTCTATTACAAAATCCATCATCAATAAAAAAGTTTAGAATGCAATCCATATCTAATTACGCAGCATTTTTCGTATTTCATCAGCAGCTTCCAATATCGTTCCACCGCCATGCACGGCATATAAGCACAAAGCAGCAAGACAAAATATGTCATTCTTGGTATCTGCATATACTGGATAGGAAAACACTGATTCCTCTGCAAAAAAACTGTTTATTTCCATTTTGGTAACACAAGTGATCAGCTTTCTCGTTAAGGCTCCTTCATAGATAATAAGACCCTGCTTTTCCATGCACCGGGCCGCATGAGCAAAAAGCCCCGACTCCTCCAGATCCTTCGTTACAATCACAAAGGAGTCGGCCGCTCTTATCCGTGCCAATGCTTCTACACGATTACTTAATACAGACTGATGTCCGGCAAAAAATAATCCCGCTTTTATTCCCTGCCTATCTAAAAAATGGCAAAGGGATAAGGCCTTTTTTTTTGCAGATTCATCAGGAACCATAAAAACAATCACCAAAGACATTCCCTGGTTTTCATCCGGATACCGTTCTGCCAATTCAGCCAGCTGTTTATAGGAAATCCCTGCCAATCTGTTCACACTTTCATGAAAAATCTCTCGGTTATGCCGAGATATCGTAAATAAACGTTAAAAATGATTAAAAGATTTACGCCCAGATGGTGCCAACTGCCCTTCCATCGCTTTAATCATTCGTCTGCGTTCTTCTATATCGCTCTTTTCACGTCCCGATATAACGGCACCCCAAATAAGGCCTACCGAAATAACATTAGTCAACAATGACGTACCGCCATAAGAAATAAAGGGCAATGGAATCCCAGTGACAGGAAAACATCCAATGACCATTGCCATATTAATAATTCCCTGCACAGAGATAAGCAATGTCAATCCGTAAACAAGTAAAGATTCATAAGGTTGTTTCAACTGGCGGGCGCAGGAAAACCCGCACATAAGAAATCCCATGAACAGGCACATAACAACAACTGAACCGATGAATCCAAACTCCTGGCTGAAAACTGCATAAGCAAAATCTGTATGCTGTTCAGGAAGGTATAAAAATTTGTACACCCCTTCCCCCGGTCCCTGCCCCCAAAATCCACCGGAACCGACTGCGGTTAAACTCCGTACAATCTGATATCCCGCCCCCAAAGGATCGGCAAACGGATCCCATAATATAGCCATACGCTCCGCGCGATAAGCAGAAACAACAGCCAGATATCCCCCAAGACAAACTGCCGTCACAATTCCTGCCAAGATTTCCAAAAACGGCATCCCCGCAAGAATATAAAGCAGTCCCGGAAAAAAAAGGATAATAGCCGCCGTTCCCATGTCAGGTTGGAGCAAAACAATCGTTGCCAAAACCGCAGGACATAATATCGGCAAAAAATGATGGACAAGCCCCCTCCTTTTCCGACGCTTTCCCATAGGGCGATTCAATATACCATAAAAAACTGTAATAGGCTCTTTATTATTGATCCGTTTCGCCAAAAAAGCAGCCGTCCAAATAATTCCCGCAACTTTCGCCAATTCCGAAGGCTGCAGTGACATGGGGCCCAACATAATCCAGCGATTCGCACCATTAACACTAATTCCCGCAAATTTAACAAGAATAAGAAGCAGAAATACCGCAATAAACCAAAGCCAAGCACCTTGCCGAATTTTATTCGTTCCCAATTTAACAGCAATCCAGGCTGCAAAAATTCCTCCTAAGAGAAACAGGATGTGGTTCGATATATGTTTATATGCGCTTCCGCCGTCATAAATATCCATATAATATGTCGAGCTGTATATATTTAAGCATCCTATCACTATAAGCACGCCGGTAATCGCAATAAGCCACCGTAAAGAATCCGGTACATACTTCATCTTATCGGACGCGTGGCCACGAGACGACATACAAGGTTCCCCTTTCTGCTGAACTTTTCTTCATACTCTGTTTCCACATCGCCTTTCACCGGTTCACGGTGGAGATCGTAAGTAATGAAAGAAATCTTCCATCCCATTTCCTTGAACTCCGCCAAAGAAAAATCAAAGAGGTCTTTATTATCTGTTTTAAAACGGATTTCTCCACCTTCTTTAAGTATCCATTCATATTTTTTCAGGAACTCTCTATAAGTCAATCGCCGCTTCGCATGTCTGGCTTTAGGCCAAGGATCGCTAAAATTCAAATAAATGACGGAAACCTCTCCCCGGGCAAAAATATCCTGAATATGTTTCACATCCCCTAAAATCAAGCGGACATTGGCAGCTGGCGGATCCATCTCTGCGGTCTTCTTGGCCGCATAATAAATGACACCTTCCTGTACCTCCATTCCTATATAGTTGATATCAGGATGAACGCTTGCCATGCGGGAAATAAACCGTCCCTTTCCTGTACCGAATTCTACATGAATTGGGTTCTCAGGTTCAGGAAATAAAGTATTCCATTTGCCTTTCAGCCGTGTCGGCTCCTCCAGGTATAAAATATCCGTATAATCCTTTATCGCTTCATCTATCCAAGGTTTCCTCCGAAGACGCATATATCCTCCACCATTTTATTTTTCTTATTGATTATAGCATAACGACCACCGCATAAACCGATTGTCTGAAGGCCGCTACTTTTGACTGACGCCTTCATTTCTAATATACGTTACCGGCTGCGTTCGTAAAAATGTCTGATCAAAATTGTTCCAATTAAAATTCATATGTCCCGCTTCTTCTGCCGCCTCCATTCTTTTTCGATTCCACAACCTGTCGATTTCTTCCTTATTTTCTCCTACCTGTTCCCTATCATTCCTAATCATTACGTTTCCATACATCGTCATTAATGTGGTTACATCCTTATCAAAATCAGGTGAAAACAGATTACATGCTGAATCATAATGGACAGCGGTCAATCCCATCATTCCCATCAGCGTATCATACAGCATATCATTGGAAAACGGTACGTTCCTTCGCACCTCAATCATCGCGGCCGTCTGCGGATTTATCCGATGATAATCCTCAGACATATAAATCCAAAATGGAATATGAACCATGGTGAAATTAAATTGATCCGCATTGTGTCCCGGTCGGGCCGTCACCTCTTCACCATGATCGGAGAAATACATAACAGCATCAGCATGCAGGTAATTGGTGGCCTCATTCATGATAGATTCCATCACATAATCATTAAACAGAACTGAATTATCATATTCATCATTCATAACCTCTGCCGTTTCACGTTCTTTAGATGTATCAACCGGCCAATGATAGAACTCTCTGGGATAGCGGTCCCAATAACTGATATGGCTCCCCATCAAATGAATGACGATCAGCTGCCTCCTGTTTGCAGGATCCACTTTCTTTAAATAAGGTATCAGCGCAGTATCGTAATCTTTCGTAATTACATCGGTTCCTATATATTGATTAAGCCAATATTGGTCATCACACTCAGAACCGATAGCACCGATAGGCGTATCCCATATACCGAAACGGGATTGATTAGATATCCATGTAGTTTTAAATCCCGCTTCTCTTGCCAAATCAATAATAGAATAAGCATCAGACAAATTCATTCCGTTATATTGGTTCTTCTCCGTCAGCGCACAAGTGAGAACTTGTACCGTCTGCGTATAGCAGGAATAGACATGGTTAAAAAACGTATAGTGGGGATCTATGTTTGCCTCTGTTTGAAACGGCGTCGTTTCCCTTTTATATCCATATACATGCATATGATCCCGCGTAAGCGATTCTCCTATGACCAGTATATATACTCCATCAGGAGCTGCTTTCAGCTTTGCCAGCACATCCGGATCTGTAATGTGCATATTCCGCCTTGCTTTTAAAATGGATTGATACTCGCCAAAGCTTCTTAAAGTTTGATATGCCTCAGCATATACATGGGCAATACGTGTACTGCTGATAGAAAGTACAGAAAGCCCACAATTCGCAAAGAAGAAGAAAAGCAATACAAACCAGGCCTTTTTGGATACAATTTCTTCCTGATGAAAGCTGTACCTGCTAGTAAGGAACACCAATGCCCCCAACAGGATCAGCGCGATAATCCCGCCTGCCAATCCGGCATAGGGAAGATTTACTTCCATGTAAGAAATCGCTTCCGATATATTTGTCTGCGCCATGGCTATCATCATATTCACTGACAAAAGAGCCTTAGTCGTCATATAATACCCGATATAGCTGAATTGGATCAGCACATATAAGAGAATGAAAACCATGCAGATAATCCGGGCAATCATTCTCCACCTATGCGGCAGCAGCCATGCAGCAGTAAGACAGGAAATAAAAAGATAAAGAGGCGTGCTAAATTCCCCCGATAAATCTGCCATATCCAGAGTGACATTAGCTTGTATAGATAAATAAGGCACAATAAGAGAAAGCCCGAATAAAAACGTAATCGTAAGCCACAGTGATACAATCGCTTTTAATAAATGCCGTCTGATGAAGTATGCAGTCACGAATCCTGTTTGTAGAAAAAGCAAAAAAAGTTTAATTAATGAATATGGCTGATATCCGCCGGGCGCACCAAAATACCAGCTCAAGAAAAATGTGATTCCTACAGGTATGAATGTGGCAAATGCCCACCAGTATATCCAAGGTATATTTCCCGACTTATCCATACCCGGCATATGATTTACAGTCTCTCTGATTCCCATGTATATAAAACCTTTACTCCATATAATGTACTTATTTATATCTTTGATTATTCTAACACAGCCGTAAAGAAATCATATCCATCTTTCCTCCCTATAAATTTAAAAAGATGGTATCCGCGAAAAGATAACCATCTTTCACTTTTATGTATAAATAAACCTCTAATTTGTTAATGCTCTCAAAGGCGCCGGAATCTTTCCTCCCCGGGCAATAAACTGATCTGCTTTAAACCGATTAATATCAATAACCGGCGCATATCCCATAAGTCCGCCGAAATTAACCATGTCTCCAGGCTTCTTTCCGGGAGCCGGAATCAGTCTTGTCGCCGTCGTTTTGTTATTAATCATGCCGATTGCGGCTTCATCAGCAAGAATCGCCGAAATCGTCGCTGCGGAAGTATCTCCCGGAATTGCTATCATATCCAATCCGACGGAACATACGCAGGTCATGGCTTCCAATTTTTCCAAAGAAAGACTTCCCCGCTGCACCGCTTCAATCATACCGAGGTCTTCGCTGACCGGAATAAATGCTCCCGACAGGCCTCCAACACTAGAAGACGCCATGAGACCGCCCTTTTTCACCGAGTCATTCAAAAGTGCAAGTGCTGCGGTCGTCCCCGGTCCGCCGCAGCTTTCCAACCCCATTTCTTCCAATACCTGCGCCACACTATCCCCGACAGCTGCCGTTGGTGCCAATGATAAATCAACAATACCGAAAGAAGCGTGAAGACGTTCTGTAGCCGCTTCCGCCACAAGCTGACCTAAACGCGTAATCATGAACGCCGTATTTTTCACCGTTTTTGCTACAACATCAAAAGGTGCGCCTTTTATACTTTCCAAAGCCTTTTTCACAACACCGGGACCGGAAACGCCGACATGGATAGCAACATCCCCCTGCGTCACCCCATGGAATGCGCCTGCCATAAAAGGATTATCTTCCACAGCATTACAAAATTCAACCAGCTTTGTACAGCCATACGCATCTTTATCTTTCGTCAACTCTGCCGTTTCTTTAACAATTTCCCCCATACGTTTTACAGCATCCATATTGATACCCGCTTTAGTTGACCCGATAGCGACAGAACTGCAAATGCTCCGTGTTACGGCTAAAGCCTCGGGAATGGAATCAATCAGCACCTTATCCGCCGATGTCATCCCCCGATCAACTAAAGCGGAAAACCCGCCAAGAATATCTACACCGACTTCATCAGCTGCTCTTTGGAGTGTTTCAGCAATCGAAACGTAGCTGGAACTCCTGATTCCGCCTGCTACCAGTGCAATCGGCGTTACAGAAATCCGCCTGTTTATAATCGGTACGCCGTACTCACGGGATATATCATGGCTTACCTCCGCCAGATCTTCCGCATTACGGCAGATTGTATCATAAATGTTATTACACAAAGTTTTTTCATCAGAAGAAACACATCCGAGCAGCGATATCCCCATCGTTATCGTCCTTACATCCAGTTTATTCTGATCAAACATACGCTCCGTGGACAGGATATCCTCAATATCTAATTCAAGCATGGTCCCTCCTCAAATGCGATGCATAGCATAAAATATGTCTGCAAGCTGTACACGCACATCCACACCCAGTTCTTTACCAAGCATTCCCAATGCATCTTGTACATCTTTAAGAGTTCCCTTTGCCTTTTCCATATCACAAATCAGGATCATATCAAAAATTCCATCCAAAATCGTCTGAGAAATATCCAGTATATTAATATTCTGCAGTGCCAATTCTTTAGTAACGCCCGCAACGATACCGACACTGTCCGCGCCGATAACCGTAACAACAATCTTTTTCATACCCGTTCTCCTTTCCCCTGACAAAAAGTCATAATTCAATACTTAGTCATTATATCATATAACACCGTATCTTTTATCCATTAGCATTTCGTATTCATCTTTTTATCCCCATAAACAGTATCCTTCTCTCTTTTCTTCTATAAATAATGAAGAGAACCGTGTATAATAAATAACCAAAGAATAGCTCGTTTATCTTTCAGAAGGAGAACTTATGAAAAGTTTAAAATATATTTCCTGGAATGTTAATGGACTCCGCGCTTGTATGAAAAAAGGCTTTATGCAGTCTTTTAAAGAGTTGGATGCAGATTGCTTCTGTCTGCAGGAAACGAAACTCCAGCCTGACCAGATCGAGCTTGACCTCCCAGGCTATTATCAGTATTGGAACAGTGCAGTAAAAAAAGGATACAGCGGAACTGCATTATTTACTAAAATAAAACCTCTCTCTGTTACCTATGGTATCGGTATGGAGGAGCATGATCAGGAAGGACGGGTCATCACAGCAGATTTTAATGACCACTGCCTGGTAACCTGCTACACACCAAACAGCCAGCGTGGACTGGCACGGCTTACATATAGAATGAAATGGGAAGATGATTTTAAAAAATATCTGCTTGATTTATCTAAAAAAAAGCCGGTCATTCTCTGCGGCGATTTGAATGTGGCCCACGAGGAGATCGACCTTACCAATCCGGCATCAAATCATATGAACGCAGGTTTTACCGATGATGAACGTAATAAAATGACAGAACTCCTTTCCGATGGATTCACTGACTCTTTTCGCTATTTACATCAGGACAAAAAAGATGCCTACTCCTGGTGGAGCTACTTTGCAAAATCCAGGGAAAGAAATATCGGTTGGAGAATTGATTATTTCCTCGTCTCCGATATATTGCAGCCGCGGATTAAAGCGGCAGAAATCCATTCTTCCATTTTGGGCAGTGACCACTGCCCGGTGGAATTGGATATTGAAATCTAAGATATACCTGCAAGATTCTAATTATTTATACCATTCAGAAAGAAGGAATTTAAATGACGAATGTACTCATCGTGGAAGATGAGCCTGCCATTTCCGACATGGAAAGGGATTTTCTTGAAGGCGCGGGATACAATCCCTTCATTGCGGAAAACAGTGAAGAAGCATTGCACATGATGCGCAGTGAAAAGATAGATGCCGTTATTCTTGATGTCACCCTGCCGGGAGAAGATGGATTTTCCCTTTGCCGCAAACTGAGAGAAATCACAAACGTGCCCATTCTTTTTGCAGCAGCCAGAACAGAAGACTCTGATATCGTCCGTGGGCTGGGACTTGGTGCCGATGACTACCTGCTTAAACCGCTGAAAGGAACCATCCTTATTGCCCATTTACGTGCACAGCTTTCTGTCCACATGCGGATTAAAGCGGAACAACTCAATAAATCCATGCCGGAAGAAGGAATTACTATCGGAGACCTCATCATCCGCCCCAAAGCTCGGCAAGTCATCCTTAATGATAAAAATGTATTGCTTACAGGCAAAGAATTTGATCTTCTCTATTTCCTTGCCACACATCCCAATGAAGTATTTTCAAAAGAGCAGCTGTTCGAACAGATATGGAGCTTAGATCCCATCGGTGAGCCGGCAACGGTTACAGTCCACATTAACCGGCTCCGTTCCAAATTAAAAAAGGTATCCGGCCGTGCTTATGAACGGATTGAAACTGTTTGGGGCTCCGGCTACCGGTTTCATGGAAATTGATTCTTTTGAATGGGCAATACCATCCGATGAAGAACTTTACACCATTGCATGATACAAGGATAATATTATGAAAATTTTAATTACAGGCGGCGCAGGATTTATCGGCTCCCACTTATCCGATGCGCTCCTCGCTGCCGGGCATGAAATCACAATCATAGATGATCTTTCGAGCGGAACAAAAGATTTTCTTCCCAAAGAAGCGGAATTTCTCAAAATGGATATCCGGGATGAAAAACTGACGGATATCTTTAAAGAAAGACATTTCGACATTATCTATCACGAAGCAGCGCAGACCATGGTTCCCGCTTCTATTGATAATCCCTATCTGGACGCGGATATAAACATCAGCGGTATGCTCCGTGTACTGGAAGCCGCACGCAAAACAGATGTGCAAAAAATTATCTTCTCTTCCTCCGCCGCGGTTTATGGAGATAATCCCGCGCTCCCTCTTACAGAAAATCTGATTCCCGCTCCCAGTTCTTTTTATGGACTTACAAAGTGGATGACGGAAAAATATCTCGCTCTTTACCATAAAATTTACGAACTCTCCTATACCGTCCTCCGTTACAGTAATGTGTACGGCCCCCGGCAAGGTGCTGATGGCGAAGGCGGTGTCATTTATATTTTTGCCAAATCGCTCGCAGAAAACAAACCGATTACCATTTTCGGAAACGGCCGGCAGACCAGGGATTTTATTTCCGTCCATGATGTTATTTCTGCCAACCTGGCAGCTTTACATCAGGCGGACGGCGAAATCATAAATGTCAGCACCGAAACGGAACTGTCACTGAACGATTTGGCTTCAAAAATGATTGCGGCCGCTGGGTGTTCCGAAGACCTTCTCCGTTACGGTCCTCCACGCACAGGCGACATCTATCGCTCTTGCCTCTCTAATCAAAAAGCGAAGACACTGCTGCATTGGACTCCTTCAAGAAACATCAAAGATGGTCTTACCGAAACGATTCATTTCTTTCAGGACAGACTCTAAATGATACAAAAAAGCATTTCCTTATGCAGACGCATGAACGGAAATGCTTTTTTAACTTGTTATACGAGATACTCCGCCAAAACTTTAGCTACTCCATCATTCTCGTTAGAGTCACAAATGTTTCCTGCTGCCGAACGGGCATATTCGTCCGCATTTTTTACAGCATAAGAAATTCCCGCCATTTTCAGCATAGATACATCATTTTCTGTATTACCAAAAGCGATGACCTCAGAAAGAGAAATATCCCACATATTGCACAACTTTTGAAGCGCTGTCCCTTTGCTGACTCCTTTTTTATGGACATCCACGAAATCATCTCCCGGGAATACGACTTCTACCTCATCTGAAAAATTCGTCTCTATGACCCTGCGTATCTCTCTGCGGACCGCTTCGGACCCATCCGCAAAAATCAGCCTCGTCGGCTTTTTCTTCGGATGGTAAAATGCATTTCCCAGGTATGCCACAGCCTTGGTTCTGTACTTCTTATACTTTGCTTCCGTTTTATTGGGCTCTGGCAAATAGATCTGGTCATCAAAAAAAGTATGTACCAGCCATCCTTTTTCTCTTGCTGTCAGAAGAATCTTTTCTGCCACGGAAATATCTATCCCATCCTGCCATATCGGTCTCCCGGAACGGCTCATCATGATCCATGCGCCGGTATAACAAATCAAAGGTGTATCAGAAAGTCCCAATTCTTCCGCCTTGGGACGCGCTGCGTCAAACATACGCCCCGTCGCCAGCACGATGTGTATCCCTCTGTGTTCTGCTTTCCGTATAATATCCTTGGAAAAATCGGAAAGCGACATATCATCATGAAGAAGAGTTCCGTCTAGATCAATCGCCGCCATTTTGATTTTCATTCAATTTCTCCTTTATAGGCCATCATCTATTCGTTATAATAGTATGTATCTATTATAACGAACGGAGTACATCCAGTCACATGAAATATCGGTTACTGCTTCTTTTAGCAGCTCTTATCTGGGGATTTGCCTTCGTCGCGCAAGTCATAGGCATGGATTCCATCGGCCCCTACGCTTTTAACGGGATCCGTTTCCTTTTAGGTTCCCTGTCTCTACTTCCTATTATTTATTATTATCCTTCCGGCAGAAATCCGAAAGAAGCTTCCTTTTCCATCTGGGTTGCCATTCTTATGGCGGGTATACTTCTCTGCGGCGGCGCCACTCTTCAGCAGGTCGCCCTTCAATACACCACGGCATCAAAAACAAGTTTCCTTACTGCCACTTACCTGCTCATGGTGCCGGTCATCGGTCTTTTCTTCGGGCAGGTACTGCGCCTGAACCATATCTTCGGTGTCATTCTTGCCATGGCGGGGGTCTACTTTATTTCCATCACGGAAACACTCGATATCGGATATGGAGATTTCTTAGTGCTTCTCTGTGCCGTCTGCTACGCAGCCCATATCATTCTCCTCAACTATCTGACGCAGCGTTTCCCGCCTGTCACACTCTCATCAGGACAATTCATGGTCGTAGGTATATGCAACCTTATTCTGGCCTTCTTCTTTGAAACCGTTTCTATTTCAAGCATACTGTCCTCCTGGTGGCCCATTTTATATACAGGCATACTTTCTACCGGTGTCGCATATACCTTACAGGCAGTGGGACAGAAATATCTCCCTGCCACGGAAGCCACCATGCTCCTAAGTCTGGAAATGGTCTTTGGCGGACTCTGCGGCGTGCTCTTTCTGAATGAATCCTTTACCGGAAAGCAGCTCATCGGTATCCTCTGCATGACAGCCGGCGTATTTCTTGCGCAGATACCAAGCCGCACTATACTGCCGCTGAAAAAATGAAATAGCTAACTTACGAAATAATACAAAGGGGCAAAATGATCCTCTACCCTCACGATTAAAGTCATTACAGCAAGCATCCTCAGCCGCGCTGCACGCACCAGTTCCTTCTAAAGAAGCCTTTCAGCTTACCTTTTAGTTTCATAAAGTATTTTAGCGAACCGTTATTTAGAAAGGTGGCTTTAATAATAAAAATAAAGAAATGTGAGAGCCCCCTTATCTATAAGGAGGGGGACTACGTCAGTGGTGGAGGATACTGGCTCGAGGGAGTGACACGAAAGGTAAGAATGAAACTCTCTCCTCTGTCAGTCGTCTGCCGGCTTTTATTATCTGTTATTAAAAAGCAGAACAACGCGTAAAAATGGTTCACTTGTCCTTGCGGCTGGTGAGTGATATACCAGCAGCACCAAAACGGCACAATTAAAAAATCTCGAAGAATTTTTCTTTATACAGGAGCTTACCATGAAAGAATTTACCATCACCAAAGCAGAAGAAGGACAGACGCTTTTCAAGTACCTTTGCAAACTCCTGCCCCAGGCTCCGACAAGCTTATTCCACAAAAACTTCCGTAAGAAAAATATTACATGGAACGATAAAAAATGCACGGGAAAAGAAATTCTCCGGGAAAAAGACAATATAAAAATATGGTTCTCCGATGAAACATTCCATACATTTTCGGAAAAGAAAAAAGCAGATCCCTCACAAAAGAAATCTGCCTTCTCCTTTTCACGACGCATCATCTACGAAGATGAGCATATCCTCATGGTAGACAAACCGGCAGGCATACTCACCCAAAGTGATAATTCCAATGAATTATCACTGAATGACGCCCTGCTGGACTATTGTCATTACAATAATCATTCCACAGCGAAGCCATCCGTATGCAACCGCCTGGACAGAAATACAAGCGGCATCGTTCTTTGCGGAAAAACTGTCAAAGGTCTGCAAATGCTGAATGAAATCATCAAGAACCGTACCCTCCACAAATACTACCGCTGCATCGTCTTAGGCGAAACAAAAGAACAGGACACCCTGAAAGGCTTCCTCATAAAAAATGAATCAGCGAATCAAGTCACTATCATTACAGAGCAAAAAGACAATGCTGTACCCATAGAAACGAGGTATAAAAGAATCTCCACCATAGAAAAAGCGGGCGCAATCTGCTCTCTGCTGGAGGTCCGGCTCATCACCGGCCGCCCCCACCAAATCCGTGCCCACCTTTCTTCCATAGGACACCCCATCTTAGGCGATACCAAGTATGGCAATAAAAAGAGCTTCGAGATCTCCAAGGCTCTTCATATTCCCCACCAGCTTCTTTGCGCCTGTTCCATCACGTTTCCAAAAATAAAAGGGACATTTGATTATCTGTCGGGGAAAAGATTCTCTTCATTTGTAACATGGTAATTTACAATTGTTACAATATAACAAGGTTGCATCAATATTTTTATATTCTAAAAAATACGGAAAAGCTTTTTCAGGAGCATTTCTACAAAGAATGTTCCTGCCATCAGCATTTCCGTATTTTTGTGTATCCTTTTTCACTGATAATAATTTTATGAGGCCTGTGAAACACCAGATATGCTCTTGGTTGATTAACCTATTAATTCTAAGAAGATATTTCCTAAAGAATATCGCTTCCGATTTCCTTTTCAAAATTCTTTCAGCCTTTTATGGAAATTTTCAGTTTTTCCACATATTCCTGTATAGGCGCTCCCGCTTCTTTCCCGTTTTTGTTTATCATATCCACCACGATGCTTCCTGTGGTAATTCCATCAGCCATTTCTTTCATCCCTTGAAGTTCTTCCGTATGATGACCGTCAAGTCCTACTACGACGGGCGTATCCGTCGTTTTCCGAATAACGGAGATAATATCTGCCAAATTTGTTTTCATATCTGATTTCCGATTTGCCGATTCAACGGAAGACACAATGTATATAAATCCAGTCGCGTTTCTCACATTTTGACAGATACGTTCTTCCGATGCCGGTCCGATAATCTGTATGATGTCTATTTCATATGTATCGGCAAAGGGACGTATTTCCATCTGCTCTTCATAGGGCAGATCGGGAATGGCTACACCATCCAGTCCAATGTCCTTTGCTTCTTCAAAGAATTTTTTTACACCATAGTTAAATATAGGATTGTAATAGGTCAAAAATACTAAAGGTGTTTCCGACTGTTTCCGAAATGCTTTTACTATTTCTATCACCTGAGGCAAATGGACTTTATTTTTCAATGCCTGTACATCGGCTTCCATAATGACAGCGCCATCAGCAACCGGATCCGAAAAAGGCACTCCAATTTCAATCAAATCGGCTCCGGCTGTTTCCAGATCTTCCATATATCTTAATGTATCTTCTGCTGACGGTACGCCGGCAGTCAGAAATCCAATCAGTGCTTTTCCGTCTTTAAACGCTTCCTTGATACGGCTCATGATTTCCTCCTCATTCTTTCAGATCCTGTCCGCGATAACGGGCAATGGCTGCTACATCTTTATCTCCGCGTCCGGACAAAGTAATCAGTATGATTTCGTTTTTTCCCATATTCTTAGCGTATTTTATGGCTCCTGCCACTGCATGGGCACTTTCGATAGCGCAAATAATACCCTCCGTCTTAGCCAGATATTCAAAGGCCTGCACAGCTTCTTCATCTGTAACCGCCATATATTGTGCTCTGCCAATCTTATGAAAATACGCATGTTCAGGGCTGACTCCGGGATAATCCAATCCTGCCGAAATAGAATATACTTCTTCAATATTTCCGTCATCATCCTGGCAGAAAAGGGATTTCATACCATGAAATACACCGATACGTCCCTTCGCAATTGTTGCCGCATGGTATGGCGTATCAATCCCTTCCCCTCCGGCTTCACATCCGATGAGCTGTACATCGGTATCATCTTTATAGGGATAAAAGGTGCCGATAGAATTACTGCCTCCGCCCACACAGGCAAATACGGCATCCGGAAGGCGACCTTCTTTTTCCAATATTTGTTCTTTTGATTCTTCTCCGATACAGCACTGAAAGTCTCTGACCATTTCCGGAAACGGAGCAGGTCCCACAGCAGAACCTATCAGGTAATGCGTATCATCACAACGGGCACTCCAATTCTGCAAGGCCGCATTGACAGCATCTTTCAGAACTCTGGACCCGGTTTTCACCGCGTTGACTTTTGCTCCTAAAAGGCGCATACGGTACACATTCAGCGCCTGCCGCTCCGTATCTATTTCTCCCATGAATATTTCGCATTCCATCCCCAGAAGCGCCGCGACAGTAGCTGCAGCCACACCATGCTGCCCGGCCCCCGTTTCTGCAATGAGCCGTGTTTTTCCCATTCGTTTTGCAAGCAGTGCCTGCCCGATGCAGTTATTGATTTTATGAGCGCCCGTGTGGTTTAAGTCTTCTCTTTTCAAATAAATTTTCGGCCCGCCCAGATCCGCTCTCATCCGTTTCGCCTCATACAGCATGGATGGACGGCCTGTGTAATTCGCATACAAATCTTTCAGTTCCGCCTTAAATGCCGGATCATTTTTATACTTTTCATAAGCTTCCGCCACATGATTGATTTCACTCATCAAGATTTCCGGAATATACTGTCCACCGAATTCTCCAAATCTCGTATTCATCATTTTTTCTCCGTTTTTCACGTCATCAGATTTCTTATATTTCCAGTTCAGTTTCCATCACCATCCGCCATCGCCTTCGTGTATCCACAGCCAGACCTCTTTTCCAAATAAAAACGTCCTCAGCAATTACTGCCAAGGACGGATATACCGCGGTGCCACCTTGTTTCAAGCCTAAGCCTGCTCTTAGCGAAGTACCAACATACTTCCGGCAACTTACGTATGCCTTACGTCATAAGCTAATCGTTTTCACTTTCACCATGCCCTCCGTGGTCCATTTAACAGTCTGCGTTCTGCCGGCTTCTCAATATCCCGGCTCCCTGTAAGTGCACTTGCTGTTTTTATCTCCACATCAACGGTTTATTCATTGCTATTAAATTGTAAATTATCATAAAACTTTCCTCCCAATCTGTCAAGCCGCTTATTTTCAAATGTATGTCTTCCCTTTTACAGGTTTATCATAATTCCACATTCAGCAAGTACTTTCATGTTCCATCAATACTGCCTTTCCGCCTCCATTTTATCATCTTATTTTTCTTTTAAAATTACAAAAAGCGCCCACATTCAGCAAGCGCTTTTCATCAGTCATTGAAATACTCTACTGATACTAACCCTTTTTCGTATTTTTCCCAAAAGACGAATAGGTTGTCCCCTTAAATACATAAGTGACTTCCCCGGTGGCGGCATTCAAAGAATAAGCTTCCCCATCAATCGGCGGTTTCGGTTCGCTCTTAAGAAAACCGTCCTTGCCTGTCGCATTCACCAAGTCACCAATCGCTGCAGGATAGCTTCCATGTTTTGCATAGTGCACTTCTACCGCCGAACCGAGCGTCGATAAATCCGCCTGGATACGCGCTATTTTCGCCTCATCAGTCAAACCGATAAAATTAGGCACTGCCACCGCTGCTAAGACCCCGATAATCGCTACCACCATGAGAAGTTCAATAAGCATAAATCCCTTACGTTTCTTCCCAACCGTTTTCTGCACTGCATTCTTCATTCCATGAATACCTCCCATCTAAAAAAACTGATAAATAACAAACGGCACTTTACCGTTTATAACCCCCCTTATGACAATAAAAAACGCCTACTGTAAGTAAGCAGACAATAAATCTATATGCCTGAAAAACACAAGCTCCCTTCCCGATTCCGTTTCTTCTTCACCGGACCGGGCTTCCATCAGACAATTAGCAGAAACACCAAAAACATTTATATTATTATTTATGTCAAAGCATCTACTATACTTGAAAATCTCACCGTAAATATCTTTCTTTTGCTTTATATGCCTAAGAAAAAACTCCCTGTCCATAGAAAGTTCCCGTTTACCTTTCTCCCATCCGACTTCGAATCATCTTATTGATAGCACCGCATGAACAAGTATTCAGAGAATTAGATAACTTCCCTATACATAAAACAAATAATAAATTTCTGCCTTTAGGTTAGCATAAAGGCACTTGATAATGCAAATTATTTCTACATTCAGATAAAGGTACGTCATACCGGCATAAAAAATATTTATCATTTCCTCGAATGATTTGGCTTCAAATGTCAGAAAAGCCTGAATTCTGAGTTTTATTTCATTTTTCCAGCTGCTATTCATTCCAGTATACATATTTTGATCATTGTCATTCCGTAAGAATCCCTTTAAATTTTTGAATAACGGAAATATCAGAAAACCGCCTTTCTCGCCACGCTTGAAAAAATCCGGCCTCTATAAAAGAAAAAACCGTAAAACAAGGATTATCCCCTTTTTACGGTTCAGTTCCTTTGGACAAAAACAAATTCATTCCGGTATCAATCGATGATATTCAAAGCATATATACGATATTCTTCACCAAGTGCTTCCGTCTTGCGGACCATTTCCCGCTGCAGATTGGAAGCCATATCATAGTCCTTTCGCTTCAATGCCTCCTTCAGTTTGGTACAGATGCATTTTTTATGCCTGCCATCCTTGATAAGCTCAATACGCTTGGTACTGATGCTATCCCAACGTTCTTCATCAAGTTCATCTTCATGAATAAGTTTCTTATAACGCTTTACAGCTGCTTCCGTGTCCGGAATCAAACGATCAATCAACTCATTTTCCCACCGATATACAATACCGGCCACAAAAGAATCTACGATAGCGTCAGAAATACCATCCCCCTGCGTCAAGACAGCCACTTTATCAGGGTTTTCTTTCATAATTTTTACATTTTCCCATACCGTGGCAGGCGGTTTCCCGAATACTGCATCCCGCTCTTCCTGCGTATAATCTTCGAACACATTCTTCTCGCAGCGGTACTCTCTTTCTTTCTGCAGATAATCGGCATCTTCTCCGGCAGTTTTAGAAAGCTCCTTTAAAAGTTCATCAGGTGTCTTTCCGCAATTTACCGCATATTTCACACCATCCAATGCTGTCAGGTACAGGCAGGAAACAGCCAGATAGGTATTTGTAAAGGGATTTGGCGCACGAAGTTCAAATCGGGTCGCCTTGGGATTCCCCAAATCACGAATTAAACCGATCAGGATACTTCTATTCCGAGAGGGCTGCTCCGGTTTATGCCCAAGAGATGTCACAATACAAACCGGTGCTTCAAATCCGGGTTTAAGCCGGTTAAACGCATCCGTTGTAGATGAAATAAATGGATTGGTCGCTTCATAATTATTCAAGACGCCCATGATAAATCCGTATCCAATGGTAGAAAGATATTCTTTTTTCAAATCTTCCGGTGCAAGGAGATTCAAAACTTTTCCATTCTTAAGGCGGGCGGCAAATCCCACGTGGGTATGTTCACCATTTCCTGCAACCCCGATAATCGGTTTTGCCTTAAAAGATACATCAAGACCGTTTCTGCGAAATACTTCACGGATTATAATACGGGCAGTCAATTCATTATCTGCTGCCTGCAACGGATTGGTAGAAAAGAGCCAATCCAATTCCAGCTGTTCACAGACATCAAAAATATGGCCGCCGTCATCCACTTTTGATTTAATGCCGCCGACCTCTTTATGTCCCATTTCCACATGCATGCCCCTGGCATCCAGTTCCTCAATAGCCTGTTCCATCGCAGTACGGACATTTCCACGCATTCTTTGCCAATACTGTTCTTTCAAGCGTTGAGAAATGGATAAATGCTGCACTGTTTCCTTTTCACTCGGCGTCTTTACCCAAAATTCCAATTCGGTACCCGTTGTAAAAACAATATCCTGAATTTCACCTGTCGGAAAATTCTCCATCCCCTTTATGGTTTTTCCCGCAATGAGTTTTTTTAATTCTTCCGCCACATAATCACAAGACCGTTTCAAAATAGAACGGGAATCAATAAATTTGTCATTGTGTATAAGAAAACTGGGAATACGCAGCGTTCCCACCGGCAGTCCCGTCGCATCGTCCACATTTTCGTCATTATAATCTACATACCAGTTAACTGTGCTGTCTGCAACAAAATCAACTCTGGCATCATTCAAGGTAGCTATATTCATAAATACAACAGAAGAGCCGTCCGTCTGCACGGCTTTTCCCGCAAAGAAATCATCATAGTCTTTCATAAATATTTCAATCGGAATTTTCTCATCTGTATCATTGCCTGCAAGATCGATTCCGATGAGCGATACAAATCTGATTTCAGGATGCTGTGCCAGTAAAGAAAGAACACCCTCTTTCCCATACTGTCCTGCCGGAATCCAATACAGCAAATCTTTGTTCATTTTAAAACCTCCTATAAGTTTTTTTAGAACGGCTATATCCTTTACAACCAAGTTCCACCAAACGAAAATGACCCACTCCCGAAGGAATGAGTCATCTTTGACGTAATATTAACTTGTGAATTAAGAATACATCAAGCATCTTATACTTGTCAAGCAATAAAAGAGTCAGCCGAGTACGTCCCGAACAAGGCGGTTAACCACTTTTCCATCTGCTTTCCCTTTTAGTTTCGCCATGACTGCTTTCATCGCCGTACCAAGATTTTTTCGTTCCGGATCCAAAGCAGAAATCACATCAATAACAACTGCACGAACGGCATCTTCTGTCATTTCTGGCGGAAGATATTTTTCAAGCACAGCAATTTCCTTTTGGGTTTCCTCAACCAGGTCATCTCTGCCGGAATCCTTAATTTCAGCAAGCGTTTCTTTCCGCTGCTTCACTTCCTTCCGGAGGACTGCAAGAACCTGATCATCATCAAAATCCGCGTGTCCATCGTCAATTTCTGCCTGACGAATATGCGCCCGTGCCATACGGATAACGCCTAATGCCAAACGGCCTTCTTCTTTTGCTTTCATGGCAGTCTTCATGTCTGCCATCAGCTGTTCCTTAATTGACAACTCCATCACCTTACTGCCTATTACTTAAACTTACGTTTTCTTGCGGCCTCAGATTTCAGTTTACGTTTTACGCTGGGCTTTTCATAATGTTCACGTTTTCTTACTTCAGAAAGAACCCCGGCTTTTTGGCAGGAACGTTTAAATCTGCGAAGAGCACTATCCAAAGACTCGCCCTTTTGAACTTTAATTTCAGACATCCATATCCCTCCCTCCAAATAGACTGATGGGGTGCTATTGCACACTATTAAATTATAATTTATTGTCATCTAACTGTCAATGAATATTTATTGAATGAAATCATTGTTTCTCTTCAGGGAATGGCGGCCATCCCATTTCTTTTCCGCCTATAATATGTGCGTGGAAATGAAATACTGACTGCCCTGCTTTCTCTCCTGTATTTACCACCAGACGGAATCCGTCTTCTCCAAGTCCTTCATCTTCCGCTATTTTTTTTACGATCAGGAAAAAATCAGAAAAATCATGATTGATTTCCGATGTCATCCCGAGAATATTTTTTACATGAATTTTAGGAATCAACAAAATATGGACAGGCGCACATGGCTCGATATCCTTAAAGGCAAACCAATGCTCGTCTTCATAAATTTTTATACTCGGAATCTCCCCGCTGATAATTTTACAAAACAAACAGTTATTCATTTTCTTCCTCCTTTTGTACCATACCGATCATTCCATTGTCCGTCATCGAATCAATCCATACAGAATACACTTTGCCTTTTTCGACATCTTTATCTTTGATGAATACACGAATATATTCATCAGATACCCCCTCAAAAAATCCCTCTTTTTCTTCTTCCACTAAGACACGGACAATTTTATGAAAAAACTGTTTCCTATAAGCTCCGGCCATCTCTTTTCCCAGTGCTTGCACACGGGCTGCCCTTTCCTTTTTGATTTCCGGCTTTACCTGATTCGGATAAGCGGCAGCCGGTGTTCCTTTCCTTGGGGAATAAGGAAATACATGAATCGCCGAAAATTGTAATTCCTGAAGGGTATCCAGCGTCTCTCTGAAATTCTCTTCCGTTTCACCGGGAAATCCCACAATAAGATCCGTTGTCAAAGCTAATCCGGGAATTTCTTTTCTCAGATTCCGGATAAGTTCTTTATACTCAGCAAGCCGATAATGGCGGTTCATTCTTTTAAGAATATCATCAGATCCCGCCTGTATGGGCAAGTGGAGATGGTGGCATACTTTTGGTTCTTCCCTTATAATACGGATCAATTCATCAGACAATTCCACCGATTCGATAGATCCCAGCCGGATTCGGAGTAAATCAGGGATTCTTACTAATTCTGTCACAAGTGTCGACAATGAAGTTCCATCATGAAGATCTTTTCCATAATTCCCCAAATGAATTCCGGTAAGCACGACTTCCCGATAACCCTTTTCTACTAATCTTCTGATTTCTTCTACCGCATCTGACTGGCGGCGGGACTTCAGTTTTCCCCGCGCAAAGGGAATAATACAAAACGTACAATAATTATCACAGCCTTCCTGTACTTTTATAAAAGCCCGTGTCTTGACTTCCCCTTCCGCATCAACAGAAAGGTTTTCAAAATCAGTAACAGCCATAATATCACCGACTGCATTAAGTGTCTTCTTTTCGGCAGCGGCTTCTTCTACATATTCCACAATATGGGATCTATTCTGGATTCCCACAACGACATCAACATCACCCATTTGTACAAAAACATCAGGCGCCAACTGCGCATAACACCCTGCTGCCGCAATAACAGCCCTGGGGTGCTCACGTCGGATACGCCGTACCATTTGTCGGGACTTCCGGTCACCAATACTCGTTACGGAGCAAGTATTGATGACATACACATCAGCGTTTTCATTTTCTTTTGCCACCTTATATCCGTTTCTGATAAACAGACTTCGCATGGCATCACTGTCATACTGGTTAACCTTACAGCCAAGAGTGATAAAAGATACTTTTTTCCCGTTTGATTCTATAATTTCTTTTTCCATTTTTTCATTATACCATGAGTATCACAGGAAACAGACTACGCGGAATTATTTCCACGTAAAAACCGCCTCGGCATTACCGAAGCAACAATAAAAACAAGATTTATATTCTTTTATATGTGTTTATCAAAATCCTTGAAGGGATAGATTTTATCGGACGTGATAATGCGATTATGTGTTATCACGTTTTATATTATTCCGCGCAAAAACATTGAATTATTTTCAAAATCATGGTCAAATTTGGGGTCAAGATTGGGGTCAAATATCATAAATTTTTCCAGTTTTACAATCATTCAATTCTTGCCACATCTTATCTATCACTTTGCCCGCATTAAGTCTGTTACATAGTAAAACAATCCCCGTTTTTGCTCTGGGGAGCATTTCTCACATTAGGTAACTTTCTTTTGATAAATTATCCATGGATGAAATTTCATCATCTAAAAAACGCTCGTTAGGCTCTATTTTTCTTGATGTCTAAATAATTGTCAGGGGCTTGGCGACCGTTGCACTCTTGTTTCGGTTATTGGAAGTACCTGTGAAAGCAAAACGAAAAAGACTACTAAGCAGTAGTCTTTCATTACATCATTATTATTTTTACATCTTCCATGGATTCTTGTTTCTGTTCATCGTATATATGTCCGTATAAATCGGCGGTCATTGAATAACTGGCATGTCCCATTATCTCTTTTAATACGTTTAAAGGCATACCCTTTTTCACAGCCATACTTGCAAAAGTGCTTCTAAATGCATGTGCCGTAAAAGATTTTATTTCTATTTCTTCTATCCTTTTTAGTATTCTTTTTATGGAATTATTTATGGTCTTTGCATATACGATTCCCTGCATTTCTGCGTTAAATACCGTATCATTCAGTTTTATTATCCTTTCGGCTGTCCACATGCTAATAAAATTTCTTTGTTTTGATAAAATGTTTCTTATCTCCGCATTTAAAGGAATATCACGCTTCGACTTTTGGGTTTTTGGCGTAGTGCCTATTATACTTTTGCCATTCTGATTAACTGTTACGGTTTTAGTAATATGTATAACATTGTTTTTATAATCAATATCACTCCAATATAACGCCCCTAATTCTCCCGCTCTCATTCCTGTTGCAAGCAATAAACATATTGCATTGTAATTCCAATCCGTTTGAGCATACTTTAAAAATAATTTCAATTCTTCCTCTGTTAGCGCTCTATGTATAGTCTCTCTGGCCACTCTTTCATTACTTTTCTTTTTGATTTTGGGTAAATATTCAGCTGCATTTACAGTTGTAATCCCATCTATCACCGCCGATTCTAATAATTGTTTGATAATATTTATGGCTTTTTTAGTGGTGGACGTAGTATATTGTTGCCCTAACTTTGATTGAAAACTTACTAATTCCCGCCGCTCTAAATCTTGGATCTTGCGTGTTCCCATAATTGGGGCTATTTGATTCTTATAAATTATTTTATACAAGCGGACGGTGGTTGCCTTTACTTCCTGCTCTTTCTGTATAATCCACTCGTTAAAGTATTGGTTCACTGTAACATTTTGATTCTTTACATATCGATGTTCGGCTATTTCTTTCCGGCGGATAAGTTCTTTTTCTATACACTCCTTGCAGGAATGCCCAAAAACAGAATATCGTTTCCTATCTATCGTAAATCGTTTTTCATATCGTCCGTCTTTACGCAAATGCATGCCAACATATCGCTTGGACATAGTCTCATCCTTTCTTCATAAATCAAGTCTATCAATCTATAAAGCGCTTTTATTATCTGCCACTGGTAATCTATTCAAAATTGCCCCAATTCCGGCAGCCATTATTTCTCTCACTTTTTTAGATGGATTATAAACTACACCTTCAAAAATAAACCTTTCATTTTCTATTACATCATATAAATCTATGCCACTCTGTACTCCATATCCGTCTTTAAGTAAAACAGATATATCAATTAAAAAACCTCTTTCCATTCTTAATCATCCTTCCTTTACAGAAACTAACGCTATTAATGGCTATAACTTGGCTCCTTCTACAGTATTAGATAAACAGAAATACCTTCGCAAATAAATTTTCCATAACGTAAACCTTCTTTATTACTTCCGATAACGCCATATTATCGGAAGTAAACAATTTCCGGCGGGTTAAATTTGGAGAAAGCAGGGCTTTTTAATCAATATTTTTGCAAAGAAAATACAGTAATATGCATATTCTCCCATAAAGGTATCTGTTTCTAAACAAGATCACCGAACAAAAGATAACATCATCCTTTGCATAATTCCCCATTCCCGCTTTTTTGGTTACTGCATATAAAACTTTTCTATCTGAAAATCGAATAAAGTTAGTTATTGGAGGACTATAAGATTCCAGTCCTCCAACATTTAAACACGATTTACTTTTGCCTTATCGGATTTTCTAAATCGATAGTATCTAATAGATTCTCCAAAGACTCAAGCTCTTTTTCTAACAGCTGGATAATTCTATGTTCTAAGTTGCTAAACCGTCTCACATCATAGCGGTTATGGCCTAAACTTACCACCAACGGCTCCTTATTTCCGCCGCCCAAAATATCAACCAAAATGTCTTTTTTGAAGATCACATCATCCATAAATTCCTCTGTGACTCTTACCTTTCCATTGTTCATTTTTTTGTTATTCATTGCATACTCTCCTTTTTAATCAACATCTCTGCCTGTGTAGATTTTCAGAATGTACCGCCGGAAATTTCTTCATGCTTTACAAACGGCGTATATGCGCCTGTTCTCCATTCCCATAAAGGGCAATGATAACATGTGCACTTTGTAACAGCGTATAACTCATAGCCCACACAATCTACACAATGTAGATGTATCGCATTAGCACGCCTCAACCTGTCACGTTTCCTTAACTGTACAATTTTCTCTTTCCAGTCCGTATTATCCATATTAAATTCTCCTACATCCGCTCTGGGGAGCGTTTTTCACACTTTGCGGATTTCTTTTGATAAATTACACATGGATGAAATTTCATCATCTAAAAAACGCAAATTTTTAATCACCTGTTTTAGGAATCATAAATAGAGATTTCATTCATAGAATACTTCCTCTTGTCGATCAGAATTTACCTCTCCCATGGCATATATGTATATGTATGGCTATTTAGCCAGTGTATAGCTATTTTCTAATAAAACTCCCGTGCGTCCGATGGATATTAGTCAAACAGCCATTTTTACACACTGGCTGTTTAGCCATGTATTAAAGCTGAAAAATGGTCAAAATCGACTCACAACATGGCTATTTAGCCAGTAGTAACATGGCTATTTAGCCAGTGTATTTTCTAATTTGTACGCTTGCCATTCAGAAGACATTTGATAGACAGATTTAATTCTTCGATTTTTTCCATTTGAGATACAACGAATTAATCCGACTTCTTGCAGTTTTGCCATATCCCGCCGGAAGGTACTTTCACTTTTTACCTTGTACAGCCCATCATTACAAGCTGTGGAAAAGGTCAGAAAGAAAGTATCATCTCTGCATACCTGATCTATACTTGGGTATATTTTCCGTGGAGTCATTACCGCCTTTAGCTGTTGCATGCACAAAAAATACAAGGATTTTTGCTTGCCACTTAAACAGCGAAATGCTTCTGAATGGGTCAGTGTATTAGACAACATATTAAACCCGTCATCTTTTCGGGAGCTTTGCCACGGCGGAAATGGCTTTCTCTCCTTACCCATATTAAGCTCTTTCTTTCATATACCGCCTGAATACCCGCAAGGTTATTGACTGGCTTTTGATACGCCGTTCAAATGAGGCAAGCTGGCTCTGTATCTCAACATCATTAGCCGGCATAAAATATCCCCCTTTTCCCTCCATCCTGGAGCAAATCAATACACCAGATTTTCTTTCATCCTCTACCGCTTTTGTGATTTCCCGTATTGTCTTGCCTGTTAAAATGCAAAGCTCTGTTATTGTCAGGGCATTTTCTATGCCCACGGCATTATGCTCTTTTAAAACAGCCTCTATCATTTTTCATCACGCCCCATTCTGTCCAATGCCCTATCAATGACTGACTTATCATAAAGGACACGCCGTCCTATATGTACATCAGCTTTGACAGACTTTCCCCACTCAATGGCTTTATTTCTGCCTAAACTAAGGTAGCCTTGTAACTCGCTTAAACTCAATAATCTTGCTTTTGTATCATTTGTCATACAGTTTTTCTCCTATCTTTTTGGTAAACATTCAAACCCTTAAGAGTCTTTTGTTGACGTCTGAACACATTATGAACTAAAATATTCATATCATAAATTAACATGTTGAAACTGGTTTTTTACAAACAAAAAAGTCAATTAATAAATTTAGCAGTCATTTAGTGAATTTATTAGTGAAGAAATTTCATTTTATGAATTAATTTTGTTCCGCGATATGTGAGGTATCACCATGGAAACAATAAGAGAAATCGACATTTCAGAAATTGATGCAAAAAGTAAAGGTATAAACAAAGAAATCAACTATGATGAAGTCCGCAATAGAATAAGACAGGTACTTGATAAAATCACGGATAAAAAAAATAGAGGAAAAAAAGTTAGTCAAGATACTATCGGCAAATATCTTTTTCCACACTTAGGAGCCGATAGCAGTACACAATCCACCATGTCTCGCTTTGTCAATGGTAATAAAAAAACTAAAAACCTCTCTGATAATTGCCCCGATATAAAAGCTTTAACACGCTTATCACAATTGACAGGTATTTCTACTGACTGGTTTTTATATGGAGAAGAATCCACCAAAATAGACAACAAGAAAAAAACCTTGCGTGATTATGCAAGGCTAATGCTTATTGATATGAAAAATGATTTAGGGGCTACATTTACCTTTATAGATTGCCCTCACGGTGAGACGCCAATTGAACTTGATGCAAATCCAACAATAAGGATTGATATTCCATTGCGAACTGATTACATAAAGGATCATCCTTTTGAGGAGTTCCCCGCAACCCACCAAATTATATATAGAGAAACTGCCGCCAGTGATTTATTAATAGCGTCCCGCCAAGTTGTGGATATTTACGATGCAATGGATAAGATTCCAGCTGATGGTCCATCCTATACCGCCCTTGAACACCTAATAGATTCAACCATTCAAAAAAATATCCCTGCACTTCCCGTCTATAATGACGGAGGGACAGCAGGATATGACAACCCCCGCGACCCTGATTATATTCCATTTTAATAAATTGTGGTCAAAATTGGGGTCAAATAAGGTTGAAAAATAAAAATTCTCTGCATTTGTCGAACATATTGGATATCATCGAATTACCGAAGCAGTAAAACGATTTGGGTTTATATCACACTGTGAAGAATATCTGAGGCAATGGCAAGAGCGGATAAAGTCTTCGCATCAGTGATCTTCCCCTCATAAACCATTTGAAATACTTCTTTAAGCGGTATTTTTACAATATCCAAGTATTCTCCATCATCCAAATGCTGATGTGTGTAAACCAGATGATCCGCTATATACAGATGAATCTTTTCGTTGCAGAATCCCGGAGTTGTATAAATAATTCCTATCTTACGAAGTGTTCCAATACACCCCGTTTCTTCCTCCAGTTCACGAACCGCACAGACACCGGGATCTTCACCACGGGCAAGCTTGCCTGCAGGAATTTCAAGCAATGCCTGCTTGATCGGATAGCGGTACTGTTTTACAAAAAGAATTTCCCTGTCTTCTGTCACAGGAATAATCGCCGCAGCACCGGGATGTTCCACAATCTCCCGTCGATAAGTTTCTCCGGCAATATCCACTTTATCGTAGTACACATGAAGAAGCTTTCCTTCATACATCATTCGATGATCAATGGTTTTTTCTTTTTCAATACTCATTACACACCTGTACTTCCCATACCGCCGATACGCTTACCTTCTGTATGATCATCATCCGTTAAAAGGTATTTCATAAACAGCCCCTGGGCAATCCGATCCCCTTTAAAAATATGGAAAGCTTTTCGGGAAGAATTATATAAAGCACACATAATATGCCCTTCATTATCGTCATTCCCATAGTAGTCCGCATCAATAATACCAGTGCTGTTTGCAAGCATAATGCCATGTTTAACGGCCATGCTGGATCTGATATAGACTGCCAGATACTCATCAGATTCCATGTATGCTTTGAGTCCTGTCGGAATCACCTTTATTTCTCCCGGCAACACCTCTGTTTCCACAGCGCTTTCTATATCATATCCGGCACTCATGGCAGTTTTACGCCGCGGAAGGGAAATACCTGCATTTTTCCAAGTACTGACTATCTCAAAGCCTCTTTTCCCCTCCATTTATTTCTTCTCCTGGAGCAAGACCTTGCGGGAAAGATTAATACGGCCTTTGTCATCAATTTCAGTAACCTTGACCATAATCTCATCCCCTTCATGAACTACATCTTCCGGTTTTTCCACACGCCGCGTCGCCAGTTGGGATACATGAACCATCCCCTCTTTACCCGGCAGGATTTCCACAAATACCCCAAACTTCATAAGTCGTGTCACTTTACCAAGATAAGTTTCACCCACCTGCACCTCATGAGTCAATTCTTCCACCCACTTCTTTGCCCGCTGTGCGGCTTCTTCGTCAGGTGTCGCGATGTATACATGACCATCTTCTTCGACGTCCATCTTTACACCGGTCTCGCTGATGATTTTATTGATTATCTTTCCTCCGCTTCCGATAACATCGCGAATTCTATCCACCGGAATCGTCAATGTAATAATCTTCGGCGCATAAGGCGACAGATGTTCAGCCGGTTTATCGATGCATTCGGCCATCTTTCCAAGAATAAACATACGGCCCTTCTGCGCCTGCTGAAGAGCCGCAAGCAGAATTTCACGGGAAAGCCCATGGATTTTGATATCCATCTGGATCGCTGTGATCCCTTTCGCCGTTCCTGCCACTTTGAAATCCATATCACCAAGCGCATCTTCCATTCCCTGTATATCGGTAAGAACAGTGAAATGTTCACCTTCATTAACTAATCCCATAGCAATACCCGCTACCGGAGCCTTAATCGGAACACCTGCATTCATCAGAGACATAGTGCTCCCGCAGACAGATGCCTGGGAAGAAGAGCCATTAGATTCCAGTATTTCAGAAACCACGCGGATAGCGTAAGGGAATTCTTCTACTGTCGGAATAACAGGAATAAGCGCTCTTTCTGCCAGCGCGCCATGACCGATCTCACGCCGTCCCGGCCCTCTGGAACTCTTTGTTTCACCGACAGAATAGGACGGGAAATTGTACTGGTGAATATATCTCTTTTCTGTTTCCTGGGTCAGATCATCAATGATCTGTGTTTCCGACATAGGTGCCAACGTAGTAATGGTAAGCGCCTGTGTCTGTCCGCGGGTAAACAGGGCAGAACCGTGGACGCGTGGAAGAAGGCCGACTTCACAGCTGATAGGGCGGATTTCATCCAATGCACGTCCATCAGGACGAATCTTATCAACAGAAATCATATGACGGACAATTTCTTTGGTAAGATGATTCAGGCATTCCGCAATATCGGAACCATTTTCGGGATAAATTTCTTTGAAATGGGCTTCCGCCTCTTTTCTTACTTCTTCCATATGGGCTTCACGAGTCAGCTTATCCGGATTAAAAATCGCTTCTTTAAGCGGTCTTTCAGCATAGGCATAAATAGCAGTCTTAATCTCTTCCGGAATTTCCGGGAAGATCAATGTACGCTTCGGCTTGCCTACTTCTTCAATAATCTTCTTTTGGAATGCCACCAGTTCTTTGATAGTTTTATGTCCAAACATAATGGCGTCAAGGACATCTTCTTCCGGCGCCTCCTGTGCGCCGCCTTCTACCATCAGAATAGCTGTTTCAGAACCTGCAACAGTAATATTCAAAGTGGATACTTTGAGCTGTTCCTGCGTCGGATTGATGACAAACTGCCCGTCAATACGGCCCACACGGACACCCGCAATCGGTCCGTCCCATGGGATATCGGAAATCCCCAAAGAAGCAGATGCGCCAAGCATTCCACAAAGTTCAGGCGCATTATCATAATCTACAGAAAGAACTGTTGCCATCACATGTATATCATTGCGGCACCTCTTATCAAATAAAGGACGGATCGGGCGGTCAATCAGTCGGGCATTCAGAATCGCTGAATTCCCTGGACGGCCTTCACGCCGAAGAAATCCTCCCGGCATTTTGCCTACGGCATACATTTTTTCCTCGTAATCAACAGTCAGCGGGAAAAAATCCATTCCCTCTCTTGCTTCTTTGCTTGCGGTAGAAGTTACAAGAACCACGGTTTCACCGTACCTGACCAAAACTGCACCACTTGCCTGCTTCGCCATTTTTCCTGTTTCAACAATCAGCGGACGTCCGGCAAGTTCCATACGAAAGGATTTCTCCATTCCCTTTCCTCCTTATAATATCTAATCTTTTTAAATATGTACCGTATTATTATATGCTTAATAAGATTCTAAATCAAATAAATTTTCTTTCTGTACTCCGCACACAGTCGAAAGTCCCATAAAAAAACGACAGCAGAATTTTCTACTGTCATTTCCTTTTCTTTTCGCCTTATTTCAGGCGCAGACCCAGTTTTTCACCAAGCATTCTGTATCTTTCAATATCACTGCGGCGAAGGTAATCAAGCATGTTTCTGCGTTGCCCGACCAGTTTCAGCAATCCGCGGCGGGAATGATGGTCTTTCTTGTGTTCTTTCAGGTGTTCAGTGAGAAGAGCGATTCTCTTGGAGAGGATAGCGATCTGCACCTCCGGAGATCCTGTATCGCCTTCATGTACCGCATACTGTGCAATAATTTCTTTTTTCTGTTCTGCTGTAAGCATAATTAAGCCTCCTGTAAATAAATTGCCGCATCTAAGTGATTCGTCGGAGTATCGAAATCCCGGGATGCAGTTCATACCTTAGCCATTATACACAGAGTGCATATATTTTTCAAGTCCTATCCTAGAATAACCTTATCACTCAATGCATCTGCATTTTCCTCAAACTTTTTGAGGAGCACTTCAATTGTCAGTTCCCGTTTTTCCTCTTCTGCATAATCGGCAATAATTCGTCCGCTATTCATCATAATCAGACGGTTTCCGTATCTTAAAGCATCACGCATATTATGGGTAATCATCAAAGTTGTTAAATGCTGCTCACTGACAATTTCATCCGTAATTTTCAAAACCTTATCCGCAGTTTTAGGATCTAAAGCAGCCGTCGGTTCATCAAGGAGAAGAATATCCGGCTTTTTCAGTGTCGCCATCAACAGTGTCACTGCTTGGCGCTGCCCCCCTGAAAGAAGATCAATTCTTGTTCCCAAACGATCTTCAAGTCCTAAATCAAGGCGGGCTACCATTTCTCTATATTTTTCGTGATCACCATCAGAAAAAGCCCATTTCAATCGGCGGCTTTCTCCACGACGGGAAGCTAAAAGAAGATTTTCCTCCAACTGCATTCCGCCTGCAGTCCCTTTCATAGGATCTTGAAACACGCGTCCAATAAATTTGGCACGCCTGAATTCACTCATCCGTGTTACATCTGCACCGTTCAACTCAATTGTTCCTTCATCAGGAATATGAACTCCGGAAACAGCATTCAGAAGGGTACTTTTCCCCGCACCATTACCACCGATGACAGTACAAAAATCCCCATCATTCAAGGTCAATGATAAATCAATCAATGCTTTCTTTTCATTAGGTGTTCCCCGAAAAAAAGTCTTGCTGATATGTGAAATTTTTAACATAATCAGCCTGCCTTTCCCAGATTGGCTTTCTCCTTAATCAAAGGCGTCGCCAACGCAAACATAACAATAATTGCAGTAAACAGCTTCAAATCATTCGGCGGCATCCCCAAATGAAGTACTGCAGCAATAACGATCCTATAAATTATCGAACCAAGAACAACCGCCATCAGAGAAGACGAAAAACTGTCTGATCCGAGAATAACCTCGCCAATAATCACGGAGGCCAAGCCGATCACGATAGTACCAATACCCATTCCCACATCAGCAAAACCATTATTCTGGGCTACTACAGCACCACATAATCCAATCAGAGCATTGCTGAGACAAAGCCCCAATATAATCATAGAATCTGTATTTACCCCTTGGGCACGAACCATTTGTGGATTGTATCCTGTCGCGCGAATGCACATGCCCAATTCAGTACCGAAAAACCAATAGATAAAGGCACTGATAATTACCATAAAAACAAAAGGGACGATAAATGCACTGACAGAAGGTTCCGTATGGAAAAATTTACCGGTAACAGAAAATACTGTATCTGCCCGAAGCAGAGAAATATTTGCTTTCCCCATCACATGGAGGTTAATAGAATACAGGGCAATCATTGTCAGGATTCCGGAAAGAATTGCCGGAATTTTTAATTTCGTATATAAAACACCTGTGATAACGCCTGCTGCAGCACCGCAGATCATAGCACTAAGAATCCCCCAGCCGGGATTTACATTTGAAGAAATAAGTGAAGCGGCAACAGCTCCTCCGAGGGGAAAGCTGCCTTCACAAGTCATGTCCGGTACGTCAAGAACACGGAAAGATAAAAAGACTCCAATTGCCAGCATAGACCACATAAGTCCCTGGGCAACTGTAGATATAAATAGATCAAACATCAATTTCACCCCGCAACACAGGCTACGGTCTTGCCGCCTGCCCGTCATACAAATATAATTTTCTTGCTTTCTGCCACACGTCGTAAGGCAGTTCTTTCTTCAATGTTTTTGCCACAGACATGTTCACGATCCAATCAGGATCGATCTGCTTGGTAATACCGATTTCATAAGGTTTCTTTTTCCCATCCAGCAATTCTGAAGCAATCCGGCCGCCACTGAATCCCATACGATAATACTCTGCAGATACAGAAAGCAAGGCTCCTCTCCTAACCATCTCCGCATTTTCTCCAATAACCGGAATACCAAGTTTCATCAAATGCTTCACGATCTCATCAAAAGACTTTAGAACAGTTTCATCTGCAGGAATATATACCGCATCTACGTGTCCGCTAAACTTTTCTATCTGACTGATGGGATCCTCTTTTTCATCAAAAGCCACTTCATAAATATGAATCCCCTTTTTTTCACTTGCATCTCGAAGCAGATTCAGTTGGATCACAGCCCCTTCATCTTTCGGATTAAAAATAATTCCAACGGTTTGAAGGGAAAGCACCTTTGCCGCCATACGTACTTGGTTCAGTACTGCAGGCATATCACTGATTCCCGTCAGATTATAACTATTATCAAAAAAATTATTACTTTCCGGTGGAAGCATTCCCACACCTACAATGGGAACAGACTTTGTTTCAAGGACACAAGCTTTCGTCGCATCAGTTCCTACTGTAATAATCAAATCTTTTTTATCTTTGACGAATTTTTTAGCCTGGGCATCAAGTTTTTTCTCATCACCATCAGCAGAAAAAACGTCAATCCGGATATTATCTTTTTCCCGATACCCCCTCGATGCCAAAGCCGCTTTTATTCCGGCAACCATTTTTCCCTGTTCCGGTAAAGAATCACTCTGCAGGATTCCGATATAATAAAATCCTTTTTGTGGAATAAGCCTGATTTGTTTTTTTAATGCTGCTGAATGGTCATCAATGACAGATGCCATTACGATTACAGCGCAAACTGCAATCAGCAACAGCATCCACCAGTTCCGCCTTATTGCGGTCATTTACCGATTCCTTTCTCCAAAAACTACAAGAGTTCCGCCCGATCAAGAACTGATTTTGGAATCTGTATTCCTAAATTTTCCATTTCTGCTTTATTGATATACAGCTTGGAGTTAGCTGCACCTTCTACAGGGAAATCCTTTATCTGCTTTTTCCCTTCAAGGATATCTGCGGCCATTTGACCTGCTCGCTTTCCAATATCATAGAAACTAATTGATTCCGAAGCCAAAACCCCAGACTTTACATGCCCCACTTCAGCACCAAAAACAGGAATTTTTTCTTTATTGGCTACGGACATCAATGTTGGAATAGACGATGCAATAATATTATCAGTCGGAATAAAAATAGCTTCTACGTTGCCCCCCAGGAAACCTTCCGCCACCTGCTGCACATCATTAACCGAATTTACTGTCAGTTCCGCCACATCAATCCCCAACGGTACACATACTTCTTTCAATCTTTTTGCCTGCACAACAGAATTGATTTCGCTGGAATTGTAAATAATCCCGATTCTTTTAACATTCGGAATAATCTCACGAATCAAAGAAACCTGCTTCTCCAAGGGACCGCGGTCATGAGTACCGGTCACATTAGCATCAGGCATCTTTTCCGATTTCATAAGCTTCGCATTTTCATAATCAGCAATAGCCGTACAAATAATCGGGATTTGATTTGTGGCATTCGCCATAGCCTGCGCAGCCGGCGTAGAAATAGCGCAAATCAAATTATAATTCCCTGACACGAATCGATTGGCAATAGAACGTAAATTAGACTGATCTCCCTGTGCATTCTGCTGGTCAATTTCAATCTTGTCCTTTAGTCCCCTCGCAGCCAAAGCATCAACAAATCCCCTATTTGATTCGTCAAGTGCCGGATGCTGTACAATTTGTACAACTCCTATTTTCATTTTTCCGTTGCTGCCCGTGCCGGATGAATTTCCACATCCCGCCAAAACTCCTACGGCTAAAACTCCTGCAATACCTACTGCTGCTGCTTTTCTCCACTTTTTTCCTACCATTCTACTCATCCTCCTATACTTTCTACCTTATCATAGGCAGAATTAATTGCCATATATTGTAGCACACTTTTCCATGAAATGCTTAAAGGAATCCTTTTTTAATGTCTTCTATCCATTATGCATAAAAAATACACTCCATTGAACATGGAATGTATTATTGTGAAGAATTATTCTTCTGTCTTTGCTTGAATAACTGATCTTCCTTTATAGAAACCACATACCGGACAAACGTGATGCGGCAATTTCATTGCATGGCACTGTGGACATTCTACCAGACCCGGAACGGTCAGCTTCCAATTGGCACGTCTTTTATCCCGACGAGATTTGGAATGTTTACTCTTTGGACTTGGCATTTCTTGCACCTCCTTACCGATCGGACCTTTTGCTGTCTTGTATGCTGTGTATCGACAACATCAAATAATATTCAACTTCATCATTATACGGGGCAGCTTTGTGTTTGTCAATAAGTTTCATTGCGAATCAAAAAATGGGAACCCTCAATTTCTTCATTTTTTTACTTCCGGTTTTAAAAGCACTTTCTCAAGAGATATTACTTCGATCTCTCTTTTAAAATTTCGATGAATCATCTCGTTCCCCATCAATAAATCCTTCCACCAACATTCGTTTTTCGTCCTTCTTCATCCTGAAAAACCGGAAAACATTTTCTGCTGCCGTTTTATTCATCCCTTTCACACGGGTAAGTTCCTCCACTGTCGCATTCCGCATTTCATCAAGCGAACGGAAAGCATGCCACAGTGCATTTCTACGCTGTGGTCCGATTCCCGCAATATGATCCAATATGGATTCCGTATTCCTTTTTGTCGTCCACTTTCTATGATAAGCGATAACAAAACGATGGGCTTCATCACGAATAAATTGCAGGAGCTGCAGCGCCGGTTCGTGCGGATCAATGATAATCGGATCCGTCTGCCCTTCCACATAGATTTCTTCCATACGCTTGGCAAGGCCAATGACCGGTGTATCAACTCCACAGCTTCGGATCACCGGAAGCGCAGCATCCAGCTGGCCTTTGCCGCCGTCAAGAACAATCAAATCCGGTCTTGGCCACTTGGTTTCTATACCATATCTCCGTGCCATAACTTCTGCCATAGACTTGAAATCATCGGGCGTCCCCTGAGTCGACTGCAGTTTGAATCTGCGGTATTCTTTTTTATTGGGGCGTCCGCTTTCAAATACAACCATGGATCCTGTAGTTTCGGCACCCTGATTATGAGAAATATCAAAACATTCTATCCGTTCAGGCAGCTTTGGCAAATGGAGCAGTTCTTTCAATTTATTCACAGCGCCTTGTTCACGGGCATCCTGATATTCCCATTGTAATTTTTTATCCGCCAAGTATTTCGCAGCGTTAGACTGCGCCATGTCTTTCAATCTGCGCTTAAATCCACGTTCAGGAACATATATTTTGACATCACCGTTGCGAAGTTTTGACAACCACGCAGTTAAAAGCAATGATTCCTGCGGCAAAATCGGCAGTATGATTTCCTTCGGTACAGAAGATGGATTCGCACCGTAAAAATTTTTAATAAATGCCGCGATAATATCCTCATCCGTTTCATGAAGACTGTCGGGAATACTGAGATTTTCTTTCCCCACCATTTTCCCGTAACGGATATAAAAAATTTCCAAACCGGCGTGTTCATCAAGACGTGACATCCCCACCACATCAAAATCACCCTCTTTGGAAACGATATTTTGCCTCTGCTGCACACTCTGTACAGCATGAAGCTGATCCCTGAGCACCGCCGCACGTTCAAAATTCATTTCTTCCGATGCCGACTCCATATCTTTTTGCAGTGCCTTTACAAGCTCCGTATTTTTCCCTTCAAATAAATCACAGGTTTTTACTACATACTCATGGTATTGCTCTTCTGTGCAGTGATTCCAGCAAGGAGCACAGCACAGATTCATATGGTATTGAAGGCATGGACGGCTGACCTTCATACTCCGGCAGGTCCTAATCGGATACAGCCTGCGGATAAGACTCAACGTTTTTCGCAGACTCCCTACATCAGTAAAAGGGCCGAAATATTTAGCACCATCATCTCTTCTGATATTTCTTGTCACAAGAATACGCGGCCATTTTTCATTAACCGTGATTTTCACATAGGGATAAGATTTATCATCACGGAGGGAAATATTGTACTTCGGGTGCAGTTCTTTAATCAGATTGCATTCCAAAATAAGAGCTTCCATCTCTGTTGCCGTCATGGTGATATCCAAATCCGCTGCATGACGGATCATGGCTGCCACTTTAGGAGAGCGGTTCTTATCTTCCCTCACATAGGAACGAACTCTGTTTTTTAAATTGACGGCCTTCCCTACATAAATAACGCGTCCGTCTTTATCTTTCCAACGATATACGCCGGGAGAATCAGGCAACGCATCTACTTTTGCCCGTATTAATGTATTAATCGTCTCCATGATGTTCCTTCATCAATTTCCTGGTCCGTTCTATAACGGGTTTTAAGTACTGCCCCGTATAGGAGCGTTTGACTTTGCAGATTTCCTCAGGAGTACCAAAAGCTACTACTTCTCCGCCCTTATCTCCCCCTTCGGGCCCCAAATCGATAATATAGTCCGCCACTTTAACCACATCAAGGTTGTGCTCAATAACGACTACCGTATTTCCCTGATCTACCAGCTTCTGTAAAATCACCAGTAATTTTCGAATATCTTCACTGTGAAGTCCTGTGGTCGGTTCATCAAGGATATACAGTGTATCTCCCGTATCTCTCCTCATGAGTTCCGTCGCCAGTTTCACACGCTGCGCTTCACCGCCGGACATGGTTGTAGCAGGCTGTCCCAGATGAATATATCCGAGTCCCACTTCCTGCAAAGTCCGCAGTTTACGCAAAATCTTATCATGATTCTCAAAAAACGGAATTGCCTCATCCACCGTCATATTAAGTACATCAGAAATATTTTTCCCTTTATAACGGACTTCCAATGTCTCTCTGTTATACCTTGCACCATGGCACACTTCACAAGGTACATAGACATCTGAAAGGAACTGCATTTCAATTTTTATAATACCGTCACCATGGCAGGCTTCGCATCGTCCGCCTTTTACATTGAAACTAAACCGCCCCGGCTTATATCCACGCATTTTTGCTTCCGAAGTCTGGCTGAACAGTTCACGGATATCACTAAAAAGGCTTGTATAGGTCGCCGCATTGGAACGGGGCGTCCTACCGATAGGCTGCTGATCTATATTAACGATCTTATCCACATATTCCGCGCCTTCAATCGCTTCAAAAGCGGCATTTCCATAAGAAGTACGATTTTTTATATTAGATAATCCCTGATATAAAATCTCATTAATCAGAGTACTTTTTCCTGACCCCGATTCTCCTGTCACTACGGAAAACGCCCCTAAAGGAATCCTTACATCAATATGTTTCAGATTATGTTCCGATGCACCTTTAATTATAAGGGACATCCCGTTCCCGGTGCGTCTTTTGGGCGGCAAAGGAATATATCGGCTGCCTTTCAGATATTGCCCGGTTAAAGAATCTTTTACTGCCTTCACCTGTTCAAGCGTTCCTTCCGCCACTACACGGCCGCCCTGTTCGCCAGCGCCTGGACCGATATCCACAATCCAGTCGGCTGCACGGATGGTATCTTCATCATGCTCCACAACAATCAGCGTATTGCCCAGATCCCGCATCCCTTTCAGTGTATCCAGTAATTTATCATTATCCCTCTGATGGAGGCCAATCGAAGGTTCGTCGAGAATATACAGAACGCCTACAAGGCCGGATCCGATCTGTGTTGCCAGCCTGATCCGCTGTGCTTCCCCGCCGGAAAGTGTAGTCGCCGTACGGGATAAAGTAAGATAATCCAATCCTACATTGATTAAAAAGGTAAGACGGTTATGAATCTCATGAAGAATCTGTTCCGCAATGATTTTTTCCTTTTCCGTCAGATCAAGATTATCAAAAAATGGTAAAAGATCCGATACAGCCATATCGGAAATTTCCGCTATATTTTTATTACCTACGCGAAAAGCAAGGCTTTCTGGACGAAGACGGGCCCCGTGGCAAACAGGACACGGCTTTTCAATCAGAAAATTGGAAAGCGTTTCTTTCATCTTGTCTGTCCACGCCTCCTCATATCTCCTTTTTGTCATAGGAATGATTCCTTCAAAAGCGCGGTGGTATTCTTTAGTTTCCCCCTCCATGTTCGTATAACTGAACGCCAACAGGTCAGCACCTCCCTGCTGGAATTCCACTTTCGCTTTTTCCGGCAGATCATTATAACAGCAATCCATGGTAAGCTTGTAACCTTCAAGAAAGGCGTCAAGTTGTCTGTAAAGCCAGGTATCCCTGTTATAAGGAAACGGCTTAATTGCCCCCAAACGGAAAGATATCTCCCGATTGGGGATAATCCTGTTAAAATCCGCCTCCAAAGAGGAACCAAGCCCCATGCACGCAGGACAGGCACCGAAAGGATTATTGAAAGAAAAAATCCGCGGCACCGGCTTCGGTAAAGAAATGCCACAATCAGGACAGGCAAAATGGGAACTGAAAATATGATCATTTCCATCCACTACAGCGGCAATCATCATACCGTCCCCCAATTTAAGCGCCGCTTCTACGGAATCGGTCAACCGCTTGGCAATCCCTTCCTTAATAATAATTCTGTCTATCACGACTTCAATAGTATGTTTTTTGTTTTTCTCAAGAACAATTTCATCGGAAAGAGAATACAGTATATTGTCCGCACGCACACGTACATAACCTTCTTTCCGCAATTCTTCCAGAAGCTTCTTATGTGTTCCTTTTTGACTGACTGCCACAGGTCCAAGAATCATCAATTTAGTGCGGTCTCCCAAATCAATCAGGGCATCTACGATCTGATCCGTCGTCTGCCTCTCAATCGGTTTGCCGCAATGAGGGCAGAAGGCGCGGCTTGCATGGGCATAGAGCATACGGAGATAATCATGAATCTCCGTAACCGTTCCTACTGTAGAACGCGGATTGTGGCTTGTTGATTTCTGATCAATGGAAATAGCAGGGGATAAGCCTTCAATTTTATCAATATCCGGTTTATTCATCTGTCCCAAGAACTGTCGTGCGTAAGCAGAAAGCGATTCTACATATTTTCTTTGTCCCTCCGCATAAATTGTGTCAAAAGCAAGGGAAGATTTTCCTGATCCCGAAAGACCGCTGAATACAATCAATTTATTTCTCGGGAGTGTCAGATTGATATTTTTTAAATTATTCTGTCTTGCCCCTTGTATAACAATTCCTTTTTCCATAATTATCCTTCCGTTATCTCAGATTCTCTTTTTAAGAGGACGATTGATTCTCTTATTCTGGCTTTCCTGGCGCCTCAAAGCTGAATCCGCACGGGAACCGTACCGATCACTCCACTGTTGGCGAAGTCCGGCAAGCCGATCCCGCCACAAGGCAGCCTCTTCAAACTCCATCGCTTTTGCCGCCCGTTTCATGTCCCGCTCAGAATTCTTCATCCGATTATACAGTTCTTCATCAGACAAATTTTCAACGGATTGATCTCCACTTCCGTACGTTTCCGTACTTTCACTGATTTTAGTAAGTTCAATTAAATCCTTTACTTTTTTTCGGATTGTTTTCGGCACGATATGATGTTTTGTATTATAAGCTTCCTGAATTTTTCTTCTGCGGTTCGTTTCCTCGATCGCATACTTCATGGATTTTGTCATACGATCCGCATACATGATGACATGTCCATGAGCATTTCTCGCCGCACGGCCGATAACCTGTATCATGGATGTTTCATTACGCAAAAAACCCTCTTTATCGGCATCTAAAATGGCCACCAGAGAGACCTCCGGCATATCCAGCCCTTCACGAAGGAGATTTATTCCCACAAGCACATCAAACTCACCGGCACGGAGATCCCGGATAATCTCCGCCCGTTCAATTGTCGCCACATCGGAATGGAGATATCTGACTTTCACTCCTGCTTCATTTAAAAAGTCCGTTAAATCTTCCGCCATTTTCTTCGTCAACGTAGTAATCAAAACTCGTTCATTGACTGCTTCCCGTTTATGAATTTCTCCCAGCAAATCATCCATCTGTCCTTCGATGGGACGGACTTCTACGCTGGGGTCCAACAGGCCTGTAGGACGGATAATCTGCTCCGCCATATTCGTTTGCACACTCATTTCATAACGGCCCGGCGTAGCGGAAACATAAATGATCTGATTGATTCGGTCCGTAAATTCCTCAAAAGTCAGAGGACGGTTATCCAGCGCGCTTGGCAAACGGAACCCATAATCCACAAGCGTGTGTTTTCGCGACTGGTCTCCATTGTACATGGCATGAAGCTGAGGTACGGTAATATGGGATTCATCAATCATAATCATATAGTCATCAGGAAAATAATCAAGCAATGTATATGGAGGGTCTCCCGGTCTGCGATCCGACATATGGCGCGAATAATTTTCGATACCTGAGCAATACCCCACTTCCTGCATCATCTCCAAATCATAATTTGTCCGCTGCATGAGACGCTGTGCTTCTAAAATACGATCCTGCTCCCGAAGTTCCTTCAGGCGCTCTTCCAACTCCACCTTAATTTTAGCAATGGCATTTTTTAACTTCCCGGAAGTTGTTACATAGTGGGATGCGGGAAATATTCCGATATGATCCCGTTCCGCCACTGTGGCACCTGTCAAAACATCAAATTCGTACAGGGATTCAATTTCATCACCAAACATTTCTATCCGCACTGCCGTATTATTGGAAGATGCAGGAAACACATCAATTGTATCACCTCTTACACGGAACGTATCGCGGGTAAAATTAAGATCATTCCGCAAATACTGCATATCTACCAAGCGCGAGAGAATTTGATCCCGCGTGATTTCTTCACCGGGCCGAAGTGACAATCCCAGTGTACTGTAATCCTCAGGATCTCCTAATCCGTAAATGCAGGAAACTGATGCCACGATAATAACATCACGCCTCTCAAAAAGAGCCATTGTCGCAGAATGGCGAAGACGATCAATCTCCTCATTCCTTGAAGAATCTTTTTCTATATATGTATCCGTCTGCGGTATGTAAGATTCAGGCTGAAAATAATCATAGTAACTTACAAAATAATACACCGCGTTATCAGGAAAGAAGTCTTTAAATTCACTGGCAGTCTGTGCGGCCAAAGTTTTGTTGGGAGAAATAATCAGTGTCGGACGCTGCATTTCTTCAATCACTTTTGCCATCGTGAAAGTTTTTCCTGTACCTGTAGCACCCAGCAAAACCTGAGCCCAGTGTCCATCTCTCAAACCGTCTGTCAGCGACTTTACCGCTTCAGGCTGATCTCCCATAGGCTGAAAAGGAGCTGCCAGCCTGAAAGGTGTCATCTTTCTCATATATTGTCTTTCAATTTTGGCATTTCCCATACAAATTCTCCTTCTAAACCCTATTCTTTACCATGATATAAAATGTATTTCCTATATCATTATATCGTTTTTTATCGATACTGTATATAAGAAAATGAAAACGGATGCCTGCCTGACACCCGTTTCTCGATTATTTTAAAAGATATTTCCTTATGAAATAGATTATTGCAACTGTGGCTAAAACAATAGCTCCATAGATAAAGAACAGCCACACCAATACCAATCCCAGCAGTATAAAAACGGCGATACCTAACCCTCCTAACAGTTTCTTCCACCATGGCAATTCATGAATATGAATCATATATATATGGATGAAAGAGTCTTCTGCAGACCGTTCTTCCTGCTCCCCTTGCTCATTCAACGTCAGTCCGTCATAGTCATTCACATCATCTCTGGACATGACATGCGGTTCTTTCCTTACCTCGTTCTGATTGTTTTCACTCATAATTCAGATAATTTCTTGGCAAGAAGCTGATTAACCACCTGCGGATTGGCCTGTCCTTTCGTTACTTTCATAATCTGCCCTACAAGAGCCCCCACAGCTTTCTTCTTCCCTGCCTTGAAGTCGGCAACAGCCTGGGGATGCTCGGCAATAACGTTTGCAACCAGCCCCTCCAATTCTCCTGTATCACTAATCTGGGTAAGACCTTTTACTCTGACGATTTCTTCCGCGCCACCGCCATCTTTCCACATATTCGCAAAGACCTTCTTTGCAATTTTACCGGAAATAGTCCCTTTACTAATCAACTTTAGCAATTCTGCCAAATTTTCAGCAGTAACAGGAGCCGCCGCGATTTCAATGCCATCAGTGGACAGCTGACTCGCAAATTCTCCCATCAACCAGTTTACAGCGGCTTTGGGATCGGCTCCCGCCTTAACAACTGCTTCGAAATAATCCGACCGATCCTTGTCATTTGTCATCATAACCGCATCTTCAGAAGAAAGCCCGAAACATCTCATATATCTTTCTTTTCTTGCATCGGGAAGTTCAGGAAGCGTTTTCCGTATTTCTTCAATATACTCTTTGCTTACTGTAAACGGTACAAGATCCGGTTCAGGAAAATAACGATAGTCATTGGCTTCTTCCTTGGAACGCATACTTTTGGTTATACCTTCTTTTTCATCCCATGTTCTTGTTTCCTGAATAATCTTCCCGCCTTCTTCCAAAAGTTCCGCCTGACGAAGCGCTTCATATTCAATAGCCCTTTCAACACCTCTGAAAGAGTTGATATTTTTAATTTCCGTTTTTGTCCCCAATTCTTTCTGTCCAATAGGACGAACTGAAACATTGGCATCACAACGGAGACTGCCTTCTTCCATACGGCAGTCAGAAATTTCCACATATTGGAGAATCGCACGCAATTTCTCCATGTAGGCCACTGCTTCTTTCGCAGAACGCATATCCGGTTCAGAAACGATCTCCAGCAGCGGTGTTCCCGTGCGGTTATAATCCACCAAAGAATAGTCAGAGTCCGTAATGGAATTGCCATGATGAACCAGCTTGCCGGCATCCTCTTCCATATGGGCACGAGTAATGCGGATATGCTTCTTTTCCCCTTCTACTTCCACATCAAGGAATCCAGGACCACAAATCGGCAAATCAAATTGAGACGTCTGGAAATTTTTTGGCAGATCCGGATAATAATAATTTTTTCTGTCAAATTTACTGAATCGGGCAATTTCACAATTCAAAGCTAATCCCGCTCTTACACCGAATTCCAACACTTTTCTGTTTAAGACAGGAAGCACACCGGGAAGCCCAAGACATACAGGACATACATTTGTATTGGGATCTGCGCCAAAAGAAGTTTTACAGCCGCAGAAAATTTTTGTTTTTGTTCTCAACTCCGTGTGGACTTCAAGACCAATGACAACTTCGTATTTCATTCAAACTCTCCTTTCGGCGCTGTCTTCGTAAATTCAGGATGATCCTGTTCAAACGTATAGGCAGCCTGCAGAATCTTTTCTTCTCCAAGCGTCGGTCCGATAAGCTGCATACCAAGAGGCATCCCATCTTTAAATCCGACAGGAATGCTGATGGAGGGTGCACCAATCAAATTAACCGGCACCGTACAGATATCTTCCATATACAGCGCCAGCGGATCCGAAAAAGCGCCAAATTTGAAGGCAGTTCCTGATGCAGAAGGTGCTGCAAGAATATCACACCGCTCAAAAGCTTTTTCAAACTCCCGCTTCAAAAGAGTGCGAACTTTCAGCGCAGTCAGGTAGTATGCATCATAATAACCTGCAGAAAGCACATAGTTGCCAATCATGATACGACGCTTGACTTCTTCGCCAAATCCCGTACTTCTGCTCTTAATATACATATCCACAATATCTTTTCCTGAAGCACGGTAACCAAATCCGACGCCGTCATAACGCGCCAGATTGGAACTTGCTTCCGCAGGAGCAATGATATAATACACATCTACACCGCTGGTAATATGGGGGATAGAAACATCCACGATTTCAGCTCCCTCTTTTTCATAATAAGCAAGCGCCGATTTAATTGCTTCTTTTGTTTCTTCCCCGATTCCTTTACCGAAGAATTCTCGGGGCACACCGATACGAAATCCTTTTACATCTTTTATAAGAGCTTTCTTGTAATCCTTCTTTTCCATACGGATAGACGTGGAATCCCGATGGTCGTAACCCGCAATAGCATTTAAAACGATAGCTGCGTCAGTCACGTCCTTGGTCAACGGGCCGATCTGGTCCAGTGACGAAGCAAATGCCAAAAGCCCATAGCGGGAAACAAGACCATACGTTGGCTTAAGACCTACAATCCCGGTAAAAGAAGCAGGCTGCCGGATGGATCCGCCGGTATCAGAACCAAGAGTCCAAATTGCTTCATTAGCAGCTACTGCCGCCGCACTGCCGCCGGAGGAACCGCCGGGAACACTTTCCAGGTTCCAGGGGTTATGGGTAGGCCCGAAATAAGAACACTCCGTACTGCTCCCCATAGCAAATTCATCCATATTCAATTTACCGAGAGAAATATAGTCACAGCTTTCTAATTTTTCAATAACTGTAGCATTATAAGGAGCTATAAAATTCTCCAGCATTTTCGATGCAGCTGTACAGGGCTGTCCCTTAATGCACACATTATCTTTAATTGCCCCGGGAATCCCTGCCAGTTCAGAAATCCCTTCTCCTGAAGCAATCCTTTTATCTACTTCTGCCGCCCTCTCCAACGCCGTTTCATCACTCGTCGACAAAAATGCATGGATCTCCCGTTCCACAAGATTCCGATGGGCAATAATCTTTTTTGTTAATTCTACAGAAGATATATCTTTATTGACAAGTTTTTCATGAAGACCATGAATTGTATACTCCACCACTGTACCTCCTATATAATTTTAGGCACTTTAAAATAACCGCCTTCTTTTTCCGGCGCATTAAAAAGTGCTTCCTCATTTGATAAAGACTGATGCGGTTCATCTTCACGCATGACATTATACTGTTCTACCGCATGAGCCGTCGGTTCTACGCCCTCCGTATCATGTTGATTCAATTCTTCCATATGGGTGAGAATACTGTTCATAGATTCACGCATTTTTTCCAGATCTTCTGCACTGAACTCCAGACGGGAAAGAAGTGCTATTTTACGCGCTTCTTCTATCGTGATTTTCATAGATCCACTCCCTTACTATTAATAACTATAAATACGCCATAATTATAACATACAAGTTCTGATACCGTTTATTCTTTTATTCCCACCCCCGCACGTTTCAGAAACTCTTGTTCATCTATCACCGGAATGCCCTTCGCTCTTGCTTTTTCCAACTTACTTCCTGCATCTTCCCCCGCCACAACGAGAGTAGTGGTATTCGTCACAGAACTTTGTGTCGTTCCCCCCAGACGCTTGATCAAATCTGATGCCTCACGCCTTCCCATAACTGCAAGCTTTCCTGTAAGTACAACAGATTCCCCGGAAAACATCCCGCTTTCCGATTCTTCTTTAATTTCCTCCATTAAGACGCCGGCATTTTTTAATTTATTAATCATTTCTATGTTTTTCTCATCATGAAAATAGTCATATAAACTTTTTGCCGTTATTTTACCGATCCCTTCCGTTTCTTCAATCGTTTCCACATCAGCAGCCATAATAGCATCTATTGTATGAAAATAATGAGCCGCCAGCTCACTGCTTTTTTCTCCAAGGAAACGTATCCCAAGACCGAAAAGCAATTTGGCAAGTCCTCGTTCTTTGCTGGCACGAATAGCAGTAATTAGATTAGCTGCACTTTTTTCACCCATTCGCTCAATCTGCCGCAAATCATCTTCTTTTAACGCATAGAAATCCGCCGCATCCGCAACCAGCCGATATGCAAGCAAACTGTCTACCACCGCGGGGCCCAAGCCTTCTATGTCCATCGCATCACGAGAAGCGAAGTGAATGAGCTTTTCACGAACCACACCGCCACAGGCAGGATTTATACAACGGAATGCCGCTTCCGTATCGATCCTTCGTATTGGATTTCCACATACCGGACAATTTTCGGGCATCTCAAATTCCTTTTCACTGCCATTTCTCTTTTCTTTTAAGACAGCTGCTATTTCAGGAATAATTTCACCGGCTTTGTAAATGATAACGGTATCTCCTTCGCGAATATCTTTTTCCCGAATAAAATCCAGGTTATGAAGTGTTGCCCTTTTTACCGTCGTGCCGGCCAAGCGGACAGGTGTCAAATCAGCCGACGGTGTCAGTACGCCGGTCCGCCCCATAGAAACAACAATCTTTTCTATTTTTGTAACCGCTTCCTCCGGTGGATACTTATATGCTATAGCCCACTTCGGATCTTTCCCCGTAGCACCCAATAATTCCTGCTGCCGGAAATCATTTACTTTAATGACCATTCCGTCAGTATCATAGTCCAGTTCACGACGCTTCTTTTCCCATTCCCGGACTCCTGTGATAACCCCCTCTATGGAATCCCATTTTCGATAATGGGGATTTACACGGAAATGAAATTTCTTCAACTGCAGAAGCAGATCATCCTGTGAGGAAATATCCAATCCCTCTTCTGCCCCCAGCGCATAAGCAAAAAAATCCAGGTTCCGCGCAGCCGTTACTTTGGGATCCAATTGGCGAAGTGATCCTGCCGCTGCATTTCTGCAGTTAGCAAAAGGCATCATTCCCGCCTCATCACGTTCTTCATTCAACGCAATAAAACTTTTACGAGGCATATATACCTCACCGCGAACTTCCATATAGGCAGGCGCGTTTTCAATATATAAAGGAATTGTTTTAATTGTCTTTACATTTGATGTTACATCTTCGCCTACCTTCCCATCTCCCCGCGTCAGTCCCTGCACTAATGATCCATTCTCGTAAATGAGATTCATAGAAAGTCCGTCAATTTTAAGTTCTGTGATATATTCCACAGGCATTGCACCTATGCCGCCATGGACACGCCGGTCAAAATCACGAAGTTCTTCCGCACTGAAAGCATTTGCCAGACTCAACATCGGCTTTTTAAAAGGAATCTTCCTGAAATCATCCGATGCTTTCCCTCCGACTCTTTGGGTTGGCGAATCAGGCGTTACTATTTCAGGGTATTCTTTTTCCAGATCCACAAGTGACCGATACAGGCGGTCAAATTCAAAATCTGTAATTTCAGGCTTATCCAATACATAATATAAATAACTGTGATGGCGCAGCTTTTTTCGTAATTCTTCCGCTTTTTTTATAATTTCTGCCGTTACCATATTATTCCTCTTTTTCAATTGGCGCAAAAGCTACCATAACCTGACGAATCTGATCATTGGGGAAGATGAGTTTTAACATCATATGCTTTCCGCTCCCTGTTACCTCTGCAACTTGTCCTTTTCCCCACATACGATGAGATACTTTATCTCCGACCTGCCAGTCGAACCTTGCTTTTATACTCTTTTTTGCCACCGGCTTATTCATTATTCCCGCAGAGGACAATGCCCATTTGCTCTTCTGCTCATTATTACTCCTGATTAGAGTACGTCTCTTTGCCTCACTGCTATTCCCGCGGATTTCATCCAACAAATCGACAGGGATTTCTTTAAGGAAGCGGCTTTCTACATAAGGTTTCACCTGCCCGTACATCGTTCGTACAGCAGATGTGGTAAGATATAACTTTTCCTTTGCCCTTGTAATTGCCACATAACAAAGGCGACGCTCCTCCTCTAAAGCCGTCTCATCCATCAAAGAACGTACCCCCGGAAAGATGCCTTCGTCCATACCTGCCATATAAACTATAGGAAACTCCAATCCCTTGGCACTATGGATAGTCATTAAAGTCACTTTATCATCCTGTTCTTCAAAGGAATCTACGTCATTTACAAGAGCGACCTTTTCCAAAAATTCCGGAAGTCCTCCTTCCGGCTGCTCCTGTGTAAAATCCTTTGCCACGTTCAGCAGTTCACCCAAATTTTCTTCTCTGCTCTGTGCCTGAGGATCACTGCTCTGCTGGAGAACCGACAGATATTCCGTATCAGTCATAATTTTCTGAATAAGTGTAAATACATCGCCTTCCGTGGAAGCATTCAAGAAACTAAAAATCAAGGCGCTGAATTTTTGGAGTTTGGTTCTTGCTGGCACGGGGATATCAGACTCTTCCAGTGACATGATTCCCTCAAACATGGACATATTTCCCTGTTTGGAAAATTCACTTAACTTCTGTATGGTTGTTTGTCCGATACCACGTCGGGGCACATTGATAATACGCATCAAGCTGATATCATCACGAAAATTGGCCACCAATTTAAGATACGCCAGCATATCCCTTATTTCCGCACGGTCATAAAATCTTGTTCCGCCGACCATGGTATAAGCAATACCGCGCTTTACCATGCTTTCTTCAATCACACGGGACTGGGCATTCATACGATAAAGAACCGCCATTTTCCCATACGGGACATGATTTTCCCCGTGTTCTTTCATCATGGACTCTACAATAAAATCCGCCTCATTATGTTCATCAGAAGCAGCATATTTCTGCAGATGGACACCCGGATTATTTTCTGTCCACAACCGTTTCTCCAAGCGTTCCACATTATTTTTAATAACCGCATTGGCCGCATTTAAAATTGTTTGTGTCGAACGGTAATTCTGCTCCAACTTAATAATTTGAGCCGAAGGATAATCTTCACGGAAATCCATGATATTCCGCAGATCGGCTCCACGCCAGGAATAGATACTCTGATCCGCATCACCTACGGCACAAATATTTTGAGATTTGCCTGCGATATACTTTGCCATAAGGTACTGCGCATGATTGGTATCCTGATATTCATCAATTAAAATATAGTGGAAATGATCCTGCCAACGTCTGCGTATCGTTTCATCAGCTAAGAGTTTTGTTGTCGCAAAAAGAAGGTCATCAAAATCGAGTGCATTGTTCTGTTTCATATATTTATCGTACAAATCATAGACATCAGCAATCTTTTCGTTGTAAAAATTACCGCTGGCTTCCGCGCGAAATGATTCCGGCCCCTGGAGTGCATTCTTTGCGGCAGAAATACGAGCCTGTATATTTCTTGGCGGATACTGTTTATCATCCAAATTTAATTCCTTCAGAATATTCTTAATCATCTGTTTGGAATCATCAGAATCATAAATCGTAAATTTATCAGTAAACGGCGGATGGTTATTAATTTCCCGCCGCAAAAAACGCGCACCAAAAGAATGGAATGTATACATCCACAGTTTATCCGCTTCCGCCCCTACCAGATGATGGACACGTTCACGCATTTCCTGTGCCGCTTTATTTGTAAAAGTGATAGCAAGGATATTCTGCGGCCGTATTCCCTGCTCCAGCATATAAGCAATGCGGCAGGTTAATGCTTTAGTTTTACCCGAACCGGCACCTGCCATAATTAACACGGGTCCTTCAATCTGTTCAACAGCCTGACGCTGTCTTTCGTTTAAAGTATCAAGATAACTCATCCAAACGCCCCTTATAAAAGAAAAACTCATATATGACGAATGCCATGTATGAGTTCTTCGTTCCGCTCAAAATTATTCGCCGTATGCTTTCAGAAGTGGCGGGGTTACCTGCTTCTTTCTGGACATAACATGAGGAAGATAGGCAACTCCATTTTCAGGCTTACCGGTAAATGCTTTCTCTACAATACTTTCCGCACCTTCCGTGAACCACAGGAATGTATCCTCCGCCAAGATGTCTGTCACCATGAGATAAGAAGCTGCATAGCCCTTTTCAGCTTTGATCGCCTCCAGCACTTTCATGATTTCTGCTTTCTTTTCATTAATCGGATCCACATTCATAACGGAAATCTGTCCGACAGTAAATACACTTCCTGCCGCGCTAAATTCCTTTGTATCGTTCCGTGCCAATTTTTCAGCAGGATAATCAGAAATATCCGCACCGGCTTTCAGCATTTCCATACCATAAGCCTCATAATCCACTCCCGCAATTTCAGCCAGTTCTTTCGCCGTTTCTTTATCTTCTTCTGTCGTTGTCGGCGAACGGAAAAGGACTGTATCGGATATAATGGCGGAGAGCATGATTCCTGCGATTTCACGGGACGGCCTTATATGATTCGCTTTATATAATCCATAGATGACCGTATTCACACAACCGACAGGACGAACAAGAATGAAAATCGGATTCTCCGATTCGAAATCCCCGAAACGATGATGGTCAATAATTTCCAGGACTTCCGCGTCATCCATACCATCGATTGTTTGTTTGGATTCATTGTGATCCACTAAAATCACTTTCTGTTTTTCATCTTCCGGATTTTTTCTTGCTACGGAAGTCACGAGCATCGGCTCTTCCAGATTGAAATAATCCAAAGCAAATCTGGATTCTTTATTGATTTCTCCCGCACGAACGGCTACAGCATCCATGCCTAACCGGCGTTTTAAATAAGAATAGCTGAGGGCAGCGGCAATGCTGTCCGTATCAGGCGATTTATGTCCGCTTACAAATACTTGGCTCATCATATATTCCCTTTCTTACTCATACCCCAAATAATAAAATTTTACCCAATCATTATATCATATTTTCTATCCTCGCTTTATAAGCAAAAATACCTTTCTCCAGGAAAATCATTTTCTCTGTGGAAAGGTATTTCACATTTAATAAACCTCAGTCTTCTTCAGTCACCAGTTTTTTCTTACGAAAGCCTCCAAAATGGAACTTTTCAATAACAATAAACAGCATTGGTACGATAAAAATTTGAAATGCTGTCGCAGAAAGAACACCGAATACCACGGCAATCCCCATTTCGGAACGAGAATTCGCGCCCGCACCTGTCGACAGGGCCAGCGGAACGTTTCCCAAAATAAAAGCAAGAGAAGTCATCAGAATAGGACGCAGACGGATCTTAGATGCTTCCACTGCAGCCTTAAGCGGCGCCATGCCCGCATCTGTCCGAACCTTCGCATACTCTACAATGAGAATCGCATTCTTAGCAGCAAGCCCTATGATGGTTAACAAACCGATTTGGAAATAAATGTCATTATATACATTAAACATCCAGGCGCCAAGACAGGCTCCGAAGAAGCCGGTCGGCATACCAAAGAGTACGACAAAAGGAACTTTCCAACTTTCATATAATGCCGCCAAAGAGAGGAATACAAAGAGCATCCCCAGTGCCAAGGCATAAATCGTCTTCCCGCCGGCTTCTTTCTCCTGTGCCGAGCTTTCCACAAAAGCATAGCTATATCCGGTAGGAAGTACTTCCGCTGCCACTTCTTCCAATGCGTCCAACGCTTGTCCGGAAGAATATCCGTCTGCCTGGTTACCGCTGATTTTAACCGCAGGGAAATTATTATAACGGGTAATAACGGAAATTGCATTAGATTTTTTCGGTGTGATAAAAGTACTGATAGGAACCATGTTCCCGCTGGAGTCTTTCACAGTCAGGAACTTATTCGCCGAAGGATCCATACGATAATCCACATCAGCCTGGGCGACCACCTTAAAGTTACGTCCATAGGCAGTAAAATCATTAATTTGGACAGACCCATAATAGACCTGTAAGGCTGTAAAAATATCTCCCAGCGCCACACCATTTTTTAAAGCCTTTTCACGATCTATATCAAAATTATATGAAGGAGTATCCATACGGAAAGTGGTATAAGCCATCTTTATTTCCGGTCTTCGATTAGCCGCTCCGAGGAACTGCCCTATAACCCGCTGCATATTTTCATTGGAATCGCCATTCTTATTCTGGATATACATGGAGAAACCGCCGGAACTGCCCAGCCCGGGAATAGCAGGGGGATTCAATGCCATAATATTTACATCAGGGTGTGTGGCATTATAGGCTGCCGCTTTTCCAATAAGCGCTCCCACCTGTGAAGCAGCCCCCTTTCTCTCATCCCAAGGCTTCAGTTTAATAAAAGAAAGTCCCGCATTGGGTTTCTGGCCACCGGAAAGGATATCAGAGCCGGTAACGCCAAAAGTCTGCTCTACAGCATCATCTTTACCCATATAGGCCAGAAACTCTTTAATTGCCGCATTGGTTCTTATATTGACAGAACCTTCCGGCAGTGAAATAGCCCCAATAAAGTAGCCATTATCCTCTTCCGGCAAAAAAGCAGTCGGGAGAGCAACAAACATAACAACAGAAGCAACGGTCAATCCAATGAGGACACCAATGGGCGCTATAATCACCCGTCCCATTTTTTCAAGACTATGACCATAAATTTCAATCATACGATCGAACCAGTCATTGAATTTATCCCAGAATTTCTGCAGCCACCCCCGTTCTGCGCCTTCCTTATGATGACGGAGCATCCCTGCACAAAGAGCCGGAGTCAAGGACAAAGCCACAAAAGCAGAAATCAACACGGAAACCGCAATAGTAAGGGCAAACTGTTTATAGAGAATACCCATAATCCCGCCAAGGAAGGCAACCGGAACGAATACAGCAGCCAGTACGATAGCAACCCCGATAACCGGACTCTGCACTTTTTCCATCGCCGCAACTGTAGCGTCTTTCGGCGGTAAATTGTTATAACGCATTTCATACTCTACAGCTTCAATGACAACAATTGCATCATCAACAACCAGTCCAATTGCTAAAACCATGGCAAAAAGTGTCAGCGTATTGATTGTAAAACCGAGTACCTCAAAAGCGCCAAAAGTACCAAATAACGATACAGGGACGGCGATCATGGGAATAAGGGTAGATCGCCAATTTTGCAAAAATATATAAACAATCATTGCTACAATCAGCAGTGCTTCAAAAAAGGTCTGAAGAACTTCTTTAACGGACGCATAAATGAAATCCGTATTATCCATAGAAATACGATAAGTCATATCTGCAGGAAAAGACTTGCTGTCTTCAGCAAGTTTAGCCTTAATCTTGTTAATCGTATCAATAGCATTTGCATCATCAGTGAGTGAGAATGCTACCGCTGCAGATTCATGGTCACCGGAACGGGCAATAAAATCGTAGTTCTTTGCATCCAGTTCGATGCGGGCCACATCTTTCATTCTGAGCATACTGCCGTCACTGTTTGTACGAATGACTATATTCCCAAATTCTTCTGCTGTGGCTAAACGCCCCTGCACGGTAACAATGTACTGGAATGCCTGATTCTTGTCCACCGGAGCCGTCCCCACATTACCTGCCGCTACCTGTCTGTTCTGTGTGCTGACAGCAGATATGACTTCCGATGCGGTGACTTTATTCTGTGCCATTTTTGCGGGATCAAGCCAGATCCGCATACCGAAATCAGAACCAAATTCCTGTACACTCCCTACACCGGGAATGGATTTCAGCTCATCAACATAGTTCACACTGAAATAGTTTTTGAGGAATGTCTCGTCATAAGTCCCATTTGGCGAGAGCAAACTGACAACAAGTGCCATTCCGCTGGAAGACTTACGTGTCGTTACGCCGATAGAGCGAACTGTATCAGGGAGCGCCGCCTCAGAAGATGTAACCCCATTCTGTACACGAATTGTTGCCATATCGGAGTCTGTCCCTGAGACAAACTGTACCGTCAACGAATAGGAACCGTTCGAGTTACTTGTCGAGCTGATACTATCAAGATCTTCTACACCAACTACATTCTTTTCTATGACTTCCGCCACCGTCTGCGCCACAACCTCCGAATCGGCACCGGGATAAGCAGCGCTTACAGAAACCTGGGGCGGTGTGATCTTCGGATATCGGTCAACCGACAGGGTAAAAATACAAAGCATACCGGCGATAGAAATAACGAGCGCCAAAACAATTGCAAAGATAGGATGATTGATAAAAAACTTAGCCATGTCCCCTCCTTACTTCGCAAGACCATGCTGATCTGCAGCAGCCTTGGTCGCGGATTCTTCCATTTCTTCTCTGGTCGTTTCTACCGCTTCTACCGCTTGGCCAATCTGCACTTTGTTCTGACCTTCTACGATAACTTCATCAGTCACATCAATGCCACTTTCAATAATTGTATATAATCCATAGGTTGCGCCAACCTTGACTGCTTTCTGCTGTACCTTCCCATCCACTATCACATCAAGCATATCTTTATTTAAAAGTTGGATGAGGGCTTTCGTCGGAACGAGAATACTTCCCTGTGCTAACTCAGCATCAGAAACAATGGTTGCATACATTCCCGGAATAAGAAGATTATTAGGATTAGCAAAAGATGCTTTCATCGTCAGCTGACCGCCGTTGAGTCCCGGACTGACCTGTACGATTTTACCGGTTTCACTGTAAATGGATCCATCTGACAAGCGGAGTTTTAATTCACTCCCTAAAGTTTCCGTAATATTTTTCTGACGAGTAAGCTGTAAATACTCGCTTTCGGACATGTCGAACTGCACATAAAGCGGATCAGAAGAGGACAGGGTAACAAGTCCCGTCGTACCTGCGGTTGCAAAAGTGCCTATGTTCACATCATCCATAGACAGTGTGCCCGAAAATGGCGCTGTCACAATCGTATCACCTAAATTATCGGAAGCAATCTGTACCTGCGCCTGAGCCGCTTCATAAACAGCCCGATAGGCTTCTGTAGATGATTTCTGTCCGTCATATGCCTGTTTTGAAATAGCACCGCTGCTAACCAGCTGTTCATAACGGGCCAGATCCTTTTTCGCATTTTCATAAGTAGCAGATGCCTGTGCTGCAGATGCCTGTGCCGCAGCCAATGCAGATGCATAACTTCTTGTATCAATACGATACAGGGCCTGCCCCGCTTCCACATGCTGACCGCCGGTAATATATTTTTCAACAATTGTCCCCGATACCTTAGCGCGGACAGGAACCTCCTGCAATGCCGTAATAGAGCCTGTATATTCCCTCATAACCGGTGTATCTGATTTAAACGGTCTAAATGTCGTCACCTTTAAACTTTGCTGTTGCTGGCTCTTTGCTGAACCGCATCCTGTAAACATACCTGCCGATAAAACTACACTGACCGCCATGACAGCTGCCAGCACTTTTTTATACTTCATTCGTCTCCCCCTTACGGTCATTTTAAAAGCTGCTCCTTAAATAAAACTCCAAAACACGACCATCAGTCAAAATGCTGTCCGTATTAATTATGATACCAAAATAGCGACCTTCGGTCAATATGAGATCCTATACATCTTACCTATTTCATAATTTATTTAACGGAAATTTTAGAACCGCCTTCCTGATTCTGCAAGGCCCTTTCGCTCCCATGCAGAGAGGCCTATGCAAATCTTCGGGAAAACAAATTACAAAATTTCCCGTATGAAGATACGCACGGCTTTCTTCTCCTTCCGACGCGAAAAAATATAAATCTCTATCTTCATAAGATTCAGTCACTTTTCCCGCTTCCCAAACAGACCGGCAGCCGATCCGCTCTTCTTCCACATCAACTTCATAAACTATATCGATATACCTTTGATGTCCTTCCAATTTACGTTTATCAGCCGGCTCCGTCATTGAAGTTTCTACCCCCACCTTATAACCGTTAATCTCATATTTCCCGTCAGGCAGGTCTTCAAACCCATAGGCCGCCATTTTCTCCAGACAATCATAAAGTTCTTCAGACAGCTGTGCCTTATAAGCAGAAAGATGTTCCGCATTCCCAATGATCATTTTAATCTCCTTGTTTGCATGAATGAAAAATGCAGATTCACGTACGCAAACCTGTCGCAATATAACCTTATTATATCCCGAGTTGTAAAATTTAAGTATAATGTCTGCCGGGAGTAAAATATCAAAAAGTCTTCTTACGATCAATATGAAGCCACGGTTCGCAAACTGCCAGCAGTTAATCAAAGAAAACTTTTTAATGTCTCAATATTATTTTATATACCTTTAAAAGAGGTCTGGCTTTTACAGTTCAATTCAATTTTCGTTCAGACTGCTTTAAAATAAATTTATATATCCCTCTCTCTATTCTTTCTCTTTTTCATATACCACCATACGGCTCCATACACGGCGGAAACAACAATAATAATGATAGTCAGACGCAAAGAATGTTCCCCCAGATGGACCACATCATGCCCGACAATCACCTCAAGTGCCACTGACGGCAGCTTGCCAAGCAAACTACCCGCCATATGAGAGCGAAATGACATGCCGGATAAAGCACAGATTGCTGTGACAAGACCATTGGGCATATAAGGAATCGCTCTCGCCGCCGCCACCGCCTGCCAAGAATCGCAGGAATCCAAAGCGGTTAAAGTCTTACTCTGTTCAATCACCCGCTTTGCCAGACTTCGGAAAAGAACACGCATAACCCAGAAAGAAATCATAACGCCTAATGTTTCTGCCAGCCATGAAATCATCGTCCCCCAAAATAAACCAAAAATCAGTCCATTGGCAGTAGAAATAAAAATAGACGGAAGAAATCCAACAATATTGATAACGACATCAATAAAAAAACTGACAAAAACGGCATAAACACCAAATCCTCTTAAATAGGTAATAGTACCGCCCAAATCTCCACTTTTGGACAGTTGATAAACTGTTGGATAAAAAGCAGGATCCATAAAATGGATCCCTCCCAACACCAAAAGCAAAAGTGCCAGGAATCCATAACGCATCCGTCTTTCCTGCTTCTCTTCCAAATCCGCCTTATTCATTTCGCATCCTTATATTCATAATATCATCCATGTATTCACTAACTGCATCAGCCACATCATCTTTTCCAATTGTATCGATAAAACGTTTTTCCTTCATTTCCAAATCTCCCAACTGAAAAGGAATAGGAATCCCTGTTTTCTTTTCAATACGCCGAAGAACATCATAGGGTGTACCTGTTTCATCTAAACCGAGAATCTCCGCTACTATACCGGGAAATTTATATGGATGTGCTGTGCTGATGATGACTGTATGAGAATGTCTTTCTATCTTCCCTTCGCGGCGAAGTCTGTGATAAACCGCATAAGCCACTGCAGTATGAGGATCCATAAGGTAGTCATAAGATTCGTAAACTGCTTTCATCGCCCGTTTCATATCTTCGGAAGAGGCCCATCCTCCTGTAATTTCACCAAGAGCGTCTGCTAATTCTTCTTCCGATACCGCATATCGCCCTTCCTTGTTCAATGCTTTCATGGCTGCTGCCACTTTATCAGCAGAACCAAGTACATAGTACAGGAAACGCTCAAAATTAGAAGAAATAAGGATATCCATAGATGGTGATTCCGTCAGATAAAACTCGCGATTGATGTCATACACGCCTGTTTCGAAAAAATCTGTAAGTACCTTATTTTCATTGGAAGCACAAATCAGCTGTCCAAGGGGAACACCGATTTCTTTTGCCATCCACCCGGCCAGAATATTTCCAAAATTTCCTGTAGGAACTACCACATTAAACCGCTCATTTTCTCCAATCGAATGGTTCTTTCTCAACTGAAGCCAGATCCATACATAATAGATGATCTGCGGCAGCAACCGGCCAATATTAATCGAATTAGCACTGGAAAACAAAACACCCTTTTCTGATGCTTCTTCTCTCAAGCCACTCATAAAAATGCGTTTTAATGCACTCTGGGCATCATCAAAATTACCATCAATACCTGCCACCCTTACATTATTACCGGACTGCTTCTGCATCTGATCCTTTTGAAGAGGGCTCACTCCATCAGACGGATAAAATACCATAATATTGATATCGGGAATGTCACGAAATCCCTCTAACGCTGCTTTCCCTGTATCACCTGAAGTAGCCGTTAAGATTAAAATCTGCTTTCCATCATTTTCCTGCGCCTTTGCCCATACAAGCAGATAAGGGAACAAAGAAAGCGCCAGATCCTTAAAAGCACAAGTCCTGCCATAAAACATTTCCGCCACAGAAAAAGCATCTGTCATACGTTTTACGGGCACAATTTCTTTTGCGTCAAATGTTCCCGTATAGGCCGCATCTGTAAGTTTCTTCAAATCATTTTCAGGAATATCTGTCAAAAAACGTTTAAGAACAAAGCTGGCCAATTCCTTATATGACAAATCCCTTAAAGAATTATATTCAATAAAAGGCGCCGGCAGCATTTCAGGAACATAGAGCCCGCCATCTTTTGCCAATCCCTGAAGCAATGCCTGGGGCGCAGAAATTTTTTCTTCACTTCGTGTACTTCTGTATCTCATACCGCACCTCTTCCGAAATATTTTTTATATTCTATCATACCTGCTGCATAAATGCAGAAAGACCCCTTCCTTCGCAAATCCCTCCGCAGCAATTATCAACTTTGCCAAAACCTTTTACAAAGATATTAAAAACTCCAACAAATTATGAAAAAACAAAAACCCGAAGCCATCATAACCTCGGGTATCATGTCTGGTGGATCATCAGGGGTTCGAACCCCGGACACCCTGATTAAGAGTCAGGTGCTCTACCAACTGAGCTAATGATCCGTCAACGAAAAACATTATATCATCACGATTATATCCTGTCAAACGCTTTTCTTCAAGTATTCCGGCATTATCCGAAATTGTAAAATAATCATCAATAGTAGATTCCATACTTCTTTTTCAGTTCACCAATATCTCCGCGCATATCACGGCTGCACTCATTCAGCACCATTTTTTAATGAGTGCCTTTACGCTTTATAAACAGCATCCTTTTAGCACTTGCCATCCTATAAACATGAGCTAATTCCCGTTTATAAGCACTCATCAATTCTTCCGATATTCCCCCTCCAAATAAGTTCTTGCGGCAGCATCAAAAGAAATATTTTCCGATCCATTCAATTTTAGCGCCACGCAATTGAGCAAACTCAGCGAATATGCTATAATGTCTTTCGTCAGGCGCCTATAGCTCAGGGGATAGAGCACTGGTCTCCGGAACCAGGTGCGAGGGTTCGAATCCCTCTAGGCGCTCCATTTATTTTAAAACATTCTCGTTATAATCATAAAGCTGCACAAAACGCTAAAATGTCGGCATATAGCACATAAAGAAGGTCGTAAATTAATAATGCGCCTTCTTTTTTATTTCATCAATCAGTATTTATAATCATTTTTCATCAATAAATATCCGTGGAATCCGTCTTAGCCCACAAAGAATTTCATAATGAATTGTACCGGCCAGTTCTGCCAGCTCATCCACTTTAATTTCTTCATCCCCCTGTTTTCCGATAAGAACGACTTCATCACCAGGCATTACGGTATCATCAACAGCCGCCATAAGCTGATCCATACAGATACGCCCCACGATAGGACAGCGTTTCTCTCCAATAAGAACTGCTCCTTTATTAGAAAGTGCACGGGGATATCCGTCTGCATATCCGATAGGAATCGTAGCGATTCTCATATCCTTTCCTGCTGTATATGTAGCACCATACCCTACGGTTTCTCCCTTATGCACCACCTGCACATGGGTAATATGGCTTACTACAGTCATCATATACTTTAAATCCAGATAATTCAGCATTGTATTTGAGGGAGAAGGCCCGTACTGGATAATCCCCGGGCGCACCAGATTGTACCAGCTTTCAGGAATATCCACGACCCCTGCGCTGCTTGCTGCGGAAATAACCAAATTCTCCAATGACGTCATAGCGGAAAGGGCCTCTTCAAATTCTGCCAGTTGTTTATACGTTTTACTCTTATTTTTTGCATCAGCTGTTGCCAAGTGGGTAAACAACCCATGAATATGCAGGTGGGGATATCTTTTTAATTTTTCCAGAAAGGCAGATAAATCTTTTGCATGTGTACCGATTCGATTCATTCCCGTATCAATAGGAAGCATCACTTCCACCATTTTTTTTAAAGTGGACGCGGCTGTCTCCAACGCCTCCAAATTAGTCGTATCATCAACAGGAAGAATAAGTTCTTCATTAACACCCACGGACATTTCTTCCGGAAGCGGCAGCCCAAGGACATAAACCGGACAATCAAAACCGGATGCCCTAACGACACGGCCTTCTTCCACTCGGGCTACTGCAGCACCGACGCAGCCTTCCTCTAAAGCTGCACGCAGGCACTCTACCGCCCCATGTCCATAAGCATTTGCTTTGATCACAGCAAGCGCCGGTACGTTTTTTAAATGGCTGCGGATAACCCGCAGATTGTGACGAAACGCTCTTAAATCAATTTCCATGTATGATACCGGCATGTGGCTCCCTCCTTTTTAGTAAGTTCTTTTTATTTTAATGCAACAACTGTAAAAAGTAAAAACATTTACAAAATAAAACTGATAGGGATATTTCCCTGCCAACAGATTCAATCCAAAAGAAATTGTTCAAACACATAATTTCCAAGTGCCGCCCCTTTATAGGTCATTTGAATGTTCCCATTATTCAGGAAAATCATCTTTTCTTTTACCAGCTTTTTCACCACACTGCCATAAACTTCCATTATTTCTTTCCCATACCGCTGATAAAATTCTCTGCCATTGATGCCTTCTTTCATACGAAGTCCAAGAAATGCAAATTCTTCCATTTCTTCTTTTGGGGAAAGAGAAATTTTTTCTTCCACAGGCTCGTCTGCCGCCAACCGCTCTTCATACAGCCTTAAGTTAGAAATATTTTCCCACCGTTCATGCCCAATGCGGGAACAGGCAGAGGGCCCCAACCCTAAATAGTCTTCTAATTTCCAATACTTCCTGTTATGGGCAGATTGAAACCCTGTCCGCGCAAAACTGGAAATTTCATACCGCTCAAATCCGTAATGAGGAAGTATCCGACACATCGCCTGATACATTGCCCAACTGTCATTTTCTGACGGACGCGCCAGAATACCGCACGACGCCATTTGGGAAAATCTCGTTCCTTCCTCCAAAATCAAACTATATACCGACATATGAGTAACCGGCAAGTGAACAGCATACTTTAATGTCTTTTCAAAATCATCCACTGTCTGCCCGGGAAGTTCGCACATTAAATCAATGCTGATATTTCTAAAACCGAGTTTGAATGCCCGATTGACAGCTTTCTCCGCCTCAGCAGCCGTATGGCGGCGCCCAATTTTTACAAGAAGTTCATCACGATTAGTCTGTACCCCCACAGAAATACGATTGACCCCCTGTACCAAAGCATTTTTTAAATATGATTCCGTCATATCGCAAGGATTCATTTCCATCGTAATTTCTGCATTCTCATAGATATGAAAATACCGGTGCAATGCTTCTATAATGCTTTTTAATTGATTTCCGGACAACACGGAGGGTGTTCCTCCGCCTAAATAAACCGTATCACAAAGTTTATCCTCAAAAAGTTTGCTTTTATTTTCCATTTCCTGCACCAGCGCATCAAGGAAACTGTCCGTCAATTTGCTGCCTACAGAATAAAAGCCGCAATAATAACAGCGGCTTCGGCAGAATGGAATATGTAAGTAAAGGCCAAGCGTTTTGGAATCAGTCATCTTTTAATACCGCCATGAAGGCTTCCTGGGGAATTTCTACGCTTCCCACCTGTTTCATACGCTTTTTCCCCGCCTTCTGTTTTTCCAGAAGCTTTTTCTTCCGGCTTACGTCACCGCCATAGCATTTGGCGAGGACATCTTTTTTATAAGCTTTAATCGTTTCTCTTGCAATAATCTTACTTCCTACCGCTGCCTGGATCGGCACCTCAAACTGCTGGCGCGGAATAATGTCTTTCAAGCGGAGCGCCAATACTCTGCCACGGGATGCTGCATTGCTTTTGTGGACAATAATAGACAACGCGTCAATAAGATCCCCGTTCAGTAGAATGTCCAGTTTAACGGCATCTGTTTTTTGGTAACTGGAAATCTGGTAGTCCAAAGAAGCGTATCCCTTCGTTGCCGACTTCAACTTATCAAAGAAATCAAAAATAATTTCCGCCAACGGAATTTTATAAGATAAATCCACACGTGTTTCATCCAGATAAGTCATCGTCTGAAATTCACCACGACGATTTTGCACCAATTCCATTACATTACCCACCATGTCAGAAGGCACAAGTATTTCTACCTTGGCAATCGGTTCTTCTATATGCTCAATTTTTGTCATAGGCGGCAATTCCGCCGGATTATCCACGGCTATCATCTCCCCGTCTGTCTTGAATACATGATAGATAACCGACGGTGCCGTTGTAATCAATTTCAAATTATATTCCCGTTCCAGACGTTCCTGGATAACATCCATATGGAGCAGCCCGAGGAAACCGCAACGAAATCCGAAACCAAGTGCCTGTGACGTCTCCGGCACATATTCAAGCGCTGCATCATTGAGCTGCAACTTTTCCAATGCCATCTTCAGCTGATCATAATCTTTACTTTCAATAGGATAGAGGCCGCAGAAAACCATAGGCAGCGCCTTACGGTATCCGGGAAGAGGTTCTTTGGCACCATTTTCAGCGGATGTAATTGTGTCACCTACTGCACAGTCTCCTACATTTTTTATGCTCGCTGCTACATATCCCACAGATCCACAAGTCAAAGCAGCAGTAACTTTAGGAAGAGGCGTAAAGTATCCTACTTCTGTAACTGTATACACTTTCCCTGAAGACATCATCTTTATTTCCATACCTGGCCGGATTTCCCCATCCATAATACGGACATAAGCAATAGCACCTTTGTAGGGATCAAAGATGGAATCAAAAATCAGACAGCGGAGCGGCTTATCGGAACGGTCTTCCGGCGGCGGAACTAATTCCACAATCCGCTCCAGCACATTCTCTACATTAAGACCGGTTTTAGCACTTACCGGAACCGCTTCTGACATATCCAGCCCGATAACATTTTCCACTTCTTTCTTTACCCGTTCCACATCGGCGCTGGGTAAATCAATTTTATTAACAACCGGGATAATTTCCAAATTATTATCAAGCGCCAGATATACATTGGCCAAAGTCTGCGCCTGTACGCCCTGTGTCGCATCAACGATAAGAATGGCTCCCTCACAGGCAGAAAGGCTTCGAGACACTTCATAGTTGAAGTCTACATGCCCCGGAGTATCAATGAGATTCAGCTCATACATTTCTCCATTTTTATATTTGTACATTAAACGGGCAGACTGCTCTTTAATCGTGATACCTCTTTCCCGTTCCAGTTCCATTGTATCCAGTATCTGCGCTTCCATATCGCGCTTCTGCACGGTTCCCGTCATCTCAATAAGACGGTCCGCCAGTGTAGACTTGCCGTGATCAATGTGGGCAATAATAGAAAAATTTCTGATATGGTTCGTATCCATAGTCTCTCCTGCATGGTTATTTATCGACAATTATTCTTATTTCATTCAGTACACATTATAGCAGAACCTCAAAGCGGGGAAAACTAATTTCCATGCCATTTTCTCATGACCGGCATAAGAATAGCAAGTAAAACCATAATGATCCCTATTCCTTCAAACAAACCGAACGTCGTTCCAAAAAGGAAATAGGATGCGATGACAGAAACGGCCGGTTCCACGGTCGCGGTCACTGATGTCTGCTCTTCAGTCAACCAGGCAAGTCCGGCATTATAGCAAATGAAAGCGATAACCGTACCGCAAATAATAATCATGAACATATCAAAAAGTACATCATCATGAAAGAACGTGCCTAAATCAGTAACAGGATCAGCCATATACCCCATTATACCGCCGAAAAGCATGCCGAACATAAGAAGAAATGAATTATCCAGTGTCATCATCAATTGCTTTGGATAAATGGAACAAAAAGCATAAAATACGGCAGACAAAACACTGTAATAGATACATTCCGCAGGAACAGACAATGTCCGGGGATCTCCCCCTGTCGCCAGAAGAAATACACCTCCTACCGCCAGCACTACAGCAAACATGTCACCCATCCCCGGTACCTTTTTTCTTCGCAGAGCCCCCCAGCAGATAACAAGTGCGGGGCATATATACTGAATCACCGTAGCCACAGCCGCGTTTCCCGCACCAATTCCCGCAAAATAAGTATGCTGCATAAGCATGAGCCCCAGACCATAAAAAATAAGTTTGATCCATAATGTAGGATATTCCTTAAGTATCCGCATAGACCGCCCCAAGGTTCCCCGCATAAAAGCAATCACGAAAATAATAAGTGCCGTAGAAATCATACGGAAAACAGTCAGGTCCATAGCGGTATGATCATTATGTGCAAGAAAATGCTGGGCCGCAAGCCCGCTTCCCGCCCACATGGTTCCGGCAATTACCACTAAAAAAACTGCAAAGAATTTCATAGCGTCTCCTTGCGTATCAAACATACACGCACAAACTTATTTTTAAATTTATTCTTTAATTTTAACAAAAAACTGTTCCCCTGCAAGGATGTCAAGAAAACAGTTTTGTTTAGTACTATTTCATTGGCTATTATTAGACAAAATACCTTTGACATTTTTCTGAAAAAGATTTCATATAGGTTTCCGCCTTTTCCAAATCCACCTTATTCGGATGCCCCACCGCTTGAGCCGCGCATTTTTCCATTTCTGGCCCACTATGGGGAGTAGTTATCCCCATGGTTCTCATTGTTTCCAACAATGCAGGATTGATTTCACCTTGTAAAGCAAAAACACCAATTACTGTATTTCCTTCAGGCAAAACCATGGCTGCATTGGCAAATCCTATAATAGCATGCTCCGATTCAGGGTCTGCCCCCATTGTTTCAAAAAGGACAATCTTCTTTTTATGCAATGTACGCAGATATTTCTTCATCTTTTCATCAACACCGCCCCTATCTAACCAGTACCCTGCAAAAATCACATCAAATCCATCAGCATCTCCCGCCTCTTCTATGGAATGAATTTCGCTTCCTATTGGTGCAACCCGTGCCAAAGCCTCTGCCACCTTTTTTGTATTCCCTGTTTTACTGGAATATACAATCAAAAACTTCATATTCCCTCCTACTTCATATTAATCATGCCGTGCCAATCTGCTTTCTTGGTATTTTCTGGTAATCCAAAACACATGTAATCCGCTGCACGGAGTATAAGACGTGTCATTGTACGATACCAATATCTTCCGGGTGATGTCATTCTCCATTGATTTTCTATCAGTTCCAAAAGCCCCCAAACTTCCCAAGTTTGGAAAAGCGGCATCAATAATTTTGCAACAGGCAATCCAAACATTTCTTCTAAAGCAGATAAATCAATAATTCCCCGGTTTCCTGCTGATTGAAGTGCGGAAAAGAAAGCATGGTATTTCCCTTCTTTTTCTGCTGCCATAGGGCAATACATTCCCATCTTAACCACAGAATGATACATAGCATCAGGAATAGGTTTCATAAAACTGACCCCTCCGATTCGTCCGCCGCAGGCCATTCCAATCGCAAAAAGATCATCACTGCCAGAAGCAATTGTATTGTACAAATTTCTTTCGGATTGCTTCATCCGCCAATGAGAACAGGAAATATTCTCTGCCCCGATCGCATTCAATTCTTCTTCCGCTACCTGAAAGAAGACCTGTACTTCCGATTCTATCAAACACTTTCCTGCTGCTGCAAAAGATTTCCCCAAAGGAGAATCAGGAAGAAGCTGAAGCTTGTATAAATCTAATCCAGCAATGCCGCAAGCAGCGGCATCCCGAATATCCTGACGCATCGTTTCTTCTGTTTCATAGGGCAAACCATAAATTAGATCAATAATGATATCTGCTTTTTTCTTTGAGTAAATGGAAAGCTGTTTCAGCAACTCTTCTCGTGAATAAGGCCGACCAACTGTATTTCTTACCTGGCTGTTAAATGACTGTATGCCAAAGCTGAAACGGGTTACCCCACCAGCTATGGCCACGTCCATCTTTTCTTCTGTCATATCCGACAAACTTGATTCCATGGTGACTTCCGCATCCTCTGCCAAAAGGAACGTTTTCTTTATAGCGCAAAGTATATCCGCCATATCTCCTGCTGAAAGGATGCCCGGTGTACCACCACCAAAAAAGACGGCAGATATTTTTGATTTTTTAACATAAGGCTTATCGGACAGTGATTCCAGTTCTTTCAGTAAAAGCTCCACATATTCATGCTGTGCCTTATTATCTCCCTTCTTTTTGAAAAAAGAACAATAGGTACATGATAAACGACAAAAAGGAATATGGATGTAAACTGCTGCCCTTTGCGTAGGTGTACCATTAAATAAAACTTCCTTCATTGCTCCCAGTACCTTTAACCGGGACAAAGGTCTTGTATCCCGCTCTTTATAGGGAACATCGTTCCATTCGATCTTCCATGGACTTGCTGCAGTACCACCTCCTTCAGGAATCGTATCATACCATTCAGCAATATATTCTTCAAAATGGTTCATTCCAAATCCCCCTCATATGCAAGATTTGCCATTATTTCCAATGCTTCCGGATAATGAATTCCAGGACTGGACAAAAATAAATTCTGTGGCAGAAAATATACCCTTCCCGTTTGCACCGCTTTTAAACCTGCCCAGGCAGGCTGTTCAAAAAAAACTTTAAAAGCTTCTTCCTCTTTTCCCGGCAGCATCATTGTTGTTAAAAAAATGATATCTGGGTTCTTTTCTACCAATGCCTCTAAGTTAAAAGGCACCATATTAGTACCATCTATAAACATACCAGCAAAAACATTACTGATATGGAGACGTTTTGCAGTCTCTCCTGCAATTGTCTCTTCCCCCTCAAATGTTAACGTTCGCGCCGTTCCATGAAGAATTGCACAGGTAAGTCCTTTATCAGGCATTTTCTTTTCCGTTATCGCCATACGTTCTCGAATCGCAGTAACCACTTTTATCCCTTTCTCATGATGTCCTGTACTATCCGCAAGTACTTGTATCGCATTTTCCACATCTTCATAACGCGAAAGAGACAAAAGCAGAAAAGGTATGTTATTGATCTTGAAGACAGCTTCCAATTTATTATGGAGTCCGACCAGCCCAACCACAAGATCCGGGTTCATTGCAACAACAGATTCTATGTTGATATCGTACACATATCCCACTGTCTTTTTTCCCCTTGCCCATGCAGGTTCTTTTATACTCGGATTATTAGCCCATGCTTCAAAATCACCATCTACAGCAAGAAGAATTTCCGGAAAAGCAGTCGCCAAAAGCACTACCCGTTCTGGCTTCTTTTCCAATTTCACTGTACGCCCCGCGCTGTCAACTACTTGATAAAAAGCCGTAGTTTTGGGAATTTCCTGCTGGGTTCCACAGCCACTGGATAAAATAACCTCAGCCACTATAAAAAAGCTAAATAGAAAATTTCTTTTCATTAAAAAGTATGCTCCCATCCTATCGACCAAAAACGTCCATCCAAGTCACAGTTTGTGTCTTTCTTTCCAAAAACATTTTGTACCGTGCCATAAATGCGAGTATCTTTGTTAATTTTCCTTGTAAGCGCAAAACTGGTCAAACTATAACTCTTTTTATCATCAGGCATACCATCACCATTTGCATCTGTTACAAATTTATAATCAAACTGATTCCAAAGCATCGCACTCCATCCCTTATCTTTGTGGTCATCATAAATAAACTGGTACACTTGAGATAATTTTGCCCTCTGTGTCAAATCAATATGCTTTGTCGTATCTTTGGCATTCAACCATGTAGAGGTCACTTTAAATTCCAATACATCATTAAATTTATATCCCAACGTGCTTTCCACACCTTTGATACGGGCAGTATTCACATTTTCATAACGATACAGGCGATGTCCATTATTTTCTATTTTTACAAATCGGCTATTAATCAGATTATCCACATCACTGTCAAAGTATGTAATTGAACCATACCCTTTTCCAAACTTTGCTTCAATCCCCAAATCCCAACTGGTAGACTCTTCTGGCTTCAAATTTGAATTACCAGTAAGATGCACCCATGTCGTTCCCATCATTCTGTCCAAATCATAGAAAAGCTGAAATACCGTGGGCGCCTTAAACCCTTTGCCATAATTGGCTTTCACACGAAAATTTTCATTTGCGCTGTAAGTCACCCCTAATTTCGGAGATGCATGACTGCCATAAATACTGTGATGATCATAGCGAATTGCAGGAACAATAAACCATTTCCCATATTCCATTTCATCTTGGATATAGCCGGCATATGTAGAAAAAGATTTTCTGGAACGATTCTTCGTTATTCCATTTTCAGTCAACTCACTGATACCATCTCCATTAACCCCTAAATCGGTACCAGATATATTCTCGCGAACATATTCCGAACCAAAAGTCAAACGATGGTGCTCATTCAAAAAAATCGTGTTTCTCCCATCTATAGCCCATATATTATGAAAATTATAATTAAAATCATATGTATTATACTGTTTTTTTAAAACAGCTCCATAAGCCATTTTAGACAACCTATCAGCACCAGGAATTGCCTTGATTACTTTTTGATTTCTTTTGCTATCCCAATCAAACTTGCTCATATATGCGCGCAATTGCCAATCATTCCGATCTGTTTTCCCGTTCCAGCTGATTCCATAATTCTGCTGTTTATACCTTTTCATCCCATCACCAGAAATCATCGCTTGTCCGGAAAGTTTCTTCATTCCCATATATACAGGGAATTCCCTTAACATCGGATTTCCGCTGTCGCTTTCTAAATTCTGACTATAATAATCAACCCACACATTAATATAATTATTATTATTAAAATAATAATTTAAAGATGCGTTATATGTTTGTGCCGTTCCATAAGAATTAGACTCCGTTGCTTCCGGTTCCATATCTCTGCGGATTTTATTAAACCGCATATCAAAAGTAGAAGAAAACTTTCCGATTCTTCCTGTATCCGCATGCCACCAATGGCTCGTATCATTTGAAGTCTGTTCCAATCCAGTAACAAGAGATATTTTCATACTTGGCCTTGTAATAATATTTATCACGCCTCCCATCGCTTCCGAGCCATAAAGAGCACTTGAGGGACCACGGACAATTTCTACCCTTTTCACATTACTTAAATTGATACGATCTAGTGCCATAGCATTTCCAAGACCGCTCGCATCCGCTTCATTAGCCACACGCCGTCCATTAATCATAATAAGAGATTTATCCGTACTCATACCGCGAATAATAATATCATGACCGCCACCACGAACTTTGCTTTTTTGAAAAATATTTGCAAAATCTGTAAGTAAATTCCGCATACTGTGAGCACCACTTCTCCGGATATCCGCTTCAGTAATCACCTGCATTGATGCAGGTACCTTTTCTATTGTATTCTCCGTGCGAGTCGCTGTTATAACCACCCCAGGCAACTCATAATAATGAGGATACTCAGCAGCATAGCTTCCTCTGGAAATAGACAACACAACAGCAACAACTAAAATACTTTTCATTCCCTGTTTCATACAAACTCCTCTTTCCTTTAAATGCTTAAATAAAATACTATAGAACTCCCATTCCCACAAACAGACAAGTAAAACCACCCCTTCCTTTTTCATATATCTGTATGTAAATCCTCTCATGATTTTATTGTCAGTCCTTTTATGATTTTATATTATTTATTTAATATCAAATTAACATACATGAGTTTGTGAGTCAATTTTTATTTTCGCGTCCCTTCGCTCCTTCAAAAGATGTTCTCCGCCTATCCCGGGCAACCCGTCCGGATAGGAAGCCCCGGCATATGAAAAAAGACACCTACATTTGTAAGTGTCTTTTCCTTTATCAGCAGCTTCCTATCCTCCCGGGCCGCTTCCGGCCAAGTACTT